>PJUD01000012.1_pt1 | contig 391657 bp, 378 predicted proteins | sample 1512341 | NCBI WGS metagenome assembly PJUD01 (sample SAMN08177675, study PRJNA422409) | Feces metagenome, whole genome shotgun sequencing project. | isolation source: Chicken feces (3) enriched on wood chips: beechwood xylan treatment | host: Gallus gallus | place: USA: Madison | collected...
AAGGTCACGGTCGAAACACCGCTCAACAAGCTGCGCGGGTTCGATCTCACCACCGTCTGGCTCAACGATCCCGATGGCGTCACCAACTACTTCGCCCAGGTCAGTGCCACAAGACGAGCCAACACCACCGCCAGCACAAACACCGCAAACTGAGAAAGAGGGGGGCCGGGCAAAAGGCACGGTTCGGGCATGCCGCCAGAGGCGGTGTGCCCTACCCCCCGCGAACCGCGCCTGAGGCGACGACGGCATCGGGCGGCGAGGAGGCATGTCTCGCCGCGCCGCTGGTCTCCCGGCATGCATCGGACAGTATATCGAAGGCGCTCCGGTGCAGGACGCAGGGCTGAGCGACGGGCAACCAGTCGGGCGCGAGTGAGATGCTTTGGCACGGCGGTCATGCGGGGCCACGGCAGGATGCTGGAGGCCGCCCCGCCCATTCTGACGACGCCTCTGCCAGCACCGCCTCCACGCTCTTCCGCCAGCCGGCTTGGGCGACGGGTCGAGCATTCCAGCCCGTGAAAGCGTGAAAAACGATGACCGGCTCCCGGTCGCGTCCATCTTGTTCTGCGGACGCCGGCGGCTTCGGCTCAGATGAGGACGACGTCCAAGAGGCGAAAGCGCCTTATCGTGCGCATGTGCAGCCTGCGTCAGCCGCGCGGGCGACGGGGAGAAGCATCATTTAATGCCACTATCGACGGCGCATTGCTGATCGAACGGGCAAGGCGTGCCGTCCTTGTTCACCCGCGCGTGGCACGCGCCAGTCCCCGGCCGGATCTGGCATCAGCGCGCAGCCTTGCGCGGCAATGCGGGCAGCGTGTCACAGCCCAGCGGGCCGATCGACCCGCCCCGACGCCCGGTTCATCTCGTGCCAGCGGCCGCGCGGGGCTCTGGCGGCAGGTCCGCTCTATCAGGCCGGAAGGAACCGGCTCCCGCAGGCCCCAGTCGGCGCGACGGGGCGGTCAGCCGCGCTTTTTCGCGACATGAGTGATGTAATAGGCGATGTCGGCGATTTCCTCGTCGGTGAGTTGGCCGGCGAAAGAGGGCATGGCGCCCAGGCCGTTGCTTACGCGGCCGATGATGAAGTCTTCAGTCAGTTCGCCGCCGTCGAGCCCCGGCGCGATGTCGCTGCGCGATTGGGCGTCGGCCAGCGAGTGGCAGCTCGTGCAGCTCCAGTCGGCAAAGAGCGTGCGGCCCGTCTGGACGCGCGCCTCGTCGACGGCGCCGGCAGCGGGCGCACCGGCACTGGGCTGCTGCGCGAGAAGCTGGCCGAGCGGCACGCCCACAATCGTCAGCGCCGCTGCCGCCAAGCCGATCTTCGCCGTGCCGATCCATGTCCTGGGCATCACATCTCATCTCCTTATCCCAGGCCGATCCGTCCATCGGCCTCGCCGCCGCTATGCGCGCCCGTGCCCTAACTGGCGATGAACCGGGTGAGAAAGCAGGTATGGGGCATGGGCATCATCGTGATCTTCGCGCGCATGTGAGGACAAGCGCGGGAGAGCCGGCCAGCCCGTCTCGAACGCCTCTTTCCGAAGACCGAAACGGTCGATGCGCGCGACATGGGAGGACGAGGCCCATAGAATATGTCTCTTGTCCGCGCCATGCCTCCGGGCCGCGCCGGCGAGGCGCGCCATAGGGCATGAATCTCATTCTGACAGGCCGGCGTTCACTGCTGCCTGGTCGCGCTGACGGTGTGTAGCCGCCGCATTGCCCAGCCTGCAACTTGTCCCGCGTATAATCGCCGATCTCGTTTGCTTCGGGGCAGTCGTTAGCGTTGGTGCGCTTCTGATTGACCGCAGCAACACCGGAAAAGTCGTTCCCCGCCATTTTCGAAGCCGCAGGTGAGGCCACGTACTTCGACATCGCTCCAGACACCGAATGCGGCGAGCCGCGCACGGCCTTCATGGCACGGCCTTCATGGTCCGATCGCCCGGCCGCCGCGCCGAGAGGTCGTGTGCCGGAGCCGCCACACAGGCGCGCGCAGCTTTGCGCTGGGCCCGTCCGCCAGCTCGCGCCAAATGCCCGCACGACGCCCTGCTTCCATGCGCTGCGCCGATAAGGCCGCCAGATATCGATGGGAATCAGCTCGCTCGCCCTCGCCCGGCGCGTGTCGTTCACGCGCAGCGCGTCCCGTCGCGCCCGAAGCCAGGGCGCACACTGCCGCGCGCCCTATGCGCCACCACAGCCAACCCGCCGAAACCACACGCCAACAAGCCGTGACCGCCCGGGCGATCACGGCTTGCGCGATGTCTGCTTCCGGCGGCGGGCGCCGGATCGACGATCTTAGTTGGCGCGCTTCTGCGCCGCGATCACGGCTTCCGTGGTCGGATTGCCGAGAGAGAGCTGCTGGCCGTTCGGGAAGCTGATCTCGGCCGCGCTGGCACGCGTGTCTCCGTCGCGGGCGCGGAACGCCTGCACGATGATCTGCGTGCCCGCGGGCAGCGAGTTCCGGTTCCAGCCACGGCGAAGCAGAGCGCTGGGAGCGCCGCCTTCCACGCGCCAGACCGTCGACTTGCCGCTGGCGTCGGTCACGTTGATGTGAATCCAGCTGTGCGGGTTCACCCACTCGAACTTGATGACCTTGCCTTCCAGCTTGATCGGCTTCGTCGAGTCGAACTCGGCACCGAACGAGTGGTGAGCGTCCGCGACGCTTCCCCAGCTCGCCATAAGAACGGCGGCGATAGCGCCGGCGCGCCAGTTTTTCATACGCACGGTACAGGTACTCCTTTTGCTTTACTCTGCTTCAGCCGGCGCACCTTCTGCGGGCACTACCACGGCATTCTTGTCCACAGGCGGCTCTCCATGAAGGTCTCCGTACAGGAACTCCTCCGAGTAGGGCGTGCAGCGGAAATCCATAAGCTGGGCGTTGGGCTCCATTCGGCGATACAGCGTCAGGGAGATCGTCCAGGCCTTCGTGAACAGATCCGGATCATCGATTGTCGCCTCGTAAGCGATATGATCCTGATCAATAAGCTTGAACTTTTCCGTGACCGTGGTGTGCGGGCCGATATAGTTGCCCGAGCGGTCCAGCCAGGTCTTGTTCTGCATCATCTCGCCGTCGGGCGCCTTATATTCGCCCGGGCTCTGCGAGAGCGTCACGACCTTGAGCGTGTCGCCTTCCCACTGGCCGTAGGAAGTGCCCATCCAGGTATCGATGGACGGCACGCCCACTTCGCCCATGTAGATGGCGCGGTTCGCGTTGGCATACTCATACACCATGAGCATATCGCCCTTCTCGCCCTGAATGATCTGGAACGGGAAGTTCATGTAGGTCGCGCGCGGAATGCCCGGCAGATAGCAGGCCGCTTCCGGGTCGTAGCGCGGCGCGGTGGCGCGATAATGATCGCGCTCGGTCACGGCCTCCGGCTTGTAGGGAATCGACCCGCCCTGGACGACGCCCAGGCCGCCATGATTCGCCGCGATGGCGCCCAGTTGCAGCTCGCCCGCCTTCGAGGTCGAGGAATCGTGCGGCTCCAGGTTGTAGTTGGCCTCCGTAATGGCCTGCCAGATACCGTTAAGGTTCGGCTTGCCACCCAGACGCGCGCTGGAGCTGGAGGCCGCGGTCGGGGCCTTCCTCTGCTGGGCATCGGCGACACCGGCGCCGGCGACAATAATCGCCGCAGCCGCGGCCAGCTTCAGATACTGTTTCATCCGCGCAAAATCCTCCCGTTCAATTCTTGATCATGGCAGAGCGTAGGCGACAACGACGCCTCCCGCATTGATGGCGACATATTGTTTGCCACTGCGGCCCCGATAGCTCATCGGATTGGCATTGGCATTATTGCTTAGCGTGGCTTCCCACAACTGTTTTCCAGACGTTGCATCGAAGGCACGGAACCGCTTGTCGTTCGTGGCACCGATAAACACCAGACCGCCGGCAGTCACCGTGGGGCCGGCGCTGCCGGCATTGCCCTGGAGCTGCTTGCCCTCGGGCAGCGCCTCCTGCAGGCCGAGCGGAACCGCCCATTTGATGGCGCCGCTATTGGCGTCGATGGCGACGAGCCGCGCCCAGGGGCCCTTGTAGCATGGCACACTGGCGCCGACGGGACGGCCCTTGTCGTCATATTCGCCGCTGACCGGCGCCGAGAAGCTGAAGAAGGGGCCCTTGCCGTCCACGCTGGCGCGGTCGTAATCGCCCGGCTCGGTCGCGTCGAAGCTGTAGGACTTGCTGCCCTCGGGCACCTTCTCGGTCCAGCCGACCAGCGAGGTTTCCTGCGTGGCGACGAACACCATGCCGTTGGTCGGGTTGGCCGCCGGGGCGCCCCAGTTGACGCCGCCCGTGCCGCCCGGCCGCTGGATGGTGGAGCGCGGCGGATCGCCTTCCTTGTGATACATGAAGGGCGTGTACGGCCCCAGATTGATATAGCCGCCGGCCTTGTCCCACATCGCCTGGCAGGCCGCCGCATGGGCGGGCGTGGTATCCTCGGCCGTGACGATGTCGGCCTTGGTCATGCTCATGCCGCTGAGCGGCGGCGTCTGCGTGGGGAAAGGCTGGGTGGGGCTGTAATATTCGCCAGGCACATCGCCCGCGGGCACGGGGCGCTCCTCCACCGGGAAGAGCGGCTTGCCGCTGTGGCGGTCCAGCTCGAAGAACAGGCTCGACTTGTTGACCGAGATGAGACCCGGCTGCGTGCGGCCGTTCACCTTCAGGTCGATGAGCGGGCCGGTGGAGGGCATGTCCACGTCCCACAGATCGTGGTGCACGGTCTGGAAATGCCACTTGTACTGGCCCGTCTTCACGTCCAGCGCGACGACGGAGTTGCCGAACAGATTGTCGCCCGGGCGGCTGCCGCCCCAGTAGTTGGGCGAAGGCGAGCTGATCGGGATATAGACGGTGCCCGCATCGAGATCGACGGGCGCGGAAAAGGCCCACATGTTGGTGCCCGAGCGGCCCCACCAGTCAGTGTCGCCCCAGGTCTCGTGGCCCTTCTGGCCGGGCGCGGGGACGGTCTGGAACTCCCACAGCTTCTTGCCGGTGCGCACGTCGAAGGCGCGCGGATTGCCGGGCACGCCGGTGGGATTCTCCAGCGTGGCCGCGCCGACGATCGCCACATCGCCCGCGATGGTCGGCGTGCCGCCATAGGAGACGCCCATGTCGACCGCGCCCTTGCTGCCGAAATCCTCGACCGGCTGGCCGGTACGCGCATCGAACGCCAGCAGCCGCGCGCCGGCCGTGACGAGCAGCCGCGGCGCCGCCTTGGCGTCACCCGCCCAGTAGCCCAGGCCGCGCGTGGAGAAGGTGCCGCCCGGCCCGGCGGCATTGGGGTCGCGCGGCAGTGTGTAGGTCCACAGCTCCTGGCCGCTATCGGCATCGAGCGCGATGAGGCGGTTGCCTGCCGGGAAATACATGACGCTGTCCACCACCAGCGGCACCGTGGTGCCGAAGGAGCGCATGGGATAGGACCAGGCCACGGCAAGGCGCGACACATTGTCCCGGTTGATTTGATCCAGCGGGGAATAGCGCGTGGACGCCAGATCGCGATTGATGGTGCGCCAGTCGCCCTCCGGCATGATGGACTTGGCCTGGAGGACGCCCGCCGCCCCGCACAGGACGATCGCAGTCAGACAAAAGCTTTTGGCGACGCGCACGAATCAGGCCTCCTGTCCCTTGACTCAAAATGACGCGGGATGCGCTGCGAATGGCAATGCGCTCCCGTGCCTGAACCTCGGCCTAATGAGCTGTGTTGATTTTGACAATGTCCGGAATCGGGATGTTAGTTGTTTTTGACAACATTGTGTCGCCTGGGCTACGTCCCATGACGGGGTAACGCCCGCACAAGGACGGACAGGCGGCGCCGCATGCGAATCGCGGCGACCGCCTTGATGCTCGTGGACGGCGCGTGCACACATCCCAAAGCCATATTGATAAAGGACGGGCGAATGGCGCGGCGGAGCCCTTGCCCTTACGCAAGGAAGGCAATGACGAATGGCCTCGATTAGTGATCTCTTGTTCGAGATGACGGAGTGGTTGCGCACCACGCCCGTGCTCGACCTTTCGCTCTGGATCGACAGTACGGAACCGCGCAACTGGCTGCAGGAAAATTTCTTCGCCATTCCGCTCATGCAGACGGCGCATATCCTCACCATCGCGGTGACGTTCTTCTCCGTGGTGCTGATCTACATGCGCGTGCTGGGCCTGGGCGGCATGACGCGCACCATGCCCGAGACGATGAAGCGCTATTCCTCCACCATCTGGTGGGGTCTGCTGGTGCTGATCCTGACCGGCATCGGCATGATCGTGGGCGAGCCGGTGCGTGAACTCGTCAATCCGATCTTCTGGATCAAGATGGGTATGGTCATCGCGCTGATCCTGCTGAGCGCCCTCTACTACGGCGCGATCCGCCGGCGAATGGTGAACTGGGACGGCACGGCCGGCCATCTCGCGCTGCGGGTCGGCGGCTTCGGCCTCATCGTCCTGTGGTGCCTGGTCATGGCCGGCGGTCGCTGGATCGCCTACGCGCCGGTCTGAGGAAGGGATCAAGTCAATGTTTTTCAATGCTTTTTGGCAATCGCTCGAAATGTCGCCGGTGGGCGACTTCATCGCCACGTCGGAATGGGCCTTCCCCACGCTTGAGACCATCCACGTCATCGCCCTCGTCACCGTCTTCGGTTCGATCGCGATGATGGACCTGCGCCTGCTCGGCCTGGTCTCCAGGAACACGCCGGTCACGGCCGTCTCGCGCGAGACGCTGCCCTTCACCTGGACGGCCTTCATCCTGGCGCTCATCACCGGCTCGCTGCTGTTCGTCAGCAAGGCCTCTTATTATATGGTCAATCCCTATTTCCTGACCAAGATGGGCCTCATCGCGCTGGCCGGCATCAACATGGCCATTCTCCACACCGGGGCATGGAAGACCGTGACGAAATGGGATGTCGGCAACGCTATTCCCACCTCCGTCAAGGTCGCCGCCGGCCTCTCGCTCGCCTTCTGGGTCCTGGTGCTGTTCTGCGGCCGCGTGATCGGCTTCACGCTCGGCATCTACGTTCCCGCCTGATCCGGCGGGCCGCCCGGCGGCCCTTCCCTCCGGCGAGTCGCATCGCCTGGCACGGCCCGTCGCTCCCAAGCGGAGCGGCGGGCCGTCCGCTTTTTTCGGACACAGTCATCCCCGCATCGCGCAATTTTGATTCAGTTCAATGTCCGCCCCCCCGCGATCTGGTCCCTATCGGGATCGCCGGCGCCGATTCGGTCCCGCCCAGCCATTCCCATGTGGCCGCACGGACCGCCTCGCCCCGGTGAAAAAAGGATAGATCGGGCCGAAGCGTCTTCCAGCGCCACGCCTTAGTTCAAAGGGAGGCACTGACTGATGGTCTCATTAGGCGATGCGCTATTTCAAATGACCGAGTGGTTACGCACCACCTGGGTCGTCGAGTTCTCGCTCTGGGTTTCGGAAACACGGCCATGTCTGTGGTTGCAGGAGAATTTCCTCGCCATTCCGACATTCCAGACCATTCACATCCTGTCGATCGCGGTGCTGTTCGGCTCGGCGCTGATGCTCAATCTGCGCGTACTCGGCTATGCCGGCGGGGGCCACAGCGTGGAGCAGATGGCCCGGCGCTTCATGCCCTGGCTCTGGGGCGGCCTGACGGCGCTGATCGTCACCGGCATCATCCTGCTGGTGAGCGAGCCGGTGCGCAACATGGTCAACCCCTTCTTCTGGATCAAGATGGGCACGCTGACCGTCACCGTGCTCGTGACGATCTGGTTCCATGGTGCCGTCAAGGCCCGCATGGCCCGGTGGGAGAGCCTGCAAGGCGGGCAAGGCGCCATTCGCACGGGCGCGACCGCGCTCATCGTCCTGTGGTGCCTGGTCATGGCCGGTGGCCGCTGGATTGCCTACGCGCCGGTCTGAGGAGAGGATAGCATGATCTTGAATTCGCTTTGGCAGGGTCTCGAACAATCGGCCCTCGGCAGCTATATCGCCAGCGCGGAATATGCCTTCCCGCTCATCGAAACCTTCCATGTGATCGCCATTACCACGGTGGTGGGCACCATCGCCATCATGGACCTGCGCCTGCTGGGCCTCACCTCGCGCCGCTGGACCGTCACCTCCGTCTCGCTGGATACGCTCAAGCTGACCTGGATCGCCTTCGGGTTCGCCGTTATCACCGGTCTGCTGATGTTCATCAGCAAGGCGCCCACCTACATGGTGAACCCCTATTTCCTGTGGAAAATGGTGCTCATCGCGCTCGCCGGCATCAATATGGCCATCCTCCACAACGGAGCATGGAAGACCGTGGGCAATTGGGAAACCGGCGCCGCCATTCCCGCCTCCGTCAAATTGGCGGCGGGCCTCTCGCTCGCCTTCTGGGTCATCGTGGTGTTCTGCGGCCGCGTGATCGGCTTCACCCTGGGTGTGTACATTCCCGCCTGATCCTCTCTCTCCCGGCGCCGCCCATGGTGGCGCCGGGGCACGGGCACGGGGGGCTGGCCTTTCAAGGGGGAGCCGGCCCCGCCCCGGCCCGCAAAGCCGGCAAGAGCCTCATGCAGACGGGACCGATCCAGAGGAAGCCGACTGCGCCCCCCTCGCCACACGGCCAGCCTCGGACCAGCCAGGTCGTGAAACGCTCACCGCCTCGCCATCATTGGAGGGGCTTTGGCCCGGCAAGCCGTCTCACCGATCATGCGCCTGCGCAAGCAGGAGTACAGGGCCCCCGAATGGCTCGGTCGCCCTGGCCTCCTGCCTTCATGGAAGCGCAAGGAAGCATCCGTGCGGGGATAGGCCGAAACGTTATATCGGGGCAGACCGGTGCCCGGTCGACGCCAATCACGGGCCCGTGCAGGCCGGAGCGACTGCCCCTTTCAAACGAGTGGCTCATTCCTCGTCGGAACGGCGCAAAAGTTCGAAGGCTCGGCGACGGCCTCTCGCTCTATCTCTCAAACCCCGGTGCCTCTGTCGCGGCCACGACCGGACGTCCACGCGCGCCTCGGCAGGGCCCCGCTCATGGCCCCCACACAACCCGCTGGCGCACAAAAAAGGGGGCGTGGCGGCCCCCTTTTCATGCCGGCCCGCGAGAGGGCCGGCGCATGGACATCGGCTCAGTAGCCCACGTCGCGCTTGTACATCGCCTCGTAGAGCGCGACCTTCTCGGACGAGAGCGCCTCGCCCGGACCGGACTTGGCGGCATCGAGCAGCATGGCCTGGGTGGGCGCCAGCTTGTCGACCGTGGGCCATTCGGGCAGGCCGGAGCCATTGGGATTGCCCGTCCGCGCGAAGTTCACCCAATAGTCGGACATCTGGTCGGCAAAGGCTTCCTCAGTGGGGTTGCCGGCCATCTTGCTGACCGAGCTTTGCCCCGGGAAGGTGCGTGGCGCGGCCAGATTGTCGAACACATAGGGGATTTCGGCGGTGTGGCCGGCACCCAGATCCTGCTTGCCCTCGTCATAGGGCGGCCGGTGCGTGAAGTGGTAGAAATAGGCCTGAGCCCCGATCTTCGCCTGCGCGTCGGCGAACTGGCGCATGTGCCACGCCATCGCATCCGAGAAGGGCTGCGAGGCCATCAGCTTGGCCTCCTCGTCGGAGCTGGCGGGATAGGCCTTGAGGCCCAGCTCGGCCAGGTCGCGCCAGCGCTGCGGCGCGGTGTTCCGCCAGTTCTCCACCGTCATCGCCGGGCCCATGCCGGCGGTGAAGGAGCCTTCCTCGGCATTGGAGCCGGAGATGACATCCACCTTGTTCTGCCGTCCCTGGGCGAAGGTGATGGAGAGATCCTCCGGCACCACCCAGCCATCGACGATCATGCCCTGGCCGCGAATCTTCTTCATCACCTCGTCGGCGGGCAGAGCGCGCAATTCGGCGAGCGTGGTCGCTCCGGCGGCCTCGGCCTGCTTGACGGTCGCGGCCTCGGCGGCCTCGCGCGTCATCATCTTGGTGATGCCCAGGCCCATCCAGGCGCCGCTCTCGGAAATGCCGCGATGGAACAGGCCCTTGGCCTCGGGAGATCCGGCGAGCGCCGCGACCATGCAGGAGCCGGCCGATTCACCGAAGATGGTGACATTGTCCGGGTCGCCGCCAAACTCGGCGATGTTCGCCTTGATCCACTTGAGCGCGGCGACCGCGTCCATCAGCGCGTAGTTGCCCGAGGCGTTCTTGCCCGATTCCGCGGTCAACTCGGGGTGCGAGAGGAAACCGAAGGCGCCGTTGCGATAGTTGAGCGTGACCAGGACCACACCCTTCTTCGCCAGATTGTCGCCTTCGCTGAAGGGGGAGTTGCCGCCACCCTCATTATAGGCGCCGCCATAGAGCCAGACCATGACGGGGCGCTTCTCGCCCGCCTTGCTCGCGCCGGTCCACAGGTTGAGATAGAGGCAGTCCTCGGAGACGCCGGGGGAATCCGGCATGTCCGTCGTCGGGTTGACGCGGTTGCCGCCGGGGGCCTGCATGCAGGCCTTGGCATATTTGCCGCCGTCGCGCACGCCGCTCCAGTTCGCGGCCGGCTGCGGCGCCTTCCAGCGCAGATTGCCGACCGGGGGCGCGGCGAAAGGAATACCCTTGAACGCGGTGATGCCCGCCTGCTTGCCGGCCACGCCCTGAACGAGGCCGTTAGCGGTCTTCACCGGCGTATCGATGGCGGCCTGCGCCAGTGAAGCCGTGCCGAGCAGCATGGCGGCAAAGGCAAGGCGCATGGTCGTTTTTCGGGCAATCATTGGTCACTCTCCCTTCCCTCGCCGCGCGTGGCTCGGGATGCCGTGATATAGTTTCGGATCTGAACATTGCCCTCGTGGCAGGCATATTCGAACATGCCGTACTCGTCGTTACGGCGCCAATCGAACTGCACTGTCCAGGGCGCGGTGAAGATGACGGGATCGGTCCAGGTCATCTTGTAGCTGATCGTGTCCGCGTCGGTCATGGTGAACCATTCCACCAGCCGCGCCTGCGGGCTGACGGGCGTGTCGTTCTCGGGCGGCGAGCCCACCGTCACGGTGTTGGTGGCCGATGGGCCGGGCCGGAAATTGGTGGTCTCCACCACCAGCGTGTTGCCGTCTTCCCAGCGGCCCCGGCTCTCGCCCATCCAGTTGCTGATCTGGCGCGGCGCGGCCTCCCGGCCGTCCGTGGGGACGATCCGCGTCTCGTGGATCATCTCAAGCTGGATCGCCACCAGACCGGGCGCCTGGAAGATGCGGATGCCGTTATTGTAATGCATCGGCAGCATGGACGCCGGCAGGCCGCGCGTGATGCAGCGGTCCCAGCTATCGAAATCTGTTGGGGCGTCGAAATTCTGCCCCTTGCGCCAGCTCGAACGCATCTTGGACGCCAGACGATCGCCCTCGGCGGTGCGCGGCGGCAGACGGCCATTGGGCGGATCGACGATCAGCGAGGTGCGGCGCGTGGCCTCTCCCGCCTCATCCCAGTGGCCGCGGCCGATCTTGTCGTCCTTGCTGTCATTCTCGTAGCGGGCGCGCAGCGCGTCCTGCCGCGCCTGCGCCGCCGCGAATTCCTCGTCGGTGAGGAACACGCGATTGCCATATTGGGCATTCCGCTCCAGCACCAGGCCGTTCAAATAGTCGATCGGCCAGATGCCGCGCAGGTCCGGGTCGCCCCAGGGGGTCTTGGCGGGCTTGTAGTCCCGGGAAACGGGAGGAGGGGTCTCGAGGTCCTGAACCTGAGCCTGCGCTTGCGCCGTGGCGGGCGCCACCGCGAGCAGGGCCCATGACGCCGACGCAAGAAGCGCCGACGCCACGATCTTATCGAATACCGGTTTCAAAGCCTGGTTCCCCTCCTGGATGGATCAGCGCCTTATTCCCGGGCCGGACCGTCTCCCTGGTCCACGACGATGCCCTGGGCACGCAGCGAGCGCGAGGACGAAATGTAATTACGCACCTGCACGTCGCCCTCATGACATGCATATTCGAAGAACTGATAGTCGTCGTTGCGCGGAATTTCCATACGCGTCGTGAACGGCGCGCTGAAAACGACCGGATCGGTGTAGGTCATGTCGTAGACCAGCGTGTCCTTGTTGGCGAGCGTGAAGCGCTCCACCACCTTGGCCTCATCGCTCATCGGCACCGTGTTGTTGGGCGGCGCGCCGATGGTGGCCATGTTGAGCGGCGAGGCACCCTTGCGGATGTTCGTCGTCTCCACGACCAGCGTATTGCCTTCCCAGTGACCGCGGCTGAAGCCCATATAGTTGGTCACGCCCTTGGGCGGCGGGGCGCGGCCGTCGAGATAGACGATGCGCGAATCGTGGATCATCTCCAGGTCGATCACGACGATGCCGGGCGCCTGGAAGATGCGCACGCCGTTATTGTAGCGGAACGGCAGCATCGAGGCCGGGAAGCCGCGCGTGATGCAGCGATCCCAGTTGTCATAGTCGGTCGTCCAGTCGAAGGTCTGGCCGTTGACCCAGCTCGACCGGCCCATGCGATTGAGCGCATCGCCATAAGGAGTCAGTTCCGGCAGGCGGCCGTCGGCCGGCTCGATCAGCAGCGAGGTGCGGCCGCCGACGGCGAAGCTCTCGACCCAGTTGCCCATGCCCAGCTTGTTGGCCTTGGTCTCGTTGGAGGCGGCGCTCTGCGCGCGCTCGGTCTGCTTTTCGCGCTGCTCCAGCTCCGCCGGGGTCAGATAGATGCGCCGGCCCTGGGCGGGCGTGCGCTGGAGCGGCACGCTGCCGAGGCTGTCGATCGGCCAGCCGCCCCGGAAGTCCGGGTCACCCCAGGCCGTCTTGGGCGGATTGAAGGCCGGGATCGGCTTTAGCTTGAAAAGCTCGGGATGCTCTGCCTCGCTCACCGGCGGGCCGGGAGGCGGCGGCGGACCCGGCTGCGCCACGGCGGGCGCCATGGTCAGCGCGGTCGCGGCAAGCACAGCCGCCTTCAGCGCGGTTCGAAATGTCGGAGCTTGTGGTTTCATTGGGCCTTCTCCTTGGCGGCGCTGAGCGCGCGCGATGATGTTATCCGGTTGCGAATCTTGCCGTCGCCTGCCCCGCAGGAATAGCCGAACTTCCCGAAATCGGAACCGGCTTTCCTCGCGGGGCCTGCGCGCGGCGCCATTTTACTGCGCGCCGCGCGCCGTTGCGCCCTGCGGAAGGGCGAAGGCGATATACTGACTTGGGCCGGCCTTGGGCAGCGGCAGCTTGGGTGCCCACAGGCCGTCGCCGCCTACGGGGATGACGATGAACTGGCGCCCGCCCGCCTCATAGACGGCCGGGATGCCCTCCGACGCGGCCGGCAGATCGGCCTCCCAGAGGATCTCGCCGGTCTCCGCATCCCGCGCTCGGAACTTGCGGTCCGTCGAGGTAGCGTTGAACAGCAGGCCGCCCGCCGTCACCACCGGATTGCCCCGGCCGATGTGGCTGCCCGTGTCCTTGATGCCCAGGTCCGCGAGCGGCTTCACTTCGCCATTGGGCCGCGTCCACAGCTTGTTGCCGGTGTGCATGTCATAGGCGGTGATCGTCGACCAGGGCGGACCGATGATCGAAAAACCGTTGCTCATGATGTTGAAGTTGACCGGCGACTGATAGGGCGTCACGTCGCCGCCGCCATTGGGCATGTTGTCGATCGCCTGCTGGCGCGTATCGGGCGTCAGCTTGTTGAGCGTCGGCAGCTCGCGCGAGATGACGTAGAAGCGGTTGTTGACCGGATCGATGGCCGACATGCCCCAGTTGGCGCCGCCATTGTGGCCCGGCAGCGAGAAGCTGCCCTGCACGCTCGGCGGCGTATAGAGCCCCTCGTTGCGCGCGGTCTTGAGCAGCTCCAGCGCCTTGGCCCGGTCTTCGGCGGGCAGGAAGGGATTGATATCCGCCTCGGTGAGCTTGCCCTGGCGAGCGAAGGGCTCGGGCCAGGTCGGGAACGGCTGCGTGGGCGCGGCCTTCTCGCCGGGCACGTCGGACGCCGGCACCGGGCGCTCCTCCACCGGCCAGACCGGCTCGCCGGTCTTGCGGTCGAGCACGAAGAGGAAACCCTGCTTGGTCGCCTGGACGACCACCGGAATGTCCTTGCCGTCCTTCTTCACGGTCATCAGCTTGGGCGCCAGCGGGATATCGAAGTCCCACAGGTCGTGATGCACCGTCTGATAATGCCACAGCCGCTTGCCGGTCTTGGCATCGAGCGCCAGGATGGAGTTGGCGAAGAGATTGTCGCCCTCACGGTTGCCGCCGTAGAAATCGTAACGGGCCGTGCCGGTGGGAATGTAGATCACACCCGCCTGGTCGTCGATCGTCGACTCGGACCAGTTGTGGACGCCGCCCATCTTCTCATGGTCCTTCTCGGGCCATGTATCGAAGCCGAACTCGCCCTTTTGCGGCTTCACATGGAAGACCCAGGCGAGCTTGCCGGTGCGGATATTGAAGGCGTGGATGTCCGCCGGGGTGGACGCATAGTCATAGGCGCCGGCCGGCAGCGACATGATGATGAGATCGCCGTAGATGCGGCCCGGATTGTCCGTCTGGAGCGGGCGCGTCTTGCTGAGATCGCCCGAGAGGCCGGTGCGGATGTCGATGCCCTCGCCCTCACCCTCGCCGAACTTGGGGATGAACTGGCCGGTATCGGCCGAAATCTGCCGCAGGAAGCCATTGTTAAGGAAGATCAGGCGCTTGTCCTTGCCGTCCTTGCTCTGCCAGTAATTCATGCCGCGCGCGCCGATTCGGCCCTGCATCTCGCGGCGCCACTTCTCCTTGCCCGTCGCGGGATCGAGCGCGACGATCGTGCTGTCCTTCACCGTGACATAGACGAGGCCATTGGCCACCAGCGGGCCGAAACGCGGCGCCGGGCCGGCCCCGACGTCGAACGTCCAGGCGACCTCAAGCTGCGCGACATTGTCCTTGGTGATCTGGTTGAGCGAGGAATATTGCGCCGACTCGCCACCGCCGAGATAGGATTCCCACGTCGCATAGTCGAAGCTCTTGGCCTGGATGACGCCCGGCACGGCGACACAGGCGGCAGCCAGCAGCGCCGCGGTCAGCCCAATAGCGCCAAACCGCCGCGAACGGCGCCCTTCCACAAGCGTGCGGATCTCTTCTTGCACTCTTTGGTACCCCTCTCGAAGACTCTGGCCGGCCGATCTCCTGGACTGCGCGCCGGCCCCGCAAGCCTAGACGAGATTTTGTCAACTTGACAACAGGTCTGTGCGCCACGGGGATGACTTTGTCCGTGTTTCCGCGACTGTGTCATTATGGTCGCAGATTTCTGGGCGCCCGTCGCCTGCGCTGTTGACAGGCCCTCTTGCACGGATAAAGGGTGCACCCCAAGTGGACTTGTGCAACTTCGCGCAGCCGCACATAATTCTGAGGAAGGATCGAGCAGTGACGGATCGGATGAGGATGAAGATGGCGAGGCTGGGGCTGACCGTGGCGGCGCTGGCCGTTGTGGCGATCCCCGCAAGCGGCCTTCTTGCCGATCAAGCCGTGGGCAGCACCGAGGCAGCGGCCGATGCCGTGGCCACAACGCCCGCCGCCGACGCGCATGATGCCGCCGACCACGCCGGCCACGATGCGGAGGCGACGCCCGTCGCGGCGGCCGATCCGGCACGCATCGCCAACGGGCGCGAGCTGTTCAACAACTGGTCGTGCAGTGCCTGCCACGCGCTCTCCGATGCCAAGGCCAGCGGCGCCGTCGGCCCCTCGCTGGACGGCGACGCCAACCTGACCGAGGAATTCGTCGTCAGCCGCGTGACGCACGGCCAGGGCGCCATGCCGGGTTTCGACGGCCAGATGACGCCGGAAGAGATTGCCGACGTCGCTTATTACATCACGCAGGTCTCAGTCCGCTAAGAACTGCCTTGCCGGGGCGCGCGCAACGAGCAGCGCGCCCCGGTCCCGCACGGGCGGCCGGCCAGCCCGGCCCAACGCCATGGCGCCGCATCTCGGTCCGCGCGCGCGACATCCCCTCCCCGTCCAAGCGGACGGTTGCCAATTCCCCCTCGCCGGTTAAGTTTCCCGGCGGGAGGGGTAAGCCATGGATAAACCGGACGAGTCGTCCGCGGGGCCGGTCGTCGGCCGTCGCGCGTTTCTGGGAGGCGCCGCGCTGGGCACGGGGGCCGCGCTGGCCGGGCTCGGCACCGCGCCCGCCCGCGCGGCGGAAAGCCCGCCCGGCGGACAGGTGGATTTCCCCGAGTCTCCCCGCGCATTCGGCGGCGGCCCGCCCGGCACCAACAACCGCGCCGAGATCGACCTCTACGATTGCGAGGTGGAGGGCAAGCTGCCCACGGACCTGGACGGAAGCTGGTTCCGCGTCGGGCCCGATCCGCAATATCCCAAGCCGGAAAAATATGCCGAGGACATCATGTTCGACGGCGAGGGCCACGTCAGCCTGTTCCGCTTCAAGAACGGCCATGTCGACTATCGCACGCGCTATGCCAGGACCCAGCGCTGGAAGGCGCAGCACGCGGCGCGGCGCTCGCTCTTCGGCATGTACCGCAATCCCTTTACGGACGACCCCAGCGTCAAGGGCCTCTCGCGCGGCACGGCCAACACGCAGCTTTTCGTCCACCACAAGAAGCTGCTCGTCTTCAAGGAGGACAGCCCGCCAGTCTATATGGACCCGCACACGCTGGAGACGCTGGACGATTATTATACCTTCGGCGGCAAGCTCGCGAGCCAGACGCACACCGCTCACCCCAAGATCGACAGCGAAACGGGCGAATATATCAGCTTCGGCTATGAGGCGAACGGCCTGCTCTCGAAGGACATCTTCGTCTTTTCCGCCGACCGGGAGGGCAATGTGAACTGGGCCGTCACCGTCCAGGCGCCCTATGCCGGCATGATGCACGACTTCGCGGTGACGCAGAAGCACGTCATCCTCTACCTCACCAACATGGTCGGCGACATGGACCGGATGCAGGCCGGGGGCGTCCATTTCTCCTATGACAGCAAGCGCCCCTGCTATCTGGGCATCATGCGCCGGGGCGGCGACGGGCGGGACCTGCGCTGGTTCACCGGCACCAACTATTTCTGCACCCATGTGATGGGCGCCTGGTCGGACGGCGACAAGGTGACGGTGGACATGGACGGGGGCGAGGGCAATCAGTTCCCCTTCTTCCCCAGCCTGCACGAGCCCTTCGACCCAGCAAAGGGCGCGGGCTATATCCGCCGCTTCACGGTCGATCTCTCCAGCCGCACCAACGACCGCTACCGGACCGAGACCATCTATCCGCACATCTCCGGCATGCTCTCGCGGCAGGACGACCGCTTCCACACGCTCAAATATCGTTACGGCTACATCAACACCATGGGCGCGCCCGGCACGCCCGGCGGCTGGGCGATCATCGACCATCAGGAGGGCAAGACGCAGCTCTGCACGGTGCCGGACTATTCGCTCTCCGAAATGACCTTCGTGCCGCGCCGCAAGGATGCGCCGGAGGGTGACGGCTATCTCATGGGGCTGGGCTCCAGCCGCAACGAAGCGGGCCGATCGGACCTCGTCCTGTTCGACACGAAGGATATCGCGGCCGGCCCCATCGCGCGCGTGAAAATGCCGTTCAAATGCGTGGGCCAGGTCCATGGCTTCTGGGCGGATGCGAGCGACCTGCCGGCCGAGAAAGCCCACACGGCGTGAGGGATCATGAGGTGGGTGCCGCTGCTTGCACGCCTGCGTCTCCTTGCACGCCAGCGGCCCCTTCTTGTGCTTCTGCGCAGGCGAGAGCCCAGGGCCCGGCAGCAAGGCGCCTGATCGCGCTGGGCTCCCGCCTAAGCAGAAGCATGAGGGTCGCGCTGGTGCCGCGAGGAATGATGACCGTAGCGGGATTGGCGCTCCTCTCCGCCGCGCCCTCGTCCGGCGGCGGACCCGACGCGGCGCAGCTCGCCAGCCCCGATCCGGGCCAGTGGGCCAGCCCCGCGCGCACTTATGACGAGCAGCGCTTCAGTCCGCTCGCCCAGATCAACGACCGCAATGTCGGCAGGCTCGGCCTCGCCTGGTATGCGGACATCGACACCGAGCGCGGCCTGGAGGCCAGCCCGCTGATGATCGACGGCGTGCTCTACAATGTCGCGCCCTGGAACAAGACCACCGCTTATGACGCGAAGACCGGCCGCGTGCTGTGGACCTTCGATCCGCAGGTGCCGCTCAAATATGGCCGAATGGCCTGCTGCGACATCGTCTCGCGCGGGCTCGCCGCATGGCAGGGCAAGATCTACCTCGCCACGCTGGACGGGCGGCTGATCGCGCTCGACGCGAAGACGGGCAAGCCGCTCTGGTCCGTACTCACGGTCGACAATGCCATGCGCTACACCATCACCGGCGCGCCGCGCGTGTTCGACGGCAAGGTCGTCATCGGCAATGGCGGCGCGGAAATGGCGGTGCGCGGTTATGTCTCGGCCTATGACGCGGAGACGGGCAAGCAGCTCTGGCGCTGGCATACCGTCCCCGGCGACCCGGCCAGGGGCTTCGAGAATGCCGCCATGGCGATGGCCGCCAAGACCTGGACGGGCGAATGGTGGAAAGCCGGCGGCGGCGGCACGGCGTGGGACAGTTTCGCCTACGATCCCAAGCTCAACCTCGTCTATATCGGCACCGGCAATGGCTCGCCCTGGGTGCGCAAATATCGCAGCCCCGGCGGCGGCGACAATCTCTTCCTCGCCTCCATCGTCGCGCTGCGCGCCGACACAGGCGACTATGTGTGGCACTATCAGACCGTGCCGGGCGAGGAGTGGGATTATACCGCCACGCAGGCGATGATCCTCGCCGATCTCACCATCGGCGGCCGCAAACGGCAGGTGCTGATGCAGGCGCCCAAGAACGGCTTCTTCTATGTGCTGGACCGCGCGACCGGCGAGCTGCTCTCGGCCAGCGCCTATGTGCCGGTCAACTGGGCGAGCGGCATCGACATGACGACCGGCCGGCCCATCGAAAACCCGGCGGTGCGCTATGGGGAGATACCCACGCTCGTCTCACCCGGCGCGGGCGGCGGCCACAACTGGAATCCCATGGCCTACAGCCCGCTCACGGGCCTGGCCTATTTCCCCGTCTCCGAGACCTATATGAGCTATGCGGCGGCGGAGAGCTTCGATCCCGACAAGCCTTCGCTCGGCACCGCCTTCACCGGCCATGACGCCGAGCGCAAGGCCATTGCCGACTATGCCGACGCGCACAGCAAGGGCTGGCTCACTGCCTGGAACCCGGTGACGCAGACCGAGGCGTGGCGCGTGCCCTATCCGCTGGTGGGCAGCGGCGGGGTGCTGGCGACGGCGGGCAATCTCGTCTTCCAGGGCACCATCGACACCCGCTTCGCCGCCTATCGCGCCGACAACGGCAGGAAGCTGTGGGACATGCCGGTGCAGAATGTGCCCATTTCCGCGCCGATCACCTATATGGTCGATGGCGAGCAATATGTGGCGGTGAATGCCGGCTGGGGCGGCGGCCTCGCCCATGTCGAGCGCGCCAAATATACGCGCCTGCCCATCTACAAGCCGCGCCTGCTCGTCTTCAAGCTGGGCGGCACCGCCAGGCTGCCGCCACCCCCGCCCGCCGCCATGGTGGTGCCCGAGCTGATGCCGCCCCCGCCCGTCACAGCCCCGGCGGAGGTGATCGCGCGGGGCGAAGCGCTCTATGCGGACCATTGCGCGCTCTGCCACGGCGCCGCCGCGCGCGGCGGGGTCAAGGACCTGCGCCACATGGAACCGGCCACGCACGATGCCTTTCTGGACATCGTCATTGGCGGCAAGCGCGCCACCAACGGCATGGCGAGCTTTGCCGACACGCTCTCGCGCGCGGATGCGCAGGCCATCCACCACTATCTGATCGCCCGCGCCAATGCCGATTGGGAAGGCCATTGAGAGCAAGACACCGGAGCTTGTTCATGCTTGTTTTGCCGCAGATTCCGAGCCGCCGGATGTGTCCATCCGACCTGAAACCGCTCTAAGGGAGAGAAATCCAATGTCGTTCACCGTCCGCAAATCCGCCCTCGCCGCCGTCGCCCTGCTGCTGGCGGGCAGCGTGGCCGGCGCCGCCCTCGCCCAGAAGGCCGAGATGCCGCCGCGCTACGCCCCCAGCTACGCGCAGGACCGCGCCGAGATCGAGGATCTGATGGCGCGCTATCTCTTCGCCATCGATTATTTCGACTGGGATTCCTACGTCGGCACCTTCACGCAGGACGGCATATTGGAGTTCGCGAGCGGCACCACCCAGGGCCGCGAGGCCATTCGCGAGACGGTGGCCAAGTTCAGCGAAGGCATCAGCCGCTTTTACCATACGGCGGACGGCAAGCCCGCCCTGCTGCGCCATGTCATCCTCCAGTCCTCCATCCGCGTGGAGGGCGATCATGCCTGGGGCCGCTCGCTGTGGCTGGAGATGGCCAATCACGGGCCCGAAGACACGATGAAGATGGGCACCTATGGCATTTATGAGGACGAGTTCCGCCGTGTCGACGGCCACTGGCTGATCGCCAAGCGTCGCGTGCTCAACGAGTTCATCAAGAACCGCAACTCCGGTCCCACCAACCCGGTGCGCGACATGGACGCGGCCGCCCAGGCGCTGATCGCCGGCCAATAAGCCGCCGTCCAGGCGAAACGCCCCGGAGACGCGCGGAAGGCGCACGATCCGGGGCGGCGGACCCGCCAGGTGCAACAACCCGCAACCGTATTGTTCGCGTTACAGCTTGCTCATCGGCACCGGGGGAGTCATGCCGAAATCCTGAGAGTCAACGAGGCATCATGATGAAAACAAAGATCGCAGCCCTGCTTACCCTGACCGTGCTGATGGCCGGCTGCTCCAAGTCCGATCAGGCGTCCGGCTCGACGCAGCTCACCGTCTTCGAGTTCATGACCGAGAAGGTCGACAAGGATGCGGACGTCATCTGGGAGATCGGCAACAAGGCCATCGACGACCATGCGTCCATCGACCCCGCGCTGATGAGCGATGAGGACTGGTCGAGGCTGGGCGAGAGCGCGGTGCGCATGGCCGCCGATGCGCGCGGCCTCGCCGCCGTCGAACATATCGTCGTGCGCCCCATCGACGCGCGCATCGCAGACGAGGGCACGCCGGGCGCGCCGACCGTCGCGCAGATCGAGAGCCATATCGACCGCGACCACGACCTGTTCCGCTCGCTGGCCGAATCTCTCGCCAACCATGCCGACGAGTTGGCCGGCGCGGCCGGCAGGAAGGACCATCTCGTCACCGCCCGGCTCATCAACGAACTCGATGGCGTCTGCGAGAGCTGCCATCTGGAATTCTGGTATCCCGAGCAGAAGGAACTGATGCAGCGCATGGGCATCGCCACGCACTGAGCGCGCGCCGAGCGGCGGGGCAGGCACCCGCGCGAGTAATCGGGGCGCACGCGTCCCGGCCAGTGCCGGGTGCTGGGTGCTGAGTGGAGACATCCGACTGCTCCGAAAATGCGAACCGAGCATGATGCGCTCAATCTGGAACGGATCATGCTTGAGCGTGAAAGAGCGCGGCTTTCCGATCACGAGAGACGCAGGGCTCCTGCGCAGGCAGGAGCCCAGGGCGGCCATGTCCTGCGGTTGAGTCCGGCTGGGTCCAAGGCCTCTCCTTTCGCAGGCCCACGAGATTGGCTGCCTGACCCCTTTCCCCGGCGCTACGCCGCCCCGGTCAGATCCATATCCTCCAGCGCCAGCCGCAGCAGCTCGTTCATGGCGGCGCGGGCAGCGGCCGGATCGGCGGCGCGGATGGCGTCGAGCACGGCCTCGTGATCGGGAACGGGGTCGCGCGGGCGAGCGCGGACGCGCTGTTTGAAGCGCGTGGTCCAGCCGACGGCGGCGGCCACGGTGCTGCCCAGCGCGGCGAGCGGCTCGTTGCGGGCGGCAGCGAGGATCGTGCGGTGGAAGCGCTGGTCGGCGGCCTGTCCCTCGGCCCGCTTGAGCGTGTGCCTGCGCATCTCGGCAAGCGCGGCGTCCATCTCGTCCAGCTCCGCCTCGGTGCGGCGCGTGGCGGCGAGCGCGCAGGCGGCAGGCTCGACGATGCCGCGCAGCTCGAACAGCGCCGTGATGAAATCGCGGCCGGGATCGCCCTCGAACATCCAGGCGAGCACATCGGGATCGAGCAGGTTCCAGCGCGCGCGTGGCGTGATGCGCGTGCCCGCCTTGGGGCGGCTCTCGATGAGGCCCTTGGCGGCGAGAATGCGGATCGCCTCGCGATAGGCGGTGCGTGAGATGCCCAGCTTTTCGCTCGCCTCGATCTCGCCGCCCAGCATCTCGCCGGGCGCGCGCTTGCCCGAGACGATCTCCACGCCGAGCGCGCGCGCGACGGCGCCGTGAATACGGGGCGATGATCCGGGGCGATCCGACACGACAGGGCCTTTCCCGCCGGCGGGGATACCGGCGCGGACAAGACGAGACGTTTCGCGGCCGCTTGTCAACGCCCGGCGCCCGTCATTCAGCGCGGGGAGGCCTCGCGCTGGCCGTCGATGCGGCGCGCCACGCCCCATGGATTGGCGGCGCGCAAGGGCGCGGGCAGCAGCGCTTCCGGCAGGTTCTGGAAGCAGACCGGGCGCAGGAAGCGGGCAATGGCGAGCGTGCCGACCGATGTGGCGCGCGGATCGCTGGTGGCGGGATAGGGCCCGCCATGCACCATGGCGTGGCAGACCTCGACGCCGGTGGGCCAGCCATTGGCGAGGATGCGCCCGACGCGGCCGGCGAGCACGGGGAGCAGCGCGCGCGCCTCGCCCTCATCCTCCGGGTCGAGCTGGAGTGTGGCGGTGAGCTGGCCTTCCAGCGCGCCGGCGACGCGCACGACCTCCGCCATGTCCGCGCAGCGCACGATGAGCGAGGCGGCGCCGAACACCTCGGCCATCAACGCGTCGTCGGCGAGCAGACTGGCGGCCTCCGTCTCGAACAGGGCGCCGACCGCCTGATTGGCGCCGGTGGCCGCGCGGCCGCGCCCCACCGTCCGCACCGCCGGGTGGCCGGCCAGCGCGCCGACGCCGCTCTCATAGCTCGCGTGGATGCCGCAGCTCAGCATGGTGGAGGCGGCGGAGGCGGCGAGCGCGGTGGCGGCGGCCTGTGCAAAGGCGTCCAGATCCGGCCCGGCGACGGCAATGACCAGACCCGGATTGGTGCAGAACTGGCCCGCGCCCATGGTGAGCGAGCCGACGAACGCCTCGGCCAGCGCGGCGCCGCGCGCCTTGAGGGCATGAGGCAGCAGGATGACGGGATTGATGCTCGACATCTCGGCAAAGACCGGGATCGGTTCCGGCCGCACCGCCGCGATGCGCATCAGCGCCGTGCCGCCGCCGCGCGAACCGGTGAAGCCCACGGCCTTCACGCGCGGATCGGCGACCAGCGCCTGACCCATGGCGCGATCGTTGCCGGGGAGGAAGGAGAAGACGCCCTCGTGCAGGCCGCTGGCCTTCACCGCCGACTGGATGGCGCGTGCAACCAGCTCGCCCGTGCCGGGATGCGCGCTGTGGCCCTTGACGATGACGGGGCAGCCGGCGGCGAGCGCCGAGGCGGTGTCGCCCCCCGCGACCGAGAAGGCGAGCGGAAAATTGGAGGCGCCGAACACCACGACCGGGCCCACCGGCAGGTTGACGCGGCGCAGGTCCGGCCGGGGCAGCGGCTGGCGGTCGGGCAGCGCGGAGTCGACCGTGGCATCCAGGAAATCGCCCTGCCGCACGACGCTCGCGAAGAGACGGAGCTGGCCCACGGTGCGGCCGCGCTCGCCCCCCAGCCGGGCGCGAGGCAGGCCCGTCTCGGCCATGCCGCGCTCGATCAGCGCATCGCCGATGGCCATGATCGCATCGGCCGCCGCATCGAGGAAGGCCGCACGCGTCTCCAGATCCGTGGCGGCATAAGCGGGGAAAGCCTCCGCCGCGAGGCGCGCCGCATCCGCCGCATCGGCCGGCGTGGCGGCCGAGAAATCATGTGGCAGCGCCTCGTTCGTCGCGGGGTCGAGCGCGGTGAAGCGCGCCTCGGCCTGAAGCGCGCGCGCGCCGATGAGCATGGCTCCGTCGATCATCTGTGCTTGTCCTCCCGGAATAACTCATACTAAATAGGCCGCGAGCGGACTCTGCACAAGCCATCGCGCAGGCCGCGCGCCCGAAAAACGGGGCCGATGGAAGAGGAGAGCGCGCCATGCGGCAAGGCTGGGAAAGAGAGCTCCTGGTCCTGATCGCGGGACTGCTGGCGGCGCTGTCCGCGCCCGCGCACGCGCAGGAACCCGCCCCCTCGGTCGCGCGCTTCGCCTGGGTGGCCTATGAGGGGACGGACGAGCCGCCCGCGCCGGCCGGCCATTATCGCAACCCGGTGCTGGCGGGTTTCTACCCGGACCCCAGCATCCTGCGCGTGGGCGCGGATTATTATCTGGTCAACTCCACCTTCACCTGGTTCCCCGGCCTGCCGATCTTCCACAGCCGCGATCTTGTCAGCTGGCGGCAAGTGGGCAACGCCATCGATCGGCCGGGGCAATTCGACTTTACCGGCCTCGCCGTCTCGCGCGGCATCTTCGCGCCGGCGCTGGCTTATCATGACGGACGCTTCTTCCTGGTCGGCACCTGCGTGGACTGCGGCGGCAATTTCGTGATGACCGCCGCGCGCGCCGAGGGGCCCTGGTCGGACCCGGTGTGGCTGCCGAGCGTGGAGGGCATCGACCCCTCGCTCTTCTTCGATGAGGACGGGCGCGCCTGGCTGGTCAACAACCGCGCGCCGGAGGGCGAGCCGCTCTATGACGGGCACCGCGCGATCTGGATCGAGCAGTTCGATCCGGCGGCGCTGCGGATGATGGGCAACCCCCGGCTCATCGTGAACGGCGGCATCGACCTGGCGCAAAAGCCGGTATGGATCGAGGGGCCGCATATCTACAAGGTGGCCGGCCATTATTATCTGAGCGCGGCGGAGGGCGGCACGTCGGTCAATCACAGCCAAGTGGTGCTACGCGCGGACAAGGTGGACGGGCCCTACAGGCCGGCGCCGGCGGACGTGAACCCCATCCTGACCCAGCGCGACTTGCCCCCCGACCGGGAAAGGCCGATCACATCGGCCGGCCATGCGGACCTCGTCCAGCTCCCGGACGGGCAATGGTGGGCGGCCTTTCTGGCAACGCGGCCCTATAGCGACAATCTTTACAATATCGGGCGCGAGACCTTCCTGCTGCCCGTGACATGGCGCGACGGCTGGCCGATCATCCTGCCGCATGGCACGCCGATCCCGGAGCATCTGCCGCGCCCCCTCCCCGCCGACGCGGCCGCGCCGCCGCAGACCGGCAGCTTCGGCTGGCGCGACGCGTTCGACGGGAGCGCGCTCGGCATGGCCTGGATGACGATGCGCGGCGCGGCGGTGCGCGTGGCGGATGGGGAATTGCGGCTGGAGGCCCGCGCGGACGGCATCGGCGACCTCGGCAAGCCCGCCTTCGCGGGCCGCCGCCAGCAGCACGGCAAGGCAAGCGTGACGACGCAGCTCGCCTTCACGCCCCGCGAAGGCGAGAGCGCCGGCCTCGCCGCGATCCAGAACGACGATTATTTCCTGACCGTGGCACTCACCCGGCGCGAGGACCGCCTGCTGGTGCGCGTGACCCGCCGCGCGGGCGATGGCGATCCGCGCGAGGGCGTGACGGTGGCGGAGCGCGCAATCGCCGGCGAAGGTGGCGGCACGGTCACGCTCGACCTGCGCATCCGCGCCGATGGCGGACGCTACGGCTTCGACATGCGGCAACAAGGCGGCATGTGGCTGCCGGTGGCGGACAATGTGGACGCGACCAACCTCAGCACCGAGAAAGCCGGCGGCTTCGTGGGCACCATGATCGGCCCCTATGCGCAAGGGATACGGTGAAGGGCCAGGCATGGGATGGGCTAAGTTTATCACCGTGCAGCGGAGGGCCCCGGGGCAGCCACGCACGCCATTCGAGGCGCGTTGCTGCGACTGCAAACTTCGGCCGCAACCCTCGCGAAGCGATAGCGGATCAACGAGAAGACCATCCTGACGTGGCGGCATCTGCCGTCGGTCGAAGACGACGGGCCGCAGGAACGCCGCAGCACCGTGCTTTCGCCGATGGATGTGGCCGCCATCGTTGCACTGCGCGTGCAAGCGCGCCCCGCTGGATGACATCGCGCTGAAGGAGCTGTTCCCGCAGCGAGAGTCGATGGAGGCGAAATTTCCGCATCAGACATCCGGGACCGGATGAGCGGACTTTATTTCAAATCCACAAAATTACCAAATCGGTAAATCAGATCACTCAACTGTAACCGATTTCGCCAGATTCCGCGGCTGATCCACGTCCGTGCCCTTGAGGACGGCGACGTGATAGGCGAGGAGCTGGGCCGGGATGGCGTAGACCATCGGCGCGATGAGCGGGTGGACCTTGGGCATGACCAGCGTGGCCATGCAGCCTTCGCCGGCCTGCTGTACGCCGTCATAATCCGAGATGAGCACCACCTTGCCGCCGCGCGCCTGCACTTCCTGCATGTTGGAGACGGTCTTCTCGAAGAGCGGGCCGGAGGGGGCGATGACGATGACGGGGACGGATTCGTCAATGAGCGCGATGGGGCCGTGCTTCATCTCGCCGGCGGCATAGCCCTCGGCGTGGATATAGCTGATTTCCTTGAGCTTGAGCGCCCCTTCCAGCGCCAGCGGATAGGCGGTGCCGCGGCCCAGATAGAGCACGTCGCGCGCCGGAGCGATGAGCGGGGCGATGGCCTCCACCGATTCGTCATAGGCAAGCGCGGCGTTGATCGCGGCCGGCGCCTCGGCGAGATGGCGGACGATCTCCTTCTCCTCGGCCGGCGACAGGCGACCCTTGGCCCGCGCCAGATTGGCGGCCAGCGCGGCCAGCACGGCGAGCTGGCAAGTGAAGGCTTTGGTGGACGCCACGCCGATCTCCGGCCCGGCATTGGTCGGCAGCAGCAGATCGGCTTCCCGCGCCATGGAGCTGGTCGGCACGTTGACGACCACGGCGATCTTCTGCCCCTCCGCCTTGGCGTGGCGCAGCGCCGCCAGCGTATCGGCCGTCTCGCCCGACTGGCTGATGCAGAGCGCCAGGCCGCCCGGCTCCATCACCGGCTCGCGGTAGCGGAACTCGCTCGCCACATCGAGGTCGACCGGCACGCGCGCATATTGCTCGAACCAGTATTTGGCGACCATGCCGGCATAGAAACTCGTCCCGCAGGCGACGATGGTGACGCGGGTGACGGCGGAGAGGTCGAAATCCGGCACGGGGAGCGAGACCTCGTCCTCCAGCCGGCGCAGATAGGCGCGCAGCGTCTGCGCCACGACCACGGGCTGCTCGAAAATCTCCTTCTGCATGAAGTGGCGGTGATTGCCCTTGTCGATCATCGCGCCCGAGACGCCGGAAAGCGTCACCGGCCGCTCCGCCGGATCGCCCGCCTGGTCGAAGATTCGCGCGCCCTCGCGGTCGATGACGACCCAGTCGCCCTCGTCCAGATAGGCGATCTTCTGGGTGAGCGGCGCCAGCGCCAGCGCATCGGAGCCGAGGAAGGTCTCGCCCTCGCCATAGCCCACGACCAGCGGCGAGCCCAGGCGCGCGCCGATCAGCAGATCGGGATGGCGGCGGAAGAGGATGGCGAGCGCGAAGGCGCCCTGTAGGCGCGGCAGCACGGTGCGCACGGCCTCCTGCGGGCTCAGCCCGGCCTCGACCTGCTCGCTGACCAGATGCGCCACCACTTCCGTATCGGTATCGCTGGTGAACACGCGACCGCGCGCCGTCAGCTCCTCGCGCAGCGGCTTGAAATTCTCGATGATACCGTTGTGCACCACGGCGACCTCGTCCGTGGCGTGCGGATGGGCGTTGCTGGTGGTGGGGGCGCCATGCGTGGCCCAGCGGGTATGGGCAATGCCGGTGGTGCCGGGGAGTGGCGATGCGGCCAGCTCGCGCGCCAGATTGGCGAGCTTGCCCTCGGCGCGGCGGCGCTCGATCCGCCCGGCCACCACGGTGGCGACGCCGGCGGAATCATAGCCGCGATATTCCAGGCGCCTGAGCCCATCCAGCAGGCGATCCGCCACGTCCTGCGCGCTGACGATACCGATGATTCCACACATGGACGCTAAACCTCTGCTGACTGGGGTTTGTAGGGTATGCGAATCCCCAGCATATTGGCCGGGAAAATCTGTGCATTTCGTGTAACGAGAATTCGCCCGGAAAGCTGGGCGGTGGCAAGGATGACGGCACTCGCCAGCGGAAAGGCGCGGCGCTGGCTCATCAGCATGGCGGCGCGCTGGGCGATCTCCTCGCTCAGCTCGACGATGTGGAAATGGCGCAGGAAGCGCTCGATGCGGTCGCCATCGTCGGGCAGGGCCTGGGCCATCAGCTCGATGCAGGTGATGCGGCTGATGAAGCGGCGCTTGCAGCTTTCCAGTTCGGTACGTGCGGCGGGAATGCCGCGCAGCGCATCGAGCAGAATGCCGGTGTCGAACATCGCCTCGGTCATGACCGGGTCTTCACGCGGTCGGTCCAGATGCCGAAAAAGGCCTCCAGCCCATCGCGCCGGTTTTCCGCCCGATAGGCGGCGACCGCCTCGCGCAGAAGTTGCGCGCGCGATGTCCCCAGCTCGGCCGCGCGGGCATCGAGCCAGGCAATGTCATCATCGGGAAGGTCGGCCAGAACACGCATGATATATTGATATCATATCATGATATCATGGAAGGACAAGAGCCGGGAAATGGCAGAAATTCGCGTCGGCGAGGCGCGTGACCGCGCTGGCGCGCGCGCCCGTTCGGCTCACCCGGCTGGCGGGCGACTCGGCTGCACCTCATCCCGCCCCGCCCAGGATGTCGCCGTGGCCCAGCGCCACACCCCATGGCGGGCGGCCCAAAAAGAATGGAGGCGGCCCCGGACAGGCCACCTCCATTCCCTCCCACAAATGCCCCGCGCCTTTCGGCGCCCCACTGGGGCAATGCCGGCGCAACCTGCCCCACGCAGTGCGCACGAGCTGCCGGCCCTTCCGCTGGCCGGAACCGCAATGCCCGATGCCGCCCACTCATCCGCACCGGGCCAATGTGATGCTGCCGGGATTGCGGAGCCACCCGGTCCGTTTCCCGTCCGTGTCGCACTCTCTATGGCAGGGCTCGATGCGGCCGTATTGGAAAGAATCGACGTCGCCCCCCGGAGCGCACATTCGGCGATGGGCCGGCAGGTGCTACAGCTTTCCATTATGGATTGAGGCAATCGGGCGCTCGCGCGCAGGCAGAAGCGCGGGTTTTCTTCCTCTAGCGCGCCGCCTTGCGCGCGGCCATGCGGGCCCGGAAACGCGCGGCCCAGCCGGGCTTCTCCTCCTGCGCGGGACGGACCAGCACGAGCGCATCCGCCTCGGCATCGCGCGTGACGACACTGCCGGCGCCGACAATCGCGCCCGCGCCGATCTTCACCGGGGCGACCAGTGCGCTGTTGGAGCCGATGAAGGCGCCCGCGCCGATCTCGGTGCGATATTTGAAGAAGCCGTCATAATTGCAGGTGATGGTGCCCGCGCCGATATTCGCGCCCGCGCCGATGCTCGCATCACCGATATAGCTAAGATGATTGACCTTGGCCCCTTCCCCCAGCGTTGCGGCCTTTATCTCGACGAAATTGCCAAGCTTTGCCTTATCGCCAATCACTGTGCCCGGACGTAGCCGCGCATAGGGGCCGACCGAGGCGCCGGCGCCTACCTGCGCGCCCTCCAGATGCGAGAAGGCATGGATCACCGCGCCATCGGCCACGCGCACGCCGGGGCCAAAGACGACATGGGGCTCCACCACCACATCGCGCCCCAGCACCGTGTCATGCGCGAAGAAAACCGTCTCCGGCGCGACGAGCGTGGCGCCCTCTTGCATGGCCTCGATGCGCCGCGCCGCCTGCCAGCGCGCTTCGAGCGCAGCCAGCTCCACGCGGCTGTTCACGCCCGCCACTTCGTCCGCGCCCGTCTCGATGACGGCGCTGGCCCGCCCGTCCTGCCCGGCAAGCATCACGATATCCGGCAGATAATATTCGCCGGCCGCGTTCTCGTTGCCCACGCGGGCGAGCAGCGCGAAGAGATCGTCCGCGCGCACCGCCATGAGGCCGCTGTTGCATAGGGTCACGGCCCGCTCGGCCTCACTCGCATCCTTATATTCGACCATGCGGTCGATCCGCCCGTCCGCGCCGGCGAGGATGCGGCCATAAGCGCCGGGGTCCGCCGGACGGAAGCCCAGCACCACGCAGGCGGGCGCATCCGGCGCGTGCAGCCGTCCGACCATGGCCTGCATCGTCTCCGGGCGCACCAGCGGCACATCGCCGTAGAGAATGAGCACATCGCCCTCGAAGCCCGCCAGCGCCTCGCGCGTCTGCGCCACGGCATGGCCGGTGCCGAGCTGATCGGCCTGCACGGCAATGGCCACGCCCTGCCCCGCGACCGCCGCCTCCACCTGCTCGCGCCCGGCGCCGACCACCACCACCTGCCGTTGCGGCGCCAGCGTGCCGGCGCTCGCCAGCAGGTGCAGCAGCATGGGCCGCCCGGCAATGGGATGGAGCACCTTGTGCAGCGCGGATTTCATGCGCGTGCCCTGACCGGCGGCGAGAATGACGATGGCGAGCGGCGGCGTGGACAAGGCTGGCGATTCCTGCGCGGCTGAGGTTCTGCGCGCCATCTGCCATGTTTGGCTTGATCGCGCTACCGCCGAGAGGGCATGGCATCCCCATGACCCAGACTCCCTCGCTCGCCCCCGCCCCCCAATCCACGCTTCCGTTCGATCTGGTGGGCTTCGATCTCGACGGCACGCTGGTGGACAGCGCGCAGGATCTCGCCGCCGCGGTCAATCACGCGCTGGGCGAAGTGGGGCTGCCGCCGCACAGCCTGGACGATGTGAAGCGCTTCGTGGGCAAGGGCACGCGGGTGCTGATCGAGCGGGCGCTGCGAGCGGACAATGCTCTCTCCGACGAGGCGGTGGCGCGGGTGCTGCCGCTGTTCACGGATTTCTACGCACGCAACGTCTGCGTGCACACCCGGCCTTATCCCGGCACGGTCGAGGCGCTGGCCGCCCTCAAGGCACATGGCGCGCGGCTGGCGATCTGCACCAACAAGGCCGAGCGCTTCACGCTTCCGCTGCTCGAAACGCTGGACCTTGCGCGCTGGTTCGACACGGTGATCTGCGGCGACACGCTGGGCGAGGGCATGCTCAAGCCGAAGCCCGAGCCGTTGCAGGCCATGGTGGCGCGGGCCGGCGGCGGGCGCTGCGTCTTCCTGGGCGACACCTCAAACGACGTAGACGCCGCGCGCGCGGCTGGCGTGGCCTGCGTGGCGGTGCGCTTCGGCTTCGTGGACGAGGCGGACGCGCTGGGCGCCGACGCCACGCTGGCGCATTTCGACGATCTGGTGCCGCTGCTGGCGCGCTGGCCGGGGTAAGGCGATTGGCCGTCGCCAACCCCGCAAAAATGGCCTACGAGCTGCCCATCATGCGGCCCCGGCTCGACAGGACCATCGGCATCGCCCTGCTGGCGCTGCTGTTCGGCACGGCGGCTGTCTTCGCGCTCACCGGCAACAGCGCGGCGACGGCGCTCAGTGGCCTCGCCGGCATATTGGCACTGGCCTTCCTCTATGACGCCATCGAGCGCGGGCGGATCGAGACCATCAAGGCGGAGCAGGCCCGGGGCCTGACAGGCCGCACGGGGAGCGGATCGGACAGCCTCTCGGTGCTGCTCGACGCCATTCCCGACCCGCTGCTCATCGTGACGCGCGGGCGCGTAGAGCAGTGCAATGCGCCGGCGCAGGCGCTGCTGGGCGCGCATATCCGGGGCGAGGACGTGCGGCTGGCGCTGCGCCACCCCGCCGCCATCGACCTGCTCAAGCGCGTGAGCGCGGAAACCGGCACGATCCGCACGGAAATGGCCGGGCTGGGCGCGCCCGAGCAGCTTTGGGAACTGACCGTGCACCCTCTTGCCGACGGGCGGCGGCTGGTGCTGCTCGCCGACCGCAGCGAGCGGCAGGCGGCCGAGCGCATGCGCGTGGACTTCGTCGCCAATGCCAGCCACGAGCTGCGCACGCCGCTGGCGGGCATATTGGGCTTCGTCGAGACGCTGCGCGATCCGGTGGCGGGCGCGGACGCAGCCACGCGCGAGCGCTTCCTGGGCATCATGGACGGCGAGGCGCGGCGGATGCAGCGGCTGGTGGACGATCTCATGTCGCTCTCGCGCATCGAGGCGGAGAAATATCATCTGCCCAGCCAGCCGGTGGCGGTGGCGCCACTGGCCGAGGAAGTGGTCGCGGTGTTCCGCCAGAGCCCCAACAAGCGCGCGCAGGACATCGTGCTCGCGCTCGAACCGGATCTGCCGCCGATCTGCGGCGACCGCGCGCAGATATCCCAATTGCTCCACAATCTCGTCAGCAACGCCCTCAAATATGGCGCGCCGGGCACCGAGGTGCGAGTGGGCGCGCAGCGGCTGCCGCATGACATGGTCGAGCTTTCCGTGCGCGACCGGGGCGAGGGCATCGCGCCCGATCATCTCCCCCGCCTCACCGAGCGCTTCTACCGGGTCGATTCGAGTCGCAGCCGCGCCATGGGCGGAACGGGCCTGGGCCTCGCCATCGTGAAGCATATCGTGCAGCGCCATCGCGGCCTGCTCCATGTCGACAGCACGCTTGGCGAAGGCACGCTCATGCGCGTGGAACTGCCGGTTTTCGTAGAGGCGGCGGGCAGGACGGAGCCGCCGGCGGCGCCCCGCCGCTGAGCCTCGCGGCGCCAAACCGGAGGCGCTGTCACAAAAGTGCAAAGCAAATGTCACATTGGCGCGTGGAAGGACGGCTTAGGGCGTCCCCCGAACCGAACGCTCGTTCGACGCAGGAGACCAGGAAAATGCGTTACCCACTCTTGGCGGCATCCGTCCTGGTGCTCGCCGCTTGTCAGAATCAGGCCGGCGGCAGCGGCGGCGCCCGCGACCAGATTCGCGCCGTGGGATCGTCCACCATCTATCCCTTCGCCACGGCGGCGGCGGAGCTGTTCGTGCAGGCCAATCCCGGCATGAAGCTGCCGACGATCGAGTCGACCGGCACCGGCGCGGGCATGAAGCTGTTCTGCGCCGGCGTGGGCGCGCAGCACCCGGATATCGAGGATGCCTCGCGCCGCATGAAGAAGAGCGAGTTCGAGCAATGCCAGGCCAATGGCGTGAGCGACATCGTGGAAATCCAGATCGGCGTGGACGGCCTCGCCTTCGCCGAATCGGTGAAGGGCCCCGGCATCAGGCTGACGCCCAAGCTCGCTTATGAGGCGCTGGCCGCCAATCCCTACGGCAAGGGCCCCAACACGGCCAAAACCTGGGCGGATGTGGACCCCGCGCTGCCCGCCACGCGGATCAGCGTCTTCGGCCCGCCCTCCACCTCCGGCACGCGCGATTCGCTGGCCGAGCTGATCCTGGAGAAGGGCTGCAACAGCGATCCCGCCATGGAGGCGCTCAAGGCTTCCGATGAAGCGAGGCACAGGCAGCTCTGCACCCAGATCCGCGAGGACGGCGCCTATGTCGACGCAGGCGAAAACGACAATCTCATTGTCCAGAAGCTCGCCGCCAATCCCAATGCCATCGGCGTGTTCGGCTTCTCCTATCTGGATGCCAATCGCGATACGCTGAAGGACATTCCGCTGAACGGCGTGGATGCCACTTACGAGACCGTGGCGAACGGCCTCTATCCCGGCGCACGTCCGCTCTACATCTATGTGAAGAAGGCCCATTTGCAGGCGGTGCCGGGGCTCAAGGCCTATGTGGAGACCTTCGCCAGGAACTGGGACCCGGACGGCGCGCTGGCCCGCCGCGGCATGGTCGCCGCGCCCGAGGAGGTCCGCCAGGCGATGACGGACAAGGTCGCCGCGATGCCCTCGCTCACCGCCGACGAGCTGAAGTAGGACAGGCCGTGGACCGCCCCGCCCCCAGCCACGCCGTCCCCGCGACCCAGGCACGGCAAGCCGGAGCCCGTCGCTCATGAACGGCATGCTCGTCATCCTCGTCGTCCTGGGCCTGGCGCTCGCCGGCTGGATCGCCGCCCGCGCCCGCGCCATGCGCATGGAAGCGGAGGTCGGCCGCCTCGCCGCCAACAGCCGGCCCAGTCAGCATGGCTGGTATGTGGCGCTGTGGACGGCGCTGCCGCCCCTGCTCTTCCTCGCCGTCTGGGCCAGCGTGGCGCCGGCGCTGGTGACGGACGCGGTGCTCGCGACGCCCGGCGCGCAGGCGCTGCCGGAGGAAGGCTTCCTGCGCTCGGCGATATTGGGCGAGGCGCAAAGCATCGCGCGCGGCACGCAGAACGGCGGCTTCCATGCCCAGTCGGCCGCGCTGGTCGAGCCCTATCGCGCCGCCATGATGCGCTACGGCGCCATCGGCGCGGCGCTGGCCGCCCTGCTCGCCTTTGCCGGCGGGGCCTATGCCTTCTCGCGCGTGAGCCCCGCCTTCAAGGCGCGCAGCCGGATCGAGCGGCTGGTGATGTTCACGCTGCTGCTGTCCTCGCTCATCGCCATCGTCACCACGGCGGGCATCGTCGCCTCGCTGCTGTTCGAATCGTTGCGCTTCTTCGCGCTGGTCAATCCGCTCGATTTCCTCTTCGGCCTCAAGTGGAGCCCGCAATCGGCCGCGCTCGGCTATGGCAGCAAGGATGCGTTCGGCGCGGTGCCGCTGTTCTGGGGCACCATCTTCATCGGCGCGATCATCGCCATGATCGTGGCCATTCCGCTCGGCCTCATGTGCGCCATCTACCTGACGCAATATGCCAGGCCGCGCGTGCGCAAGTGGCTGAAACCCATATTGGAAGTGCTCGCGGGCGTGCCCACCGTCGTCTACGGCTATTTCGCCGCGCTCACCGTGGCGCCGGCCCTGCGCGAGTTCGCGGTCGCCATCGGCATCTCCAATGCGTCGTCGGAGAGCGCGCTGGCCGCCGGCCTCGTCATGGGCGTGATGATTATCCCGTTCGTCTCCTCCATGGCGGACGACAGCATCGCCGCCGTGCCGCAGGCCATGCGCGACGGCAGCCTCGCCATGGGCGCCACGCCCAGCGAGACGATCCGCAAGGTACTGATCCCCGCCGCACTGCCCGGTGTGGTTGGCGGCGTGCTGCTGGCCGTCAGCCGCGCCATCGGCGAGACGATGATCGTGGTGATGGCCGCCGGCCTCGCCGCCAACCTCACGCTCAATCCCTTCGCCAGCGTCACCACCGTCACCACCCAGATGGTGCAGCTCCTCACCGGCGATCAGGAATTCGACAGCGCCAAGACGCTCGCCGCCTTCGCGCTCGGCCTCGTCCTCTTCGTGGTGACGCTGCTGCTCAACATCGTCGCGCTGCGCGTGGTGAAGAAATATCGGGAGGCCTACGAATGAACGCCGCCGTTCCCGCGCCGCTGCCGGACGACGCGCCCGCGCGCCCGCGCCGCGCCCCCACCGACTGGGCCGGCGACGCCATGCGCCGCCGCATCGCCCGGCGCTACCGGGCCGAGCGCCGCTTCCGCCTGATGGGTCTGGCCGCGGTCATGCTCTCGGCCGGCTTCCTCGCCTTCCTGCTCGTCTCCATGCTGTCGAGCGGCGTGCGCGGCTTTGCCCGCACCGAGATCGCGCTGCCCATCGACTTCGTGCATGCGCCAATCATCGTCGATCCCGCCGCGCTGCGGGCCGGCAATCCGCAGCAGGTGCTGGCGAACGCCAATCTGCCCGCCGTCATCGACCAGGCCGCGCGCGATGCCTTCGGCCCGGACGGCGCGGCCCTGCTCTCGCCCGGCGCCTTCTTCGCGGTGCGCGACGCGCTCATCGCCGATCCGGCACTGCTCAATGGCAAGGCCGTGATCCGCGTGCCGGCCTCCGAAGCCATCGACCTGGCCGCCAAGGGCAAGGGCGCGCCAAGGGACGAGGCCGCGCGCGACACGCTCAAGGCGGCCGGCGCGCTCTCGACCAGCTTCAACTGGCGCTTCCTCACCGCCAGCGACGGCACCGATTCCACGCAGGTCGGCATCTGGGGGGCGCTCAAGGGCTCGCTCTTCACCATGGGCGTGACGCTGCTGCTGTCCTTCCCCATCGGCGTGTTCGCGGCGCTCTATCTGGAGGAATATGCGCCCCGCAACCGCTGGACCGACATGATCGAGGTCTCGATCAACAATCTCGCGGCAGTGCCCTCCATCATCTTCGGCCTGCTCGGCCTCGCCATCTTCCTCAACATGTGGAGCCTGCCGCGCTCGGCCGCTCTGGTCGGCGGCATGACGCTGGCGCTGATGACCATGCCGGTCATCGTCATCGCCGGGCGCAACGCCATCAAGGCGGTGCCACCCTCCATCCGCGACGCCGCGCTCGGCATCGGCGCCTCGCCGGTGCAGGTGGTGTTCCACCATGTGCTGCCGCTCGCCATGCCCGGCATCCTCACCGGCACCATCATCGGCATGGCGCGCGCATTGGGCGAGACGGCGCCGCTCATCATGATCGGCATGCGCGCCTTCGCCGGCTCGCCGCCCGACGGCATCACCGACCCGGCGACAGTGCTGCCGGTGCAGATTTTCCTGTGGTCCGACGAAGTGAGCAAAGGCTTCATCGAAAAGACCTCCGCCGCCATCATCGTGCTGCTGGCCTTCCTGCTCACGATGAACGGCCTCGCCATCTACCTGCGCAACAAGTTCGAGAAACGGTGGTAAACGCCCTCATGTCCGACACGCAAACCCCCGCGCCCGGCGCCCCTGCTCCCAAGATGTCGGCCCGCGACGTCAATGTCTTCTACGGCGGCAAGCAGGCCATCAACACCGTCTCCATGGATGTCGGGCTGGACGAGGTGACGGCCTTCATCGGCCCCTCGGGCTGCGGCAAGTCGACTTTCCTGCGCACGCTCAACCGCATGAACGACACCGTCGCCAGCGCGCGGGTGGAAGGGCAGATCACGCTGGACGGCGAGAATATCTACGCGCCGAGCATGGACGTGGTGCAGTTGCGCGCGCGGGTGGGCATGGTCTTCCAGAAGCCCAACCCCTTCCCCAAGTCCATCTACGAGAATGTGGCCTATGGCCCGCGCATCCACGGCCTGGCCGGCAGCAAGGCGGAGCTGGACGGCATCGTCGAGCGCGCCCTGCGGCAGGCGGGCCTGTGGGACGAGGTGAAGGACCGGCTGAACGAGAGCGGCACCGCGCTCTCCGGCGGCCAGCAGCAGCGGCTGTGCATCGGCCGCGCCATCGCCGTCGATCCCGAAGTGATCCTGATGGACGAGCCCTGCTCCGCGCTCGACCCCATCGCCACTGCCCGGATCGAGGAGCTGATTCACGATCTGCGCGGGCGCTACGCCATCGTGATCGTGACGCACAACATGCAGCAGGCCGCCCGCGTCTCGCAGAAGACGGCCTTTTTCCACCTCGGCACGCTGGTCGAATATGGCGCCACGTCGGACATCTTCACCAACCCCCGGCAGGAGCGCACCAAGGATTATATCACCGGCCGCTACGGCTGACCCCTCTTGTTTGTGAACGGAAGCAGACGCGATGACAGAACATACCGTCAAGGCCTTCGACGATGACATCAACGCCCTGCGCGCGCTCATCGCGGAGATGGGCGGACTCACGGAGAACGCCATCGACAACGCCATGAAGGCGCTGGTGACGCATGACCGCGCCCTGGCGCACAGCGTGGTGGAGGGCGACCGGCGCGTGGACGAGCTGGACGCGCAGATCGAGAAGCTGGTGGTGCAGACCATCGCGCTGCGCGCGCCGATGGCGAACGACCTGCGCGAGATCATCGCCGCGCTCAAGATCTCCGGCATCGTCGAGCGCATGGCCGATTATGCCAAGAACATCGCCAAGCGCGTGGAGACCGTCTCCACGATCCGCCACATCGAGCCCCTCTCGCTGCTGCCCTCCATGGCGCAGATCGCGCGGGAAATGGCCAAAGCGGCTCTCGATGCCTTCGTGGCGCGCGATGCCCCCAAGGCGCTGCAAGTGATCGAGCGCGACCGCGCGGTGGACGATTTCTACAACAGCATCTTCCGCACCATGGTCACGTTCATGATGGAGAATCCCAAGACCATCTCCGAATGCGCGCACATCATGTTCATCGCCAAGAATCTGGAACGGATCGGCGATCATGCGACCAACATCGCGGAAATGGTCCACTATTCCGTCACGGGCGAGAAGCCCGCCGAGCGCGAGAAGGCCACGCGCGTCGAAGCGATATCGGGAGACTGACACATGGCACGGGCAAATCTGCTGCTGGTCGAGGACGACGCGGCGCTGGCCGAGCTGCTGAGCTGGCATTTCACGCGCGAGGATTTCGACGTGCGCCAGACGCCGGACGGCGAGGAAGCGCTGCTGCTGGCGCAGGAGCGCACGCCGGACATCGTGCTGCTGGACTGGATGGTGGAGAATCTCTCCGGCATCGAGGTCTGCCGCCGCCTGCGCCGCATGAACGAGACGGCCAATGTGCCGATCATCATGCTGACCGCGCGCGGCGAGGAGGAGGACCGCGTGCGCGGGCTGGAGACGGGCGCCGACGATTATGTGACCAAGCCCTTCTCCCCGCGCGAGCTGATCGCGCGCGTCAACGCCGTGCTGCGCCGCGTGCGTCCGGCGCTGGCCGGGGAAGTGCTGACCTTCGGCGATCTGGAGATGGACACGGTCGCCCACAAGGTACGGCGCGCCGGCGAGCCGGTGCCGCTGGGCCCCACCGAATTCCGCCTGCTGCGCCACCTGCTGGAACATCCCGGCTGGGTCTTCTCGCGCGAGCGGCTGCTGGACAGCGTGTGGGGGCAGGACAGCGACATCGAGCTGCGCACGGTGGACGTCCACATCCGCCGGCTGCGCAAGGCCATCAATGCCGGCGACAAGCCCGATATCATCCGCACGGTGCGCTCGGCCGGCTATTCGCTGGATGCCGACGCGGTGTGATTGACGCGGCCATAGTCGCCTGACTAGAGTCGCCGGGTCCAACCGGGGGGTCGGCAACGAAGGAGAACAAGGCCCATGAAACCGATCCATCTGTGCGCGGCGCTGCTGGCGATCGCTGCTGCTGCTCCCGCGCTGGCCCAGCCGCCGAGCTGGACGGTCGACAAGGCCAAGAGCAGCGTGGGTTTCTCCGGCAGCTATACCGGCATGGAGTTCAAGGGCACGTTCGAGCAGTGGGACGCGGTCATCGCCTTCGACCCGGCCGATCTGCCCAACAGCACTGCAAAGGTCACTTTCTCCACCGCTAGCGCCAAGACGGGCGATGCCACCAAGGATGAAGCGCTGGGCCAGGAGGAATGGCTCAACCCGGCCAAATTCCCCAGCGCGACCTTCACCAGCACGCAGATCACCTCCAGCGGCGGCAACAAATATGTCGCCAAGGGCACGCTGACGCTCAAGGGCAAGGCACTGCCGGTCGATCTGCCCTTCACGCTCACCATCGCCGGTAACAACGCCACGATGAAGGGCACCGCCACCGTCGACCGGCTGGCCTATGAGATCGGCACCGAATCGGACAGCAGCGGCACCTTCGTCTCCAAGGACATCGCCATCGCGGTGGAGCTGGTCGCGGCGCGCAAATAAGCGCGCGGCGCGGGCGGGGCATCGCCGCTCGCGCGCACTGGCGCGATGGACGGAACTTTTCCGCGCGGGCCGGAGCCTTCCTTCCAGACACCCACCCCGATTGCTTGCCCCGTCATTCCCGCGGACGCGGGCCGCCGGTAACGCTGGGAACTGCCCCCGCTTTCGCGGGGATAACGGAGGGGAGCGGCCGTCAGTCCGGCTTTTCGATCTGACAGTATAAGCGCTTGTACGGCGTCCCAGCCGGGCGATGCCTCCATGCGATCATGCGGCCCTCCCCTTGATGGAGCGCGCGCCGCCGCTGACTGAAACCAGCAAAAATGGGCCAGATCGCGCGCCATTTCGGTCCAGTCTCCGCACTGCCCGAGCGCGTCCCGTCCTAGATCGGCTCCGTGGAGTCGGTCGGGGGGCGGATGCTGAATCAGTGCCGGAATTGCGGGTCGCCGCGCGTCGAAATGATGCGCGGCCCGGCGAGAGACATTGCGATACGCTGCGGCACTTGCGGAGCCATGACGCCAGCGGCCGAGAGCGCGGCCAGCGCCGCGCGCGCGTGGAACATGCACAATCCAGCCGATGCGGCGCAGGTCCGGGCCTATCGGCGGTCGCTCGCCGCCAGCCTGCTCATCCTGACCGCGTTGATCGCCGCCGTCGTGCTCGCCGCGCCACGGCTCCAGGAGATGATCCACATGGCCGGGGCCGGATGACCTGAACACGCGCCGCGCGCGCGATCAGCCGCCAATGCCCCATTTGCGCGCGATCCAGTCGCGAAAGCGCGCCCTGGGATCGCCCGTGGGCCGCGCCTCGCCCATGACCGCCCGCACGCGCTTCACCTCGGGCACCCATTTGCGCACGGCCTGCTCGATGGCGCGGTTGAGCGTGAGGCTGGCGGACGGGCAGCCGCCGCACGCCCCTTCCATGCGGACCCAGGCCACCCCCTCCTCGGCATCGAAGCGCTCCAGTACCGCCTGACCGCCATCGGCCGCCAGCAGCGGGCGCACCCAGCGCTCCAGCACATGATCGATCTCCATCTCGATATCGCTGAAACGCGCCGCGTCCGGCCCCGGCCAATCCGCATCGGACGCCCCGGCACCATGGTCCATCTGCTCGAAGGCGTCGGTGACGGCAAAGGCGATGTCCGCCTTCAGCATCTCCCAGCCGAAGGCCGGCCCCTCGCGCACGACACTGAACCAGTCCCGACCGATCATCACCCGCGTGACGCCCTCGATGCGCAGCAGCAAAGCGGCGAGCGGATCGCCGGCCGCGTCGGGCCCGCCGGCATATTCGCGGGGCGGGCCGCTGGAGAGCGTGCGGCCGGGCCGCACCCGAATGGCATCGGGATTGGGCGTCGGCTCGAACTCGATGACCGGCGCCGGCGCCGTCATGACTGCCCGTCCACGCGGGCGCTCAGCAGCTTGGGGCCGTAGCTCAGCAGGAAGAGCAGGAACGCCCCGCCCCAGAACGCCGCAGCCACCTCGATGGCGGCGAGATAATCCGGCAGCAGCGGTGCCGCCACGCGCAGCAGCGCGCCGATGGTCACGAGCGCGAAGATGCCCAGCGTCGGCCCGTCGGCACGCAACGGCCGCCCGGTATGGCCCAGCGTCGCGCGGGTCATCACCGCCAGCGTCATCGAGGCCATCGCCCCGGCGCTCAGCAGGTGGAGCGCGGCCGAGACGAACGCGCCCTCCACGAAGACCGCGCCGCCCAGCAGGATGAGCCCCAGCGGCAGCCACAGGAAGGAGAGGTGGAGGATGAAGACCAGCGGCTCGCGCACGCAGCGCAGCCCCACCCAGCGCGCCAGCCGGCCCGCCTGACCGAGCCCGGCGGCGAGCAGCAGCGCGCCCGCGAGCCGGCCGTCCGGCCCCGCCACCCAGCACAGCAGCGCCACCGCAAGCAGCGCCAGCGCCAGCTTGTCGAAGCCGTCGGCCTGAGCCGGCAGTCGTCCGGGGCCGCGTTGGCGCGCCAGCCAGTTGCGCGTGAAGGCGGGGATGATCCGCCCGCCGATCAGCGCGATGAGGCCGATGACGATGGCAAAACCCGCGCGCCAGCCCACCCCCGTAAATGCGGCCACGCCAAGCGCATCGACATGGTCCAGCGCGCAGGCAAGCGTGAGGAGGCCAAGCGCGATGGCCAGCGGCACATTGCGGTTGCGCGCCAGGACGATCTCGCGCCCGATCATGACCGCGAGCAGCGCAAGGAAGCCGACATCGAGCAGCGCCGCGATCAGTCCGCCGACATGAGCGGAGCACAGCATGGCGAGGCGCGCCGCCAGCCACAGACCGGCCAGCAGCGCCAGCCGCCCGCCCGCGATGGGCGACCGCCCGGTCCAGTTCGGCACTGCCGTCAGCAGGAAGCCGGCGATGACGGCGCCCAGATAGCCGAACAGCATCTCGTGCCGGTGCCAGGCGACGGGATCGAAGCGGGTGGGCAGTGTCAGCGCGCCGGAGAGGGCGGCGATCCAGAGCGTCAGGGCAATGAGCGCCCAGGCCGCGCCGCCCAGGAAAAACGGCCGAAAGCCGAGGCTCAGGATCAATGGCAGCACTGCGGCCCGGCTCCGGTCTTCATGCGCCGCCGACATATGTCCCCTCCTGCGCCATGGCGGGCGCGCGCCGCCCCGCTCTCGTCTCGGGCGGACTGTCGGCCCTGTACACGCGCCGGTCAAGCAATCGCCGGCGCAGATAATCGGCGAGGATGGTGGCGTGGTTATGGACGCGGTCGCGCGGGATGTAGAGCAAGGTCAGGCGGCTGGGGCAATCGAGCGCCAGCAGGCGGCCGATGGCCTGTTCCCTCGCGGCAAGCGCCTGCTCATAGGCGGCGCGAAATGCCGGGAAACGGCCGGGGTCGCGGCCGAACCAGGCACGCAGCGCCGGCGTGGGCCCAAGATTGGGCAGCCACAGGTCCAGCGCGGCCGACTCCGCGCTGACGCCGCATGGCCAGATGCGCTCCACCAGCACGCGCGTGCCGTCGGCGGCGTGGGCCCGCTCATAGATGCGTTTCACGCGGATGTCGGGCGCCTCCATGGCTCAGGCCACCGCACGGGCCGGCGAACAGGCGGCGCAATCAGGCATCATTGAAGAACCGCCCCTCCGTCACTTCGCGGACAATGCCGGCGCGGATGGTGAAATCGCCGAAATGCTCCCCCGGCTGGCGCTCTCGCGCATAGCGGCCGAGCGCATCGGCGAGCACCTCCAGGATCACCGCCTCGCCCACATTCTCGCGGACCATCCGGTTGAGCCGCTGGCCGTGGAAGCCGCCGCCCAGATAGAGATTATATTTGCCCGGCGCGCGGCCGGTGAAGCCGATCTCGGCATTATAGGGCCGCGCGCAGCCATTGGGGCAGCCGCTCATGCGGATGGTGATCGGCGTGTCGGCCAGGCCGTTTTCCGCCATGATCGCCTCGATCTTGTCGAGCAGCGAAGGCATGTAGCGCTCGCTCTCCGCCATGGCGAGGCCGCAGGTGGGCAGCGCCACGCAGGCAATGGCATTGCGGCGAAGCGGCGAGACCTCGCCCTGCGCCACGCCATGCTCGGCCAGGATCGCATCGATGCCGGCGCGATCCTCGGCCGCCACGCCGGCGACGATCACATTCTGGTTGGCCGTCATACGGAAGGTGCCGCGATGGACGCTGGCGACGGCCCGCAGCGCATCCAGCCGCTTCAGGTCGAGCCGGCCATTCTCGATGAACAAAGTGCGGTGCCAGCACCCGTCCGGCGTCTCGATCCAGCCGAAGCTGTCGCCATTGGAGGTGAAGGCAAAGGGCCGCGCGGGTTCGAACGGCGCGCCCATGTGCCGCTCGATCTCGCTCTTGATCCAGTCCAGCCCCTTGTCGTCGATGGTGTATTTGAAGCGGGCGTGCTGGCGGTCCTTGCGGTCGCCATAGTCGCGCTGCACCGTCATCGTCGCGTCCGCGCAGGCGAACACCATGTCCGCCGGCACATAGCCGATGAGGCTGGCGAGGCGCGGATAGGTGCGCGGCGCCCCATCGGTGCGGCCCATGCTGCCGCCGATCACGACATTGAAGCCCTCCAGCCCGCCGGGCCCGCCAATAGCGATGAAGCCCAGGTCCTGCGCATAGACGTCGATATCGTTGGAGGGCGGCAGGGCGAAGCCGATCTTGAATTTGCGGGGCATGTAAGTGCGCCCGTAAAAGGGCTCCTCCTGCTCCGGCGAGCCGGCCACGCGCGTGTCGCCATACCAGATCTCGTGATAGGCGCGCGTCTTGGGGATGACATGGTCGCTCACTCGCTTGGCGAGCGCCGCCACCTGCGCATGGAAGGCCGAGCTTTGCGGATCGACCGTGCACATCACGCCGCGGCTGTCGTCACCGCAGGCCGCCACCGTATCGAGCAGCGTCTCGTGCAGGCCCTGGATGATGGGGCGCAGGCTCCCCTTGAGCACCCAGTGGAACTGGAAGGTCTGCCGCGTGGTGATGCGCAGCGTCTCGCCGCCATGGGCCCGGGCCAGCTCGTCGAGCTTGAGCCACTGCGCCGGCGAGCACACGCCGCCGGGGATGCGCACGCGGATCATGAACTGATAGGCCGGCTCCAGCTTCTGCCGCCGCCGCTCATCGCGCAGATCGCGGTCGTCCTGCTGATAGATGCCGTGGAACTTCATGAGCTTGACGTCATCGCCCGAAGGCATGGCGCCGGTGATCCGGTCGAGCAGGCCAAGCGCGATGGTGCCGCGCAGATAGTCGCTCGCGTCCTTCATCCGTTCGTCCGGCCCCAGCCGGTCGAGAGGCTGGGAGAGGTCGCGGCTGCGGTCGATGATATTGGGGGCTGTCATGCTCGTCTCTTCAATAGACATCGCGCTGGTAGCGATGGTCCGACTGGAGCGTGCGGACATAATCCTCCGCCGCTTCCTGCCCGATGCGGGCCTGGCTGGCGATGATCTCGATCAAGGCGCGGTTCACGTCCGGCGCCAGATGCGCGGCATCGCCGCAGACGTAGATATGGGCGCCGTTTTCCAGCCAGTCGTAGAGGTCGCGCGCATGGGCCTTCATGCGGTGCTGGACATAGTCCTTCTCCGCGCCATCGCGCGAGAAGGCCACCGCCATGCGCGAAAGCGTGCCCGCCTTGAGCCAGTCCTGCCACTCCGTCTGGTAGAGGAAATCGGTGCGGAAATTGCGCTCGCCGAAGAACAGCCAGCTTGGGCCGCCGCTGCCGCGCGCCTCGCGCTCCTGGAGGAAGCCGCGATAGGGCGCGACGCCAGTGCCCGCGCCGATCATGACGATGGGTGCATTGTCCTGCGGCAGGCGGAAATGGGGATTGGCCTGCACATAGACGAGCAGCGTCTCATCGAGCGCGATGCGGTCCGCGATGAGGCCGGAGGCGACCCCGCTGCGCGGCTCGCCATGCAGGGCATAGCGCACCGGCGCGATGGTAAGATGCGCCTCGCCCGGCACCGCCGCCAGGCTGGAGGCCAGCGAATAGAGGCGCGGCTGCAACGGGCGCAACGCCGAGACGAAGCCCTGCGGCTGCACTCCGGCGACGGGGAAGCGGCGGACGATATCGACGACATGATGGGTGCGCAGGAAAGCCGCCCGCTCGCCGGCGCGCTCATCCTGCTGCAACTGCCGCAGCGCCGCGGACTCGCTCAGCAGCGCCCAGTAATCGAGGAAGCGCAGCGTCGCGGTGGTGATCTCGAAACGGTGCGCGAGCGCCTCGCCCAGCACCATCGGCTGGCCCTTATGCTCGAAGGCGAGGTCCGGCGAGAGGGCGAGCGCGTCGAGCAGCGCCTCCACCACGGCGGGATCGTTGGCGACGGCGATGCCGAGCGCGTCGCCGGGCTCATAGACGAGGCCCGATCCGGCCAGCGACAGCTCGACATGGCGCGTCTCCTTGCTGGAGCCGCGCCCGACAATGGGGATGTTCTCGACAAGGGCCGCGTGGAAGGGGTTGCGCTTGTCGTGCGGGACGGTCGTTACGGTGTCGGCGGCAATTGCCGGAACCGGCGCCGACGCCGGAGCGCCCGGCGCCGCCTCGCGCGCCAGCAGCGCCACCATCGCATCCGTCCAGCCCTCGGCCGCTTCCTCATAATCCACGTCGCAATCGACGCGCGGGGCGAGGCGCCGGGCGCCCAGTTCCTCCAGCCGCGCGTCCAGCCGCTTGCCGGCGCCGCAGAAATATTCGTAGGTCGTGTCGCCCAACGCCAGCACGGCGAAGCGCGCGCCCTCCAGCCGGGGCGCCCGGCGGCCCTCCACATGCTCGAAGAAGCCGGCGGCCGGCTGCGGCGCATCGCCCTCGCCACCCGTGCTGACGACGATCAGCAGGTCCTGCTCCTCGCCGAGCTGGCGCGGCTTGTAGTCCGCCATGTCGACCAGCCGGGGATGCAGGCCGCCAGCCTTGGCCGCCTTGTCCAGCGCGCGTGCCACTTCGGCGGCATTGCCGGTCTCGGTGCCATAGAGGATAGTGAGCGTGCGCGCGGCGGGCGCGGGAGCCGGCGCCTGCCCGCCCGCGCCGGCCGGGGCCTCGCCGCTCCGCAGGCCCGCGTCGAACCCCGCGAAATAGCCGCTCAGCCACCAGGCCTGCCGGGGATCGAGCGTGCCGGAGAGCGCCTCCACGAGCTGTCTCTGTTCCAGGGTCAGGGCGGCCCCGGGCGGGTCCATGGCCTTCATGCGCGTCACACCTTTGCGGCAGCTCGGTCCGGCGGTGTCGGGAAGCGGAAGAACCCGCGAAACGGCAGCGCCGCGAAGCCTGTTTTCGATGGGCGTCAGCTTTTGCGCATTGCAACATGATTAAGCAAATGCATATTATTTCTATTTCGTATAAATGATTTTTATACAAGAACAGGCGAAGCTGACCCGTCCGGCCAAGCGCAGAGCCCAGCAAGAGAGACCCAGCGCTCCTGCTTTCGCAGGAGCGCTGAATTGAATTGGCTCAAAAACGGAAGGGATAAGGTCCGTGATGACGCGGACGGGACCGGCTCGCCGCCGATGCTCGCCGGGCGATGTGGCGCCAAGGCCCATCCCGCGGTTCATCATGGCCCCGCCACGCGGCGCGTCACATCTCCATCGCCGGCGCGCGCGCCTTCCCCCGCCTGGCGCGCGATGCGGCCTGAAAGACGCGATAGGCGAGCAGCAGCGCCACCACGGCGCCATAGATGAGTGGCGGACGGTGATCCGCCTTCACCAGCAGATAATAATGGACCACGCCCATTGGCGCGATGAGGTAGATGAGCTGGTGCAGCCGCTTCCAGCGCCGCGCGCCGATGCGCTTGCGGATGCGGTTGACGGACGTGATCGCGAGCGGGACGAGCAGCACGAAGGCCGCCATGCCGATGGTGATATAGGGCCGCTTGGCGATATCCTTGCCGATGGTCGGCCAGTCGAACATCTGGTCGATGCCCAGATAAGTGGTGAGGTGCAGGCACACATAGGCAAAGGCCCACAGCCCCACGCGGCGCCGGTAGCGCATCAGCACCGCCATCTTGAGCAGCTTGGCGGCGGGAGTGATCGCCAGCGTGACGCACAGGAAGCGCAGCGCCCACACGCCCAGCTCGCGCAGCACATATTCGATGGGGTTGGCGGTGAGACCGCCCATGATGCCCTGCGCGACGAGCAGAAACAGCGGCGCCGCGCACAGCAGCCACACCAGCAGCGAAATCAGGCGATCCTTCCAGCGCTTGGTCATCGGCAGGGGATCAGTAGAGCTTCTTGGGGTCGAGGCCGCGATACATGGCCGCCACCTGCTCGCCATAGCCGTTGAAAGGCAGCGTCTTGCGGCGGAAGAACTCGCCGATGCGCCGCTCGGTCGCCTGCGACCAGCGCGGATGGTCCACAGCCGGGTTCACATTGGCGTAGAAGCCATATTCATTGGGTGCGAGCATGGCCCAGCTCGTCTGCGGCGCCTTCTCCACGAAGCTGATCCGCACGATCGACTTGATGCCCTTGAAGCCATATTTCCACGGCACCACCAGCCGGATGGGCGCGCCATTCTGGTTGAGCAGCGTCTCGCCATAGAGGCCCACCGCCAGCAGAGTGAGCGGGTTGCGCGCCTCGTCCAGCCGCAGCCCCTCGCGATAGGGCCAGTCGATCACGTTGCGGCGCTGGCCGGGCATTTGCCGGGGATCGAACAGGGTCTGGAAGGTGACATATTTGGCCTGCCCCAGCGGCTCGACCGCGTTGACGAGCTTGGCGAGCGGAAAGCCCACCCACGGGATGACCATGGACCACGCCTCCACGCAGCGCATGCGGTAGATCCGCTCCTCCAGCGGAAAGAGCTTCATGAGGTCGTCGATGCCATATTTGCCGGGCTTGCCGCACAGGCCGTCGATCGTCACCGTCCATGGCCGCGCCTTGAGCGTGCCGGCATTGGCGGCGGGGTCTTCCTTGTCCGTGCCGAACTCGTAGAAATTATTGTAGCCGGTGATGTCCTTGAGCGGCGTCTTGCTCTCGTTGAGGACGAACTTGTTGGGGCTGTGCTTGAGCGGAGCGGCCCCCGCCGGATCGGCGCCGAGCAGCGCACCGCCGCCGATGCCGAACGCCGCCGCACCCGCGATGAACTCGCGCCGGCGCAGATAGAGGCCGTGATCGGTGACGTCGCTCTCCCGCAGATCGGGTGCGTGGCGGATGAGCATGGCTGCTTCCTCTCTCGCTTCCGGTCCGGCAGACAGGCGCGGCAACGCGCGCCACCGGACCGCTCGCGCCTTGTGGCACGAGACTCAACGCAGGGGAACCCGACTCGATCCGCGCACCGGGCTCGCCGCGAAACCCCGCCAGCCTAATACATGTATGCCCTATTAGAAACATGCTATGGGGCGCCATGCGACTGACGCGCTATACCGATTATTCGCTGCGGGTGCTCATCCACCTGACCCTGCATCAGGAGCGCCTGTGCTCCATCGGTGAGATTTCGCACACTTATCAGGTCTCGCACAACCATCTGATGAAAGTGGTCAATGCCCTCGCCCGCGACGGGTTCGTCGAGACGATCCGGGGCCGCTCGGGCGGCATGCGCCTCTCGCGCCCGGCCGAGGCGATCACCGTGGGCGAAGTGGTGCGCAAGACCGAGGAAGGCTTCGAGCTGGCCGAGTGCTCGGGCTGCCTGCTCTCGCCGGCCTGCGGGCTCACCGGCGTGCTGGCCGAGGGCATGAATGCGATGCTCGCCGTGTTCGACGCCTACTCCATCGCCGACCTCGTGCAGGACAAGACCGTGATCCGCCGCCTGATCGCGGGCCATGCGCCGCTGGGCGTGGGCGCGCACTGAGGGACAGCGCCGGAGCACCGACGCGGGGACGCCGACCGGGCCGCCGGAAAGCTGAATATCCAGCGAAAGGCTGGCTGGGGCGCCACCCGCCAGTCAGACGCGACTTGATACAGACGCAGGTGACGGCGAACGGCCTCTCAATGGACCGCGCTACGCTCTCGACATGGCGGCGCACAGATCGCGTGCGGGTGGACAAGCGCCCTGGGCAGCATCTGCGGAATCATTGCGAACGGCACCGGCCAGCGGGCCGCCAGATTATCGGCGGCATCGGCGCATAGCAGCCCGGCGTCCGCTGGCGATAGCCGGTCGGTCAGCGCCCGGCCGCGATCAACGCGACGCGGCGCGCGCCGCGCAAGGTCGGCACGGGGACGCAGGTGCCGCGGTCATTTCGCCTTTGTTTTCGAACAGTTGGTCCAAAAGGGGTTTCTATAGGGGTGCCGGCATCGCCACCTTGGGGAGGACTAACCAAGGAGATTATCATGAAATCGCAGATAGCGCTGCTTGCCCTCGCGGGCGGTCTCGTCCTTACCGCGCCCGCATATGCGCAAGACGCACCGGAGCCCGCGCAGGACGCTCCCGCCAGCCCCGGCACGACTTTTACGCCCGATGAGGTGCAGAAGTTCGCGAAGGCGGCGGTCGAACTCAACGAGATTCAGGCGGATACCAGCATCGCCGAAGCCGACAAGCAACAGCGCATGGTCGCCGTGGTTCAGAATCAGGGCCTCGATCCGCAGAAGTTCAACGAAATCGCTCAGGCGTCCCAGACAGATGCGGATCTGCAAAAGCAGATTCAGGAGGCCGTGGCTTCACAGCAGCCGCAGCAGTAAGGCGGGACACCCAAGGACGGGTGTACCCAGGAGACGCCCGCGCGCGGCGTAGCGTGCGCGGGCGAAATCCCTGAAAGGCATGACTAACGGGCAACGCAGTGGCGCCGGCTCCGGCGGATCATATCATGCCCACTCGCCGAGGAAATTTGCCACGCCTGCGCCGTCCGAATGTCGGCATCGGCGTCTCCAGAATGATTTCGAAGCAGGCGGGATCGCCTGCTGACTCGGAAATCACGGGCAAAAGAACGTTCCTGGAGGCGTTGCGGTTCAACCGGAACCGCAACGCCTTTAGCGTGCGATCGGCGGCCCATTGGGCGGCAGGTCGAAGATCCCGCGATCGGAGCGCCCGCCATTCTCCACGCAGATGCGCTCCAGCGTCTCATGCGGCAGGCGTGATGCGCCACCTTCAGAACTTCGCGCGCAGGAGCGCACCGACATAGCGCCGCGCACCGATGCCGTCATAGCCGACCGGGGCGTTGTTGCTGAAGTCGTTGACGCTGGTGGTGTATTGCGTGTCGAACAGGTTTTTCGCGACGATGCTCAGCTCCGTCTCCGCCCCGGCGATGCGCGTGATGACGCCGATGCCCGCATCGGTCAGATGATAGGCCTTCTGCCAGCCATAAGGCGAGAGGAGCTGTTCGAGATTATGGCTCGAACGATAAGTGTCGGTAGCGAAGGCATGGACGGTTACGCCGGAGCCGCCCAGCTCACGCTTGAAGTCGAAGCCGAGGACCCCGATCCAGCGCGGCGCGCCGACGATCTGCTTGCCGCTATTGTCGCAGACCACGACCGAGGACGGATAGGATCGCGGGCAGGTCGCCGTCGACCAGTCGGTATAGACCGCGTCGTTATACGAGCCGCCGAATGTGACGACGAAACCGCGCGCGAGGCGCAGCGCCCCATCCAGCTCGACACCCTGCGCCCGCAGGCTCGGAATGTTTCCGAGCACTGAGCTGTAGCCGGTCGACGATGTCGCGTCCGCCACGCTGGTCGTGGCCTGATAGTCGCGGACCCTGGTGTAATAGAGGTTCGCGCTCAGCGAGAGCGCCTCGCCGAAGAACGTGCCCTTGACGCCCAATTCGAAGTCGGTCGTCTTCTCGGGCTTCACGTTGCGGCGCGCGCCGGTGTTGTCGAAGGCCACCGCGCCCGATTTGCCGCCGCCGCTCGCAGATGCGTAGAGCAACAGGTTCCTGGAGACGCGATAGCTGGGGTTTATCAGCCATGCCACGGCGTCCGCGCGGATCGGCTCGCCCTCGATCGGGCCGTAGGCCGCGCCCGTCTGCCCCAGGCGGATCGCATCGGCGGTCGCGTTGCCGGTCGGGACGAGCGGCGAACCGTCATAGAAGATGGCGTAGCGCTGCGCCGTGCTGACCTTCTGCTCACGCGTGTAGCGAATGCCCGCCGTCAGCGTGGCCCGGTCGGTCGCCTTCCAGTTGACCTGCGCGAACGCGGCCTGGCTGGTCGAGATGGGGTGCTGGTTAGTGATCGAATAGACATTTTCGAGCGACTGCTGGAGCAGCCCCGTGCTCAGCCCGGCATATTGCGCATCGGTTGCGTAGAAGGCGCCGGCATCCTTGCCATAGAGATTGCGGCTGTTCGTATCGGTCTCGATGCGGAAGAAATAGAGGCCCGCCTGATAGTCGAGCGTGGGCGTGATGTTGCCCGTGGCGCGGAATTCCTGCGAATATTGCTCGGTATTGACCAGCGTTCCGCCGCGCGCGATGGCGAAGCGGGTCTGCTCGCTGTCGTTGTTCGCGTCGAAGTGGAATTTGCGCGCGGCCGTGATCGACTTGAGTTCGACCGGCCCCAGGTCCCAGGTGGCGACCAGCGAGGCGCCATAGTTGCGCGTGATGAGCGGCAGGGCCTGGTCCATGTCGATCGTGGACCACGAGCCGATGATCGGGACATAGCCGCCGAAATAGGCGCGGGCGAGCCGGGTCGTGTAGGTCGTGGCGCGCACCGAACCGTCGTTCAGCGTCGTCGGGTCGACCATGAACGGCTTGGTGTTGCTGTTCTCATGCGTTTCCGCGCCGTCGACATTGAGCTTGAACGACAGGTCGTCCGTCGCCCTCCAGAGGAGCTGGAAGCGCGCGGCCCAGCGGTCGCGCTCGTGCCAGCGTCCGCCCACGGCGGGGTTGACGTTGAAGATGTCGCCATCCTGCTTGTCGACGGAGAAGGAGGCGCGGAACGCGAGCTTGTCCGCGATCAGCGCGTCCGAGAAGGAGCCCCGCGCCTTGAAGGCCGGCGCCGACAGCCCGCCTTCGACCTCGACCGTGCCCTGCGGCGTGAAGGAGGGAGCCTTGCTGGTATATTTGATGACGCCGAGCGAGGTGTTCTTGCCCAGCAGCGTGCCCTGCGGACCGCGCAGGATCTCCGCCTGCTCCAGGTCAGTGAAGTCCTGATAGGTCATGCCGACATGATCGAGGAAGACATCGTCCACGATCACGCCGACCGCGGCCTCCATATTGTCGTTGCCGCTCGTCTTGCCGATGCCGCGCAGCGACACGCCTGTGCGGCGCGCATTGGGCGTCGTCGCCGTCAGGCCCGGCGCACGCTGCGACAGGTCCGCGATGGTGAACACGCGCTGCTCGGCAATCGTATCCCCGCTCACGACCGAGATCGGGATCGGCACATCCTGCAAGCGCTCGTCGCGGTTGCGGGCCGTGACGACGATCGAGACTTCATCATCGGCCGCGGCGTCGTCCGGCGCCTGGGCGAATGTCGCGGATGCCGTCGAGAGGAGGAGACCGGCAAGCAGCCAGCGCACGCCGCTGGACCGCCGCGCGGATGCGGCATGGCCAACCGGATTGAGAGTGGACATGAGGGTCTTTCGAAACAGGAGGGGCGCGCGGGCAGGCATCACTTGCCGGGGCGATCGACGCCGCGCGTCTGGGTGGCGATGCGGTAGACCGAGCCTCGGCCGACGACGTAAAGCGCCGTGTGGTCCTTGCCGCCAAAGGCGAGGTTCTGCGGCTGCTTGGGCAAGGCGATGGTGCCGAGCGCGCCGCCGTCCGGGCCGAAGATCTGCACGCCGGTCAAACTGGCCACATAGAGCCGCCCGGACGCATCGACGGCGAGTCCGTCCGCGCCGCTGCTGGGGCCGGTCGGCGTCTGCTTGACGCCGTCGAGCTTCGCGAAGTCGCGCCGGTCGGCGAGGCTGCCATCGGGACGGACCGTGTAGGCGATCACATATTCGCCGCCCGTGTTGGCGACGTAGAGCGTCTTCTCGTCCGGGCTGAGTGCGACGCCATTGGGCCGGCGGATATCGCTGGCGACCAGATTCACCTTGCCCTTGCGGTCGAGCCAATAGAGCCCGGTCCTGGGCGTCTCGGCGGCGGAGGCGGGCGCCGCGCCGGGATCGGAGAAATAGACGTCGCCGGCCTTGGCGAGCGCCAGGTCGTTGGGGCGGTTGAACGGCTTGCCGCCGAAGCTGTTCGCCCAGACCTTGACGGCCGGCTTCACCACCGCAACGGCGGAGGGCGCCGTCTGCACCGCAAGGATCTCGCCCTTGGCCGTCACCGCCAGCGCATTGGCCGATCCGGTCTTCTCGGCGAAGGTCGAGATGCTGTTGTCGGGCGCGATGCGGATGATCCGGTCCGCGCGGTTTTCCGTGAAGAGGATGGAGCCGTCCTCCAGGGCCACCGGCCCCTCGGTGCCTTCGAAGCCCTCGCGAACCACCTGAACGCGCGTATCCGCCGCGACTACGCCGGGAATGGCCGGCGTCACGACCTTCTGGCCGTAAAGCGTGCCGCCGGCCGCCACATAATCCAGCACGCCGACCGCGCCGACCACGGTGAAGCCCCTGGCCGTCAGCTGATCGCCGGCGGTGATGGCCCGGTGCGCATGGTTGGAGATCGTGACGATCTGGCGGTCGCGCGGGAGGTAGGAGAGGAAGCGGTCCAGCTCGGAGCCCTGGATGTTCAGATAGACCGGAAGCCCGCCGATCGAGGCAAGCTCGTCCGCGCGGCGCACGTCGAGGAAGACCACCTTGTCGGGCGTCGCGAGATAGGCGTCGATCTGCGCATTATCGAGGACGGGCGTGGCCCCTTCCTTCGCCGCCACGGCCTGTCCGCCGGCCGGCGCAGCCGGCTGGGCCAGCGCCCCGCTGGCCAGCAATGCGACCATAGCCGCCGCAGCTTTGGTGAAGCGGCGCAGCGACTGGCGTTCGCCACGAATATTGAAATCAGACATTGAGACCCCGGTCTTCCAAGTGAGGGGGTCTGTTAGGTCCGTGGCGACATCAACCGAACAAATGAATGCTTATATCGTTATGTCATATGCGCATATATGGAATATCTTTTATTTACATTATCTTGGCATAACATCACCCTCTGAACCATATGACTGGACCATCTATCTTCCGGCCCTCCACGCCACGGCATGTTTCTCTGATGCTCTCGCTGCCCACGGCACATTTCCGACGCCGTGCACCTCGGCGCCGCGAGATGCCAGGTCATGCGGCCAAATCGACATCCGGCCCGGCATAACGGGATCTCGGCCGGATCAGGCGTCCGGTCATGGCCTGCTCGCGCGCGTGCGCAAGCCAGCCGATCATGCGTCCGGCAGCAAAGACTCCGGTGAAGGCTTCGGGCGGAAAGCCAGCAGCTTCCAGCAACAGGGCAGTGTAGAATTCGACATTGGTCTGAAGGATGCGATGCGGCTTCAGTTCCTTGAGGACTTCCAGCGCGGTCCGCTCCACCTCCTCGGCGAACACAAGCCGGTCGGATGCCCCGCCCAGCGCCATCTTTCGCACAACGCTCTTGAGCGCATCGGCGCGTGGATCGCGCACCCGATAGATGCGGTGCCCAAAACCCATGATCCGCCCGCCGGATTGCACGCGCTCGGTCAGCCATCCCCTGGCATCGCCATGTGCGGCAATGGCGTCGAGCATCTCGATGACCGGCCCAGGAGCGCCACCGTGCAGCGGCCCCTTTAGTGCGCTCAACCCGGCGAGCGCAGCCGACATAAGCCCAGCGTCAGTGGATGCGACTACACGCGCCGCGAAGGTCGAGGCATTCAGGCCATGGTCGCAGACCGTCACAAGATAGGTCTGCAACGCGGACGTTTTCCCAGGAGAGGCTTCCCCCGTCAGCATGCGAACCATGTCGGCCGCGTGCGGCAGAGTGGGATCGGGAGCGATCAATTCTTCCCCGCGTTGCAACCGGACAATGGCGGGGAGGAGGACCGCAGGTGCGGCGATGAGCCGGAGCGCGTCGTTCAGCGCGACGCCATCCGGCAACATCGCGATGCCCGCACGGAGTCCATCATAGGGCCCGAGACGCGCCAGGGCGGGAAGCCAATCGGCAAGCCGCACCTGCACATCGGATCGCGCCGCTCCAAGCTGACGTTGCAGCGCGGCTTCGTCCCCGAGGTTGTCGAAGAAGCCATCGAACAGCAGGTGCATCACGGACTCGACGCTCCGCTTGCCGGCCAGCTGCGTCAGCGAATGTCCCCGGATAATGAGTTGGCCCGCCGCGCCATCGACATCCGACAAGATCGTTTCCGCTGCGACAATATCTTCAAGACCGCTGTTCATGTGCCATTGCTCCTTGACCTCGAATGCCCATTCACATGATGCATGGATCAGGCAGCATCAATCTTGATCGAGTGAATCAACTATGAGCGATTGGGTTGGACGCGCAGAGGCGCTGGAGCGACTGGGGGTGCGGGCTCAGACCCTCTATTCCTATGTGAGCCGGGGGCGGATCGGCATGCAACCCGATCCTCAGGACCCGCGACGCAGCCTTTATGCGACGGCGGACCTGGACAATATGATCGCGCACCGCCGGCGGGGCCGCAAAGCAGTGGCGATCGCTGCCAGCGCCCTGGCCTGGGGCGAGCCTTCCATTCCAACGCGCATCTCCACCATTGAGCGCGGCCGACTCATCTATCGGGGTGAAGATGCGGTGGCGCTCTCCGAAAGGTGCAGCCTTGACGACGTGGCGGCTTTACTCTGGGAGCAGCCAGGGCCAGTCCGCTTTACATCGGATGTGCCGCCAACCGCGGGCGGCAGCCTGACCGTCATCGCCCGTCTTGCCGAAACGAGCATGGCGAGCCTGGGGCGCTCATCTGCCTCGCTGAGCGCAGACGGCGCCGCCACCATTGCCGCGCTTGTCCACAGTTTTGGCGCGGTGACGGAAGATGCTGCACCGCTGCACACGAGGCTCGCAACAGCCTGGTCGCTTAACGGCGAACGAACGGATCTGCTGCGGCGGGTGCTGGTGCTGCTGGCCGATCATGATCTCAATGCCTCGACCTTTGCCGTGCGTGTCGCGGCCTCGACGGGCGCCTCGATCCCGGCCTGTCTGCTGGCAGGACTATCGACCCTTTCGGGTCCGCACCATGGAGGCGCAGCGGCGGCATTGGCAATGCTCGTAAGGCAGGCGGAGCAGGAGGGACCCAAGGCCGCGCTCGAACATTGGCTGGCATCGGGCCGGAGCCTGCCGGGCTTTGGTCATCCGCTCTATCCGCATGGCGATGTGCGGGCCCAGGCACTACTGGCGCGCTTTGATCTCGACCCGGTCATGGCCGGCCTGGCCGACGTGGCCGGGACCGCGACGGACCGGTTGCCCAATATCGACTTCGCGCTGGTCGCGGCGACCCGTGCCTTTGGCCTGCCGCAAAATGCCCCCATGACGCTGTTCGCTCTTGCGCGCAGCGTCGGTTGGGTTGCGCATGCAATCGAGCAGATCACAACCGGCACCCTTATCAGGCCACGGGGGCGATATGAGGGCTAAGATGCGGACGCTCGGAGCATCGGTTTTCCGGCCTCAAATGGGCCGCTCGTTCCAGCCAAAGCATATGGCCGAAGCGATCAGGCCCGGCGAGCCTTCAGTCGCTGCATATTGACGGCTTTCCTGATGCGTTTTTCGCCAGCCTTTCCGTCTTGAATGCGATTATGGCCGTTTTCGGGGCTGTCCGCGCCATATGCAGTCGTCTTTGAGGCGTCCAGGACCATCCCTGCAGTTCATGGCCGAAAGCTGTCGTCGCGGTGACGCTAAGCCGCTTGTTTTCGGCGTCGCCTCAATGACGGACCGTCTTTTGAAGAGGTTGCGCATTTATAGTTTCGCTATGCCGGCGCGACGCCAGCGCACCTGCACATAAGCGGCGACCTTTCCGGGACCCGTCGAACATCTTGAGGAAATCGAGGGTCTCGCCCTGATTGCTCATGCTCCGTCTCCCTCGGTCGCTTCTGGCGGCGGACCGACCGCCAGAAGCAGGCGACGGCCCCCTGTTCCCTCGATCGGCGGCGAGCGATGGAAAGCCGGATGACCCGCACTGCCGAGCCAACCCCTGAGAATGGCGACATCGCCTTCATCGACCTGTTCGATCCGCCGGGGCGCATCCCCCGCGCGGACACGGGCGGCTTCGCTCCGCTCCAGCCATTGCGTGCCCGGTCCGGCATAAGTCACCAGCAAGCGTGCGCGCACATGATCGGCATGGAATTTCCGGCAGGCGTTGGTCCTTATATATTCCAGCCGGATTTCGAGGCGATCGAGCGAGAGAAGCGCCGCGAAGCGGCAAGCGAGATCGGCGATATCTTCACTGAGCGCATCGGTAATGGCCCCCGACGGATAGCCGGCGACGGCCAGCCGATCGGGCAACATGCACGCGACCGCGCCAGCATCCGCGACGAACCGAACATCCTTGCGCGGCGAGCCCATCAACGGCGCCACATCGGGCCATCGCTTTCGCCGCCAGATCGCGATATCCACGGACGGGTCGCCGATCGCGGCAAGCACGTCCCCGTCGCCCAAGCATGCCACATGCTCCATGACGTCGCTCATCCCGATCATCACGCCATTTCCACTGCGGTCTGCGGAGCACCCCAGGCCGGGAAGGGATCGACCAGCCGCGCCCAGCGCTCCGGCGCGAATGTACCGTCCATCAGCAGGCAGGCGTCCAGGGCGCGGACGATCCGCTCGCGGTCCATGCCGATGCCGATGAAGACAAGCTCCTGGCGGCGGTCGCCCCAGACCGGATCCCAGTGCCTGAGCACGAACTGCTCGAAGCTGCCATCGTCCGGCCAGCGGTTCTTCGGCACGGCGGCCCACCAGCGCCCGAGGCGAGACACGGTCTTCTGGTGCCCGGCGATCGCCAGTTCGCCCAGATAGTCCGGCCGTGTCGCCAGCCAGAAATGCCCCTTGGCGCGGATCACCTTGTCCAGGGCCGCGCCCGTCAGGAAAGCATGGAATTTCGCCGGATCGAACGGTCGGCGCGCGCGATAGACGAAGCTCTCGACGCCATATTCCTCGCTCTCGGGCCGGTGGCTCGCATAGTCGAACAGCTCCTTGGCCCAGAGTGGATGCTGCTCGGCCTTCTCCTCGTCGAACAGGCCGGTATCGAGCACGTCGTCCAGATCGACCCGTCCATGATCGGCCTCGACGATCCGCGCGTCGGCATTGAGGGATGCGACGACCTTGCGCACCAGCGCGCGCTGCTCCGGCGGCACGGCGCTCGCCTTGTTGATGACCACGACATCGGCGAACTCGATCTGCTCGACCAGCAGGCTGACAAGGCTGCGCTCGTCGCCCTCGCCCGCCGTCTCGCCGCGATCCGCCAGCAGGTCCGCGCTCGAATAGTCCGCGAGCAGGTTCATGGCGTCGACGACCGTGACCATCGTGTCCAGCCGCGCGACATCGCCCAGGCTCTCGCCATCCTCGTCGCGGAAGGAGAAGGTCGCGGCGACCGGCAGGGGTTCGGAAATGCCGGTGCTCTCGATCACCAGATAATCGAACCGCCCCGCCTGCGCGAGTGCGCGGACTTCCTTGAGGAGATCGTCGCGCAGCGTGCAGCAGATGCAGCCATTGGTCATCTCGACCAGCGTCTCCTGACTGCGCGACAGGGCCGCCTCGCCGCCGCGGACGAGATCCGCGTCGATGTTCACTTCCGACATATCATTGACGATGACGGCGACGCGCTTGCCTTCGCGATTGGCCAAGATGTGATTGAGCAGCGTCGTCTTGCCCGCGCCCAGAAAGCCGGACAGCACCGTGACGGGCAGCCGGCGGTCGGCGCCGCTTTCCTTGATGAGAGTCATGATCCTTACCTCTTGCGAATCAAGTTATGTTGTAACATATCTTCACCGCTCATCTGCCATTCGGCATTCCGTGCATCAAGAGGTAATCATCGCTTGAACCGCTTCCCGCCCCTTCTCGACGGCCTTGCGCTCGGTGCGTCCTTCCTGTGCCTGATCCACTGTCTGGCGCTGCCGCTGGTCATTGCGGCGCTGCCAGCCCTTGCGACGATCCTGGCCCGGCCGGGCTGAGACTGGGCGCCGCCATTCCTCCCTTTTCCCCTTCCGTTTGCGACAGGAGCAAAGCAATGAACACCCCGCCCATAAGCCTCGTCTCCGGCAGCGGCGCCCGCATACCCGTGTCGGTGCTCACTGGCTTCCTGGGCAGCGGCAAGACGACCGTGCTCAATCATCTCGTGCGCGACCCCGCGATGAGCCGCGCGCTGGTGGTCATCAACGAGTTCGGGGCGATCAGCCTCGATCATGAACTGGTGACCCGGTCCGACGACGACCTCGTCGTCGAGATGATGGGCGGATGCCTGTGCTGCACGATCCGGGGCGATCTGGTGCAGGCGCTCCGCGATGCGCCGTTCCGCTTCGTGCGCGACGGGCAGTGCGCGTTCGACCGGCTCGTGATCGAAACCACCGGCCTCGCCGACCCGGCGCCGATCCTCCACACGCTGATGATGGATGACCATCTGCAGATGCTCTACCGGCTGGACGGCGTCATCACGACGGTCGACGCGGCGACCGGCATGGCAACGCTCGATGCGCAGGAGGAATCGGTCAAGCAGGCGGCGGTGGCCGACCGGCTGCTCCTCACAAAGACCGATCTTGTATCCCGCGAGGAAATCCACGCGCTCGAACAGCGGCTGCGGACGCTCAATCCGGGCGCGCCGATCCTGAATGCCGTGAATGGCGCGGTCGATGCGTCAACGCTGCTCGATGCGGGCCTCTACAATCCCGCGACGAAGAGCGATGACGTCCAGCGCTGGCTCAATGCGGAGGCCTATCAGGGCGATCATGGACAAGGGCACGACCATGCCCATCACCATGGCCATCATCACCACCGTGACGTGAACCGGCACGATGCGCGCATCCGGTCGATCTGCCTGACCTTCGACGAACCGCTGAAGGACATCGCCTTCGATCGCTGGCTGAGCGTCCTCACGCAGTTCAAGGGTCCGGACATGCTGCGCGTGAAAGGCATTGTGAACATTGCCGGCATGGGCTTGCCGCTGGTCATCCACGGCGTGCAGCACATCATCCACACGCCTGTCATGCTGGATGCCTGGCCGAGCGAAGACCGGCGCACGCGCCTTGTCTTCATCGTGCGAGACATGACCGAAGCCGATCTGCGCGGCACGCTCGCGCTGCTGACGCTGGGGCTGGATCGCTTCGCGCTGCACGGCGCCGACGATCTCGAACTGGCACCGCCGGGAGGCCTGCTGTGAGTGCCGCGTCCCTCTTCGCCGGGCGCCGCTCGGTCGAACAGGTGGAGCTGGGCGACGATCTCGCGCCGCGCTTCGATGCCGCCGGCCTCCTGCCTGCCATTGTCGTCGACGCGGAGAGCGGGCAGATTCTCATGCTCGGACAGATGAATGCCGAGGCGCTGGAAAGGACGATCCTGACACGGGAAGCGCATTTCTGGTCCCGCAGCCGGCAGGCGCTCTGGCGCAAGGGCGAGCATAGCGGCTTCACCCAGACCGTCGAGCGCATGCTGGTGGACGATGACCAGGATGCAGTCATTCTCTTCGTGCGAGTCGAAGGGCCGGGCAGTTGCCATGTGGGCTTCCGCTCCTGCTTCTATCGGGAAGTCGATCTCGCGGAGCGCCATCCGTCCGGCATCGCCGCGCTGGTTCCCATCGAGGCGGCGCCCGTCTTCGACGCGGATGCGGTCTATGCGGGGTTGCCCAATCCAACTCAGCTTTGAGGACGGACAGCGCATAGGGTCGCCGTCCAATTTTCAATGGAGCCAATGCCACGGCCTCGCTTCGGCAAGAGCCCGACGTCCTCGTCTTTGCCGGGCTCTCGAAATGCGTGGAGGGGCGCATCGGGCTGGCGGCAGCGATGCCTGACAGCTCACCGCCTCCTTTCCCGTCTGGGAAACCGGATCTCCGACCGGGTCAGCGGCTGGTTGCGGCCGCGCTTGCCGCGGTGCCCGTCAACTGCACGGGCGAGGCCGAAACGAACGTTCTGGCGGCCCGGGCCCGCGCCCCATCCGGGTCCGGCAGGCCCGCCGCCTTGTTGATCTCCCAGAGATGGGTCGTCGCGCGGCCGGTCAGGGCGTCTGCCGTCGCGGCCGCCACTTCGGCCAGGACTGCCCTGGAGCTGGCGCAGAAGCGCTCGCGCGTCAGCGTGCCCGAATAGCCGTTGTAGACCCTGGTCATATGATCGTCATAGGCGTTCTGCCACGACTTGCCGCCCCGCATCTTGTATCGGTCGAGCACGGCCTGACTGGCCGCGGCGAGCAAGGGCTTATGCTGAGTCAGCATGCGGTTGTAGCTCGCGATCATGGCCTCCCGATCCGCATCCCTGCAAAGCAGGACGGCCACGTTCAGCGCGGAGCGCAGATGCCAGATATCCTCCTCCCGACTTTCGCCGATCAACGCCGGCGCCAGCGCGATCCGGGGCAGCGGGATCATGATCGGCGGCGGTTCGGGTGGGGGTGGCGGAATCACCGCAACCGGCACGTCGACCGTCCTGGGACCACAACTCACCAGAAGAAGCGGGCCGAACGCCAGGCCTGCTATTGCAAGGGACTTGATGACACACCGTTTCACAGGCCTCTCCCTGGTGCCGACGACTGGCCGGATCCTCATCTCAACCAGATTGTTCCAATCATCCGCCGATGCCCGCGGCGATCACCGGCGTCTTTCGATTGTCATGCGTTCCCAAATTTTGATATGGTATATCATTATGTATCCGGGAGGGGTCCCGGTCAACCTGCCGAATATCGGTCCGCTCCCAATGGATTGAGATGGCGCCGCAGATCGTCGAGAAGCGTTTGCGCCTGCCGTTCATTCAGGCGCCTCGCGGCTTTCGATCAGCCGGCAGGCCGGCAAACGCAATCGCGGCGACCGGAGTGGATCATGCCCCGATCGCGACATAGATGCCGACCGCGACGATCAGGACAGCGAAAGTGCGCTCGAACAGGGCTTTGTGTCTGGAAAGCCTCCGGCCGATCAGGATTCCCGCACCTGCCCCGGCGGTGCCTCCCGCGACCAGCAATGCGGTGAGCGGCCAGTCGACATAGCCGGATAATGCGTAGGAAACGGCCGTGGTCAGTCCGAGCGCCACGACGACCACAAGGGAGGTGCCGACCGCATAAGCGAACGGCATGACCGTCGCCGCAATGAGGGCAGGCACGATCAGGAACCCACCGCCGATCCCGAAGAAGCCGGCCACCAGCCCGACGCCCGCGCCCATGGGAACCAGCCGGGGAAGGAGCGCCCCGGCCGTCGCGCGCGACAGCCGCACATCGGGATCGGCCGCGCGCCCGCGCTTGCGCAGCATCGACAGGCCCACGCCGATCATCAGCAGGCCGAACAGCATCAGCAGCCTTGTCCCGTCGAACGCCTTGCCCATCTCCGCCCCGATCGCCGCGCCGACGATACCGGCCAGCGCGAACACCGTGGCGCAGCGCCACTTGACCATGCCGGTACGGGCATGGCCCGCAAGGCCCGCCAGCGCATTTGCCGTGACAGCGACGGCGGCCGTTCCGATTGCCGCGTGGGTCGAGCCGACACCGACCACATAGACCAGCAGCGGCACGGCGAGGATCGATCCGCCGCCGCCGACCAGCCCCAGCACAATTCCAATCAGGCCGCCGGAGACAAGCGCAAGCAGGATTTCCGCCGCCGTCACGATCGTCAGGCCGCCATGCGCCGGTTCCACGGCATCCATCGCAACAGCCCGGCCATGCCGCACCAGCCGGTCGCGCCCGCAACCATGAGCCCCGCGCCGACAAAGGCGGAGAGGATGAAGAAGCCGGGATCGACAAGGAATCCGAGCGCGACGCCGAGCAGCACCAGGCCGCCGGCGGCAAGCTGGACCTGCCGCATCAGCTCCAGCGGCCGGCCCCGATCGACCGCCACCTCCAGCCCTGCGCGGCGCCAGGCCTCGATCCCGCCCTCGATCACATAGCAAGGCGCGCCGGCGGCCGCCGCGAGTCGGGCCGCGTTGGCCTGGGTCCGCGCGCCCGAGCGGCAGTGGAACACGACCGCGCAATCGCCCGCGTCGAGACGATCGATCTGCGCCATCGGCACATTGGCCGCGCCGGGAATATGCTCGCGCGCATGTTCGTCCGGGTCGCGGATGTCGACCAGCTTTGCGCCGGTTTCGATCAGGCGCCGCGCCTCGGCGGGCGCAATGGGCTTCATCGTCATCGAGTCAGTCCTCCTTGCAATAGAGCTGGTAGAGCGTGGCGAGCAGCGCCTCGGTCCGCGGATCGGCGATCCGGTACCAGAGCGTCTGGCTCTCGCGGCGAAAGGCGACGAGGCCCTCGTCGCGCATCCGGGCGAGATGCTGCGACAATGCCGATTGCGACAGGCCGACGTCGTCGACGAGATCGCCAACCGTCCGCTCCCCATGTTCGACGAGCTTGCACAGCACCATCAGGCGGCGGCCATTACCGATCGCCTTCAGGATTTGCGCCACGTCTGCGGCCTTCTTCTCGAAGGTTGCGAGGTCCATCGGGGATTTGAGCATGGCAGCGCCTTTCAAATTAGATATTGCTAATATAGATTATTCTAATATATAGTCAAGGAATGAATGGAGGTTCCCATGACCGCAAATCCGATTATCGACGCATTCTTCGACGACCCCACCAACACGATCAGCTATCTGGTCGCCGATCCCGCGACGCGCGTTGCCGCCGTGATCGACCCGGTGCTCGATTTCGACATGGCCAGCGGCGAGGTCGACACAGGCTCGGCCGACCGCATTCTCGCAACGGCGCGGGAAAAGGGCTGGCGCATCGCCATGGTGCTGGAAACCCACGCCCATGCCGACCATCTGTCGGCCGCGCCCTATATCAAGGCGAAGACCGGCGCGCAGATCGGCATCGGCGAGCATATCCGCGACGTGCAGAAAATCTTTCGCCCCGTCTTCGCCTTCGACGATCTGAAGACCGACGGTTCCGACTTCGACCGGCTCTTCGCCGATGGCGAGCGTTTCGCGCTCGGGGCGCTGGAGGTCGAAGCCATGCACACGCCCGGCCACACGCCCGCCGACCTGACCTACCGGATCGGCAATGCGGCCTTCGTCGGCGATACGCTGTTCATGCCGGATTACGGCACGGCGCGCGCGGATTTTCCCGGCGGCGATGCGCGCCAGCTCTATCGTTCGATCCGCCGCCTGCTCAGCCTGCCGGACGACACCCGGCTGTTCCTATGCCACGATTACAAGGCGCCCGGCCGCGATGACTATCGCTGGGAAACGACCGTGGGCGAGGAACGCCGGGCCAGCATCCATGTCCATGACGGCGTGAGCGAGGATGATTTCGTCGCCATGCGCGAGGCGCGCGATGCGACGCTGGCCGTCCCGAAGCTGCTCCTGCCCTCCATTCAGGTGAATATCCGCGCCGGGCGTTTTCCGGTCGCAGAAGCGAATGGCGTGCGGTTCTTGCGCATCCCGGTGAAGATCAAGGACGGCGTCACAGTCTAGAAGCCCCGCCGCCGCACATGCGGGTGTCCCCAACTCGCGAAACGAATGCCCGCTTTCGGCCATTGACCTGAAAAGGCTGAGCGGCCGGAATTGGGTGAAGCCGGAAATCGAAAGGGACGCGCTTATGTCCATTATCCGATCTTGCAGCCGAAGGTTCGCCTGGTCCGCAACGTCCCGATTTGCCGCCGCGGCCCGGAGCGTATGAACGGATGTCAGCTAATCGGTTCCGGTCGCCGCAAAGCAGACTGTTCGGATCGTCCCAAATGCCACCACGGCAGTGACCGCCAGCCATCGCATCGGCATACCCACATCAACTCTTGCGCCGCCCTCAATCTGATTCATGAAGCCCAAGTCGCATAGCCACGACCTGTGGCCACCGCGAAAAATCCGCAGGGATTTCTTTTATTTTTCAGTAGATTGTTCGGCCGAAAATCTTGGCTGGGGCGGGAGGATTCGAACCTCCGCATGGCGGTACCAAAAACCGCTGCCTTACCGCTTGGCTACGCCCCAGCGTCGCGGCCGCGGGCCGCGAAGCGCGCCTTATAGCGGCCCGCGCGCGAATGCCAAGCGGTTCGGATGCGTCTTGCGCGCGGTTCGCTGGCGCGAGCGACCGGCATGTGCCGCTGCTCTTTCGCGCGGCGCTTGGCCCTTTCCCCCGGTGTGGGCGATGGGTTAGGAGAGCGCATGGTTTCGCCTCTGCCCAGCCCCGCCGCATCGCCGCTCTTCCTGCGCGAGGAGGAGATTCGGCGCGGGATCGAGCTGCTGCATTTCGGCCAGGCCGAGATGGCGCGGGCGCTGGATGCGCGGCTGGACGCGCTCGGACTGGGGCGGGCGGACCAGCGCGCGCTCTATTTCATCGCCCGCCAGCCGGACCTCAGCGTGTCGGCGCTGCTGCGCCTGCTCGGCGTCACCAAGCAATCGCTGGGCCGCGTGCTGGACGCGCTCGTCGCACGCGGGCTGGTCGAGGTCGCGCCCGGCAAGCGTGATCGGCGCCAGCGGCTGCTGCGGCTCACGGCCGAAGGCGCGCGCATAGAGGCCGAGCTGTTCGAGCTGATCCGCGAGCGCATGGCCGGCGCCTATTCGCACGCGGGTCAGGGCGCGGTCACGGGCTTCTGGCGCGTGCTCGAAAACCTCATTCCGGCCGAGGATCGGGGCATGGTCGCCGCGCTGGGCCTGAAGGGCTAAAGGCGCTGCGGTGGCGATGTGGGGCGTCGCGGCCGAGGCACAGACCGGGGAACCGCCTCTCCCCGGGCCCATCCGAAACCCGAACAGTGCTGCTACACAAGTGGGGTTCAATCAAAACGGACAGACCTGACCGGCTTCGTGCACCGCGAGTGCGAGGGAGCCCCATTCTCAGGCTACAGTTCCGGGCCGGGCCATGCCCCACCCATGAACCATCCGATCCGCCTTAGCGATCCGCCTTCTTCGCCAGCTCGGCCAGTTCCACGCCCCGGTCGCGCGCGGCGGTGAGGGTAGCGGTGAGGAGGCGGGCGAGGGCATCGTCCTTGTCCAGCACATCCAGCCCCTGCCGCGTCATGCCGCCCTTGCTGGCCACGGCGTCGGCGAGCGCAGCGGGCGGCTGGTCGGCAGCGGCGGCGCTGTTCCCCGCCCCGGCCACCGTTGCCAGCGCCATGCGCGCCGCCATGGCGGGATCGAGTCCCACGGCCGCGCCGGCCTGGGCCAACGCATCAATGAAGCGATAGACGAAGGCGGGCCCGCAGCCGGAGAGCGCCGTCGCGGCATCGAACAGCGCCTCATCCTCCAGCCATTCGACGAGGCCCAGCGGCTCGCACAGCGACTGGACATTCTCGCGCCGGTCCTCCGGCAGGTCCGCCCCGCCATAGAGCACGGAAACGCCCCGCCCGTGCCGCACCGCCATGTTCGGCATGCAGCGCACGATGCCCATGGCATTGGGGAAGGTCGCCGCAAGCTGGGCCAGCGGCACGCCCGCGAGGATGGAGGCGAGCTTGTGCTTCTGCGAGAGGAACGGGCCCACCTCGGCCGCCACCTGGGCAAGCTGCTGCGGCTTGCACCCGAGCAGCACGCAGGTGCCGGAGACGATGTGCTCCTCCAGCCGCGTGGACACTTCCACCCCCGGCGCCACCGGCTTGCCGCTGGGCCGCACGACATGCACGCGATAGGGCGGCAGGCCGCAATCCAGCCAGCGCGCCAGCATGGCGCCCGCCATGTTGCCGCAGCCGATCAGCAGCAGCCGATTGGGCCACTCGTAGCGGGGCTCAGGCTTCTCCATGGGTCTCGATCAGGCTCGCGGCCATGGCATCGGTGGGGGACTTGCCGCCCCACAGGACGAACTGGAAGACCGGATAAAAGCGCTCGCTCTCATCGATGGCGCTCTCGATGAGGAGCTGCGCCTGATCGAAGCTCAGGGAGCCGCTGGGGCCCAGCAGGGCGCCGTGGCGGAACAGCAGCGCGCTGCTGGCCGACCAAAGCTCGAAATGGCCGAGCCAGAGCTGCTCGTTGATGAGCGCCAGCGTCTCGCATATGGCCGTGCGCTTGTCGTCGGCCACGCGGATGTCCGGCAGCACCAGGAGCTGGAGCACCATATCCTCGTCCCGCCAGATGGCGCGGACCTCATATTCGGTCCAGCTCCCGCGATGACGCGCGACGATCTCGTCCTCCGAGACATGTTCGAAGGACCAGTCATGCGCCTCGAAATAGGCGGCGAGCATGTCGATGGGCTCGGCCTCCTGGTCGCCGGCCGTAAATCCATCTCGGTCAATCATGGCAAATCGCCCATTTCCACACGGCGGCAGGCGTTTCCTGCATGTCCGTTCCAGCGCGGTTCCTAACATGGGCGAACCGCCGCGCAAAGCGAAGGAGGGCCGCAAAAGGGCCGACCGCTGTCTCGCTGTGCGTCAAACTGTGGATAAGATGTGGAAAACTATGCGTTCACGCACCCGCCGGCTTGCGGCGCGGCGCGGCCTTTTTCGCGGACGCGGGCGCAGCCTCGGCGCCGCCGGCGGCCGCTTCCAGCGCCGCGATGCGGGCCTCAAGCGTTGCCACCTGCTCGCGCGCCTGCGCCGCCATGGCCTTCACGGCCTCGAACTCGTCGCGGCTGACGAAATCCAGGTCGCCGATCCACGTCCGGGCGCGCTCGCGGGCCTGGCTCTCGAACTCGCGCCCCATGCCGGCGACGGTGCCCGCGGCGCCGTTGATCAGCCGGGAAAGGTCGTCGAAAAAACGGTTCTCGCTCTGCATGGGCTCATATCCTGCTCGGCCGGATCATCCCGGCACTCAAAAATCCGAAGGCTAAATCTGGGTATGCACGGCCGGCGGTACAAGAGCGGGCGCATCCGGGTTGAGCCGGTCGATCTGATGGGCGAGCACGGCGGCAAAGGCAAGCCAGGCGAGATAGGGCAGCATCAACCAGGCGGCGAGCGGGCGGATGCGGCCGAACAGGAAGGTGGTCGCCAGCGAGAGAAGCAGGATCACCACCAGCAGATAATGGGCCAGCGCTGCCTCATGCGCGCCGAAGAACAGCGGCGACCAGATGAGGTTGCACAGCAGCTGGACGACGAACAGCGTGATGGCGAGCCCCCGCCCCCGCGCCCCGCGCGCATTCAGGATCACGCAGAGCGCCAGCCCGATGAGAAGATAGAGGATGGGCCAGACGACGCCGAACAGCCAGCCGGGCGGCGTGAAGGCCGGCTTGGCCAGCATCGCATACCAGCGATTGTCCGACGCGCTGCCCGAGAGCAGGCCCGAGGCGAGGCCAAGGAACGCAATGGTCGGCACGACGACCATCACCCAGCGAAGAAACGAAAGCCGAATCTGTCCCCTTGAGGCAATCTCGTTCACGAGCGCCTCCGCGCAATCGCGATCATTTCGAGTCCCACTCCCCCTGTCCTTGCCCCTTGGTTTGCGGAGAAACAGCCGGTGGCGCAAGGCAAAATCGCGTGGACCCTAAGCGGGCGGGCCCGCGTACCGCGCGGCGATGAGGAACTCCACATTGCCCTCCGGCCCGGTGATGGGGCTGGGGGTGAGGCCCGATATGTGCCAGCCCGGCTGCGCTTCGAGCCAGGCGCGCACCTCGTCGCAGACGCGCTCATGCACGGCGGGATCGCGCACCACGCCGCCCTTGCCCACTTCCGCCCGGCCCGCCTCGAACTGCGGCTTGATGAGCGCCGCCAGCAGCGCGCCGGGCGCGGCGAAGCCGAGCGGGCGCTCCAGCACCTTGGCGAGGCCGATGAAACTGGCATCGCACACGATGATGCCGATGGGCTCGGGGATGTGCTCCGCCGTGAGGATGCGCGCGCTGGTCTGCTCGTGCACGATCACGCGCGGATCGCTGCGCAGGCGCCAGGCGAGCTGGTTGGTGCCGCTGTCCACCGCATAGACCCGCGCCGCGCCGCGCTGGAGCAGCACATCGGTGAAGCCGCCGGTGGAGCTGCCCACGTCCATGGCGACAAGGCCCGTCACGTCGAGGCCGAAATGGGTCAGCGCATGGTCGAGCTTGATGCCGCCGCGCGAGACCCAGGGATGATCGCTGCCCTTGAGGGCAATGGCGGCATCGTCGACCACTTGCTGGCCAGCCTTGTCCACCAGCTTCTCGCCCACCATCACCTTGCCGGCCATGATGAGCGCCTGCGCGCGCGTGCGGCTCTCGGCAAGGCCGCGCTCCACAAGGAGCTGGTCGAGGCGTTTTTTGGCCATTCTACCGAAAACGAACGCGGGTCATTCAGCTCTTCACCAGCGCCGTGAGCGTGCCGGGCGTCAGCACCTGCGGCAGGACGCCCGGCTCGGCGGCACCCTTGGGATAATAGAGGTAGAGCGGCACGCCCGAGCGGCCATGCGCTTCCAGGAAGCGCGTGATCGTGGGGTCGGCGCTGGTCCAGTCGCCCACCATGATGACGACGCCGGCCGCCTCGAAGGCCGCGCGCACCTCGGCGCGGTCGATGGCATTGGCTTCGTTCACTTTGCAGGTCAGGCACCAGTCGGCCGTGAAATAGAGGAAGACCGGCTGCCCGGCACCGCGCGCCTGTGCCAGCGCGACCTCGCTGAATGGCGTGCCGGCAAGGCCCTGCCCGGCCGGTCGCTCCACGCGCACCAGCGGCGGTACGATGATGGCGGCGGCGGCCACGGCCACCAGCGCGGCGCCGCCCAGCGCCCGGTTGAGCCCCTGCCCGGCCCGCTGTGCGCGGCCAAGCGCCCAGAGCAGCACCACGGCCGCCAGCACCAGCGCCGCGCCCAGCAGCAGGCCGCCGGTGCCGAGCTGACGCCAGAGCAGCCACAGCAGCGCCAGCGCGGTCAGGGCCATGGGCACGGCCATGATGCGGCGGAAGGTGGTCATCCAGCCGCCCGGCCGGGGCATCATGCGGCGCAGAGCGGGCACGAAGGCAATGGCGAGGAACGGCGAGGCAAGCCCCAGCGCCAGTCCCGCGAACACCGTGAGCGCGAGTGGCCAGGGCAGCACCAGCGCCGCGCCCATGGCCGTCGCCATGAACGGCCCCGAGCAGGGCGTCGCGACGAAGGCGGCGAGCGCGCCGGTCCAGAAGGCGCCGGCCGCGCCGCCCTGCCCGGCCTTGTCCTGCCCCAGCGAGACCGTGCCCAACTCGAAGAGGCCGGCGAGATTGAGCGTGATCGCCACCATCAGCAGCAGCAGCAGCGCAATGACGCGCGGGTCCTGAAGCTGGAAGGCCCAGCCGATCTGCGTGCCGCCCGCCTTGATCGCCAGCATGAGCGCGCCCAGCGCCAGACAGGTGACGAGGATGCCGCCGGCATAGGCCAGCGCCTCGCGCCGCACGCGCGTTTCGTCCCCGCCGGCCTTGGCCAGGCTGATCGCCTTCAGGCTGAGGATGGGGAAGACGCAGGGCATGATGTTGAGGATGAGACCGCCGAGCAACGCGCCGCCCAGCGCCAGCAGGAAGCCTGCCCAGGTGAAGTTGCCCGCAAAGCCGCCCATGCTCATGTCCGCCCGCGCCGCGCCGATGGCGGTGCCGCCCGCGGGCACCTCGCCCGGCGTCGCGCTGATGTGGAGCGCGACGTCCGGCGCCACCACAAGCACGCCGTCGATGGGGCCGCCCGGCGGCGCGCCTGCCTCGGCCGCCGTCTCCACGATGAGCATGTCGCCCAGCCGGCGCGCCGCCTGCGGCTCGGCATAGCGCACCCGCTCGCGCGTCTCGGCGAAGAACCATGGCTCGCCCACCGGCGCGGCGGCGGGATAGGGAATAGCGAAGGCAATGCGGTCGCCGCTGCGGGCATAGCTGGCGGGCCGGTCGAGCGGGCGCGGCAATTGCGCGCGCCAGCCGTCGAACCGGGCGCGGTCGGCGGCGGCAATGGCGCCGTCGCCCACGGTGAGATCGATGCGTACGCGCCCCTGCTCGGGCACGCAGATGCTGTCCGTACAGGCCAGCCAGCGCGCCTCGCCGCTGATCGGCAACACTTGCCCCGGCCGCGCGTCGGCGGGCACGGTCAGATCGAAAAGCAGGGCATAATCATGTTCATAAACATGATTCATGAGGCCCGCGATGAGCAGGCGCTGCGGCACCGGATAGCGGAAAGGACCAGCCGAGGCGCCGCCCGGCAGATCCCAGTCGATGGTGAGGCCAAGGCCCGCATCGCCCGGATTGTCCCAATAGCCGTGCCAGCCCTTGTCGGGCTGCATAAGCAACGCCAGCGTGACGCGCGCACCCGGTGCGGGGCGCAACGTCTCGGCGGCGAGCGAAGCACGGATGTGGGCGGGGCCGCTCCCCAGCGGCTGCGCGATTGCCCCCGGCGCCGCAAAAAGAGCGAGCAGCGCCGCCAGCAGCAGCACGACGGCACGACGGAACGCGCGCATTGCAAGTGTCATCGATCCAGCCATGAACCGATCATTTAGGCGCCTGGCGCCCGGTTCCAAAGGAGAATCTCGCCATGGCGCGCACAGGATGTCCGGCTTCCGCGCGCCCTTGCATTCCGGCGCGCCCTTTATCAACGACCTCAAACGTCCCCGGCACGCATGACGTCCACGCAAGGCCGGCGCCGTACGGACGCATGTCCCTGCCCGCCCGCCCTATCGCAAGCGCAATCCGACGGTTGCCCGGCGCGATAGCGCCCGCTAAGCCTCTTCCCATCGTCCGAAAACGGGCGGTCGGCCATGCGAGAGGGAGAGACAATGAGCGGCAAGATCGTGATTACCGGGGCCTCGGGCCAATATGGCCGGCTCGCCACGGACATGCTCATTGAACAGGGCCTTGCCGATCGGCTCATCCTCATCACCCGCACGCCCGCCAAGCTCGCCGACCGCACCGCCCAGGGCTGCGACGTGCGCTATGGCGATTTCGACAAGCCCGAGACGCTGGCCGCGGCCGTGCAGGGGGCCGAGAAGATGCTGCTCATCTCCGGCACCCGCGTGGGCGCGCGCGTGGTGCAGCACAAGGCGGCCATCGACGCGGCGGCCGCCGCCGGCGTGCGCCACATCCTCTACACCAGCTTCATCGGCATCGACGATCCGCAGAATCCCGCGGAGGTGCGCCACGACCATATCGAGACGGAAACTCTCATGCGCGCCTCCGGCATGGCGTGGACCATGCTGCGCGACGCCCATTATGCCGACGCCATGATCCTGATGGCCGGGCCCAATGCGATGGCGACGGGCCAGTGGTTCTCCAACAGCGGCGACGGGCGCGAGGCGATGGTGTGGCGCGACGATTGCGTGGCGAGCGCCGTCGCCGTGCTCACCGGCACCGGCCATGAGGGCAAGATCTACAACATCACCGGCCCGGATCTGCAAAGCTTCGACGAGGTCGCCGCGATCCTGCGCGAAGTGACCGGCTGCCCCATCGAGCATGTAAAGGTGGACGACGAGGGCCAATATGCCATCTTCGACGCCATGGGCATTCCCCGCCGCCCGGTGGACGACCAGAGCGTGAAGGGCATTCCCTGGAACAGCGACGACATGGTGACTTTCGGCCGCGCGATCCGCGAAGGCTTCCTCGCCATCCGCAGCGACGATGTGGAGACGCTCACCGGCCGTCCGGCCCGCTCCGTGCGCCGGATGATCGAGGAGAACAAGGCCATGCTGATCGCGGCCGCCAAGGGCGCGGCGGCGGACGCCTGATCCCCGGCGGCAGGGCGGGAGGCCGCGCGCGCCACGGCCGGTCGCGGCGGGCGACGCGCCCGCACGAGGCGCCTGCCCCCCGATGACGATTGACCGGCTCGAAGGAGAGAAGCCATGAACCGCGCCGCCTATGACCGCTATCTCGCGGCGTTCAACGCCAAGGATTACGACACGGTCTGCGATTTCTACGCCGAGCCCATGGCCATGACCTTCTTCGGCGTGTCGCTGGCCTCGCGCGAGGACATGAAGCGCTTTTACCGCTTCCTGCACACTTATGTGCTGGAGAGCGTGCGCGTGCTCAACTTCGCCGCATCCGACACGCTCACCGCCGTGGACGCCATCGTCCGCGTGGAAGGCATTGCCGATCTCGACCGCGCGACGCTGGACGCGAACGGCGCGAGCGGCCTCTTCCCCATCCGCAAGGGCGAAGTGCAGGAGATGCGGCAGTTCATCTTCTACACGCTGCGCGACGGGCGCATCGCCAATGTGGAATGCGCGCTGATGCCGCTCGCCAGCTAGGGGAATAGAGAGAGGCAGATGCTCCTGCGCAAGCAGGAGCGCCGGGCCCAGCCGCCGTGCATAGCCGCCCTGGGCTCCCGCTTGTGCAGGAGCACAAGATCAAAGCGGCAAATCTCCAGAGCGGCCTGCTCCCATCATGCAGACGGCCGGCGCGAAAAGTCGCACCGGCCGTCTGGGCATGGTCGGGACGCCGGGACATAGGCGCCCGGCGAGAGGGTCTCAGGCGGCTTCCGCCATCGCCGCGCTGGAAGCGGGCACGACCTCGGCCGCAGCCGGCTGCGTGGCCGGCGCGGAGGCAGCCGCTGCCGCCTCGGTCTCCTGCGCCACCGCGCGGTTCGGGTAGAGCAGGCGCGAGACCAGCACGAGCAGGCCCATGCCCGCATAGATCGCGATCGCGGCCTGGATGTTGAAGATCACCAGCGCGGCGACAGCGACGCGGAACCAGTTGGGGCTGATGCCGAGATCCTCGCCCAGCGCCTGGCAGATGCCGAACATGGTGTCGGAGCGGGCAAGGAGGGAATTGCGAAAGAACTGCATGGTCTTGCTCCAGTCTGGGGGCCGACTCCAGCGGTCGCCGCCTTTGATCTTGGCACTGCACGAGGCGTGCCAGTTGCGGGCGAACCGCGGATTTCCGCCTGTTCCCAATGGATGTCGCCGTCCCTCTCCCGACCGGCTTGCGTAAAAACACCCATATGTTGGGACATCGCCCTATATAGCCGGAGCCTTTCCGCAATGTTTCAGCGCTGAAAGATTGCGCGGGAACGGCCCCGATTATGCTGCATTGCAGCATTTAGGTGACAGGGCCGGCGCCGCAAGAGGCGCGCGGAAATTTTTTCACGCGGCAACGCCCGGCGGCCGCCGAATGGCCGCGCCGCCCGCTCGATCGACCAGAAGCCCCCGGCTCAGGTCAGCGCGTAATAGCGCACGAAATTGCCGTCCGGCTTGCGCTCGCCCACGCCGACGAAGACGTGGCGGGTCATCCAGTCATATTTGCCCTTGCTCGTCTCGAAAGTGGGCTGGGCGCGCAGATAATAATCCTCATGCGCGACCGGGTCGCCCCCCTCGAACGCCCAGGCCCGCAGGCGCTGCATGGAGTCCGGCTTGCGGCCCCACAGATAGCCCTTGTTCTGCATGTAGATGATCTCGCCATCATCCGTTTCCAGCAGGTAGCGCGCATCGAACACGGCGGTGTCGTCGTCGCGGAAATGGGCATAGTCGCCGCCCGAATTGGGCACGGCCTTGCCACGCAGGCGGGGCCCCTCGAAATGCCCCTGATCGACCAGCACGGCAGAGCGGAAGCCGCCATTATGGACATTGGGGATCGCAAAGACGCGCGTGAACATGAGCCGGCACTCGAAGGCGAAATCGAGCACGGGATGGTCGAGCGTGGAATAGGTCATCGGTTGATCCTCGGATTGCGCGGGCGCGCCCTCAATAGTTGGACAGGATGGTCAGCCCCGGCGTGTCGATGGGCAGGCCGCGCCTGATCTTTTCCAATTCGTCCGCGCGGGTCCTGCGCTGCTCGTCGATCAGATAGGCGTGGATCTTGTCCACGTCAGCCACCGAGAGCCGGTCATCCCAGCGCGGCATGCCGTTTTGCAGCAGCAGCCCCTCCAGCACGATCTGGCGGAAGGCGCCATGCGTGCCCTCGGCCATGCGGCGCAGGTCCGGCGTGATCGAGCGGTGCTGGTTGGAGTGGCAGAGCGCGCAATTGGCCATGAACAGCGTCTGCCCTTCCGCGATGGTCGCGGGCGTGACGCCGCTCGCCTGCGCGGGCGGCGCCGGCGCGGCCTCCAGCGGCGGCAGCGCGTCCGGGATCGGCACGGGCCCGCCGCCGAGCTTGAAGACGAGGATGCGCCCCTGATTGCCGCGCGTATAGGCCGCCGAATAAGGCGGGACATAGGGATAGCCGCCTCCGCCCCAGGCCGCCATCACCGCCACATATTGCACGCCGCCCGCCTTGTAGGTCATCGGCGCGGCGAGGATGGAAGTGCCGGTGTCGATCTCCTTGAGCAGCTTGCCGCTCGCTTTGTCGAACACGCGGAAATGCCCGTCGATGCTGCCCTGGAAGATGAGGCCGCCCGCCGTCGCCAGCGCGCCGCCACGGTCCTGCCAGCCACCCATCTTGTGCGCCCACTTCGTCTCGCCGGTCAGCGGATCGATGGCGCGCAGCTCCGTGCTGCCGGGGTTCTGCTTCACCCACTCCCATTGCGGCAGCGATGTGATCGCCTTGCGCATCTCCGGCGGCAGCGTGGGCACGATGGCCTGCAAATCGGACGTGAAGAGCAGCGCCGCGTCGTTGTTCAGCATCTTGGGCTGAAAGGGTTTCTGTCCCGGCGTCATGTAGATGACGTTGCCCAGGTCCTGGATGGTGCCGTAGAACAGCCCTGTCTCCGGGTCATAGGCGGCCGGATGCCAGTTGCGCGCGCCGGGCGTGGCCGGAAAGACGATCTTGGGCCCGTCCGTATAGTCGCTCCACTGGGGCGTGAGATTGGGCCGGCCGGTCTTCATGTCCACGCCGTCCGCCCAGCTCATGCGCACCAGCGCATTGGCGCGCAGCAATTTGCCGTCGCGCCGGTCGAGCACATAGAGGAAACCGTTCTTGGGCGCATGGAGCACCACTGGCCGCGTCTCGCCGTCCACCGCCATCTCGGTCAGGATCATCGGCGGCGTGGCGGTATAGTCCCAATTGTCGCCCGGCGTTTCCTGATAATGCCATTTGAGTTCGCCGGTCTTTGCATCCAGCGCGACAATGGAGGAAAGATAGAGATTGTCGCCGCCCGTGGGGCTGCGCCGCGAGGTCGCATAGGGCCCGCCATTGCCGGTGCCCACCAGCACATAGCCGGTCAGCGGGTCGTAGTTGATCGCGTCCCAGGGCGCGCCGCCGCCGCCCACATCCCAGCGGCTCTGCGGGTCCCAGGTCTTGACCGCCGCTTCCAGCGCGGCATTCTCCTGCGGGCCGAGCTTGGGATCGCGCGGCACGACATGGAAGCGCCAGGCGAGTTTGCCGGTCGCGATGTCGAAGGCGCTGACCACGCCGCGCACGTCATATTCCGCGCCGGCATTGCCGATGACGACCACGTCGCCCGCCACTTCCGGCGCGCCGGTGGAATTGTCGCCGCGCGAGCGGTCCTCGACGCTATCCGCTTTCCAGACGACCGCCCCGCTCTTCGCATCGAGCGCGTACATCCAGCCGTCGAGCGCGACCACGAACACCTTGCCGCGCGAGACCGCGACGCCGCGATTGACCATGTCGCAGCAGGCCGTGCGGTTGACCTGCATGTCCACCTCCGGCTCGAAGCGCCAGAGTTCCTCGCCGCTCGCCGCATCATAGGCATAGACGCGGCCCGCGACGCCGCTGGTGTACATCACACTGTCGATCACCACGGGCGTGGCTTCCAGGCCCCGGCCGGTGCCCAGCTCCGCCTGCCAGGCCAGCCCCAGATCGCCGACATTGTCCGCGTTGATGTCCGCCAGCGTGGAATAATGCGATTTGCCGATGTCGCCGCCGGGCGTCACCCAGTTCTCGGCCGCAAGGCTCGTATCCGCCGCGCCCTGCCCACCACCGAGACCCGAACAGCCCGCCAGCGCCAGCAGGCAGAGTGCCCCCCAAAAAACCTTCATTCCTTCGCCCTCGCCCGCGTCTCTCTTAAAAATCTAAAACTCGCTATTCCAAACCGGTTGTAGAGAGGTGTTGAGATATGCACGTCTCTCACCAATGCCTCTTCACCGCCCGTCCCATGGGCTGGGCATGTGATAGGGCACGGTGATGAAGTTCGCCTCGATCTGGCAGAGCATGCCATGGTCGATCTTGAACAGCTCGCCCAGATAGAATGTATGCGGGCGGCGGATGTGGCTCTTCACTCTGGTGCCGTCGGTCAGGTCATATTCGTCCAGCCGCCCGCAATGGTCGATGAAGCCGAAGGCGAAGACCAGGCCCCGCTCTTCGTCCACCAGCGGGAAGCGGCGCCCGCGCAGCCGGTCGTCATAGCGGTAGTTGCCGAGGCGGAATTGCGCCTCGCAGCCCAGCGCCGCCGCCGGCACGAAGAAATCGGGATTGTTGGTGGTCTGCACGCCATTCTCGACCCGGTTGCAATCGGGATGGAATTTGGTGCGGATCGTCCCGTCATTGCGCTGGAGCGTCTCGAAATAGCCGTCCGCCAGCGCGATCATCTCCGCGCGGGAGACAGGCGCCTGCGCGGGCGCGTTGAGAATGGGCTTCTCGTAGAAACGCTGGTTCTCGAAGCGCGGCGAGCTATCCACCTGCCGCACCACGATGGTCTCGGCCTCGGTGATCCGCCCGGCCTCGTCGAAGCCCAGACGCAGCGTATAGGCGCTCTCGTCCAGCGGCTCGACCACCGTGCCGAAATAGCCGACCTGCCGCGTCTGCTCGTCGGCAAAGACGAGGCGATAGTCGCCCAGCCGCTCGATCGTACCCCACAGACCATCGTCCGGCGCAAGCCGCACGTTGTTCTCGGTGATGAAGGGGTCGCGCGCCCACTCGACGGCGCCGGGGTCCTTGCGCCCCAGCGCCGCGAGATAGCGATCGAGCGCCCCGTACAGCGCTTCCCGGTTCACGCCGCGCCGATCACGCGGCCCGGACCGGCGCGTCCATGTACATGGTCTTGACCTCCAGATAGGCCATCAGCCCGTCGACGCCGCCCTCGCGGCCGACGCCCGACTGCTTGTAGCCGCCGAAAGGCAGGCCCCAGTCCACCTTGAGGCCGTTCTGCGCGATGCCGCCCGTGCGGATACGCCGCGCCACGTCGAAGGCGGCCTGCGGGTCCTTGGTGAGCACCGCGCCGGAGAGGCCGTAGTTGGAATCGTTGGCGACCGCGATCGCCTCTTCCTCATTCTCCACCGGGATGATCGAGAGCACGGGGCCGAAGATCTCTTCCTGGGCGATGCGGCTCTTGTTGTCGACATTCTTGAAGAGCGTCGGCTCGATGAAATAGCCCTGGTTGAGATGGGCCGGGCGGTTGCCGCCATAGACGAGGTCGGCGGTTTTCTTGCCCTCCTCGATATAGCTTTCCACCCGCTCAAGCTGGCGCTTCATGGCGAGCGGGCCGAGCACCGTGGTCGGATCGTCCGAATAGCCGATCTTCACCTGCGCCATCTCGGCGGCGATAGCGTCGGCAATCTCGTCCTGCCGCGCGCGGGGCACGATGAGGCGGCTGAGCATCGCGCAGACCTGGCCGGAGAGCAGCATCAGCGTACCCGTCATCAGCTTGGCGGTCTCCTCCGCGGAGAAATCGTCGCGCACGATGGCCGCCGACTTGCCGCCCAGCTCCAGCGTGTAGCGCGCGATGCGCGAGCCGCAGACGCTGGCAATGCGCTTGCCCGCCACGGTCGATCCCGTGAAGCTCACCTTGTCCACGCCGGCATTGCAGACCAGATGGTCGCTCGCCTCGCGATGGCCGCAGACCAGGTTGACGACGCCGGCCGGCACGCCCGCCGCCTCGCACGCCTCGGCAATGATATAGGCTTCGAGCGGCGTCTCGGGCGAGGGCTTCATGATGACCGTGCAGCCGGCGATCAGCGCATTGGCAACCTTGCTCGCCATGATGCCATAGGGCCCGTTCCACGGCGCGATGGACGCGACCACGCCGACCGGCTCATGCACCAGATAGGCGATGGCGGCGGCGGGGGTCTGCCGCTCCTGCACATATTCGAAATTGGCGCCCACTTCGCGCGTCTGGTCGAACTGCATGGTGGCGCCCGCGACCATGCCCGGCGCGAAGCTGGCGAGGCCGCCCATCTGCGCGGTCCAGGCCTTGGCCAGCTCGGCCTCGCGGCTCTTGAGATGGGCGGTGATCTTCTTCATCACCTCGTTGCGCTCGGCGACGCCCATGCGCGGCCAGGGCCCATGATCGAACGCCTCGCGCGCGGCGGCGACGGCGGCGTCCATGTCCACTTCGTCGGCCTCCGCCACGGCGCCGACGACGGCCTCCGTATTGGGCGAGACCAGCTCGATGAACCGGCCGCTATGCGCATCGCGCCATTCGCCGCCGATCCAGACCTGGCCGGGATGCTTCACCTGCACGCCCTCGGGGTTGAAACCTGCCTCAGCCACGCTCTCTCTCCTCAAAAGACCCGGGCGCGGCGCCGGCGGCACGCACCCTCATTTCCACGAAAAAGGCCGATCCTGGCGTGCCAGTTCGGACTCGATGCGGCGATGCTATGCCGCCGCCGCCGAAAGGCGCAAGCGCAAAGAGGCCGCCGCGCCCTCAGAATGCGACATTGTCAACGATCGTGCCTCCATCCTCACCGCGGCGGCCGCCCCCCGCGCTTGACTTGGCAGGGATGGCGGGCCCAGACTGGAAACGGGACGACCATGCGGCGCGCGACACGCCCGCGCGGCCGCACGCATTGGATGCAAGGCGGGCGCAGCGGGTGGAACAAACGCGATGATAACCGTCAACCAGCTCCATCCGCTCTTCTTCGGCGAGATCGTCGGCGCGGACCTCAAGGCGGAGCCTACGCGGATGCTCCACGACGCCGTGCAGGAGGCCATGGACCGCTTCGCCGTCTGCGTGGTGCGGCAGGGGCCGATCACGGACGCTGAGCATATCCGCTTCGGCCGCCTCTTCGGCCCGCTGGAGCTGCCGCCCGGCCATGGCACGCGCCCGCCCGGCCGCATCGCGCCCGAATTGTTCTTCGCCGGCAATCTGGATCGCGAGGGCAATATCAAGCCGATGACCCCGGCCAGTCGCGACATCGCCAGGGGCGCCGAGCGCTTCCATGCCGACAGCAGCTTCAACACGCTGCCCAGCAAATGGTCCATGCTGCGCGGCGTCGAATGCCCGCCCTCGGAAGCCGGCGGCGACACGCTCTTCATCGACACGCGCGCCGCCTATGACGACCTGCCCGAGGGGATGAAGATCGCCCTGGAGCATCTGGTTGGCATCCACGATTTCTGGAGGGGCCGCGAGCAGGCCGGGCTGGAGGTCAACGACGAGATGCGCGCCGCCATGCCCATGCCGCCGGTCACGCATCCGCTGGTGCGCAATATGCCCTATGGCCGCAAGGCGCTCTATGTCGGCGGCCATTGCGTGGGCGTGGTCGGCATGAGCGATGAGGCGGGGCGGCAGCTTGTCGACGAACTTTATGCCCACTGCACGCAGGACCATTATATCCACCGCCATCGCTGGACGCAGGGGGACATCGTCATCTGGGAAAATCGCTGCGCGCTCCACGCGGCGACACCGCTGACCACGGACCGTTACCGCCGCGACATGCGCCGGGTGACGATCAACGAGGCGGCGCCGGTCGAGGTCGCGGCGAGCGGCGGCATGGCACGGTCGGTCGGCTGAGCGACCGCCCGGCGCGCACCCGCCGGCCCATCTTCAGCGCGGCAGATAATCCGGCGCCATCGCCGCCTCGATGCCCCGGTGGCGGGCCTTTACCGATTCGATGAACTGCGGGTGCGTGATGACATAGAGCCGGTTGTGCGCGATGGCGTGCACCGTCCAGTGGCCGACCAGCAGCGGATCGAGCCAGTAATCCTCGCCCGAGGGATTGTCCGGCAGCGCGCCATGCGGGTTGTCGCGCTGGCGGAAGGGGCTCTCCACCTGGAATTCGGCAGGGCGGATCTGCTCGACATCGGCGATGTTGGTGGTGACGGGGCCGGGGCAGACGACCGTGGTGCCGATGGCCAGGCCCTTGTGCGCCAACTCCACGCGCAGATGCTCGGTGAGCGAGATGACCGCCGCCTTGGTGGGCGCATAGATGCCGCGCGTGAGCCGCGCCGACATGATCCCGCCCTCGGACGCGACGTTGACGACATGGCCGCCCTGCCCCTGCGCCTTGATGCGCGGCAGGCCCTCCACCAGCCCGTTCGCCACGCCGATGACGTTGACGCCCACGCCCCAGTCCCAATCGGCATGGGTCGCCTCGTCCACCGGCCCGGCGATGCCGACGCCGGCATTGTTGACGAGGATCTGCAACGGGCCGAGGCGGGCCTCCGTCTCATCGAGCGCGGCCTTGTAGCCGGAGCGGTCGCGCACATCGAGGGCCAGCGTCAGGCAGCGCTCGCCCCAGCCTTCCTCCCGCGCCATTTCCCGCACGCGCGCCAGGCTCTCCTCCTGCACGTCCGCGACGGCGACCTTCGCGCCCTTCTCCGCCAGTGCCCTTGCGATGCCGAGGCCGATCCCGCTCGCGCCGCCTGTCACAAAGGCCACGGCGCCCGCTATAGTCTGCATTCAGCCCCCCGATCAAAATATGAACCATAATTCCATAATTCATCTAGGGCGTGTCCATTACGATTTCCATAAAAACCGCGCCCATCGCCGTTCAGCCGCGCAGCACGCACCCCGAATAGCCGGGCAACGCCCCTTTTCCCGCGCCACCCACGGCGAGCAGCGGTTCCGCCGTGCTCGGCACGGCGGCGGGCCAGGCGACCGGATCAGGCCCCAGATTGAAGAGGCAGAGCAGGCGCTCCCTACCGAAGGTGCGGCGGAAGAGCAGCCGCGCCTCGCTGGCCTCCAGCACGCGGGCATCGCCCCAGCGCAACGCCGGCAGCGCCTTGCGCGCGGCCAGCAGCCGCCGGGTGAGGTAGAGCAGCGAGGCGGGATCGGCCTCCTGCCGGTCCACGGCCAGCGCGCCATGGTCCGGCCCGAAGGGAAGCCACGGCCGAGCGGATGAAAAGCCGTGCTGCGTCGCATCGGCCTGCCACGGCATGGGCGTGCGCGCGCCGTCGCGGCTCAATGTCAGCGGCCAGTTGGCGATCGCCTCGGGGTCCTGGAGGTCCTCGAAGGCGATGTCGACCTGGCCCAGACCCAGCTCCTCGCCCTGATAGAGGAAGATATTGCCGCGCAGGCAAGTGAGCAGCAGCATCTTCATGGCGGCGAAGCGGGCGCGCGTCTCCCCGTCCGCCTCGACCGGCAGCCAGCGCGAGACGGCACGCGGCGCATCGTGATTCTCGAAGGCCCAGCTCGGCCAGCCCAGCCCCGCGCGGTCCGGCCATTGCCGCAGCGTCGCGGCGACCAGTGCCGGCGTCAGCGCCTCGGCATAGAGAAAATCGAAGCCGTAGCTGGTGTTGAGCCGCGTCTCGCCGCGCGTGTAGAGCTTCATCTCGCGCGCCGCGTCCTCGCCGCCGATCTCCGCGACGGTGAAGCGGCCCTCATAGCGGTCCATCAGCGCGCGAATCTTCTCGATGAAGCGCGGGATATGACGGTGGCCCTGATTGTAGAGCCGGCGCTGATAATCGAAGGGCCGCGAGCGCGTGCCCCCGCTGCCGGCGGGCTGGGGCGGATTATGGCGCAGGCGCGGGTCGTGCATCAGGAAGTTGAGCGCATCCAGCCGGAAACCGTCCACGCCGCGCTCCAGCCAGAAGCGCGCGGCCTCCAGCAGGGCCGCCTGCAAAGCCGGACTATGCCCATTGAGCTGCGGCTGTTCCTTGAGGAAATTGTGGAAATAATATTGTCGTCGCCGCCCGTCCCATGTCCAGGCCGGGCCGCCGAACACGCTCTGCCAGTTGCTGGGCGGCGCCCCATCCGGCCGGGGATCGGCCCAGACATACCAGTCGCCATGCGGGCCGGCGGGGTCGTTGCGGCTGGAGACGAACCAGGGATGCTGGTCGGACGTGTGGGCATAGACCTGATCGATAACGACCTTGAGGCCGAGGTCATGGGCGCGGGCGATCAGCGCGTCGAAATCGACGAGCGTGCCGAAAATGGGGTCCACCCCGCAATAATCCGCCACATCATAGCCGAAATCGCGCATCGGCGAGGGGAAGAAAGGCGAGAGCCAGACCGCGTCCGCGCCGAGCCGGGCGACATGGTCGAGATGCGCGGTGATGCCGGGCAAATCCCCCACCCCGTCGCCATTGCTGTCGGCGAAGCTGCGCGGATAAATCTGGTAGATGGCGGCGCCCTGCCACCAGGGCAGGCTCTCGGGGTCGCGCTGGCTGATCCGGGTCGTGGGCATGTCGGTCACGCCAGCAACCCTGCATGGAAAGCCCTGCCCGCGCAATCGCGCGATGGCGGCGCGGCGCGGAAAGCTCGAAAATGGGCTGCGGAACGGAGCTTGATCCGCTGTCCACGGGCGCGCGGGGCCGCTTAGGACGGATCTGGCCGCACAATGGCGACGCCAGAAACGGGAGGGAGCCATCGTCATCCGCCAGCATGCCCGGCGGCGCATCCTGCGTGCGCTCCTTCCGATCGCCCTGCCGCTCATGGGCGCGCCGCTCGTCGGCGACAGCCCGGCCTGCGCCGCGGGCACCTGCTGCAAGGTCTGCAAGAAGGGCAAAGCCTGCGGAAACAGTTGCATCGCCGCGCATCTGCGATGCACTAAGCCCACCGGATGCGCTTGCAACGGCTGAGCGCGCGGCGGGAGAGAGACCATGTATTCGGCGCAGGAACAGGCCAATCTGGACCTGGTGGCGGGGCTGTTCCGCGAGGTGCTCAACCCCATGGATTCAGGCGCGGTCGATCGATTCATCGCGCCGGGCTACATCCAGCACAGCCAGATGGCCCCGCCCGGCCGCGACGCGCTCAAGAGCTTTCTGGACATGATCCGCACCGCCACGCCGCAGGCCGTGCACGACGTCAAGCGCATGTTCGCCGACAAGGACCATGTCATCGTCCATTATCATGTCCGCCGTTTCCCGGACGATCCGGGCTTTGCGGTGATGGACATCTTCCGCATCGAGGACGGGCTCGTCATGGAGCATTGGGACGTGACGATGGACGTGCCCACGCAGGGGCCCAATCCGAATTCGCCTTTCTGAGCGCCGCCGGCGCGGGTAAAGGGCCGGCAAGGCAAACAGGGAGAGAATGATGCGTTTCAAGGACAAGGTGGCCCTCGTCATCGGCGGCAACAGCGGCATTGGCCGCGCGGCGGCGGTCGGCTTCGGCGCGGAGGGCGCGCATGTGTTCCTCACCGGCCGCTCGCAGGGAACCATCGACGAAACGGTCGCGCAAATCCCCGGCGCGCGCGGCTTCGTGGCCGACATTGGCGACGTTCAGAGCGGCGGCGACGTTCTGGACGCGATCCGGCAGGCGCATGGCCGCATCGACATTCTCTTCGTCAATGCCGGCATCGGCACCTTCAAGCCCATTCCCGAGGTGACGCCGGAGGACTGGGACCATGTCCACGACATCAACCTGCGCGGCTGCTTCTTCGCCATCCAGAAGGCCCTGCCGCTGATGGGGCGGGGCGGCGCCATCGTCGTCACCGGCTCCATCGGCGCGCTGGTCGCGGTGCCGGGCAATGTCATCTACGCCGCCGCCAAAGCGGGCCTGCGGGCAGTGGTACGCACGCTGGCGGCCGAGCTGGTGGGCGAAGGCATCCGCGTCAACATGGTGAGCCCCGGCCCCACCGATACGCCCATCATCACTCGCACCGGCGGCGTCACGGCCGATCAGGTGGAGGGCATGAAGGACATGATGGCCGGCGTTGTCCCCATGAAGCGCATGGGCATGCCGGAGGAAATCGCCCGTCCGGTGCTGTTCCTGGCGTCCGACGAGGCGAGCTTCATCACCGGCATCGACATGTATGTCGACGGTGGCTGCGTGGAACTGTAGCGCGCAGGGCCAAGGCATTGAGACCTTCCGCCGCTTGAAGACCATCTCTGTGCTCCTGCGAAAGCGGAGGCCCAAGGGCCCGGCCGCAGTGCATAGCCGCCCTGTGCTCCTGCTTTCGCAAGCGCACTGAGGCGATCAATCGGGACAGGCGATCTCCATAAGCCGGATCACTTAGGCTGCCCGTTTCAACGGGCGCGCCCTCAGTCCTCGACCAGCTTCACCAGCCGGCGCTCCACGGGCGCGAGGATGCCGGGCAGCTCCTGCCCGCGTCGCAGCACGGCGCCATTCTCGCCGATCAGCGCCCACATGCCCTGGCGATGGCGCAGGGCCGGGCGTTTCTCGATGCGAAATTCGGGGCGCTCGGCGGCGCGACGGAAGGCCGAGAAGATCGCGACCTCGCGATTGAGGTCGATCGCATAGTCGCGCCACTGGCCAGCGGCGACCATGCGCCCGTACAGGTCCATGATGCGGGAGAGTTCGAGGCGGTCGAACGCCGTTTGCGAAGGCATCCCCGGCTGCGATGCGCGGGGAAAGGGCGTGACGTTATTCACGGCGCTCCCGGCCCTGGGACTGGGCGCGCCGCAGGCGATCCGTCATGCCCGCGCCCCGGTGCGGTGCCCGCCCGGCGTATTGGGCTCGTCATCCTCGCCATCCCGCTCGGCGACCAGCTCGGCGAGGCGTTTGCGCAACTGCTCCACTTCGCACTGGAGGATCTCCAGCTTCTGCGTCTGCGGATCGTAGGTCTCCGAGCAGGGCGTGCCATAGGGCACGAAGCTCTTCTGATATTCGCGCGCGTCCACCAGCATGGGCTTGGCCGGAATGCCGGTCATCACCGCGCCGGCCGGCACATCCCGCGTCACCACCGCATTGGCGCCGATGCGCGCCCGCTCGCCGATCACCACCGGCCCCAGCACCTGGCAGCCCGAACCGAGGATCGCGCCATCGCGGATAGTGGGGTGGCGCTTGCCGGCAATGCCGTTGGCCGGGTCCGTGCCGCCCAGCGTGACGCACTGGTAGATGGTGACATTGTCGCCGATCTCGGCCGTCTCGCCGATCACGGTGAAGCCATGGTCGATGAAGAAGTTGCGGCCGATGGTCGCGCCGGGATGGATATCGATGGCGGTGAGGAAGCGCGCGAAATGGTTGATCGCGCGCGCCAGGAAATAGAGCCGCGCACGGAACAGGCGATGTGCCACCCTGTGAAAACCAAGCGCCCATACGCCCGGGTAAAGCAGGATCTCGCGCCGTGAACGCGGCGCAGGATCGCGCGCTTTCACCGAATCGAGATAGGAAATAAGCCCCATAGCGCGTTGACCCTCGTCGCGAACAAGTTCACTATTCTAGTGATCGCGCCCGCCAATTTCCAGAGGAAGCCGGACACAGGGCGCACACAAGAATTCCTTGTTTTTACGCGATTGTCATTTTCCATATTCTCCATGGGAATAATTGAGAATATAGGATCTTCATGCTTGAACCCTGGATCGATACGACCAGCGCCCTCCTTCCCTTCATTCTTGTCGGTTTTGGCGCCCAGATCGTCGACGGCGCGCTGGGCATGGCCTATGGCGTGATCTCCAGCTCGCTGCTGCTGGCTCTGGGCGTCTCGCCCCGCGCGGCTTCGGCGAGCGTCCACGCGGCGGAAACCTGCACCACGGCGGTTTCGGCGGTCAGCCATATCTGGCACGGCAATGTGGACTGGCGGCTCTTCTGGCGACTGCTGCTCCCCGGCGTCATCGGCGGCGTGACCGGCGCCTATCTGCTCTCCAGTATCGACGGCTCGTTCATCAAGCCGCTCATCCTCATCTATCTGGCCGCGGTCGGCGTGTGGCTGCTCTGGCGGGGACTCAAATATCCGCCGATCGCCCGCGATGCGCGCTGGGTGACGCCACTGGGCCTGGTCGGCGGCTTCCTCGATGCCTCGGGCGGCGGCGGCTGGGGCCCGGTCGTCACATCAAACCTGCTGCTTCAGGGGTCGAGCCCGCGCCACACCATCGGCACGGTCAACACGGTGGAATTCTTCCTCACCCTGGCGATCAGCGCGACCTTCCTGTTCCATCTGGGCTGGGAAACCTTCACGCACGCCACGATCGGCCTGCTTATCGGCGGCGTCGCGGCCGCACCGCTCGGCGCCCTGATCGCCCGGCGCGTGGCCCCCAAGCCCTTGCTCATCATGGTCGGCGTCATCCTGACGCTCACCTCGCTGGTCGGCATCTACCGCGCCTTGCTTTAATCGGCTCCGGCGATTAATTATCGCTCCATCCATCGAATGGAGCGATCAATGTCCGCCTATATGCCTACGCTCAAGCAGCTCCAATATCTGGTGGCGCTGAAGGAACATGGGCATTTCGGCCGGGCAGCCGAAGCCTGCTTCGTCACCCAGTCGACACTCTCGGCGGGCATTCGCGAGCTGGAATCGCTGATCGGCGTCACGCTGGTGGAGCGCACCCGGCGCATCGTGCGCTTCACGGCGCTGGGCGACCGCATCGTGGAAAAGGCGCACCGCGTGCTGCGCGAGGCGGAGGAGCTGGCGGCGCTCGCCCAGGCCTCCGGCTCGCCGCTGGCGGGCGAGCTGCGCATGAGCGTCATCCCCACCATCGCGCCGTTCCTGCTGCCCCGGCTGCTGCCGCGCCTGCGCGCCGAGCGTCCCTCCCTCCAGCTTTACCTGCGCGAGGAAACGAGCCACGCCGCGCTCGATTCGCTACGCCACGGCCATGCCGATTGCGTGCTGCTGGCGCTCCCCTTCCCGGTGGGCGACGTGGAGACGGAAATCCTCTTCTCCGATCCGCTGTTCGTGGCCTTTCCACGCGACGATCCGCGCGACCCGCCTTCCGAAATCTCGCCCGATGCCATCGACGGCAATCGCCTGCTGCTGCTGGAGGACGGGCACTGCCTCAAGGAACATGCGCTGGCCGCCTGCAACCGCGCCGAACTGCGGACCGAGGCGTCCATCACGGGCACTTCGCTCCACACGCTGGTGCAGATGGTCGACAATGGCCTTGGCGTGACGCTACTGCCGGACATGGCGATTCGCGGCGGCATCCTTGCCAATACGCGAATCACGGCCCGGCCCATCCGCTCGGCCACGGCGCATCGCGACATCGCGCTCATCTGGCGGCGCAACAGCCCGCGCGAAGCCGATTTCCGCATGATGGCCGACATCCTGCGCAGCGCGGCCGAACAACAGCGCGAGAGCGCGGCGGCCTGAACCGCCGGCGGCGTGGAGAGCGATCCTGCCGGCGATGAAGGAGACTTCAGCGCCCCTGCGCGGGAGCACAGCCCGGCTCCGCCATCCTCATCCGATCATCCCCGCGAAGGACATAAGAGCCCCAGCCTAGCGGCCCGCGTGCCACTCCGCCGCGCGCGCGTTGTCCGCGTCGCGGGCCTCCACCCATGCGCGGTGGCCATCCCGCCGGATCGTCTGCTTCCAGAACGGCGCGGAAACCTTGAGCCAGTCGATGAGGAAGGCGCAGCTTTCCAGCGCCGCGACGCGATGGGAGGATGCCGTACCGACAAAGACGATGCGCGCGCCCACGGGCAGCGTACCGTAGCGATGGATGACCGTGGCGCCCAGCAGCGGCCAGCGCGCGGCCGCTTCCTCCACCACGGCGCGCACGCGCGGCGCGGTCATGGCCGGATAATGCTCCAGATGCAGCGCCGCGAGATCGCCTTCGTCGCGCACCAGCCCGGTGAAGCTGGCGATACCGCCGCCGCCCAGCGCCTCCAGCGCGGCCAGCTCCACACCGGGGTCGAAATCCTCGGCGCACACGCGCGTGACCAGGCGCGGCGCCTCAGCCACCTGTCACCGGCGGGAACAGGGCCAGCTCCCGCGCCTCGCCAATGGGATTGTCGAGCGGCACGAAGCGCTGGTCGAGCGCCGCGCGCAGCCGGGCGCGATCGGCAAAGGCGGCCTCATGGCCGGCGCTGGCGCGGGAGAGCACGTCGAGCAGAGCGGCAATGGTGGTGCCGGGCGCCGGACGCGCGATGCGCTCCTCATCCAGGCCGATGCGCTCGCGCACCCAGGAGAAATAGAGCAATGTGAGCGACGCCATGGCTCAGTCCGCCATGTGCTTGAGACCGACGCGCAGATAATCCCAGCCGGTCATCAGCGTCAGCAGCGCCGCGATCCAGAGCGTGACGAGCCCGACCGTCTGGACGATGGGCCATTGCGGCACGCCGCCGGCCAGGATGAGCGCGCCCAGGGCCACGAGCTGGACGGTCGTCTTCCACTTGGCGAGCTGCGAGACCGGCATGGATATGCGCAGCCCGGCCAGGAACTCGCGCAGGCCCGAGACGGCAATCTCGCGCAGCAGGATGACCAGCGCCGGGACGATGTGCGTCCCCGCGATATCCTGCGTCGCGCACAGGATGAGGATGACGGCGCCCACCATGATCTTGTCCGCGATGGGATCGAGAAAGACGCCGAGCCGGGAGACGGTGCCCTGCGCGCGTGCGAGATAGCCGTCGAAATAATCGGTCACGCCCATCAGCACATAAAGACCGAACGCCGCCAGATAGCCGATGCGCCATTCATGCCCGTGCTGGGCCGGCCAGAGCAGGGCAACCAGCAGCGGAACGGCCAGGATGCGCGAGAGCGTGAGGAGGTTCGGCAGGAGAAGCACGGCGCGTTGGGCCTGCCACAGCCGCGCGGCGCAGACAAGAGGCCGCGGGGGGCTCAACCGCGCCAGGCGCGTTCCTGCCTTTTCTCCCGGCCCTTTCAACGCTAAAGAGCCGCGCAAGGCGGCATGTGCTCCGCCCGGCCTTGAGAGTTTCTTGCCCTATGCAGGCATCCCTGCGTCTCCTTGCGCACCGCAAGTTCCTGCCGCTTTTCGTCACGCAGTTTCTGGGAGCATTCAACGACAACCTGTTCAAGACGGCGATGATCCTGTTCGCCACTTATGTGGTGTTCAAGGACCCGCAGCAGGAATCGACCTTCAACGCGGCGGCCACGGGCCTGTTCATCCTGCCCTTCTTCCTGCTCTCCGCGCTCTCCGGCCAGCTTGCCGACAATATGGACAAGGCGCGAATCATCCGCGCGGTGAAGCTCGCCGAGATCGGCATCATGATGGTCGGCGGCCTGGGCCTGCTGCTGTGCGAGCATTATCCCATGATCGGCGTGGCGCTCATGCTGGTGGCGGTGCTGGCCATGGGCGTGCACTCCACCTTCTTCGGCCCCATCAAATATGCCATCCTCCCCCAGCATCTGGACGGGGACCATGTGCTGGGCGGCACCGGGCTGGTCGAGGCCGGCACCTATATCGCCATTCTGGCCGGCACCATCGTGGCCGGCTGGATCACCCCGCCCCAGGCGGCCGCTGCGGTTCTCGCCATCGCGATCGTGGGCTGGTTCGCCGGCCGGTTCGTGCCGCCCGCGCCGCGCCTGGGCCCGCCGGTGGAGCTGGATTACAACATGTTCCGCGCCTCCTGGCGCCTCATCAACGGCACCATGCACATCCGCCGGCTGTTCCTGGCGATCATGTCGATCAGCTTCTTCTGGATGATCGCGACCGTGCTGGTCATCATCTTCCCGCCGCTGGTGAAGAATGATTTCACCGCCAGCAAGGAAGTGGCGAGCCTGTTCCTCGCCATCTTTTCCATTGGCGTGGCGGTGGGCTCCATTGCCATCAACCGCCTGCTCCAGGGGCATGTCTCGGCGCGTTATGCCCCTGCCTCGGTGCTGATGATGGCGGTGTTCATCTGGTTCTTCCACTATGTCTCGGGCGGCTGGGTGCAGGCGAGCGACGGCGCGCTCTACTCCGTGCCGGAGTTCCTGGCGCAGGCCCATAGCTGGCGCGTGCTCTTCGCGCTGTTCGGCATCGCGCTGTTCGGCGGCATGTTCGTGGTGCCGCTCTATGCCTTCATGACCACCACCGTCGCCAAGGACGAGACGGCGCGCACAGTGGCGGCCAACAATGTCGTGAACAGCGGCGCCATGGTGTTCGGCGCGCTGGTCATCATGGGCGCGACGGGCATCGGCTTCTCAAATCGCGACGCGCTGCTCGCCGTGGTGGTGATGTGCTTCTTCTCGGCGGGGCTCGCCATCCTCCTCCAGCGCGCCTGCGCGCGGGAAAAGACCGCGCCCACGCTGCCCTGAGCCGAGGCCCGGCGACGGCACCCCCGCCAAGGGCCGGCCGGCAAGTCAGGCGATGAAGCTGTAAGCCACCGTGAAGAAGGCGGCAAAGCTGAGCAGGAACAGCTTCCAGTCCTTGTCGTCGGCATCGGACGGCTTGCGGGCAGATGCGGAGACAGGCGCCTGCGCGAAGATGTGGGGCGGCAGGCTCTGCCGGAATGGATGACGCGCCGCGTCGTGGGTGAGGATCAGCATCCGTCTCATGCCCCAAAGGTTATTACCCCGTTAACATCTTGCAAAGCGTTAAAGAGAGTTAACGCTGTTGCGTCCCGATCAGGGACAGGGGCGTGACCGGCGCGCGCGCAGGTCCGTCCACGCCGGTCACGGCTAAGATTTTGTCAAGCATGTTGTGGTGTCTTCCCCTCCAGACGGCCCGCCCCCTTGAGGCCTCCTGGAGCACGAATCATGTTGAAGTCCGCGCGCTGGGCAGCGCCCCTCATTGCCTCTCTGATGGTCTCTGCCTGCGGCGGCGGTGGCGTCAACTCGACCGGCACACCCGCAGGGACGCCTACCCCGACGCCGACGCCTACCCCGACGCCGACGCCCACTCCGACGCCCACTCCGACGCCGACGCCGACGCCGACGCCTACCCCGACGCCGACGCCGACGAACAGCAGCCTCATGGGTCCGCTCATCTCGCAGAGCTTCGTCAACGATGCGGTGGAGCAGGGCGGCCGTTTCGACAATCTGGCGCCCCGGCTGGTCGAAAATGGCTATGCCAATGCGTCGAGCTTCTCGATCCGATACGATGCGGCCACGCAGAGTTACACCGTCACCAATTCAACCCGGACGATGACCTTCACGGCCGCGGACGAGGTCTCCTCGGGCTCCGTCGACTTCAAGGCTTATGGCAAATCCTCGGGCAACACCGCGGATTCGCTCTCGCTCACAACGCCCGGCACCACCGGCGCGCTGCAATATCGCTATGTCGGCGGCGGCGCGTGGGAAAGCATCGTGGCCGATGGCACGGCGCGTGACTTCAGCTACACGCCCTTCACTTATGGCGTGGCGACGCCGGACGCCAACCTCCAGCGCAGCGGCGGCGGCGGCTTCGCGGTCAGTCTCGTGGGCGCGCGCCAGTCCGAACTGCCTTATGCCATGGCCGGGTCCGGCACGATGCAGGTGGACTTCACACGCGGCACGCTCTCCAGCTCCGGCGTGCTCACCACCATCGACGTCAAGACCGGCTATATCCTGAGGATCGGCATCTATTACGGATCGGCCGGTCTCTCCAGTTCGGCCAATGCCTTCGCCGGCGCCTTCTCCATGCACGATACCACGCGCTTCACGGGGCAATGGGCCGGGCGCTTCTACGGCCCGAACAATGAGGAAGTGGGCGCGACCTGGTCGATCAGCAACGAGGATGGTGAATTTGGCGCGGGCTATCTGATCGGCCGGCAGGACGGCAGCGTGCCGCTCTACAACGACTCGCTCGTGCCGATCCGCTTCTCGGAGGATTTCGGCGCACCGCAGGACCGGGGCGGCTATTCGATGCTGGCCGGCAGCCGCTACAGCGAAGCCGCCTTCCACGACAATGGCAACGGCACCGCCGCCGCCGATTCGGACATGGTGCGCGGCGACAACATCCTGCGCTATGACGCCGATACGGGCAGCTTCACCTATCTGGACGACGTCGAAGAGATCAACACGCGCTTTAGCCCCGGATCGCTGAATGCCAGTGCCTCCAATGCCGCCGTCTCGGTCTATGAGCTGGCGCTGGGCGGCACCAACTACCGGCTCACACTGCTCAAGCCCGGCGCGGAAAACCCGGATATCGCCCTCACTTATACCAGCTATGGCCGCTGGCAGCAGATGCAGGGCAGCACGGCCGACGCGCGCGACCGCTGGTTCGCCTGGGGCGTGCGCACCAATGCCTTCCAGATCCCCACGGGGACGGGCCATTTCGACGGGCTGCTGGTCGGCACCGGCACCACCACCAATGGCGGCGCGCAATACAGCCTGACGGGCACGAGCAGCTTCGATGTCGATTTCGGCGCGGCGACCTTCACCGGTGCGCTCCACCCGATCGGCACAGATCTCTCGACCTCCGCCATGCGGGACTTCGGCGCCTTTTCCGTCACCGGCGGCATCATGGACCTGGACGGGGGCCTGGCCGGCAATGTGATGGACGGCAGCGACAATTATCTCGGCTTCTTCGAGGGCGCGCTCTACGGCCCGCAAGCGACCGAGCTGGGCGGCACCTTCGGCTTCCGGTCGCGCAGCACCGTCAATTCCACGACTGTCAACCTGACCGGCGCGGTTGTCGCCAAACAGCCCTGAATCGCCTTGAACAGCGCCACTCCCCCCGTGTAGCTGCGCAGATGGTCGTTCGCCCGCTTTCCCTTGGCGCCGCATTGCTTGCCAGTGCGCTCTGCTGTGGCGCCGGCCATGCGGGGCAGGCGCCCGATGACGCCCCGGCCGCAAGCGGCGCCGCGCAGGGGCCCGTTCTCTCCCAGGACGGCACGGCCCTTTCCGGCCTCACGCCGGCGCAGCTCTTCGACATTGCCGAGCAGGCCCGCGCGGCTGGCCGGCCGGCCGATGCCGAGGCGATCTACAAGGCCCTCTCCGCAGACCCAAGGCTGGAGATCCGCCAGGAGGCGCGCTTCCGCCTGGGCATGATGCAGAGCGAAACCGGCCGCCTGACGGACGCCGCGCTCTCCTTCCGCGCGATCCTGGACGAGCAGCCCAATGCCGCGCGCGTGCGGCTGGAGCTGGCGCGCGTGCTCGCGGCGATGGGCGATGAGGGCAAGGCGCGCCAGGCCCTGCGTCAGGCGCAGGCGAGCGGCCTGCCGCCGGACGTGGCGCTGATAGTGGACCGTTTCGCCAATGCGCTACGCTCCAACAAGACCTTCGGCGGCAGCTTCGAGGCGGCGATCGCGCCGGACAGCAACATCAACCGCGCCACCTCGCTCAAGGAGTTGGATACGGTTATCGCGCCGCTCACGCTCTCGGAGGACGCGCGCTCGCAATCCGGCGTCGGCGCGCATCTCACAGGCCAAGTCTATGCGCGCCTGCCGCTCTCCAGCCAGCTCAATCTCGTGCCCCGCTTCTCGGGCGACGGCACCTTCTACGAGCACAGCCAGTTCAACGACCTTTCGGGCAGTGCGCTCATGGGGCTGGAATGGCAGATCGGCCCCGGCGACCGGCTGATGCCCTCGGCCGGCATGACCTGGCGCACTTATGGCGGCGCGCCCTATGCCCGCACGGCGACGGCGGACCTGCGCTGGATGCACCGGCTGGGGCGGCGCGCCCAGCTCGACACCAGCGCCTCCTACGGCAACAGCAGCTATTCGCAGAACAGCTTGCAGGATGGGTCGATGTACAGCCTGAGCGCCACGGTGGAGCGGGCGCTGACGGCGCGCAGCGGCGTGGCGGTGAGTGTGAGCGGCCTGCGCCAGACCGCGCGCGATCCCGGCTATGCCACCGCATCGGGCGCGGTGACGCTGGTCGGCTGGCGCGACATGGGCAAGCTGACGCTGTTCGCCAATGCCACCGCGCGGCGGCTCGAATCGGATGCGCGGCTTGCGCTGTTCAAGGATCGGCGCAAGGAGTGGTTCCTGCGCGCGGGCGCCGGCGCTACCTTCCGCCAGATCCAGGTCGCGGGCTTCTCGCCGGTGCTGCGCATGGCCTATGAGCGCAATTTTTCGACCGTGGGCATCTATGATTATCGGCGGGTTAATGTCGACATGGGCATCACCCGCGCTTTCTGAGGAGAAAGCCGTCCATGTTGCGCGTCCTTTCCGCGATTGCCCCCGCCTTCATTCTTGCTCTCGCCAGCCCGGCCGCCGCGCAGGAGGCCGCGCCGCTCGCCGGCATGTGGGGCGCGGGCGATGCGCTGCTCGCGCTCGATGCGCAGGGCGGGCGCCTTCAGATCGGCTGCCTGCTGGCGCGGCTCGCGCCGGTGCGCCCCGATGCCGCTGGCCGCTTCGATGTGCACGCGCAGGTCGAGCCGATTAGCGCCATGCCGCCGCAAAGCGACGAGGAGGAGGCGCCGACGCCGGCAACTGCCCGGCTGACCGGACGGATCGAGGGCGGCGCGATGGACCTGACGCTGGAGCGGCCGGGCGAGGCGCCACGTCGGCTGCGGCTCATGCTCGGCCAGCGCGGCAAGCCGGCACGCTGCCTGTAAGGCTCCGATAAAAAGGGCATCCGTGCTCCTGCGCAGGCAGGAGCACAAGGATTGTGGATGGACGAAGTTTAACGTCCCTCTCGCGACAATCCCCTGCGCTCGAATTCTCCAACCTGCCGAACGCTTCAGGCCGCCTGCCCCTCGGCCGGCCACATGATCGCGCGCACGCCCTCATCGCCCCTCATCGCAAAGCCGCATGCCGCGCAGAAGGCCCGCGCCCGCCCCTCGCGCCCTGTCATGTCCGCGATGAGAGCGGGGCATTGCGCCTCCGCCGCCCAGACCGCCGCGCCTTCGACAAGCAGGCGGCCCAGCCCGCGTCCGCGCGAGCCCGGCTGGATGAAGAGATGCCGCAGCCGCGCCATGTCCGAGGGGGCGGCATCGCCTTGCGGGCGGTTCAGCAGCGCATAGCCCACCACCAGATCGAAGCGCTCGACGACGAGGCCATGCAGGCCCGGCGCCGCGCCGAACAGGTCGCTTTCAAGCAGGGCCGGCTCCAGCGGGGGCGCACCGCCGCCGGCGCGGGTCTCCACCGCCATCATGCCGCCGACGAGCGACAGGTCGTGCCGGCCCATCGGCCGGATTCGTCCGTCATCATCCTGAATGGTCGTCATCATCACATTGGCCTTCCGGTTCAGGCCGCCGCTCGGATGCATTCAGGGGATGCCGCTCCTTGCGGCGGCATCGTTGCAGTTAAGTCAGGGAAATGACCGAACGCGCCGCTCTCTATACGAGGCGACCCCAATAAAAGTTCGCAGGGGGCTTAAGCGCGGTCATGGCGCGCTTGTGCGCCCGGCCGCGCGGGCCTGTCAAGCCCGCGCGCTCAGGCCCGGATCAGCCCGGCTTGCGGAACTTGAGCGCGAAGTGATCGCTCTTGCCGCGGATCGAGGCGTCGAACACCGGCTTGTCGCGCGGGTCCTGCGGATTGGCGATGGCATCGCTCTCGCCTTCCAGCACGAAGCCGGCGGCGGTCGCCTGCGCCTTCACCAGCGCCGGGTCGATGCGGTGAAGCGGCGTCGCGTCGGCCCGGCTCGTGCCCGGCTTGGCGGCATGATCGGTGATGATGAGCACCCCGCCCGGCTTCAGCGCCTTGAACACACCCGCCAGGAGCTGATCCCCGGCCTCCGGGCCGCCGCTATTGTACAGGTCATGATAATTCTGGGATGTCCAGAAGAGATCGATCGGCTCGGGCAAGGCAAGATCGGGGTTCGTCTCGGCCACGGACACATTGGCGAATTTGGGGTCGGCCGCGATGGCACGGGCACCCTCGACCGCGCGGGGCATGCGGGCCGCGATCTCGCTTGGCACGACCGCATAGACCTTGCCGCTATCGCCCGTCACCTTGCTGAAGAGGCGCGTGACATAGCCGCCGCCGGGCATGAAATCGGCCACCTTGTCGCCCGGCTTCACGCCGGCGAAGGTCAGCAATTCGGCGGGTTTGCGGGCAGCGTCGTTTTCCTTGTCGGCGGCCGGGCGGTCTGCCGAGGCGACGGCGGCGGCAACGGGCGCGGGCACCTGCGCGACGGCCGGCGCGGCGCACAGCGCGGCCAGGGTCACGACGATAGCGGAATGAATGGGTTTCATGACATCTCTCTCCTTGCCTCGCGGCACGGCCAGCCTGCATCCGCAACATGACTGCGGGATGAACGCGGGCCCAATTGCTTACTGGCGAGTCCCACCCCTTATAGCACCGATCAGCTCATCGTAGCGCCCCGGCCTGTGACTGCGCAGCAGGCGCCGCAGGGTCGTGGCGATGCTCTCCAGCAGCGCGGGCACCCCCGTATCGCCCGGATGCACGGCGAGCCGCGCCACGGGCTTGAAGCGCAGCACCGGCGGCAGCGCCCAGGCGGCAAGGAGCGAGGAAGCGATGCGGGCGCGGCTGCGGCTCGCCCAGGTGACGACCGGCCCGCGCGCGAGCGGCGCCCCCTCCTGCCCCGGCCGCCAGACGCGCCAATGGTCCTCCGCCAGCGCGAAGCCCGCCCGCGCCATGGCGGCATGGGCACCCGGCCCATAGAGCCAGGCCGGCGCGATGAAGCCCGCGACCGGCCGGCCGATAATATCCTCGATGAGCGCGCGGCCCTGCGTCATGCGGCGATAGGCTTCCATTTCGTCAAGCCCCAGGAATTCGCCTTCCGAGGCCGTCATATGTTTGGCCTTCATGCGCGCGGCAAAGCCTTCATGCGCCACGGTGTCGCGATGATACCAGCCATGCACGAACATCTCCGTGCCCGCCTCCGCCCAGCCGCGCAGGCGCGTGGCGAAGGGGGTGCCGGCCCGTAGCGGCGCCTCGCCCCAATGATCCGGCACCACCAGCATGGCGACCTTGTCCAGCGGCACCTGCGCGCCCAGATGCGCGCGCAGCCGCTCCACCTGCGCCTCCGAGCGGGGCCCGACATCGTGGATGGAGGTGAGCAGCAGCTTCTCAGCCATGGCTATGGCGCCGCGCCTTTTCCATCGCCTGCCCGTACAGCGTGAAGAGCGCATCGAAATGCATGTCGATGGTGGGCACGCGCGGCGCGTCGGCGGCCGCGCGCAGCCGTGCGCCCTGGGGATCGACCGCCAGGAACTGCGCGATCGCCGCCGCCAGCGCCGCGCCGCTGCGCGCCTTGTAGCGCATGCCCTGCCCTTCCACGAACTGATCGCTGGCGCCGCCCTCGTCCGGCACGATGATGGGCAGGCCGCTCGCCTTGGCCTCGGCCGCGACCATGCAGAAGGTCTCCGCCTCGCAGCCATGGACCAGCGCGTCGCCGCTGGCCAGCACCGTGGCGATGTCCTGCCTGTCCGTGAGCGGCGCGGCGAGGTGGATGTGCGGGCTCTGCGCGGCGGAGCGCACCACTTTCGCGCGGTCGCGCCCATCGCCGAACAGCACGAGGCCAATGGGCCGCTGATAGCCGGCGGCGGTGACGGCATCGAACACCATGGGCCAGCGCTTCTCGCTCGCATGGCGGCCAAGCGCCAGCAGCAGCGTCGCGTCCGGCCCCAGACCGCAGCGTTCGAGCAGGCGGGCGCGCAGATCGCGGTCGCGCCGGGCGGGGTCGAACAGGCCCTTCTCCACGCCCATGGGAATGGTGTGGACGCCGGTCATGCCGCCCTCTTCCAGCCGCGCCGAGAGGCTGGGGCTGGCGCTGACGATCATCTCGAACGCCTCGTTGAGCTTGCGCAGGTGGCGCCAGAACCAGTCGAACCCCTTGTCGATCGTATCGCGCGAGGCGACGCCGCCCAGCCAGCGATAGGCATAGGCCGAGAGCGGATCGGCATGCATGATGAGCGCGCGCGGCGCGCGGCCCGGCCAGCGCCCCACCATGGAGGCACTGCCCCAGGGCGAGCTGGCCTCCACGATATCGGGTCGCAGCGCATCGAGCGTGCCGTGCAGCGCGGGCTCGTCCTGAAAGTAGCGATAGCGCCGGTCGAACGGGAAGAGCGGCCCCTTGATGGTGCGGATGGAGCCGGCCGCCTCTTCGCGCACCAGTGCCTCGTGCGAGCCGGGCGCCAGGATGACCACCTCCTCCCGCCCCGGCCGGGCGGCCGCCAGCTTGCGCTCCACATAGGTCTTCACGCCGCCGCCCTGCGGGGAATAGAAGGCACAGACGTCGACGATGCGCACCGTGTTTCCGGCGCCTACTTCTGCTTGATCGGGCCGAAGCTCAGCAGGCCTTGGCGATATTGCATGGTCACGGTGATGCGCGTGATGCCCGGCCCGGCGCGCGTCACCACCTTGTTCGCCTTGGGCTTGGACCAGCCCAGCTTGGGATCGTTGGGGAAGCCCACGCCGTCCACGGAGAGGCCGAACTTGCGATTGGCGTCGCGGTCGTGGAGCAGGCTCATCGTATAGTCGCCCGGCGCCGGCGCGCGCACGCACAGCGTCACCGGCCCCGTTTCGGGCACATTTTCCTCCACGCGGCGGAAGGTCTTGCCGGCCATGATGAGCTTGTTGTCATCCTCCAGGAAATCATCGTCATTATTGGGGTACAGCTCCACCTTCACGCGCCCCTTGCGGTCCTTGAGACCGGCGAGCGTGATGAGGAAGGCCGGGCCCGGCTCGTCGGGCCGGCAGCGCCCCTCGGCAATGCCCAGATCGGGCGTGGATGGAATGACCTTGGCCGGCGCATCGGCGGCGGCGGCGAGCAGCAGCAGACTCATCGACATCAGTTGTTCTTCTCCCGGATCAGACCCGTCAAACCGAATGCCAGGCCCACGGCAACATGGGCCGCAAGCGTGATGGATGCAAACAACGCCATGGCGCTCACGATTTCGGTGTCGCGCCCCACCACGAAGCTCGCCAGCCCCACGAAGATCACATCCTTGTTGGGCATGAAGGGCAGGCGCGAGAGGAGCTGGCGCATGGTGGCGAGCAGCAGCCAGTAGCTGAGCGCCACCTGCGGCAGGATGAGGTGCCACAGAATGCCGTACATCAGCGAATAGCCGAAGATACGCGCGAAATGGACATTGGCGACGAACCACAGCTCGCCGCGGCGCAGCGTGAAGAGCGATTTGCGCAGCAGCAGGAAGAGGATGGAGGTGCCCAGCACGAAGCCGAGCGAGAGGACGAAGGTATCGCCGCTGACGCCCAGATGGAGCTGGCCCAGCATCGGCGCCGCCAGGATCACCATGACGATGGTGGCGATGTTGCCGGTAAGCGCGGAGAGAATCGCCACGTCCTTGATGGCGCCGAAGGGCGAGGCGACCTTGCGCACATGCCGCCGGGCCCAGGCGTAGAAATAGACCTCGCCCAGATAGCCGAGCAGGATCTCGTTACTCACCAGCTTGCGCAGCAGCGCCGCCATGCCGGAGGCGAACGGCAGACCCCACAGGCGCCGGAACATGATCCATTCGGAGAAGGGGCCCAGCAGATAGCCGAAGGCGAACAGCAGCCAGAACAGCGGCGATGTGGGCATCAGCGCGCGCACCTGGGCGAAGTCCAGGCCACGCAACTGATAGACCACCGCGCCCAGGATGCCCAGCGAGACCAGCGGGCCGAAATAGCGCGTCCAGTTCCGCCCCGTCTCGACGAGCGGCTGGGGGTCGATCAGCCGGCCGACCTCGCGCGCGGCCTCCTCGGCACCCGGCATGTCCTTTCGCGGTGCGGCGAATTCCGCGCCATTGTCCATGTCAGTCGTTCCGATCGGCAGCGCCCGCGCGGCGGGAGCGCCGGGAGACGGGCAATATGTAACGCGGTTCATGCCGTCCCGCTAGGCAGCGATTGTGGCGGCAAGAGGACCATGACCGGTCTGGATGATGCACTGGAAATGGTCCCCGTTCTTCAAAACGGCCGGGATGGCCGCGCCGCCTTGGCTGTTTCGTCAGTCGCTCTCCCTACCCAAAACTATGTTTGATAGACAGATAAACAAGAGCGTGACCGTTGCGCTCGCGATATTCCCGGCGGAAAGGCGTGTCCGTCGTGCGGTCGGGCGTGTAGAAATAGCGCCACCGCTTCGATCCGTCATCCATCAGATTCTCGATGCCCAGGGTCAGGGTCGAGCGCGCGCTCGGCCGATATTCGGCAAAGAGGTTCACCTTGGGCGAAATGGCCTGCGAGGTGTCGGTCTCCGCCAGGCGGTAGAAGGTGGCGCCGCTATTGCCGCTCAGGCCCACGCCCCAGGCGAACTCGCCCAGATCCTGCCGGAAATCCACCGTGTAGGTGAAGCGCGAGGTGCCCGAGAAGGGCCGCTCCAGCAGCGTATAGGGGTCCTCCACGCTGGTGCCCGCATAAGAGCCGTAGAGGCTGAGGCGCCCGCCCTTGATGCCGACGAGGCGAGCGAGCGGCAGATCGAGATTGGCCCGCGCGACCCATTGCGTGCCGTCGTCCAGATTGCCCGGCGCATCGAACGCAATCTCGTCTGTCGTCTTGTCGCGAATCGGCACGCGGTCCTGCACCTGCGACACGCGCTGGTGGCCGACCTCCAGCTTGATGCGCCCGTCGCCGAGCAGCGTGCGGTCTGCGCTGAGCAGCAGCTCCCATTTGCGCTGGGGCACCAGCTCCTCGTTGCCGCCGTCGATCTGGGCGGTGTTGAGCGAGGCGGCGCTCACGAAATCCGTGAAGTTGAGCTGGGCGACGGTGCGCTTGAGGGAGAGCTGAGTGTGCCAGCCGCCGCTCGTCCAGTCGAGCGAGACCTTGGGCTTCCAGTAGCGCAGCACGCGCCGCGCGCTCGCATCGCCCGAGACGAGCAGGCGCGAGGCTTCGTAATTGAGGCCCAGGTCCAGCCGCAGGTTGGAGGCCAGGTTGCGCCCGGCATTGACGAAGGCTTCGCCGCGATATTCCTCCACCACCGCCTGGTCGATGGGCAGGTCCACGCGGGTGCGATCGTCTCCGGCCAGCTCATAGAGATTGAGGTCGCTGCGCAGGCGGTTATAGGCGCCCTCCGCGCCCAGTTCGAGCGCCCAGCCGCCGGTGTTGCGCGTCCAGGCGAGGCGGCCCACGCGCTCCTCGCGCCAATCGTCGAACTTGGAATAGAAGCCAGTGGCGGGCGTGGCATCCAGCGGGATCTCGAAGGAATAGTCGTCATTGCGGCGATGCCGGTGCGTCGCCAGCAGATTGAGCTTGATCGCGCCGCCGCCGAGCGGCCGCGTGATGTCGCCGCTCAGCTCCCAGGTGTGCCACAGATGGTCCTCGGTATAGAGGCCATCCTCGATATGGGCGCCATTGGCATGGAGCGCGCTGGGCTGGTGGATCGTCCATTTGTCGGACGTGACGCGGCCGTTCACATGGATGGAGCGGTCCGCCGCCTCTTCATGCGCCCAGCCGAGCGAAGCCGTAGTGTAGGGCTCGGTATTGCGGTTGAACACCTCGCGCCGCCGCGTCGTGCCGCTCGCGGGCAGGTCCACGATCTCGTCATGGCCGTCCTCGGTAAGGCTGAACTTCTGGAAGGTGATCGAGCCGCTGAAGGTCGACGCGCCGGTACGCAGCACGGCCGAGGCCGATCCGCGCGGCAGCAGCCGGCCCGTGAATTCGCGCGCCAGCCGCGCATCCAGATTGCCGGCGAGGCCGCCCTGCTCGTTCAGGATGACATTGGCGACCTGGGGCTTGCCGGCATAATCGGACCCATAGGCGTTGCCCGAGCTGATCTCGATACGCAGCACGCGCGAAGCGGGAATCCGCGCGAGCACGGTTTGCAGCATCTCGCCCTTGGAGCTGGGGCGCTGGCCGTTGATGACGACATTGCCCGCCGCCTGACCGAAACCGCGCACTTCCGTATCGCCGCCTTCCAGCACGAAGCCGGGCAGGCGCTCGACCATTTGCTGGGCATTGGAAGGCGAGAAGGTCTCGAAGAAGGCACGCTCGAAGACCAGCCGGCCCTCGGCATCCTGCGCCTGCGCGATGCTCGGTCGCGCGTCCAGAAGAACGACCGCACAGGCGGCCAGCAACATCCATCTGCCTCTCACTTATTCATCCTCCCAAAGGGCCTTTTTTTCATGGCCTTACGCCGGCCCGCACGCGCGAGCCGATGGCCGGCGGTAGCCCGCCCACCTGGCCTTGTCATTCACTTTCAAATTAATTTTCGGTGACGTAGCGCGCCCGCGACAGTGCCGGTCAGGAGGGGCCTTCGCGCCCCGTCAGGCCCAGTTCCGCGTCGCTCGCCGCATGGCCCCATTTGTCGCGCGGCGGCATGGGGCGCGTGCGCCAGTCACTGTCCGGCGTGAAGCTGGAAATGCGGCGCCCATCGGGGATGCGGCCGTTGCCGCCGCCCTGGCTGTAATCATAATAGAGCTTCAGCAGCTCTTCCCTGCTGCGATGCTGGGCGGCGGGATGCGCCACGCAGGCCGCGCGCCATTCGAGCACGCGCGTGAGACCCGCCGGCACCGCATAGTCCTCATAATAATCGAGGAACCACAGGCGCTTGAACATGGGCGTCATCGCCACTTCCGCCCAGCCGAAGCGCTCGCCGAAGAGGAAGGGCCCGCCCTGGGCATAGCGCCGCAGGAACAGGTCCAGCTTCTCGAACTCCGCGTCCACCGCCGCGCGCATCTCGTCGCGTTTGGCGGGGTCGCGGTTCAGGATCATACGATAGCCCGCGCCCGAGAAGGGGCCGCTCAGTTCGGCCAGCATGCCTTCCACAGCATGGCAATAAGGATCGGGATGACGCACCGCCGGCGCGGGATAGCGATCCTCCAGATAGCGCAGGATGACCATGCTCTCCTTGAGCGTCTCGCCATTCTCGATATCGAGCAGCGGCAGCGCCGTGGTGCCGCCCGATTTGGCCAGCAGCCACTCCGGCCGGGGCTGGGAAATGTCGATCTCCACATCCTCCATCGCCAGCCCCTTGAGCGCCAGCATGATCTCGACGCGCTCCGAGAAGGGGCAGCCGGGGATGTGGTAGATGGTGAGGGTCTGGGTCATCATGTCACTCCGGCATCCGTCCTAACGAGATAAGCCCCTCCTCTGAAGAAGAGAGGGGTTCGCGCGGGAACAGGCTGAAAACGCATCCCCGCATCCATGTCAGGCATCCGCGCGCGGCATGCCCATGCCCCTCAATCCCCCTTGCTCGCCTGCCGCTGCGGCATGGCGGTCGTCGCGGGCCCCGTGTTGATGCCCTGCCCGCCGGCGCCGGCCGGGCCGGTCACTTTGACGAAAGGCTCCGGGTCGCCCGGCCGCAGCTTGAGACCGAAAAGCGAGTGCATGGCCGGGTGCCGACCAAGGCCGCCATAGAGATCGAAACCGCGGTCGAGCCAGTCGCGCAGCGGATCGTCCTCGGTGAGCGGCGGCGTGGTGGCGACCGAGGCCGTCCACAGGAACACCGCCAGGGCCGAGAAATCCGCGAAATTGGGCGTGTCGCCGCCGAGCCACTTCGTCTCCGCCAGGATCTTGCGGAACGGCTCCAGCGTCGGCGGCACCAGCGGCAGCCGGTCCTCGCGGCCGGCCTGCGCCTGCTCCAGCGTCTGTCCGCCCAGGAACCACTGCTCGCGGCTCCAGCGCACATAGTCCCGGTCCTGCGGCAGGCTGAGGTCGTGATAATCCTGGATGTAGCAGCGGAACCACGGGCCGACCGCGGTGGACCAGAGCCAGTTATCCAGGAATTTCATCAGGTTCTTCTGGGTCTCCCCCTCGAAGAGCATGGGCCGGTCGGGATATTTCTCGTCCAGATATTCGGCGATCACCCAGCTATCGAGAATCCATTCCCCATCGTCCACGATCACCGGGCAGCGCGACGAGCGGCCGCCGGTGCGCTCCTCAATGCCGGTGAAGCCGCCGGGCACGATGTCGATATCGAAGCCCTTGTGCGCCAGCGCATATTTGGTGCGCCATACATAGGGGCTGATGGTGCAGCCGCTCTCAAGCTGAAGATCGTAGAGCGTGATGCTGTTGTTCTTGGCCATTCGTCTGTCCTTTTGGGCGCCGGCTCTCCCCTCCCCGCTCCGTTCGTGCTTCGACAGGGCTCAGGGCGAGCGGAGGGAGGGAAGGAGAACAGAGGCGCTGTCTCTCACCGATCCTTGAGCAGCTCTTCCCGCTTCGCCTCGGCAAACATCTTCTGGATGGCGGGGCGGGCGTTGACGCGCTCGATCCAGGCGATGAGGCCGGGCGTATCCTTTTCGTTCACCTGCTCGCCGAAGAAGCCGCCGGGGCGCTGGAGTCCGTTGGCGATGGCGAAATTGCAGATGTCGGCCAGACTGAAGCCGGTCTCCAGCAGATAATCCTGCTTGCTCAGCGTCTCCTCCAGGCGTCGCACGGAGACGCCCACCTTGCGGAACTCCTCGTCCAGAATCTCCTGCGGGAAGCCATTGCGCGCGCGGCGCCACTTCAACTGCTGCTCGGGGATCGGCACGCTCTTCAGGTGCCCCTCGAACTCCTCGTCGCTCATCGCCTGGGCGATCTTCTTGATGCCGAAGGCCCAGCCGATGGTGGAGACGCACCAGCAGAAATATTCGTCCACCCACTTGGTCCACACACGCATCTGAGCGCGCCAATAGGGATCGGCCGGGCGCAGCGACGTGCCCTCGTCCGGGAAAACATCTTCCAGATATTCGCAGATCACCGTGGATTCGGTGATGATCCTGCCGTCATGCTCCAGCGCCGGCACCTGCCCGCGCGGATTGATCTTCTTGAACCAGTCGGAATGCTGCTCGAACTTGGCCGGGTCGATGAAGTGCGGCTTGAAATCCAGCCCCTTCTCATAAAGCGTCGCCATGGGCTTCAGGGAATTGGCGCCCGGACCAAAGCTGTACAAAGTCAACATCGTCTCTCTCCATAGTCAGTCGCGTCCGCGCCGAGCGACCCATTATAAATTCAGGAAAATCTCAGCCCCCGCCGGTCTTGCCGTCCATGAAGATGCGGGCGCGGTCCTTGCCCCAGTTGGCCAGCGCCTCGGTGCGCGTGCGCGCGCCCTCGGGGTCGCTCTCCACGGGCGGAACGGCGTCCAGTATCTCCTTGTAATGCGCTTCCAGCCCCTCGCGCACTTCGGGGTAGGGAATGATGTAGAGGTCATTCTCCTGGATGCCGCGCAGGATCGCCTCGGCAAGCTGCTCAGGCTCCATGCCATGCTGGTGGATGGACTGGAGCGAGGCGATGGATTCGTCATTCTCCACATAGCCGCTCTCGCCGTAGCGGGCCGGGCGCAGCCTGCTCGCCTCCGCGATGTTCGACTTGATGTTGGCCGGGCAGACCACCGAGACGCCGATGCCATATTTGGCAAGGCCCATGCGATAGCCTTCCATCAGGTTGATCGCGCCGGCCTTCGCCACGGAATAAGGCGCGGCGAGGCTGCCGCCCTGGAGGCCGCCCATGGACGAGACCGTGACGATATGCGCGGGTTTTCCGGCCGCGATCATGCGCGGCACGAAGGTGACGCAGCCATTGATGACGCCGCCCAGATTGACGCCGATCAGCCAGTCGAAATCGTCATAGGTGGACTTCTCGATCGGCCCGAAACTGTTCACGCCGGCCGTGTTGGAAAGGATGGTCGGCGCCCGGCCGAAGACCCGCTCCACCTCGTCCGCCGCCGCCGCATAGGCCGCGCGGTCGGTGATATCGAGGACGATGCCATGGGCCTCGATCCCGTCCGCCTTCAGGCTCGCGAGCGCGGCGTCGATGGCATCCTGGCGGATATCGGCGATGACGATGCTGGCGCCCGCCCGGCCGAAGACCCGCGCCTGCCCCAAGCCCGCGCCCGAGGCGCCGCCGGTGATGAATGCCAACTGGCCGTTCAGGTCCTTCATGCAGCCTCTCCTCTCCGCCGTCCGGTGCCGGCGATGCGTTCACGCGCCCGGGATTATGCGCATGCCCTTCCCATGGAGGAAGGGGCAGAGTCGCATCACCCCTATCAGAAATCGCTAAGTCTCCCATCGCGCGGGACTCAGCGGGCGGTCTTTCCCGCGACCCTCCCGCTATTGCTGGACAATGTCAACCAACACACGCCGGGCCGGCCGGTCGATCTCCAGCCGGAAGACCCGCCCATCGGCGAGCGGCGCGCGATAGACCACGCCCGGCGTCTCCGGCGATTCCCAGTCGGCCGCCGTCATCGGTGCGCCGTCCGGCCGACGCCACGCGCCCGGCTCGGGAAAGCGCGCGAAGCACGCCAGCGCCGCCATGCGGGCCGCGCTCAGCTCCGCGACAAAATCCTCCAGCGCGCGGTCACGCGCCGCCCAGTCCACCCAGCCGAGGGCATTGTCCTGCGCATAGGCATTGTTATTGCCCATCTGGGTGCGGCCGAAAGCGTCGCCGGCGGTCAGCATGATCGCGCCGGTGGAGGCGAACAGGCTCGCCAGCAGCGCCCGCAGGTCCGCCGCGCGCGCGGCCTGCACATCGGGGTCGTCGCTCGGCCCTTCGACGCCATGGTTCCAGCTGAAATTCTCATCATGTCCATCGCGATTGCCCTCGCCATTGGCCTCATTGTGCTTGGCGGCGTAGCGGACCGTATCGGCCAGCGTGAAGCCGTCATGGGCGGCGAGGAAATTGACCGAGCGCGTAGGCTTGCCGAAGAGATCGGACGAGCCGGCCAGTCGTGTAACCAGCGTGCCGATGGGCGCATCGCCGCGCCAGAAGCGGCGCACATCGTCGCGATAGCGGTCATTCCACTCCAGCCAGCCATCCGGGAACTGCCCCAGCCGATAGCCGCCGGGCCCGCAATCCCACGGCTCGGCGATCATGAGGCGGTCGGCCAGCCAGGGATCGGCGGCGATCTCGGCGAAAATGGGTGCGTACGGATCGAAACCCGGCCCGCGCGCCAGCACCGGCGCCAGATCGAAGCGGAAGCCGTCCACGCCCGCCTGCCGCACGAAATGGCGCAGGCTGGCGAGCGTCAGCGCGCGCACCGGCGCCTGCGCGAAATCCAGCATGTTGCCGGTGCCGGTGTCGTTGACGAGCTGCCCGTCGGGCGCGCGCGCATAGACGGCATCGTCCAGCCCGCGCAGCGAGAGGATGGGCCCGTGCACGTCGCTCTCCCCGGTGTGATTGAAGACCAGGTCCAGGATCACGGCGATGCCGGCGCGATGGAGCCGCGCGACCGTGCGCCGCAGCTCCGCCATGCCGCCGGGCGCGAGGCGCGGATCGAGCGCCATGGGCACCACCGGATTGTAGCCCCAGCCATTGCGCAGGCCCAGCGGCGGGAGATGCCGCTCGTCGATCCAGGCGACAATAGGCATCAGCTCGACCGCGCTCACCCGCAGCTTGCGCAGATGGGCGAGAATGGCGGGGTGGCCCAGCGCGGCGATGGTGCCGCGCTGGGCGGGCGGCACGTCCGGGTGCAGCATCGTGAAGCCGCGTACATTCACTTCGTAGATGAGCCCACCCGGCTGGAAGAGCGGCGGCGCGCGGCGCACGTCCGGCAGCGGCGCTTCCAGCACGGCGCGCGGCACCAGCGCGGCTGTATCGACACCCCGTTCGTTGAGCGCGGGATGCCAGCCGAACGGGCGGTCGATGGCGGTCGCATAGGGATCGACCAGCAGCTTGGCGGGGTCGAACCACAAGCTCCGCTCAGGCGCCCATTCGCCGGCAGCGCGATAGCCGTAGCGCTGCCCCGCCGCTACGCCCGGCACCTGTAGCCGCCAGATATCGCCATCCCGCGCCATCGGCAGGCGCGTCTCGGCCCCGCCCCCATCTTCGCTAGCGAACAGGCAGAGATGCACGGCCTCGGCCCGGCCGGCGCGCACCGCGAACGCGGCGCCGCCGCGCGCCGGCCGGGCGCCCAGCAGAGCCATCAGGTGATGACGTCCGGCGCCGTGCGGCCGGTGTGGCGCGCAATACCGGCCAATTCCTCGGCCGCCGCCACGAGATCGGCGAGCATGACGGACACGTCCTCGTCCAGCGCCCCGCCCGCCGGCTCATAGCGCTCCAGATAGACGCGCAGCGTGGCGCCCTGCGTGCCGGTGCCCGAGAGGCGGAAGACGATGCGCGATCCGCCCGCGAAGAGAATGCGCAGGCCCTGATCCCGCGAAACAGAGCCGTCGACCGGGTCGTGATAGGCGAAGCTGTCCGCCCGCTCGACGGTGAGCGCGCCCACCGCGCGGCCGGGAAGGCGAGGCAGCTCGGCCTCCAGCCCCCGCATCAGCGCGTTCGCCGCCTGCGTCTCCAGCGCCTCATAATCGTGCCGGGCATAATAATTACGGCCCATCCGCACCCAATGGTCGCGGGCCAGCGCATCCACGCTGATCCCGCGCACGGCGAGGATGTTGAGCCAGAGCAGCACGGCCCAGATGCCGTCCTTCTCGCGCACATGGTCGCTGCCGGTGCCGGCGCTCTCCTCGCCGCAGATGGTCGCCATGCCGGCATCCAGCAGATTGCCGAAGAATTTCCAGCCCGTCGGCGTCTCGTAGCAGGGGATGCCGAGCGCCTGCGCCACCCGGTCCGCCGCCGCGCTGGTCGGCATGGAGCGCGCGATGCCCTTGAGGCCGGCGGCATAGCCCGGCGCCAGATGCGCATTGGCGGCCAGCATGGCGAGCGAATCCGAGGGCGTCACGAACCGTCCCCGGCCGATGATGAGATTGCGGTCCCCGTCGCCATCCGAGGCCGCGCCGAAATCGGGCGCGTCCGGGCCCATCATGAGGTTGTAAAGGGCCTTGGCGTGGATGAGATTGGGATCGGGATGGTGGCCGCCGAAATCCTCCAGCGGCGTGCCGTTGCGCACCGTGCCGGCCGCGAAGCCCAGCCGCTTCTCGAAAATCTCGGTCGCATAGGGGCCGGTGACGGCGCTCATCGCATCGAAGGCCATATTGAAGCCGCCGCGCACCGCCGCGCGGATCGCCTCGAAATTGAAGAGGCTCTCCATGAGCGCCGCATAGTCGGCGACGCTGTCGACGATCTCGACCGCCATGCCGGCGACGCTCACTGTGCCCGGCGCATCGAGGTCGATGTCCGCCGCCTCCACCGTCAGCCAGCGGTCGATCACCTGCGTGCGTGCATGGATGGCGTCGGTCACTTTCTCGGGCGCGGGGCCGCCATTGGCGACATTATACTTGATGCCGAAATCCTCGTCCGGCCCGCCCGGATTGTGGCTGGCGGAAAGGATGAGACCGCCCACCGCGCCATATTTGCGGATGAGGTTGCTGGCGGCGGGCGTCGAGAGGATGCCGCCCTGCCCCACCAGCACCTTGCCGAAGCCGTTGGCCGCCGCCATGCGGATCGCCTGCTGGATGACATTGCGATTATGATAGCGCCCGTCCCCGCCGATGACGAGCAGCGCGCCAGCCTTCCCGTCCACCACATCGAAGACGGACTGAATGAAATTCTCCGCATAATTGGGCTGCGCAAAGACCTTCACTTTCTTGCGCAGGCCGGATGTGCCGGGTTTCTGGCCATCGAAGGGCGTCGTCGGAATCGTGCGGATGGTCATGCCTGCTCCTTGAGATGCGCATAGAGCCGCGCATAGGCCGCGCCGCTGCGCGACCAGGTGAAATCGGCGGCCATGCCGCGCTTCTGGATGCGCCGCCACACGCTCTCCTCGCCATACAGGCGCACCGCGCGCGTGATGGCATGGGTCAGCCCGGCATGGCTCACCGGCGAAAAGAGGATGCCGGTCGCCGCGTCCGCGCTCACCGCCGCCAGATTGGCATCGACCACGGTGTCGGCGAGGCCACCCGTGCGCGCCACCACCGGCACGCAGCCATAAGCGAGGCCATAGAGCTGCGTGAGGCCACACGGCTCGAAGCGCGAGGGGATGAGGATGGCGTCGCCCCCGCCCTGCATCAGGTGGGAGAGCGCCTCGTCATAGCCGATGCGGATGCCCACCCGGCCCGGATGGCGCCCGGCGGCGGCATGGAGCCCGGCCTCGATGGCGGCATCGCCCGTGCCCAGCAGCGCCAGCCGCCCGCCCTGGCCGACCAGATGGTCGATCGCCTCGACAAGCACGTCCATGCCTTTCTGCCAGGTGAGGCGGCTCACCACGATGAAGAGCGGCCCCTCGCCCGGCTCCAGCCCGAACGCCGCCTCGACCGCGCGCTTGTTGGCGCGGCGCTTGCCGAGCGTGGCGGCGGAGAAGCGGGCGGCCAGCGCGGGGTCGGCCGTGGGCGTCCATTGCGCGGGGTCGATGCCGTTGACGATGCCGGAGAGCCGGTCCGCCCGGCCCAGGATCAGCCCCTCCAGACCCATGCCGAACTCGGCGGTGCGGATCTCCTCGGCATAGCTCGGGCTCACGGTGGTGATGGCGTCGGCCAGCGCCAGCCCGGCCTTCAGGAAGCCGACGCCGCCATGATATTCCACGCCCTCGATGGACCAGGCGCTTTGCGGCAGCTCCAGCCGGGGAAAGAAATCAGCGCCGAAATAGCCCTGGAAGGCCATGTTGTGGATGGTCATGGCCGTGCGCGGGCGGCGCGTCACCGGCGTTGCATGGACGAGATAGGCCGGGGCCAGACCCGCCTGCCAGTCATGGGCATGGAGAATATCGAAGGGCTTGCTGCCCGCCAGCCCGGCGGCCACATCGGCGGCGGCGCGGGCGAAGGCGGCGAAGCGCAGGCCATTGTCCGCCCAGTCCCGCCCCGTGCCGTCCGCATAGGGCCCGCCCTCGCGCTCGAAATAGCCGGGCGCGTCGAGCACCAGCACCGGCCGGCCGTCATGCTTCGCCGCCAGCACTCGTGCCGGCGCGCCAAGCAGCGCGGCATAATGATGCAGCACGCGCTTGCGCCCCAGCGCCTTCAGCACGGCCGGATAGCCAGGCAGGAAGGGCGTCATCGCCACGCCATGCGGCGCCACCGCCGCCGGCAGCGCGCCCGCAACGTCGGCAAGCCCGCCGGTCTTGACCAGCGGCCAATATTCGGAGGCGACGGAGAGGACGGAGATGGGCGTCACGGCCGAGGCGCCCGTCACTGGCGGCACCCCATGACGAAGGCCCCGCCCGCGCTCATTTCAGCTTCTCGATCATGGTCTTGGTGATGAGGCAGATGCCGCTGTCGGTCCGGCGGAAGCGCCGGCCATCGAGCACCGGGTCTTCGCCCACGATCAATCCCTCGGGAATGCGCACGCCGCTGTCGATGATGCAGCGGCTGAGCTGGGCGCCCCGGCCGATGTTGCAATAAGGCAGGATCACCGCCTCGTTGACGCTGGAATAGCTACCCATCTTGACGCCGGTGAAGAGCAGGCTGCGATAGGCCGTCGCGCCCGAGACGATGCAATCCTGCGAGATGAGCGATGAGATGGCATGGCCGCGCCGCCCTTCCTCGTCATGCACGAACTTGGCCGGAGCGGCGACGATCTGGTCGGTCCAGATCGGCCAGTCGCGATCGTACATGTTGAGTCGGGGGACGGTGTCGGTCAGGTCGATATTCGCTTCCCAATAAGCGTCGAGCGTGCCGACATCGCGCCAATATTCCCCGATTTCCTCGGCCGCCCGGATGCAGCTCGACGAGAAGAGATGGGCGACGGCCTTCCCGTGCTTCACGATATGGGGAATGATGTCGTGGCCGAAATCGCGCTTGCTCTGCGGCGTGTCGGCATCGCGGCGGAGCTGGTCGAACAGGAATTCAGTGTCGAACACATAGATGCCCATGGAGGCCAGCGCCACGTCCGGCTTGCCGGGCATGGGCGGCGGGTCCTTGGGCTTCTCGACGAAGTCGGTGATGCGCCCCTGCGTATCCACCGCCATCACGCCGAAGCCGGTCGCCTCCGCGCGCGGCACTTCCAGGCAGCCCACCGTCACGTCCGCGCCCTGACTGACATGCTGCTGGAGCATCAGCTCATAATCCATCTTGTAGATATGGTCGCCGGCCAGGATGACGATATATTTCGGCGCGTGCGCGGCGATGATGTCGATATTCTGGTAAACCGCGTCGGCCGTCCCTTCATACCAGTGGAATTCGTCGATGCGCTGCGAGGCGGGCAGGATGTCGAAGCTCTCGTTGCGCTCGGGCCGCATGAAGTTCCAGGCGCGCTGCATGTGGCGGATGAGCGAATGCGCCTTGTATTGCGTGGCCACGCCAATGCGGCGGATGCCCGAATTGATCGCGTTGGAGAGCGCGAAGTCCACGATGCGCGACATGCCGCCGAAATAGACCGCCGGCTTGGCCCGATTGTCCGTCAGCTCCATCAGGCGGCTGCCGCGTCCGCCGGCAAGCACATAGGCCATGGCGTCGCGCGCCAGGGGCTGGAAGCGTCTGTCCACACTCGTCACCGCACTCTCTCTCCTTCATCCCCGCGCCCCGCCCGGCGCGCCTTTCCCGCCAGAACTCGCCCCGTCAGTCCTCACATTGCAGCATGATCGTGGCAAGCGGCGGCAGAGTCAGGATCGCGCGACCATCCTGCGCGGTCACACCGCCCAGATTGCCCGCCCCGCTGCCACCATAGGCCGCCGCATCGCTGTTCAGCACTTCCCGCCAGCGCCCGTCGCGCGGCAGGGGCACGGCATAGCCCTCGCGCAGCGCCGGCGTCATGTTGGCGACGATGGCCACCGGCGCGGCGCCCGGCGCCTTGCGCAGCCAGGCAAAGACGCTGTTGGCGGCATCGTCCACGATCAGCCATTCGAAGCCCTCCGCCTCGCAATCGCGGGCATGGAGCGCCGGCAGCGCGCGGTAGAGCCGGTTGAGATCGCGCACGAGATGGCGCACGCCCTCATGGGCCGGCGCCTCGCGCAAGGCCCAGTCGAGCGCGCGCGCCTCGCTCCACTCGCGCCGCTGGGCGAACTCCTGCCCCATGAACAGCAGCTTCTTGCCGGGATAGCCCCACATCAACGCGTAATAAGCCCGCAGATTGGCGAATTTCTGCCAGTCGTCCCCGCTCATCTTGCCGAGCAGCGATCCCTTGCCGTGCACCACTTCGTCATGGCTGAGCGGCAGCACGAAATTCTCGGCAAAGGCATAGACCAGCCCGAAGGTGATCTCGTCATGATGGTGGCGCCGGTGGATGGGCTCGCGGCTCATGTAGCTGAGCGTATCGTGCATGAAGCCCATGTTCCACTTGAAGCCGAAGCCCAGCCCGCCCTCATGCGCCGGCAGCGAGACGCCCGGCCAGGCGGTCGATTCCTCGGCGATGGTGATGATGCCGGGATGCGCGCCGTAGATCGCCTTGTTCATGGCGCGCAGGAACTCCACCGCTTCCCAGTTCTCGCGCCCGCCCTGCGGGTTCGGAATCCACTCCCCCGCCTCGCGGCTGTAATCGCGGTAGAGCATGGAGGCGACGGCATCCACGCGCAGCCCGTCGACATGATACATCTCGGCCCAGAACAGTGCATTGTTGACCAGGAAGCCGGAGACCTCGCGCCGGCCGAAATTGTAGATCGCCGTGTTCCAGTCCGGGTGGAAACCCAGGCGCGGGTCCTCATGCTCGTAGAGTGCGGTCCCGTCGAAGCGGGCGAGGCCGTGGGCGTCGGTGGGAAAATGCGCGGGCACCCAGTCGACCAGCACGCCGATACCGGCCCGGTGCGCCCCATCCACGAAGCGCGCGAAGCCGGCCGGATCGCCGAAACGGGCGCTGGGCGCATACAGGCCCGTGGTCTGATAGCCCCAGCTCGGATCATAGGGGTGCTCGCTGACCGGCATGAACTCGATATGGGTGAAGCCCAGCTCCGCCACATAGGGAATGAGCTGCCCGGCAAGCGCATCCCAGCTCAGGAACCAGCCATTCTCGTCGCGGTTCCACGAGCCGGGATGCACTTCGTAGATGCTGATCGCCTCGCGCCGGGGGTCGACCGAGGCCCAGTGCGCCCGGTGCGCGGCATCGCCCCATGCGTCGCCCTTGCCCGGCCGCGCGGTCATGGAGGCTGTCTCCGGCCGCAACTCGGAGGCGAAGGCGAAGGGATCGGCCTTGAGCGGCTGCACCGCTCCATCCGGCCCCACGATCTCATATTTATAGGCGCGCCACGCGGCGATGTCGGGAATGAAGATTTCCCATACGCCGATATCGCGCCGGTTGCGCATGATGTGGCGGCGGCCGTCCCAATCGTTGAAATCGCCCACCACCGAGACGCGCCGGGCATTGGGCGCCCACACGGCGAAGTGGACGCCGTCCGCGCCCTCATGCGCGATGAGATGCGCGCCCATCTTGTCGAACAGGCGGAAATGCGTGCCCTGCGCGATCAGCAGGTCGTCGAGCGGGCCCAGCACCGGGCCAAAGCTGTAGGCATCGGCCACCTGCCATTGCGACGCGCCGGCCCGCGCGGTGTAGCGCACCGGCTGGCGGGGGCCCGCGATCCGGCCTTCGAACAGCCCCCGCGCGTCCACGCACGCCAAGGCGCCCAGGGGCTTGCCGGCAAGATCATGCGCTTCGAGCGTCTGCGCGCCGGGGACGATGACGCGGGCGAAACAGCCCTCCGGCCCTTCGTGGACGCCCAGGAGCGAAAAGGGATCGGCATGGGTTCCGGAAAGGAGGGACTCGATGGCCGATCTCGGTGGCTTCACATCACTCCCCAGATGTCGCGCGCATAATCCGCGATGGTGCGGTCCGACGAGAACCAGCCCACATGGGCAATATTGCGGATCGCGGTGCGATTCCAGCCCGCAATATCCGCCCAGCGCACATCGACCGAACGCTGCGCCGCCGCATAGCTCTCGAAATCCGCGGCGACCATGAACCAGTCATGATCGTAGAGCCCGCCCATCAGCCCGGCATAGCGCCCCGGATCGTCCGGCGAGAAGACGCCCGAGGCAATGGCGTTCACCGCCTGCCGCAGTTCGCGCGACCCCTCGATCAGCGCGCGCGGATCGTAGCCATTGGCCCGTTTTTCGGCCACTTCCTCGGCGGTGAGGCCGAAGATCACGATATTCTCGTCGCCGACATGATCCCTGATCTCGATATTGGCGCCATCGAGCGTGCCGATGGTCAGGGCGCCATTGAGCGCAAACTTCATGTTGCCGGTGCCCGAGGCTTCCATGCCGGCGGTGGATATCTGCTCGGAGAGGTCGGCGGCGGGAATGATCTTCTCGGCCAGGCTCACATTGTAATTGGGCACGAACACCAGCTTGAGCAGACCGCCCACCGCGGGGTCGCTGTTCACGCGGCGGGCGATGTCGTTCGCCAGCTTTATGATGAGCTTGGCATTGTGATAGCCCGGCGCCGCCTTGCCGCCGAAGATCTTGACGCGGGGGAACCATTCGCGCTCGGGATGGCTGCGGATCTGGTCGTAGAGCGCCACCGTCTCGATGAGGTTGAGGAGCTGGCGCTTATATTCGTGGATGCGCTTGATCTGCACGTCGAACAGGGCGGCGGGGTCGATGCGCACGCCCATATGGTGGCGCAGATGCGTGGCGAGCGCTTCCTTGTTGGCGCGCTTCACCGCCGCGATCCGCTCGCCGAAGCCCTTGTCGCCGGCCACCTTTTCCAGATCGGCCAGCTTCTCGGCATCGTCCATGAACCCGTCGCCGATCGCCTCGCGGATCAGCGCGGTCAGACCCGGATTGCACTCCAGCAGCCAGCGGCGCGGCGTCACGCCGTTGGTCTTGTTGTTGATCCTGTCGGGATAGAGCCGGTGCAGGTCCGCGAACACCGTCTGCTTCATGAGCTGCGTGTGCAGCGCCGCCACGCCGTTCACGCTATGCGAACCGGCAAAGGCGAGATTGGCCATGCGCACGCGCCGCTCGCCGCTCTCGTCGATCAGGCTGATGGCGGAAATGGCGCCTTCATCGGGAATCTTCGCCAGGCGGGCCTCGCGCAGAACGATGGCGTTGATCGCATAGACGATCTGCATGTGCCGGGGCAACATGCGCTCGAACAGCGGCAGCGGCCAGCTCTCCAGTGCCTCGGGCAGCAGCGTGTGGTTGGTGTAGCCGAAGGTGCGGCGCGTGAGACGCCATGCCTCCACCAGATCCAGGTCGTGCACGTCCATGAGGATGCGCATCAGCTCGGCCACGGCGACCGCCGGATGCGTGTCGTTGAGCTGGATGGCGACCCGGTCCGGCAGAGTCAGGATGTCGCCATGATATTGCATGTGCCGCCGCACGATGTCCTGAATGGAGGCGGCGGAGAAGAAATATTCCTGCCGCAGCCGTAGCTCCTGCCCGGCCGGGGTGGAATCCGCCGGATAGAGCACGCGCACCAGCGCCTCGGCGCGCACCTGCCCTTCCAGCGCGCCGGCATGGTCGCCCGCGTTGAAGGCGTCGAGCCGCAGCGGATCGGTGGGAAAGGCGTTCCACAGCCGCAGCGTGTTGACGCGCTTGCCGCGCCAGCCGACGATCGGCGTATCGACGGCCATGGCGATCACCTGCTCGGCGGGCTTCCATTCCACCTTGCCATCATTGTCGCCGATCACCTCGCCGCCAAAGCCGATGCGGTAGGCACTCTCGCGCCGCTCGAATTCCCAGGGATTGCCGTGCGCTAGCCAGTTCTCCGGCAGCTCCACTTGCCAGCCATCGTCCACGCGCTGGCGGAACATGCCGTTCACATAGCGGATGCCATAGCCATAAGCGGGGATATCGAGCGTCGCGAGGCTCTCCATGAAGCAGGCGGCGAGCCGACCCAGACCGCCATTGCCGAGCGCGGCATCGGGCTCGATCTCCTCGATCTCGGCCAGGTCCACGCCGAGCGACTCCAGCGCCGCGCGCACATCGTCCGTCCGGCCCAGGTTGAAGAGCGCATCGCGCAGCAGGCGGCCGATCAAAAATTCCAGCGAGAGATAATAGACGCGCTTGGCCCCCGCGGCATGAGCGGCCTTGGAGGAGGCCATCCAGCGCTCGATGATCTCGTCGCGCAGCGTGTAGATGGTCGCCGCAAGCCAGTCGTGGGGCAGCGCGGCCTGCTCGTCCTTGCCGATGCGATGGACCAGCGCATCCACGATCCGCCCCTTGAGGTCCCTGTCCGCCGCCGCCTCGTCCCCTGCCATGCGTGCCCGTCCCTTCATGCCTTGACGCAGCGCGGCATCGCTCCCGCGCCCATGCCGGACTCCGCTCGGCGCCGGCACGCACGAAACATGCGCCCAGCGGGCCGCCGAATGCAACGGCTCAATGCGTCCGCACCTTATTGCACTGCAAAATAATTCGCGGGACCGCCCGTTCCCGGACGGGCAAACCTATCGCTCGGACAGATAATAACGGTCGAGCGCGTTCAGCTCGGCGTCCAGCTCGTAGACGATGGGCTGGCCGGTGGGGATTTCGAGGCCGGTGATATCCGCATCCGAAATGCCCGAGAGATGCTTGACCAGCGCCCGCAGCGAATTGCCATGGGCGGAGATGAGCACGCGCTTGCCTGCCCGCAGGTCCGGCGCGATGCGACCCTCCCAATAAGGCAGCACGCGCGCGATGGTGTCCTTGAGGCTTTCCGCCGCTGGCACCGCGATGCCCGCATAGCGCCGGTCGCCCGAGAGATCGAACGGACTGCCGGCCTCCATGGGCGGCGGCGGCACATCGAAGCTGCGGCGCCAGATCTTCACCTGGTCCTCGCCATGCCTGGCGGCGGTCTCCGCCTTGTCCAGGCCGGTGAGGCCGCCATAATGGCGCTCATTGAGGTGCCAGTCCTTCTCCACCGGCAGCCACAGCCGGCCCATGGCCTCCAGCGCGATGTTGAGCGTCTTGATCGCGCGGGTCTGCACACTGGCGAAGCACTGGTCGAAATCGAGGCCCTTGGCCGCCATCAGCTCGCCGGCCGCCCTGGCTTCCGCCGCGCCTTTCTCGGTCACGTCCACATCCCACCAGCCGGTGAAGCGGTTTTCCAGGTTCCAGGCGGACTGGCCGTGGCGGATGAGGACGAGCGTGGGCATGGATCGAGGGCTCCCCTGTTGCGATGGACAGGGGCCTGATAGCGCGATTCGCGCGGCGCGCAATGCGTCGCCGCCCCGCGACCCGGCAAATGGGGAGCGGCCCGCGCAACGCACAGGCCGCTCCCGCACGAGCGATCAGGCGAAGCGCAGCACCGCCCGGCGCCGGCGCATCGCACCGCCGGCAAGGCCGAAGCCTGCGATCATCATGGCCCAGCTCGCCGGCTCGGGCACCGGCGCGAGTTCGTTGAGCACGATATTGTCGAACTGGGCAGCCGTGCTGGCGTTGCGGAAGGTGAAGCTGGAAATCAGGCCGATGTCCGCGAACGCGGCGGTATGCGCCACGATCGGGGCCGGGTTATTATGGTTGAAGGTGAAGAAGCGGTTGAGGGTGGTGGCATCCTCCAGCGTGAAGACGAACTCATAGGTCGAGGAGGCGGTGCGGCCCTCGGCGGTCGTCTTGCCGAAATCCATCGACACGAATTCGAACAGGCCGCCGTCCTCCCGCTGCACGGTCACGGTCGTGGCACCGCCGCCGCGCACGACCGAGGTGCCGTCCGGGTCGATGCTCGACGCGGCATCCACCGCGCGGAAGCAGGCGCTGGTGGCGCCGCACAGAGAGACGCTGAGCTTGTAGCCGCTCTCATAATAATCCGGGCCCTGCGTGTAGCTGCCTGCAAAATCGTCGAAATTGATGACGACGGCCGAGGCGGGCAGCGCGCCGAAGGCGGCGGCCGCGAGCGCGGCGGCCGGGAGAATGATCTTGTGCATGGTCTTGGTCCCCTCATGGCTGATGTGCTGCGTGGGCAGCGCCCATGCCATTGGCCGGGGATTGTCTCGGTTCCGCGTCGTTTCGCTTACGCCGCCATGACAGGCCGGCCCCGATCCCGAAACGGGACAGCGCCTTTAGCCTCGCCTGTCGGCCATGGCGAAGGGGATACAGCACCGCATCCGGGCCATGCTCTTGCCCAGCCGGTCCGGCCGGGGCTATCGGTCGTCGCCTCAGCCGCAGCGCGTGAAGGAGGCAGTCATGGCGATCACGAGGACCGTTCACATCCACGAAGGGCCCGGCGGCCCGTTCGAGTCGATGTTCGTGGGCGATGCGGATGCCGGCACGCAGCCGGGCATGCTGCTCTTCCCTAATTTCTTCGGCACCAAGGAATGGGACTTTGCCAAGGCGGAGACGCTGGCGGCGCTGGGCTACAAGGTGCTGGTGGTCGACTATTACGGCCAGGGCAAGCGCGGGCACGACATGGAATCCTCCGGCCATCTGCTCCACGCCTTCATGGCCGACCGCGCGGCCGTGAAGCGCCGGCTGCTCGATGCACTCGCCGAACTCAAGGCGCAGCCGGGCGTCGACCCGGATAGCTGCGGCGCCATCGGCTTCTGCGCGGGCGGCAAATGCGTGCTCGATCTTGCCCGCGCGGGCGGCGCCATCAGGGCGGGCGTCTCGTTCCACGGCGTCTACGATGCCCCGCCCTTCCACAATGCCGCCATCACGGCCAGGCTGCTGATCTGCGACGGCTGGAACGACCGGCTCTGCCCGCCCGAGGCCAAGATCGGCCTGTGCCGGGAGTTGGCCGAGGCCGGCGTGGACTGGCAGTTCATCAGCTACAGCAACACCGGCCATGCCTTCACGGCGGACAATATACCGATGAACGCGGAGCAGACCTTCGGCTTCCAGCCCGATACCAACCGCCGGAGCTGGAAAGCCATGACGGATTTCCTTGCCGAATCCCTGGCATAACGGACCAGAAATGCGCCAAATCGGGAGTTGACAGCGCTCCCTCGCGGAGCCAGTCTTTCCCGAGGAGCAAGCCATGACCCAAGCAGGCGCCCTTCCTCGGCAGGCTGGAACCGAATGACCGAACCGGCCGCCTCTTCGCCCGATGCGGCCGCGCATTATCAAAACATGTTCCATAACGCTGCCAGCGGGCTGGCGCGCGTCGGCGTCGATGGCGAGCTGATCGAGGTCAACGACCGCTTCTGCGAGATGATGGGTCATGAGCGCAGCCGGCTGATCGGCATGTCCATCGCGGACATCACCCATCCCGACGACCTGATGCAGAATCTGGAACTGCTGGCGGACGCGCGGGCGGCGCGCCGGCGCTCCTACCGGATGCAGAAGCGCTATCTGCGTGCCGATGGCAGCATCTTGTGGGCGGATCTTTCCGTAGCCGCCGAACATGACGAAAACGGCGCGATCGTCGGCCTGATCTCCACCGTCATCGACATCGGCTCGACCAAGCAGCTCGAACAGCGGCTCAAAGACATTGTCGGCGAGCTGGAGCACCGCTCGCGCAATCTCTACATGCTGATGATCGGCATCATCAACCACACCAAGGCCCCCACGGTCGAGGCGTTTCGGCACGACCTCACCCAGCGGCTCGTCTCGCTCGCCAATTCGCAGAGCCTGATGGTCAATGGCGACCAAGCCACCATCGCGCTGGATACGCTCATCCACATGCAGCTCGGCGCCTTCATCGCCGAGGGCAACCCGCGCCTGCACATCGCCTGCCCGGATTTCCGTCTCGGCGCGGAAGCGGCCCGGCTGCTGGGCATGGCGCTGCATGAGCTGGCCACCAATGCCTCGAAATATGGCGCCCTCTCCGTCGACGAAGGCGCGGTGCGGATCACGGTGCGCGTGACGCCCACGCTGTTCGAATTCGACTGGGTGGAAAGCGGCGGCCCCACCGTCGCCCCACCGACCCGCAAGGGGTTCGGCCGCACCATCGTGGAGCAGATGATCGCGCGCGGTCTGGGCCTCGACGTCTCGCTGTCCTTCCACCCGGAAGGGGTGCACTGGCGTTGCAGCGGTCCGCCGGAATCCCTGCGCGACTGAGGCTGAGGGCGGGCGATCCGTTTGTTCGCCCGCGGGCCAGCACTGCTATGCAGATCCGCCAGAAGAGTGTTGGATGCGCATGCCCCCTCCTCCCTCCCGCCCCCATGCCGTTCGTCCCGAGCCTGTCGAAGGCCTCTCTTTTCTTCCCCGCGCCAGAAAGGAAGCCGGCCCCGTCGACGGGATCAGGGCGAATGGAGAATAGGCCGGCAACTACGCACGCCCGGCACTTAAGCCCTATCCCGCGACCCGGCGCTTCCGTGCTCCTGCGCAAGCAAGAGCCCAGGGCCCAGCCGCAGTTCCTAGCCGCCCTGGGCTCCTGCCTGCGCAGGAGCACGAGGATGCTCAATCAAAACGGATCGGGCAAATGGAAGCCCGCCCGCGCGGGCCACCGTCACCCCTACGTCTCACACGCAGGCCGCGCCCCGCCGGCCGGCGATCCGCTATGCCCCCAGATCGGGCACCAGTTCCGCCAGCGTCTCCAGGCAGGCGCGAGCCAGCAGGCGGGAGCGGTCGGGGCTCCAGCCCTGTGCGGGATCGGGCAGGTCGTCATTGTCCTTGAACGGCATTTCCAGCGTCATGGCCACGGCGCTGTAACGCTCGGCGATCTGGGCGGTCGCCATGGAGAGGTTGGCCTTGCCGGGCCGTGCCTCCGGGTAGCCCAGCCGCGTCTGGAAATCGGGCGTGCGCTGGGCCAGCCGGTCGCGATAGCGGCGGAATTGCGCGAGCTGCGCCTCCCGCAGCGCAGGAATGCCCTCGAAGCCGGCCAGGAACACGGCGGAAATCGCCTCGTCGCCATGCACGTCCATGGCGAAGGCCACGCCCGTCTCGTCCATGCGATTGCGCACGCACAGCACCTCGGGCGAGCGCTCGGCGCTGGGCGCGTGCCATTCCCGGTTGAGATTGACGCCAGCCGCATTGGTTCGAAGATGGCCACGAAACGAGCCATCTGGGTTCATATTCGGTACGATATGGAAGCGACAGGCGGCGCGCAGCGCGCGGGCGTGAGGATCGGCGGGATCGGTCAGCATGTCGAGGGCGCCTTCCATCCACCATTGCGCCATGCTCTCGCCGGGATGCTGCCGCGCGATCAGCCAGACGGGGATGGCGCCCGTGCCCAGTTCCAGACTGTCGATCGCGCGCCCGTCGAGGCTGACGCCCAACTGGCGCAGCGTCACCCCATCGCACGCCGCCGCCTGCGCGATCAGATCCTGATGCCGCTCCAGCGAATAAGGCGCGAAATAGGCGAACCAGGCCACATCGCCCGTCAGCCGGTAGCGGATGGTCAGCGTTCCGCCATGCGCATCCGCATCGTAGCTGCTGGGCGCGCAGGCCCATTGCTCGCGATCCTCGGACACGCGCGCGGCATAGCCGGGCCAGCCATCGGGATAGGCTGCGGCGGCAAGGCCGATGATGCGCAGCATCACCTCCGCGCCGGCCTGTGCGGCCACGCGGAAATGGAACCACTGGAAGAAGTCGCTCTGATGGTCCTTGCGGATGGAGAGCGTAGCCTCCTGGCCCTCGATGGCGTGGACGACGATATTGCCGCTGTCGAACGCGGCATTGATGGTCATGGCTGTCATGGCATTGTCCTGTGGGTCATTTCACCGTCACAGTCACGCCCGAGGGGCCGGGAAAATTGCTGAACAGCGCATCGGCGAGCTTGCCGGCCGCCATGCCGGGCTGCGCGGCGGGCGATCCCTGCTTGGCGCCGGTTTCCGCGCGCCCTTCCCAGATGGCGCCATCGTCGCTCGCGCGGCGGATCTGCACGCGCAACTGCGTATAGACGATGGGCTTGGGCTTGCCCGAAAGATCGATGCCGATGCCGAGCCCCAGGCCGCTGCCATAGCTGCCGGTCGATCCGCCAACGCCCACGGAGACGGGCGAGCGGCGATCCTGCCCCGGCTCGACAGTCTCGCGGGAGAGACCCACGACAGCCCGATACTGCGGGCTGGGCGCGCCATCGTCCAGCACCTGATAGCCCGTGCGGCGCAGCGCGGCACTCACGGCATTGACCGTGGAGCGGAACTCCAGGCTGCCGGCCTCGCGCGAATCGGCCGGCACCACGCTGATCGTGCCGGTGCGCGCCACAGCGTCGCCATGGAAGCGCGTCACGTCCACCGGCGAGAGTGCCGTGGCGCAGCCGGCCAGTGCCAGCGCGAGCGCCGCCACCGCCCATGCGCCGCCTCGCTTCGCTTGTCCTGTGAGGGCTTCCATCGCTCGCTCCATCGGTTAGCCTGTGAATATGATGCCTGCGGGGGCCGCATTAAAGGCCGCACGCACGCCTGTTATAATGTCCATAATGCGGTCCGCGTCCATGCATGTCCGATGAACGCACAAGTTCGCACATAGACTCGCTTTCTTGAACGACGGCGCCGGCTTTCCCTTGACTTTGCCCCGCTCCGCCCATAGAGGCGCGGCTTCGAATTTCCTGCAATCAACAAGTTTCTGGACGCCCGATCATGAAGATCCGCAATAGCCTCAAGTCGCTCAAGGGCCGCCATCGCGATAACCGCGTGATTCGTCGCCGTGGGCGCACCTACGTCATCAACAAGACGAATCGCCGCTTCAAGGCCCGCCAGGGCTGACGGCGCCGCTGGCCCACACGGGCCGGCAAGAGACGGGAAAGGCCCGGTCAGCGTCTGGCCGGGCTTTTTGTCGTCCGCGCGATCCGCCTCACGGCCTGGCCGGGCTCAAGGGCAAGAACCTCTACGAGCACGAGACGGGCTCGCGCCGGACGGAAGTGGACCCGGCGGACCTCACATCATGGCCCGCCTGTGAAAGCGATCCAGAAGGAACTGTTCGATGCGCTTCACGCGCGATTCGGCGGGGATTTCCGGGTCTGTCGGGGACAGTCCGATAAGCGCCCTCTGAAGAGGAGGGGTGAAATAGCCTGATACCCCGCTCCCACCGATCCAGACCAATTGCCCGGCCGCGCAACGCCCCCATGCGAGGACATGCTTGGCGAGAAGACACGCGGCCCGACCGATCCGATCGAGCCGCGCCTTACTCGCTCATGCCCGCATGGTTCAGACGCCGCTCGCTGGCGCTGGCGGCGGGGGCGGCGGCTCGATGGCCGATCCATCCTCAGGGCAGAATTTGACGCCGGCCTTCACTTTCTTGCCGCATTGCGGGCAGGTGCCGCCGTCCTGCACAATACCGGCCTGCGCGGCGGCCGCGGCCTGCTCCACCGCCTTACGTGCATCGCCAGCCAGGCCCGCCAGCTTCTCGCTCGCTTCCGCGTCCCGGCCGGTCATCACCAGCCCGGCCATGACGGCCGCGACGACGAGTGCCAGCAGCGCCAGATAATAGCCGAAATGCCAGTCGATCTGGATCATGCCCAGCATGGATTGCCCCATGGAGGCATCGAAGCTGCCGCCCCCGCCTTCCCGGGCGGCGGCGTTGGCAAGGGACTCCCGACTATAACGCGTCGTGCCGATCCAGATCAGCACCAGCGCCGCGACGGATGTGGCCAGCGAGATCTTCGCGAAGCTGCGGTCGCGGATGACAGCCAGGACGAGCCCGGCGACGATCGCCAGAATAGCCAGGATCAGCCAGAAATTCATCTCGCCCGATTGCCCGCTGGCCTGCCCCATCGTCGTCACATGACCGAAGGCGAGCCCAATACCGCTGGCCTTGGCAAGCGGTTGATTTTGGCAACTGACAGTCATCCATGGCAACAGGAATGCCAGAAGCGCGATTGCCTTGGGTATCTTGATCCATTTCCACATGAAATCTCTCCCCCTTTTCTCGCCGGATCGACTCATCGACTTTCCGAGCGCGCAGGATGACGCAATTCTTCGAAAGCGCAACCGCGCGCTATGTCACTGGCGTGGACGGGGCAGCGCGCGCCTTTCCCGTCGCGTCCCATACCCCGCCGCCCGCACTGCCGAACGATAGTCTGAGAACATCATATAAAGGATTCTTTATATCCGTCTTGACAAGCTCCAGGGAGAGGCGTCTAAACACGCCATTGACGGCCCATGCGACGGATGGCGCAGACTGAGGCGACAGCCCATGCAAGGCCCGCCCGGCCTGCCCCGCCAGGACGGATCACAGGAGAATGCGCAGATGACAGCCAAGCCCCCCTTCCGCGCCGACCATGTCGGCTCCTTCCTTCGGCCCAAGGCGCTGCTCGACGCGCGCGACGCCTTTGCCGCCGGCACCATCGACAAGGCGGCCCTGCGCGCCGCCGAAGATGCCGCGATCCGCGATGTGGTCGCCTTCCAGGAAGATCTCGGTCTCAAGTCGGTCACGGACGGCGAATATCGCCGCAAGTTCTTCCACACCGACTTTCTGCTCCAGCTCGACGGCATCGAGGAGCAGGGCGGCATGGAAGTGCAGTTCCACAACGCCATCGGCAAGGACGTGCATTTCGCGCCGCCCAAGATGGTGGTGACGGGCAAGATCAAGCATGCCCATCCGATCCAGCGCGCGGACTATGAATATCTGGCGAGCGTGGTCAGCGAGACGCCCAAGGTCACGATCCCCTCGCCCACCATGCTGCACTTCCGCGCCGGGCGCGAGGGCATTAGCGAGGCGGTCTATCCCGACATGACCGAGTTCTTCGCCGATGTCGCCGCCGCCTATCAGGATGAAGTCGCGGATCTGGCGGCCGCCGGCTGCCGCTATCTCCAGCTCGACGACACCAACCTCGCCTATCTGTGCGACGACACACAGCGCGAGAATGCCCGCAAGCGCGGCCTCGATCCCGATGACCTGCCGCGCCATTATGCCAGGATGATCAACGACGCGATCGCCACGGCGCCGGCGGACCTGGTCACGGCCGTGCACCTGTGCCGCGGCAATTTCCGCTCAAGCTGGGCGGCCGAGGGCGGCTATGAGCCGGTGGCGGAAATCATGTTCAACGAGCTGAAGATCGACAGCTTCTTCCTGGAATATGACGATGCCCGCTCGGGCGATTTCGCGCCGCTGCGCTTCGTGCCCAAGGGCAAGACCGTGGTGCTGGGCCTCGTCACCACCAAGCTGGGCGACCTGGAAACGAAGGACGAGATCAAGCGCCGCATCGACGAGGCGACCAAGTTCCTCTCGCTCGACCAGCTCGCCCTCTCCCCGCAATGCGGCTTCGCCTCCACCGTGCACGGCAACGACATCGCGGTGGAGCAACAGGCCGCCAAGATGCGCCTGGTGCTGGACGTGGCCGAGGAGGTGTGGGGCCAGGATTGAGCCCCCTGACCGCGCCTCGTCGACAGGGCGCGCAGGGACACGAAACGCGCAGGGACACGAAAAAAGGGCGGCAGGGCGATTGCTCCGGCGCCCTTTTCCGTTTGCGCGATGCGTCGTCAGGCTGCGCGATAGCGCCGCTTCGCCGGCCGCGCGCGCAGGCTGCCGCCGACAAGGCCGAAGCCCGCGATCATCATGGCCCAACTCGCTGGCTCGGGAATGCCGGGGTTCACGATGGAACGCGTATCGAGGTTGATGTCGTCAATCGCAAAGTCATTGCCCTGCCGGATCGTGTTGGCATTGATGAGGAAGAGCTTCGCGGTCGTCGCCACGCCGCTGTTGAAGCTGTTCGAGATGCCGGTCCAGACGCCGTTCACATTGGGCGTGATCGCCGTGTTGAGATCAATCGGCGTCCCGCCATCGAGAATGATGCTGAACGTCAGGATCGGCGGATTGATGACCGACCCGCCGCTGCAGCAGACATTCATCACGAACGCTTCGAAGAAATAGTTGGTGTTGGAAAGCAGTCCGATATCGCCCGACTCCCAGACGATATCGCCGGCCGTCGGCGACCCGTTGACCACCAGCATCTGACCGGAGCCGGTCGTGTGATCCCCCGCGGAAATGAAAGCGCCGTTCCAGGGATAGGGGTTCGACCGAACGGTATATTGCCCCTCGGTGGTGTTCCCGGCCGGCGCATAGGCATAGTCGCTGGTGAAGCCGGTGTTTCCGGCCTCGAAATCGCCATTGATGACCAGATTGGCCTGGGCGCCGCTGGCCATTGCGGCGGCCGCGGCAAGCCCCACTAAATATCGCATTTCCCATCTCCCCACATAAATATGATCCTGCCGGCTACCGGCGGTTAACCATATTTACCACAGCGAGACGAAACCGCCAACGGACCATGCCCGCTTGACCGCCCCGGTTCGGGCTACCCCTCGGCATGGCCCTTCAGCTCGTCGCCGCGCAGGGTGGCGACGTGCAACACATTGGTGGAGCCCGGCGTGCCGAAGGGGACGCCGGCGAGGATGATGATCTTGTCCCCGCCCCGCGCAAGATGAGTGCGCAGGGCCATGCGCTTGGCCTTGGCGATCATTTCCTCGAAACTGCCGATATCCTTGGTGCGCACGGCATGGACGCCCCACATGAGGCCGATGCGCCGGGCGGTATCCTGCCGGGGCGTGAGCGCCAGGATCGGCACGGCGGGGCGCTCGCGGGCAATACGGCGCACGGTGCTGCCCGAGGACGTGAAGCAGACGATCACCTTGGCGGAGACGGTGCTGGTGATCGAGTGGCTCGCCTCGGCCAGCGCGTCGGCCGTGGTCGGGTCCGGCATGGTCTTGGTGAAGTGCAGCCGGTCGAGATAGCCCGGATCGTGCTCCACGCTGTGGGCGATGCTGTCCATCATCGCCACGGCCTGCTCGGGCCAGTCGCCCGCCGCCGTCTCGGCCGAGAGCATGATCGCGTCCGCCCCGTCATAGACGGCGGTGGCGACGTCCGAGACTTCCGCCCGCGTGGGCGTGGGCGCCTTTATCATGGATTCGAGCATCTGCGTGGCGACGACCACGGGCTTGCCCAGGCGCCGCGCCGTCTCGACGATCTGCTTCTGGAGCGGCGGCACGGCCTGCGGCGGCAGCTCCACGCCCAGATCGCCGCGCGCCACCATCACGGCATCGGACAGCTCCACGATCTCGTCCAGACGGTCGACGGCCGCCGGCTTTTCGATCTTGGCCATGAGCTGGCCATAGCCGCCCATCAGCCGCCGCGCCTCGGCCAGGTCGTCCGGCCGCTGCACGAAGGAGAGCGCGATCCAGTCCACGCCCAGTTCCACGGCAAAGGCCAGATCGCGCCGGTCCTTGTCGGTGAGCGCCGCCATGGGCAGCACCACGTCCGGCACGTTGACGCCCTTGCGCTCCGAGAGCGGACCGCCGACCTCCACGCAGGTCTCGATGAAATCTTTCGTGACCGACTGGACGCGCAGCACCAGCTTGCCGTCGTCGAGCAGCAGCCGGCTGCCCTCGCGCAGGGCGACGAAAATCTCCGGGTGCGGCAGGCTGACGCGCGTTTCGTCGCCGGGCGTCTCGTCGCGGTCCAGGCAGAAGCGCGCGCCCGCCTTCAGCGTCACCGGCCCATCCGCGAAGGTGCCGATGCGCAGCTTGGGCCCTTGCAGGTCCGCCAGGATGGTGGCGGGCCGGCCATAATCCTTCTCCAGCGCCCGGATGCGCGCGAAATTGGCGGCATGTACCTCATGCAGGCCATGGCTCATGTTGAGGCGGAAGGCGTCCGCGCCCGCGAGGAACAGCTTGCGGATCATCTCCTCGCTGCTGCTCGCCGGCCCCAGCGTCGCGAGGATGCGGACCTTGCGGGAACGCGGAGCAAGCTTCTTCATGACGGGTGACGACCTCTTGCGATGCCCGGTGCCATGCCCGACATGGGGGTCGGGTGGCACCGGCGGTGGTGCTGCATTCCAAGCTGCACGACAAGGAAGCGACAATGGCGGAGCAATCAATGACGATAGAGACGCTGGATGACAAGATAGCGGCGGCAGCTTTCCGCCGGCTCGTCGCGCATTTGCGACACCGCACGGATGCCCAGAATGTGGACCTGATGGGCCTTGCGGGCTTTTGCCGCAATTGCCTGGCCGACTGGATCGCCGAGGCGGACGGCGCCGCGGGCGGCACGCTGGACCGGGATGCGGCGCGCACACTCGTCTATGGCGTGCCCTATGACGAGTGGAAGGCGCGCCACCAGAGCGAGGCGACGCCCGAGCAGCTCGAACGCATGGCCCAGAGCATCGCGCGCAACAAGGCCTAGCGGCGCGAGCGGGGGCGGGCACACCCCCCTCCCGGACGAGCCGGGCGCGCGGTAACCTCTTGGTGAACAAGCGATCTTATCCTGTGCCCCCACAGGAAAACCGAGTCGCGCCATGCCGAGTTTCATCGAACTGCTGAAGGATCATGCCCTGATCCCGGCTGTTGCGAGCGGGCTATCCACGCTCACCCATTCGCCCGACCCGCAGCCGCGCGCCGCCGTGGAGACACTGCGCCGCCTGGCCCGCCTGCTGGAGGCCCATTGGCGCGCGGAAGCGGAGTTCCTCGACCAGGACCGCGACAATGGCGACCATGAATTCGCCGCCCTGGCCGCCACATGGGACGAACATTTCCGGGTGCTGGTCGCGCAGTGGGAGGCTTATGCCCTCCAATGGGACGAAGTTGCGATCGAACGGGACTGGCCGGCCTTCCGCGCTGCGAGCGCGGACATGATCGCGCGAATCCACGCGCAGGTCGCGGCCGAGAACCAGTCGCTCTACGCCGCCGCGCAGCGTTATGGCCTCGCGCCGCTGCTGCCCGGCGACGCGCGGGGCGAGCCGTGCTGAGGCGGCGGGATGCGGCAGGGGGCGCGGCACGAAAATGGTTTACTTCCCCCGCCCTCCCGGCTAGAGGGCCGCGCGATGTCCAGCATGTATCTCAAGCCGATTAGCATTAAACCGGCCCGCGCTCGCGGGGCGGTTCGGCACGCGCGCACGGCCTGAGGTCGCGCCTGCTGGACAAAAGCCCCGCGGAAGCGCGCGGGGCCGACTTTCGAGACCGAAAGCCTGACCCGCGCCTTCCCTCACAGGAAGGAGTCGTTGTTCGTCATGGTTGCACGTTTTTCCCGCGATGCCCGTCTCAATGTCGGCATTGTCGGCGCCACGGGTCTGGTCGGCTCGATGATGCGCCAGCTTCTCGCCGAGCGTAATTTCCCCGTCGCGCAGTTGCGCCTGTTCGCCTCGGCCCGCTCGGCCGGCACCAGCATCGAGTGGAACGGCGCGCCGGTGACGGTGGAGGACGCGGCGACCGCGGACTTCTCCGGCCTCGACATCGTCTTTTTCTCCGCCGGCGGATCGACCAGCAAGGCGCTCGCCCCCAAGGCGGCGGCCGCCGGCGCGCTGGTGATCGACAACAGCTCCGCCTGGCGCAGCGATCCGCAGGTTCCGCTCGTCGTGGCGGAGGTCAACCCGGAGCATCTGGCCGACACGCCCAGGGGCATCGTGGCCAACCCCAACTGCACCACCATGGCCGCCATGCCCGTGCTCAAGCCCCTGCATGCGGAGGCCGGCCTCAAGCGCCTGACCTGCTCCACCTATCAGGCCGTCTCCGGCGGCGGCATGGAGGGCATCGGCGTGCTCGACCGGCAGGTCGCGGCGGTGGGCGACAAGGCCGCGGCGCTGGCCTTTGACGGCAAGGCCGATTTCGTGCCGGCCGCCGAAAAGTGGGCCGTGCCGATGGCGCACAATGTCGTGCCGCTCAACTATGTGCTGATGGAGGACGGCTACACCGAGGAAGAGCTGAAGCTGCGCGACGAGACCCGCCGCATCCTCGATATTCCCGGCCTGCCCGTCTCGGGCACCTGCGTGCGCGTGCCGGTGTTCACCGGCCACTCGCTCTCGCTCAACGTCGAGTTCGAGCGCCCCATCTCGGCCGACCGGGCGCTGGAGCTACTGGGCAATGCCAAGGGCGTCGTCGTCACCGACGTGCCCAATCCGCTGGAAGCGACCGGCGCCGATCCGGTCTTCGTGGGCCGCGTGCGCCCCGATCCCACGGTGGCGCACGGCCTGGCGCTGTTCGTGGTGGGCGACAATCTGCGCAAGGGCGCCGCGCTCAACGCGGTGCAGATCGCCGAAGTGCTCTGCGACCGCGCCTGAATCCGGCACGGCGCCACGACGCATGAGCAGGCCCCGGGGCGACCCGGGGCCTCGCGCGTCAGGCGGCCAGCTTGAACACCGTGCGGTTGCGGCCGGCGCGCTTGGCCTCGTAGAGATTGGCGTCGGCCTGCTGCAACGCCACGCGCGGATCGCCGCATGTCGCGGCAATGCCGGCCGAGAAGGTGATCTGGCCGATGGGCTCGTCCGTCTCGCGCAGGCGGAAGTGGCGCAGGCTGAGCGCCTCGCGCGCTTTCTCGATCAGCGCATAAGCCTGCTGCTCATCTGTGTCCGGTAGCACCACCACGAATTCCTCGCCGCCGAAGCGGCCGACAAGGTGCGGGTCCATGGACTGCGCCAGCGTTTCCGCCACCACTTTCAGCACGCGGTCGCCCACCGCATGGCCATAGCGGTCGTTGATCGACTTGAAATGGTCGATGTCGCAAAAGGCGACCGACAGCGGCCGACCGGCCTGCGCAATCGCATCGAGCTGCCGGTCGATGGCGCGGCGGTTGGGCAGGTTCGTCAGCGAATCGCGGGCGGCGTCGTCGCGGGCCGCGTCCAGATCCTGCTTGAGCTGCTCGGTCTCGCGCCGCGTCTCGGCCAGCTTGCGCTCCATCTCGGCGGTGCGCGCGATCATGCTGCGGATGACGCCGCCCAGCGCCTCATGCCCGCCGATCTTGCCGGCATTATCCTGCAAATCGCGATTGAAGGCGCCGGTATCCTGCGCGGCGCGCTCGGCAATCTCGGCGAAATTCAGCATCTGGTGGCGCAGATGCGCCTGCTGCCGGTCGAGCACGGCATTGATGCTGGCCGGTGCGCGGGACTCGCCGGACACCTGATCCATGAGATCGTCGACCGCCTTCTGGGTCAGCCGCACGCCGTCGTCCGTCATGGCGTCCACGGCCTTGCGCAGCCAGCCATTGGCACCGGTGATGTAGAGATAGGCGAAATTATAATTGGCCGGCATCGGGTCCAGCAAATGATGATCGAGGAAGCGTAGCGCTTCCTCGGCCGTACTGCGGTTCAGGCTTCTTCTGCTCATGATGCTCCCCCCAGACGCTGAGCGGGCATCGTCATAGGAACTCTTGGTTGAGGATGCCTTAAATCGCGGACCGCGCTTCACATCCATCCGTCCACGGCCATCCTGTCCACGACATTTTGTCGCCGGGCTCCGCTGCGGCCTAGACAGGGGGCCGTGACGGTGGATAGGACCGCCCGACCCGGTCCCTGACCGATTCATCCAGCCGGAGACAAGCGACCCATGAGCGAACCCAATATCGCCGCCGACCAACTGCGTCTGTTGATCGAGCGCATCGAACGCCTCGAAGAGGAGAAGAAGGGCATCGCCGATGACATTCGCGATGTCTATGCAGAGGCCAAGGCGACCGGCTATGACGTGAAGACGATACGCGCCATCATCCGCCTGCGGAAGATGGAAAGCCACGACCGCATGGAGGCCGAGGCACTGCTCGAAACCTACAAGGCCGCGCTCGGCATCGAGTGACGCGACCAGTGCGAAGGGAGATGTGGGCGCCATGTATCTGATCGGCTCCACCGCATCGCCCTTCGTCCAGCGCTGCGCCATCGTGGCGCGCGCCAAGGGGCTGGACATCACGATCGCCCGGCCGCCCGGCGGCGCGGTCCACAGCCCGGAATTCCAGGCCATGGCGCCAATGGGGCGGATTCCACTGCTGGTGCTGGACGATGGCGGGCGCATCTGCGAATCCGCCGCCATCGCCGCCTATCTGGACGAGGTTCTGGAGGGTCCCGCGCTGCTGCCCGGCGCGCCAGGCGCGCGTGCCCGCGTGCGCGAAATCGAGGCCATCGCCACGCTGGAGCTGGCCGCCGGTCTGCGCCCCGTGCTGGTCCACCGCGTCTTCCGCGTCTCGCAGAACGAACCGCTCGTCGCCGCCGGCATCGCCCAGATTGACAAGGGCTGCGCGGCGCTCGCCCGCCTGCTGGCTGACGGCCCTTATGCGGCGGGCGACGCGCTCACCATGGCAGACGCGATCCTCGCGCCGCTGCTGATGCTGGCCGGCATCCTGGCCGATCAGCCGGAAGTCGCCGCGCTGCACGACAAGCATGCGCTGCTGCACGCGCGCCGGGAGCAGGCGGAGGCCGACCCGGTGCTGGCGCGCGCCATGCGCGAGATGCGCGAGGCCTTCGCCGTCATCCGCGCCCGCCTGACGACCGCACCCGCCGCTACCGCCTGATATCCGCGCGCGCACAAGAGGAGAGAGGAACAATGCCCGACAATCCATGGACCGCCGCCTCGCTGGACGACATGATCGTCACCACGACCCACGCCGTGGAAGGCAAGCCCGTCCAATATTATTTCGGTATCGTCTCGGGCGAGGTGATCGTGGGCGCCAATCTCTTCCGCGATATCTTCGCCAGCATCCGCGACATCGTGGGCGGGCGGGCCGGCGCCTATGAAGAGGTGCTGGGCCGCGCCCGCGAAGACGCGCTGGCCGAGATGCGCGCCATGGCCGCCAAGCGCGGCGCCAATGCCGTCATCGGCGTGGACATCGACTATGAAGTGATCGGCAAGGGCGGCTCCATGCTGCTGGTCGCCGCCTCGGGAACCGCCGTCCTCATCTGACCGGCCCCGCCAACACACGCCCATCCAGCCTGCGAACACCTCGCCACACCGCGCCGCCGGCCGCCCTTGCGCGTGATGCCCTTGGCGGCACTGCCGCGAGCCCCTATCAGCAGCCTTCGATCGCAGAACGGACGGGAGAGGACGCATGACGGGACGCATTGCCATGGTCACGGGCGCGGGCAGCGGCATCGGCCGCGCGGTCGCCATCGCCCTTGCCGGCAAGGGCTATCGGCTGGTGCTGGCCGGCCGCCGCGCCGATCCGCTGGAGGAAACGGCGGGTCTGTGCGCGGGCGCCGCCGAGCCGCCGCTCTGCGTGCCCACGGACGTGGCCGATGCCGCCAGCGTGGAAGCGCTCTTTGCGGCTACGGTGGCGCGCTTCGGCCGGGTGGACCTGCTCTTCAACAATGCCGGCGTGAACGGCGGCCGCTTCGCCATCGAGGACATGCCGCTGGAGCGCTGGCGCGACGTGGTGGACATCAATCTCACCGGCGCCTTCCTGTGCCTGCAAGCCGCCTTCCGCGTCATGAAGGAGCAGAACCCGCGCGGCGGACGCATCGTCAACAACGGCTCCATCTCCGCGCACAGCCCCCGACCGGACACGGCGGCCTATTGCGCCAGCAAGCATGGCGTGCTCGGCCTCACCAAGGCCGGCAGCCTGGAGGGTCGCAAATATGACATCGCGGTCGGCCAGATCGACATCGGCAATGCCGCCAGCGTTTTTTCCGATCATTTCGCCAAGGGCGTGCCGCAGGCGGACGGGCGCCTCGTCCCCGAGCCGGTGATGGACGCGAGCCTGGTCGGCGATGCCATTGTCTATATGGACAGCCTGCCCATCGAGGCCAATATCCAGTTCCTCACCGTCATGCCCACCAAGATGCCGTTCATCGGCCGGGGCTGACGCCCTGGGCGTTCCATTCCGATTAAAGCAATCAGTGCTCCTGCTTTCGCAGGGGCACTGGATGCGCCCTCAGCGCATGCCGGCTGCGCGGCGGGCCTGCGGTGCAGCCTCCGCCGCGCTACCCGGACGGGCAGTCCGGGCGCCGCCGGGGCGATCCAGCCGGAAGCGGCCGACAATGGCCGAAAGGCGGCGGGATTCATCGGAGAGCGCCCGCGAGGCGGCATTGGACTGCTCAACCATCGCCGCATTCTGCTGAGTGGTCGCGTCCATCTTCTCGATCTCGTCCCGCACGTGCTGGAGGCTTTCGGCCTGCGCCTCGGCCTGAGTGGTGATTTCGCCGACCTGCTCGCGGGCCTCGCCGATGCGCGCGATGATCTCTTCCAGCGCCGTGCGCGTGCGCCCGACGAGGTCGACGCCCTCATGCACGTCCGCGCTGGACTTGCCGATCAGGGCCTTGATGCTCTTGGCCGATTCCGTGGTGCGGTGGGCCAGCGCGCCCACTTCGCTCGCCACCACCGCGAAGCCCTTGCCGGCCTCGCCGGCGCGCGCGGCCTCGACGCCGGCATTGAGCGCCAGCAAATTGGTCTGGAAAGCGATGCTCTCGATCACCTCGGTGATCTGGGCGATTTCCTCCGATGAGGTCTTGATCTTGTCCATGGCCGCGATGGCGCTGCCGACAATGGCGCCGCCCTGCTCGGCCTGGCTGCTGACCTGGGAGATGCTCTCGCTCACCTCGCGGACATGCCCGGCCGTGTCGCGCACGGCGCCGGTCACGTCGCGCATCACCTCGGCGGTGCGCGTGATGCCCCCGGCGGTCCGCTCGGTGCGGCTCGCCAGATCGCTGGCCGCGGCGCTGATCTCGCCCGCGCCGGCCTCGATATTCTCGGCGGCATTGGCCATCTCGACAAGCACGTCGCTCATCTCATGGCGCATGCGGTGGAAATCGCGCTCAACCTGTCGGTAAAGCTCGGGCAGATCCTGCAAGCGGGCGCGCAGATCGCCGTCGGCCATGTCGGAGAGGGCCTTGCCGACCGCGTCGATCACGGCCTGCCGCCGCTCTTCCTCGGCCCGGAAATAAGCGTGGAGCGCGGCATCCATGTCCAGCAGCGCGGTCTTGGCCAGCGTGCCGACCAGATTGCCCAGCCGGCGACCGGAGAGGCGCGTGTGCAGACCCCGCCCCAGCGCCTTGTGGATCAGCTCTTCCAGCACCAGCGCATAGCCGCCGATATAATAATGCGGCGTCAGGCCGATGCGGGCATGGATCTCGCCGATATGCTGCGAGCGCGCGACCTGGCTGGCGTCGAACCGGCCGGTGAAGAGCTGCCGCCAATGCGTGAGCTGCGCCTGCCGGGCATGGTCGCGCATCTGCTGCGTGCGGAACAGGCCGCTGGCCGTGCGGTCGCCGGCGATGCGCGCATAGAGCCGGTCGAGCGCCTTGCGGCCGAACTTGTCGACCAGTGCCCGAATCCTGGGAAAGGCCGAATAATTGTCTTGCGTGAGCGGCACGAAATCCGCCTGCCCCGGCGGTGGAACGCCATGCGCGTCAGCCATTGGAACTTGCTCCCGAATTGCAGCGTCGGCGGGTCGGGCCGGCTTGTTCCTGCCGACTCTGTCCTGCCTGACGTCGAGCGCTAAGGGTCAATGCTTGCCGATTGGTAAACAGCAGATCAACCATATGGGCTCCCCGCCGCGCGGGTCTTTTCGTCCGCCCCAGTCCGTTTGACGCGGACCAAGGCCGTGCTAGGACGGCGCTCCACCCCAACCCATGTCGATCCGCTCCGGGGACCACCGCATGAAGTCGATCGCCACCTTGACCATGAACCCGACGATCGACGTGGCCTATGACGTGCCAAAGGTGTTCCACACCCACAAGATCCGCGTCTCCAGGGAATATCACAATCCCGGCGGCGGCGGCATCAACGTCGCGCGGGTCTATGTGCGTCTGGGCGGCCATGCCCGCAGCTACTACACCTCCGGCGGCGCCACCGGCGTGGCGCTGGACGGGTTGCTGGACCTGCATCATCTGGTGCGCACGCGCCTGCCCATTTCCGGCGAGACGCGCGTGGCCGCCAATGTGCTGGAGCGTGAGAGCGGCAAGGAATATCGCTTCGTCCCCGCCGGCCCCATGCTCAGCGTGGCCGAGTGGCGCGACAGCCTGGACACGCTGCAATGGGCCGAGTGCGACTATATGGTGGCCAGTGGATCGCTGCCGCCCGGCGTGCCGGACGATTTCTATGCGCAGCTCACGCCGCTGCTGCGCCGACGCGGCGTCCGCGTGGTGCTGGACAGCTCCGGCCCGGCGCTGCGCGCGAGCCTTGAGGCCGGCGGCATCCATCTCGTCAAGCCGAGCGTGGGCGAGCTTCAGATCCTGGTGGACCATCCGCTGCCGGACGTCGCCGCCATCGCGCGGGCGGCCCACACACTCGTTGCGCGTGGCAGCGCGGAGATGGTGGCCGTCACCATGGGCCATGAGGGCGCCGTCCTCGTCCATGCCGGCGGCGCCGCCCGCCTGCCCGCCATAACCGTGGAGGCGCGCAGCGCGGTGGGCGCGGGCGACAGCTTCCTTGCCGCCATGGTCTATGCCCTCTCGGACGGCGAGACGCCCGAGGCGGCCTTCCGATTGGGCATGGCGGCCGGCACGGCGGCCGTGCTGCGCCCCGGCACGGACCTGGCGCGACCCGAGGATATCGACGAAATGCTCAAGCGCCTGCCCACCGAGCTGGAGCCGGTCACCCTGTCCTGAATGAGCAAACGCCTATGCGCGGATATGGCCTTTCCGCCGTGGCCCTTATGGAATCCCGTTCGGGGATTCAGGCATGGGAGCCCATGCCGGAGACATCTGTGGCTGCCTGCGCAAGAGCCCATCCCGCCGGCTCAATCGGCGCGTTCAGATCGCCCTTCCTCCGCCACCAACAGCCAGCCCTCGGCCGTCGCCGCGAGCCGGCCCGTGCCCGACCGCCAGCCCTGCTCGCCGTGCTGCCGCCAGCGGCAATCCTGCACCACGCCGCGCGCCACGGCCGCGCAGCGGATGGATTCGATGTCGGACGGCGCGATGCTATCGCCATCGCGGGAAAGCGCCCGCGCCAGCTCGGCGCGGCTGGGGCCCTGCGTGGGCAGCGTCCAGGCCAGCACGAGCGCGAAGGGCAGCGCAACCAGCAGCGCCTTGAGCGGCCCCGCCGCGGGACGCCTGCCCGCCATGGCGCTCAGGCCGGCGGATCGTAGCGGCTGATCTCGATGCCCTGGCCCACCGGCAGCAACACGCTGGTGATGCCCGGCCGCGCCCGCACCGCGCGGCCATAGCGCGCAACCTCTTCGCCGCCGGGGAAGAGCATGTTGTCCGCAACGACGATCGCGCCGGGATTGAGGCGGGGATAGAAGGCATCGAGGCACGGCACATACAGGTCTTTCCAGAGATCGAGCAGGACGAGGTCGAAGCCGCCCTCCAGCCCCTCGATCAGCGCGACCGCATCGCCCACCAGAAAATCGACATGCGCCTCCAGCCCCGCGCGCACCGCCATGTCGCGCGCATAAGCGGACTTGTAGTCGTGCAGCTCCAGCGTGGTGAGGTGCCCGCCGGTCGCGCGGGCGGCCTCGGCCAGCCAGATGCCGGAATAGCCGTAGGACGTGCCGATCTCCAGGATGCGCGGCCGAGTGAACCCCTTGGCGAGGATGTTGAGGAGCTGCCCCACCTCCTGGCCCACGGTGAGGAGCTGCGTGTCGCGCCAACCGGGCGCGCGCATCCCTTCCGGATTCTCCACGCGGGCGCGCCGCTCCTTGGCGATGCGGGCATGATAGGCATCGATCACCCTGAGTATCCGGGGATCGGCGATGGCGCTCGCGGCCATGCTGATCCGGTCATCGACATCGTTCATCCGTCGCTCTCCCTGGGCTGTGTGGACTGGTCGTCCAGTCCGCCGCCCCCCTGCCATGCGGGGCGGCGGGCCGCTGATCGCGCGGTCAGTCGGGCGCGCGCGCCACGCCGACCAGCGCCGGCCGCAGCAGCCGGTCGCGGATCATGTAGCCGGCCTGCATCTCCTGCACGATGGTGCCGGGCGCCGCATCGGCGGAGGGCACTTCGATCATGGCCTGATGCCGATTGGGGTCGAGCGGCTCGCCCAGCGAGGCGAACTTCTCGATGCCATGCTTGCGCAGGGCGCTTTCCAGCTCCTTCGCCGTGGCTTCAACACCGACGATAAAGCCCTTCAGTTTCTCCTCCTCGCGCAACTCGGCCGGCATGGCATCGAGCGCACGCGCGAGATTGTCCGCCACGGAGAGCACATCGCGGGCCATGGCGGTGGCGGCATAAGCGCGCGCGTCGGCCAGCTCCTTCTCCAGCCGGCGGCGGACATTCTGCGTGTCCGCCATGGCATAGAGACTCTCCTGTCTGGCGGTTTCCAGCGCGGCTTCCAGCGCCGCGATCCGGCCCGCCGAATCCTCCGCGCCGGCCGGGGACGTATCCACGGCGGGGGCTTCGTTCATCGCTTCGCTTTCGTCATTGCTCACGTCGTTCATCACTTCCATCGTTCATTGAAATCATAGCTTTCCCCCTGCCGGCGTCGGCGCCTAGCGCATCAGCCGGGAGAGGGTCTGGGCCGTGAAGTCCACCATGGGGACGACCCGGGCATAGTTCAACCGCGTGGGCCCGATCACGCCGACCACGCCCACCACGCGACCGCCCGGGCCCCGATATGGGGCGGCTATGACCGAAGAGCCGCTGAGGGAAAAGAGCTTGTTCTCCGCGCCGATGAAAATCCGCGTGGCGGCGCCGGTGCGCGCGCTGTCGAGCAGGCGGGCGATCTCGCTCTTGCCCTCCAGCTGCTCCAGCAACTGGCGCACGCGCTCCAGATCGCCGGTGGCCTGATCGTCGATGAGATTGGCCTGGCCGCGCACGATCAGCACCGGCCGATCCTCCGTGTCGCGGCTCCAGGCGGCAAGACCCCGCGCCACCAGATCGCGCGCCGCCTCATCGAGCGCCGTCTCCCCCTCGGCAATCTCCCGCGCCAGCATGGCCTGCGCGTCGGTGAGCGTGCGGCCGGAGGCATGGGCGGTCAGATAATTGGCGGCCTCCGCCAGCATGGAGGGCGTGGTGCCCGGCGGCAGCGCGACGATGCGGTTTTCCACCGATCCGTCCGAGCCGACCAGCACCGCCAGCGCCTGCGTGGCCGAGAGCCAGGCAAAGCCGAACTGCCGCACCAGCGCCTCGCGGCGCGGCACCATGACGAGGCCGGCGCAGGCCGAAAGGCCGGAAAGCAGCGCCGAGGCGGTGTTGAGCGCATCCTCGATGGGGCCCTCACCGGAAAGCTCGCGCTCGATAGTGCGGCGGTCATCCTCGCTGGGCTCGGAGGCCTGCATCATCGCGTCGACGAACAGGCGCAGGCCCGTGTCGGTGGGCATGCGCCCGGCCGAGGTATGCGGCGCGGCGAGCAAGCCGGCTTCCTCCAGATCCTGCATCACGTTGCGGACCGAGGCCGGCGAGAGATTGAGCCCCGGCAGGCGGCTGATGGTGCGCGAGCCCACCGGCGCGCCGCTGCCGAGATAGGATTCGACGACGAGGCGGAAAATGTCGCGCGCGCGGTCGCTCAATTGATTGATGGCCGGTGCCGTCATGGCTCCTATGTAGGACGGGTTCCCGCCGGGGCCAAGCGATGAGCGCGTGACCCTTTAGGCATTGCAATCGGCCCCACGCTGGAGTTGACTGCGGCGGAGCGCCGGCCCCGCCATGCTGCCCGCTCCCACGTCTCTCTCAACTGGTGGTCGATGCAGCCTTATATCCGTTCCCACACCTCCATGCGCGGCGTCGCCGCCCTGCTGGTGGTCGCCTATCATCTGCAATTCGGCGCCCAGTCCTATCTCCCGTTCGAATCGGCCACGCCCTTCTTCAAGCGCGGCTATCTGTGGGTGGACCTGTTCTTCATCCTCTCCGGCTTCATCATCAGCTATTCCGCGCGCATGGACGAGCGCGCGCCCTATGGCTGGGCGCAGATCAAGACGTTCATCGTCAATCGCTTCGCGCGGATCTACCCGCTGCACGTCGCGACGCTCCTCATCATGGTGGCGGTGGCCATCATCACGCGGATGATCCGGCTCCTGGCCGGCAAGCCGGTGTCCCTGGATATCCTCTCGCCCGCCAGCATCCTCAATTTCTTCGAGCAGCTCTTTCTCCTCAATGCCTGGGGCGTGACCGGACGGGTGGGCTGGAACATCCCGAGCTGGTCGATCAGCGCGGAATGGGCGGCCTATATGCTCTTCCCGCTGCTCGCAGCGCTGGTCGTGCGCTGGCGCGGGGCGGCCCTCGCCGCGTTCGGCTTTCTGGCCGTCGCCTTCTATGCCTGGGTGGGCCTCACCACCGGCGTGCTGGACATCGTGAAAGGCGCCGCCATCCTGCGCGGCCTCGCCGGCTTCGCGCTGGGCATGATCCTCTACACCCAGCGCGCCCGCTTCGCGGCCATGGGCGACCGGCAGCTCGGCCTCCTGCAAGCCGCCGGCCTCGCGCTGGTCCTGGCAACCCTGTGCCTGGGTCTCAATGACGTCTTCGCCATGCCCGGCTTCTTCCTGCTGGTCGCCACGACATGGCCGGACCGGGGCTGGCTCGCCACACCGCTCAAGACCCGGCCGCTGCACTGGCTGGGCGACATCTCCTATTCGGTCTATCTCAACCATTTCTGGGTGTTGGGCATCTGGCATTTCATCTCCGCGCCCGTGCTGTACCGGCTGGCGCTGCCGCCGATGCTGGAGCGCGCCATCGTTCTCGCGGGCGCCTTCCCGCTCGTCATCGCCGTCTCCGCCGTCACCTACCGCTATCTGGAGACGCCGGCGCGCAAAGCCATCCAGGCCGCCTATCATGGCCGGCAGCGCGCAGCGACTTCGCCCTTGCAAGCCGAGAACCCCGTGACCTAAGGCAGGCCGCGACACTCACGGGCGCCCGCCTCATCCAGGGCCCGCCCCATTCAAGGAAAGTTCCCAGCCATGCGCCCATCCGGCCGCGCCCCCGACGAAATGCGGGCAATCACCATGGAACCCGGCTTCACTCGCCATGCGGAAGGCGCCTGCCTCGTCAGCTTCGGCGAAACCCGCGTGCTGTGCACCGCCAGCGTGGAGGAGCGCGTGCCCCCCTTCCTGCGCGGCAAGGGCGAGGGCTGGGTCACGGCCGAATATGGCATGCTGCCCCGCGCCACGCACACGCGCGGCAGCCGCGAGGCCGCCAAGGGCAAGCAATCCGGCCGCACTCAGGAGATCCAGCGCCTGATCGGCCGCTCGCTGCGCGCGGTGGTGGACCTCAAGGCGCTCGGCGAGCGGCAGATCACGCTCGATTGCGACGTGATCCAGGCCGATGGCGGCACGCGCACGGCCAGCATCTCCGGCGCCTGGGTGGCGCTGCGCATCGCCATCGACAAGCTGATGGCGGCGGGCACGCTCGCCGTGGACCCGATCCAGGCAAAGGTGGCGGCCGTCTCCTGCGGCATCTATCAAGGCACGCCGGTGCTGGACCTCGACTATATCGAGGACAGCAATGCCCATGCCGACGCCAATTTCGTGCTGCTCTCCGACGGCAATATCGCGGAGGCCCAGGCAACGGCGGAAGGCGCCACCTATGACGAGGAAGCGCTGCTGCGGCTGCTGCGCCTGGCCCGCATCGGCTGCACCCGCATCTTCGAGGCGCAGGACCGCGCGACGGGGCGGTAAGCGACCCGCCGAACGGAGGTGAGAAGATGAGGACATTGGACCCCGGCCCCCTCGTCATCGCCAGCCACAATGAGGGCAAGGTGCGCGAGATCACGGCCCTGCTCGGCCCTTATGGCATGGCGCCGGTCTCGGCGGGGTCGCTCGGCCTGCCGGAGCCCGAGGAGACCGGCACGACCTTCGCCGAGAATGCCCGCATCAAGGCCCTCGCCAGCGCCGGCAGCGCCGGCCTGCCCGCGCTGGCCGACGACAGCGGGCTGGAGGTGCGCGCGCTCGGCGGACGGCCGGGCGTCTACACCGCCGACTGGGCGGAACGGCAGTGGTTCGAGGGCGAACCGGGCCGCGACTGGCCGATGGCCATGGGCAAGGTGGAAGGGCTGCTCTGCGCGCAGGGTCCGCAGGTCGACCGCACCGCCGCCTTCGTCTGCACCCTCTGCCTGGCCTGGCCCGACGGGGAAACGGCGCTCTTCGAAGGGCGGGTCGAGGGCTTGCTTGTGTGGCCGCCGCGCGGAGACCGCGGTTTCGGCTATGATCCGGTGTTCCAGCCACGGGGCCATGTACTGACCTTCGGCGAGATGGCGCCCGAAGCGAAGCACGGCATCAGCCATCGCGCCGATGCCTTCCGCAAGCTCGTCGCCGCCGCTTTCTGAGCGCTCCGCCCATCGGCTCCCCGCCGCCCCGCCCCGATCCGGCCCGGCGGCGCGCGGCTGTGGATAATTTGTTCACTTTTATACCGATAGGCTGGCGGACGGAGTCGCAAAAGAACAAGGAGGGGGCAGGCCGTGTCGAACGATCTGTTTGAAGAGCATCAGGCCATCGTCGAGACGGCGGAGGGCTTTATCGACATGCTGAAACGGGAGCCGCGCCCGCCAATGGGCGACGTGAGCCGGGCCCGCGTGAAACTGAGCGCCCTCATCCGTCGCCACCGCGCCACCGAGGAAGAGCTGATCTTCGGCCCGCTGATGCGCGAGGGCGGGCTGGGCAAGCTGCCGCACCTGACGCCTTTCGTGCAGGAGCTGATGCGCGAAAAGGTCCGCTATAGCGACCATGTCCGCAAATGGACGCCGCAGGCGATCGAAAAGGACTGGAGCGGCTATATCGTCGCGGTCGAGAGCCTGCTGGAAGGGCTCAAGAGCATCATGAAGGACGAGCAATCCAGCGTCTACCAGATGGTGCGCGGCCTTTCGCCGGCAGCGCTGGGCAACCGCCCGCCCCAGCATTAGGACGGCCCCTTCCCGCGCGCCCGCTCACGATAAATCAACCATTTTGCCCTTTTTAGGCGAAGGGCAACGCGGCCGTGGGGCCGGCCCGATGATGATCCGCATCAGGGAGAGCAGCCGATGCCCGCCATTCTTTTCGAGGAGCATCGCCTCATGATCGCGACGGCCGACGCCTTCCTCGCCGCCCTGCGCCATGGGCCCCGCTCGGCCAGCGCCGTCCATGGGCCGCGCGCGCAGCTCGCCAGCAAGCTGCGGCAGCACCGGGCACGCGAGGACGCGTTGGTGTTCAAGCCCTTCGCCACGGCCGGCGGCTTCACGCAGTTGCCGGAGGTCTCCGCCCGCGTACAACACATCCAGCAGGAGTGGCTCGCTTATTCACGCCATATCGGCACATGGACGATCCAGGCCATGGAGGCGGACTGGGACGGCTATATCGGCGCGGTGGCGGGTCGCGTGGAGATATTGCGGACATTGTCGGCGGTAGAGGAGCGAGAGGTCTATGCGCCGATCCTGCGCTTCCTTGCCGCGCAGAAGGCCGCGACGGCCTGTTCCTGACCCGAGCGAAGCGACGCATGAGGCGCTGACTTTCCGGCCGGAGACGCTACAAGCGCGGGCATGGCCGCGCCGCTCCCCTCCGCTCACCCGCTCGCGCTTTATGTCCACTGGCCCTTCTGCGTCTCCAAATGCCCCTATTGCGATTTCAATAGCCATGTCCGCGCCTCGGTGGACCATGCGGCGTGGCGTGCGGCGCTGCTCGCCGATCTGGCGCACGAGGCCGCGCTGACGGGCGGACGGACGCTCGGCTCCATCTTCTTCGGCGGCGGCACGCCCTCGCTCATGGCGCCGGCGACCATCGCCGCCCTGATCGAGGCGGCGGCGCACCACTGGACTTTCGCGCCCGACATCGAGATCAGCATGGAGGCCAACCCCAACAGCGCCGAGGCGGACCGCTTCGCGGATGCAGCGGCGGCGGGCGTCAATCGCCTCTCGCTCGGCCTGCAGGCGCTGGACGATGCGGCGCTGCGCTTCCTGGGCCGCGCCCATGACGTGCGCGAGGGGCTGGCCGCGCTCGATGCCGCGCAGCGGGCGGTGCCGCGCGTCTCCATCGACCTCATCTATGCGCGGCCGGGCCAGTCCGCCGCCGATTGGGACGCGGAGCTGGCGCGCGCGCTGGCCTTCGGCACCGAGCATCTCTCGCTCTACCAGCTCACCATCGAGCCCGGCACGCGCTTCGAGACCGACGTGCGGCTGGGCAATCTCGTGCCGGCCGACCCCGATCATGCCGCCACGCTTTACGAGCTGACGCAGGACCGCACCGCCGCCGCCGGCCGGCCGGCCTATGAAGTCTCCAACCATGCCGCGCCCGGCGCCGGGAGCCGCCACAATCTCGCTTACTGGCGCTATGCCGACTATGCCGGCATCGGCCCGGGCGCCCATGGCCGGCGCGGCGCGCTGGCGACGACGCGCCACCGCAAGCCGGAGAACTGGCTGGCCGCCGTCGCGCGCAACGGCCACGGCCTGCGCGAAGAGCGCCCGCTCGCCCCAGAGGAGCGCGCCGGCGAAGCGCTGATGATGGGCCTGCGCCTGGCCGAAGGCGTGGACCTGGCCACCATCGCCGCGCGCAGCGGCATCTCCCGCGGCGCGCTGGTCGACGCGACGGCGGTGACACGCCTGACCGGCCATGGCCTGCTGGAGCACAGCGGCGATCACCTGCGGGTGACGCCGGCCGGTATGCTGCTGCTCGACGGCATATTGGGCGAGATCGTGGCGGTTTAGCCTGCTCCAACCCTCTCCTTCAGGAAGATGGCATAGCGCCGATCCACACCCTGCATGGCGGATAGGGAGCACCCGTCCGGGCATCATTCCACCAGCTTAGAGCAGCACATCCAGCGCGTGCAGGGTCACGCCCACCAGCCCGCCCACCAGCGTGCCGTTGATGCGGATATATTGGAGATCGCGGCCGACGGCGTTTTCGAGGCGATCGGTCACGGTCTGGGCGTCCCAGCCGCGCACCGTCTCGGAGACGAGCTTGACGATGCCATGGCCGTAGCGGGCCGCCGTGCCGGCCGCCACGCGGCGCACGAAGCGGTTGACGAGGCCGCGCAGATTGGGGTCGTCGCGCAGCGTGACGCCGATCTGGCGCACCGCCTCGCCCAGCCGCCCGGCCAGCGCCGCATGGGGATCGCGCGCGGCGCGCAGCAGGCTCTCGCGCAATTGCTGCCACAGGCTGTCCAGCCAGCGCTGCATGGCGGGATTGGCCATCAGCTCGTCGCGGATGCGGTCGACTCGCGCCTGCATGGCGGCATCGTGCTGGAGGTCGTGGGCAAGCACGCAGAGCCCCTCCTCCACTTTCAGGCGCAGCCGGTGGCCGGGGTCTTCGGCCGCTTCGCCCAGCATGCGCTCAAGCCCGTCGACAATGGCCTTGGCGAGCGTCTCGTCCAGCCCCGTCCAGCGCAGGATGGTGCCGGCGCGCTCATGCACCATCTGGTGGATGAGGCTGCGGTTCTCCTCCAGCGCTTGCGCGGCCCAGCGGATGAAGGCATCCAGCACCGCCTGATGGCGCCCCTCCTTCATGGCGGCGGCGAGGATCTGCCCCAGCATGGGCGCAAGCCGCATCTGCCCGATGCGCTGCGCGATCGCCGCCTTGGCGACGCCGCCCAGCCGCTCATCGTCCAGCGCCTCCAGCACATCGGCGAGCAGACGCGAGGCGCCGCGCCGCAGCCGCGCATCGCCGGCCGATGGCGCCGCCAGCAGCCGCCCGGCCGCCCCTGCCACGTCGAGCCGGCTCATGCGCCGCGAGACCACCTGGGGCGTGAGGAAATTATCGCGCAGGAACTGGGCCAGCGTGTCGCCGATCCGGTCTTTGTTGCGGGGGATGATGGCCGTGTGGGGGATCGGCAGGCCCAGCGGGTGGCGGAAGAGCGCCGTCACCGCGAACCAGTCCGCCAGGCCGCCGACCATGGCCGCCTCGGCAAAGGCGCGCACGAAGCCGATGACCGGATGGACGGGCGTGAAATAGCGCGCCGTCAGATAGACCGCCGCCATGAGGACGAGCAGCCCGGTCGCCACCCGGCGCATCCGGTGGCCGCCGTTGACCGGCAAGTCTTTCATGGCTCGTGTCGCACGCTCATCCCGCATCATCATGACGCTGGATAGAAGAGCTGGCAATCAAAGCCGTTCCCGTTATTCCGCCGGCTGGGCGGCTGGATCATGGCCATGCTCGGCCGCGCCGTCATATGTGAGCAGGCGCCGCCGCAGCCAGGGACCGAGCCGCTTCTCCAGGCCATCGGCCAGGCTGAAGCCGGCAGGGATAATGGCGAGCGTGAGCAGGGTGGAGAGAATGAGGCCGCCGATGACGGTCACACCCATGGGCGAGCGCCAGGCCCCATCGCCGGAGAGCGAGAGCGCCGTGGGCACCATGCCCGCGACCATCGCCACCGTGGTCATCACGATGGGCTGGGCGCGCTTGTGCCCCGCCTCCATGATCGCATTGAACTTGGGCACCCCGCGCGACATCTCCTCCAGCGCGAAGTCGACGAGCAGGATGGAGTTCTTGGCGACGATGCCGAGCAGCATGAGCAGGCCGATATAGACCGAGATGCTGATCGGCTGGCCCATGATGAGCAGCGCGAGCAGGCCGCCCAGCGGCGCCAGCGTGAGCGAGGACATGTTCACCAGCGGCGAGATGAAGCGCTTGTAGAGCAGCACCAGCACCGCGAACACCAGCGCGATGCCGGAGAAGACGGCGATGATGAAGTTCTGGATCAGCTCGCGCTGCCACTTGTCGTTGCCCACTGCCTCGTTCGAGACGCCGGCCGGCAGGTTCTTCATGATCGGCAGGGCCTGGATCTTGTTCATCACCGGACCCTTGATGACGCCCTCGCCAAGGTCCGCCGAGACGAAGATGCGGCGCTGCTGGTTGTAGCGCTGGATCTGCGTGGGGCCCGCGCCGAAGCTGATCTCGGCCACGCGCGAGAGCGGCACCGATCCGCCGGTGGTGGTCGTCACGGGCAGGTTCTCGATGGTCGAGATGTCGCGGCGCGAGCTTTCGGGCAGCATCACGCGAATGGGGATCTGGCGGTCCGAGAGCGAGAATTTCGCGCTGTTCTGGTCGATATCGCCGATCGTCGCGATGCGGATGGTCTGGCTGAGCGCCGAGGTGGTGACGCCGAGCTGCGCGGCCAGGTCGAGCCGCGGCGTGATGACCAGCTCGGGGCGCTGGAGGTCCGCCTCGATGCGGGGCGCCACGGCCTCGGGCACGGCCTTCATCTGCTCCAGCAGCGTGTTGGCGGCGCTCTCCAGCAGATCGGGATCGCTGCCCGTGAGCATCACGGAGATGTCGCGGCCCGTGCCGCCGCCGCCATCCTGCGAGGAGAAGCTCACGCGCGCGTCCGGCACGGACGAGAGCGACGGCGCCAGAGCGCGCTCGAATTCGATGGAGGTGCGCGGCCGGTCGGCCCGCAGCGTGATGAAGATGCGCGCGGAGCCCTCCTGCACGATCTCCACGGCCGAATTGACCTCCGGCTGCTGGTTGATGAGCGCGGCGACGTCGTCCGCCACCTGCTCGGTCTGCTTGAGCGTCGTGCCCGGCACCATGGCGATGCGCACCTGGCTGAAATCGCGATCCTGGCTGGGCTGGAACTGCTGCGGCATCGTGGTGAGCAGCGTGATGGTGAGCGCCAGCGCCACCGAGGCAAAGCCCATCATCCAGATGCGGTGATCGAGGAAGCGCGCGCCCAGATAGCGCGCCCGCTGCGTGAAATGGTTGGTCTCGAAGCCCGCCACCGCGCCATAGGCCAGGCCCGCGAACAGATTGACGGCAAGGCCCAGCGGATAGCCCAGCAGCAGGACGGTGACGACGGTGTTGGCCGAGGCGCTGCGCAGGCTCTCGCCCAGCACGCCGAACGCGGCGAGGACGCCGACGAGCAGCCCGCCCACCAGCAGCGCCGCGACATGATAGATGGGGCGGCCGTGCACCGGCCCCAGCCGCGCGCGCATGGCCTGGAAAGCGCGAGTGTCGATCGACCAGCGCAGCAGCGCCATGTAGCGGTCCATCAGCGGACCCTCGCCGTGGCTCTCCTCGCCATGATGCTGGAGAAAATAGGCGGCGATCATGGGCGTTATCATGCGCGCCACGGCCAGACTCATCAGCACCGCAATGACCACGGTGATGCCGAAATTCTTGAAGAACTGCCCCGGAATGCCCGGCATCAGGCCCACCGGCAGGAACACCGCGACGATGGACATGGTCGTCGCCACCACGGCGAGGCCGATCTCGTCCGCCGCGTCGATGGACGCCTGATAGGCCGTCTTGCCCATGCGCATGTGGCGCACGATATTCTCGATCTCCACGATCGCATCGTCGACCAGCACGCCCGCCACCAGGCTCAGCGCCAGCAGCGAGAGCTGGTTGAGGTTGAAGCCGATGAGATCGAGGAACCAGAAAGTGGGGATGGCCGAGAGCGGAATGGCAAAGGCGCTGATGAGCGTGGCGCGCCAGTCGCGCAGGAAGATGAACACCACGATCACGGCCAGCACCGCGCCTTCGACCATCGCCCAGATCGAGCTGTGATACTGGTCCTTGGTATAGTCGACGCTGGTGAAGAGCTGCGTGAAGTGGACGCCCGGATTCTCCTTCTCGATCTGGGCGATGACCTTTATGGACTCGTCATAGACCGAAACGTCCGAGGCGCCCTTGGCGCGCATCATCGAGAAGGTCACGACCTGCGAGCCCTGCACCTTGGAGATGCTCTTCTGCTCGCTGTAGCCGTCCGTCACCGCGGCGATGTCCGAGAGATGGACCGTGCGCCCGGTGCCCAGCGAAATCTCGGTATTGCCCAGGTCGAAGGCATCGCGCGCATTGCCGAGCACGCGCACGGACTGGCGCGATCCGGCGATTTCCGCCTGGCCGCCCGCCGCGTTGAGATTGACCTGGCGCAGCGCGTTGTTGATCTGGCTGGCGGTGACGCCCAGCGCCTGCATCTTGGCGGGGTCGATGATGACGCGGATTTCGCGGTCCACGCCGCCCTGGCGGCTGACCTGGCTCATCCCCGGCACGCCAAGCAGGCGCTTGGCCACCGTATCGTCCACGAACCAGCTTAATTGCTCGATGGTCATGTCGGTCGCGCCGACGGCGAAGAAGGCGATCTCGCTGTCCGACACCTCGATCTTGGTGACGCGCGGCTCCAGGATGCCGTCCGGCAGGTCGCTGCGGATCTGGTCGACCGCGTTCTTGACCTCATTGACGGCGACGTTCGGGTCCTTGCCGATCTGGAACTGGACGGTGGTGTTGCTGGAGCCCTCGCTGGCCTGGGAATCGATCTGGTCGACGCCGTTGAGCGCGCGGATCGCGGATTCCACGCGCTGGGTAATCTGCGTCTCGATCTCGGTGGGCGCGGCGCCGGGCTGGCTGACCCAGATGTTGACCGCGGGGAACTCGATGTCCGGGTCGTTCACCACTGCCATGCGGCTGAACGAGATGGCGCCGGCAATGGTGAGACCAATGAAAAGGACAATGGGGACGACCGGGTTGCGGATGCTCCAGGCCGAGATGTTGCGAAAACTCATTGGTTCTACCCTGCTTGGCCGAAACGGCGCCCAAAGTGCGCCGCGCCCCGGCTATCTCATTGCGCCGATTTTTCGAGCCTGGGTTTCACGGTCTGGCCGGGGTTCAGGAAGCCGCCCGCGCGCTGCACCACCTGCTCGGTGCCATCGAGCCCCTGGGTGATCGCCAGACCGCGCGGCGTGACCGCACCGGTCACGACATCGCGCCGCCGCACCTTGTTGTCCTTGTCGACCACATAGACATAGCTGCCGTTCTGATCGCTATGCACGGCCGATTCCGGCAGCACGGCGGCCTGCACGTCGGCCAGGTCGATCTGCGCATTGGCGAAGCCGCCCGGACGCAGCGCCGGATTGAAGGGGATGGCGATGCGTGCCGTGCCCTGGCGCGTGCCGGGGTCCACCACCGGCGAATTCTGCCACACCTTGCCCTCGAAGCTCTGCGCCATGCCGACCGGCGTGACGCGCGCGGGCACACCCACGGCAAGGCCCGCGAGCACATCCTCGGCGACCAGCGCCTTCATTTCCATCTCGCCATTCCTGGCGATGCGGAACAGCGTGCCGCTGCCGGCCGTCACCACCTGACCGGGCTCGACGTCGCGCGTGAGCACGAGGCCGGCTTCCGGCGCGCGGATATCGAGCCGGCCGACCTGCGCGCGCATCTGCTGGAGCTGGGCCTCGGCGACATTCACCTGCGCCACGGCGGCATCGCGCGTGGCGGTCTTCTGGTCGATGTCCGCCTTGGAGACGAAGCCGTCGGCCACCAGCGCCTGGGCGCGGTCCAGATTGTTCTGCGCCAGCTTGGCATTGGCCTTGGCGACTTCCACCTGCGCGGCGAGCGAGGCGATCTGCTGGGTCTGCACCACGCGCTCGATGACGAGCAGCGCCTGCCCCTTGTTCACCCAGTCGCCCGGCTGCACCAGCACCTGCAGCACCCGGCCGCCCTCGCCCAGCACGCTCACCGGCATGTCGACGCGCGCGGCCAGCGTGCCCGTGGCGTTGGTCGTCTTGGTCACGGATTGCTGCCCCGGCACCACCACCGTCACCACCGGCACCTGCACATCGCCTTCGCCCAGGCTGGCGCCCTTGGTCCCGAACATGCGATAAGCCACGAGCGCGAGGATCACGAGCGCGACGATAAGCGCCGCGCCCTTGATGAGCCGGCGGCGCTTGCGGACCGTCTCGGCGTCCGGGTCCTCCGGCCCCTGCAGGGCGTCCTGGCTGAAACTGGTCTCGTAGTTCATCGGTTTCGCTGCCTCATGCGCCCCCGTGGCGCGATTGTTCCGTCGATCTGCCGTAGCTGTATTATATGAATACATCACCTGCGACAAGCCGGAAACGTGTCCGCTCCGCCGGTGCGCATTCCATTCGTTTCAGCGATCCAGCGCCTCTTGAAGACTGTATCGGGCGAAAGGCCGGAAAGGCCGCGTCCCGCTCACACGCGAGCGACCCTCCGCACCGGCTCCTCGCGCTGCCGAACAGGAAGCGGATTTTAACCTTGTTCCCGGCCTTTGTCCAACGCGGCCGTTGTCCAGTCGGACCGGATTTTGTCAATCAATGGCTTGGGCGGCGCTGGCATAAACGCTCATTTTGCGTGGGCGCCGTTACAATTGCGCATCATGCACGCGCGATGCCGGGGGACAAAGTCGCCTTCTCCGGGAAATGCGGCAGGTCGTCGTCCCATCTCATGCCCAGAGATCGACCGCACTCCGCGCCATCCGCGCCGCCACGCCGATGAGTTTGAGATTGGCCTCGGCGGCCTGGCGGGCGGCCGCCAGCGCGACCAGTTCGCTTGCAGGATCGACGGCGGACGCGGCCGCCTGCGGGACGATCCGCGCGGAGACACCGCCGCCGGCAAGCGGCCGTGCCGCCACGCGCAGGGCCATGCCTTCGACGCTCGCGCCCTTACCCCCAGCGCCCTCACCCGATGCGGAAGCGCGTGCATTGGCGATGTTGGCGGCTGCGGCCTGCATGCGCAGCATAGTCGCGGCAAGGCCCGTGCGCCCGATGCCGATGGCGTCCATGGCGGACCCTTCCCGGCCCTAACCGTGCGCGGCGCGGCGCGACGTCAGCAGGCTCTCCAGCCGCCCCATCGGCCCCTCCAGGGCCCGGAAGCAATTGTCGAAGCTGGTTTCGATGGCGATGAGCGTGCGCATCAGCCGCCGCAGCGCCAGATCGGCGCGCCTGTCCTGCGTCGAGGCGCCGGGGTCGATGCCGCGATACTCCTCGTCCATGTCGTCCACGTCATTGTCCGCCACGGGAAGCCGGCAGGGTTCGCTTTCGCCGGTGTCCTCCGCCTCATCGGCCAGGTCGAACGAGAATTGCTCATCCGCCTCCGTGCCGAAGAGACGGGCCGTCAGCAACCCGTCCAGCGCATCCAGCTCGCCGCGCGAGAAGCCCCGCTCCAGATGATCGCGCAGCTCGAAGAGATGGGTGAACGTTTCGAAGGCCGCGCGCGTGAGGCGCGACGTGGAGACCGGACGGCCGTGGCGCGCCGAGCGGGCGGCGGAAAAGACCTGATCGGCAAAGCGGCAGAACAGCATGTCGCGATAGGCGCGAGCCTTGACGACAAGCGGCGCATGCGCATGCAGATCCGCCGCACCACCCGCGCCGGGCAGGGACGCGCAGAACTGATCGGCCAGCGCACCGGCATCGTCGATCAGCGCCGCCAGATTGTCGTGATCGCGCATTCCCTTGTCCGTTCCGTGGCTGCATCGCCCATCGGCCGATGCAAATTTCCGCTTCTCCATCAAGCCACAAGCCCCTTAAGGGCGCCTGCAAGGACAAGGTTTAGACGGCGGTAGGGATATTGGGCGCGGGAAGAGCGCGGCGCGCCGGATCAGGCGGCGCTTCGGCGAACCGTCAGTTCAAACCCCAGCGCATCGAGCAACGCCGTCAGCGTTTCCAACGTCGGATTGTCGTTCTCGGACAGCGCCGTATAGAGCGCCTGCCGGCCTAATCCTGTCTTGCGCGCGATTTCCGACATGCCTTTGGAGCGCGCCACATCGCCCAAGGCACTAGCGATATGCCTGGCGTCGTTTCCCTCCATCGCCGCCTCAAGATAACACAGGATATCCTCCTCGCTCTCAAGGTGCCGGGCCGGATCAAATGGAACAGTCTTCCATCCTCGGCTTCCTTTGCAAGACCCCTGGCTCTCGCGATATCGCGCACCTGACTGCCCTTGTCGCCGCCATTCAGCAGGATGATGAGCACATCTCCCCGCCGGATATAATAGATGCGATAACCAGGGCCGAATTGCAGACGCAATTCCCGCACGCCATCGCCAACCGACTTCGTATCACCGACATGGCCGCCACAGACGCTTCAGCCGGTCATCGATCGCAAGAAGCAGCGGATGACCACGGCAAGCGCTTGTGAAGAGCGCCATCACAAGTCGGTACGTGTCACCGCCCGAACTTGCGCTGCGTCTTGCCGTAGCGCAGCTTCCTCGTCCCCGGCTTGCCCTCGGTCGCGCGGCCCTGGTAGCGGGGCGCGGCGCCAGTGACCTGTTCGTCCGCGGGCAGGCCAAGCTCCTCGGCCTCCAGCTTGCGGATTTCGTCGCGCAGGCGGCCGGCTTCCTCGAATTCGAGGTCGGCGGCGGCGGCGCGCATCTTCTTTTCCAGCTCCTCGATATAAGCGCGCAGATTGTGGCCGACGAGATGGGGCCTCTCCTCCAGCCCGGTCTCCACCGTCACCTGATCCTTGCTGGCGACATGGGCGATGATGTCGCCAATGGCCTTGCGCACGCTCTCGGGCGTGATGTTATGTTCGGCATTGTAGGCGAGCTGCTTCTCCCGGCGCCGGCCGGTCTCGCCGAGCGCGCGCTCCATGGAGCCGGTGACGCGATCGGCATAGAGGATGACGCGCCCGTCCACGTTGCGCGCGGCGCGGCCGATGGTCTGGATGAGCGAGGTCTCGCTGCGCAGGAAGCCTTCCTTGTCCGCATCGAGAATGGCGACCAGCCCGCATTCGGGAATGTCCAGTCCCTCGCGCAGCAGGTTGATGCCGATCAGCACGTCATAGACGCCCAGGCGCAGGTCGCGAATCAGCTCGATGCGCTCCAGCGTCTCCACGTCGCTGTGCATGTAGCGCACCTTGATGCCGGCCTCGTGCATGAACTCGGTCAAATCCTCGGCCATGCGCTTGGTGAGCGTCGTCACCAGCGTGCGATAGCCCCGCGCCGCCGTGATCCGCGCCTCGTTGATGAGATCGTCCACCTGGTCCTCGACCGGCTTGATCTCCACCGGCGGATCGACAAGGCCGGTCGGGCGGATCACCTGCTCGGAGAAGGCACCGGCGGTCTGCTCCATCTCCCACGGGCCGGGCGTGGCCGAGACGGAGACGGTCTGCGGGCGCATGACGTCCCATTCGTTGAAGCGCAGCGGGCGGTTGTCGATGCAGCTCGGCAGGCGGAAGCCATATTCGGCGAGCGTGATCTTGCGGCGGTGGTCGCCGCGCGCCATGGCGCCGATCTGCGGCACGGTCTGGTGGCTCTCGTCCACGAAGAGAATGGCGTTCTCCGGCAGATATTCGAACAGCGTGGGCGGCGGCTCACCGGGCAGGCGGCCAGTGAGGAAGCGCGAATAATTCTCGATGCCCGCGCACGAGCCGGTGGCGGCGATCATCTCCAGGTCGAAATTGGTGCGCTGCTCCAGCCGCTGGGCCTCCAGCAGCTTGCCCTCCGCCACCAGCTCCTTGAGGCGCTCGGTCAGCTCGTGGCGGATCGCCTCCATCGCCTGCTTGAGCGTGGGCCCCGGCGTGACGTGGTGGCTGTTGGGAAACACCTTCACATAATCGAGGCTCGCCGCTTTCCTGCCGGTCAGCGGATCGAACTCGACGATCTCCTCCACCTCGTCGCCGAAGAAGCTCACGCGCCAGGCGGTGTCCTCATAGTGGCTGGGAAAGATCTCCAGATTGTCGCCGCGCACCCGGAAATTGCCGCGCGCGAAGGCGGCGTCGTTGCGCTTATATTGCAGCGCCACCAGCTTGCGGATGATCTCGCGCTGGTCGGCCACCTGCCCCTTCTTGAGGGAGAAGGTCATGGCCGAATAGGTCTCGACCGAGCCGATGCCATAAAGGCAGGAGACCGAGGCGACGATCAGCACGTCGTCCCGCTCCAGCAGCGCGCGCGTGGCCGAGTGGCGCATCCGGTCGATGGCCTCGTTCACGCTCGACTCCTTCTCGATATAGGTGTCGGAGCGCGGCACATAGGCCTCGGGCTGGTAATAATCGTAGTAGCTGACGAAATATTCGACCGCATTCTCCGGGAAGAAATTCTTGAATTCGCCATAGAGCTGGGCGGCGAGGATCTTGTTGGGCGCGAGAATGAGCGCCGGGCGCTGCACCGCCTCGATCACCTTGGCCATGGTGAAGGTCTTGCCCGATCCGGTGACGCCCAGCAGCACCTGGTCGCGCTCGCCGGCACGGGCATTCTCCACCAGCTCGGCAATGGCCGTGGGCTGGTCGCCGGCCGGCTCATAATCGGAAACCAGCTTGAACGGACGACCGCCCTCCGCCTTCTCCGGCCGCGCGGGGCGATGGGGGACGAAGGACGCGCCGGTCTCCGGCTCGTCGAGAGTCGTGCGGATGGTGATGGCCATGGCCGGCAATATGGAGCGGGCCGGCCCCCGCGACAAGGCGGAATGGAACAAAGCGGGATCATGACACGACGAAAGCGGCGCCGGGCCCCATTGGCCGGCATCCCGCCCCTTGCCCTTGCGCGCGAAAGCCGCCATGCCTTGGCCCGACCCGGCAAACGGGCATGGTCGCGCCGATCCATTTCGACACAGGACTATCCGCCATGCGCCGTGTTTCCGCTTTCGCCCTTCCCGTGGCCTTTCTCCTGCCGCTCGCCGCCTGCGGCAGCCAGCCGACCGTCTCGGCTACCAATGCGAGCGCGGCGGAAGTGCAGGAAAAGCTCGCCGCCGCGACGAGTGGCGGCAATGCCATCACGCTGGAACCGGGCCGCTGGGAAGGCGCAATGACCATGCACGAGATGGACATTCCCGGCATTCCCCCCGCCGTGCGCGAGCAGATGAAGGCGCAGATGGGCGCCGACCGCAGCTTCGCCAATTGCGTCACGCCGGAGGACGTGAAGGAGCAGAAGGCGCTCTTCACCGGCGATGCCGACGATAAGAGCTGCAAATATGACAATTTCACGCTGGCCGGCGGCCGCATCGACGCCACGCTGACCTGCAATCGACCGGAGGGCCGCATGACCATGACCATGGCCGGCACCTATTCGCCGCAGAGCTACCGGATGGACATGTCCAGCAAGACCGAGGGCGCAGGGCCAGGCGGCGTCCTGGCCATGAAGATGAGCGTGGAGGCCAGGCGCGTGGGTGCCTGCAAGGGCACGCCGGACGAGCTTTGAAGGCCGGCGCGGCGCGACATGGACGGGATCGCGCGCATGACCGCCGCGCCCTGCCGCACCACTCTTGATTTTGATCCGTGTCATCGCTCTGTTAACGTGCGAGACCTAAGGATCACCGATCCCGGAGAGCCGCGCGGGCGCATCCTGTGCCTGCGCGGTCGATAAAAAACCGCGCTGACATTGGAGCTTTGAAGGATGGCTGTTCTCACGCCCAGGGAATCGGACGGCTACATTTATTTCGATGAAGAGGAATGCGCCGCCGCCGGCGCGGCCCTCGCCGAGCGCTACCAGTCCGCGCAGCCCTTCCCGCATATCGCCATCGACGACTTCCTGCCCGTCGATTTCCTGCGCGGGCTGCTCGGCGAATTCCCGGACAATAGCGGCCGGCGCTATTTCGACCGCGATCAGGAGCGTTTCAAGTTCCAGGTCCGGCCCGAGGCCATTCCCGGCCGCCGCCTGCGCAACCTGGTGATCGAGCTGAACAGCCCCGCCATCCTCAAGTTCCTGGAGGGCATGACTGGTATCAGACATCTGATCGCCGACCCTTATTATGTCGGCGGCGGCCTGCACGAGACGCTTCCCGGCGGCCATCTGGGCGTCCACGCCGACTTCAACCTGCACAAGGGCATGAATGTGGAGCGGCGGCTCAACCTGCTCGTCTATCTCAACGACGACTGGTCGCCCGATTATGGCGGCGATCTGGAGCTGTGGGACCAGAAGATGGAGAAGCGCTGGCACAAGATCGCCCCGCTTCTCGGTCGCGCCGTGGTCTTCAACACGTCGCTGGACAGCTATCACGGCCAGCCCGATCCGCTGAGTTGCCCGCCGGACCGCTCGCGCAAGTCCATCGCCACTTATTATTATACGGCCAATGCCGAGGGACTGCGGACCCTCCCCGACCGCACGACCGTGTTCAAGCCGCGCAACGGCACGACCGACCGGAACGACCGCCGCGTGCAGTTCGACCATCTGCTGCGCGACTGGGTGCCGCCCAAGCTCTATCGCTCCGTACGCCGGTTCAACCCCTTCAAATAAGGCGACATACGCACGCGAACGCCACCTTGCGTGACGATTTCGCACGCGAGGGACGTTTGTTTTTTGTTCGCGCGGATGTAGAGTCGCGCCGCTCGGCATGAGGGACGACATGCCGGGCAAACAGGGCCGCGCCCCGCCGGGGTGTCGCTTTTGCCGGCCCCTCGCCTTGCCGGGGATCGGCTGGTTTTCGTGTGATTTCGAGCCCGGACGGCACTGCCCGGCCGGCCGGGAAAGCGCGGGGGAGAGGTGTAAGAAAAGGACATTGAAGAGTCGCGCCGGTGCGATCGAAACCGGGCCGATGCCAGCCGGGAGCCGGATGCGTCGGATCCGTCGTGGGGTGGAAGGAGCACGACATCATGCTGATCGGCTATACATTGGTCGGCACGAACGACATGCAGCGGGCCATGGCGTTTTACGACGCGCTGTTCGCAACAGTGGGCGTGAACCGCATGCTCGAATTGCCGCGCCTCGCGGGGTGGGGCGTCAACTGGGAAACACCGATCTTCGGCGTCGCCATTCCCTTCGATGGCGGCCCCGCCGTCGCCGGCAACGGTGCCATGGTCGCCCTCGGCCAGCGCACGCGAGAGAAGGTGCGCAGGCTCCATGCCAAGGCGCTTGCTCTGGGCGGCAAGGATGAAGGCGCGCCCGGCCTGCGCGGCGTGGAAGGCGTCAACGCCTTCTATGTCGCCTATGTCCGCGATCTCGACGGCAACAAGCTGGCCTTCTACTGCGTGGGGCCCGGCGAGGACGACTGAACGGCAGAGCATCCGAGTTTTGCCCGAACACGACGGACGGGCAACGTTCCGATACGACCTGCACTGGTGATGCCTCGGCCGGGGTCCGATGAGCCCATCCTTGTGCTCCTGCGCAAGCAGGAGTTCAGCCAGGTCCAGCCGCCGCGCATGACCGCCCTGTGCTCCTGCTTCCGCAGGAGCACAGATTTTCCATACCGCATCACCCACACGCCCGACTTGTGCCGACCCAAGTTATCGCTCGTGCCGCCACCCAAGCCCCGATTGAGCCGTCGCGCGCGGCGTGGCAAAGCACTGCCCATGACCAATCCGCCTCCCAGCCCGTCACCCACTCCCTCGCCCCGTCTCGCCGCCTATCTCGCCCGCATCGGGCTCGATGCGCCGCCGCCGATCTCGCCGGAGGGACTGGGCGGATTGCTGGCCGCGCATCGCCGCGCCATCGCCTTCGAGAATCTCGACGTGCGCCTGGGCCGGCCCATCCGCATCGACGGCGACAGCGTGTTCGACAAGCTGGTGACGCGCCGGCGCGGGGGCTATTGCTTCGAGCAGAACCGCCTGCTGGCCGACATACTGCGCGAGCTGGGCTTCGCGCTGCGGCCCCTGCTGGCGCGCGTGCGGCTGGGCGCGGCGCCGGAGGCCGTGCCGGTGCGCAGCCATGTGACGCTGCTGGTCACGCTGGATGGCGAACCCTGGGTCGCCGAGGGCGGCTTTGGCGGCAGCGACCTCCCGGCTTTGCCGCTGGTGGACGGCGCGCAGGCCGCCTCGCCGGACGGCGCCCGTCACCGCCTGCGCAAGCTGGGCGCGGCCGGCACGCTCGCGGGCGAATGGCTGATCGAGCGCGCCGGGCCGCATGGCGCCACGGACGGGCGCGCCGCCCCGCATGAGGACTGGCAGCCGCAATATAGCTTCGACCTCGCCCATGTCGCACCGGACGATCTGGAACAGTGCAATCACTGGACCTCGACGCGCCCCGGCACGCGCTTCACCATGCTGCACATCGCCAGCATCGTCCTGCCCGATGGTTTCGCCGCGATGACCGACCGCGCGCTCACCCTGCATCGCGGCGGCGTGAAGACCGAGCAGGCCATCGCCACGCCCGCCGACTATGCCCACACGCTGCGCGACATCTTCCGCATCGACTTCAGCGAGATCGAGGCGGCCGCCCTGCCGCTCTTCGCGCCGCAGCGGGCCGAATAAGGATCAGAAGAAGGCGCGGCCGGCAATCACCAGCAGGATCGCGCCGAGCAGCGAGCCGCCAAAGCCGGCCGGGCTGAACGGCTCGCTGGCTCGTCCGCCACGGAACAGGCGCGGCAGCAGCCCGCCCACCACCGAGCCCCCGAAGCCCAGCAGCATCGAGGCGACGAGTCCCATCGGGTCGCTCCCCGGCACCAGGAACCGGGCCAGCAGGCCGACGATCAGGCCAACGAAGCAGATACGCAGAAATTCGCCCATGATTGTTTCCCCTCCTTGCGGCGTTCGCCCCGCGCTCTCTCTCACCGCCACTATGGCGCGTTCCGCGCGGGCCGCAAGCATGGCCTGCCCGCTCCGGCCCTTGAACGCCGCGCCCGAGAGGCTTATCCGCGCCGGCAGAAAGGGATTTTTCCAGCATGACCGTCACGATCAAGACCGCCGATCTCATCGAGAGCGTCGCCGATGCGCTGCAATATATCAGCTACTATCACCCCATGGACTATATCCGTGCGCTGGGCGCGGCCTATGAAGCGGAGCAGGGCCCGGCGGCGAAGGACGCCATCGCGCAGATCCTCACCAACAGCCGTATGTGCGCCGAGGGCCACCGGCCGATCTGCCAGGACACCGGCATCGTCAACGTGTTCGTGAAATGGGGCATGGATTGCCGGCTGGACGACACCAGCCGCGCGCTTCAGGACGTGATCGACGAGGGCGTGCGCCGCGCCTATCTCCACCCGGAGAACAAGCTGCGCGCCTCGGTGCTGGCCGACCCCGCCTTCACCCGCCGCAACACCCGGGACAACACGCCCTGCGTGCTGCATGTCGAGATGGTGCCGGGCGCGCATGTGAGCATCGACGTGGCGGCCAAGGGCGGCGGCAGCGAGAACAAGAGCAAGTTCAAGATGATGAACCCCAGCGACAACATCGTCGACTGGGTGCTGGAGATGCTGCCGCAAATGGGCGCGGGCTGGTGCCCGCCCGGCATGCTGGGCATCGGCATCGGCGGCACGGCCGAACATTGCGTATTGCTGGCCAAGAAGGCGCTGATGGAGCCCATCGACATGGCGCAGCTCAAGCAGCGCGGCCCGCAGAACGATATCGAGGCGCTGCGCATCGAGATTTTCGACAAGGTGAATGCGCTCGGCATCGGCGCGCAGGGTCTGGGGGGCCTTGCGACCATCCTCGACGTCAAGATCATGGACGCGCCCTGCCATGCGGCGGGCAAGCCGGTCGCCATGATCCCCAATTGCGCCGCCACGCGCCACGCCCATGTCACGCTCGACGGCTCCGGGCCGGCCTATCTGGAAACGCCCCGGCTCGACGAGTGGCCCAAGGTGGACTGGGCGCCGGACAGCGCCGCCATCCGCGTCGATCTCGATGCGCTGACGCCCGAGATGGTGCGCGGCTGGAAGCAGGGCGACCGGCTGCTCCTCAACGGCAAGATGCTCACCGGCCGCGATGCCGCACACAAGCGCATCGCCGACATGCTGGCGAAGGGCGAGCCGCTGCCGGTCGAGTTCAAGGGCCGCGTCATCTATTATGTGGGCCCGGTCGATCCGGTAGGCGAGGAGATCGTGGGCCCCGCCGGCCCGACCACGGCCACGCGGATGGACAAGTTCACGCGGATGATGCTGGAGCAGGGCCTGCTGGCGATGGTGGGCAAGGCAGAGCGCGGGCCCATGGCGGTGGATGCCATCCGCGACCATCAAAGCGCCTATCTGATGGCGGTGGGCGGCGCGGCCTATCTGGTCGCCCGCGCCATCAAGGGATCGCGCGTCGTCGGCTTCGAGGATCTGGGCATGGAAGCCATTTACGAGTTCGAGGTGACGGACTTCCCGGTGACGGTGGCGGTGGACAGCGCGGGACAGAATGTCCACCAGCTCGCCCCGCTCGTCTGGCGCAAGAAGATCGCGGACGAGGGCCTGCTGGAAAAGGCATGACGGCGGGCGGCGCGGGAATGGAAAGTGCCGGGCGGGGTGGCCAGTCGCCACCGCCCGCGCTTCGCTTCCAGCCGCTGGGAACGGCATCGCCCGAAGAGCGGGCCGCCTTTTTCGCGCTCTATCACAAGGCCCTGCCCGCCAGCGAGCGCAAGCCGGACACCGCGCTTCTCGCCATGGCGCAGCGGGCCGATTGCGTAGTGGAGCTGGCATTGCTGGGCGCGGTGGCGGTGGGTTTCCTGGTGCTCTATCGCGCGCAGGCCCAGCCGATCGCGCTGCTCGACTATCTCGGCGTGGACGCCTCGGCACGCAGCGGCGGGCTGGGAACGGCGCTATTCGCGCGCGCCGCCGCTCTGGCGGAGGGCCGCACGCTGCTCATTGAAGTGGAGAGCGATGGCGACATCCACGCGCCCGATCTGGCCGAGCGCCGGCGCCGCAAGCGCTTCTACGCGCGGCAGGGCTGCCGGCAGATTGCGGGCCTTGCCTATCGGATGCCGGCGCAGGGCACCGGGACACCGCCGCCCATGGACCTGCTGGCGCTCACCGCGCACGACCTTGTCCCGCGCGAGACGCTGCGCGCGTGGATCAACGACATCCATGTCCACGCTTATGGTCAGCCGAGCGACCATCCGCTCATCGCGCACATGATGGCGTGCCTGCCGGAGCGGCTGGCGTTGGAGCCCATCCAGACCGGCTGAAGTCCGTGCTCCTGCGCAGGCAGCAGCACATCTCAGACCTGTTGGAAATTCAGCCTCAGCCCCGGCCGGGGCCAGCGGCACTTGAAGAGCCTGCCGGTCGCCGATCCGGTGATCCACGCCGTGCGCATGTCCCGCCCGCCGAAGCAGATGTTGGTGGTGATGGGGTCGGGCACGGAGAGATGGTCGCAGGCGCCCGTCGCCGGGTCTATCACCGTGATGCCGCCATTGAAGAGCGTCGCCGCGCAGATGCGCCCGTCCGCCTCCAGCGCCAGGCTGTCGAACCACTGCATGCCGGGCAGGTTCACGACGACGCGGCCCGCCATGTGGCCAGCGGCGGGCTCCAGCGCGCCGGGCGCGGTCAGGGGCGCCGCCCAGCAGCGCTGCATGATGGAATCGACCCAGTAGAGCGTGCCGCCATCGGGCGAGAGGCCGATGCCGTTGGGCGAAATCTGCTCGCTGCGCTGGCGCACGATGCCGCTGCCGTCCGCCCTGGCATGATAGAGGCCGCCCAGCCGCCGGTTCTCGCCGTCCGTATAGCCGAAGCAAGTGAACCAGAAATCGCCCCGCGCATCGAAGACGATGTCATTGGGGGCATTGAGCGGCAGCCCCGCGCACTGGTCGTAGAGCGTCTCGACCGCGCCCGTCGCCAGATCGACGCGCTGGATGAAACCGCCCTCATAGCGCTCCGGCAGGCCGAGCTTGCCTTCCTCCTGCCAGCGCTCGGGGAAAGTGAAGGCGCCGCCATTATTGACGACATACACCTTGCCATCCGGCCCCAGCGCCGCGCCATTGGGCCCGCCGCCCAGCTCTGCGATCACCTCCAGCGTGCCGTCCGGCGCGACGCGGGTGAGCGTGCGCCGCGCGATCTCGACCACCAGCACGGACCCGTCCGGCAGGGCGATGGGCCCTTCCGGGAAGAGCAGCCGGTCGGTCACAAGCTCCAGTTGCAGGTCCATCGCGTGCCCCTCTTCCATGCGCGACTCTGGCGGCCGCGCCTCTGCTTAACGCCGGGCGGCCATCCTGTCAGGCGCGTACCCGGCCGACGAGGCTCCATGTGACGAGCACCGACATGACGCCGCAAAAGGCCATGCCCAGAGCAAGGCTCATCGGCAGGCCGTCGGTCAGCCGCGCGAACAGCGCGACGATGGCGCCGGAAAGGGCGAGCTGGACGAAGCCAAGCAGGGCCGAGGACTGGCCGATCCGCTCGGGATGCGTGGAGAGCGCGCCGGCCTGGGTCTGCGGCTGCACGATGCCCCAGCCGAAGGTGTAGAGGATCTGCGGCAGGATGAGCGCGGCCCAGTCCTCCGGCCAGAGCGACACCGCAGCGAGCATGACGGCCGGCCCGGCGAGCTGGAACAGCGTACCGATGCGCGCCGTCCCATCCACGCCGCGCCGGTGCACCAGCCGGTAGGAGGCGACATTGCCGGCCATGAAGCCCAGCGTCGAGAAAGCCAGCAGCAGCGCGAAACCGCCGGCCGCAAAGCCCAGATGGCCGATGAACACCTGCGGCGCGGCCGAGGAGAAGAGCAGGATGCCGCTATAGGCAAAGGCATTGCCGACCACATAGGCCATGAGCGCGGGCGAGCGCAGCAGCGCGGCGAGCGAGCGGACCAGCCCCGGCGGATCGAGCGGCAGGCGTTTGGCGGCGGGCAGTGTCTCGGGCAGGCGCGCCACGCTCGCCAGCCAGATCACGAGCGCCATGACCGCCATGGCGAGGAAGGGCGCGCGCGCGCCGCCCAGCTCGACCAGCACGCCACTGGCCAGCGGCGCCAGAATGGGCACGACGCCGAACAGCACGCCGATGAGCGCCAGTGCGCGCGCCGCCGCCTCGCGCGGGAGCTGGTCGCGCACGATGGTGCGTGCGAGCAGCACCGCCATGGCCGCGCCCAGCCCCTGCAACACCCGCGCGGCGAGCAGCAGCGCGTAAGTGGGCGCCAGCGCGGCCAGCAGGCCGCCGAGCGCATAGACGAGCAGCCCGGTGAGAATCACCGGCCGCCGGCCCAGCGCATCGGCGAGCATGCCGCCCACGAGCTGGGCGAGCGCAAAGCTGATGACGAAGGCGCTCATCGCCGTGGAGATGCGCGTCGCCTCCACCTCCAGCGTGCCGGCCAGAGCCGGCAGCGCGGGCGACAGGCCGTCGATCGAGGCGGGCAGCGTCGCGGTCAGCGCCGCCAGCAGCACGATCTGGCCGATGGGCAGGCGATCGGTCGGGCGCGCGGCGGGCGGCGCGCCTTGGTCTGCGCTCATGCGTGTCTGCCTTGCTGGTTGATTGCCGGGCTCAGCGATTGCCGGCGCTGTCGAGCTTGCCGAACTTCGCCTCGAAACCGGCAATGTCGCCCCGCGCGAGGAAACCGGCCTGCTCCACCCAGTTGTCGCGGGTGATGCGCCCCTTGAAGGTGCCGAGTTGGGCATCGAGCGCGGCAATCTCCGCCGGACCCAGGGCCGCGATCTGGTCGAAGCGGGTGACGCCCAGCTCGCTCAGGCGCGCGGCGAGCTTGGGCCCCACGCCCTTGAGCTGGCGCAGATCGTCCGCGCCGCCGGCGGGCGCCGCGACGGCAGCGAGCGGAGCGGCGGCGGGCGCGGACTCAGCCGTGGACGCGACCGCAGGCATGGGCGCGACCGCAGGCGTGGACGCGACCGCAGGCGTGGGCTCGGCGCGGACTTCCTCCACCTTCTCGACGATGGCGTCGACCACGTCCTCCACCGCTTCGGTCGCCGCGCCGATGGCCGTCATGCTGGTGTCGATATGGCGGCCGGCGGTGTTGCCGCGCGAGCGGATCAGCCAGAAGAGCAGGATCGCCACGGCCAGGACGATCAGAAGAGTGATGGCGAGGGATGGCGTCATGTTTCTGGCCCCTGTCATAAAATTGCCGGCGTTGAACCGGCCGACCATAGGACCGCGCCGGGCGCTTTGCCAAGCATGCGCTGCGCCGGCCGGAAGGAACCGCTCACCCCTCCAGAGGGCGGGAAAATATTTTCACCCCCGGCCTTTTGGCCTTGCAATTCGCGGAGGCGGCGAAAGCCCGCGCGTCGCCGCGCTGCAACAGGCGGGGCGGCGCCGGAGCCACCCTTTTCATCGGCGAGCCGAGCCCTTAACCTGTGCTTTACACCTTGCATCCCGAATCCAATGTGGCACTATCCATGGTGGTTCGGTATGGGGAGCCACTCAACAACTTGTGTCTGTCGCGTCGAACGGGATTCGCCGCACGGATGGTTGACGCCCCCTTGCCGGGGAGAACCGCAAAAGCGCTGGCGCGTTGCGCGCCGGGGCTTGACCAGATCGAACGAAGAGAGAACATTGGGGGCCGTGGACATGGAGTTTCGGGATTTGCAGGCTGAGCAGACAGCGGAGACCACGCTTTCTCACGACGCGGGCGGCGTGCCGGCGGCGGCGGCTTCGGGCCCGGAGGACGGCGGCGCCGCCAAGCCCTCGCGCGGCAAGAAGGCCGCATCGAGCACGAACAGCATCGACGTGCGCCGCTTCGACGTGACGACGGATGCGAGCCGGGACGCGCTCCTCACCGAATTCGGCAAGGAGACGCTCAAGGACCGCTACCTGCTGCCCGGCGAATCCTTCCAGGACCTGTTCGCCCGCGTCGCGGCCGCCTATGCCGACGATCAGGACCATGCGCAGCGGCTCTACGACTATATCTCGCGCCTGTGGTTCATGCCGGCCACGCCCGTGCTCTCCAATGGCGGCACCGGCCGGGGCCTGCCGATCAGCTGCTATCTGAACAGCGTGGACGACAGCCTGGAAGGCATCGTCAACACCTGGAACGAGAATGTGTGGCTCGCCTCGCGCGGCGGCGGCATCGGCACTTATTGGGGCGCGGTGCGCGGCATCGGTGAGCCGGTGGGCCTCAACGGCAAGACCAGCGGCATCATCCCCTTCGTGCGCGTGATGGATTCGCTGACGCTGGCGATCAGCCAGGGCTCGCTGCGGCGCGGCTCGGCGGCCTGTTATCTGGACATCTCGCACCCGGAGATCGAGGAGTTCCTGGAGATCCGCAAGGCCAGCGGCGACTTCAACCGCAAGGCGCTCAACCTGCACCATGGCGTGCTCATCACCGATGCCTTCATGGAAGCGGTGCGCGAGGGCGCGGAATTCGAGCTGAAGAGCCCCAAGGACGGCAGCGTGCGCAGCAAGGTCGATGCGCGCAGCCTGTTCCAGAAGCTGGTCGAGACGCGCCTTGCCACCGGCGAGCCTTATATCGTCTTCGCCGACACGGTGAACCGCGCGATGCCCAAGCATCACCGCGACGTGGGGCTCAAGGTCTCCACCTCCAACCTGTGCTCGGAGATCACGCTGCCCACTGGCCGCGACCAGCTCGGCAACGATCGCACGGCGGTGTGCTGCCTCTCCTCGCTCAATCTGGAGACCTGGGACGAGTGGAATGGCGACAAGCGCTTCGTCGAGGACGTGATGCGCTTCCTGGACAATGTGTTGCAGGACTATATCGACCGCGCGCCGGACGAGATGGCCCGCGCCAAGTACAGCGCCAGCCGCGAGCGCTCGGTCGGCATGGGCGTGATGGGCTTCCACAGCTTCCTGCAGGCGCGCGGCATTCCGTTCGAAGGCGCCATGGCGAAGAGCTGGAACCTCAGGATCTTCAAGCATATCAGCGCCCGCGCCAATGAGGCCTCGATGCTGCTCGCCCAGGAGCGCGGCCCCTGCCCGGATGCCGCCGATCAGGGCGTGATGGAGCGCTTCTCCTGCAAGATGGCGATCGCGCCGACCGCCTCGATCAGCATCATCTGCGGCGGCACCTCCGCCTGCATCGAGCCGATCCCGGCGAACATCTACACGCACAAGACCCTCTCGGGCAGCTTCATCGTCAAGAATCCCTATCTGGAGAAGGTGCTGGCGGCCAAGAGCAAGGATTCCACCAATGTGTGGAACACCATCCTGGAGCGGGGCGGGTCCGTCCAGCATCTCGACTTCCTGACGCAGGAAGAGAAGGACGTGTACAAGACCAGCTTCGAGATCGACCAGCGCTGGCTGGTGGAACTGGCGGCGGACCGCACGCCTTTCATCGATCAGGCGCAGTCGCTCAATCTCTTCATCCCCGCCGACGTGGAGAAATGGGATCTGCTCATGCTCCACTTCCGCGCCTGGGAGCTGGGCATCAAATCGCTCTATTACCTCCGCTCGAAATCCGTGCAGCGCGCAGGGTTCGCCGGTGGGGTCGAGGCGGACAACACGCCCGAGCTACGCAAGATCGAGGCAGAGGCGACGGATTATGACGAGTGCCTGGCCTGCCAGTGAGCCCGCGAGCGGCCTGATGCTCCGTCATCGTGCCAGCCTGAAGGCGCGCGGAAATCCGCGTGGCCGTGGCGCGTGCGCGCTGTATCCGGCGCCGCGTGCCGCTCGCCCGCACGCGGCGATTGCGCGCACATCGGCTGTACGGACGGGGGATGTACCGGCGGGCCGATCCCGGAACGCAATTGGCCCGGCTCTTTCATCAAGAGCCGGGCCCGACATCCGTGACCCGAACGCCCTGCGACGCGCCCGGACCTGCAGATGCCTATGCGTTGACGTGGTGAGCGGCGGCGGCGCGGAACACGGCGTGGGAGTGGACCGCGCCCAGGCACCGGCCGGTTCAGCGCACGCCCGACCCGCTTGTTGTTCCCGCGCCGGGTCCGCCGGAAAGATCGCCGGCCATGCCGGTTCCCGTTCCCGACTCCGTTTCCGACAGAGTCCCCTCGCGGCCGGCCGGCAGCGGCGTGCCCGCTTTCAGATAGACGCGATTGTCCTCGATACGGTCGACCGATTCCCAGTCCAGATAATGGTGGGCGCCATCGGCGGAATCGCTGCGCGTCAGCTTGATGCGGTTGTCCTCGACCTCATCCACCGTGCCGATATGGCGGCCGGCGGCGTCGCTGACCTCCATATGCTCCTTGATACGCCATTTCTCGAACATCTCGGCTCTCCTTGCATGAGGGATAAGTTGGGCATGAGGGATATGTTGGAAAAATGAGCAAGGTCGCGCTTCGGTTCCGTTTTGCGGGGCGCCGCTGGGCCCCATCGCTGCACGGCTTGTCGGCGCGTAGCCTCGGCTCGTCGCTGCTGGTGCTGCCGCTGCTCGCCGGCTGCGCGCGCCAGACGGCGCAAACCGTGGCACAGGGCGCGGATACGCCGGGTTTCCTGCTCGGCCTGTGGCACGGCTTCATCTTCCCCGTGGCATGGTTCCTCTCCCTGTTCATGCCCGAGGTCGCCATCTACGCCGTGCCCAACACGGGCGGCTGGTATGATTTCGGCTATTTCATCGGCATCGTCTTTCTGGGCGTCGGCGCCAACCGCACCCGCACCGTAACGCGCACCATCTATGTCAGCCGCTGGGGCGGGCGCCCATGACGCGCGCCGCGCTCGTCATGGCCTGCGTCTCGGCCTCCGCTGCCCTGGCTGGCGCCGTCATCCTCGCCCGGCCCGCGCGCAGCGAGCAGGGCGTCTACGGCAAGCGCATCGCCGGCACGATGTTCTGCTCCCTGGCGCTCATTCTCGCCCTCTTCGCCTGGGGCATGGAAAGGGCGGCGGGATGAGCCGGCACAGCAGCCTTCAGCCGGGGAATGTCGGCTCGCCCTGCCGACCCCCGCCCGGCCTGGCCTTCACGCGGCGATGAAAACGCGCCGCGCAATCCCTATCTCGACATCTCGTTCCACGGAGTAACGCCCATGCCTCTTCTTCAAGCCAGCAAGGTCTACAAACCCTTCGAATATCCCTGGGCCTACGACTTCTGGAAGCGCCAGCAGCAGGTGCACTGGATGGCCGAGGAAGTGCCGCTGGGCGAGGACTGCCGCGACTGGGCGCAGAATCTCTCCGAGCATGAGCGCAACCTGCTCACCCAGATCTTCCGCTTCTTCACTCAGGCGGACGTGGAAGTGCAGGATTGCTACCACGACAAATATGGCCGTGTGTTCAAGCCCACCGAGATCAAGATGATGCTCACGGCCTTCTCCAACATGGAGACGATCCACATCGCGGCCTACAGCCATCTGCTCGACACCGTGGGTATGCCGGAGAGCGAATACAGCGCCTTCCTCGATTATGAGGCGATGCGCGACAAGCATAATTATATGCAGCAGTTCGGCGTGGATAATGACGAGGACATCGCCCGTACGCTCGCCATGTTCGGGGGCTTCACCGAGGGCATGCAGCTCTTCGCCAGCTTCGCGATGCTGATGAACTTCCCGCGCTTCAACAAGATGAAGGGCATGGGCCAGATCATCAGCTGGTCGGTGCGCGACGAGAGCCTGCACTGCGAGGGGATCACCCGGCTGTTCCACGCCTTCGTCGAAGAGCGCCAGTGCCTCACCCGCGCGGTGAAGGAAGACATCATCGACTGCTGCCAGAAGACGGTGCGGCTGGAGGACGCCTTCATCGACCTCGCCTTCGAGATGGGGCCGGTGCCCGGCATGACGGCCAAGGAGATCAAGCGCTACATCCGCTACATCGCGGACTGGCGCCTGGGCCAGCTCGGCCTCCAGCCCATCTACATGATCGAGGAGCACCCGCTGCCCTGGCTCACGCCGCTGCTGAACGGCGTGGAGCACGCCAATTTCTTCGAGACCCGCGCGACGGAATATTCCAAGGGCGCGACCCGGGGCAACTGGAACGAGGTGTGGGACAGCTTCGACCGCCGCAAGAAGCTGCGCGCCAATGACGGCGAGAACGCCGCGGAAGACGCAGGCGACGAGAGCGAGGACATGTTCTCCAAGGCGGGCGTCGCCGCCGAATAAGGCCGGCGACGACCTCTCGGCGGGCATAGCGCGCCGATGCGGCCGGCGGTCGGGACACAGAAGAAGGGGCGGCGCTGACCGGGCGCCGCCCCCTTCCTTTGCCCCGTGCGCAATGTGATCGGCCCGGCCGTGCCAGAGTTTCTCGATCAAGAGAGAAAACAGTGCTCCTGCGCAGGCAGAAGCCCAAGGCGCCTATGCACTGCGGTAGAGCTTGGGCTTGGGCTTGGGCTTGGGCTTCTGCCTGCGCAGGAGCACAACATCGGCTCAATCAAAACGGAAAGACCCTAATCGGGCACCGATCCGTCCTCGTCGTCCATATTCTCCTCGCCGGCAAAGGCGTCCATGTCGATATGGCCGGAGCGGTTCATGCCGGTCATGCGGTCGACCAGATCCTGCGTATCGTCGGGGATGATCTGCGTGGGGTCGGCGTGGCCGCCATGCTCCGTTCCCTCCTCTTCGCGCGTGCTGTTGGGATGCTCCAGCGCTTCCTGCGCCACATCCTGCGCCTGAGTGCCGCTCTCGTCCTGCTCGGCATTCTGGCGATCGGGATCATTGATGTCGGCCGGGGGCGCCGGCTTGCGGCTATCGGTCATGGGGCTGTTCCTTCACATCCTTCCCCCGGTTCTTTCCCGGAGGCCAACGGCAGGCGGCCGCTCACGCGCTATTCGTTGATCTCATCCTCCACGGCCTGGCCGGCCGACTGGATGTCCTTGCCGGCGCCTTTCACCGTGGCGCAGGCACTGAGCGACAGCGCCGCGCCCATGAGGGCGGCGAGCATTATGGCATGCGGCCTTGCAGGCGATTTTCCGGGGGTCTTCATGTCATCATCCTTTTCCATGCGAGGAGGAGATCGTCCGGCAGGCCGGCGCGCGCATCCTCAGTCGAGTGCGTCCGAACCCGCCTCGCCAACCGATTCGACGTCGCGGCCAAAGCCCTTCACCGTCGCGCAGCCGGCCAGCGGCACCGCAACGATCAGCAGCAAGGTGAGCAGGGCGCCAGTTCTCATCGCTTCATTCCTGTCCTGTCCAAATAGTCCGGGCTGAAAACGCTTCGTTCTGCCTTTGGTTGCGGCCGCGCGCTCCCCCGCGCCGCCTGAACGGAGGCTGTCACCCAGGTTCAGAAGCGCTTCACGACGCGGCGCGCAGAAGCAAGACACCGAAAAAAAAGGATCGGAGTGAGAGTGATGAACAGGCTTCTCGGAAAAGGCATCGCGGCGCTGACGCTGGGCATCATGACCCTGGGCGGCATCGCGGCGACCCCGGCGCTCGCGCAGCGCCATGACAATGGCCGCCACGACGGCTGGCGCAACCAGGACCGCCATCGCCAGGACAATCGCTATCGGCACAACGCCGGCCCGCGCGACCGCGTGGTCGTGATCCACCGCTACGACTGGAACCGGCCGGACCCGCGCTACAAGGGCTATTATGCCAATCGCTATTATCGCGGCGGCTATGCGCCCATCCGGGTGACGCGCCAGACGCGCATCTATCGCGGAGCGGACGATCGCTATTATTGCCGCCGCAGCGACGGCACCACCGGCCTCATCGTCGGCGCGGCCATCGGCGGCGTCATCGGCGACCGGCTGGACCGGGGCCGTTCGAGCGTGCTGGGCGCCATTCTCGGCGCGGCGGCCGGCGGCGCGATCGGCCATGATATCGACCGGGGCAATCTCGTCTGCCGTTAAGGCACGCATCGCCCCCCGGCCTCAATATCGAAGGACGCCGCCCCGTTCGCGCCGGGCGGCGTCCGCGCATCGGCGGCGGGGCGAGAGGCGCCGAGGCCCCTTCCGCCTCCATGGCGCCACGGCCCGTCCCGCGCACCTGAAACGGGCGGCAATTCATGCTATAGCGAGTCTCCATCCAACGCTGCCCTCAAGCCAAGGAGATCGTTTCATGGAACCCATCACCATCGAGGACCGGAAGAAGGAGCTGCGCACGCTGCTCAACAAGGTCCAGGCCTTCCCCTCGCAGGACTGGACGCGCGAGCGCCAGCGCATCGTCGTGTTGCAGGAGATGATCGCGGCCAACGCGCCGCAGCGCCAGCCCGCCTGAGCCTGGCCACGGCCCATTTTCGGGCCCTCTCCCTCGGCCTGCCGACCGTTCGACTCGCCCTGTCGCACCGGGCGCGGCAGTATCGCTTGCATCTGAATCGCGCTAACGGCACAGCAGCGTAATGAGCCATGAACCATGCTTGCGATCAGGGAGAGGGAACAAGGGCATGACCCATGCAAGGGGCGCCACGCCGTGGAATTTCGTCGCGTTCCTGCCGGCGGCCGCCGCCGCGGGATTGCTCGCGGGCTGCGCCACCAAGGCGCCGCCGCCGATCGAAACCATCATCGTACCGCTGCCGGAAAATCCGCCGCCCACGCCGACGCTTCCCGTGCTGGAGCCGGTGCCGCCGGAGCTGGTGACGGCCAGTCGCGCGGAGGATCTGTGGCACCTGCGCTCGGCGCTCAATGTCGCCGCGCTGATCTGCGACCCCAAGGCGCACGGCAATCTCATCCCGGCCTACAACCGCATGCTGACGACGCACAAGGCGCTGCTCACCGCGGCGGTGGAGACCGAGCTGGAGCAGTTCAGGAAGCAGGACGGCAAGAAGTGGCAGGCCCTGTACGACACGCACATGACCAGGGTCTATAACCAGTATTCGCTCACCCAGAAGCGCGAGAAATTCTGCGTGCGCGCGGCGGAGCTGGCGAATGTGGCCGCCGACCTCTCGAACGAGGAGCTTTCGGACCGCGCGACGGCGATGATCTTCCGCATCAATCTGGCCGGCGATATCAAGTAAAGGCGGCGGAACGGGCGGTGGCGCTCAGAGCGCCGCCTGCCACTGGCGCACCGCGTCGAGCGGCCAGGCCAGCATCAGGACGTTGAGCGCCAGATTGTCGCGGATGACGAGCAGCGTCGTCAGCTCCATCGCCAGCGCAAGCCCCAGCGTCCAGCGCCAGGGCAGGCGGGCGGCCAGCGCGAAGCCCAGCATCATCATGGCAATGTCGCTCAGGCTGTTGAGCACGGAATCGCCGGTATAGCCGATGGCGATGGTCGCGGCACGATAGCGCTCGATGATGAGCGGCGAATTTTCCAGCAGCTCCCATCCGCATTCCACCGCCACGGCCAACGCCAGCCGCCAGCGGGGCGCAAGGCCCGGCGCCAGCCAGCGCAGCGCGGCATAGAAGAGCATGCCGTGGATGATATGGCTGAAGCTGTACCAGTCCGAAAGCTGCTGCGAATTGTCCGGCGTACGGACCCCGCCCGCCCACAGGCGCACGTGCCCGCAGGTACAGATCCACGCGCGGCCCATGGCATGGAGCAGCAGCGCACTGGCGGCAATGAGCAGGGCAATGGCGCCGCCCGCGCGCAGGGCCGACGCGCGTCCGGCGGGAGCGGACCTCGATCTGGGATGGAGACTCATATCATGCCCTCGTCACTCTCGCCTTTTCCCTCATCATTCCCGCGAAAGGGGAAGCCCGGGGCGAAAGGGAACTGGCCCTCCGCTTTCGCTGGAATGACGGATGAAGGCCGGCACGGCGGATGAGAGTCGATGATGAAAGAGGATCGCCGCCATTCCGGCTCCCCATCTGAAGGTTCCAAGCCGGGCTGTGTCGCCGCGGGCCTGCCGATGCGGGCCGGAAAAGCCTCCGCACGCCTCATCGCCGCCGCGCGGGGCATGGACGACAGCATCCCGCCCCGCTGCGTCAGCGCACGGCGAGCAGTCAAGACGAGACCTCCTCCCATTGGATCGCCGCGGATCAAGCCGCTCGCCTCCCCCCTTGTCGCGCGCCGCGTCCGGCCCCTGATTTTCGTGATCCCGCGCGCTGCACAGGAAGGTCGACGGAACGGGCGCCCCATGCGTGGGAAGGACAATGCGACCCCGTCCTAGCGCCCCTTGATGACGTCCTCGCCAGCCTGGCCGACCGACTGGATATCCCTGCCCACGCCCTTCACGGTCGCGCAAGCGCCGAGCAGCAGCACCGCGCCGGCCAGCGTGCAGATGAGAAGCGATGCCTTCACTGGAAACTCCTCTTGTCTCGGAACTCGGCTCCAGCTTTTCCACAGTCCACGACGCGGCGCAATCGCCCGTAAAGGCGCGCAGCACCTGCACGCAGCCGATTGACGCGCGGCGCATCTCACGGCAACAGCAGGCATGGCCGACACCGACATCGACACCCCGCAGAACTCCGCCACCGGATTCCGCCGGCGCGGCGTGCTTTTCGTGCTCTCCTCGCCCTCCGGCGCGGGCAAGTCCACCATTTCGCGCAAGCTGCTCGCGGCGGAACCGGGCCTTGCCATGTCCGTCTCCGCCACCACCCGGCCGATGCGTCCGGGCGAAGTGGACGGGCGCGACTATCATTTCGTGGACCTCGCCCGCTTCCGGGAAATGGTGTCGGACAATCAGTTCCTGGAATGGGCGCATGTGTTCGATCATCGCTACGGCACGCCCAAGGCGCCAGTCTACGAGATGCTGGACGCCGGGCGGGACGTGCTCTTCGACATCGACTGGCAGGGCGCGCAGCAGCTCTTCCAGGTGCATGGCGCAGACATCGTGCGCGTGTTCATCCTGCCGCCCTCCATGGCAGAGCTGGAGCACCGGCTGCGCTCGCGCGCGACAGACAGCGAAGAGGTGATCGCCCACCGCATGGCACGCGCCCACAGCGAGATCGCGCATTGGGACGGCTATGATTATGTGCTGGTCAATGACGATGTGGAGCTGTGCTTCGCCAACGTGCGCGCCATTCTCCACGCCGAGCGACTGAAGCGCAGCCGCCAGAGCGGGCTCATCGGCTTCATCCGCAAGCTGAGCACCAACGAGCCGACCTGAAGGCGGCTATAGCGCTTCGTCCTCATAAGCGAACACGTCCGTGATCGGCACGCCCAGCGCCAGCGCGGTGCGGAAGGCCACTTCGAGCGAGGGCGAATAGCGGCCCTGCTCCATGGCGATGATGGTCTGCCGGGTCACGCCCACGCGCTCGGCGAGATCGGCCTGGGTCATTTCATCGTTGCGGAAGCGCAGGTCCCGAATGCGGTTGGTGATCCGGTTGACGCCCTTGCCCATGCCTACGCCCCGCGCCGATAAAGATAGAGCTTGAAGGCCGCCGCCAGGGTCAGGGCCGCCGTCAGCAGGCAGAGCAGCAATGCGCTATCGACCGGCGCGGACCGCAGCAGCCCGCCGCTGAGCCCGGCGAGCGCGAAGATGGCGACGAAGGCGATGGTCATGGCAAGGCTGTAGGCGCGGTGGCGGATCAGCCTGTCCCGCTCGTCCTCCGCCTCCTTGCGCCGCTCCTCCCAGAGATACAGGGTGAACAAGACGCAGGTGACGAGGGCAAAGAACCAGTGGCTCGGCTCCCCCTCATCCCACCAGCCCAGCGCCATGGCGCCATAGAAGCCCACCACCACCAGGCCGATGCCAAGCTGGATGAGCGATTGCACTTCACGATAGGACATGGCTCCTTACCTCCCGCACGGGAAGGTAAGAAAAATATGACATTTCGTCAACTAATTCATACATTGCCGAAACGGAGTCGCGACTGGCGCTAATCGGAACGGGCGGCCCGCCCGGCGGCCGCTCCCTGCCCGCTTGCCCGCTAAGTCGCCAGCTTCTTCGCGATGGCGGCGATATGGCGGCCCTGATAGCGGGCGCCGGCCAGCTCGTTTTCGCTGGGCATGCGGCTGCCATCCGGCCCGGCGAGGGTGGAGGCGCCATAAGGCGTGCCGCCGCTCACTTCGCTCATGATGGTGTTGCCCTCGAAGCTGTAGGGCAGGCCCACGATCACCATGCCATGGTGCAGCAGCGTGGTGTGGACGGACTGGAGAGTCGTCTCCTGCCCGCCATGCTGGCTGGCGGTGGAAGTGAACGCGCCGCCCGCTTTGCCGATGAGCGCGCCCTGCCCCCAGAGCGCCCCGGTCTGATCCCAGAAATTGCGCATCTGCGCGGCCATGTTGCCAAAGCGCGTGGGCGTGCCGACGATGATCGCGTCATAGTCGCCCAGTTCCGAAGGCTCGGCGAAGGGCGCCGCCTGATCCAGCTTCATGCCCGATGCGCGGGCCACCTCTTCCGGCACCAGCTCAGGCACGCGCTTGACCGCGACCGTGACGCCCTCGACCCCGCCCGCGCCCTCCGCCACGGCGCGCGCCATCGCCTCGATATGACCATAGCCGGAATAATAGAGGACAAGAATGCGCGTCATGTGACCGTCTCCCTTGCTGACCGGCGCAGTCTAGCGGCTGGAGAGGCGCAGTCCAGCGCGACGGGCGGAGGATTGGGGCGGGCTGGCGCGCGGTTTGGGGTAACGGGCCGATATACGAGCACGTCATCCCAGCGAAAGCTGGGGTGACGGGAAAGGCCGGCGTGACGGAAGAGGCGGGCGTGACGTGAGAAGCTGGGTGGGGCGCGCGAGACTTGAGGCGCGAGAGGCCTGGGGCGCGAGAGAAGGCATGCGGCGACAAGACCGCCCGCCGCCCCTTCAGTCTCGCAGCGCCTCGGCGAGGACGCTGGCGTCGATCAGCGGCGCGAGTTCGGCGCGGGTCCGGGCGGGGCGCTTGTCCTGCGCGGCGAGCCATTGCTCCTCCACTTCCATCACATCGAGCAGATCGTCGGGCAGCGCGGCGATATAGGCGTGATGCGCCCAGCTCCGCTCCACCACCTCCGGCGTGTAGCCGCTGGCGGCGCTGACCAGCGCGATCGCCGGGGCGGGGTCGCGCTGGAGATCGGCGGCCGCCGTCACGATGGCGCGCACGAAAGCCACAATGCGGGTGCGCTGGGCAGGATCGGCCAGCGCCTCGGCGGTGGTGTTGAGATTGAACAGCTCGCGATAGATGCCCTTGCCGCTGAATTCGATGGCGTCCGCGCCGATGGCCCGCGCCGCATTCTCCGCTTCCGGTTCCCAGATGGCGACCGCATCCACGCGGCCCGCCGCGAGCGCGCCCGGCATGTCCGGCAGCGCCATGGGCACGGCGGTGATGTCGGCAAAGCCCAGCCCCGCCGTCGCCAGCATTCGCTCGGTGAAATAGCCCGCCGAGGTGGGCGGCACGGTGGCGATGCGCTTGCCCTTGAGATCGGCGAGCGTGGCAATGCCGGCCGAGCGCCGCGCGACGATGCGATACAGCCCCTCCGTCACCGTCATGACGATGCGCAGATTGGGGTTCTTGACCGAATAGCGCAGCGCCTGCGTCTCGGCATTGGTGGCGACATCGGCCAGCCCGTCGCTGCTGTAGCCCGGCGCGCCGGGATCGCCGGTGAGATTGTTGACGCCGCCCATGCGGACGACGGCGCCCGTGCGCTCGGCCGCGAGCAGGACCGGCGCCAGCTCGATGGTGGTGCGATTGCCATAGACGGCGAGCGGGGCGGCGCCCTCATCGGCCGCCCGCGCCGGGGCGCCCGCCAGCATGGCCATGGCCGCCAGCGCCATCAGCGCCTTCGTCGCCCTGCGCGCCCGGCCTCCATATCCCGCCGCGTTACTCTTTGCCCACATCAGATTCGCGCTCCTCTCCACATGACATGCGGGCGCCCGACACGCCCCGCGGTGCACCCTGCACGGCGTGCGCCGGAAAGGCGAACGATTATTCATTTCCTCTCGTGGGCCGCAATGGCTTGCGATGTTGACTAAATCATCGAATGATCCGCCCCGGTGATTCGCGTGAAACCTGAAGACCGGCGCGAACCGAGAAGAACCAACGGAGGGGACTGATGCCGTCAAAAGCGCCATTGCCGAAGCCGATGCACCGGCTGAACTACACCAAGCTGACGGAGGCTCAGATCAGCGCCGCTCTGGGGCCCGTGGCGGCGGCGGGGCCGGCCCACGCCTCGCCCCTCTCCGATGAATTCGCCGGCCAGTCCGTGAAGATCGTGACCGACAACGGGCCGACGCTGGAGTATAAATTCTCCTCCAACGACAAGCTCACCCTCTCCGAGAGCGGCGGCAGCGCCGTGAGCGCCGGCTATGGCGCGCTGACGCAGGATCATATCTGCTTCTTCGCCCATCTCATCCCCGGCACGCTGCGGGGCTATGCCGTGGTGATCGACAAGGACACGAAGGCGGCCACCGTCGTCGAGGTCTGGTTCGGCGGCTTCGAGGACAAGCGCGAAGTGATGCGCGAAATCTATCAGGGCTATGTGGAAACGGCCGGAAACCCCGCGTCGACCAAGCGCCATGCCGCCAACAACCGCGCCGAGGGCAAGGGCTGGTACTGGAAGCAGGACAATGGCTGGGCGACGCTCGATTACTGGTCGACCACGGCCTACACCCACTGGGTGGAGCTGTCGCGCCAGAGCGAGATGGGCTTCTCGGCGCCGGCCGACTATATCCAGATCAACGAGGACTTCTACATCTACACCCGCACCGAGTGCGAGTTCTCCGGCGCCTTCACCATCTATGTGGCGGACCTCAACCGCGCCCAGCAGATCGGCATGCGACTGGGCTTCGACTGGGGCGATGCGCTCGATTATTATGTGTTCCGCGGCAAGGGCGAGTGGCTGGGCCAGATCGCCCAGTTCGAGAAGTTCGGCGATCTGGCGGGCGGCCCGCTCAAACCCAATCCGCAGAGCACCGGCCAGGCCAATGCCACCGCCGCCGATGCCAAGGGCGCGCGCGCCGTCTATCGCCCGCTGCGCACCATGACCAAGATGAGCAAGGCGGAAGTCGACAAGGCGGTCAAGGAGAAGACCCGTGTCTTCACCAACCGGCTGGGCGCGGGCAACGGCACGGGCGGCATGGGCGTGCACGCGCTGCCGGCCTCCACCTTCCTCGTCGGCAAGAGCTTCACGCTGCGCTACGATGGCGGCCTTGCCATGGACTATCGCGTGGAGAGCACCGACTCCCTCTCCTGGCGCAAGAATGGCGGCGCCTGGACCAAGGCGATCTACCAGGCCTATGAGCCGGCGCCGGGCGTCATCCTCTTCGGCCACCTGCTGGAGGGCGAGCCCAATCATGACGGGCACAGCATCGTCATCGATTTCGACGCAGGGCTGGCGACCTGCTTCAACGGCTATCTCAACGGGCCCTATTTCGCCAACGAGGCGCAGGCGCGCACGCTGTTCGGCGTGATCGAGATGGAGGGGGTGAACACCCCGCTCTATCGCCGCCACCAGCGCACTTACGATCTGGTGGGCCGCGCGCTCACCTGGAACTATTCGCCCACCGTCACCTCCATGCACCTCTACTCGACGCCGGCCACCACCTCGTGGATCATCTTCACGGCGGACGGCGCGGGCGGCCTGGAATGGAGCGGCCCCGGCGATTTCGTGAAGATCCGCGACGAGCTGTACTTCGCCTACTGGCTGGAGGAAGCCTGCAACGGCACGCTGGGCACCATCGTCATCAACATGCGCACCATGCACGATGCCGGCATCGGCTATCATTGCGGATCGGACGGGCTCAGCATGAGCACGGTGGGCGCGCTGGGACGGCACGCCGGCAAGTTCGACGTGCAGCGCTTCTTCGAATCGCGCAAGGCATGAGAGGAGGGAAAGCGATGAACGACGAGAGCATTTCCACCCGCCGGTCCTTCCTCAAGGGCGGGGCCATACTGGCGGCGCCGCTGGCCGCCATCGGCGCGCCGGCCGCCGCCATGGCCGCGAGCGCCGGCGCGGACGAGCGGGCCGAGCGGCTCGCCCGGCTGGAGGACGAGAAGGCCATCCGCGCCCTGCATGTGCGCTGGATGCATAGCGTAAGCAGCGGAGACGCGGCGGGCACAGCCCAGCTCTATGCCAATGGCGCCTGCGCGGCGGCCGTGACGGGCATCGCCGCCGTCTCACCCGGCCCGGACGGGGCGGCCGAGGCGGCGCTGGAGATCGCGGCGGACGGGCGCAAGGCCAGCGCGCGCTACGCCACCACGGTTGAGACCGAGACGGTCATCGCGCCGGACAACACTCTCGCCCAGATGCTCCACGCCCAGGGCGAAGGCGTGGTGCGCAGCCGCGAAGCCCGCGTGCTGGCGGCCGACTATGTGAAGACGCGCGACGGCGCCTGGGCCATCGCCGGGCTCGCCTTCGAGCAAGTCTGACGGGGATGGGGCCGGCGCGGTGCCGGCCCCTCGCCTTCAGCCATCGGATGCAAAGCAGCCCCGCGTTCCGCTGAGCGCCTTTTCCCGACCAAGACAAACTCGATGCTCCTACGCAGGCGGGGTCCAGGGCCCAGCCGCCGTGCCTCGCCGCCCCGAGCTTCTGCCTACGCAGGAGCACGACATGGATTCGATCAACGGAAGGCGACAAGCGGAAGCCTGCGTTCAGCGCGCGACACATCGCAACACATGCGACCGCCTCCCCTCGCTGACGCCCACTGGCGGCCGACGTGCCCCACTGCAATCGACGACGCCCCACTATGCCTCGCCCACGCGCCACTTGGCTCCACCCCCCTCTCTCGCCGCATGGCGTGCCCCAACCGGCACGCCTCCCGGCCATTGTTCCCGAGCGGGCGAATGGCGGTTGCCTTGGCCCGGCGCTTCTGCTCGTCTGGCCGCAACGAGACGCATAGGATGGAGAGAGGATCATGGATCGCGCGGCGTTGACGGCGCATATGGATGGCTTTCTGGCGGCACTGGCAGGGCGCGACCCCGGCCGGGCGCGGCTGGCGCCGGATGTGCGCTACACCGAGAACGGGCAGGCGCTGGCCATTGGCGATGGCGCCTGGGGCACCGTGACGGGGCGCGGCCGCTATCGCCACGATGTCGTCGACACCCAGAGCGGCGGCATCGCCAGCTTCACGACCATCGCGGAAGGATCGACGCGCTCCATCCTGGTGACGCGCCTTGCGGTGCGGGGCGATGCCATTGCCGAGATCGAGTGCATCGCGGCGCGGCCGGACATGATGACCGGCGGCGGCCCCTTCGCGCAGGGCCCCGCCAGCCTCGACGACAGCGGCGGACCCGATCCGCACTGGGCCGCGCCCATCCCCGAAGGCGAGCGGATGAGCCGCGCGGATCTGCGCCACGTCGCCAATCTCTATTTCGCCGGGCTCGAAAAGAATGACGGCAAGGGCGACTACCCCTTCACCGACGATTGCATCCGCATCGAAAACGGCTTCCGCACCACTGGCGAAGGCGGCGCCCCGCTGGAGGAAGCCGCGCCGCACGAAGGCACGCAGGACCCCGACACGCCCTATCGGCTCGATTTCAAGGCGATGAGCGCGAAGGAACAGTTCGAGACGGGCTATTTCGCCTTCGTCGATCGCATCCGCCACCGCCGCTTCCCCATCGTGGACGTGGAGCGCGGCGTCGTCTTCGCTTTCGCCTTCTTCGACCATAGCGGCACGGTGCGGGACTATGCGCTGACCAATGGCCGGCGCGTGACCGCCAGCGTGGAGCGGCCCTTCACCTGGCAGATCGGCGAAGCGTTCAAGATCGAGCGGGGCCTCTTCACACGCATCGAGGCGGTGATGACCGGCTGTCCCTATGGCATGCCGCCGGGCTGGCCGATGCGCGAGGGCGATATCGAATAGGCAGGCGCAGCGGGGCGTTGGGAGCGCTGCGGGCGCAGGGACTGACGTCGCCAATTGGCCGCACGGGAGCCCATTTCCCGGAGCGCCTTCACGTCGCCACCCTGTCCATAGGGGCGCGGCGCACGGCCTTCCGAAAAGGCCGGCTCCAGTCGGCTGGGCCCTGGGCGCCTGCCTGCGCCGGGCCATGGATTGCGTGGGAAAGGATTGGCAGGCAACGCGCAGGGCTCGCCTCCCGGACTTAAGCGCGCAACCCTCTTCATTTGTCCGCTCGGCCGAACGTTTACGCGCCTCTTTGTGTCGATGGACATGCGCTTCTGGACAGGCAGGCGCCCAGATCAGTCGCTCAGCCCAGTCGCCCTGGGCTCCTGCTTTCGCAGGAGCACGATGATGGATGAGCGCCACTCCCGAGCGCTGCCACCCCGGCGGAGGCCGGGGTCCATGCGGCAGATAGCGCCTTGGTCCAAGCGCGGACGCCCCCTCAGCCGGGATTGAGCGCCTTGGTCGCCTCGATGGCGCTCCGATATGCCTCCTGACGCGCGGCGCTCCAATAGGCGAGTTCGCTCAGCGGAATCTCCGCGCCGGAGACGGCGCACAGGACGAAGCGGCCCGGGCGGACCACTTCGAAGTCGGCCGCGCGATAGTGGAGGACGGCAAGGCCTGGAAGATCGGGCGCACGCATCATGGCCATCAATCCCCCGTCAGGATGCGGTCCACGAGCTGCTTCACCGTGGGCACGAACCCGTTGGAATAAAAGGGATCATGCTTGAAGTGATAGGCGCCGTGGCCGGCGAAGAGCAGGTTGCGGTCGATATCGCCGCCATGCACCGCCTCCTGGAGCGTCTTCTGGATGCAGAAGCTGCGCGGATCGGCGAGGCGGCCAGTGCTGTGATCGTCATGGTCCTTCCACGAGGAGAAGCCGCAATGGGAGAGGCAGCCCATGCAATCGGCCTGATCCTTGCGGATCTCGGCGCGCTCCTCGTCGGTGACGAACACCAGCGTGTTGTCCGGCGTCTTGAGCGCGTTGGTGAAGCCCTGCCCCACCCATTCGCGCGCGCGCAGCAGGTCGCCGGGCGTCACCCAGAAGTTGCGGCCCTTCACGCCCACGTCGAGCTGGCAGACATGATCGCCCGCTTCCTCGCCGCTGAAGGCGATCTGCCGCTCGGAGCGCGCCTCCAGATTGCGCAGGAAGGGATTGCGGATCGCCGAGCTGTAGAAGCCGGTCGGCGAGAAGCGGTGGAGCAGGATGTCCCCCTCGTCCAGCGTGGTGAGCCGGTCCTTCCACGCCTGCGGAATGGGGCTCTCCTGCGTGAGCAGGGGGCGCGTGCCGAACTGGAAGGCAATGGCGCCCAGCTCGGGATTGTCGATCCAGTGATCCCAGTCGCGCAGGAACCAGACGCCGCCGGCCATCACGATGGGCACATCGTCCGGGATGCCGCCCTCGCGCATCGTCTCACGCAGCGCCTTCACGCGCGGATAGGGGTCTTCCGGCTTGGTCGGGTCTTCGGCGTTGGACAAGCCGTTGTGCCCGCCGGCAAGCCACGGATCTTCATAGACCACCGCCGCCAGCCACTCCGCCGCCTTGGAATAAGCGCGCTTCCACAGCGCGCGGAAGGCGCGGCCGGAGCTGACGATGGGCAGATAGTTCACATTATGGGCAGCCGCGATCTCGGAAAGCTTGTAGGGCATGCCGGCGCCGCAGGTGACGCCCGCGATCATGCCCTTGGTGCGCTCCAGCACGCCCTGGAGCACGCGCTGCGCGCCGCCCATCTCCCACAGCACGTTGATGTTGATGGCGCCTTTGCCGCCCGCGATCTCGAAAGCCCGGCGCACCTGCTGCACGGCGCCCTCGATGGCGTAGGCGATCAGCTCCTCGTGCCGCGCGGCGCGCGTGCGGCCATAATAGAGCTGGGGAATGAGATTGCCGTCGATATCGTAGCTGTCGGCGTTCACGGCGGAGACGGTGCCGATGCCACCGGCCGCGGCCCAGGCGCCCGAGCTCGCATGATTGGAGACGGCAACACCCTTGCCGCCTTCGATCAGCGGCCACACCTCGCGACCGCCATAGACGATCGGCTTAACGCCCTTGAACAATAGAAGCTCCTTCATCGCGGCCCGCCAGGCCGTTCACGCCCGCGGGAAGCGCGCGCCATAGCAAGATTCGCATTCTCATGCGCATAAAATCGCCACATTCGCAGCCGCGGCTCACGACAGCGCCTCTTCGCGTCCCGCCGCGCTGCCGTACAGTCTTCCATATAGGTCAAACATCACGGATTCGTCAAAGCATTGCGCGGCCCGGCGCTGATTGGCGGCGCCCAGCCGGGCCCGCAGCGCGGGGTCTCCCGCAAGGCGGGCGAGTGCGCCGGCCAGCGCGGCATCGTCGCCCGGCGGCACGGCGAAGGCGCGATTGGGGGGGGCCAGCATTTCCGCCACATCGCCGATCTCGGTGGCGATCACGGGCAGGCCCGTTGCCATCGCCTCCGTCAGGGTGAGCGGGGCAGGCTCGCCGGCCGACAGCAGCAGGAAGACGTCCAGCGCGCCCAGATAGTCCTGCGGCCGGGGCAGCGCCGCCGGCGCGCACAGGCCGTGCACGCCCAGCGCCTCGGCGCGGGCGGCCAGCACCGCATCCTCGCCCGGCGCATCGAGCAGCACGAGCCGCACCTGCGCATCGAGCGGCGCGACGGCGCGCAGCAACTGGTCGAGCATGTGCGGCTCGGCATCCTCGACATGCGCACCCAGGATCAGTCGATGATCGCCCTCCACGCCCGGCAACTCGCTGCGCAGACGGCGGCCGGCATAGGCGGCCACGTCGATCCCGTCGGGGATCTGCTTCACATGCGCGGCCGGCTCGCCCCACTGGCCAATGGCGACATGGGCCAGACGGCCGGTGGGCACCACCAGCGCGCGCGCCGCGCCCAGCGAGTGGCGCCGATAGAAATCGCTGCCGAAGCCGAGCGGACCGATGGCATGGAGATCGCTGCCGTCCTCATGGTGGATGAGCGGCGGCAGGCCCATGAGCAGGCCGAGCAGGCGCTGGGCGATGACGCCGTCGATCGCGCCCCAGCCGAAGCTCAGCACCAGATCGTAATCGCGCATGACCTGCGCCAGCGCCACATAGCGGCCCGGCCCGCCATCCGGCCCGAAGGCGGGCTCGGCGAGGAAGCGCACAGGCACGGCGGGGTCGATGAGCGCGCGGCCGGCGTCCGCGCCCGGCTCGGCCAGCAGCAAATCGTGCCGCGCCTTGCCGCCCCAGTGGTTCATGAGGCGGGCAATGCGCCCGTCCTTGGCGGCCGTGCCGTCGAACCGCCCATGCAGTTGCAGGATGGAGAGCGGCCCCTGCGGCCCGCGAGGCGGCGGCGCGGCGCTCATGCCGCCGCCAGCACCCGGCCGAGCAGCCGGTCTATTGCCTCCACCGCCGCCGGCTCGTCCAGCGTGGGCGCATGGCCGACGCGGCGCACCTCCATGAGGTCGAGGTTCGGGATCACTTCCTTCATCCGCGCCGCCGTCTCCGGCGCGAGCAGGTCGCTCAGCGCACCGCGTACCAGCGCGAGCGGCATGCCGGCCAGCGCTTCATAGGCTGGCCAGAGATTGACATCCACGTCCGTCTCCGACGCGCGGAACGGCTCGGCGATGCGCTGGTCGTAATCGAAGACGATGCGGCCATGGCTGTTGAGCCTGCACAATCGCTTGGCGAAGCGCAGCCAGTCCTGCAAGCGCCAGTCAGGATAGATGGTGCGATTGGCCTCCTGGAGCAGGCGCGCGGCGTGGACCCAGGTGGGCTGCGGCCCGCCGGTGCCGACATGGGTGCGGATGCGCTCCAGCCCCGCCGGCGCCAGCTCCGGGCCGATATCGTTGAGGAGCGCGCCGGCCAGCCGCGCGCGCCGCTGCGTCGCCAGCAGCATGAGCATGATGCCGCCGAGCGAGGTGCCGATGCCCACGAAGCGCGGCGCATGCAATTCGTCGATCAGCGCGATCAGATCCTGGAGATAGACCAGTGGCACATAGGTCATCGCGTCCTTGGCATAGCCGCTCTCCCCGCGCCCGCGCAGTTCCACGCAGATGACGCGCCAGTCACCCGCCAGCCGCTCCGCCAGGGTTTCAAAATCGCGCGCATTGCGGCTCAGGCCCGGAATACAGAGGATGGGCGGGCGGTCTTCCCGCCCGGCATAGTCGCGATAATGGAGCCTCAGCCCATCCTGCGACCACCAGAATTTGTCCTCATAGGCGGCCACGCTTGATCCTTTCCTCGCCCCGCCCCCATATTGCCGCATGGAAGAGAGCCTGCAAGCAAGCAATTACCGCCCCGAGCGCGCCATCGAGGAAATCGCGGACTTCATCGCCGACCCGGTGAGGCCCGCCGACTTTCCGCAGGCGATCCTCCGCTTCCGTAACGGCCGCGCCGCCGCGAGCGTGGGGCTGGAGGGGCTGGACGAGGCCGCCTGGCTCCGCCACTTCGCAAGGTTCGAGCCGCTGCCGGATGCGCAGCCGGAACCACTGGCGCTGCGCTATCATGGCCATCAGTTCCGCGTGTACAATCCCGATCTTGGCGACGGGCGCGGCTTCCTCTTCGCGCAGGTGCGCGAGCAGGCGGCGGCCGGCGGTCGCCTGCTGGACCTGGGCACCAAGGGATCGGGCCGCACGCCCTGGAGCCGCACCGCCGACGGGCGGCTGACACTGAAGGGCGGCGTGCGCGAGATCCTGGCGGCGGAGATGCTGGAGGCGCTGGGCGTCACCACCAGCCGCCTCTTCTCGCTCATCGAGACCGGCGAGCAACTGGTGCGCGGCGACGAGCCCTCGCCCACGCGATCGGCCGTGATGGTGCGCCTGAACCACGGCCACATCCGCATCGGCAGCTTCCAGCGGCGCGCCTATCGGGACGAGCAGGAGAATATCGCGCGGCTGACCGATTATTGCCTGCGCCACCTGCTGGGCGTGGCGGTGGAACCGGGCGGCAACGCGGCGCTGGCGCTGCTGGAGGCGGTGACAATGCGGGCGGCGGACCTGGCGGCAAGCTACATGGTCGCCGGCTTCGTCCATGGCGTGCTCAACAGCGACAATATCGCCATCACGGCCGAGAGCTTCGACTATGGGCCGTGGCGCTTCACGCCGCTGTGGACGCCGGGCTTCACGGCCGCCTATTTCGACCAGACCGGCCTCTATTGCTTCGCGCGGCAGGCCGAGGCGATCCACTGGAACCTCGCCCAGCTTGCCGGCGCGCTACAGGAGCAGGCGGAGGCCGAGGCGCTGGTGGCGATCCTGCGCCGCTATCCGGCGCGCTATGAGGAGCGGCTGATCGCGCGCTTCCTGTGGCGCGCGGGTCATGCGGCGCCGGATGCGGCGGCGGCGCGCGCCTTCGTGGAAGCGGCGGTGACGGCCCTGCGGGAGAGCGACATACTCATCGACCGCTTCTTCCTCGACGCGCGGCGCGGCGACCTCTCCGGGCCTCTATATGCCGGCACGCAGTGGGAGGCGGTGCGGGCAGCACAGGCGGCGCTCACACCCCTGCCCGGCCATCTCGACCACCCCTATTGGGCAAGCGAGGCGCCCTGCTCCATGCCTATCGACGAAGTGGAAGCGATCTGGGCCGCCATCGCCGAGCGCGACGACTGGGCGCCGCTCCACGCCAAGGTGGCGGCCGTGCGCGCCATGGGCGCCGCGCTGGGGCCCGCGCCGGCGGGATGAGGGGGAAAGGCGAGGCCGCACATGAAACACAACAGGAAGATGGCACCGTTGTGGCGCGGCGTGGCGCTCGCCGTGACGCTGCTGCTGACGCAGCCGCTGATTGCCCAGTCCGCGCCGGCCGAGCTGTATGGCGATCTGTTCCGCGCTGTGCAAACCGAGCGCGTCTTTCCCGATGGCAAGACATTCGCCGATGCCGTGCCGAAGCGCGATCCGCAGGAGATCATGGCCGATTTTCGCCGCAGCAATCCGCGCGGCGCGGACGCATTGCGGGCCTTCGTGCTCGCCAATTTCGCCGTTCCAGGCGTCAACGATCGCGACGCCGCCTCGCTGCGCCGCCATATCCGCACGCTCTGGCCGACGCTCGTGCGGCAGCCCGAACCCGTCATAGCGGGCAGTTCGGCCTTGCCCATGGCGGCGCCCTATGTGGTCCCCGGCGGGCGCTTCCGGGAGATTTACTATTGGGACAGCTATTTCACGATGCTGGGCCTGACGGTCGACGGCCAGCAGCCGCTCGTCGAATCGATGCTGGCCGACTTCACGGCCGCCATCGAGCGCTACGGCCATATCCCCAATGGCATGCGCTCTTATTATCTCGGCCGTTCGCAGCCGCCCTTCTTCGCGCTGATGCTCGACCTCTCGAAGGAAACCGACCCCGCTTTGGCCGCCCGGCGGCTGGCGGCGCTGCGGCGCGAGCATGATTACTGGATGAAGGGCGCCGATTGCCTCGACGCCAGCGGGGCCTGCGCGCGCGTGGTCCGCATGCCCGACGGCACGCTGCTCAACCGCTATTGGGACGACCGCCCCGAGCCGCGCGACGAATCCTATGCCGAGGATGTGGCGACCGCCGCGCAGGATCGATCCCGTCCGGCGGAAACCGTTTATCGCGATCTGCGCGCCGCGGCCGAGAGCGGATGGGACTTCAGCAGTCGGTGGCTGAAGGACCCCCAGCGCCTGTCCTCGATCCGCACGACCGACGTCGTCCCCGTCGATCTCAACAGCCTGATGCTGACCATGGAGGAAGCCATCGCGCGCCGCTGCGCCGAGCAGCAGGATCGCGCCTGTGCCGAGCGGTTCACGCGGCTCGCCAGGCAGCGTCATCAGGCGCTCGACCGCTATTTCTGGATCGCGCGCGAAGGCCGCTATGCCGACTGGGACCGGGCTGCCCGCCAGCCGACGCCGCGCCTCTCCGCCGCAACGCTCTATCCCCTGTTCGCGGGCGCCGCCTCCCGGGAACAGGCGCAAGCCGTGAGCGCCACCGTACAGCATGAGTTGCTCGCCGCGGGCGGGCTGCGCACGACGGCCCTCGCCACCGGCCAGCAATGGGACAGGCCCAATGGCTGGGCGCCCTTGCAGTGGATCGCGATCGCCGGGCTCGAACGGTCCGGCCAACCCGCGCTCGCGCGCGAGATCGCGCGGCGCTGGCTCGGCACCGTCACGGCCGCCTATGTCGAGACCGGGAAGATGCTCGAAAAATATGATGTCGAAGAGCGCAAGCCGGGCGGCGGCGGCGAATATCCGACGCAGGATGGGTTCGGCTGGACGAACGGCGTCACCAGCGCGATCCTGGATCGCTATCCCGGTCTGGAATAAGGCTTATCGGCCGCGTCAGGCCGGCAACACCTGAATCGCCAGAATTTCAATCGCATCCGGCTTGCCGGCGAAAGCCAGCAGATCGCCCGGCTCGGCGTTCATCATCGCCCGGCTCAGCGGTGCGGCAAAGGAGAGCAGACCGGCGGCGGGATCGGCCTCATCGTCGCCCACGATAGTGATCGAGCGCTTCCGGCCGTTGAGCGTAAACGTGACCATGCAGCCGAAGGCGACCGTCTGTCCATCGGGCGCGGGGACGAGCTGGGCCGTTGCCTGCCGCGTCCGCCAATAGCGCAGTTCACGCCGCGCCGCGTTGATGTCGGCCTCATCCGACAGGCTGGGCAGCAGGCTCTCCAGCGCGGCCACCTTCGCCTGGATCAGCGCCAGGCCACGGGCAGTGACGAGATTGGGGCCGGGCGGGATCGGCAATTCGAACCGGGGTTCGAGATGTTCCTCGTCACTGTCCCGGCGAAACGCGACACTCATGGTTGTTCCTCGTCCGGCGTGGTCCATTCATGCAGATCGGGGCTTTCTCCCATCAAGGCAAGACCATGGGCAATGGAGGTCAATTCGTCCCCACTCTCGATCCGGCTCTCGCCGAAGCGCGTCTCGAACAGCCTGCGCACCGCCGGGATCAGCGACGAACCCCCGGTCAGGAACACATGGTCGATCTGGCGCGCCTGCAAGCCGGCATTGGCAAGCGCCTCATCGACCGTCTCGGCAATATGCCTGAGGTCCGGCGCGATCCAGCGCTCGAATTCATCGCGGCTGACCTCCGCCTCGATTGTCAGGGCCGGGCTCTCGAAGCGAAAACCGGCATGACTGTCCTGCGAGAGGCTGCGTTTCAGCCGGCCCACCGCCTCATAGAGCGCATAGCCCAGCTCGTTCTCGACCACGGCGATCATGCGCCCGATGGCCTCGGAGTCCACCGCGCTGCGCTGAAGCCGGGCGAGTTGCTCCAGCGTGCGGCGATTGCGCATGAGCGCCAGACGGGACCAGTCGCCGAAATCGGCGAAATGGCCGGCGGGAATCTCCAGCACCTTGTCGAAAGAGCGATAGCGGCCGCCCTTGCCCAACTTCGGCAGAACCAGCCGGTCCATGATCCGATAGTCGAACCTGTCGCCGGCAATGCCGATGCCGGCCGAGCCGAGCGGCACGCAACGCCGCGCCGCGCCGGGCGCCTCGACGCGGACGATGGAAAAGTCGCTCGTGCCGCCGCCGAAATCCGCCACTAGCAGCGTGGCCGGATCGCTCAGGCGGGCAGCGAAGCCATAGGCCGCGCCGAGCGGTTCATAGACATAATGAACCTGGCGGCCGAGCGCGGCGAACATCGCATCGTAGCGGGTGCGCGCCAGCGCCGGGTCCGGGCGGGCGCCGACATAGCGCACAGGGCGCCCCACCACGATGCGCTCGGGCAATTGCCGCAGGACTGCCCCGCCATGCGCCAGCAGATGCTCCAGGAAGATCTGCCCCAGCTCCTCGAAGCGCAGGCGCTTCTCGAACAGAGTCGCATGTTCGAAGGCGGGATTGGCGGCCACCGACTTGAAGGATTGCAGGAAACGGCTGCCCTGCGGAAAATCCAGAAATTCAGCGATGGCCCAGGGACCGGCCTCATGGGCGAGGCCGCCCCGGCTTGTATCCTCCTGCCAGAAGCACAAGGCGGAGCGAAAGACCGATGCCACGCCATCGGGGCCCGCGAAATCGACAAGCGCCGCCTGCCCATCGCCCGCCGCCAGCGCGATGACCGAGTTGGTGGTGCCAAAGTCGATGCCGGCAGCGCGTGCAGGTGACAGGCCGGCGGCCATGGCTGGGATCATCCTTTTCGACGGGGAGCGGTGGGCGCCTATGGCAGCGCGCCAGCGGCCACGCAACCGCCATGGCGGTGGTCTCCGCTCCAATCCCAGCCCCTTCACGCCGGGGGACAAGCAGCAAGCGTTGGAGGCCGAGGCATAATCCAGCCTCATCCGTGCGGCATCATGGAGCGAGCCTCAGGGCAGCTCATGCCGCCAGACGACCGGATGACCGGCCCGTGCAAAGGCACGGACACCAGCCACCCTGCCGTCGGCATCCGCGCTACTGCTGCTCCTGTACAGGGCCGAAATGGTCCGCGAGCTGGTCTGGATTGAAACCGTAACTCCGCGCCTCGGGATCGGTCAGCATGGTCTCGTTCCATTGCTGGAAGCGCGCCCGCAGGTCCGCGAACAGTTGCGGCTGCCTGTCCTTCAGGTTCGCGCGCTCCAGCGGGTCGGCGACAATGTCGAACAGAAATTCATTGCCGTCGATCGAGAGATATTTGTGCCTGCCCAGACGCACCGCTTTCTGGTTGCGCCGGCCAAAGCGCCAGAACAGCGGCCGATCGGGCGGTGTGGCGTGAGACAGGACGGGCCGGAAATCGAAGCCATCGCTCGGGAAGGCGGGGTCGGGCGCGCCGCCGGCTCCCGCGAGGAAGGTCGGCAGGAAGTCCATCGACAGCACGGGCACGTCGCTGGTGGTGCCGGCCGTGGTCAGGCCCGGCCAGCGCACGATCAGCGGCACGCGCAGGCCGCCCTCCAGCAGCTCGCTCTTCATGCCTTTGAAAGGCCAGTTGTCGCTGAACCGCTCACCGCCATTGTCGCTGGTGAACACCACCACGGTGTTGTCATCCAGCCCCAGCTCCGACAGGCGCTTCAACACCCGGCCGATGGCCGCATCGAGCGCAGTGACCATCTCGGCATAGGTTGCCAGAGATCCGCCGTCATAATGGAAGATATTGCCGCCGATCCGATCGGATTCCGCTTTGTCGTTCGGCCCTTCCCACGGCCAGTGCGGCGCCGTGAAGTGCAGCGACAGCAGCCATGGCTTGGTCTTCTCCTTGCCGCGCGCATCCAGGAATTCGAGACTGCGCTCGGCCAGCATGTCCGTATAATAGCCGGATTCCTCGATCTGGACGTCGCCATCCCACAGGTCCGATCCGCGGCCGAAACCGTGGGAGAAATAGTCGACGGCGCCGCCGCGATTGCCCCAGAATTCGTCATAGCCGCTCTTGAGCGGACCGTAATCGGGCAGGTCGCCCATGTGCCACTTGCCGATCAGCGCGGTATGATAGCCCAGCGGCTTCAGCAGGGACGGCAAGGTCGGGTGCGCCGGATCGAGGCCGTGGCCGCTGCCGCCGAGCGGTTCGTACAGCCCGGCGGGTATGCGATAATGGTAGCGCCCCGTGATGAGCGCCAGGCGCGTGGGCGAGCAGACGGCGCTGTTGGCATAGCCGCTGGTGAAGCGCATGCCCTGCGCCGCCAACCCGTCGAGCACGGGGGTGCGATATTCGCGCCGGCCGTAGCAGGACAAATCCGCATAACCCAGATCGTCGGCCATGATGAACAGGAAGTTGGGCTTGCGCGCCGTCCCCTGCGCCAGAGCGGCCAGGGGATGCGCGGCGGCGGTCGCGCCGATGGCCCCCGCGCCGAGCGTTTTCAGCGTGTCCCGGCGAGAGAAAATGGGCGATTTGCGTGGACGATCGGTCATTGAGTCGAGTTCCTTGTGCGGAATGATGGATCAGAAGCGCAGCGTTGCGCCCACGGTGAAACGGCGGCCCAATATGTCGTGGACGCTGGCATTATATTGCGTGGCGTAGCCGTTGAATGCGCTCCACGAGGGCGTGAGCGGCGGGTCCCGGTCGAGCAGATTGGTCACGGCCAGCCAGAGATTGGCGTCCCGCCCGCCGGCGTCGATCCGCTGGGAGAGGCGCAGGTCCACATAAAGCGCGGAGGCGACCTTATTATCGACGATGGTCACGCCGTCCACCAGCGTCGCGTCCTGCGTGCCCGGCCCGACATAGCGGCCCTGTAGCGTGGCCGAAGTGGCGCCGTTGCGATAGGTGAGCGAGCCGGTGGCCTTGAAACGGGCGTAGGGCAGATAGACCTGCGAGTTCTGCGTAGCGCCGATCTGCCCGGCATAGTCCGTCTTCACGCCGGACGAATTGGTCTCCGAGCGCGTCAGCAGCCAACTGGCGAAACCGCGGAACTGGAGGTTCTCGTCCCCGCCAAGGAGCGTCAGGGGCCTGTCGTAATTGACCTCCAGATCGAGGCCCGACACCTGCGCCTCGGCGACGTTGATGAACACGTCGCCGACCAGCTGGATATCGCCACTGACCGGGTCCGTAGTGACCAGCGCGCAGAATTCGGCGGCATTTTCCAGGAAGCAGCGGTCCAGCACGGCTTGCGTGCCGACCTGGTCGATCGCATCCTTGATCCGAATGCCATACCAGTCCAGCGACAGCCTGAGCCCGTCGATCGCGGGCGGCTGCACCACGATGCCGGCCGTGAAGGTATCCGCCTTCTCCGGGTTCACGGCGGGATTGCCGCCCGCGTAACGAATGACGGTCAGCGCTTCCACCTCGGGTGTGCGCGGATCGTCGATCACCACCGCGCCGCCCGACTTGTCGAAGCGTTCGGCAAGATTGGCGGCACGCACGTCGCGCGAATAGGTGCCGCGCAGGCGCACCCAGCCGCCCAGGCCCACATCGAGGCCGGCCTTGTAGGCCCAGATCGCGCCCGATCCCGAATAGCTGGCCCACCGCCCGGCCAGATTGAGGCTGGCCTTGACCCCGCCTGCATCGAGCAGCGGCACCAGCGCCTCGCCGAACGCTTCCCACACGCGGGCGGAACCGTTGATGTTGGATGTCTTGGAATATTGCACGCCGACGGTGTTGGTGCAGTCCGTCAGCCCCACGCCGCGCAGGCCCGGCACTTCTCCATCGCACAGCACGGGGTGGCCATTGTCGTGATCGCCGGCGGGATTGGTCACGTCCTCAACCACCTGACGGATGGACTCCTTGCGCCACGAGACGCCGAAGGCCCCGGCCACCGGCCCCGCCCAGCCATCGAACAGCGTGCCCGCGGCGGACAGTTCCACCAGCTGCTGCTGATAGGCGGTGACGTTCACTTTCTCCGCGGAGGAGGTGTAGGACAGGGTATCGCCCGATGCGAAGCCGGTATCGCTCCAGTAGATCGGCGTCGTGATCTGCTGGCCGGGTTCGAAGCCGGTGACATAGTCGATTGCCGCGGCGGAGGCATTGCCGCGTCCGAACAGGTTGAGCGCTTCGCAGCCGGGATAGGCGTTGGAATAGAGCGAGACACGGCAGACCACCTCGTCCGTGGCCGGATCGCGGACCGCGTCGATGGCGGCATAGACCCGGTCGAGCCGCAGGCCGAACTGCCGCGCGGTGCGCCGCGAATGGCCATATTGGTAGAAGCCGTCCACGCGCCAGCCATCGAACCAGCCGCCCGTTTCGAGGTCCAGCTCGAACCCGCCGGTGGCGATGTGCTGGACGGTCTTCTCGGTGTTGTAGAGATTGCCGATGTCTTCAAGGCTCCCCACGCGGCGCAGCGTGAAGCTGTCGATGCCGTTGGTTTCCATCGTCTCGCGCAGCTCCCTGGGCAGGAAGGCGTTATTGGCGAAGATCGTCAGCGCTGCCGGGCTTCCGATGAAGCTGCTGCGCGTGCCGCCCTGGCTGTAGCTGCTGTTGCTGCCATGCATATATTGCGCGAACAGCTTGAGATTGTCGGTCACGTCGAATTCGGCATAGCCGAACAGGGAGTGGCGCTTGGTATCGGGAATGAGCGTCCTGACCTCCGCGCCCAGATCGTCGCCGCTGCCCCCGCCGGCCTGACGCGCGGCCGGGGTGCCGAACGCGCCCTGAACCTCGGCGCCGTCGACGAATGGCGAGACGCTGCCGTCGCGGTTGAAGATCAACCCGTCGATCACCGTGCCCGGCGCGCGGATCGTGCCGTCGAAGCTGGCATTGCGCGACGTCATGCCGGACGCGAAGCGATAGGGATCGGCGGCGGTGCCGCTGCCGAACGTGCCCCAGCCCTGATACCAGTCGCGCCCCTGATAGCTGTGGATGCCGGACTGGCGCGCATATTCCGCCGAGACGATGACATGACCGCGTCCCTGGGCAAAGGGCGTGCCGAAGGCGGCGGAAAGCTCCTGGTTGCTGCCGTCCTTGCGCGACGTGATGCCGCTTTGCCCCGAAATTTCCAGCCCGGTGAACTGCGTATCGAGAATGAAGTTGACGACGCCGGCCACGGCATCCGTGCCGTAAGCGGCGGACGCACCGCCGGTGGTCGTTTCCACGCTGCGGATCAACGCCTCGGGAAACAGATTGATGTCCGCGCCGCCCGATGCCGTCGTGCCCGGCACGCGCCGCCCGTTCAGCAGCGTCAGCGTTCGGTTGAGCCCCAGTCCGCGCAGGTTCAGCGTGCCGCGCGACGAGCCGCTGCCCGGCGTCTGATTGCCATAGAATTGCGGCAACTGGCTGAGCCCCGTCACCAGCGATCCGGGAGACAGCGCCTGGATTTCCCCCGCGTCGACCACGGTGACTGGCACCGGCATCTCCATGCCGTCCGTGGTGCGCAGGCGCGATCCGGTGACGACGATGGCGGTATCCTCGGCGGCAGCCGCGCCGTCGTCGAGGCTTGCGCTTTCCTCGGCGCTGGCCATGCCCGCATGCGCCAGGGACAAAAGCCCCACGCCGGAGCACAGGAGCAGTCGATGGGCGATGGATGAACGTAGAGTCATGTTGATTCCCTGAAGACGCGCAAGCGCGTTGCAGCGCCGGCGATGCCGTGCTGTCTGTTTTTGGATATGCGGCAGAAGCCGCGGCAGGCCCGGATTGCCCGAAGGCAGTGACGTTCAGCAGGCCGCCGCAACGCGGCTATGATGGCCCCGCGCGCACGCTTGCATTCACAACGCACGGCACAGGCCAGGTCCGCCGGAGCGGCCTGCGTGAGTGGTCAATGAAGCTGAATCATGCGCATCGTATCACCTCTCGTTGGAGGGAACACGACACCGGGCGTTGTCGCCTGGGCATCGCGCGCTTTAGCCGTTGGTGACGCGGAGCAAGCTGCTTCCCGATCAAAAGCCGCGGACCCCTCGAAATGATCGAAGGCGGGGTCATAACCTTACAATCCCAAGTTATTTGGTAGGGAAATGACCGTCAAGCCCGGAGCCGCCCTCGGGGACAAAGAGCTTCTTTGCCGCGATACAGCGTTCCTTTCGGCGCCCGTGCCGCGTTCACTGCCCTGGAGGTCGCGATTCCGCCATCCGCAGACCGTGCGCCGGAACGGACTGCGCCCGCCATTTCCCCGCGCTCGGGCGGGGCGGATCGCGGGCCTGTTACCGCGCCCACGCGAAAGGATCAGGTTTGCGACCAGCCACCGCCGAGGGCGCGAAACAGGTCGATCTGCGCGGCGCTGACCTGCGCGTCCTGTAGCGCAAGGGCGGCCTGCGCTTCGCTGAACGTCCGCTCGGCATCGAGCAGCTGGAGCGAATCGATGGCCCCCTCGCGCTGCTGGGCGCGCGCGATCCGGGCCGCCTGCTCGGCGAAGTCGCTGGCGGAGGCGAGCGCCTTGCGCCGGTCGAGCGCGCGGGCATAGCTGGAGAGTGCGGTTTCCGTCTCCCGCAGGGCATTGAGCACCGTGCCGTCGAAGGTGGCGAGCGCGGCCTGGCTGTCGGCCTTCGCGCCGTTGACACGCGCGCGCGCCGCGCTCGGGTTGAGATTCCAGCTGATGAGCGAGCCGAGCAGCCAGCGCAGCGGACCGACTCCGAACGCATCGGCGATATTCGGCCCGGTCGAACCGACGGAGCCCCCGAGCGTGATCCTGGGATAAAGGTCCGCCGTCGCCACGCCGATCCGCGCGGTGTTGGCCGCGAGGCGCCGCTCGGCCGCGCGGATATCGGGCCGCCGGGCCAGCAGGGCCGCGCCGTCGCCGACCGGAATGGCCTGCACGATCTCCAGACCGACGCTCCGCCGGGTCGCGATCTCGGGCAGGTCGGCCGGCGCCCGTCCGGTCAGCATGGCGAGGCGGAAGAGCGCCGCCTGCCGCTCGGCCTCGATGGCGGGAATGTCGGCGGCGCGCTGGTCGCGCAAGGTGGCGACGCGCGCGACATCGAGCTGGGTCGCAAGGCCCGCGCCATGACGGCGCCGGGTGAGATCGAGCAGATTGTCGAGCAAGCCGGAAATGTGCCGGGCCACCGCCAGCCGCGCCGCCCCCGAAGACGCGTCGGCATAGGCGCGGGTCGTGTCGGCAATGACCGCGATGCGCACGGCATCGGCGTCGGCCTGCGCGGCGGCGGCGTCGCCCCGCGCGGCTTCGACGCCACGGCTCACCCGGCCGAACAGGTCCACCTCATAGGAGACGCTGAGCCCGCCATCGACCGACCAGTCTTCGCGCGGCGCGCCCGGCGCGCGCTGGCTCTCGGGCAGGCGGCCATAGGTCGCGCCGGCATCGAGACTAGCCTGCGGCAGGCGGTCCGATCGGGCGCCGGACAGGGCAGCGCGCGCCTTTTCCAGACGGGCGACCGCCACGCGGATGTCCGTGTTCGCGACCAGCGCGTCCTGGATCAGCCCGTCGAGGACGGGATCGTCATAGAGCTTCCACCATGCGGTGGCGACCGGCTCGATGGAGAGGGCCGGGCTCTGGGAAAGGAAGGGGCCGGAGGACGCCGGGGGGGCGATAGGGGCGACGTAGTCCGGCCCCGCCGCGCAGGCCGAGAGGGCCAGCGCGGAGAGAGAGGCAAAGAGGAAGCGAGCGCGTGTCATGGGTCTCTACTCCTATTCGGCCGGGAGCAGCGCGGGCTGCGCGCCGCCGCCCAGCCGGCGGCGCAGGCGAGCGATGCGCTCGCCCAGCGCGCGGCTGACGACATAGAAAGTGGGGGTGAAGACGAGGCCGAAGCCGGTGACGCCGATCATGCCGAAGAACACCGCCGTGCCGAGCGCCTGCCGCAGCTCCGCGCCCGCGCCGGTGGCGATCACCAGCGGGACCGATCCCAGGATGAAGGCGAAGCTCGTCATCAGGATCGGCCGCAGCCGCTGCTCGGCCGCATGGACCGCCGCCTCGCTGGGCGAAAGGCCGTGCAGCTCCTCGCCCTGTCGCGCGAATTCCACGATCAGGATCGCATTCTTGGCGGCGAGCGCGACGAGCACGATCATGCCGATCTGCGTCAGCACATTATTGTCCATGCCCCGCAGATTGACGCCCACCATCGCCGCCAGCACCGACATGGGCACGATCAGGATGATCGCCAGCGGCATGACCAGGCTTTCATATTGCGCCGCCAGCACCAGGAAGACGAGCAGCACGGCAAGGCCGAAGACGAGCGCGGCGGTGTTGCCGGCGGTCTTCTGCTGATAGGCGATGCCCGTCCATTCATGGCTGAACCCATGCGGCAGCGATGCGTCCGCGAGCTGCTCCATGGCCGTGAGCGACTGGCCGGAGGAATGGCCCGGCGCGGTGTCGCCATCGATAGCCACGGCCGGCGCCAGATTATAGCGCTCCACGCGGTAGGGCCCGGTCGTATCCTGGAAGGTCGCGATGGAACCGATCGGCACCATCTGCCCGTAATCCGAGCGGGTTTGCAGGCTGGCGATATCGGCCGGCGTGCGGCGGAACTGCTCGTCGGCCTGAGCCGTGACCCGATAGGTGCGGCCCAGCAGGTTGAAGTCATTGACGAAGGACGAGCCGAGATAGACCTGCAACGTCTCGAACACCCGCTCGGGCGGCAGGCCCAGCATCTGCGCCTTGTCGCGATCGATATCGGCGAAGATGCGCGGCGTGCCCGTCTCGAAGAAGGTGTAGACCGCTTGCAGGCCGGGCGTCTGGTTGGCCTCGCCGATGAGGCCATAGCTAGCCTTTTCCAGCGCCTTGTAGCCCTTGCCGTCGCGGTCCTGGACCATCAGGCGATAGCCGCCGGCCGAGCCGATGCCGCGGATGAGCGGCGGCTTGGCAAGCATCAGCCGGGCCTCGGTGATGTCGGCGGTGCGCTTTTGCGCTTCCGCCATCAGCGCATCGATGGTCTGCCCTTTGGCGGCGCGATCCTCGAAATCGTCGAGCACCCAATAGGCGGCGGCGGAGCTGGCCGAGCGCGTTTCCGAGGCGCCGTCGAAGCCGGAGAGCATGACGGTGTTGCTGATACCGGGGATCGGCAGCATGCGCTCGGCGACCTTCTTCATCACCGCATCCGTGCGCGCGGTCGATGAGCCGGGCGGAAGCTGGATGATCGTGAAGAAATAGCCCTGATCCTGCGCCGGAATGAAGCCGGTGGGCGTGTACCAGAGCGCGCCCACGGTCAGCGCGATGAGGGCGCCATAGGCCGCCATCATCTTGCGCGGCTGGCGCACGAGTCGCGCGGTCAGGCCCGCATAGCCAGTGCTGAACCGCTCGAAAGCGCGATTGAACCTGTCGCCGGCCGCCTCGGTGAGCTTCCGCCAGAGCGGCGCATTGTCCGGTACGGTGTGACGTGGCTTCAGGAGCAACGCCGACATGGCCGGGGAGAGCGTGAGCGAGAGGATCAGCGAGATGATCGTCGCGGCCGAGATGGTGATGGCGAACTGCTGGTAGAAGGCGCCCGACATGCCGCTGATGAACAGCGTCGGCACGAACACGGCGCACAGCACCAGCACGATAGCGATGAGCGCCGCGCCGACCTCGTCCATGGAGACGCGGGCGGCTTCGAGCGGGCTCATGCCATGCTCCAGATTGCGCTCGACATTCTCGACCACGACGATGGCGTCGTCCACGACGATGCCGATGGCCAGCACCAGGCCGAAGAGCGAGAGATTGTTGAGCGAATAGCCGAGCATCGCCAGCACCGCGAAGGTGCCGATCAGCGAGACCGGGATCGCCAGCACCGGGATCAGCGCCGCCCGCCATTTCTGGAGGAAGACGATGATGACCAGCACCACCAGGATGATCGCCTCGATCAGCGTCTGGACGACCGCATCGACGGATTTGGCGATGAACTCGGTGGGGTTGTAGACGATGCGATAATCGAGGCCCTGAGGGAAATCCTTGGCAAGGCTGGCCATCTCGGCCTTGATGCCCTCGGCAGCGGCGAGCGCGTTCGATCCGGGCATCTGGAAGATGGGGATGATGACCGAATCCTTGTCGCCCAGATAGGCGGAGGTGCCATAATCGTCGGCGCCCAGCTCGACGCGGGCAACATCGCCCACGCGCACCTGGCGGCCGTCCGCATCGGTGCGGATCACCACATCGGCGAACTGCTGCGGATCGGTGAAGCGGCCCTGCGTCTCGACATTGAGCTGGAAGGCCGATCCACCGGCGGGAGGCTGGCCGAGCGTGCCGGCGGCGACCTGGACATTCTGCGAGCGCAGCGCCGTGACGATGTCGCCCGCCGTCAGGCCGAGGGCGGCCGCGCGGCGCGGATCGATCCACACCCGCATGGCCAGATCGCGCGAACCGAACATCTGCACGTCGCCCACGCCCTCAAGCCGGGCGAGCCGGTCCTTGATGCGGGTCTGGGCATAGTTGGAGAGATAGGCGCGATCGAGCGAATTGTCGGGCGAGATCAGGTTCACGATCAGCAGGAAATCGGGCGAGGTCTTCTTGGTGACGACGCCTAGGCGCTGCACTTCCTGCGGCAGGCGCGGCTGCGCGATGGCGACGCGGTTCTGCACGAGCACCTGCGCGGCATCGAGATCCGTGCCCTGCTTGAACGTGACGGTGATGACCACGCGCCCGTCGCCCGTCGCCTGCGACGAGAGATAGAGCATGTTCTCGACGCCGTTGATCTCCTGCTCGATAGGGCTCGCGACCGTATCGGCCACCGTCTCGGCCGAGGCGCCGGGATAGACGGCGGACACGGTCACGGTCGGCGGCACGACATCGGGATATTGCGAGATCGGCAGGAAGACATAGGCGATGGCACCGATGATGGTGATGAGCACCGCGATGACGGCCGCGAAGATCGGCCGGTCGATGAAGAAGCGGGAAAGGCGCATGGCTTTTCGTCCTGTCTGGGCCGCTTAGCGGGCGAAGGTCGCCTGACCGGCGAGCGGGGTGCTGTGCGGCGCGGCCTGTGCGGAAGACGTGCCGGCGTCCGGCGCGATGCGGCCGGCCATGGCCTGCACCTTGCCGCCGGGCATGGCGGATTGCGTGCCGGTGATGACGACGCGGTCATTGGCATCGAGGCCGGAGCGGATGACGCGCAGCCCGTCGATCACGGGGCCCAGCACGACCGGCTTGGCCGCCACCGTCCCATCCTTGCCGACGACCAGCAGCGTCTTGCGCGCCTGATCGGTCTGCACGGCGGTGTCCGGCACCAGCAGCGCCTTCACGTTTTCGCCGCTGGCGAGCCGCATGTTGCCGAACATGCCGGGCGTCAGGAACAGATCCCCGTTCGCCAGCACGGCGCGCGCGCGGATGGTGCCGGAGCGCGGATCGAGGCCGTTATCGGTGAAATCGAGCGTGCCGGTCCAGCGATAGTCGCTCTCGTCCTGCAACTTGATCTGCACCTGCGCGCCGGGGCCCGCGCCCTCCCGCTTGGCCTTGAGGAACAGCGCCTCGGACCCCTCGAAGGTGAAATAGATCGGGTCGAACGCATTGATCGTGGTCAGCAGCGTGCCCGCCGGGCCATCGCCCGACGAGACGAGATTGCCGGCATCGACGCGGCGATCCGAGACGCGGCCGGCAATGGGCGCGCGGACGGTCGCGAACTCGACATCGAGCGTGCGGGCGCGCACGCGTGCCTGCGCGGCCGCCAGCGCGGCGTTCACCGCCTGCACCCGCGCCCGCAGCCGGTCGATCTCGCTTTGGGAGACCGCATCGGCATCGACCAGACGCAGGGCGCGGTCGAGATCGACCTGCGCCAGTGCAAGATCGCTGCGCGCCGTGGCCACGCCCGCCTGCGCCTCGGCCAAGGCGGCCTGGAAGGGGCGCGCGTCGATGGTGAAGAGCGGTTGTCCGGCCTTGACGATCTGCCCGTCCTTGAAGTGGATCGCGACGATCTGGCCCGAGATGCGCGGGCGCACCTCGACCGAGCGGCTCGCCTCGAAGCGGCCGACATAATCGTCCCAGAGCGCGACCTCGCGCTGCAACGGCGCGGAAACCGTCACCACCGGCGCCGGCATGGCCATTGGCGCGGGCGCAGCGCGATGCGTATAGGCATAGCCCCCGGCAATGACGAGCACCGGCAGGGCGGCCCAGGCGAGCCGGCGGCGCAAAGTGCCGCCCGTGCGCGGGTTGGCGCGCGCCGCCGCATCGTCATCGGCCTCGGCGCGCTTGAAGGATTGGAGCATGTTCATCGGCGGGCTCCCTGAAAACGGGTTCGCTGTGGGGACGCGGCGCGCTCCAGCCCGATATGGGCGAGCACCGCCTCATACTGGTCGAGCGAATAGCCGGCAGAGAGGAAGGCGGCGATGTCGGTGGCGCCGACATTGTAGCCATGTTGCCAGGCCAGCACGGCGATGCGGCGCAGCGCCTCCAGCCGGGGATCGGCCAGCGGCGTTTTGCGTTCGATGCCGAAGATCAGGCGCACCAGCCGTGCCAGAGCCGTTTCCTCATATCGCAGCGACGAAAGGCCATCTTCCCGCGCCAGCCGGATGATCGTCCATTCGCGTGGACTGAACCCGGGGGCCTCCATCCGCGCGACGGGCGCCGAAACGAAAGGGGGCTGCAAGAGCGCGGCGTTGCCGGGCTCGTCAAAATTCCGATAGGCCATGGCCCTGTCTCCTCCATCGCTGTGCGCAGGATGCGGAAAGCCCTTCCCGGAAACGCGCAAGGCATTCCGGGCCGCAGTCGCAAGCGCGGTCGATCGGTCCGAGAACGACGCATGCGCCGCCGCTCGGGGTGTGAAACCAGTTGTGCTGTATTCAGTGCGAGACCGTGGCCAGCCAGAACCCTGACGTGACTCGGACGGACCTCTTCCCTGTTCTGTACCGAGTGGTATATAAACCAGCCGGAAAAGCGTCAAGCAGGAATTTTATACCGACCGATATTTTTTCGCACTGCGGTATAAACCGCGTGAGATCGGCCTATTTGCTGGGCCACATGGCGAGCGCCGTCTCCACCACGTCTTCCAGCTCGGCACGGGTCGAGCCCGCGCCGGCCTGCACGGAGATGCCCTGCAACACGGCCATGAGATATTTGGTGACAGCCGCGGCATCCGCCGGGCCAGTGAAATCGCCTTCGTCGATGGCGCGCTGCATGCGCGCAACGAACGCCTCCTGAATGACCCGGCCGCGCTTGAGCACTTCGTCCCGAATGCACTGGGCTTCGGAACCGCAGGCGGTCGAGCTGATGACGCCCAGGCAGCCGCGCGGTTCGCTCTCGCCGGTGACAGTCGCAAGTGCGCCTTCCAGCAGCCATTTCGCCACGCCGCGCGCGGTCGGCTGTTCGAGCGCCTGCCCTATATAGGCCAGCTTCTCGCGCTCATAGAGATCGAGCGCCTGACGGAAGAGCTGCTCCTTGTTGCCAAAGGCGGCGTAGAGGCTGGGACGGGTGATGCCCATCGCCTCGGTCAGATCGGTGAGCGAGCTGCCTTCATAGCCCTTGCTCCAGAAGACGCGCAGTGCCGTCGCCAACGCCGTGTCGACGTCAAACTCTCGGGGGCGGCCTCTCACTACGATTTGTTCCATATCGAGCGGTATATAATATGATCGCGACGATGAGTCCAGCGATAGGGCGGATACGGTCGTGGCGCCAGCCCAGCGGAACCACGAACCCCGCGCGCCATGGGCTTGCACCCCATGGCGACTCAGCGCCCGCCCTCTTCACTCCCGGCTTTCTCGGCCTGTCGGCGGACGCGCAGCAGCTTGGTGACGGCGGATTCATCGGGGCGCTCCCAGTAGAGACTGCGCAGATAGCCCATGTCGAAGCTCGTCAATTCGGCCGTGCCGCGATCGCGGTCCGCGAAAAGCGAGAGGATCGTCGCCATCGGTTCGTCGCCATTGGCCGGGCGCATGGATGCAAAGCCGCGCATGGTGGCATAGTCGGCAAGCTGAACGAGCGTCATGCCCATCGCGGCCTCCTGATCGAAGACGACCAGCGCCGAGAGAATGTCGCGGTGGAATTTGACGAACCAGCGATTGCTATGGCCCCAGACGCTGGGCAGCCGCTCCTTGCCGTCGCGTGAGCGCGGCACGGGCACGCCATAGGCATCGAGGGTCACAATGTTACGCCACACGCGCACCGGCTGCGAGTCGCGCAGCAGCGCATCGCGCTCGTCGGCCGTCATCAGGCCGACCATCTGCGGGCGCCGGCTTGCCAGGCCGGAGAGCAGGGCCTTGCCGTCCGCCACGATGGCGACGATGAGATTGGGCGAGCATCCCGCTTTGGCCAGCGGCGCGCCCAGACGCTGCGCGTTGAAACGGATGCGTTCCACGAGGATCTCGGCGGGCGCGCGTTTCAGCCCGCTCGCGCCGGGACAGATGGGGACCTGGAAGCGAGCGAGGTTCTCGTCATACTTTTTGCTGGCGCCGCTCAGCACGCGGGCCTGCTCCGCCACTTCGCCGCGCGTCGGCGGCAGGGCCTTGCCCTCGACGATGATCTCTTCATCGCCGGGCGGCGCCGCCGCGCTTTGCGCCGTGGCCGGGGCCGTCAGGCAAAGCGTGGCGCAGATGGCCCGGGCCACCGCCTCATTCATAGCGCAGCGCGGTCACCGGCTTGGCGCGTGCGACAAGGACGGCATGGGTCGAGACCGTGACCAGCGCGATCGCCACCGCCACCGCCGCGGCGGCAACGAACAGCCAGAGCGGCAGGTCGACGCGATAGGCAAACCCCTTCAGCCAGTGGTCCATCGCCCAGAAGGCAAGCGGCCACGCGATGAGATTGGCCCACAGAACCGGCTTGGTGAACTGCCAGAGCAGCAGCCGGACAATGTCCGACGTTTCCGCACCCATGGCCTTGCGCACGCCGATTTCCTTGGTCCGCCGCTCGGTGGTGAAGGCCGCCAGCGCAAAGAGGCCGAGACAAGCGATGCAGATGGCCAGCCCCGCGCAGATGGCGAGCGCGATGCCCTGGGTGATGACGTCGCGGTAAAGCTCCTGCATGGCCTGGCTCTCGAAGATATAATCGACCGGCCGGCCGGGCTCCGTGCGCTTCCAGATGCGGGCGATGGCGTCCAGCGTCTCCGGTATCTTCGCGCCGTCGAGCTTGGCGACGATGAGCGGCGCCGCGCCCGGCTCGACGAAATAGACGGTGGGTTGCACTGACTCCCGCACGGAACCGAGCGTGAAATCGGGCACGATGCCGATCACGCGCGAAGCGCGACCCTGGGGCATCTCGCCCGCCGTCGTGGCGGCCGACCAGCGCGTCCAGGCGAAACTCTTGCCCACCGCGTCGGCCGGATTGCCGAAACCGAGCTGGCGCGCGCCGGCCTCGTTGAGCACGATCGGCGGCTGCACGTCCGGGATCGGGCCGGGCCGGTCCAGCGCCATGTCCTCGCCCTTTGTGCGCGAGAAGAAGCGACCGGCCACAGGCTTCAGCCCATGCAGCTCGAAAAAGCCTGCGTCGATCGGCGCCTGCTGAAGAGCAATGGACCGCCGATCCGGCAGCGTGACGATCGTCTTGGACTCCGCCCGCGCGATGGCTGGCGCGCTGGCGCAGGAAATGGCCGTCACGCCGGCCTCCCGCGCGAGTTCCTGCGCAAAGGACGAGCGGCAGGCCGTCGGGATCAGCAGGGCATGCTCGCTGTCGAGTCGCAGCGCGCCGTGCAGGGCGAAATCGGTCTGGCGGTAAATGGTGCCCGTCATGACGATAAGGCCGATCAGGATCGCGAACTGGACCACCACCAGCCCCTGCCGCACGCCCGCGGAACCGGCTGGCTGGGTCGCGCCGCCCTTGAGGGTCGCGGCGGGACGGAAGGAGGAGAGCAACAGCGCCGGATAGAGCCCAGCCAGCACCGCGATCAGCAGCGTCGCGCCCACGATGATCGCCGCCACGAGGGGATCGGTAAGATATTGGAACGTCAGCTCCCGATCCAGAAAGGCATTGAAATGCGGCAGCGTCACTTCCGCCAGCGCCACGGCCAGTAACATGGCGATGAGCACATGAATGAGCGCCTCGCCCATGAACTGCACGATCAGATCGCGCCGGCTCGCGCCCGCTGCCTTGCGCACCCCCACTTCCACCGCACGGCGCGCCGCGCGGGCGGTCATCAGCGTCACGAAATTGATCGCCGCGATCACCACGATGAGCGCGCCCACCATCGCGACCCCGGCATTCACCGCGCGGTCGCCGGGCGGGCGCAGCAGGCCGGGCATGCCGGTGCTGCCATATTCCAGGGAATTGAAGTGGATGTCCGCCAGCGACGTCAGCTTGAACCATATGAAGCGGTCCGGAAAGCGCCGCTCGGCAAAGGTCTTGAGACGCTCACGCATGGCGGCCGCCGATGTGCCGGGCTTGAACTTCACATAGGTCAGGTGACTGACCGAGAAGGGCGAGGGCGCTCTATCCATAACGGCGAGCGGCGAGAAAGCGGCATTGCCGGCCCCATAAACCTCCGCGCTCAAATGGCTGTTGGATGGGATATCCTGAAGAACCGCCATGACGCGCATGACATGGACGCCGCCAAAGGGCCCGGCGTCCGGCGCGCCGGCGGGCCCCGATATCCGCAGGGAGAGAGCCTTGCCGATGGGCGCATCCTCGCCGAAATATTTGCGGGCGACCTTCCGTGTGATGACGAGACCGTCCGGCGCCGCGAGCGCGGCGTCGGGATCGCCGGCCAGCACCGGCAAGCGCAGGACCCTGAAGAAATCGGGGTCTGCCCACAGGATCATTTCGGGCGTTTCCACCGCCCCCTGCCTGACCGTCCAGTTCATTGGCGTGGCGCGCGCGATGCGCTCCGCTTCCGGGAAGTCGAGCTTCATATATTGACCAACGGTCGAGAGGGTCTGGGCCAGTCGCCACGGCTTGCTGCCCGGCGCCTCGATGTTCGTCTCGACCCGGTAGACCCGCTCCTGATCGGGAAAGAAGCGGTCGAAGCTGTATTCGTCGCGCAGGAACAGCCCGATCAGGATGGCGGCGGCGAAGCTGACGGTCAGGCCCAGGATGGTGATCCCGGCATAGAGCCAGTTGCGGCCCAGATTGCCGAGGGCGGCGGCCAGATAGTTGCGCAGCATCGCCTGGTTCCCCTCACGCCGCCAGTTGGGTTTCGGAGACCAGCCGGCCGTCGAGCAGCTTGATCGTGCGCTGCGCCTCGGCCGCGTGCGCCAGCGAGTGCGTGACCATCACCACGGTGACGCCCTCGCTCGCCGCCTGCTTGAGCAGGTCCATCACCGCCTCGCCATTGGCGGTGTCGAGATTGCCGGTCGGCTCGTCCGCCAGGATCAGTTGCGGCGAGGACACCAGCGCCCGCGCCACCGCCGCGCGCTGCTGCTGGCCGCCGGAGAGCTGCTGCGGCCGGTGACGTGCGCGGTGGGCGATGCCCACCTTCTCCAGCGTCGCCTCCACCAGCGCCTTGCGATCCCGCGCGGGCACGCCGCGATAGATGAGGCCCACCTCGACATTGTCGGCAATGCTGAGATCGTCGATCAGGTTGAAGCTCTGGAAGACGAAGCCGATATGGCCGCGCCGCAGCCGGGTGAGTTTATGCTCGGGATAGCGCGCCACATCCTCGCCGAAGAAGTCATAGCGCCCGTCCGTCGGCTGATCGAGCAGGCCGAGAATGTTGAGCAAGGTCGACTTGCCGCACCCCGAGGGGCCCATGATCGCCACGAACTCGCCCGGAAAAATCTCCATCGAGATGCGGTCGAGCGCCCGCGTCTCCACATCGCTCGTCCGATAGACTTTCGAGACATTGTCCAGCCGCAGCATGCCCTTATCCTCTCATTGCCGAAGATCGACGCGGTCGACCTTCTCGAAACCCTGATAATCCGATGTGATGACGCGCTCGCCGGCCTGGAGGCCGCCCAGCACTTCCACCTGTTCCGCGTTACGCCGGCCCAGCTTGATCCGGCGCCGGTCGGCGCGGCGCCCGTCCGGCCGCACCACGAAGGCATAATCGCCCCCCGAGCGCTCCAGAAAGGCGCCGGCGGGCAGCACCAGCGCCGGCCGGTCCGCGCCCAGCGCGAGCTTGCCCTGCACCGCCTGCCCCGGCAGCAACCCGGCCGGCGGCGATCCCCGGAAGGCGAGATCCACCGTGAAGACGCCATTTTGCACTTCCGGGTAAATGCGCTCGGCCACGAGGCGAATGCCGCGCCCGTCAAGGTCGATGGTGCCGAACTGCCCGGCCCGGACGCGCCCCAGATAATATTCGTCGACGGACGCGGCGATCTTGAAGCCGGTGTCGCGGGTAATCATGCCCAGCCGGTCGCCATGATTGCGGTTTTCGCCCGGTTGCAGGTTCATGGTCGTCAACTGGCCCGAGACAGGCGCGCGCACCACCAGATCGCCCAGCTTCGCGCGAGTGAGCTCAAGGCTCTGCTGCAAGCCCGCCAGCTCGGTGCGGATACCGGGCATCTGGCGCTTGCGCAGCGCTTCCTGGCGCTGGTTGGTATCCGCCTGGAGCGGACGAATGCGCTTGTTGTGCGCCAGTTCATCGTCGATCTGCTCACCCTGTTCGCGCGGTATGTAGCCGGCCGCCATCAGGGGCGCGCGCCGCTCCGCCATGCGGCTGAGACGCAGGATGTTATAGTCGATCTGGGCCAGCACCTTCTCGTTTTCCGCGCGATTCTGTTCGAGCTGCTTCTCGAAGCTCTGGAGCTGGGTGATGGATTCGACCAGCCGCGCCTCCCGCTCCATCACATTGAGCTCCAGCTGGGTGTTGCGGAAGACGATGAGCGGCTGGCCGGCGGTGACGCGGTCGCCGGCATGGACCAGCACCTGCTGCACCTGCCCGCCTTCCAGCGCATCGAGATAGACCACGTCGCGCGGCACCACCTTGCCCTGGAGCGTCGTGTCATCGTGGAAGATGCCGCGCTGGACGGTGTCGATGGTGACGGTCGCGGTGCGCACGCGCACCGAGCGCTCGGCCGGCCACAGGAACAGGCCGAGCAGGACAAGCGCCACCGCGCCGGCCGTGCCCGCCGCGGCCATCGGCGCGCGGCGCCTGTACCAGCGCCGGCGTATCGTTCGATCCATTTCACTGGCCATTGCCCCTCCTTGCCCGCCAACTATATGCTGACCGGGCATGGAGACGAACCGACGCAGAATCAGCTACTTGCCGTCCATGGGAGGCGAAGCGGCGGCGCGCGATGTGCGAAAATGCTCGGCACCGCGCGCCCGGCGTGCACAAGAATCGCCTAAGCCATTGTTACAACGCATTTTCCTAAAAGGGACGGTTCATTCTATTCTCCGCCCATGAGCAAAATCGGTTCCCTTCTGGTCCTGGATGACGACGCAGACGTTCTGAAGGCGGCCGCCATTGCCCTCTCGAACGATGCGCAGCGCATTGACCTCATCTCCAATCCCGCCGACATCGATGCCCTGTTGCGGGATCGGGCCTATGATGTGCTGCTGCTCGACATGAACTTCGCGCCCGGAGAGCATAAGGGCCAGGCCGGGCTGGACGTGCTGGGGCGCGTGCTGGCGCGCGACCCCACGCTTTGTGTCGTGCTGATGACCGGCTATGGCCGCGTCTCGCTGGCGGTCGAGACGCTGAAGCGCGGCGCGGTCGACTTCGTGCTCAAGCCCTGGCGCAACGAGGCGCTGATCGACACGCTGGCCGCCGCCACCGCGCTCAGCCGATCCCGCCGGGCGGAGCGCGACAATCTCAGCCTGGATGCCGCCGAACGGCAGATGATCGAGCGGGCCCTCCAGCGCCACGACGGCAATGTGAGCCATGCCGCCGCCGCGCTCGGTCTCACGCGCTGGGCGCTGGCGCGGCGCATGGCGAAACATGGCCTCTAGCCCCCGCGCCGCCTCTCGCTTCGCCCTCGTCGTCGCGCTGAAGGCCGCGCTCATCGGGGCGCTGGTCTTCGCCGCATTCCTCGCCCTTTCCCGCGCACATTATTATGCGACGGCGCTGGTGCTGCTCGCCCTGGCCGCCCTCGTCGCGCTCAGCCTCATGCGCACGGCGCGCACGGCCGACCGGCTCTATGCCGATTTCGTGGATGCGCTCGCCGCCGCGGCTTTCGATACGCCGGCATCGGCGGCGCGCCATTTCCCGGCCCTGGGCAACGCGCTGCACCGCGCCTCCGACCGGTTGACGGGGGACCGCCAGACGCAGGCGCAGCGGGCCCAGGAACTGGACTCGCTGCTCGATACGCTGGACGCCGTGCTGCTTGCGGTGCGCGCGGATGGCGAATTGCTGCTGGCCAACCGCGCCGCGCGGGCCCTGGCTGGCGAGGAGGCGAAGCGGCTCGCCGATGTGGCGGCGATCGGCCCCGCGACGGCAGCGCGGCTGATGACCCTGGCGGTGGGCGCTCGCGAGATCGTGCATCTGACGGACGGACGGCGCATGCTTGCCGCCGTCGCCCTGTTTCGCGGCGGCGAGGGCGCGCGGCAGCGGCTCATTTCCCTCCAGAGCCTCTCCCGCGAGCTGTCGGCGGTCGAGACGCGGGCCTGGCAGGATCTCGTCCGCGTCCTCTCGCACGAGATGATGAACTCGCTGACGCCCGTGGTCTCCCTCTCCGAAAGCCTCCAGCGGCTGCTCGCCGCACCGGGCCGGAGCGTGCCGCAGGAAGCGCGGACAGCCGCCGATGTCATCGCCCGCCGCAGCGCAGGCCTGATGCGCTTTGTGGAGCGCTATCGCCGCATCGCCGAAACCCCCGAGCCGCACCGCAAAACCCTCTCCCTCGACGCGCTGTTGCGCGACATGAAGCGGCTCGCGGTGGAATATGCCGGCGGCCGTGCGCTGACCTGCGCCAGCCATGTCGAACCCACCGGTCTCACCATCCGCGCCGACCCCGACCTGTTGCAACAGGCGCTCATCAACCTTGTGAAGAACGCGGTCGAAGCCGTCTCGACCACGCCCGATCCGCGCATCGACCTGAGCTGCCGCACGACGGGCCATCGCATCGTGATCGAGGTGCGCGACAATGGCACCGGCCTGCCGGAACAGGAACCCGAACAGATTTTCACGCCCTTCTTCACGACCAAGGCCGGCGGCTCGGGCATCGGCCTCGCCCTCGCCCGCCAGATCGCCATCGCCCATGGCGGGGAGCTAACCGTGCAGCGGCTTCCTCAGGGCGCACTGTTCAGCCTGGACCTGCCGCTGGGCGATGGGGCAGCCATTAGTCCATAAGCTTTTCGTGGCGCATTCGGCCGGCCCGGCGTCCCGACACGCCCGCCCCGGCCGCCTTTCCAATCCACTGCCCGGCGCCTCCGATATCGTGGCGGTCTGAACGGATTTTCCGTGCCGGAGCGCAGGTGGCGCCGCCGCCCTCGCCCGGCCGACTTATCGGCCTGTAGTCAAACTGTCATCGTCGCATGAAATAGGCGCGCTCCTCACAGCATGGAGCGCCGCGGACGCAAATCGTCGCGGCGCCTTCGCAAAAAAGGGGTCCAAGGGTGAAGAAATCAGTTTTCGCATTGACGGCGGCTGCCTGTCTGACGCTCGCCGCGCAGGGGAAAGCAGCGGATGCGCCGCCCGCAGAGGCGGATAACGGCGACAGCGAAGAGATCGTCGTCATCGGCAGCGGCGAGACCCGCTCAGTCTCCACGCTGGTGCCGTCGAACCTCGATGTGCTGCCGCCGGGCACCAGCGTGCAGAAGGCGCTGAACTTCCTGCCGGGCGTGAGCGCGCAATCCATCGACGCGCTGGGCGTCAACGAGCAGTCGCTCTCGCTCCAGGTGCGCGGCTTCAGCACCACGCACCTTGGCTACACGCTCGACGGCATCCCGCTCGGCGATGGCGCCTACAACAACTATAACGGCCTCACCATCAGCCGCGCGCTGATTTCCGAGAATCTGGGCCGCGCCGATCTTGCGACCGGCATCGCCGGCCTGGGCATCGCCTCGACCAGCAATCTCGGCGGCGCGCTCACCTATATCAGCAGCGATCCGCGCAGGGACATGGGCGCCCAGATCAGCCAGAGCTTCGGCAGCGAGAACAGCCTGCGCACCTTCGTGCGGCTCGACACCGGCGAGCATGACGGTTTCTCGGCCTATATCTCCGGCCAGTATAGCGAGCAGGACCTGTTCGTGAATCAGGGCGCCGACAAGACATCCACGGGCAAGCAGTTCAACGGCAAGCTGAACTATCGGTTCGACGGCGGCACGATCTCGGCCTTCGTGGACGTTTCGCGCACCAACCAGGCCGACGACGCCTACATCTCCAAGGAGATGCTGGGCCGCCTCGGCTGGGACTGGGCCGGCTACTCGCCGGACTGGCAATCCTATCTCGGCGTGGCTTATTGCGGCGTGTCCAATCCGACGGCGACGGCCAGCTGCGTCGCGGCGCCCGCCCCGCAGAAGAATTCGGACGTCACCTACACCAACGGCCAGATCCTGCGGAACGACGAGCTATACTATCTCACTGGCGATTTCGATGTCACCCGGACGCTCGGCCTGCGCGTGCAGGGCTATCATCACAAGGACAAGGGCGCCGGCAACAACTGGATCGTCGGCTGGTCCGGCCAGGGTACGGCGGATACCGCCGACGACGTGCCGGTGCAGATCCGCGACACGCGCTACACCATCGACCGCGCCGGCGTGCTCGCGAGCCTGAGCTGGGAGGTCGGCTTCAACCGCTTCCAGGCCGGCTTCTGGCTGGAGGACAACACCAGCAGCGCCGCGCGCTACATCTGGACCAATGTCACCGGCCCCTTCAGCCTGGCGCAATATCTGGCGGGCCAGCCGGATTCGGCGACCTGGGCGCAGGAGACCAAGTGGAAGACGCGCCAGTTCTACGTGCAGGACACCATCTCGCTGCTCAACGACACGCTGAGCATCGACCTGGGGTTCAAGAGCACCTACGCCAAGTCGGATGCCAGGGCGATCGACGGCATCGCCAAGGCGGCGCCGACAACCCAGCAGTTCGCCACCGGCACGCTGGTAGCCGAGGATAATTTCCTGCCGCAGGTGGGCGTGCACTGGCAGGTCGCGCCGCAGCACGAGCTGTTCGCGAGCTATGCCGAGAACATGGCGATGTATCAGGGCGGCTTCAAGCTCGGCCCGCAGTCGGTGTCGCAGGCCGTCTGGGATGCGCAGGGGGCGACGCTGAAGCCCGAGACATCCCGGAGCTTCGAAGGCGGCTACCGCTATGTGAGCGGCCCGCTGCAAATCGCGCTGTCCGGCTATTATGTGTCGTTCGACAATCGCCTGTTGCAGTATAATCCCTGCCCGACGGCCCGGCAGCAGGAACCGGGCTGCGGCAACTCCTTCCACAATGCAGGCAGCGTCACCAGCAAGGGTGTGGAGCTTGCCGTGCTGTGGAAGCCGGTGCCGTGGCTGAGCTGGTACAACTCCGCCTCCTACAATGAATCCACTTATGACGAGGATCTCGACTGGTGCTCGGGCAGCAACTGCGTGGTCAAGGCTACGGCCGGCAAGCAGCAGGTGGATACGCCCAGAGAGATGGTCTCCAGCGTGCTCACCGTGAAGCAGGGCGGCTTCTCCGCCTCTCTCCAGGGCAAATATACCGGCCGGCGCTACTATACCTATACCAACGACCAGAGCTTTGGCGGCTACACCACATTCGACCTCGGCCTGGGATATGATTTCGGCGCGGTCGGCCCGCTGAGGGGCGCCAAGCTGTCGCTGAACGTAACGAACCTCACCAACAAGCGCTATGCGTCGAACTTCGATAACAGCGTGTTCGCGCCGGACGATGCGGCGGGCACCATCCAGGTGTTCCACTCCTCGGCCCCGCGACAGGTCTTTGGAACGCTCGGCTTTGCCTTCTGAGCCATTGACGGGCCGGGCAGTCTCGGGATCGCCCGGCCCATGCGGAACACAGGTGTGACGAGAGCATGATCCGATTCAATCCAGCCGGACCATGCTCTCGGGGCTGGCGCGCCGCGTTGGTCCTGCTGGCGCTCCTGCCCGCTGGCCCCGCCTTCGCCGGCGGGGAAGAGCGCAGCCCGCGCGCGCCCGTCACGCGACCGCATCTGGAGGAGACCGCCGGCGCGCGCAGCGTCTCGCTGCATGGCCTGACCTATGTCAACCGGGGACTGGTCGGCGCCGGCCGGCTGCCGGCGGGCACGGTCGACTTTCTCGGCGATACGCTCGGTTCCTTTTCCTCGCTGCAAATCGCGCCCGGAAGCTGGAAGCGGGTCGGCACGCACTATGAGGGCACCCTCTGGACGCTCCCGGATCGGGGGCGCAACGACCCCGCCGCCAATCTCTTCTTCGATTATCCGGCGCGGCTGGAGCGCCTGCGCATTCGCTTCACGCCCGATGCCAACGGGCCCGGAGGGGGTCAGGTCGATCTCATACCCGATGGCGGGCTGACATTGCGCGACTTTCGCGGCCGGCCGTTCACCGGCGCCGATCCGGGCGCGGGCACGGTGAGACAGCGCGGCATGGTGCTGCCGGCCCCGGCCCGTGGCGTCGGCCGAGGCAAGATCTCGCTCGACGCGGAATCCTTGCAAGTCACGCGCGATGGCGGCTTCTACATTGGCGATGAATATGCCGCCAATATCTATCATTTCGATGCGCGCGGCCGGTTGCGCGGCGTGATCCAGCCGCCCCCGGCCATCGCGCCCCGGCGGGCCGGGCAACCCTATTTCGGATCGCTGGAGGCGCCCGATAGCGGCCGGCGCAACAATCAGGGGGCGGAGGGCATGACGCTCTCACCCGATGGCCGCACATTGATCGTCGCCATGCAGAGCGCGCTGATGCAGGACAGCGCCGCCGGCGATGCCGCCGGCCGCACCAACATCCGCGTGCTGGTCTATGATGTGAGCCGCACGCCTACGCCGGCACGACCCATCGCGCACCATGTGGTGCAACTGCCGGCCTATCATGACGCGGGCAATGGCGGCGCCCCCAATCGCACCGCCGCGCAGAGCGAGATCCGCGCGCTCGACGGCCACCGCTTCCTGATGCTCTCGCGCGATGGCGCGGGCGTCGGCGCGGCAAGTGCGGCGCCCGTCGTCTACAAGACCATCCTGCTGGTCGATCTGACGGGTGCGACCAATCTCGCCGGCACCGCCTATGAAACCGGCACCGCGTCACTGCTACTGGACCCTGCCGGCACGGCACTGCGGCCGGGCATCGTACCGGCCGACTGGGTCGAGCTGGTGAACATGCTCAATCCCGCGCAACTCGGGCGTTTCGGGCTCAGCGTCGAGACGCTATCCGAGAAATGGGAAGCGCTGGACCTCGTCCCGGTACTGGAGCCGGATCGTCCGTCCGACTATTTCCTGCTCGTCGGCAATGACAATGACTTCATCGCCCGCCACTGCCGGATGTCCGGCCAGCCTTGCGATTCGGACATCGACAATGACAACCGGATACTGGTCTATCGCGTGAGCCTGCCGGCGCCGCTGCGATAGCCATCCGAACCTCCCCATCCGGGCACCGTGCGCGGCCGGGCCTGAGGGCAGCGCACCTCACCCCGGCTGCGCGCCGCTCAGAAAGGGATAGTCGGTGTAGCCCTGGGGTCCTTCGGAATAGAAGCTGCCCCTGTCCGGGGCGTTCAGGGGCGCGCCCTGACGGAAACGCTCCGGCAGGTCGGGATTGGCGATGAACGTGGACCCGAACACCGCCGCGTCGGCCCGCCCGTTTTGCAGAGCCGCTTCGGCACTAGCCTGATCCAGACCGCCGCCGATCAGATAGGTGCCCCCGAACAGCGGCTTCAGCAGGGCGTGATAATCCACCGGCGTTCCGAACAGCGCGACGTGGAGATAGGCCAGCCCCAGCGGAGCGATCTGCTCGACCAGATAGCGATAGGTTTCCTGCGGCGTCGCATCGGACACATCGTTGAAGTTCATCTCCGGCGAAATCTTGATGCCGACCCGGTCGGCGCCGGCCTCCGCCACCATCGCGGCGAGCGTTTCGAGCGTGAAGCGCGCGCGGTTCTCGATCGACCCGCCATAGGCATCGCTGCGCTGGTTGCTGGCGGACGACTGGAACTGCTCGGGAAGATAGCCCGAGGCGCCGTGCATCTCGACGCCGTCGAACCCGGCTTCCAGCGCCCTGCGCGTGGCGGCGCCATAGGAGGCGACAACCTCGCCGATCTCGGCCACGCTCAGTTCGCGGGGCGTCACGAAATCCTGCAAGCCCGTCGCCGTCCAGGTCTGGCCGGCGGGGCGGATCGCCGAGGGCGCCACCGGCTGTGCATTGCCGGGCAGCAGCGAGGGGTGCGAGATTCGTCCAGTGTGCATGATTTGCAGGAAAATGCGGCCGCCACGGTCATGAACCGCATCGGTCACGCGCTTCCAGCCGGCGACCTGCGCATCGGTTTCGATGCCCGGCGTGCGGACATAGCCCTTGCCCATGGCGTCCGGGAACGTGCCCTCGGTGATCATCAGGCCAGCATCCGCGCGCTGGGCATAATATGTGACGACGAGATCGGTGGGCTCGCCGGTCACGTCATCGGCGCGCGAACGGGTCATCGGCGCCATGAACAGACGGTTGGGAATTTCGATGCGGCCGATACGGACCGGGGTGAACAGCGTGCTCATCGTGCAATCTCCTTCAATCTCTTGAGGCCAAGATAAGCCTTCGCATTGATGGAATAAATCAGTCATATCGGAAATCATTGATCCATTTATGGAGCAGTGAAGTGGACCTTCTGAACGACATGGCGCTGTTCGTCGAAGTGGTGAAAGCGCACAGCTTCCGTGGCGCGTCCAGAGCCACCGGCGTCCCCAACGCGACTCTCTCCCGCCGCATCAGCCTGCTGGAGAAGGCGATCGGCCTGCGCCTGCTGCATCGCACCACCCGCAAGCTCGAACTGACCGAAGCCGGCCGGATCTATTATGAACGCAGCCGCCGCATCGTCGAGGAAGCCCGGCTCGCGCACGAGGAGCTGGGCGACATGCTGGCGCGGCCGAGCGGCCTCCTGCGCGTCTCGCTGCCGGTCGATTTCGCCACGAGCTGGCTGACGCCGCTGATCGCCGGGTTCGCCCGGCTGTATCCCGATATCCATTTCGATATGGACCTCACGCCGCGCCGGGTCGACCTCGTCTCCGAGCCGTTCGACCTTGCGATCCGCATGGGCGAGCCGGACCCTTCGCACCTGATCGCGCGACCTCTGGCCCGGCTTCGGCCCCGCCTTTTCGCTTCGCCCGCTTATCTGGAAGACAAAGGCGAGCCGGGCGACGCAACGGACCTTGCCCGGCATGAATGCCTGGCCATGGCCACATCCGACACATGGCGGCTGAACCGGGGCGCGCGCACGGTCGAGATTGCCGTGGGCCGCAGATTTCGGCTCAACAGCATCGGCATGATCGCCGGGCTCGCGACGCTCGGCATGGGCATAGCGCTGGTCCCGGATGAGATCGTGGCCGACGAGCTGGCGAATGGCCAGCTACGGCCCATATTGCCGGAATGGCGGGGCGCCCCCACCACCGTCTACGCGATCACGGAAACGCGCCTGCTGCCGGCCAAGACGCAGCGATTCATCGAGTTCCTGCGAGACCATCTCAAGGATCGCTGACAAAGTGACGGTCCGGCCCACATCCCGACCCGCAATGGGGCAAGGCCGGCTTTATTGAGCAGAGTGCGGCCCAAGTGCTTCGACGATACGGCAGTCCGCAACCGTGCCGCCGCAGCACGACGCAATCACTGCCGCCAGCTCCCGGCGCAAGGCATTGAGATCGGCAATCTTGCGTTCCACGTCAGCGAGATGATCGCGGGCGAGCGCATCGATCGTGGCGCAATCCCGATCGCGGTCGTCGGAGAGCGACAGCAGAGCGCGCACCTGGTCGAGCGGGAAGCCGAGATCGCGGGCGCGGCGGATGAACGAGAGCCGGCCCAGCTCCATCGCGCCATAGGCACGGTAGTTGCCGCCCGTGCGTGGCGGCTCGGGCAGCAGTCCGATCCGCTCATAATAGCGGATTGTCTCGACCTTCGTGTCCGTCGCCTTGCCCAGTTCGCCGATGGAGAATGCCATGCCCTTGACCCTGTAGTTGCTACAGGGTGCATATAGCGAGTCGCATCGAACGAATCGAGGGACGGACATGGCAGGCGGATGTTGCAGCGGGAGCGAGACGACACAGCCCACCCAGGACAAGGCATGGCGGCGGGTGCTGTGGCTCGCGCTCGCCATCAACGCGACGATGTTTGCGGTCGAGATCGCGGCGGGGGTTGCCGCGCAGTCGGCCGCGCTCAAGGCCGACGCGCTGGATTTCCTCGGCGACAGCGCCAACTATGCGATCAGCCTTGGCGTTGCGGGCATGGCGCTGCAATGGCGCGCGCGGGCGGCGTTGCTCAAGGGCGTGTCGCTGCTTCTGCTCGGTCTGTGGGTACTGGGAAGCACAATCTGGATGGCGCGCGCGGGAACGCTGCCGCAGGCCGAGACCATGGGCATCATCGGCGTGCTGGCGCTTTTCGCCAATTTCGCCTGTGCCGTGATGCTTTGGCGGCATCGGGACGGCGACGCCAATCGCCGGTCGGTGTGGATCTGTTCGCGCAACGATGCGATCGGGAATATCGCCGTCGTCGCGGCTGCGCTGGGTGTGTTCGGCACCGGAACGGCATGGCCGGACATCGCGGTCGCCGCGATCCTGGCGGCGCTCGGCATCAGCGGCGGATGGCAAATCGTCTGGCAGGCGCGGCGCGAACTCGCAGCAGTGCGAGAAGCGGCGAATGCATCGATTGTTGTTCCAGCCCGGCCGGGCGGGTAGAAGGCCCTCTTGTGCCAATGACGCTCCGCCTCTCGATCAGCCGATGGACCACGATGCTGTGCATCGCGCTGACGCTCATCTTCGCGGGCGCTTCGCTGTCGGACCTCATGGACGACCTCCAGCATGTGCCGGGCGCCGCGATTGAGCATGAGCATTTTCCGTTCAGCGCGATTGCCCTCGATCCGCATCACGCCGAGCATCATGCGCCCCAGCCGGACAAGGACGGTCTTGCCGATCATCTCGCCGGCCATCACCATCATGGCGACCATGGCCCCGGGCTGGTCGTGCAGGGATCGGGCGGCAATATGGTTTTCGCCCTTGGGGACGATCGCCACGGCATCGCGCCCGACCGGCAGACACCGGCCTCGATGGGCCGCGGACTGGAGCGGCCGCCCAAAGCCTGAGCCGACCTGCCTGAACGCCGCGCTCCCGACGCGGCATGTCCAAGCTTGGCTTCGAGGCTATCGTCATGTTTCATGGTTTTCGCATGCACCGGCGTGCGTGCTTGCTCCGGCCGCTTTGCGGTCTCTCCCTGCTGATCGCGGCGCAGGCGGCCCACGCCCGGGACCTGACGCTGGACGACGCGCTGTCTCGCGCCGCCCGCAGTGATCCGTCCGTCGCCGCCAACGCCGCTCATCTCCAGGTAGCCGATGCCGCCATAACGCAGGCGGACGTGCGTCCGCGCGATATGATCGGCGTCGAGATCGAGGATTTCGCCGGCACTGGCCCCTATTCGCCAATCGATCGCTCGCAGACCACCGCCTGGTATGAACGGACCTGGGAACGCGGCGGCAAGCGCGAAGCCCGGATCGATGCCGCGCGCGCCGGCATCGGCGTGGTCGCGGAGCGCAACCGCCTGCGCCTGCTCGACCAGCTCGCGCAGGTCCAGATCGCCTGGGTCGAAGCGATGGCGGCCGAGGCGATCATCGGCATTGCCCAGCAGCGGCTCGCCGAGGTCCAGCGAACGCAAGCCGAAGTCGATCGCCGGGTCGCGCGCGCGCTCGATCCGCTGTTCGCCGCCGAGCGCGCGCGGACCGCCGGGGCGCAGGCGCGCATCGCGCTCGACCAGGCGCGCGAAAACGCCCGCATCGCCCGCGCCGCGCTCGCGTCATGGTGGGGCGGAACGGCCGATTACAGCCTCGACACGGCGCCGTTCGACACCATCGACACAGCCGCGGCCGCAATGATGCGGGAGAGCCCCGACCTCGCGCTGCTCGACGCCGAGCGCGAGGCCGCCGAAGCACGCTCCCGCCTTGCCGAGACAAGCAATGTCGGCGATCCGACCGCGCGGCTGGGCGTGCGGCATTTCGGCGAGCGCAATGATGTCGCGCTGATGGTCGGCACCTCGATCCCGCTCGGCAACCGCGCGGCCAATCGCGGCAATGTGGAGCGCGCGCGGGCAGAAACGCGGGCGGCGGAAGCCGAAATCGCCGTCGCGCGCGTCGGCCAGATGCGCGAGATCGACCGCCTCGTCGCCGAGCGCGGGGCCATCGCCAGCGAGATCGCGCGCATCGACCGCGAGGTGCTGCCCAGTGCCGAGCGCGCGGTGACGCTGGTGCAAAGCGGCTTCGCGCGGGGCGGCACGGCCTTTACCTTCCTTGAAGTGAGCCAGGCGGGCCAGGCGGTGATCGATGCGCGATCCCGCCGCGTCGACCTGCTGCGCCGCTTCCATCTTGCAGGTGCCCGCCTCGACCGGCTGACCGGGCGCCACGCTTCCTTCCTCGCCAGCGCGGAGACCCGCTGATGACCCGATATTCCCTGACGGCGGGCGCATTGCTCGCCTGTGCCCTGCTCGCCGGCTGCGGCGGAGCGCCGACACATGACAGCCAGGACGAACATGCCGAGGCGGCGGCAGAAGACTATGAGCGCGGGCCGCATCGCGGCCGGATGCTGCGCAACGGCGATTTCGCGCTTGAGATCGCCATCTTCGAGGATGGCGTCGAGCCTGAGTTCCGGGCCTATGCCTATCGCGACGACAAGCCGATCCCGGCTTCGCAGGTGCGATTGGCAATCGAGTTGTCGCGGCTTGGCGGCCGGGTGGATCGCTTCGCCTTCACGCCGCAGGAGGATTTCCTGCGCGGCGCCGGCGCCGTGCGCGAGCCGCATTCGTTCGACGTGACGGTGCGCGCCGTCGAAGGCGGGCGCACTCACGACTGGTCCTATGCCGCCTATGAGGGGCGCACCACCATATCGGCCGAGGCCGCACGCGCGGGCGGCATCAAATCCGAGCGTGCCGGCCCGGCAACCATCGCCGAGCTGATCGACATGGCCGGCCGGATCGAGATCACGCCCGAAGGGAAGGCGGACGTGCGCGCGCGGCTGCCCGGCCAGATCGTCTGGATGACCGGCCGCCTTGGCGAGACCGTGCGGCGCGGGCAGACGCTGCTGCGCGTCGAATCCAGCCACTCGCTCCAGACCTATGCCGTGCCCGCGCCGATCAGCGGCGTCATCGTGGAGAAAAACGCCAATGTCGGCGACATGACCGGCGATCGCGCACTGTTCGTCATCGCCGATCCAGAGAGACTCCATGCCGAATTCTTCGTCTATCCCCGCGATGCCGAGCGCGTGCGGGTCGGGCAGCACGTCGCGCTTCGCAGCCTGTCGGGCGAGGCGCGGCTGGAGGCGGACGTCGAGGCGATCCTCCCCACCGCCGACATCGCCAGCCAGACGCTGATGGCGCATGTCCATCTGCCGCCGGGCGCGGCGCGCAACTTCCGGCCCGGCATGGGCGTGGAAGGGTCGTTCGCGGTCGCGTCGGCACAGGTGCCGCTTGCCGTCAGAACCAGGGCGCTCCAACCCTTCCGCGATTTCACCGTCGTCTATGCCAGGGTCGGCGACACCTATGAAGTGCGAATGCTCGAACTCGGCCGGCAAACGCCGGAATGGACCGAGGTGCTGGGCGGCCTTGAGCCGGGCACCGACTATGTCACCGATGGGGCGTTCCTGATCCGGGCGGACATCGAGAAATCGGGGGCCAGCCATGACCATTGAGGCCGTGGAAGGCTCGGGGCCGGCGCTTCTCGAACGCATCATCGCCGCGTCCATCCGCCTGCGCTGGCTCGTCTTTGCGCTCGTCCTCCTCTCGGCGGCGATCGGGGTCTGGAGCTTCCAGCGCCTGCCGATCGACGCCACACCCGACATCACCAACGTCCAGGTCCAGATCAACACCGGGGCGCCCGGATTCTCACCGCTCGAAGCCGAGCAGCGCGTCACCTTCCCGGTCGAGACCGCCATCGCGGGGCTGCCGGGCCTGCAATATACCCGCTCGATCTCGCGCTACGGGCTCAGCCAGGTGACGGCGGTGTTCGAGGACGGCACCGACATCTATTTTGCGCGCCAGCTCATCAACGAGCGTCTCCAGACCGCGCGCGGTCAGTTGCCCGAGGGACTGACGCCCGAGATGGGACCGATCGCAACCGGCCTGGGCGAAATCTTCATGTATGTGCTCGAAGCCGAGCCGGGCGCGCGCAAGGCGGACGGCAGCGCCTACAGCACCGAAGACCTGCGCACGCTCCAGGACTGGGTGATCCGGCCGCAGCTTCGCAACACGCCCGGCGTTACCGAGGTCAACAGCATCGGCGGCTATGAGCGCCAATATCATGTGACGCCGCTGCCCGCGCGGCTCTCCAGCTACGGCCTGACCATGCGCGATGTGGTCGGGGCATTGGAAGCCAACAGCGCCAATGTCGGCGCCGGCTATGTCGAGCGCCATGGCGAGCAATATCTGATCCGCGTCCCCGGACAGGCGGCGGGGATCGACGATCTGAAGTCGATCATCGTCACCAATCGCGGCGGCGTGCCGATCCGCATTGCCGATGTCGCCGACATCGGCCTGGGCGAGGAACTGCGCACGGGCGCGGCGACCGAGAATGGCCGCGAGGTGGTGCTGGGCACCGTCATGATGCTGGCGGGCGAGAACAGCCGCGTGGTCGCGCGCGCCGCCGCCGAGCGGCTGGACGTGGCCGCCAGGGCGCTGCCGGGCGGGGTGAAGGCGGTGTCCGTCTATGACCGCACCGATCTGGTCGAACGCGCGATCTGGACCGTCGAGAAGAACCTGCTCGAAGGCGCGCTGCTGGTGATCGTCGTGCTGTTCGCGCTGCTTGGCAATATCCGCGCCGCGCTGATTACGGCGGCGATCATTCCCTTCTCGATGCTGCTGACCATCACCGGCATGGCGCGGGCCGGTGTATCGGGCAATCTCATGAGCCTCGGCGCGCTCGATTTCGGGCTGATCGTCGACGGGGCGGTCATCATCGTCGAGAACTGCCTGCGACGGTTCGGCGAGGCCCAGCATCGGCTCGGGCGCCTGCTGGACCGCGAGGAGCGCTTTGCGCTGACCGCTTCGGCGGCGAGCGAGGTGATCCGGCCGGCGCTGTTCGGCGTGCTCATCATCACGCTGGTCTATGTGCCGATCTTCGCGCTGACCGGCGTCGAGGGGAAGATGTTCCATCCCATGGCGATCACCGTCGTCATGGCGCTCACCGCGGCCATGCTCCTGTCGCTGACGTTCGTGCCGGCCGCCGTCGCGCTCTTCGTCACCGGCCGGGTCGAGGAGAAGGACAGCGGGGTCATGGCCGCGGCGCGGCGGCTCTACGCGCCGGCGCTCGATATCGCGCTGCGCCTGCGCGCCGCCTTCCTGATCGGCGGGCTCGCGCTCGTCGCGCTCGCCGGACTTGCCGCCAGCCGGATGGGCGCTGAATTCGTCCCCAATCTCGACGAAGGCGACATCGCGCTCCATGCCCTGCGCATCCCCGGCACCAGCCTCAGCCAGGCGGTGCAGATGCAGAAGGCGCTGGAAGCGCGACTGGGGCGGTTCCCCGAAGTCGAGCGGATCGTCGCCAAGATCGGCACCGCCGAGGTCGCCACCGATCCGATGCCCCCATCGGTCGCCGACACCTTCGTCATGCTCAAGGACCGCAAGGACTGGCCGGACCCGAGGAAGCCGCGCACCCAACTCGTCGCCGAGATGCGCGCCGCGGCGCTCACCGTCCCCGGCAATAATTACGAGTTCACCCAGCCCATCCAGATGCGGTTCAACGAGCTGTTGTCGGGAGTCCGCGCCGATGTCGCCGTCAAGATATTCGGCGACGATCTCGACCAGCTGCGCAGGACGGGCGAGGCGATCGAAGCGGTCGTGAAGCGCATTGCCGGCGCGGCCGATGTCGGCATTGAGCAGGTCACGGGCCTGCCCGTGCTCCAGATCACGCCGGACCGGGCGGCGCTGGCGCGCTTCGGTCTCAATGTCAGCGATGTTCAGGAGGTCGTCGCCATCTCCATCGGCGGTCGCGAGGCCGGCCAGATCTTCGAGGGCGACCGGCGATTCCCCATCGTCGTGAGACTTCCCGAGGACATGAGGCGCGACATCGACGCGATCGGCCGGCTGCGCATCCCGCTGCCGGCCTCAGGCGACACTGCGCGCGGATTCGTACCGCTGGAGGATGTGGCCAGCGTCGATGTCGTCGCCGGGCCCAACCAGATCGGCCGTGAGGACGGCAAGCGCCGCGTGGTCGTCACCGCCAATGTGCGCGGGCGCGATCTCGGCTCGTTCGTCGCCGAACTGCGCGAGAAGATCGAGGCGGACGTCGCGCTGCCGGCGGGATACTGGATCGGCTATGGCGGCACGTTCGAGCAGCTTATCTCGGCCGCCGAACGGCTGCGGCTGGTGGTGCCCGCCGCGCTGGCGCTGATCTTCGGCCTGCTGTTCTGGCTGTTCCGCTCGGCAAAGGATGCGGGCATCGTCTTTTCCGGCGTGCCGCTGGCGCTGACCGGCGGAGTGGCGGCGCTGCTGATCCGGGGCCTGCCGCTGTCGATCTCGGCGGGCGTCGGCTTCATCGCCCTGTCCGGCGTGGCCGTGCTCAACGGCGTGGTGATGGTCAGCTTCATCCGCTCCCTGATCGCCGATGGCCGCCCGCTCGACGATGCGATCCGCGAGGGCGCGTTGACCCGCCTGCGCCCGGTGCTGATGACCGCGCTGGTGGCGAGCCTGGGCTTCGTGCCGATGGCGTTCAATGTCGGCGCGGGCGCGGAAGTCCAGCATCCGCTGGCGACCGTGGTGATCGGTGGCATCCTGTCATCCACTCTGCTCACCCTGCTGGTGCTGCCGGCGTTGTACCGGCTTGTGCATGGACGGGCGGCCAGATCGTCATCCGTCGCGGCGGAAGCGGAAGGATGACAAGGCGATCCTGTTGCCGAAGGAGGGAGCCGATGTGCACAAGGCTGTACCGGCTGCCCGTTGATTGTGGGGCACGACTACCCGCAACGGACTCCCGTTACACTGCGCCGATGCCGAGCGCTTGCTGAACGAGACGCTGGAATGTGGCGGTGACGGAGACATTCGCCCGCCATGGCGGCGACGTGATCGGCGCGCGCAAGCTCACACATCCACATGGATTTCGAACTCAAGGTAGAAACCGAGAGGTCAGCGGCACGCGCCATCCGGCGTCGAGATATGCTCGCGGCGGATACCCAGGCCGAGCAACCGTGCCGGCAACGCCTGCAACGCGGGAACAGCCTGCAGAAGACGGATGATCGCCGGAGCACGAGGCGCCTTGTCACGCATGGCAGCGCCGATGACGTTGCGGTGGATGGCGCGCTGGATGACCTGGATCGCCCTGACGGCGAGCATCCGCCGCTTCTGTACCCGATAGAGCAGCGGATCGGGATCGGCGCCGCCCAGGAGCGGTGCGGCCAGGATATTCGCCGCCGCGACGGCATCCTGAATCGCAAGGTTGATACCGACCCCGCCAACGGGGGACATGGCATGCGCCGCGTCCCCGATGGCGAGCAGGCCGGGCCGGTGCCAGCGGGTCAGACGATCGAGGGAAACGGTCAGGAGTTTCACATCCTCCCAGTCGGCGATGGCCCCGATATGCGCGGCAAGAGGCGGAGCCACCGCGGTGACATCCGCCCGGAAACGGTCCAGCCCGGCGGCCCACACCCGATCCGCGGCGCCCTTCTCGATGACCCGCGCGCACTGAAAATAATCGCCCCGGTCGATGGTGACGATCATCTCGCCCCGGTCGATATAGCCCTGAGTGCGATTGTCAGGGGTCCGGGGCTTGGGCACACGAAACCAAAGTACGTCTATAGGAACGCCCAGGTCCTTTCGGGGCAGCCCGGCAGCCTCGCGCAGAATGGATTTGCGTCCGTCGGCAGCGATGACCAGCGCGCCTTCCAGCGTCTCGCCCGTGACCAGCCGAACACCCTCAACGCGATCCGGCCCTTCAACCAACCCGACCACTTCCGCTTCCATGCGCAGCGAGAAGGGAGAGAGCTGCCGTCCCTGCTCGGCCACGAAATCGAGGAAATGCCATTGTGGCATCATGGCAATGAAGCGTGCGGGACCGGGCAGGCGGCTGAAGTCCGCGATCCGATATTCACGACCACCGATAACCGCCCCGATGGAGTCCACCTTGTCGTGTTCGCGCGCGAGAAGCGCGTCCAGAAGGCCGAGTTCGCTGAAGATATCCAGCGTGGCAGGATGAACGGTGTCCCCCCGAAAATCCCTGAGAAAGTCCCGGTGCTTCTCCAGCACGACGGTGCGCACGCCCGCTCGCGCGAACAGCAGCCCGGCCATCATTCCAGCCGGACCGCCGCCAACGATAATGACCGGACGGTTGCTGCGGACGCTCATGGCATCAGTCTAAACAGCAAATGTCAAAGCGACAAATGCGCGCGCGCCGGAAGGCCGTTATCTTATCTTCGCTTTTTTTGGACTGGTCCGATCGCTGACCGGCCCAATATGGCAGGCCCCTCGGTGGCAACGAAAGGAGCATCAGCCCCACCACCTTCGCGAGGTGGATTTCCTCCATTGGGCCAGGAATGTTCGATCTTGATGAGCCTATGCCCGCTTCCCGTCTCGCGGCAGCGCATGTCCGGCATTTGGGTCATGCGGGCGAACGGAGAGCCATCGGTCTGGCGCGGCGCCCCTTTCACTCCGGTCTGCGACAGTCCAAGAGAGCAGGAATTCGTCGGAACAGCATGGATCTTGTGGGATACCGCCGCGGTCAACCTTTCCCGAAAGACTGTTGGATCAGGCCGCTTTAGCTCTCCTTCGGTGCAGCGATCTTCCCCGCGGTGCGCAGATTGTGAACCCGGTCGCCGATGCGGCTGGCGATTGCCCGCTCGGCATCGCCGACGAACTCGGGTTTGCTGTAGAATATGATCTCAAGCCGGTACTTGCCGATGTCGCTCGTGCCGACGCTAACGGTGATGGCAGGAGAGCGATCGCCTTGCGCGCGTGATGCCGCCGGCGTGCCTCGTTGCCGCTTCGAATGGCCCGCCGCCGTGCCCGCATAAGCCTCAAGCGCGGCTTCTTCGATGGCGGCGCGCTCGGCGAAAAGATTGGCGTCCGGCTCGAAGGTCATGCTGAAGACATGCCGGATGCGCCCACCGGCATGGCCTTCCACACGCACCGGCGAACTGAGCAGCAAGCTGTGCGGAAGGATGACCTCCCTTCCGGTGCGAATGAACGATCCCTCCTGCTTCTCGAACTCCCTGAGTCGTGTGACCAGCAGGTTGAAGTCCATCACCTCGCCGCGCTTGCCGCCGATCTCGATATAGTCACCGACCGAATAGGCGCGCGACAAGGTGCGCAGCGCCGAGCCGGAGAAGCACATGATCAATTCCTTCATCGCGATAACCGAAGCCACGGCGAAGGCGGTGAGTGACAGCGCGAAGGTGCGCAGTTGCGGCGCCCAGATCATCACCAGACCCACAATCGCAACGAGGATCAGCACATTACGCAGGCTGGCAGTCCAGCGGCGCACGACGACCGGCGGGAACCCCTCCCCTCGCTTCAATGCCCGCCCGACCAGGAAACGAATGACGAACAGGGCGGCCAGCAAAGCTGCCGACGCGAGGACGCCGGACTGCAGCAACTGTGCTCTAAAAATTTCAGATATCATGGCTCTGGCTATCTCTCGTTCGCCCCTGTGCGACACATCTACTGGCAGGGCCAGCCATTATGACAAAGCATAAGCGTCTGGCGCTTTTCATCCGCCGCTATTCCTGTGTCCGGCTAAGGGCGGTTTGATCGCGAGCTTGTTCCCGCGATGGTGTGGCGCGGCGGCGGTATCGTTGTTCACGTCACCTCGATCCAGCGCGCGCTGCCTCTGCCGGAGACGACGACAGCTATGCAGCAGCGACGGCCACCCTCTCCACCGAGAGCAAAAGCTTTCGAAGCATGTTCACCGCAAGATGTTCGTGTCGTGCGGGTCTCTCCCGCCTGGATCGGGACGGAGGCTTCCATCGACCATCGCGTCGATGGCCTGCCTGCGGCTAGCGCCGTCCGGGCCGATGCTGACTGGGGGATTTGGTGGAAGGGGCTGGATTCGAACCAGCGTACGCTCACGCGGGCAGATTTACAGTCTGCTGCCTTTAACCACTCGGCCACCCTTCCAAGGCGCCCGATCCGTCATCGCCCGCCTTTATGCAGGGGAGAACGGATGAGAGGCGGGCTCAATGGCGAATGGGGCCTTGCCTGTCAATGCCACTCATGGAAAAGCGCATCGCCATGAAAAGAGGACATCGCACCGGCAAGCCCAAGGGCGGCTACCCCCGGCTCTACGGCCGCCACGCCGTCACGGCCGCACTCGCCAATCCCGAACGGGTGATTCGCAAGATCTGGGGCACGCGCGATGCGGTCAGTGCGCTCGGCCTGCCGCCGGGGCTGCCCATCGTCTATTCGGACGTGGCCGATATGGGCCGGATGGTGCCCAATGACGCACCGCATCAGGGCCTTGTGGCCGAGGTAGAGCCGCTGGAGGACATCTGGCTGGGTGATCTGCTGGAGCAGGGCGTGCCGGAGGATCAGGCGCGGCGCCCCATATTGGTGCTGGATCAGGTGACGGACCCGCACAATGTCGGCGCCATCCTGCGCTCGGCCGCCGCGTTCGATGCGCTGGGCATCGTGACGCAGGACCGCCACGCCCCGCCCGAATCCGGCGTCATCGCCCGCGCGGCGGCCGGCGCGCTGGAGTTCGTGCCCTGGGTGCGCGTCGTCAATCTCGCCCGCGCGCTCGATGAGATCGCGGAGGCCGGCTACTGGCGCATCGCGCTGGATGGCGAGGCGGACGCGCTGCTGGATACGGCGCTGGACAAGACCAGCCGCGTCGCGCTGGTGCTGGGCGCCGAGGGCGAGGGCCTGCGGCTCAACAGCATCAACCATTGCGACATGGCGGCCCGGCTACCGATGAGCCCGCGCATGGAGAGCCTCAACGTCTCCAATGCCGCGGCCATCGCGCTCTATGCCTGCCTGGCCCGGCGCGCCTGAGTGGACGCCTGAACGGAGTGCCCTCGTCCTGAAAAGCGAATTTTCAGGCAAAACCAAACATAAACCTTGCCGTGCGATGATCTGGCTTGCCGCCGGCCCTTTCGGCGCACGGACAAGGAAGACAAGACCATCATGCCAGGTTCGATGCTTTCCAGCGCACGCAGGCGCCGGCTGCTCTTTGGCGGACGTCTGCTCGCCATCCTTCTGCTCTCGACGTTCCTCATCCTGAACGAGGATCAGCGCGGCGCGCTGGCCCAGGCCTTGGGCGACCCGTTCTCCGTCCTCAGCGGCCGCTCGCCGGGCGAGCGCCAGACGGCCCAGCTCCGCCCGACCAAGGCAAAGCCGCGCGCGGCCTTGCCCCGGGGCGAGCATCTGCTGAGCGATTCGCATGTGGTGACGCCCGAGGAACTGGCCCACGCCGCCGGCCCCTTTGACGAGACGGCGGCGCCGCTGGCGGACGAAGCCTTGCCCATGGGCGGCCAGGCCGTGCCGGCAGCGCCCGCGCTGGCCCGTGGCGGCGGCGGCGGCTTCTTCGGCGGTGGGGGCGGTGGCGGCGGCTCCGGCGGCGGCGGTGGCTCCGGTGGGGGCGGCGGTGGCGGTGGTGCAGGCTGCATCCTCGATGATTCCTGCATCGACGTGTCGACGCCGACCGGGGACCCGGAGCCGCCCTCCATTCCCATCCCCGAGCCCATGACCTGGCTGATGGCGCTGGTCGGCCTCTTCCTGATCGGCGGCCTCATGCGCGCCGCCAAGCCGGCGGTGCAGACGTGGCGCGGCATTCGCCCCCGGACCGACTGACCGGACGGCGCGATGCGGGCTCTCTTTTCCGTCGCGGCGCTGGCGGGGCTGGCCCTGCTCACCGCCGCCGCCCTGCGATCGGGCGAACGCACGCCCGCGCCGGTCGCGGCGGCCCCCTCCGCCGACTCGGCGCGGATCACTTACCCGGACGGTGCCCACCCGCTCATCGCCCTGCCCGATGGCCGGCACGCGCGCATCCACAGCCTGCTGGACGTGCGCCGGCGCATGCATTTCGGCGATTTCGAATGGAATGAGGAAAATGTGCCCGCAGGGCCCGTGTGGGTGCGCGTGGACCTCGCCCGGCAGATGCTCTCGGTTTTCCGGGGCGGGCACGAGATCGGCACCGCCGTCATCCTCTATGGCACGGACGGGCACCCGACCCCGCTCGGCGCCTTCCCGGTGCTGGAGAAGGACAAGGATTACTGGTCGCGCAGCTATAATGCGCCGATGCGCTACATGCTGCGCCTCACCGCCGACGGCGTGGCCATCCACGCGAGCAATGTGGAGCGGGGCTATGCAACCCATGGCTGCGTGGGCGTGCCGCCCGGCTTCGCGCGGCGCCTGTTCGAGACGGTGGGCAAGGGCGATCTGGTGGTGATCGCCGGCAATCCGGCGGAGACGGACGCGGCGGCGCAGGCCGTCTCCTGAGCGGGTTCAGTCCTCCGGCGCGATGGTGACGCGCAGCCCGTCCAGCGCCGCGCCGATGGTGAGCTGGCAGGAGAGCCGGCTGTTGGGCTGGCGATGGTCGGAGCTGTCCAGCAGATCGTCCTCGTCCGGCCGTATTTCGGGCAGGGCGCCGGCAAAGCCCTCGTCCACATAGACATGGCAAGTGGCGCAGGAGCAGCAGCCGCCGCACAGAGCGAGCAGCTCGTCAATGCCATGGCCGCGGATCGCCTCCATCACGCTGAAGCCCGTCTCGGCTTCGAAGGTCTGCTCCGATCCGTCGCGCGTCACCACCGTCAATTGAGGCATTTTTATCTCCAAACCATGTCCGGCAACGCTATGAGGGGGCCTCATGCGGAAATCAACCGGCCAGGCGCCGCGAAACGGGCGGGGATATAGGGATGCTTGACGAGAGCGCGCTGCGCGCGGCGATGGACGTGCTGGCGAGCCGCGATGCGGCCATCGCCGCCGCCCTCGCGCGCGTGGGCTATCCCGCCCCGCGCGGCCGGGCGCCAGGCTATGAGACGCTGCTGCGCACCATCGTCGCCCAGCAGGTGAGCGTGGCGGCCGCCAGCTCCGTCTGGGCCAGGCTGGAAGCGGCGCTAGGCAGCGGCTGCGCGCCCGAGGCGCTGCTCGCCGCCGATACGGACGCCCTGCGCGCCTGCGGCCTCTCGCGGCAGAAACAGGGCTATGCGCGCAGCCTGGCCGATCTGGTGACGAGCGGCGCGCTCGATCTCCACGCCCTGCCCGATGACGACGAGACGGCCATCGCCGCGCTGGTGCAGATCAAGGGCATCGGCCGCTGGTCGGCGGAAATCTACCTGCTCTTCGCGGAAGGGCGGCCGGACATCTGGCCGGCCGGCGATCTCGCCGTCCAGGTGGCCGTGGGCACCATATTGGGCCTGCCCGAGCGCCCGAGCGAAAAGCAGGTGCGCGCGCTCGCCGAGAGCTGGCGCCCCCACCGCAGCGCCATGGCGATCATGGCCTGGCACCATTACAACACGCGCGTGCTGTGATGACGCGGCAGGCCCCGCCGACGCCGGACGCCCAGCCGCGCGCACTCAATCGCGCAGCGCGTCGATCTTCTTCGCCAGCTTTATGTCGCGCCCGGAAAGCCCGCCGCAGTCATGCGTGGTCAGGCGGATGTGGACGCGATTATAGACGTTGGACCATTCGGGATGATGGTCCGCGCTCTCGGCCAGCAGAGCGACCCGGCTCATGAACCCGAAGGCCGCGACGAAATCGGCGAACTTGAAGCTGCGCTCGATGGCGGCGCCGTTCTGCACCAGTGTCCAGTCCGGCAGATCGGCCATGGCATCGGCCGCTTCCTCCTCCGTGAGTCTGGCGATCATGGCACTCTCCTTTCCCGCCGGCGGAGCACGGGCCGGCGTGGCATGCCGGGTCAACGGATGACGGGCGGCGCGGTTTCCCTGCGCATCGAAGGGCTGGCCTGCCGGCGGGGCGGGCGGCTGCTCTTCGCGGACCTGGACCTGACGCTTGGCGCCGGCCAGAGCGCACTCGTCGCCGGCCCCAACGGCGTCGGCAAATCGAGCCTGCTGCGCACGGTCGCCGGGCTGCTGCCGGCCTTTGCCGGCACGGTGCGCCATGAGGGCGGCCTTGCGCTCACCGACGAAGCCGCCGCGCTCGATCGGGAGCGGACGTTGCGCGCGGCGCTCGGCTTCTGGGCGCGGCTGGACGGCGCGGCGCCCGAGCGGATCGACGACGCGCTGGCGGACCTGGGCATCGCCCATCTCGCCGACATCCCCGTGCGCATCCTCTCGACCGGCCAGCGCAAGCGCGCGGCGCTGGCGCGCACCATCGTCTCGGGCGCGGGCATCTGGCTGCTCGACGAGCCGGCCAACGGGCTCGACACCGCCTCGGCGCAGGCGCTGGGCGCCGTGGTGCAGCGGCACCGCGCGGGCGGCGGCATCGTGCTCGCCGCCTCGCACATGCCGCTCGGCTGGCCCCATGATGCCGAAATCGCCCTCACCGCCCCCACCGGCGCGGATGCGGACGACGACATGGACATGAGCGGGGAAGTACCGGCATGATCGGCGCCCTTATCGCCCGCGATCTCGCCCGCGCGCTCAAGGGCGGCGGGCTGTGGCTGCCGCTCGCCTTCCTGCTGCTCATCGCCGCGCTCTTTCCCTTCGCGGTAGGGCCGGACGCCACGGTGCTGGCGCGCACCGGCGGCGGCCTGCTGTGGATCGCCGCGCTGCTCGCCAGCCTGCTCCCCATCGACCGGCTGATCGAGCCGGACCGGGACGCCGGCGTGATCGACCAGCTCGTGGTGCGCGGCCATGGCGAGGGCACCATCCTGCTCGCCAAGCTGATCGCGCACTGGCTGAGCTTCGGCCCGCCGCTGCTCCTCGCCGCCCTGCCCGCCGCCGCGCTCCTGAAGCTCGACACGCAAACGATCCTGCTCGTCGAGGCCGGCCTCGCCCTGGGCACGCCCGGCCTCGCCGCGCTGGCCCTGCTGGTGGCGGCGCTTACCGCCGGCCTGCGCGGCAGCGGCGCGCTGGCGGGACTGCTGGTCTTCCCCCTCGCCATCCCCATCCTCATCTTCGGCGCGGGATCGCTGAGCGCCGGGGGCGTCGGCGCGCTCAAGCTGGTGGCGGCAAGCTCGCTGCTGCTGATCGTCGTGGCGCCACTGGCCGGCGGCGCCGCGCTGCGGGCGGGGCGGGATTAAGGCGGGGCGGCGCCGACATAAGGCCCGAATGGACTATGCCGGCGGCAAATCGAGGCTGTGCGGCAGCGAAATCCAGATGACGGTTTGAGCTTCCGGGGAATGGCGTGACAGATGGCCCTTGCCATGTGTGTCCTCGACCAACACGAAGCCGCCTGCCGGAACGTGGCGCACCTCGCCATCGCTCGTTTCATAGTCAACCGAACCGTTCAGCCTGACGGTGAGGTTCGGCTCTGGAACGGTATGCCAGGCAACCTCGCGCATGCCTGCCGGGATGTGGGTCATGCGGACGCGGGATGCGGGATAGCTGGCGGTAACGTCGAAGGGCACGGCATCGGGATGCACCGGCACCTTCGTGGTCGGCAGGTCGATCTCGTCGAAATGCGACTCGCCATCCGATGTCGCATAAATGCGCAGGCACTTCATGAGAGCCGACTCCTTCCGTTCCGCCAGACTGACCCAGCGTGCCTATCATGGCGATAGCGGGAAACACTCCAGCCGCGCAAAGTCGAGGAAGCGGCCATCCCCCGCCAGCCCCTCAGTCCCGCACCCACCGCGCCCAGATCGCCGTGGGCAGCAGCAGGCCGCGCGCTTCCTCGCGCACGGCGAGTTCGCCGCATTCGATGCGGCCGGGAATGTCCGCAAAGTGCGCGCGCAGCAGCTCGCCGATGGCGAGGGCGGACATGCGCACGGCGTAGACGGTGAGGAAGAGGAAGCGGCTGTCCCCATCCAGAAGCTGGCGGCAATTGGCGACGAGGGGCGCCAGATCCTCCTCCAGCCGCCAGATCTCGCCATCGGGGCCGCGCCCATATTTGGGCGGATCGAGCAGGATGCCATCATAGCGCCGGCCGCGCCGCACTTCGCGCGCGACGAACTTGGCGGCGTCGTCGACGATCCAGCGCACAGGCTTGTCGGCCATGCCGGAGAGCGCCGCGTTGTCGCGCGCCTGGGCGACGGATTTCTTGGAGGCATCGACATGCACGCAATGCGCGCCGGTCGCCGCAAGTGCCAGCGTGCCGACGCCGGTATAGCCGAACAGGTTGAGGAACTGCGGCGCCTCGCGCCCCGCCATACGTCCGCGCGCCCAGTGCCACACCGGCGCCATGTCCGGGAAGAAGCCGAGATGGCGGAAGGGCGTGCACTGCGCCTGGAAGCGCACCTCCTCCCACGCCAGCGGCCAGCCCTCGCGCGGCACGGGCTTGTCGAAATGCCAGCGGCCGCCGCCATCCTCGTCCGAAGCGGGGATGAAGCCGCCATGCGCTTCCCAGTCCGCCAGCGCCGGCTGCCACATAGCCTGCGGCTCCGGGCGGATGAAGCGACAGGCGCCGTAGCGCTCCAGCTTGCGGCCTGCGCCGCTATCCACCAGCCCGTAATCGGCCCAGGGCTCGGCAATGAGCGTGCTCAGCTCCATGACGCGGCTCCGCCCGGCACGACCGAGAGGCTATGCCCGCGCCGTGGCATGCTCGGCGATATAGGCCGTCACCGCGTCAAACGTCGCGGGCAGGGTCACATAGCGCTCTTCGCGGCCGAACAGATCGCCGGCGCGCGAGGGGAGCGAGGGGCGCACGCCGGTCGCGCGCTCCACGGCATCGCGGAACTTGGCCGGATGGGCCGTGGCCAGCGTGACCAGCGGGATCGCGGGATCGACATCGGATGCCAGCGCGGCGGCGAGGCCCACGGCGCTGTGCGGATCGATGGTCTGGCAGGCCGCGTCATAGGCCCAGCGCATGGCGCGCGCCATGTCGTCCGCGTCGATGCGGGCGGAACTGAAGAGACGAGCCGCGCCGTCGCGCTGCGCATTGGTGAGCTGCATGGCCTTCGTCGCCTCGAAACCGCGCATCTGCTCGGCCAGCGCGGCGCCATCGCGTCCGCCCAGATCGAAGAGCAGCCGCTCGAAATTGGAGGAGACCTGAATATCCATGCTGGGCGTCGCCGTGGGCGTGACGGTGCCCTGGCTGTAATCGCCGGCCGAGAGCGCGCGGTGGAGAATGTCGTTCACATTGGTGGCGACGATCAGCCGCGCGATCGGCAGGCCCATCTGCGCGGCGACATAGCCGGCGAACACGTCGCCGAAATTGCCGGTGGGCACCGAGAAGGCGACCGGCCGCTCCGGCGCGCCCAGACGCACGGCCACATAGACATAATAGACCACCTGCGCGACGAGGCGGGCCCAGTTGATGCTGTTCACCGCCGAGAGATCGTAGCGGGCGGAGAAAGCGGGATCATTGAACATGCGCTTCACCAGCGCCTGCGCATCGTCGAAGCTGCCGTCCACGGCGATGTTGTAGACGTTGGGCGCGAGCACCGTGGTCATCTGCCGGCGCTGCACATCGCTGACGCGGCCGGCCGGGTGGAGCATGAAGATGTCGATCCCGGCGCGGCCCGCCACGGCATCGATGGCGGCCGAGCCGGTGTCGCCCGAGGTGGCGCCGACGATGGTGAGATGCGTGTCGCGGCGCGAGAGGAACTTCTCGAACAACAGGCCCAGGAGCTGGAGCGCCACATCCTTGAAGGCGAGCGTGGGGCCGTGGAACAGCTCCAGCAGCCAGTGGCGATGATCGAGCTGCACCAGCGGCGTCACCGCGGCATGGGCGAAGCGGCCATAAGCCTGGGTACACAGGTCGCGCAGCTCCTCTTCGCTCAGGCAATCGCCGACGAAGGGGCCGATGACGCGCACGGCCGTCTCCACATAGGAGAGCCCGCGCATGGCGGCGAAATCCTCGGCCGAGAAGCGCGGCCAGCGCTCCGGCAGATAGAGTCCGCCGTCGCGCGCCAGGCCAGCCAGCGTCGCGCCCTCGAAATCGAGCGCCTGCGCGCTCCCCCTGGTGCTGATATACTGCATGGGCGCGCCTCTTAGCGGGGCGCGGGGCTCAGGGCAATGTGGCAGGCGCGTGCGCACATCGGCGCGGGGCGGAAAAGCAGGCAGACGCAGGCCCCCACCGCCCTGACTCCTGCGCACCCAATAGAGTCCCGCGCCCGAGCTTGTCGGGCCGAAGGTGCCCATAGGGCAACGACCCTTCCTTTTCTTCTGCGTTTTCCAAGAAAGGGGGCTCTTCGACAAGCTCAGGCGAACGGCCTTTTGAGTGGAGTCCCGAACAGGGAGGCCCAGAGCCGCGGGGTTCCGATGGCGCTCCCTACTCCCCCCGCCAGCGCTTGCGCAGCGCCAGCGCGTAGATGACGAGCGCCACGGCGGCGAAGAAGAACCACTGCATCGCGTAGGAGAAATGATTGTTGGGCACGGAGGCCGGGTCCGGCCGGGATGATGGCGAGAGGCCGGGGGCGGGCTGCGCGCTCACGATCATCAGCCGCAACGGCGGCGCGGTGCCCAGCAGGCGGACGACGAAACTGTGCGTATCCGGCTCATAGGTGGCAATGCCGCTCACCGGGCCGCCTGCCCAGTCGACCGTCCCGTTGGGATCGCGGCCGGTGCCCATGTCGACCAGCAGGCCGGGCCCTTCCGCGCCGGTGGCGCAGGTGGCGATGTGGCGCCAGCCGGGCGTGTCGTCCGGCATGCGGCCGCCGGTCACTTGCCAGTCGGTGACGCGCAGGCAGGTGGCGGAGAGCGTGCGGAACAGAAGCTGGTCGTCGGCGGGGTTCATGGCGGGATAGGCCGTGGCCGGCAACGTCATGTTGGCATGCCAGGCCGCCATGGCCGCGCGCTTCTGCTCCAGCCGGCCGAGCTGCCAGAGACCCAGCGCCACCATCGCCGCCACGGCCAGCGCGACCACCACAGTCGCCACGATGGGGATGCGGCGCGTCATGATGCGCGCCCGCCCCCATCCCCACTTTGCCTGCCCCCGCTCTGCCTGCCCCCGCTCTGCCTGCCCACGCCCGATCCCTGGCCGGCAATCCGCCCCTCGCGTGCCTGATGGCGATATTCCAGAATGAGGAGCGCCGCCTTGGAGGCACGCAGGCTGAGGATGACCAGCACCGTGGTGAGCGGCACCCACAGCAGGATGTGGACCCAGAAGGGCGGATGCGCGGCGAGTTGGAGGAACAGCGCCAGCGCCGTCACGAACGCGCCCAGGATGAGGATGAGGAAGGCCGCCGGGCCATCGCCCACATTGAAGCCGTCCAGCGCCAGCCCGCAAGCGCGGCAGCGCGGCGCGAAGCCGACCCAGCCCTCGAACAGCGACCCGGTTTCGCAGCGCGGGCAGCGGCCTCGCAGCCCGGCCAGCGGAAGCGGCGTGGGCGCGGCCTTGGGCGCCGCCGTCGACTCGGCTCCAACCGTGGTCGCGGGCGTCGCCTCGGCTTCGGTGAGGGACTCGATATTGGGTTCAGTCATGATCCATCCCTGGCGCGCCGCGGCAAAAGACAACGGCCACGCACGGATACCGCGCATGGCCGTGGAAAGGGAACCGCCAATCGGCGTGGAGCGGGCCGCCCGGCAAAGGCATGGACAGGCCCGCCCCGCCGGATCAGCCGTGGATCGGCGCGCCCCAGCCACCCCACACATAGATAAGGAGGTAGAGGAACAGCCACACGACGTCGACGAAGTGCCAGTACCAGGCCGCTGCCTCGAAGCCGAAATGCTGGCGCGGCGTGAAGTGGCCCTTATAGGCGCGCGCCAGATTGACGATCAGGAAGATCGTGCCGACCAGAACGTGGAAGCCGTGGAAGCCGGTCGCCATGTAGAAGGCCGAGCCATAAGGCGTCGTGCCGAAGGCGAAGGGCGCGTGGACATATTCATAAGCCTGGATGCAGCTGAACAGCGCGCCCAGCAAAATGGTGCACCACAGGCCCTTCTTGAGGCCGTCGCGGTCGCCATGGATGAGCGCATGGTGCGCCCAGGTGATGGTGGTGCCCGAGCAGAGCAGGATGAGCGTGTTGAGCAGCGGCAGCTCAAACGCATTCATCACCTCGATCTCCTTGGAGGGGAAGAGACCGTCGATCGGCGGCAGCGCCGTGGGGAACAGCGAGAAATCGAAGAAGGCCCAGAACCAGCCCACGAAGAACATGACTTCCGACGCGATGAACAGGATCATGCCGTAGCGCAGGTGGAGCTGCACCACCGGGGTATGGTCGCCGCCCTGCGCCTCGCGCACGACGTCCGACCACCACATGAACATGGTGGTAAGCACGCCCAACAGGCCCAGGATGAAGACGGCGCCGCCATAAGAGGGCATGCTATCCGGGTGCATCCAGGAGACGGCGCCGAAGGCCATCACCAGCGCCGACATCGCGCCCAGCAGCGGCGTGATCGCGGGTGGAAGGATATGATAATCGTGGTTCTTGGCGCCGGCCATCTGTGTTCCCCGTCTGTCTGCGCGTTCCGAAATTGGCGTGTCTTTAGCTTTGCTGGTCCGGCTTCTCAACCGGATAGAATGTGTAGCTCAGAGTGATTTCCTCGACATCCTTGTCGTCCGGGTCGTCCAGGAACTTCCTGTCCACGAAGAAGAGCACCGGCATGCGGACCTCCTCCCCCGGTTGCAGCGTCTGCTCGGTGAAGCAGAAGCACTGGATCTTGGTGAAATAGGGGCCCGCCTGACTGGGCGTGACGTTGAAGGCCGCCTGACCGGTGATCGGCTTGTCCGACATGTTTTTGGCGAGAAACACCGTCATGTTCTTGGCGCCGACCTTCACGGTCATGGAGCGCACCTCGGGCCGGAACTGCCAGGCAAGGCCCGGCGCCACGTTGGAATCGAAGCGGACAGAGACGGTGCGCGTGGCGCCTGCATCCGGCTGTGCGAGCGCGGCAAGCTGCGCCTCGGTGGCGCGCTGCGTGGTGCCGCCAAAGCCGGTCACCTGGCAGAAGATGCGATAGAGCGGGACCGAGGCGAAGCCCAGGCCCAGCATGAACAGCGCCGTCGCCACCAGGATGGTGGCGGTGCGGCGGGTCTTGTCCCGGCGCGGCGCGGCGTCGCTCGCATCGGTGCTCATGAGTCTCAGCTCCCGGTCATCTTGGCGATGGTGATCGCAAAGAAGAGAATGGCAAGCGCCCCCAGCACCAGCGCCATGACGCGGGCGCGGCTGCGCTGCCGCCGCTGGATCTCGTCCTGTTGCTCGGGCGTCATGCCATCACCCATTGGTCGACCACGACAGCCGCGAAGACGAGGAAGAGATAAAGCACGGAATATTTGAACAGGCGCTTCTCCGGCCCCATCCGCGCCGGATCGCTCTCCCGCCGCAGCGCGACCTGCACGGCCATGGCCGCGAAGATCGCTGTGGTGACGAGCGCGGTGAGGCCGTAGACGAGGCCGGTCAGGCCCAGCGCCACGGGCACCAAGGCGGCCGCGCCCATGATGCAGGTGTAGAAGAGGATTTGCCGGCGCGTCACCACTTCGCCCGCCACCACGGGCAGCATGGGGATGCCGGCATTGGCATAGTCCAGGCGCACGAACAGCGCGAGCGCCCAGAAATGCGGCGGCGTCCAGAAGAAAATGAGCGCGAAGAGCGCGATGGGCAGCGCCGCCACGTCGCCCGTCACTGCGGCCCAGCCGATCAACGGCGGGAAGGCGCCGGCGGCGCCGCCGATGACGATGTTCTGCGCGGTGCGCGGCTTGAGCCAGATGGTGTAGATGAAGACGTAGAAAAGAATGGAGACGGCGAGGATGGCCGCGGTGAGCCAGTTGGTCGCCACCCCCATCAGCAGCACCGAGAAGACGGCAAGGCCCACGCCGAAATGCAGCGCGGACTGGCGGTCCATGCGGCCGGCCGGCAGTGGGCGATTGGCGGTACGCTTCATGCGGGCATCGCGATCCGCCTCATACCACTGGTTGAGCGCGCCGGCCGCGCCCGCGCCCAGCGCGATGCAGAGCACGGCGGTGAAGGCGAGCGCGGGCGCCAGATGGCCCGGCGCGGCGAGCAGGCCGCACAGGCCCGTGAACACCACCAGCGTCATCACGCGCGGCTTGGTGAGCGCCACGAAATCGCGCCAGTCCGCCGGCAGCGCCACACTGCCCGCCGCCGGACCGCTGCCTGCCTCGCCGTTCATTGCCATGGCCGAATTCGTCACTGCATCATGTCCAAAAGTCGGAGCCGGGCCCTTGCGGGCGCGCGGTTCCCGTTCAACGACGCGGGGGCGTCATGCGCCCCCGGTCTCTCATGCGTCCTTCGCCGGTCTGTGGGGACGCGCGGGGGTGCGCGTCCCGGACCAGCCTTCAGTCGATGACCGGCAGGGTCTCGAACTGGTGATAGGGCGGCGGGCTGGGCAGAGTCCATTCCAGCGTCGTCGCGCCTTCACCCCAGGGATTGGCCTCGGCCTTCTTGCCGGCGACCAGCGCCCAGATGATGTTCACGAAGAAGATGAGGACACCGACGATCGCCAGATCGTAGCCATGCGTCGCCAGGCTGTTCCAGTAGGTATAGGCCTCCGGATAGTCCGGGATACGGCGCGGCATGCCGCTCACACCCAGGAAGTGCATCGGGAAGAACAGCAGGTTCACGCCGATGAAGAACACCCAGAAGTGGAGATGGCCCAGCGTCTCGTTGTACATGCGGCCGCTCATCTTCGGGAACCAGTAATAGAAGCCCGCGAAGAGCGCGAACACGGCACCGAGCGAGAGCACATAGTGGAAGTGCGCGACCACATAATAAGTGTCGTGCAGATTGTCGTCCACGCCGCCATTGGCGAGCACCACGCCGGTCACGCCGCCCACGGTGAACATGAAGATGAAGCCCAGCGCCCACACCATCGGGGTGCGGAAGCTGATCGAGCCGCCCCACATGGTGGCGATCCAGGAAAAGATCTTCACGCCGGTGGGCACCGCGATCACCATGGTGGCGGCGGTGAAGTACATCTTCACGTTGACGCTCAGGCCGGTGGTGAACATGTGGTGCGCCCACACGATGAAGCCCACGACGCCGATCGCCACCATGGCATAGGCCATGCCGAGATAGCCGAAGATCGGCTTGCGGCTGAAGGTGGAGACGATGTGGCTGATCATGCCGAAGCCCGGCAGGATCATGATGTACACCTCGGGATGGCCGAAGAACCAGAACAGGTGCTGGTAGAGCACCGGATCGCCGCCGCCGGCCGCGTCATAGAAGACGGTGCCGAAGTTGCGGTCGGTCAGCAGCATGGTGATGGCGGCGGCCAGCACCGGTAGCGCGAGCAGCAGCAGGAACGCCGTGACCAGCACGGACCAGGCGAAGAGCGGCATCTTGTGCAGCGTCATGCCCGGCGCGCGCATGTTGAAGATGGTGGTGATGAAGTTGATCGCGCCCAGGATCGAGCTGACACCCGCCAGGTGCAGCGAGAGGATGACGAGATCCACCGCCGGCCCGGGCGATCCGCTCGTCGCGAGCGGCGCATAGACCGTCCAGCCGGTGCCCGCGCCGTTGCCCGAGCCGCCGGGCACGAATGTCGAGCACAGCAGCAGCACGAAAGCGGGAATCAGCATCCAGAAGCTGATGTTGTTCATGCGCGGGAACGCCATGTCCGGCGCGCCGATCATGATCGGCACGAACCAGTTGCCGAAGCCGCCGATCATGGCCGGCATGACCATGAAGAAGACCATGATGAGGCCGTGCGCGGTGATGATGACGTTCCACAGGTGGAGCGCCTGCGCCTCGCCCGCTCCGGCACCCTCGAACAGCAGCGCCCAATGCTCCAGATACTGGATGCCCGGCTGGGCCAGCTCGTGGCGCATCAGGCCGGACAGGCCGCCGCCGATGATGCCCGCGACGATCGCGAAGATCAGATAGAGCGTGCCGATATCCTTGTGGTTCGTCGACATGAACCAGCGGGCAAAGAAGCCCGGCTTGTGGTCGGCATCGTGATGATCGTGGCCGTGGCCCTCGAAACCATCTGCAACGGTAGTGGACATGTGGATAACCCTCAGGACTTGGCAGGCGTGGCCGCAGGCGCGGCAGCGGTGGCGGTGGTTTCGGCGACGGGCGCGGGCGCGGGCGCGCCCTCGGCGTCCGCGGGCTCAGCGGCGGCGGGTTCGGCCTCACCGACCAGCTTGCCGCCCTGCGCGTGCACCCACTGCGCGAACCGCTCGGGGCTCACCGCCTCGACGGCGATGGGCATGAAGCCGTGGCGATCGCCGCACAGCTCGGAGCACTGGCCGTAATAGACGCCTTCCTTCTCGACGGTGACGGTGCGCTCATTGAGCCGGCCGGGCACCGCGTCTTCCTTCAACCAGAACGCGGGAACCGAGAAGCTGTGGATCACGTCCGCGCCGGTGATGATGAGCTTGATCGGCACGCCGACCGGCAGCACCAGGCGATTGTCCACCGCGAGCAGCGCGGGCTCGCCATTGGCCTTGGCCTTGTCCGCCGGCAGCATGTTCGAGACATATTCGCCGATCTCGTTGTCGGGATACTCATAGCCCCAATACCACTGGTAGCCAGTCACCTTGACGGTGAGCGCATCCTTGGGCGCGGGCTTGAGCTGCTTGGCGAGCAGGTCGATGGACGGAATGGCAATGCCGATGAGGATGAGCACCGGCAGCAGCGTCCACACCACTTCGATAACGGTGTTGTGCGACGTGCGCGAGGCGACCGGGTTCGCACCGCGGCGATAGCGCACCATCACCCACAGCAGCAGCGCCAGCACCAGCAAGGTAATGGCGGTGATGACCGGCATCAGCACCCAGCTGTGCATCCAATAGGCATAATGGCCCGTGGCGCTGGCCTGGGCCTGGAAATCCATCTGGCCGTGGCGGGGCATGCCGATGCCTTCGACAGGCTTCAGATGCTCATAGGCCGGCGTAGCCGACTCAACCGTCGTCGCCGCTTCGCCCGCCGGCGCGGCGGCATTGGCGGGCGCGGACACGTCGCTCGCCGCCTCGGCCGGGGCCGGGGCTTCCTGGGCATATGCCGCATTCGAGGCCACGGCACCCAATCCCAGTGCCATCGCCATGATGAAGCCATTGATTGTCTTGTTCATCCGGTCGACCTGTTTTCCGTCAATTACGGCGCCTTCCGCCCGCGCGACAGCACGCGGGGCCGCACGCCCCCTTTGGTGTGATCACCCGCCCCTATACGCAGGCAACCCCGACGCCTCAAGCTCTCATATGGGCAATTTCGGGCGGTTGATTGTACGCTCCGCCATGGCTATCTGCCCCCGCTACAGACAGGATCGGGACGAGCAATGACGGAATCGGAGGTACTGGCCGAATTCAGGGCGGCGGAAGCGCTGCTCCAGGGCCATTTCATCCTCTCATCGGGCAAGCACAGCGCCAACTATCTCCAGTGCGCGCGCGTGCTCATGAACCCGGAGCGCGCCGGCCGGCTGGCCGTGGCGCTGGCGCAACAGCTGCCGCGCGACGTGCGCTCGCAGATCGACCTCGTCGTCTCGCCGGCGATGGGCGGCATCATCATCGGCCATGAAATGGGCCGCGCGCTCAATATCGACGCGCTGTTCCTGGAGCGGCCGCACGGCACCTTCGTGCTGCGCCGGGGCTTCGCCATCAAGCCGGGCCAGAAGGTGCTGATGGTGGAGGATGTCGTTACCACCGGCCTCTCCTCGCGTCAGGCGATGGATGCGGTGCGCGCCGAGGGCGGGCAGGTGATCGCCGAGGCCGCGCTGGTCGATCGCTCGGCCGGCAATGCGGACCTGGGCGTGCCCTTCTTCCCGCTGGTGACGCTCAACTTCCCGGTCTACGAGCCCGACGCGCTGCCGCCCGAGATGGCGGCGATCCCGGCCATCAAGCCGGGCAGCCGGGCCTGAGCGGGCCCATGCCGCGTCCGCTGCGGCTCGGGGTCAACATCGACCATGTGGCCACCATCCGCAATGCGCGCGGATCGCCCTATCCCGACCCCGTGCGCGCGGCGCTGATCGCACAGGAGGCCGGCGCCGACGGCATCACCGCGCATCTGCGCGAGGACCGGCGGCACATCACCGACGACGATATCGCCCGCCTCTCCGACCAGCTCACCATCCCTCTCAACCTGGAGATGGCGGCAACGGAGGAGATGCTGGAGATCGCCCTGCGCCACCGCCCCCATGCCGTGTGCATCGTGCCCGAGCGGCGCGAGGAGCGCACCACCGAGGGCGGGCTGGACGCGGCGGGGCTGCACAATGTCCTGGCGCCGATGGTCGACCGGCTGGGCGAGGCGGGCTGCCGCGTCTCTCTCTTCATCGCGCCCGAGCCGCGCCAGATCGAGGCCGCGCTGCGCCTCAAGGCGCCCGTGGTGGAGCTGCACACCGGCCATTATTGCGATGTGGAGGGCGAGGCGCGCGCCGCCGAGCTGCGCCGCATCGCGGACATGGCGGCGCTCGCCGCGCGCAATGGGCTGGAGCCTCATGCCGGCCATGGCCTCACATACGAGAATGTCCAGCCCATCGCCGCCATTCCCCAGATCGCCGAGCTGAACATCGGCCATTTCCTGATCGGCGAGGCGATTTTCCTTGGGCTGGCCGAGAGCATCGCGCGGATGCGCCACTGCATGGATGCGGCGCGGGGGTGACGGACACAGCGCCTTGCCATCCGGTGGCGGGCCGGACTCGCGGGGTGGCGGCCGTCATTCCGGCAGGCGATCCTGACTTTCGTCAGGATGACGGCTTGGGGGAGCCGTCATGATCGTCGGCCTTGGCTCCGATCTGTGCAACATCGAGCGCATCCAGGCCGCGCTGGATCGGCATGGCACGCGCTTTGAAGAGCGGGTCTTCACCCCGATCGAGCGCGCCAAGGCGGATCGGCGCCCTTTCACCAGAGCCGCCACGCTCGCCAAGCGCTTCGCCGCCAAGGAGGCATTCAGCAAGGCAGTGGGCACCGGCTTCAAGGCCGGCGTGTTCATGCGGGACATCGGCGTCGTTAATCTGCCATCAGGGGCGCCCACGCTAGCCGTCACTGGCAGCGCCAGGGCCCGACTCGACGCCTTGACCCCGCAGGGCGCCACTCTATTGGTGCACCTCACGCTGACCGACGATCATCCCTGGGCTCAGGCATTCGTCATTCTGGAGGCACGCTGGCCGTGACGGACGAGACTTTGCACGAGACGAACGCGGTCGATCCGGCCGCGGACGCCACCGATGCCGGCAAGAAAGGCGCCAGAAAGGGCAAGCGCAGGAACGGAAAGGGCGAAGGCACCGACTGGCTGGCCGAGCTGCGCAGCATCGCGCTGCTGGTGCTCGCCGTGCTCGGCTTCCACAGCTTCATCGCCAAGCCCTTCTACATCCCGTCCGAATCGATGATGCCAAGCCTGCTGGTCGGCGACCGGCTGGTGGTGACCAAATATGCCTATGGCTGGTCCTATGTCTCGCCCACCATTCCCAACCCCGCCGCCATCTTCCGCAGTCTGGTCCTGCGCACCGGCGAGCCCTGGGGCATCAGCCTGCCCTTCATGGAGGGGCGCCTGTGGGGCAAGATGCCCGAGCGCGGAGACATCGTCATCACCACGCCGCTCAACCGCAACGAGGATTATATCAAGCGCGTGATCGGCCTGCCCGGCGACCTGCTGGAAGTGCGCGACGGAGTCGTCATCCTCAACGACAAGCCGGTGAAGCAGGAGTGGATCGCGCCGCTGGACCTGCCCGTGGACGCCAATGCCCGCTGCGAAGCGCGCCAGTTCCCCGGCAAGCTGCGCGTGGAGGCGGATGGCAGCGCGGTCTGCGCCCTGCCGGTCAAGCGCGAGACGCTGCCCAACGGCCGCACCTACACGATCATCGACGTGGGCACGCAGGAAACGGACTTTTACGGGCCGATCCGCATTCCGGAAGGCCATGTCTTCCTGATGGGCGACAATCGCGACAACAGCGCGGACAGCCGCGTCTCGCTGGAGCGCCAGGGCCTGGGCGGCGCGGTGCCGTGGGAGACGATCGGCGGACGGGCCGAGTTCATCACCTTCTCGCTCAACGGCACGACCACGCTCAACCCGCTCACCTGGCTGGGCGGTTTCCGCAGCGGCCGCGCGGGCTCTTCGCTCCACGCGCCGACCGCGACGCCGGCCGAATAAGGCGAACGACGCAGGGGCCCCTGCCCCTCGCCCGCGGCAAATTGAACCGCAGGCTCTGTTGCGCTATGCCGGCAGTGCGACGCGCGCGACGCGGTAAATCTTCCCACCGTAGCGCGAGGATACGCCCCATGACCGCTTAGTGGGGGACCGGACGTCCCTGCCGCGCGTCGCAATCCCCTGCCGCTGCATTGCGACGGCGTCCTTTGTCGGCCCCTCAATTTTGAGTCGTCCGCCCCGGATCGCGCTCTACACTCCGCCCACAAGCGACTCGAAGGGGAGGAGAGGCCGCCATGCTCCGGTCATTGACGTTGATCGCCCTGCTGGCCGCGCCGGCCACCGCGTTCGCCGCGCCCGAGACGCCCGGCATCGAGCAGCGTCTCCAGCGGATGGAGGATGAATCCGCGATTCGCCGCCTCCTCATCGCCTATGGCGCCGCGCTCGATGCGCGGGATTTCGCGCGCTATGCCGGCCTCTTCGCGGCGCAAGGCGAGTGGATCGGCGGGTTCGGCAGTTTCAAGGGACCGGCCGCGATCCGCAAGATGCTGGAGGACAATCTGGGCGCGCCCGAACCCGGCTGGACCAACAAATCGAGCTTCCACCTGCTCTCCAATCCGCTGATCGAGATCGACGGGGACCGGGCCCATGTCACCTCCCGCTATCTGTTCGTGACGAAGAGCGACGAGGACCGACCCGCGCCGCTGCTCGCCGGCCTTTATGTGGACGAGCTGGTGCGCGAGGGCGGGGCCTGGAAGATCCTCAGGCGCACCACTTATGGCGCCATCCCCTATCGCGACCCGGCCGATCCGACCGCAGCCGCCGCGCCGCCGCCCACCGCCGGCCCGTCGGACCATGCGCGCATCCAGCGGCTGGAGGACGAACTCGCCATCCGCCGCATCATCGTGGACTATGCCACGACGCTCGATGCGCATGATTTCGCCGGCTATGCCGCGCTCTTCGCCCGCGAGGGCACCTGGCGGAACGGCAATACGGTGCGCACTGGCGCCGCCGAGATCCAGCAGATGCTGCTCGGCCTCTATGGCCCGACGCCGGCCGGCTATGTGAATGCGGAGAGCTACCACCTCGTCTCCAACCTCGCCGTGGATGTGGACGGCGACCGGGCGACCGCGCGCTCGCGCCACCTGCTGGTGCTGCGCGGGCCGGACGGCCACCCGCAGCCCACGCTGGCGGGCCTCTATGAGGACGAATTCGTGCGCGAGGACGGCAAGTGGAAGATCCTCCGCCGCGTCGACAATCCGATCATGCCCACCGCCGAGGAGTGGCGGAGGGAAATGGCCGCGCGCAATGCCGCGGCCAACGGCGAGGAGGCAAAGCAATGAAACCGCCGCTCGCCGCGATGGCGCTGCTCGCCCTCGCTCTCTCGGCTCCCGCCGCCGCTCAGCGCGACGAGACGGCGGACCGCGTCGCCATCCACGCGCTGCTGGTCGCCTATGGCACGACACTGGACGCGCGCGATTTCGACGGGTTTGGCCGGCTGTTCGCGCGCGAGGGCGTCTATGTCGCTGGCACCGGCAACGAGTCGAAGGGCCCGGCGGCGGCGGAGACGATGCGGCAGGTGTTCGCGGAGAATGCGCTGGGCTTTCGCGAGCCCAATTTCCACATCTTCTTCAATGAGGTCGTGAGCTTCGAGGGGCCGGATAGCGCCAGCGCCACCTCCATGTCGCTCTACATGGTGCCGGACGAACGCAACGCGCCCAGCGCCGCGCTGATGGCGCGCTACCATGACCGGCTGGTCCGCGAGGACGGCGTCTGGAAGTTCGGGCGGCGTCAGGTCGAGAGCCTGATCCCCGCGCCGCCCAAGGCGCCATAGGCCGGGCGCAATAGGTCGGAAGGCGGGGAGCGCACAGCCGCCGCTCCCGCCCTCCAAGCCGCCTCAGGCCGCCGCGGCGAGTTGCGCGGCCGTCGACCAGTTGCCGTGCAGCCCCTGACGGATGCGCACGGGCAGCTTGGCGCGACCGATGGGGCCTTCATTCACATGCTGGGCATCGAAGAAGCACAGCTCGCTGTAATTGGTGACGTGATTGTCGACCAGCGCCACCACATAGCCATCGCCTTCCGGCGCATCGGCCGAGCGGGGGATGAAGCAGGGCTCCTGGATGCCGCATTGCGGGCCCGGCCACCAGGTCTGCGTCTCGCCGGTGGCCAGGTCGATATGCGCCAGGCTGTTGATGACGCCGATGAACGGCCCGCCCGGTCCCTCATAGGGCTTGTCCCCATCGAGCACGAGCATCCAGCCGTGGCGATAGGGCCGCGTGGCATAGCGCTCGTCGATGCGCGGGAATTCGTCGGCCAGGAAGGTCATCTTCTCGATGCTGTGCAGATCCTCCCCGTTCGAGCCCATGTCGACCGTCCAGCGCGTCAGATAGGCGAGACCGCCGACCGGATCGAAGGGCGCGCCGTTGACGTCCGGGAAGAAGGGAAAGCTGTTTTTGGCGGCCACCGGCATGTCGAAATGGACCTTGGTGCCGTCGTTAAAGGCGTTCATCACATGGCCCACGAAGCAGTTGCCGGGCGCCTTGAACCAGCGCATGTCCGCCGCCGTGGCGCCCGCGCGGCGGGGCAGCACGGCCAGCCAGGTGGGCAGCGAGGGATCGAAACCGAAATAGGGCATGCGCTTCTCCAGCCGCTCCATGCTGGTGAGCAGCGGCATGACCGCGAAGACGACATAATCCTCCGTCACGCCGAAATCGTGCATCATGCACAGATATTTGTTCATGAACGGAATTTCGTAGAGCAGCTCGCCGGCGGGCGAAATCTCCATATAGCTCATGTCGTAGGTGAGCGGCCCCTGCGACATATAGGAAAAGGCGCACATATTGCCCGTGACCGGGTCGATCTTGGGATGGGCGCAGAAGGTCTTGCTTTGCTGGCGCCCGCCAAAATCGGTGTAGCCGAAGGTCTCCAGCGTATTGGGGTCCATGAGCAGGCAGGGGCTGTCCTCCTTCATGGCATAGAGCTTGCCGGCATGGACCATCACATTGGTGTTGGCCGTGCCCCGAATCTTGCCGGCAACAGCAGGATCGTCAGTCAGATGATTGCGATATTGGCCGAAGAGCGAACGCCCGGCGCGGTTCTCCAGCAGCCATTTGTCGGTCTGCGCATAGCGCTGGCGGAAGTTGACCTTGCCGTCCTTCACGCGGAACATGGAGACCATGCCGTCGCCATTGAAGAACTGGTCGTCCTCGAACATCGGGGGGAACTGATTGTCCGGGTGGACGCGGTGGAAGGCCCCGTCGAGGCCGGCGGGAATCTCGCCCTCCACTTCCACGTCATGGATGTCGCCCTGCAACCGCAGCGGCCGCAGGGTGCCGGTGAACCCGAAATTGCTCGGAAAATGCGCCATGGCCAGTCTCTCCCCGTGAGTCGTCTGACCCGTGGGATAAGGCAGCGGCGGCCCGCGCGAATTGATCGAACGCAAAAGGCGGCGGTTGGAGGGACGCGAGGCCGCGCCAGCCCCGAAAGCAAGTGGGCCGCGCCGTGTGGGAGTGCGGCGCGGCCCTTGCGACCCGTCAGGGCTGTGTTCGTACAGTCACGACGGAAACGGATGCGGCGCAAGTCGGCCCCGGCGCGGCCGACGGGGGCCGGCGGCGGCGACCGCCTGGAAGGAAAGGACGCGAATGCCGGCAAGGCCAATGCGAGCGATGCCGGAAATGCCAATGCCGGAAAGGGACGCGCGCGCATGGCCCCTCGCCCCCGGCGAGACGGGGGAACGGGCACGATGGTCAGCGTGCGTTTCAAGGAAATCGGGGCGTGCCCGGAAATCAGGACATGCAGGCCGGGACCCCGGACAGTGGCTGTCGTCGCCCACCCGGAAAGACCCGCCAAGCCGGCGAATCGCATGGTCCATGAGAGCAGCAGTCTGCCCCAAGCCGTTTCCCCACCCCTTATTGGAAATGACCCCGAAAGGCCTTCCCTTCCCGTGCATTAGTCATAAGGCGACGGCGCAAAGCAAGCCGGCTGGAGCTTATTGCTTTCATAGGCTATGACTTATGAGTTGCCATGGGCAGCATTGGGGGAGGACTCGTCTGGATGACCGCGCGGAAACGGGATTTCACGTTCCGGCAGCTCAGCTCCTTCGTGGCGGCGGCGCGCACGGGCAGTTTCGCCCTCGCGGCCGATCAGCTCGGCATCTCGCAGCCCGCGATCAGCGACCATATCGCCGCGCTCGAACGGCATCTGGGCCATGCGCTGTTCACGCGGCGGCGCGGCACCACGCCCCGCCTCACGCCGGAAGGCACGGACATGCTCCAGCGCGCCGAGAGCCTGCTGCGCACCAGCCAGGCCATGCGCGCGCATGAGGGGCATCGCGGTGCGAGCGGGCGCGTGCGCATCCGCGTCTCGCTGGGGCCACGGCTGCGCGAGGTCTATCTCAAGCCGCTGCTCCCCCGCTTCTATGCCGAACATCCCGATATCGAGATCGAGCTGGTGCCGGTGCTGCCGATGCGCGAGGTGCCGGCGGCGCTCGAACGGGGCGCCGTCGATCTGCTGCTCTACACGGTCGCCCATATGCCCGAGGGGCTGGCCGACATCCGCCTCGCACGCGACGTCCCTATCGTCACCGTAGGCGCCCCGGACCTCGCCGCGCGCGTGAAGGCCGGACAGCAGGCCATCGAGGATGTGCCCTTCGTCCTGCCCAACAATGGCATCGCCGCCGAACAATGGGCCGAGCGGCAGCTCGCGGCCGCCGGCGTCGTGCCGCGCGCGCCGATCCGCTATGTGGAATTCTCGGACGTGGCGCAGGCCATGGCCGAGAGCGGCGCTGGCGCCAGCGTGCTCCCGTGCGAACAGGTGGCCCCGGCGATGAAGGCCGGTCGCCTCGTCTCCTTCGGACCCCCTCTCGCACCCATGAAGCGCATCATCCTGCGCGCGCCCACCGCGCCCCGTGGCACGGAGGCGCTGGAGCGCAGCCTGGCTCAGGCCCTGCGCGCCGCCGGTGCGGCCTAGGACGGGTCTCCATATAGGCGGGGTCCAGCGGCGATCGGGGAACTGGAGTCCCATGTTCGCGGGATCGCCAGAAAAGCGTATGAGGTCCCCGACCCAGAACCTGTCCAGGAGAGATCGCCCATGACCTTTTCCGCCCGCCGCATTGCCCTCATTTCCCCCGGTGCCATGGGCGCCGCCTTCGCCGCGCGGCTGGTCGATGCCGGCCATGCCGTGTTCACCTCCCTCGACGGGCGCGGCGAGGCCTCGTGCGCGCGGGCACAGGCGGCCGGCATGGTGGCGGCGCCGAACGCGGCGCTCGCCGGCTGCGACATCCTTCTCTCCATCGTTCCGCCCGCGCAGGCGGCACCGCTGGTGGAGCGCCTGCTCCCTCATATCCGCGCCCAGACGCGTAAGCCCCTGTTCGTGGATGCCAACGCGCTCAGCCCCGTCAGCAAGAAGGCGCTGGCCGCGCGCCTCGCCGAGGTCGGGTGCGCCATGGTGGACGGCGCGATCATCGGCCCGCCGCCCACGGGTGGACCGCGCGTCACCACCACCTTCCTCTCCGGTCCGCAGGCCGCGCAGGCCATGGTGCTGGACGTGCCCGGCTGCGGCGCCCTGCTTCTGGAGGGCGATGTGGGCGCGGCTTCGGCGCTCAAGATGTGCTTCGGCGGCATCAACAAGGGCGTGGTGGGTCTGGCGAGCGCATTGCTGCGCGCCGCGCACCGCCATGGCGCGGCCGATGCGCTGCGCGCGGAGATGCAGCGCTCCATGCCGGACCTGTTCACGCGCTATGGGCGGCAGATCCCGGACATGGTGCCCAAGGCCTATCGCTGGGTGGCGGAGATGGAGGAGATCGCCGCTTTCCTCGGCCCGGACGATGCCGATGGCGCGGCGTTGTTCGCGGCGATGGCCGGGCTGTTCGCGCAGATCGAGGCGGACCGGCAGGGCGACGGGCGCGCGATCGCGGCGCTGGAGCGCGCGGTGACGCCGGATTGAGAGGAGGCCGAGAGAGGCTCTGCGGTGCGGGACCGGCGTGTGTGGGAGACCACGCCGATCCCGCAGGGGGCTGAACGATGCGACCCGATCAGGCGCCCATGATTATCCGACGGCGCCGATCGCGACGGCGCGCATGGCCGCCGATGTGCGATCGGCCACGTCGAGCTTGCGGAAGATGCGGCGCATATAGGTGTCGACCGTGCTCGGCGAGATGCCGAGGATGGAGCCGATCACGCTATTGCTCTTGCCGCGCGTCACCCAGAAGATGATCTCGCGCTCGCGCTCGCTCAGCGCCACGTCCTGCGGCCGGGGCGCAAGCTGACGATAGCGGGCATAAGCGAGCTGGAAGGCCATGCAGAGATGGCGCGACCACTCCGGCTCGACGCGCTCGGGCACGGCCAGCCGCACCACGAGGGCGGCTTCGAGGCCGAGCGGGCCGAAGCCCGGCACCGCCAGCGTCTGGCTGTCCACCAGCACGGCGCGGCCGGCGGTGGCAGCCAGATCCTTGCGCAGATCGTCGCAACTGGAGGGAAGCAGGAACGCCGCCGGCACGGAGTCCGCCGAGCGGTTGCTCCCGGTAAAATCGACAAAGCCCATGGCCGGGCAGCCCAGTTGCAGGCTGAAGCCGCGCACCTCGTCCCAGAGCGTGGCCGGCGAGTGCGCCAGCGCGATATCCGCCGCCAGCGCCCGCAGAAGATCGTCGCCATCCACCCGCACCGCGCGCACGGCCGGGGACATCAGAGCGTCATAGCGCAACGCGGCGCTCGGCAGGTGGGCGATCTGTTTCATGGGCTCTCGAATAGCGCTGCCGCGGGCCAGCGGGCAGTTATTCACCGTAAAATATAAGTGAGCTAATCATTGTGCGTACAATTATACAGAAATCAAGATAAAAGCCCGCTCCAGCCGCGCTTTGCGGTGCATAAGCCTGCGCGAAGCTGCATTCATGCCACATGTAAAGTGCCGCCGTTACACCGCGTAACACCGGCGCCGTTACCGTATCTCTCTGGCTCGCGGCGGGCGCCCCATGGCAACTGAAAGGCCAATCGGACGCATCGCCGCATCGCCGGCGGGAAAAGGATCGTTGAATGCACGTCTGCCCCCAGGACGAGGGCTTTTCGACTTCAGGCAATGGCGTACCCACGCCCCCCAGGACCGAGACCGACCGGATCGGCTCGCCCTTCGTCAGCGCTCCAGACGGCGCTCAAGACGCCTCCCATGCGCAGGCCGCCCTCGTGCAGGCGCGGCGCGCGCTCCAGTTCATGGCCGCCTCGCGCAACTGCCTCCCCGCCATACGCGACCTGGCCGACCATCCCGGCTGGGAAATGATGCTGCACCTCTTCATCGCGGACCACGAAGGCCGGCCGATGACCGCGGCGGCGCTGAGCACGCTCACCGGCACATGGCGCCCGCTCGCGGTGCGCTACACGGAGATGCTGGTGGAGCGCGGCCTCGTCGAGCAGGTCGAAAGCGACGACACGCCGGAGAGTTGGGCGCTTGCCCTGTCCGACGACACCCGCGCGCGGATGCGGTCATTGCTCTGCGATTTCGCGGATAGTTCCGGCTCGCCCACGGAGGCGAGGGACCGGGCATAATCGCGCCGGGATCGCCGGCCGGACACGGCACGCCTCCCCGGCCCTGAGCCACGCGGCCCCGCCACGGGGCCCGGCGTCGCGCACCCCATGCGCGCGCGTTGCTTTGTGCGCGCGTTTCCCCTACGCCATGGGCAGGATCAGGGGAGCAAGATGGACGCACCCTCGCGGCAGGATGTGGAGCGCCAGCTCAGGCTGGTTCTGACATCGCCGGAGTTCGAGTCCTCCCCCAAGCTCTCCGAGCTGCTCTATTATCTCGTGACCGAGACGCTGGCCGGCAATGCCGACCGGCTGAAGGGCTATACCATCGGCGTCGACGTGTTCGACCGCCAGCCCGATTTCGATCAGGGCGTGGACGCCATCGTGCGCGTGCAGATGGGGCGGCTGCGCAAGCTGCTGAAAAGCTATTATGCCGGATCGGGCGCGCGTGACCCCATTCGCCTGCTGCTCATCGCCGGGCGCTATGCGCCGCGCTTCGAGCTGGCGAGCGGCGAGGCGCTCTCGGAGGACGATCTGGGCATGCCCACGGCGCCGCCGCCGCCCGACACGCTCCCGCTCTCCGCCATGCCGCCACCCCGCGCCTGGTTCCGCACGATGCGCGGCCGCGTCCTGCTGGGCGCGCTGGCCCTGATCGGCCTCGCGGGCCTCGCCTTCCTCGGCGTGCAGGCGATGCGTCGGGGGCCGGCCGCCGCCACGCCGCAGGCCGCCGCGCTGCGCGACGGCAGCCCGCTCGTCTATGTCGCGCGCTATCAGGCGCTGGGCCAGGACGAGCGCAATCGCGTGCTGGCGGACGGGCTGCAATATGACCTCGTCAACCAGCTCGCCAAATTCCCGGAGCTGGCCGTGCTCGCCATCGACGGGCCGGAGGGCCAGGCCGCCGCGCGGCGCAGCGGCGAGGATCGCAAGGCCGACTTCCTGCTGACCGGCGCCATCGAGACCGAGGCCGGCACCATTCGCGTCACCAGCCAGTTGCGGCGCCAGCGCGACGGGCTTGTCATCTGGTCCGACCAGTGGCTCTCGGATCGGGCCGGCGGCCTGTCCGTGATGGAGGCACAGACCGCCATCGCCACCATCGTCGCGACCAAGATCGGCCAGCCTTATGGCGTGATCCCGCAGGCCATGTCCGAGGAGATCGGCAGCGGCCTGCGGTCTGGCGATGGCGAATATGCCTGCATCCTCTCCGCTTATAGCTATCTGCGCCACAAGACGGCCGAGCAGCACGCCAGGGTACGCGACTGCCTGGAAGGCATCATCCGCGCCGCGCCGCGCCATGCGCTGGCCGGGGCATTGCTCGCGTGGATGTATGGCGATGAGGAGCGCTACGGCTTCAACCGCAAGCCGGAGGGCGACGCTATCGGCCGGGCGCTGCGGGCGGCCGAGCGCAGCGTGGCGGCGGATTCGCACAATGCCGTGGCCTATGAACATCTCGCCCATGCCCGTTTCCTTAACGGCACGGACGATGGCGGCGCGCGCGAGGCGCTGGAGACGGCGATCAAGCTGCACCCCAACAGCAGCGAGGTGCTGGCCGACGCTTCGTGGATTCTGGGCCTGCTCGACGGATCGACCCGCGCGCGCGATCTGGGCCTCAAGGCCATCGAGCTGAATCCGGGCCACCCGGCCTGGTACTGGACGGGCCCGACCATCCATGCCCTGCTGGCGGGTGAAGCGGAGAACGCGCTTCGATATGCGCGGCTCAACATCTCCGACCGGGGCCCTATCGACCGCTATCTCTATGCCGCCGCGCTGCGCCTCAACGGGCGCGACCGGGACGCCGACGCCGAGCTGGCCGACCTGATCCGCACCCATTTCGAGGCGCGGGACCGGGCGCATATGATGCAGGTGCTGCGCATCCCGCCCCAGCTGGAGGCGATGATCTTCGGCACGGCGCGGGCGCAGGGCGAGGGCGTGAGCGCAAGCGGTCAGCCCTAGCCCTTTTCCCCCGTGATTTCCGAGGCGTCAGGTGAGTCCACCTGCTTCGAAATCGCTCCAAGTCCAAGATATATCATCTTGTTCACATTCGACCCTCGCTGTACCAGTGCGCCCTCGCCGTGCCGGAAGAGCGCGGCCCGATGAAGAGAGGATGCGCATGCCGGCACCGTCCGTTCCGTTCGCTCGCCCCGTTTCCCGCCCGCGCGCGTTCGCCAGTGCGGCCGTCGCGCTGCTGGGCCTGGCGATGGCCGCGCCCGCGCAGGCCGCCGAGCCGCTCCATGCCGCGCTGACGCCGGAGAGCACCGCCCATCCCGCTCTCTGGCCGCAGGTCGCCTGGCCCGAGACGCTGAGCGCGGAGCAGGAAGCGCGCGTGCAGGCGCTGCTCGGGCAGATGAGCCTGCCCTGCAAGGCGGGCCAGCTCATCCAGGCCGACATCCTGAAAGTGACGCCCGAGGAGGTTTCCACTTATCATCTGGGCTCGGTGCTGAACGGTGGCAGCTCGGGTCCGCACGGCAATGACTTTGCCCCCGCCGCCGAATGGCTGGCGCTGGCCGATGCCTTCTACGAGGGCTCGATGAAGCCGACCGAGGGTTGCCCGGTCATCCCCGTCATGTGGGGCATCGACGCCGTCCACGGCCAGAACAACATCATCGGCGCCACGCTCTTCCCGCACAATGTCGCGCTGGGCGCCACGCGCGATCCTGAACTGGTGGAGCGCATCGGCGCGGCGGCGGCAGCGGAGATCCGCGTCACCGGGCAGGACTGGACCTTCGCGCCGACCATCGCCGTGCCGCAGGACTGGCGCTGGGGCCGCTCCTATGAGGGCTTCGGCTCCGATCCCGCGCTGGTCTCCGTCATGGCACGCCACATGATCCTGGGCTTGCAGGGCGCCCCCTCCGCCACGCCCATATTGGCGCGCGGGCGCGTGGCGGCGACGGCCAAGCATTTCATCGGCGACGGCGGCACGCTGGACGGCCACGACCAGGGCGACGCACGCGTGTCCGAAGAGGTGCTGCGCTGGGCCTTCGGCACGCCCTATGCCGCCGCGATCGAAGTGGGCGTCGCCTCGGTGATGACCAGCTATTCGAGCTGGAACGGCATCAAGATGCACGGCAACAAAAGCCTGCTGACGGACGTGCTCAAGGACCGCATGGGCTTTGCCGGCATGATCGTGACGGACTGGAACGGCCATGCCCAGGTCAAGGGCTGCACGCCCATGGACTGCCCGCAGGCGCTCAATGCCGGCAACGACATGTACATGATCCCGGACGGCTGGAAGCAGCTCTACGCCAACATCCAGGCGCAGGCGGCGGACGGGCGCGTCCCGATGGCACGGCTGGACGACGCGGTGGCGCGCGTGCTGCGCATGAAGATGCGCATGGGCCTGTTCGAGGCGGGCAAGCCCTCGGCGCGGCAATATGGGGGCCAGTTCGATCTGCTGGGCTCGGCCGAGCACCGCGCCATCGCCCGCGAGGCCGTGCGCAAGAGCCTCGTCCTGCTCAAGAATGACGGCGTTCTGCCTCTGAAGCCCTCGGCCCGCATATTGGTGGCGGGCGACGCGGCAGACGATATCGGCCGCCAGTCGGGCGGCTGGACGATAAGCTGGCAGGGCACCGGCGTCACCAACGATCATTTCCCCGGCGCGACCTCGATCTGGGGCGGCATCGCACAGGCTGTGAAGGCCGGCGGCGGCACCACCGAGCTGGCGCCCGACGGCGCCTTCAAGGCCAAGCCGGACGTCGCTATCGTCGTCTTTGGCGAGACCGCTTATGCCGAGGGGCTGGGCGACATTCCCTCGCTGCAACTGCGCACCGAACTCAAGGGCCCGCTCGCGACGATGAAGCGCCTGCGCGCACAGGGCATTCCGGTGGTGGCCGTGATGCTCTCCGGCCGGCCGCTCTTCGTCAATGCGGAGATGAACGCGGCCAATGCCTTCGTGGAAGCCTGGCTCCCCGGCTCGGAAGGCGGCGGCGTGGCGGACATGCTGTTCGCGAGCGGCGAGCGCGATTTCGCCGGACGCCTGCCCATGCCCTGGCCGGTGGATGCGCGGCCGGAGGCGCCGGCGCTGTTCGGCTATGGCTACGGGCTGACGCTCGCCCAGGGCCCGCAGCCCTGGACGCCGCTCTCCGAGGATGCCGGCGTGCCGCCGCTGGAGGCCGTGGGCATGCTGCTGGATGAGGGCGCGGCGCTGCCGGGCCTCGCCCTGCGCGCCGAGCCCGCCGGCCGGGTGACGCTGCGCGACGCACGCGACCGCGAGCGGCCGGGGGCACGGCGCGTCTCGGTGAAGGCCGGACAGGGCCCCGCGCTGCTGGAACTGGCGGCCGAGCAGCCGATGGACATTCACCGCGAGGCGCTAGCGCCGGTCATGGTGGTAATGACGGTCAAGTTCGATGCCGTGCCCGCCGGCGACTGGAGCGCCACCGTCAAGTGCGGCGAGGGCTGCGGCAAGACGATTCCCCTGCCCTCCATCGCCAATGTCCCGCCGGGCAAATGGGTGACTTTGGGCTGGGCGCTGCGCTGCTTTGCGATGAGCCAGCAGGAGACGAGCCACATCACCGCGCCGTTCAGCGTGGCCATAGAGGGCGCGGCGGACTTCTCGCTCGCGCGCATCCAGCTCAGCACGGTCGCGGATATCCGCACGCCCTGCCCGGCCTGAAGGGCGCACTCTTCGCCGCCATCTCAGCGGCCGCCATCGCAGCGAAAGCCGGGATCTCATGCGGCCGAGCACTGTACGGGGTCAGCGGCCAGTCGGCGCGCTCAGCCTTCTCGATCCCCTGCCTGCGCAGGAGCGCCGATCTTATCCGATGCGATCGACTCTAGCTGCCGTTCGGGCCGGGGCCGCTCGGGGCCGAGCCCATCGGGCCGGCGCCCACGGTGCCGATATTACCGAAGATCTCGTCGAACAGGCTGCGCTTGCGGCCCATCGTATCCGTCTTGTCGCCCACCGGCGAAAGGCGCGCGACGCGATCCAGCGTGGGATCGTTGAGCACCTGCGCGACATTGCCGGCATTGTCGAACTCGATCACATACAGATTCTGCGCGATGGGGCGCGGCGTGCCGAACGAAAGCTGCTTGGTGGTGCGCGAGACATAATACCAGCGCTCGGGGCCGAACTGCGAGACGAAGCTCGGCCGGCCCATCGCGCCCTGCACGGAGTCCTTGTTGTCCACGCCCGGCAGCACAGAGCCGACGATCAGCGGCTCGATGATGAAGCCCTGATGCTCCTGCACGCGCGAACAGCCGCCCGCCAGCAGCAAGAGCAAAGCGCCGCCCGCAGCCACAAGCGGCCGACCGTTGAACTGACGCATTCTTATCTCCTGCCCATCACGTCTTTGCCCATTGCATTGCCGGCCATTGCAATCAAGGGCGTTGCAATCAATATGCGGGCCGGCCGCCGGGCCCGCGCGACCGCGTGCGGTGCGGGACGGAGCGGCCGGCCACTTTCTGCCCGCCGAAAGCTGAACGCCCGATGAGCCTGCTTGCCTCCCTCTTCTCCCGCAAGGACGACCGCGCCCCGCTGCGCCCGCTCTATGCCGCGCTGGTCGCGCGCGCCCGCACCCCGCATTGGTATGAGGCCGGCGCCGTGCCGGATACGCTGGACGGCCGATTCGACATGGTGACGGCGATGATGAGCCTGGCCCTGCTGCGCATGGAAGCGCTGGGTCTCGCCGGCGAGGGCGCGCGACTCACCGAGATTTTCGTGGAGGATATGGACGGGCAGGTGCGCCAGATCGGCTTTGGCGATCTGGTGGTGGGCAAGCAGATCGGCCGGATGATGAGCGCACTCGGCGGCCGGCTGAGCGCCTATCGCGCCGGGCTGGCCGGCGAGGCGCCGCTGGGCGAGGCCATCGTGCGCAACATCTTCCGCGGCGAGGCGCCCGCGCCCGCCGCGCTCGCCCATGTCGAGGCGGGGCTGCGCGCTTTCGCCGCCGCGCTCGATACGCTGCCCGCCGAGGCGCTGCTGGCCGGCGCCCTGCCGACGGACTGACGCCATGGCCACGCCTGCCCCCGAATTCTCCCGCCCGCTGCGCCTCAACGAGGTCGGCGACGGCACCCGCGAGCGGACCATCGAGGCCGAGGCCGGCGAGCGTGCGGCGCTGGCGCGGCGCTTCGGCCTGCTGGCGCTCGACCGGCTGACGGCGCGGCTGCATGTGGTGCCGGAGGAAAAGAGCTGGCTGGTGCGCGGTACGCTGTCCGCCGACCTCGCCCAGGCCTGCGTGGCGACGGGCGAGTCGGTGCCCGCCCATGTCGAGGCGCCCTTCGCGGTGCGCTTCGTGCACGATCTCGACACGCCGGAGGCCGAGGAAATCGAGCTGAGCGACGAGGATTGCGACCTGATGGCACTGGAGGGCGAACGCATCGATCTGGGCGAGACGGTCGCCCAGTCCCTCGCCCTCAATCTCGACCCCTATCCCCGCTCGCCCGGCGCCGATACCCGCCTGCGCGAGATGGGCGTGCTCCGCGAGGACGAGACCGGGCCCTTTGCCGCGCTCAAGGGCCTGAAGCTGGGCAAGGGCGAGGGCAAGGACTGAGGAACGGGTCTTCCGGCGGCTGGTCGCCTAGACTATCTGTTCTTGATCTGTTCTAATTGACGCCCTATCGTGCCCACCTCGTCAGCGGGGAGGACGCAATGGGTGCTTATGCCACGGTCGGCGCGGTCGACAGCGACAGGTCGAACGCATTTTACGACGCAGCTCTGGCCGCGATCGGATGGGCCAAGCACGCGGAATTTCCCGGCTGGCGCGGCTATTCGGAAGGCGGGAAGGGCGAGGGATTCGTCTTTTGGGTCTGCACGCCGTTCGACGGGGAAGCCGCGACGCCGGGCAATGGCTGCATGGTCGGTTTCACGGTCGGATCGGCGGCGCAGGTCGATGCCTTTTACAGGGAAGCGATAGTGCATGGCGGCATGGACGAAGGCGCGCCGGGGCCCCGCCCGCATTATGGACCGCATTGGTATGCCGCCTATCTGCGCGACCCATGCGGGAACAAGATCGCCGTCGTCTACAACGGGTGACGCTGCCTCGCCGCGTCCATCGGCCAGCGGCATGGCGATTCGCCGGGAGAGCGCGCGGCCATGACCCTGTTCCCCTTTCGTTCGAACCCACCTCTGCTATAGTCGCACCATGGCCGAAGATCCGGGTCAGCACCGCAAGATCATCCATATCGACATGGATGCCTTTTATGCGTCGGTCGAGCAGCGCGACAATCCGGCGCTGCGCGGGCTGCCGGTGGCCGTGGGCGGCGGGGGTCCGCGCGGCGTGGTCGCGGCGGCGAGCTATGAAGCTCGCGTCTTCGGCGTGCGCTCCGCCATGCCGGGCGGGCAGGCGCGGCGGCTGTGCCCGGACCTTGTCTTCGTGCCCGCCCGATTCGACGCCTATCGCACCGTCAGCGCCCAGATTCGCGCGATTTTCGAGCGCTTCACCGACATCATCCAGCCGCTCTCGCTGGACGAAGCCTATCTCGATGTGACGCGCAACAAGCTGGGCATCGTCTCGGCCACTTATGTGGCGCAGGAGATTCGCCGCCTGATCCGCGAAGAGACAGCCCTCACCGCCTCGGCCGGCGTCTCGTGCAACAAGCTCATCGCCAAGCTGGCCTCGGACCAGAACAAGCCCGATGGCCTCTGTGTCGTCACGCCCGAGGAGGCGGAAGCCTTCATGGCGACCATGAAGGTGGCGCGCATCCACGGGGTGGGGCCAGTGACGGCGCGGCGCATGGCGATGCTGGGCATCCACACGGGCGCGGACCTCAAGGCCTGGCCTCTCGACGCGCTCCAGCGCCATTTCGGCAAGGCGGCCGCTTTCTATCACGGCGCCGCGCGCGGGCTGGACGAGCGGCCGGTGCGCGACCGGGAGGCGCGCAAGTCGATCAGCGTGGAGGATACGTTCGAGCGCGATATCGGCGCGGAGGAGGAGCTGGTCGCCGCGCTGGCGAAAATCGCCGACCGGCTGTGGACCCGCGTGGAAAATGCCCACGCCGTCGGCCGGACGGTGACGCTCAAGATCAAGCTGGGCGACTTCCGCATCATGACTCGCGCCCGCTCGCTGCCCGCGCCGCCGGCCAGCGCCAAGGAGGTGCTGGCGGTGGGCGCCGCCCTGCTGCGCGCGCAGCTCCCACTGCCGCTCGGCGCGCGACTGCTGGGGCTGAGCCTCTCAAACATGGTGGAGGAAGAGGACGCGGCCGAGACGCCGCCGCCGCGTCAGCTCAGCCTGGCCCTGGCCGAGCCGCGCGCCGCTTCCGTTTGATTCCCCGCCATGCGTTCACTAGGACGAGGCGGCATTCAGTCCAGACCGGCCTGCGCATGACGCTTTTCCGTGCCTGCCGTGCATGGTCGCCTCGGTCTGAAGTCAAGCTCGGCCTGCCATGGGCGGAGCGGCGGCGCGCTCAGGTGGAGGCGAAGATGATGGCTTTCCGCGCCCCGGCGCACAGCATGGCCGGCTCTGGCGTGCACCACGCGCGCGACCTTGCCCAAGCCCACGAGTCAACTGCGCATCCGGCCAGCGAAGGAATGCGCGCCCGCCCCGCCGCACACACCTCATGACCGCCACCGCGCCCACCCCGAATCCGCCGCCGCGCTCGGCCCTGCGCGCTTTCCTCGCCGGTGAGGCAGGCAGCGGCCTGCTGCTCATCGCCGCCGCGCTGCTCGCTATTCTCCTCGTCAATCTCTGGCCGGGGGCGGCCGCGCTCTACCATGAGCTGCTCCACGCACCGCTCGGCCACATGCTCGCCCCGGCGGTGGGCGAGATGACGCCGCATCTGTGGATCAATGACGGACTGATGGCGGTGTTCTTCATGGTCGTAGGGCTGGAGATCAAGCGCGAGTGGCTGGACGGCCGCCTCGCCGACTGGGAGCGCCGCCGCCTGCCCATCATCGCCGCCGCGGCGGGCATGGCGGTGCCGGCGCTCGTCTTTCTCGCCCTCTCGCGCGGCGAGCCCGGCCTTGCGCGCGGCTGGGCGATCCCCGCCGCGACGGACATCGCCTTCGCGCTGGGCGTGCTGGCACTGCTGGGCAAGCGCGCGCCGCTCTCGCTCAAGCTGCTGCTCACCACCATCGCCATCGTCGACGACATGGGCGCGGTCGCGATCATCGCCCTTGCCTATACCGCCAGCATCGGCGGGGCGGCGCTGCTGGCGGCGGCGCTGGTCTTCGGGGCCATGCTGGCATTGGGTCGGCTGGGCGTGAGAGCGCTCTGGCCCTTCCTGCTGCTGGCCGTGGCACTCTGGTATTGCGTGCTGCTCTCCGGCGTCCACGCGACCATCGCCGGCGTGCTGGCCGCCATCGCCATCCCGATTCGCGTGACGCCGGGCCTGCCGGACGCCGCGGACAGCCCGCTCCACCGGCTCGAACATGCGCTGCACCCGTGGAGCGCCTATGCCATCGTGCCACTGTTCGGCTTCGCCAATGCCGGCGTGCATCTGGAAGGCGATCTGCTCGGCCAGATCGCCCGGCCGCTGCCGCTCGCCGTGGCGCTCGGCCTGTTCCTGGGCAAGCAGGCGGGCATTTTCGGCGCCATCTTCGGCTGCGTGAGACTGGGCCTGGCGCCCATGCCGCGCGGCGCCACCTGGGCTCAGATCCATGGCCTCGCCCTACTCTGCGGCATCGGCTTCACCATGAGCCTGTTCATCGGCGGCCTGGCCTTTCCCGGCGCACCGGAGCGGATCGAGGCGGCGAAGCTCGGCATATTGTGCGGATCGCTCCTCTCGGCGCTGGCGGGCTATGCCCTGCTACGCCTGACGCCGCTCCATCCCGAGCATGAGGCGGCGGCGCGCAGCCAGGCGGCGGAAATCGAGGCGGACGGCGATGTGGCGCGCTGAACCCGCCGCCCGCCGGGCCGGTATGCCGCGCGGGGCAGCGCCATGAAACCGCGCGTCCGCACCGTGGGGCTGCTCGGCGGCTCCTTCAACCCGGCCCATGGCGGGCACCGCGCCATTTCGCTGCGCGCACACGCGGCGCTGGGGCTGGACGAGGTCTGGTGGCTGGTCTCGCCCGGCAATCCGCTCAAGCCCGCCGCCGGCATGGCGCCGCTCGCCGCGCGCGTGGCGAGCGCCCGCGCCCAGGCCCGGCGCGCGCCGATCCGCGTTACCGCCATCGAGCGCGAACTGGGCACGCGCTACACGGTCGATACGCTCGCCGCGCTGCGCCGGCGCTATCCGCATATCCGCTTCATCTGGCTGATGGGCGAGGATAATCTGGCCCAATTCCACCAGTGGAAGCACTGGCGCGACATCGCGCGGAGCCTGCCCATTGCCGTTATCGCCCGGCCGCACTATAACAAGGCTGCTCATGGCTCACGCGCCATGGCCTGGTTTCGGCGTTTCGTCCGTCCCGCAAACCAGCGAAAAAGCTGGACGACATGGAGACTGCCGGCGCTCGTGCTGCTGCGCTTTCGCCCCGATCCACGATCCGCCACTCTGTTGCGGCAGACGGCTCCCCATTGGCACCGGACCCATGCGCACGCCGCCGCCCCGCGCGACGGCGTGACCCGACGCCCCATCCTTTCACAGGAGTGATATTGCCTACCATGCAGCCAACCCCTGCATCCCGCCCCGCCGCCAACGACCGGGGTGCCGCGCGCCCTGCGCCCGACGACAGCCCGGACGCGCTGCTCGCCCTCGTGCTCGAGTCGCTGGACGACGATCAGGCGCAGGAGATCGTCAGCATCCCGCTGGCGGGCAAGAGCAGCATCGCCGATCATATCGTGATCTGCTCGGGCCGTTCGTCCCGACAGGTGACGGCCATCGCCCAGAAACTCGCCGAGCGAATCAAGACGCAGATGCGCCGCTCGGTCCGCATCGAAGGACTGCCCGTGGCGGACTGGGTGCTGGTCGATGCCGGCGACGTCATCGTCCACGTCTTCCGCCCGGAAGTGCGCAGTTTCTACAATCTTGAGCGCATGTGGGGCTTCGTGGACGCCCCGGCGGCCGGAGAGGCCTGACCCGGCGCGGCGGGTCCGCGCCCGCCCGCCAGCAAATCGGCGAGAGGGGGAGACGCCATGCTGCTGCACATCGTCGCGCGCGGCCGCATCGGCCGCTCGCCCGAGGCCGAGCTGGTCGAGCGCTACATGAAGCGTGTCACCTGGCCCACCCGGATCACCGAACTGCCCGATCGCGGCGGCAAGGCGCCGCCCGCCCTGCTCTCCCCCGCCGTCACCGTGATGCTGGACGAGGGCGGCGCGCAGCTCGGCTCCATGGCCTTTGCCGAGCGACTCGCGCGCTGGCGCGACGAGGGGATGCGCGAATGCCGCTTCCTCATCGGCGCGGCCGACGGCTTCACGGACGAGGAGCGCACCGCCGCCGCGCAGCGCATTGCCTTTGGCGCCATGACCTGGCCGCACATGATGGCCCGCGCCATGCTGGCCGAGCAGCTCTGGCGCGCCACGAGCATCCTTGCCAACCATCCCTATCATCGCGAAGGATGAGCGGGACGACGGCAGCATGGGATAAAGCGTTGGGGGACATCTGCGTTCGGGCCGGGCTTGCCCTTTTGCGCGCGCGGTGCCGTGCCCGCGCGCTTTTGCCCGCCGCGTTCATGCTCGCCCTGCTGCTGCCGGTCCCCGCCGGCACGCTGGCCCAGGGCAGCCAGGCGCCCGGTGCCGGTCTGGCGCAGCAACGCGCCGCCCTCGCCCGCGCCACCGCACAGGCCGCCGAGGCCCGCAAGCGCGGCGAGGCGATGGAAGCGCGCGCCGCCCTCGCCACTGCCGCCGCCGATCGCACGCGCGATCAGGCCGCCGCGCTTGCCGCGCGCATCCAGCAATCCGAGGCGGAACTGCGCGCTGGCGAGGCCCGCATCACCCTCATCGCCGCGCAGCAGCGCGCTCAGGCCCGGCGCCTCGCCGAGCGGCAGCGGCCCATCGCGCATCTCACCGCCGCGCTCCAGCAGATCGCCCGCCGGGCGCCAGTGCTGGCGCTGGTCGAGCCGGGGACCGTGAGCGACGCGGTGCACCGTCGCATCGTCCTCTCGCAGATGCTGCCCGTGGTCATGGACCGCACGCGCGACCTGCGCGCGGAGCTGGTCCGCGCGGCCGAATTACGCCGCACCGAGGAAGAAGCCGCCGCCGCCCTGCGCACCACCCGCGCCGATCTGGTCGGGCAGCGGCGCACGCTGGCGGCACTGGAGCAACGGCTGCGCGTGGCGGCGCGCCAGCTCCACGAGACGGCCGGCGCCGAAGCCGAGCGGGCGCTGGCCATGGGCGAGGAAGCGCGCGACATCGGCGACCTCATGGGCCGCGTGAAAGCCGCCGGCGCGGTGCGCGAGGCACTGATGCGCCTGCCCGGCCCCAGCCTGCGGCCCGAACGCCCGCAGGACGCCACTCCCGCGCCCCTGCCTGCCGCGCTCCCGGATCGTGAGGCCGATACGCCGGCCGGTGCCGCGCCGCCCGCCTACCGGATGCCCGTCATCGGCGAGGTCGTCACCGGCTTCGGCGAACTGGCCGCCTCCGGCATGCGCTCGCGCGGCCTCGTCCTCGCCACCTTGCCCTCGGCCGCCGTGGTCGCACCCGCCGCCGGCCGCGTCGCCTTCGCCGGGCCGTTTCGCGGCTATGGGCAGATCCTCATCATCGAGCATGGCGACGGCTGGACCAGCCTGCTCGCCAATCTCGGCCCGCTGAGCGCCGCCATCGGCAACGAACTGCGCCAGGGCGACCCGATCGCCAGCGCGCCGCCCGGCAGCCATCCGCAGATCCTGCTGGAGCTGCGCCAGGGCGAGACGCCGGTGGATATCGCCGCGCTGCTGCGCTGAACGGCGTGGCGCCGCCGTTCACACTGCCGCAATCTCCCGCGCGGCAGTGTGGCGTTTCGGCTGGGCCGGGCGGATCGTGCCGCGCCCGACCCTGCGGCTCGCTCTGGTCACGGCGCCTGATGATCCCTATGGTTTGCCCACCGCTTTCCCGTTAGAGGCGAAGACATGCTGAGTACCCGGCCCCGCTTCCTGACGCGCCTCGCCATCGTCGCCCTGGCGCTGACGGCCGTTCCCTCCTCGACCTCGGCCGTGACCGAGGACCAGAGCGAGATCGACCGGCAGCTCACCTTGTTCCTCACCATCTTCCAGCGCGTGCGGCAGAGCTATGTCGACAAGGTGGATGACAAGGCGCTCATCAAGGGCGCCATCGACGGCATGCTCGCCAGCCTCGATCCGCACAGCAGCTACATGGACGGCTCGGAATTCGACAATTTCAAGATCCGTATCGACGGCAACTATCCCGGCATCGGCGCCTCGGTGGTGATGGACGAGGGCTTCCTCAAGGTCGTCGCGCCGACCGAGGACAGCCCCGCCTGGGTGGCTGGCGTGAAGGCGGGCGACTATATCACCCATATCGACGGCAAGATCGTCTACGGCAGCACGCTGGACGAGGCGGTCTCGACCCTGCGCGGCCCGCCGGACAGCGAGGTGAAGCTCACCATCGCCCGCGAGGGGCGCGACGAGCCCTTCGACCTCACCATCACCCGCGCCGTCATCGACCTCAAGCCAGTGAAGTGGAAGGTGCAGGATGGTATCGGCATCATCGACATCAACGAATTCTCGACCGATACCGGCAAGGATGTGCGCAGCGCCATCAAGAGCATCAAGACCGCGCTCGGCGGCCGCAACCCCACGGGCTACATCATCGATCTGCGCTCGGACCCCGGCGGCAATCTCAACGAGGCGGTGTCCGTCACCGACACCTTCCTCGATTCCGGGCAGATCGTCTCGCAGCGCGGGCGCTTCCCCTATGACAATGCCGTGTTCGTGGCCAACAAGGGCGATCTGGCGGAGGGCCTGCCGATCATCGTGCTGATCGACGCGGGCTCGGCCTCCGCCTCGGAGATCGTCGCCGGCGCGCTTCAGGATCATCACCGCGCCATCATCATGGGCGAGCGCAGCTTCGGCAAGGGCAGCGTCCAGACCTGGCAGCAGCTCACCGACAAGAGCGCGCTCAAGATCACCACGGCGCGCTATTACACGCCGGCGGGCCGCTCCATCCAGGAGGGCGGCATCGAGCCGGATATCGTCGTGCCGCAGATTTCCGACCCGGATGTCGCCAAGCGGCCGCGCTTCCGCGAGAGCGACCTCAAGCGCCATCTCATCAACGAGGTGAAGGTGGACCGGCGCGAGCTGGAGACCGACGAGAAGCCCGATGCGCGCTTCAGCAAGAGCCCGGAGGCGCTCAAGGAGGAAGGCATCGAGGACTTCCAGCTCCATTATGCGCTGCAAACCATGGGCCGCATCGCCGCCGGTCCGGCCGCCTCGACGGCGGGCGCCGGCGCCCGCACGGGCGGACAGGCCCGGCCCCGGTAATCGCGCATGACCCAGGCATCGTCCCTCCTCTCCCGCGCGCGGCTCGTCGCGATCCTGCTGCCCGCGGCCCTGCTCGGCGGCGCGCTCGGCTCGCAATATCTGGGCGGCCTGCACCCCTGCGAGATGTGCATGTGGCAGCGCTGGCCGCATCTGGCCGCCATCGGCGCGGCGCTCGCCGCCATCGCCCTGCGCCGCAATCCGCCGATGAGCGCCACTTTCGCCGCGCTCGCCGCGCTCACCATCCTCACCAGCGGCGCGATCGGCGCCTATCATGCCGGCGTGGAATATGGCTGGTGGGAGGGCTTCACCACCTGCACCACCATCCGCCCCGCGAATGGCGGCGACATGCTGGAGGCCATCATGAACGCACCGCTCATCCGCTGCGATCAGGCGCCCTGGACGCTGTGGAACATTTCGCTGGCGGGCTTCAACGCGCTCTTCTCCATCGCGGGCGCCGCCGCCATCCTGCTGCTCCTGCGCCGCTGGAGCCGCGCATGACCGCGCCCGTTCCCACGCCGCGCCCGCACGGCCACGGCCCCCGCCCCGGCGAGCGCCGGGCGGATCGCGCCGCCATGCTGCGCGTGGACCAGGCCGGCGAATATGGCGCCGTGCGCATCTATGGCGGTCAGCTCGCCGTGCTGGGCGACCGCCACCCGATGAGCCGCGAAATCGCCCATATGGCCGCGCAGGAAGTGCGCCACCGGGATCATTTCAATGCGATGATGGCCGCGCGCGGCGTGCGCCCCACTGCCCTCCAGCCGTTCTGGCACGTCGCCGGCTTCGCGCTCGGCGCCGCCACCGCCCTGCTGGGCCCGGAGGCGGCCATGGCCTGCACCGCCGCGGTCGAGACCGAGATCGACGCCCATTACGCCCGGCAGCTCGACGCGCTGGGCAGCGACGACCCGGAACTTTCCACGGCCATTGCCGATTTCCAGGCGGAGGAAGTCGAGCATCGCGAGACCGCTTTGCGGTCAGGCGCCGAGCAGGCGCCCGCTTATCCCCTGCTCTCTGGCCTCATTCGTCTCGGCTGCCGCGCGGCGATCGCCCTTTCCGAAAAGATCTGAAGAGGAATTGTTGACCATGCGCCGCCTCCTGCCCCTCCTCGCCCTCGGCGCCGTCGCGCTCGCCGTGCCGGCCACGGCCCAGCCGGGCAACCCCGGCCCCTCCCCGGTCGGGCAAGCCGGCCCGGAAGACACCGAGAAGGTGAAGCAGGTGTTCGTCTATGGCGAAGACCCCTGCCCGCCCAGCGAAGGCGACGAGATCGTCGTCTGCGCGCGCCTGCCGGACAATGACCGCTACCGCATCCCCAAGGAGTTGCGCGCCGACCCGCTGGCGCCGGCCAACCAGGCCTGGGCCAATCGCGCGCGCTCCATCGAGACGGTTGGCGCCACCGGCATCAACAGTTGCTCCCCGGCCGGCGCCGGGGGCTTCACCGGCTGCTTCGCGCAGCTCGCACGCCAGGCGAGGGAAGAGCGCGAGGCCATGCTGGGCGATGCGAGCTGGGCCGACGCCGTGGCGCGGGAGCGCGAGAAACGCCTCGGCAATCTCGACGCCGAATCCGAGGAGGTCGAGCAGCGCGCCCGGGCCGACGAGGCCGATGCCGAGCGCGAGGCCCAGGCCGCCGCAGAGGCGCGCGCACGGCTGGAAGCGCAGGAGAAGGAAGCAGCCGAAGCGCGCAAGATCGGCCCCCGCGCCGACTGAACCGGCAAGGCGGGGCGCGCGCCATGATGTTCACGCGGCATCTGCGTCCCCGCATCGTCTCGGGCGAGATCGACTGCACGGTGCGCATCTGGCAGCGGCCGCGCGTCAAGGTTGGCGGGCGCTATCCGCTGGAGGGCGGCCATGTCGTCGTCGAGAAGATCCGCGAGATCGCGCTGGCGGACATCACTCCGGCGCTGGCCCGCCGATCCGGCTTCGCGGGCGTGGTCGATCTGCTCAGGACCGCCCGGCACGGCGCGGGCCACCATGTCTATCTCATCGATTTCCATTTTGAGGAGCCCATATCATGAGCCGCCCGCCGCTGCCGCCCTTCACGAACGAGACCGCCGCGCAGAAAGCGCGCATGGCCGAGGACGCCTGGAACAGCCGCGAGCCCGCGCGCGTGGCGCTGGCCTATACGGCCGACAGCCGCTGGCGCAACCGCGCCGAGTTCATCCGCGGCCGGGCCGAGATCGAAGCCTTCCTCACCCGCAAATGGGCGCGCGAGCTGGACTATCGGCTGGTCAAGGAAGTGTGGGCGCATCAGGACAACCGCATCGCCGTGCGCTTCGCCTATGAATATCGCGACGACAGCGGCCACTGGTTCCGCGCCTATGGCAACGAGAACTGGCAGTTCGACGCCGAGGGCCTCATGGACATCCGCATCGCCAGCATCAACGAACACCCGATTATGGAAGCCGAGCGCAAGTTCCACTGGCCGCTCGGCCGCCGGCCGGACGACCATGCGGGGCTGAGCGACCTGGGACTTTAACGCTTCGGCGGGGGCAGGAGCCCATCAGGGCGGCTGTGTGCGACGCTCCTCACACGATGCCATGCGCCTCCAGCAGCGCCTGCTCGTCCCCCGAGACCCAGCCGAAGATGCGGGGCGCCCCGTCCAGTTGCTGGACGAGATAGTGCACCTCGAAATCGATAACGGCATCCGCCTGCCCCTGCCGGGCATAAGTGGCCGTCCAGGCGACATGCGCCACGCCATGATGCGCGTCGATGGGCGAAAAGCGGATATGGCGGATGCGCATGTCCTTCGTCCCGATCGCGCGATAACGGGCATAGCCCTGCGCCATGATTTCGCCGAGCCGGGCATCATTCTCCCCGGCCATGACGCCGGCCGGCGTGGCCGCCACGAAGGCGGGCGCATAGAAGGACGCCGCCTCCGCTCCGGCCGCCCCGCTCACATCCGCTTCACCCGCCAGCGCGCGGCGGAAGAACGCCTCGTAGCGCGCAAACAAGGCCCTGACGCTCGTTTCCATCTGGTCCTCCCAAGCTCGCCGATCACAGGAAATATTTGAGCCTCACCGCCAGCGTCATTTCCTCGCCCGCCACATGGACGCGGGCGGCGTCCCATTTGGGCGGGCCGAAGCGCATCGCCGGATTGCGCGAGAAGCCCACGCCCTCGCGCGGGATGCCAAGCAGCGTATCGACCTTGCCGTTGCCATTCTCGTCATGCACCACCGCCAGCACATAGTCCCCGGCGGGCACGTCGGGAAAATCCAGGCGCGCGTCCGGCCCGGCGGCGACATTGCCGCGGAGCGCGGCGGGATCGCGTTCGCATTTGAGATAGAGCGCGGGATCGCGCGTGAGGCAGGCGCGGATCATGCCCTTGTTCGAGCGCAACCCCTCGAAGCGGACCGAGACCGTCCCCGCCGGCGCCGTCTCCTGAGCCGAGGCCGCGCCTGCCATCGGCAAACCGGCGAGCAGGAGGAGAGAAAGCACCGGTCCACGCACGGTCAATGCGCCTCTCTTTCCAGCCGGGCGCTCCGTTTTGCGGCGCGATCTTCCGCAAAGTCGCCCAGCCCCGCGTCGGTGCCGCACAGCCTGTCCCACCAGCGGAAATAGAGCCCGTAATTGCAGCGATAGCGATCATGATGGCGCTGATGGTGCGAGGCGGTGATGAGCCAGTCGCCCACCGGGCCGCGCACCAGCGCGCGCGGGAACATCTCCCAACCCATATGATTGCTGATGCCCATCACCGTCATGATCGCCAGCACCACGGCCAGCGCGCCGACATGGATGGGAATGAGGAAGACCAGCGCCGGAATGACCACCGCGCCGGTCAGCGCTTCCCAGGGGTGGAAGCTCATGGCCGCCCATGCCGTGGGCGGGCGGCTCTCATGATGGACGGCATGCGCCGCGCGGAAGACGCGGGGCACATGCAGCAGCCGGTGAGTCCAGTAGAACCATGTGTCGTGCGCCGCGAGACAGGCGAGCACGCTGACCGGCAGATACCAGAGCGGCCAGGCGTGCACGTCCGTATAGATGCGCGTCCAGCCCTGATGCTGCCATCCCCAGGCGACAAGGCCCGCCGGCGCGCCATAGATGAGCGCGCTCAGGAGCGACCAGCGGATCTCCCGCCCGATCTGCGGCTTGAGGCCCGCATAGAGGCCCGGCCGCGCCGCCCGCGTCGCCAGCGCGAAACCGCCGCTGGAAAGGAGATAGCGCAGCGCGATGATCCCGCTCATGGCGAGCATGGAAAAGAGGATCAACGGGAGCGGCGCCATGATCCGCCGCTATAGGGCCGATGCCACTGCCGCGCCAGCGAGCAGCGGCAGGGCGCGGTTACTGGCGCGGGACTTCCTTCAGTTCCTTCGCCATGTTCTGGAGATGATCCTTGGTGCGCTCGCCCTGTTCGCGCAGCGCCTCGGCCTGGTTGCGCGCCTCGTTCTGCACCGCATTGGGCGCGCCGGCCGCGATCGCCTCCCGCAGATCAGCCTCCGCCTCATAGCTGTCGTCGATCGCCTCGGCCTGCTGGTCCACTTCCCGCTGCGCCTCGGTCTTGCAGCCCGTGAGGGCCAGTCCGGCGACCAGAAGCGGGGCGGCGAGGGCAATGTTGAAGCCTTTTGTCATGATGATGATCCTCCTGATGCTCTACGGTGCGCGACTGGGCCGCGCCCTTATGTTGCAAGAGGCGGAACGCACGGCCGGGCGCTTTGGCTCCCCCGCTGCACGACCGGGCGCGCACAAGCCATGGAAAACGGGTGAAAACGCGCAATCGGGGCGGGCACCATGGCGTCATCGTCGTTCGGCCCCAGCCGTCGCGCCCGATAGCCAAGGCCCTTCCCCTTCGCTAGGGCTGGTCAGGTGACGGACGCACAGCCCATCGACATCGCGATTGCCGGCGGCGGCCTTGCCGGGGGCCTGCTGGCGCTGGCACTGCGCGCGCGGCGGCCGGAGCTGCGGGTCGTCCTCGTCGAGCGCGGCGATCATGCTGGCGGAAACCATCTCTGGTCCTGCTTCGAGAGCGATATCGCACCCGGCGACCGCTGGCTGATCGAGCCGCTCGTCGCGCACGGCTGGGGCGGCCATGAGGTGCGCTTCCCCGGTTTCGAGCGCCGCTTCGCCGCCGGCTATGCCAGCCTCTCAAGCGAACGGCTGGACGCGGCGCTGCGCAATGCGCTGCCGCCCGGCGACCTGATGCTGGAGGCGCCGGTGGATACCCTCAGCGCGACCGGCATCACCCTGGCGGATGGGCGCGTGGTGCAGGCGCGCGGCGTGATCGACGCGCGGGGCCCCGGCGACATGAGCGCGCTGGCGCTGGGCTGGCAGAAATTCGTGGGCATGAGCTGGCAGACATGGGCGCCCCATGGCCTGTCCCGCCCGATCATCATGGATGCGCGTGTCGACCAGGCGGAGGGCTATCGCTTCGTCTACACGCTGCCGCTGGGCGCCACCGAGCTGTTCATCGAGGACACTTATTATGCCGACACGCCCGACCTGGACACAGAGCGCCTGAAGGGCCGCGCCGGAGCTTATGCCGGGCGGCAGGGCTGGCAGGGCGCGCCGGGGGCGCGGCTGGAGACCGGCGTGCTGCCCGTCTGCATGGGCGGCGATGTCGAACTTTACTGGGCGGCCTCGTCCCCCGGCGTCGCCAAGGCAGGGCTGCGCGGCGGCTTTTTCCACGCCATGACCGGCTATTCCCTGCCCGATGCGGTGCGCGTGGCGCTGGCGGTGAGCGCGCTGCCGGACCTCGCCGGCCCGGCCCTGCACGCGGCGACGCACGATATGGCGCGGGCGCACTGGCGCGGCCAGACCTTCTATCGTCTGCTCGCCCGCCTGCTCTTCCACGCCGCGGAGCCGGCCGAGCGCTGGCGGCTGCTGGCGCGCTTCTACCGGCTTGACCCGGCGCTGATCGGGCGTTTCTATGCCGGCCGTTCGAGCCTGTTCGACAAGATGCGCCTGCTCGCCGGCCGCCCGCCCGTTCCGCTCGGCCGCGCCATGCAGGCGCTGGGAGCCCATGGCGCATGAAGAAGGCGGTCATCATCGGCGCCGGTTTCGGCGGCCTCGCGCTGGCCATCCGACTGCAGGCGGCGGGCATCGCCACCACCGTTGTGGAGGCGCGCGAACGGCCGGGCGGGCGCGCTTATGTGCGCGAGGAGCAGGGCTTCACCTTCGATGCCGGACCCACCGTCATCACCGATCCCGATTGCCTGGCCCAGCTCTGGCGCCTCACCGGGCACGACATGGCGCGCGATGTGACGCTGCTGCCGGTCACGCCCTTCTACCGCCTCCACTGGGCCGACGGCACCAGCTTCGACTATGCCAATGACGAAGCGAAGCTGCGCCAGGAGATCGCGCGGATCGCGCCGTCCGACCTCGCCGGCTACCAGCGCTTCCTCGATTATGCGGCGGGCGTGTGTGACGAGGGCTATCGCAAGCTCGGCCATGTCGCCTTTCTCGACTTCAGGTCGATGGTGAAGGCCGCCCCGGCGCTGGCGCAATATCAGGCGTGGCGCTCGGTCTATGCCATGGTCTCGCGCTTCATCCGCAACGACAAGCTGCGTCAGGCCTTCTCCTTCCACACGCTGCTGGTGGGCGGCAATCCCATGACCGCCAGCGCCATCTACGCGCTCATCCACAAGCTGGAGAAGGAAGGCGGCGTGTGGTTCGCGCAGGGCGGCACGCATGCGCTGGTGCGTGCTATGGTTACGCAGTTCGAGCGGCTGGGCGGCACGCTGCGGCTGGGCGACCCGGTGGAACGCATCGAGACGGTGGGCGATCGCGCCACCGCCGTCACCACGCGCGGCGGCCTGCGCATCGAGGCGGACGCGGTCGCCAGCAATGCCGATCTCATGCACAGCTATCGCGATCTGCTCGCCGGCCATGCGCGCGGTCCCCGCCGGGCCGAGGCGCTCGCCCGCAAGCGCTGGAGCCCCAGCCTGTTCCTCGTCCATTTCGGCATCGAGGGGACATGGCCCGGCATCCCGCACCACATGATCCTGTTCGGCCCGCGCTACGAGGGGCTGCTCAAGGATATTTTCGAGCATGGCGTGCTGGCCGAGGACTTCTCGCTCTATCTCCATCACCCCACGGTGACGGACCCCAGCCTCGCCCCGCCGGGCCATTCGACCTTCTATGCGCTGGCGCCGGTGCCGCACATGGGCAAGCTGCCCATCGACTGGGCGAAGATCGGCCCGATCATGGAAGAGCGCATCCTCGCCGAAGTGGAGCGCCGGCTGATCCCGGACCTCAAGAAGCGCATCAAGGTGAAATTCTCCTATGCGCCCAGCGACTTCGCACGGGATCTCAATGCCCATCTGGGCAGCGCCTTCAGCCTGGAGCCGCTGCTCACGCAGAGCGCTTTCTTCCGCGCCCATAATCGCGACGACATCCTCTCCAATCTCTATTTCGTGGGCGCCGGCACGCATCCGGGCGCGGGCATTCCCGGCGTCGTCGGCTCCGCCCGCGCGACGGCGGCGCTGATGACGGAAGATCTCGCCGGGTGACGAAGCTGACCAGCCTCGCCGTCTATTGCGGCTCGGCGACGCCGGCCGACCCGGCCTATATCGGGACGGCGCGGGCGGTGGGCGCGGCGCTGGCCGCGCGCGGCATCGCCATCGTCTATGGCGGCGGGCGGCTGGGCCTGATGGGCGCGCTGGCGGATGCGGCGCTGGCGGCGGGCGGCGAGGTCATCGGCGTCATTCCCGAGGCGCTCGTCACCACCGAAGTCGCCCATCGCGGGCTGACCCAGCTCCACATCGTGCCGGACATGCACGCGCGCAAATCGCTGTTCACCTCGCTCTCGGACGGGTTCCTGACGCTGCCCGGCGGCGTGGGCACCATGGACGAGCTGTGGGAGGCAGTGAGCTGGGCGCAGCTTGGCTATCACGCCAAGCCGGTGGGCTTGCTCAATGCCGGCGGCTTCTACGACAAGCTGCTCGATTTCACCGCGCACATGATCGCGGTGGGCTTCATCCGGCCCGCCCATGCCGGCATCCTCATCGCCCATAACGAGCTGGACGCGCTCATCGCGGCGATGGAAGCCTACCGGCCCCACCGCCCGATCACGGCCATCCCGATCGACCGGCTCTAGGCAATGGCAAGCCGGCCATGCTGACCTGTCCCATATCCAGGCGCCATGTCATCGTCGGACTTGCCGCATGAGCGACGAACGCGCCGCCCTCGTCGCTCATGCCCGTGAGAGCATCGCGCGCGGATCGAAGAGCTTTCGCGCCGCCTCGCGCCTGTTCGACCCGGCGACGCGCGAGCGGGCCTGGCTGCTCTATGCCTGGTGCCGCGCCTGCGACGACATGGCGGACGGGCAGGATCATGGCGGCGCCATGTCCCTCCCGGACGATCCGCAAGCCCGTCTCGCCCAGATCGAGACGCTCACCGAGCGCGCGCTGCGCGGCGACGAGGATGCGCCGCCCGCCTTCCGGGGCCTGCGCGTCGTCGCCGGGGAATGCCGCATTCCGCGCCGCTATATCGACGATCTCGTCGCCGGCTTCGCGCTGGACGCGGCGGGGTGGCGGCCGCGCAGCGAGGCGGGCCTGCTGCGCTATTGCTATCATGTCGCCGGCAGCGTCGGCTGCATGATGGCGCTGGTGATGGGCGTGGCGCCGGACGATGAGGCCACGCTCGCGCGCGCCTGCGACCTGGGCCTGGCCTTCCAGCTCGCCAACATCGCTCGCGACATCGCCGAGGACGCCGCCGCCGGGCGCTGCTACATTCCCGCCGACTGGCTCGCGCAGGCCGGGGTCGATCCCGCCGCGCTGCTGGCGCCCGAGGCGCGCCCCGCGCTTGCCGGCATCGCCCGCCGCCTTGCGGACCTCGCCGCGCGCTACGAGGCGAGCGCCCGTCACGGCACGCCCGCTCTGCCCCGCCGCTCCGCCTGGGCAGTGCTCTCCGCGGCGGGCATCTATGGGGGCATCGCGCGCAAGGTCGCCGCCGATCCCGCGCGTGCGCTGGCCACGCGCGTGCATACGTCGCGCGCGGAAAAGCTCGGCCATGTCCTCCAGGCCTGGCGCCTCGCCCGGCGGCGGCGCCTGCTCTTCAGCGCCCACCCGCGCGATCCGGCGCTATGGCGGCGCCCGGCCTGAATTTTTCGCCCAGCCTGATTGCCCATCCCGCCGCGCTTTTGATCGGCATCAAGGTTCCCGCAACCTCCGCGTGCTTCAACATACGGCGGAGGCCATATGATTCCATCGGGACACAGCTATTATCATCGCCGCGCGCGCGAGCATCGCGCACTCGCCCAGGTCGCCGCCGGGGCAGAGGAGCGGGCCATGCACAGCCGTCTGGTCGAAGCCTATGAGGCGCTTGCCCGCAGCCATCGCCCGCGCAAGCTGCTGCACCTCAAGCTCCCGGCCTGAAAGAAGCGACGTGGCCGAAGAGTCGAGCACCTTTCTTCAGCGGCGCGTGCGGCAGCACCGGCTGTTCGCCCGCTTTTCGACATGCGGCCAGATCCACTGCTGCCATGTGCGGCTTGCCGCCGCCTATCAGGCTGCCCACCACGCCATGCACGCTCCGCACGACGCGAAACGGCTCGCCTGAACCACCGCACGGAAGCACGCCACCGAACAGCCGGCATGGACTGGCGGCGAAGCGAGGTCCAGCGGAGGGCCGTGGTCGGAGGGGGCGAAGCAGCCGGAGCATGATCCGATCGGATTGAATCGGGCCACGCGCTTTTTCTTCTTGTTTTTCCGTATGCTCCGGGCCGTCGCATGCTTTGGGCTCGCCCAGGCCCGCGAGTAAGTGCGCGCCACGCCGCTCAACCCGGCGGCGCGCCTTCAGGGCCGCTGCCGAGGATCGCCACGGCCCGCTCGTGCAGGCGCGCGACACCGGCCGCGTGGATCGGCGGCACCGTGCACAAGATGCCGAGCGCGCGCGGATCGGGCCGGTTGAAGCGCAGCGGCCGGCCCAGCACGTCCGTCACCACGGCGCCGGCTTCCTGCGCGATGAGGCTGGCGGCGGCGATGTCCCACTCCGCGCCCCAGCGGATGCTCGCCACCGCGTCCGCCTCGTCCGCCGCCACCATGGCGATGCGCAGGGCGATGCTGTTGGGCTTGGGCACCAGCACATAGTCGATGTCCACGCCCCGCAGATGATCGGCCGGGATGCGCGCGCCCGAGAGCGTGGGATGCGCGCCGCAGCGCAGCCGAGCGCCGTTGCGCCAGGCCCCCGCGCCGCGTGCCGCCCACCAGAATTCGTCCCGCGCAGGCGCCGCCAGCACGCCGATAGTCACCGCGCCATCCTCGACCAGCGCGATGGAGACCGCCCAGCCGGCGCGCCCGCGCACGAAATCGCGTGTGCCGTCGATGGGGTCGATCACCCAGGCCGCGCGCCGCTCGGCCCGGCCGGGCGTTTCCACGCTTTCCTCGGAGAGCCAGCCGGCCTCCGGCAGCAACGCCCCCAACCGCGCGCGCAGCAGCGCGTCGACATGCAGGTCCGCGTCGCTCACCGGCTGGCCCGGTTCCTTTTCCCACTGGCGCTCCATGCGCTGCCCCGCGGCCCAGAAGCGCATCGCCGCCTCGCCCGCCTCCCGCGCGACCGCCAGGACCGCCTCAAGGCGCGGATCATTCGCCGGCAACGGTCATCCCATCGACGCGCAGGGTGGGCGCATTGACGGCATAGCGGAAGCGCAGGTCGTCCGCCGCCAGCATGTTGGCCAGCATATCCTTGAGATTGCCGGCGATGGTCACTTCCGCCACGGCATGGGCCACGCGCCCGTCCTCGATGAGGAAGCCCGAGGCGCCCCGGCTATAGTCGCCGGTCACGCCGTTGACGCCATGGCCGATCAGCTCGGTCACATAGAGGCCCTGCCGCACATCGCCCATGAGATCGCGCACGGTAGCCGTGCCGCCTTCCAGATGGACGTTGGTGGTGCCCGCGCCGGGCGAGCCGCCGCCGCGCGTGGCATGGCCGGTGGGCTGCTCGCCCAGTTGCCGGGCCGAGGCGCTGTCGAGCAGCCAGTCGACCAGCACGCCATCGTCGATGAGGCGTTTCGTCGCGGTCGCCAGCCCCTCGCCGTCGAACGGGCGGGAGCGCAGGCCGCGCTGACGCAGCGGATCGTCCACCACATGCAGGCCCGCCGGCAGGATGCGCTCGCCCCGCTTGCCGAGCAGGAAGCTGGCCTTGCGCGTCACCGCCGGGCCGGTCATCGCGCCGAGCAGATGGCCGATCAGGCTGCCGCTCACGCGCGGATCGAAGATGATGGGCATCGCCCCGCTGGGCACGCGGCGCGGATTGAGGCGAGAGACGGCGCGCGCGCCGGCGCGCTGGCCGATGGCCTCGGCCTGCTCCAGATCGTCCAGATGGCGCGCGCTGTGGCTGGCATGATCGCGCTGCATGGCGGCGCCCTCGCCGGCCAGAACGCTGGCCCAGAGCGAATGGCTGGAGCCGCCATAAGCCCCCGCGAAGCCATGGCTCGTCACCAGCGCCATCTGCGCGCGGCCATGGCCGGCCCCGCCGCCCTCGCTGTTGGTGACGCCGGGCACGGAGCGCGCGGCGTCCTCCACGGCCAGTGCCCGCTCGCGCAGCGCCGCCATGTCCGCTTCCTCGCCATCGTCAATGTCGAGATTGGGCGGCTTGCGGCGCATCAGCCAGTCTTCCGGCGCCAGGCCGGCATAGGCATCCTCGGGCGCCTCTCCGGCCATGGCGAGCGCGCGCTCCACCAGCGTCGCCAGCGTGCGCGGCGCCAGATCGGAGGAGGAGACCGTGGCCGAGCGCTTCCCCCGGAAAACGCGCAGGCCGATATGCTCGGACTCCGAGCGCTCGACATCTTCGAGCTGCCCCAGCCGCACGCTCACCCCGGCCGAGGCATCGCAGCCATAGATGGCGTCGGCGGCGTCCGCGCCGGCCCGCCGCGCGGCATCGACGAGGGACTGCGCGCGGTCGAGGGCTTCATCGAGGCTGAGCATGGAGCTGGAAATCCGGCAGGTGGAAACGATCCCGCGCTTTAGCCCCGCCGCCGGCCCGACGCAATGCGCCCCATCCGATGCCGTGGGGGCGTGGAGGGTGTGGGGGGCGTGGGGAACATAAGCGAAGGGGACGGAGCGCCGCGCCTCGGGAGAAGGGCTCTCCCACTCTCCGCCCGCGCGAGGCTGTTCCGCCCTCCCAATCCCCTTATTGGAACAGGCGCGGCGCGAAATCGGTCAGATAGCGCCGCCAGTTGATCCAGGTGTGGCCGCCCTCGCTCTCATGATAGACATGAGCGATCCCGTATTTGTCGAGGATGCCGCGCGTGGGCGCCACCGTGCCGTAAAGGAAATCCTCCTTGCCCATGGCATAATAGACCAGCTTCAGTTCCTTCGCCCCGCGCTTGAGGACGGCATCGTTCTGCTGTTCATATTGCGCGATCTGGCTGGCATCGTCGTTCATGCCCAGGCCCATGGAGAAGATGCCGATATAATGGAACAGCTCCGGGTGCGTGAGACCGTTGCGGATGGTGTGCGCGCCGCCCATGGAGAGCCCCGCCATGGCGCGCTGGTCCGGCGCGTTGAGCGTGCGGAAGCTGGCCTCGACATAGGGCATCAGGTCCTTGAGCAGATCGTTGCCGAAATCATTGTTGTCCAGCATGTCGCCGCCCGGCCGGTCCGGCGTATGGCCAAAGGGCATGACGACGATCATCGGCCTGGCTTTCCCCGCCGCGATCAGATTGTCGAGGATGTAGTGGGCGTGGCCCACGCTGGTCCAGCTATCGTCGCTGTCGCCGGCGCCGTGCACGAGGTAGAGCACGGGATAGCGGGCCGTGCCGTTCATGTAGCCGGGCGGCGTATAGACATGGGCGCGGCGCCTGGCGCCGAGCGTTGCGGACCAATAGTCGACCGTGCTGACGACGCCATGCGGCACGTCCGCCCGGTAGGTCTGGAAGACGCCGTCCGGCCCCGTCACCTCGAAAGTGGAGTTGATGCCGACGCGCTCCTGAGACCATGTCGTCCCCTGCGGATTGGGCACGCGCACGCCATCCACCTGGAAATTGAAGCGATAGGTGTCGGCAGGGACCGGTCTGGCGGTGGTGACGCTCCACAGGCCCGTCTCGTCGCGCGTCATGGCCAGGCCCACGGGCGTGCCGGCCGGGAAGCCCATGGGAATGATGTCGGCAATGTCGGTGCTGGTGACTTTCGCCTCCTTCGCATCCGGCGCGCAGAGGCGGAAGGTCACGCGCCCGTCCGGCAACTGCTCGACCGATTTGTAGGTGGCCGGCCCGGCGAAGAAGCCCTGCCCCATGCAGCTTTTGGGCGCGTCCGCCGCCGGTGCGGGGGACTGCGCCAGCGCCACGGCGGCGCCGGCCAGCAGCGTGAAACCAAGAGCCAGCCGGCCCGCGCGCGTCGTCATCGCGATCATTGATTATCCTCTCCATTCGCGGCCGTCTACATGATTGACAGCGCTGTCCCATGCAGGACTATCGTTCCTCCAGACCGCGCGTCAACCCGCTCCTCAGCGCACCATCATTCGCGAGGCGTCGGCCTGTCCCCGGCAATCGGCTCGTCCGCCGGCCGCTTCCTCGCCGTCCGCATTCCGGCGCCTTTCCATTTCCGCCACGATCGTCGCCTTCTTCGGATCGAGCGCCGCATTGGCGCCATCCGCAAGCGACGCCACGATACTGCCCGACCGCCCCCTGCGGGACCGTCTGATCGAGCGCATCTGCATCGGCAGGGTGAGAAACGTCACCATGACGATTGCGGCAACGACAATCCATTGCATCATCGCGCGACTATGAGCGTCGCGCGGCGATCGGCAAGGATCAATCGCGTTCCAGCCAGGCCTTCAGCATATGATGCGCCACGGCGATGCCGGTCGGCGGCAGGAAGAGGGCATCCTCATCGCCCGCAAAGGCCTTGGCCACGTCGGCGCGGCTGACCCAGATCGCTTCGGCGATTTCGGCGGTGTCCAGCACCAGCGCATCGTCCAGCGCCTGCGCCATGCAGGCGATCATGAGCTGCGAGGGGAAAGGCCAGGGCTGACTCATCAGATAATCGACGCGGCCCACGCGCACGCCGGTCTCTTCCCACAGCTCCCGCCGCACCGCTTCCTCGACCGTTTCGCCGGGTTCGACGAAGCCCGCCAGCGCCGAGAAGCGGCCGGGCGGGAAGCGCGGATTGCGGCCGATCAGCAGCTTGCCCCGATATTCGGCGAGCATGATGACGACCGGATCGGTACGCGGGAAATGCTCCGCCTCGCAGGCCCCGCACCGGCGGGCCCAGCCGCCCTTCACCGCCACGGTCGGCTGGCCGCAATTGGCGCAGAAACGGTGGCGCTGGTGCCAGTCCACCAGACTGCGCGCGCCGCCATAGATGGCGAGATCCTCGGCCTGCATCTCCGCCGCGATCTGCCACACACGCGGCGGCACGGTGGGCGGCTCGGACGGTGGCGTGATGCTCAGCGCGGCGAACAGCGGCACCCCGTCCGGCCGCACGCCGAGCAGCGCGTGATCGGCCAGCACCGCATCGACCGGCACATTCAAGGTCGCAAGCGTCCCGCCCTCGCCCAGCACCGGGTCGAGCCCGTCGAACCGGACGATGCGCGCGCGCGGATCGGCCCATGTCGCGGCCAGTTGCTCGGGGTCGATGCGGATCTGGTCCACCCGGTCGAGCGGTCCGCCGGTAAAGGCAAGGGGCATGGCCTGCGCCCGTTTCGTCTCGCTCATGCCGCGTCCGTCTCCCGTCCCTCTCCGCGCGCCAGTGCCGCCGCGCGGGCGAACAGCGTGGGCAGCCCCGCCGCGTCGAGATCGGCGAGCGGCCACCATTGGCCCTCGCCCAGATCGGCCGCAAGATGCGCGGCGTCCATCGGACTGGGAAGAGCCAGCGCCTCCACGTCGAGATCCAGCGCGAAATGAGTGAAGACATGGCGCACGCTGCCCATGCGCCGCCAGTCGCCCGGCAGCGGCGGCGCATCGCCATTGCTCCCTTCGCGCCAGGTGCCGCTAGGCAGGGCCATCATGCCGCCGAGCAGGCCCCTGCCGGGCCGCCGCACCAGCCACACCTGCCCCGCCGCCTCGATCCACCAGGCCGTGCCCCGGCGCAGCGGCCGGGCCTTTTTCGGCGCCTTCACCGGAAACCGCGCCGGATCGCCCAGCGCCCGCGCGCGGCAGCCGGCGCGCAGAGGGCAGCGCGGGCAATCGGGCGCACGCGGCGTACAGATGGTGGCGCCCAGATCCATCATCGCCTGCGCGAAATCGCCGGCATCCTTCTGCGGCGTCACGCTGTCAGCAAGCGCGCGCAGGCGCGGGCGCGCGCCCGGCAACGCCTCGTCCACCGCGAACAGCCGGCTCACCACGCGCTCGACATTGCCGTCCACCACCACCGCCCGCGCGCCGAAGGCAATGGCGGCGATGGCGGCGGCGGTATAGGTGCCGATGCCCGGCAGCGCCCGCAGCCCCGCCTCGTCCTGTGGGAAGCGCCCGCCATGCTCGCTTGCCACGGTGCGCGCGCAGGCCATGAGATTGCGGGCCCGCGCATAATAGCCAAGGCCGGCCCAGGCGGCCATCAGCACGGCCTCATCCGCCGCCGCCAGCGCTTCCACCGTGGGCCAGCGCGCCGTGAACGCCTCGAAATAGGGAATGACCGCCGCCACCGTGGTCTGCTGGAGCATGATCTCGCTCAGCCAGACGCGATAGGGGTCCATCGGCAGCGCGCCGGGCAGGCTGCGCCAGGGCAAGGTGCGCGCGTGGATGCGATAGTGCGCCAGCAGCGCCGGCGCGACCGCCGCGGGCGCCAAAACCCCGCTCTGCTCCATTAAGCCATCGACTGCCACGGGGGCGCTATGGCATGAACCCCGGCATGACGGAAAGCCCGGACAACAAGCCGCCTCGGCGCAAGGCCCGCAAGACCACAGCGGACTCGGCGGAGCGTCCGCGCGTCGGCGCCCCGCGCGCCATTTCCGATCTCATGCCGGACATCGGCCGCGCCGCCTTCCGCAAATTCGGCTTCATCCAGTCGAGCGTCGTCACGCGCTGGGCGGAGATCGTGGGCAAGCGCCACGCCGCGCTCACCGCGCCGGAGCTGATCCGCTTCCCACAGGGCAGGCGCTCGGGCGGCACGCTCCACCTCGTGGTGTCCAGCGGCCATGCGCCCATGGTCCAGCATATCGCGCCGGAGATCATCGAGCGGGTCAACCGCTTCTTCGGCTATGACGCGGTGGCCCGCCTGACTCTGCGCCAGGGCGTGGTGAAGGCGAGCGAGCCGGTCGACCGGCCGCCCCCCGCCATGCTCCGCCCCGTGCCGCAGGAACTGGGCGAGGGGCTGCGCGAAGTCTCCGACCCGGAGCTGCGCGCCGTGCTCGAATCGCTGGCGCGCGGCATCGGCAATAGCGCCGACCCGCCGCCGCGCATCCGCTGATTTTCCATTCGCCCGCCTGACCCGCGCCCCTGCAACGAGACCTCAGCCCATGACCATCCGCCCGTTCCGCTTCGCTCCTCTCCTCGCCGCGCTCGGCCTGATCCTCGCGCCGCTCGGCCTCGCCGCGCCGGCCTTCGCGCAGGGGAGCGCCGCGACCGCCGACTGGACGAAAACCGTCACCGCCACGCCCAAGGGCGCCTTCATCCTGGGCAATCCCAATGCGCGGACAAAGTTGGTCGAATATATGAGCTATAGCTGCCCGCATTGCGCGGACTTCGCCAAGCAGGCGACGCCCGAGCTGAAGGCGAGCTGGATCAAGCGCGGCCTGCTCAGCATCGAATATCGCAATTTCGTGCGCGATCCCTACGATCTCTCGGCCGCGCTCATCGCGCGCTGTGGCGGCGCGCAGCGCTTCCTCGCCAATCATGAGCTGATCTTCGCCAGCTTCGACCAATGGATCGAGAAGGCGCAGGATTATGCCACGCACGCCGCCGACGCGCCCAAGGACCGCACCGCCCAGCTCCTCGACATCGCGCAGAAGGTAGGCTTCATCGCCATGGCCGAGCGCAACGGCCTGTCCGCCGATGCCGCGCGCAAATGCGTGAGCGATCCCGATGCGCTCGCCACAGTCCTGGCGCTCACGGCCGGCGCGTGGGACGAGGCGCCCAATTTCGCGGGTACGCCCACTTTCATCATGGACGGCAAAGTGCTTGCCGGCGTGCATGGCTGGCAGGCGCTCAAGCCGCTGCTGCCGGCATTGCCCGCCTCCGGCAACTAAGCTAGTCCAACGCATCCGTCGCCCCCAGGAGAGGCCCGATTCTTCCATGACCCCTTCCCGCTACGCTCCCCTTCTTCTCGCCACACTCGCGCTCGCCGCCTGTGACAAGGCGAGCGATTCCTCCGGTCCGGCGGCCTCCGGCCCCGTCGCCGCCGTTGCCGCGCCGGCCGGCACGAGCTGGGCGCAGACGGTCACGGCGACCGAGGAAGGCATCCGCATGGGCAACCCGGATGCGCCGATCAAGATCGTCGAATATGGCTCCTACACCTGCCCGCACTGCCGCGAGTTCCAGGAGCAATCGCACGAGGCGCTGGAACGCGATTATGTGAACAGCGGCAAGGTGAGCATGGAATATCGCAGCCTGATCCGCGATCCGCTCGATCTCGCCGCTGCCATGATCGCGCGCTGCGCCGGGCCGGAAGCCTTCTTTGCTCTGAGCGGCCAGATCTTCGCGAACCAGGACGCGATGATCCAGCAGTTCCTCTCCCACAGCCAGGCGGACCAGAACGCCGCCAGCCAGGCCCCGCCCGAGCAGCGCTTCGGCCGCATGGCGGAGATGGCGGGGCTGATCGAGTTCGCCAAGCAGCGCGGCGTGCCGGAAGACAAGGTGCGCGCGTGCCTCGCCGATACGGCGCAGGCCCAGAAGCTCGCCGGCGTCACGGAATCGGTGCTGAAGCAATATCCCGCTTTCCCCGGCACGCCCTCCTTCATCATGAACGGGCAGCTTCTCGACAATACGTCGAACTGGACGGCGCTCCAGGCCAAGCTGCGCGACGCGGGCGCCTGAGCCGGGCGGACCGTTGGGGCGGGGGCAGGCCAGACACGGACGCATTGAAAGGGGCCGCAGCCCGGCGCCCGCGCGCCCCGGCCCGCGCCGCCTGACAGCCGCGCGGGGCCTTGCCCGCGCATGGGCCCGGCGCGCGCCGGGCATGGGGCGCTAGGCCATGGAGATCCGCCGCCTCAAGCTCACTGGCTTCAAGAGCTTCGTCGAGCCCACCGAGCTGCGCATCGAGCCGGGCCTCACCGGCATTGTCGGCCCCAATGGCTGCGGCAAATCCAACCTGCTGGAAGCGATCCGCTGGGTGATGGGCGAATCGCGCGCCAAGTCGATGCGCGGCGGCGGCATGGAGGATGTGATCTTCGCCGGCACCGCCGCCCGACCGGCACGCGATTTCGCCGAGGTGAGCCTTTTCGCCGTGCAGCAGGCGGGGGAATCGCTGCCTTCCATCGACCTTGGCCCCGAGGGCGAGCTGGAGGTGGTCCGCCGCATCGAGCGCGGCGCCGGCAGCGCCTATCGCGCCAATGGCCGCGACGTGCGCGCCAAGGACATCGCGCTCATCTTCGCCGATGCCGCCACCGGCCCGCACAGCCCGGCGCTGGTCAGCCAGGGCAAGATCGCCGCCGTCATCGCCGCCAAGCCCACCGAGCGCCGCGCCATGCTGGAGGAGGCGGCGGGCATCGCCGGCCTGCATGTGCGCCGCCGCGACGCCGAGCAGAAACTGCGCGCCAGCGAGGCCAATCTCGCCCGGCTCGACGACATCCTGAACGAGATGGACAATCGCTGTGCCTCGCTGCGCCGGCAGGCGCGCGCGGCCGAGCGCTACACCACGCTCTCCGAGCAGATCATCCTGGCGGACGGCCGCGCGCTCTTCGCCCGTTATCGCGAGGCGGCCATCGCCTCCGATCAGGCCGCCGCCGCCGCGCAGGCCGCCGAGGAAAGCGTGCGCGCGGCGCAGGAGGCGCAGCTCGCCGCCGCCGCCATCGGCCAGAGCGCCATCGAGGCGCTGGCCACCCGCCGCGCCGCCGCCACCGCCGCGCGCGAGGCCGCCAGCGAGGCGCGCCACAGGCTGGAGCGCCTCTCCGCCGAGCGCGGCGCCATCGTGCGGCGCATGGCGGACCTGGAGGCGCAGGTCGCGCAGATCGGCGCCGACGAAGGCCGCGAGGATGCGCTCGCCCGCGACGCGGCGGAGGCCATGGAACGCCTCTCCGCCGAGAAGGACGGACTCGCACGGCGCATCTCGGAGGCGAAGAGGGCCCGACCCGATTTCGCCGCGCGGATCACCGAGGCCGAGCGCGCCGTGAGCGAAGAGGAGGTCGCGCTCGCCCAGGCGCTCGCCCGCCTTGCCGGCGAGCAGGCCGAGCGCCGCGTTGCCGAGGCCGCGCTTTCCGCCGCCAACCAGCGCCTTGCCCGCGCGCGCGAGGAACAGGCGCGGGTGGCGCAGGCACTGGCCGCCCTGCCCGATCCCGCGCCGCTGGCGCAGCGGCAGACCGGCGCCGTCGCCGCCCAGCAGGAGGCGCTGGCCGCCCGCGACGCCGCCGACCGGCGCATCGCCGCCGCCGAGCAGGCGCGCGCCACGCTCACCGAGACCGTCGCCGAGCAGCAGCGCTCGTTCGCCTCCGCCCGCGCCACCTTCGCCGCGCTGGAGGCCGAGGCGCAGGCTCTCGCCAAGGCCACGCAGGCGCGCGGATCGGGCGAGCGCGTGGTCGACCGCATCGCCGTCACGCCCGGCTATGAGCGCGCGCTCGCTGCCGCTTTGGGCGACGATCTCGAAGCCGGCATCGGCGAGGGCGGCCGCATCCGCTGGATCGGCGCCGCGCGCGGCGAGAGCGACCCGGCCTTGCCCGAGGGCTGCGAACCTCTTGCCGACAAGGTGAAGGCGCCTGACGAGCTGGCCCGCCGGCTGGCGCAAGTCGCCGTCGCGCCCAGGGACGAGGGCCTTGCGCTCCATGTCGGCCAACGGCTCGTCACGCTGGATGGCCGGATGCGCCGCTGGGACGGCTTCGTGGTCGAGGAGGGCGGCGCCGCCACCGCCGAGCGCCTCATCCGCCTCAATCGGCTGGAGGCCATTGCCCGCGAGCGCCCGGCGCTGCGGGACGCCGTGCTCAATGCCGAAACCGCCCTCGCGCAGAGCCAGGACGCGCTGCGCGATGCCGGCGCCGAGGACCGCGCCGCCCGCGCCGCCGCCGCCGCCGCGCAGGAAGCGGTGCGTTCCGCCGAGCGCGGCCTTGCCGAGATCGTGGCGCTCATCGAGCGGGTCGGCGAACGCCGCGCCGATCTCGACCGGCGCGCCGCCGAAGTCGCCGCCGATGTCGAGGCCGCGCGCCAGGACGCGGCGCAGGCGCAGGCCACTTATGCCGCGCTCCCCGCCAGCGACGCGGCGGGTGCCGAAGTGACGGCGCGCAAACAGGCCAGCGAGGAGAGCCGCGCCGCCGTCTCGCGCCTCCAGGCCGAGCAGACCATGACCGACCGCGCCATCGCCGCGGACGAAGAGCGCCAGCGCAGCGTGCAGGCCGAGGCGGAGAGCTGGAAGGCGCGCGCGGGCGACGCCGCCCGCCGTATCGCCGAGATGAAGCGCCGCGCCGAGGCGCTCGCCACGGATCTGGCGGCGCTGGCCGGCCGGCCGGACGCGCTGGCCGGCGAGATCGAGGCGCTGGCCGCCGGCTCGCAGGGGCTTGAAACCACGGCCGAGGCCGCCCGGCTCGACGAGCGCCAGGCCGAGACCCGCCTCACTGACGCCGAGAAGGCGCTGGCACAGGCGAACGAGGCACTCTCCGCCGCGCGCGAGGCTCGCGCGGGGGCCGCCGCCCGCGCCGACCATGCCGTCGCGCGCCGCCGCGAGATCGGCCAGACCTGCGGCGAGCGCTTCGAATGCCCGCCGCCCGTGCTGCCCAAGAAGCTCGGCTTCGCGGAGACGGACGTGCGCGACGGGCAGGCCGAGCAGGCCACGCACGACCGCCTGATCCTGGAGCGCGAGCGCCTGGGCCCCGTCAATCTCGTTGCCGCGAGCGAGCTGGCCGAGCTGGAGGAGGTGCAGACGAGGAGCCGCGCCGAGAGCGAGGAACTCACCACCGCGATCCACCAGCTCCGCGGCTCCATCGGCCATCTCAATCGCGAGGGCCGCGCGCGCCTGCTCGCCGCCTTCGAGGCCGTGAACGGCCATTTCCAGCGGCTCTTCACGACATTGTTCGAGGGCGGCAGCGCGCATCTGGAGCTGATCGAGAGCGACGATCCGCTGGAAGCGGGGCTGGAGATCATGGCCCAGCCGCCCGGCAAGAAGCTGACCACGCTCACGCTGCTTTCGGGCGGCGAGCAGGCGCTCACCGCCGCCGCCCTCATCTTCGGCCTGTTCCTCACCAATCCTGCGCCCATCTGCGTGCTGGACGAGGTCGACGCGCCGCTGGACGATGCCAATATCGAGCGCTTCTGCGGCCTGCTGGAGCGCATGGTGCAGGATACGCAGACCCGCTATCTCATCGTCACTCACAATGCCGTCACGATGAGCCGCATGCACCGCCTGTTCGGCGTCACCATGGCCGAACAGGGTGTCAGCCGCCTCGTCTCGGTGGACCTGGGCGCGGCGGAACGGCTGCTGGCGGCGGAATAAGCGCCGAACAGCGCATCGTCCCGACCAATGCGGCGGCGCGGCGGCGTTTTAAGCGATATTTCCCCCTCAGCCGTTCGTCCCGAGCTTGTCGAAGAGCATTTCTTCGTCATCCGCGCCCTTCAGGGCAGGAGGCGGGAGCGCCCCGGACGCAAGACGAGCGGCCACGAAAAAGGGGCCCGCAAGGCCCCTTTCCCGTCTTCGCCGCCGTCAGTTCGGCTGCTTGTCGATATTCACCTTTTCCACCCATTCAGGATAGAAAGTCGGCTCGCGGTTCGACCAGCCGGCCGCGGTGGCGGCCGCTTCGCTGATCGACTGGAGGAGCAGCCGGCGGCGCTCCGGGTGAAGATGCGGCAGGCTGGCGGCGGCACAGAAGGAGCCGGGCAGCCAGGGCCGCGCGCCCGCGCCGATCAGACGCTCGTAGAGGAAGCGGTAGGAGGAGAAGCTGCCGAGCCGGTTCTGCCCCAGATCGAAGGCACTCACCGTGATGAGCGGCGCCAGGAAAGGCTCCGCCTGATCGAGCCCGCTATCGTCGGGCACCAGCGCCTTGATCTCGTCGAGCCGTTCATAATGGCGCATCTGCGCGCGGATGCTGGCTTCCTCCACCACGTCGCGGCCCCATGTCTCCATTGCGTCGCCGCGATGGAAGGCCACGTCGAGCGAGCGGCGGATATAGCGCTGCGTCGCGGAAGGAAATGAAGCGAACTCGCGCAGTTCCGCGATGGTGATCGCTCCGTCCGATGGTCTTGCCTGCTGGCCCAATTGCGCCTCCATCCTTGCTTCGGGCACGGACACCATGCGCCTGACCAGGTTAGCAGGTCGTTAAGCACTCGTTGTCCGCCGTTCACAGCATCCAGATTTTCTTGTGCGGTGCAACATAGAATTCACAGGTGACGATCCCGCGTGGCGCTGAGCGCGAGAACGCCCCAAAACCCTGGCGGAAAACGGCCGGTGCACACTTAACAATAATTTACACGCCACCTCTGGCCGCGCCCGGCCGACCGGGCAAAGGGACAAATTCCGTTCGCTCATGCGAGATCAACCCGCCATTCCGTAACGTTCTTGGAGCCCGCCCCGCCAGGGCAGCCGCTGCCGGGCCCGGAAAAGGCCGCGCCGCCGGGCGGGGTAAACCGGCGATTTACCCTGAAAAACCGGCCGAAAAGGGAGCGATTTAACACTTCCTTCAGCACAAGAGATCAGAACCCAGCCCATGCGGTCTCCGGGACATGGATCGATTTTGGGCACCACCCCAGGCGGGCAGGTGCATTATTGGCTGCCGACGGCCGATGGCGGGCGCTGGCGGTTCGACGTCCCCTCGCCCCTCGCCCGATGCATCGGCCGCTATGCGCGCATTCCGCAATTCGCGGGCGAAACGCATCTGCTCGTGCGCACCGCCGGCGCCGGCCCGGCGGAGGATTGAGACGATGCTGCTCAATGCCTTCAGGGTCCGGCCCGAGGATCGGGCGCTCGCCGCCGCCGTCCGGGTCGCGCTGATCGAGGCGCTCTATGCCTCGCATCTCTCGCTCATCATCGGCGCGGCGCTGGGCATGGCCATCTCGGCACTCATCGCCTTTTACTGCCCCTCGCCCTGGATCTACCTGTGCGGGGGGCTCATCACGGCGACCGGCCTGCTGCGCATCCTGAGCTTCGGCATGTTCAGGCCCGGCTCGGCCAATGCCGATGCCCGGGTGTGGGAGCGCATCTACGAGACCGGCGCCTTCGCTTATGCCTTCTTCGTGGGGCTGCTCACGCTGTGCACCTTCATCGTCAGCGACGATCTGCGCCTGCATCTGGTCGCGGCCTTCATGTCGACGGGCTATTCGGCCGGAGCCTGCTGCCGCAACACCGGACGGCCGGTGCTGGCGCTGGCGCAGCTTCTGGCCGCCGCCCTGCCGCTCACGCTCGCGCCCTTCTTCAACCCGTCGCTGCCCGGCTTCATGGTGGCGGGCGCCAACCTTCTCTACATCGCGGTGCTGACCGACATCACGCTGCGCACCTACCGGACCGTGCTGGAAGCCTTTGTGGACCGGCAGGAAAAGCTACGCATGGCCACCATCTACGAGCAGCTCTCCCGCACCGATCCGCTGACGGGGCTGGACAATCGCGCCAATCTCAACACCCATCTCGACGCGCTGCTGGCGCAGGAGGGCCAGCGCGTGGCCGTGCTGTGGCTGGACCTCGACCGGTTCAAGCAGATCAACGACACGCTCGGCCACGGCATGGGCGACGCGGTGCTGCGGGTCGTGGCCAAGCGCCTCTCGGCCCTGCGCACGCCGGAGGGCTGCGTCGCACGCTTCGGGGGCGACGAGTTCATCGTCACGCTGCCCGCCGCCGGCGAGAAGGAAGCGCTGGCGCGCGCGGAGGATTTCATCGACTCGCTGCGCCGCCCGATCACGCTCGACATGACCCAGGTGGATATCAGCTGCTCGATCGGCATTGCCCTTTCCGATCAGGCCGGGAGCGCCGACGAGATGCTGCGTCATGCGGACGTGGCGCTCTACGAGGCCAAGGCCGCCGGCCGCAATTGCGTGCGCCTGTTCGACCCGGAAATGGAACGGCGCCTGATGGAGACCCGCCAGATCGAGCGGGACCTGAAGCCCGCGCTCGCCAATCGCGAGATGGAGGTCCATTTCCAGCCGGTGGTGGATCTGCGCACGTTCAGCATCACCTGCTTCGAGGCGCTGCTGCGCTGGAACCATCCCGAAAAGGGCCTCATTTCGCCCGCGCTCTTCATTCCCATCGCGGAAGCCAGCAATAATATCGCCCCCATAACCGAATGGGTGTTGCAGGAAGCCTGCGCCCAGGCCGTACTGTGGCCGGATGACAAGGCGGTGGCGGTCAACATCTCGGCGGCGCTGCTCATCGACCGGGGGCTGCCGGCCATGATCTCCAACACGCTACTGCGCACCGGCCTGCCGCCGCGCCGCCTGCATCTGGAGATCACCGAGACCGCGCTGCTCGCCGACGATCCCAATGTGCGCCATGTGCTCGATGCGCTGAAGAGCATCGGCGCCTCGCTCAGCCTCGATGATTTCGGCACCGGCTATTCCTCGCTCAGCCATTTGTGCAAGCACCAGTTCGACATCATCAAGATCGACCGCTCCTTCCTGGACAATGTCGAGGCGCGCAGCGAATCGCGCGCCGTCATCCAGGCGATTTCCGGCCTCGCCTCCTCGCTCGACCTCACTGTGGTGGCCGAGGGCATCGAGACGTTCGAGCAACTCCAATATGTCGTGCGCCAGGGCTGTTCGGCGGGTCAGGGCTATTTCTTCGCCAGACCCATGCCCGGCACGGCCGTGGCCGATTATCTCGCCGGACCGGCGCAGGACCTGGCGCGGTTCACGGAGCAGGAGGTGATGATGGCCGACATAGTCCGGCGGCCGGCGCGCAGGAACCGCAACGCGGCCTGAGCCGCCCGATGTGCTGAACCGCCGGACTTCGCCCGGCCAGCGACGCCCCGTCAGCCCCGCACGGCATAGGTTAGAAACTCATATGAGCCTCATCATTCCCGCGAACGCGGAAATCCAGGAGCGCCCGAGCCCCGCCCCCGCTTTCGCGGGGATGACGGATGGGGCGGAATGACAGACGCGCTCGCCGCCATCCCGGTTTCAAGCTGACAATATAAGCGCTTGGGGGTTCTCGACGCTGGCCGGGCCAGCCATGGCACGCCCCGTCTGCTCGCTATGCCGACACGCCTCAGCGCACCTGCTTGCCCGCCAGACGCCGCATCACGCGCAGTTGCTGATCGGTCAGGCTCATGCCCGTCTCCGCCCAGATGCGCACGATGCCCTGCAATTCCTCCAGCGTCAGCGGGTCCACCAGCCGCGCGGCGCGATAGGCGCCGAGCTGGCCGTTCCGGCGCCGCTCATTCTGGCGGATATAGGCGCGCACTGCCTCCTCGCCCTCGCCCGGCTCGCACAGCACATGGACGAGGCCCAGCGCATACATCTCCTCGGCCGAGTAGATCTTGCCGCTGAACATCAGCCGCTCGGCCTGCGCCGCGCCCAGCCGGCGCGTGAGCAGCGCGTGGGCGCCCACGCCGGGGAACATGCCGAAGGCCTGCTCGGGCAGCGAAAAGCGCGCATTGCGCTCGGCCACCAGCACATTGAAGGACAGCGCCGATTCGAGCCCACCGCCCACCACATCGCCCTGGATCAGCGCGATGGTGATGACCGGCAGCGAGAGCGCCTGGAGATTGTGGTAGAGGATCTCGATGCAGGCATTGCCATAGGCTTCCAGCGCCACGCGGTCGCGCCGGTCGATCAGCCCGGCGACATGCGTCAGATCGCCGCCCAGGTTGAACGCGCCGGGATAACGGCAGCCCAGCACCAGATAGCGCAGGTCAAGCCCGTCCTCCTGCACGAGCCGCTGGGTTTCCGTCTGCCAGCGCCGCAGGTCGCGCAGCATGGCCGGCGTATATTTGGGCTCGCCGCTGGGGGTCATGTATGACCAGAGCGTGCCGGTCGGGCGCTCCCAGCGCACCTCCATCTCGGCGAGATCGAAGCGCAGGCGGTTATCGGGGAGTCCCTCGCGCGCGGCGGGAGCGAGGGGGCGGGACGATGCTGTCTTGTCGAGGTTCAGCGAACCTTCGACATCTTCATATTTTGCCATGACGAGCAAAACTCCTTGGCGACCTCGGCCCCGCCTCTGCCCATCGTCCCTCAGGCTGTCCGGCGCGACCTCAACGCGGTTAATAGCGCGTCAACGGATGAAACCATAATGACTCCTGTCCGCAAACAAGGAAATTTTTCCGCGCGACGACCGGCCGGCAACGATGGGATGGATGCGCCGCCTCGCCATCTCAGACCGCAACGCCATGAAAAACCAACAATTTCCTGCGATCAGCCCGCGCGGCACCGGCTCGGCGCAGCCGCTCGCCGCGCGGTCATTCTGTCACCGATTTGTCATCGTGACGGGCTGGAAACGCGATTTCGGCGCCCGGAAACCCCGCCCGACTCATGCGCCGGGTCGTGCAAGGCGGCCGACCGGGCGAGTCACAGAAACCCGGTATTGCCCTCGTCATCGACCGGGTTGCGATCGTTCTCCGAGCATTCGAACTCGTAGAGCAGGCCATAGCGATCGCGCCGGTAGCTGTAGGTCGCGGTCCAGGGTTCCTCCAGCGCCTCGGGGTCGTCCAGCGTCATCTCGTTGAGCAGCAGGTCCGGGTCCGTAGGCGAAAGGCTGATGCGCTCGACAATGCGCAGCTTGTCGGAATGGGTCATGCCCATCTGCAAGGGCAGCGTATCCTTGATGGCGATGGTTTCCACCACCAGCGTGCCACCTTCCCAATGGCCGATCGAATCCCCTTCATAGCTGGGATCGGGGTCGTCCTGATGGGCGCGCCCATCGGTCCAGATCTTGCGCGTCTGCCGCCAGGCCTCCTGGTTGATGGTCACGCGGCCGGGCGTGAAGAGGAATTCATAGGGATATTGCGGCAATTGCATGAACATGGGCATGCCGGGCGGCGAACAGTTGGAACGCTCGCTCCGCGCCACGCCGTCATTGGCCGCGACATCGGCGCGCCACGCCTCATTGGCTGCCTTGTACTTGCCCTTGAGCCTTGGGGGCGCCGGCCGGCTCGCCGGGTCCGTGGAGCGCTGCATGAACCAGATGCCGCCCCAGTCGGGCAGCGCATCCAGCGTGCCGCCCTGCCCCCTGGGAAACGGCGCGCCCGTGCCTTCCGCCAGACCCGGCGGCGGCGGCGAACTGGGCGCACCGCCCGTCTGCGCCGCGAGCGGGGCCAAAGCGACGAGCCCGGCCAGCGCCGTGCCAAGCGCCGCGCGGGCCGCGGCCATGCGCAGAGTGCCGCCCGTCATCCGGCGATCTTCTCGCCATTGGCCAGCGTCACCGACATGAAGGAGCCGCCCGCCTTCTCGCCCTTGAGCGGGTGGACAGTGATGACCACGTCGTCGCCCGCCTTCAGCGTCGAGCGCTTCCAGCCCAGCAGCATGAGATTGTTGGGGCTGTTCATCTCCACATTCCAGGTGACGGGCGCGCCGCTCGCATCCTTCACCTCGATCACCAGCCAGGCGTGCGGATTGGTCCATTTGAACTGCACCACCTTGCCCTTGAGGTCCACGCTGCGCGTCATGTCGAACATGGCATAGCTGTGATGCGCGCCCGCCGGCATCGCGCCGGCCGCCAGCGCCAGGCCGGCGAGGCCGAGCGCGAGGCCGATGCCCGCCCTTCGCGCGCGCGTTGCGGCCGCTTGCGTCATGCCCATCTCTCCCTCCCTCAATTCGCGCCCGGCGTGTTGACCGGCCGGCCCGAGGCGAAAGCCGCCTCCGAGAGTATTTTCCCGTCCGGCAGCACCACTGCGTTGAAGAGCCCGCCCGGCTTGCCGTTGCGCAGCGGATTAAGCGTCACCGAGACGACATCGCCCGCCTTCACCGAGTTGCGCGCCCAGCCCTGGCGCTTCAGATTGTTGGGGCTGTTCAGCTCGATGCTCCAGCGAGTCGGCTTGCCGTCCGGCCCGACGACGCTCAGTTCGATGAAGGCATGGGGATTGGTCCACTGGAACTCCTCCACCTTGCCCTTGAGCACCAGTTTCTTGGTCTGGTCGAACATGGCGAAGCTGTGATGCGCCAACGCGCCCGGCACGCCGGCCAGCGCCAGCCCCGCCACGGCCAGCGCGGCCGCGCCTCTCCCGATTCCGCTCGCGATTCTCATTGCTCCGCCTCCGCGCCCGTCGCGCCCACCTGGCTGTTGCCCAGGTCCGTCCCCGGCAAATGCGCATTGTTGGCGAGGATGCACTCCACCTCGCCGATGTCGGTATAATCCTGGCGCGTGAACTGCTTGGTGTTGCGCCATTCGCCCTGCCAGTTCTGCGGATCGGTCATGATATACTCGACCTGCATGCGCTTGCCCTCGTCGAGCAGCGTGATGCGCTCGGTGATCTCGAATTCGTCGGAAATCGGAATGCCGGTGTCGATATAATGATTGTCCGGCTCGATATATCTGGTCTTCACCACCAGCACATTGCCTTCCCAATGGCCGATGGATTCGCCGTTATAGCTGTGGACCACCGTGTCCGCGTCGCTGAAGGCGCGCCCGTCCAGATAGATGATCCGCAAGCTGTTCACGAAACCGGAGACCATGTAGATCGCGGTGGGCAACTGGATGAAGGCGTGCGGCCACACCCGCGTCATGATCATGGGCATGCCGGGCGGGTAGCATTGGCCGATCGCGTCGCGATAAGGCTGGCCGGCCTTCATGGCGGCCTGCCCTTCCTCATAAGCCTTCTGCGCATCGGGCATGAATGGCGGATAAGGCGGGCCGAACATGAATTTCGCAAAACCCTCCGAGAGGTCCACGAACCAGGTTCCGGTGAGGTCGAAGGGCGGCTTGGGGCGCGGCTTGTTGAGATTGTCCGGCGCCAGCGCGCCCAGATAGCCCGGATGCTTGGGCACGAGCTTGTCGAGCTGCTCGGCCGAAAGCGGCCCGGAGCCCCGCGTGCCCTGCGCCCATGCCGGCGCGCCTGCGACGGCAAGGCCGGCGCCGAGCACAAGGGCAAGGTTGCGCACACTCCGCGTGGTGCGTCCCATCGCCTGTTTCCCCTCATTATGTTCTGGCCGCCATCATGACGAGCGCCGCGCGGCGGATCAAGAGCGCGCCGGTCCGGCGGAATACGCAAAAATGAAACGCCGCGCCGGCGGGTTCAGTGGGCTCAGGCCAGGGGACAGCGCCGCAGCGGCGGCGCAGTGAAGCGCGGATCGGCAAGGATCGCCCGGTCGGTGAGCTGGTGGAGAAAGGCCGCGATGTCCGCCATGTCCCCGGCCCCCAGCGCGATGCCGTGGCGGGCCACGGCCGCGTCGAGCGTGGCCGCGCCGCCATCGTGCAGATAGGGTGCGGTGAGCGCCACATTGCGCAGGCCCGGCGTGCGGAACAGGCCGTCGTCCTGCGCCCGGCCGGTCGCGCGCGCCGCGCCCCGGTCGCGCGGGCCGCTGGCGAAGGGGTGCAGCCGGTAGTCGGTGAAATTCACGCCCGCATGGCAGGCCGCGCAGCCGCCCTTGCCCCGGAACAGCGCCTCGCCCCGCCGTGCCGCCTCGGGCAGCGGCGGTCCGCCGGCCCGGGCGCGATCCCAGGGCGTCTCGAAGCTGACGATGGTGCGCTGGAAGGCCGCCAGTGCCCGCGCCACGCCGTCGAGGTCGATGCGGCCCTTCGTCTCGGGAAAGGCGGCGCGGAACAGCTTGCGGTAACAGCGATTGGCCGAGAGCCGCCGCGCGATCTCCGCCTCCTGGCCCTTCATCCCCATCTCGACCGGATCGTCGCCGGTGATCGGCACGAGTGCCTGGCTTTCCAGCGTCGTGCGGTGCGGATCGGCCCAGTTGAGCGGCCCCGCCCAGGCGATGTTGATGAGCGTGGGCACGTTGCGCAGGCCCGGATCGCCATGCACGCCCGGATGCGTCGTCCCACCGTCCGCGAAACTGTCGCGCTGGCCGTGGCAGGAGGCACAGGACATGGTGCCGTCGATGGAAAGGTCCGCCTCGTAGAAGAGCCGCCTGCCCAGCGCCACCTTGGCCGCGCTCATGGGGTTGTCGGCGGGCACATCCGGCGCCGCGACATCGCCAGGCAGCGCCCAGGACCAGGGCGGCGCGGCGCGCGCGGCCAGCCCCGCGCCGGCCAGCAGCAGCGCGGCCAGCGCCGCCGCCGTCACCCGCCGCATCAGGGCAGCCGGCTGACCATCAGACTGAGCGCCGGGCTGCCATTGGCCGAGACCTGGAGCAGATAGCGGCCCGCATCCAGCCGATAGTCGACCATCTTGCGCACGCCCGTGCAGTCCGGGCCGCGACCATGGGCGGTCGAGACGGCAGCCTTGCCGTCAGCGATCACATCGACCCAGGCGCCGCTGCCCAACGCCACGCGGTAGTTGCCCGGCTCGGCCACGGTGAAGGAGAAGAGGCCGCCATGGCTCACCGACCCGCCCGGCTTCTCCGGGTCGAGGGCGAAGCGGATGGTGGGCGTGGGCACCAGTGTCGCATCCGCCGCCGTGCCGATGGGAAGCGCCGCGCGCCGGGCGTCGCCCGCCTTGTTCGCCGCCTTGACCGCCGCATGGGGCACGCCCCAGCCGGCCAGCTCCGGGGGCAGCGGCGCGGGCGCCGTGCAGGCCGGCGCAGCCTCTTCCTGCGCGGCAGCGGGCGTACCGACGAGCGCCAATAGTGGCAGAAATGTCACGAATTTCAGTCGAATCATGCTTGCGTCTCCAGATCGGCTGTATATGGCAAAATATAGCGACTCGCCAAGGGCCATCGGCCCAGCCATTCAAAAGGGGTATGAAAAATGAACGTCCGTGATTTTGCGGCCACCTTGCTGTTGCTTTCCGGCACGGCGCTCTCCTCCTCCGCCTGGGCGCAGGCCGAGGGACAGGAGGCAACGGACAACAGCTTCGCGCTCGGCCAGATCGTCGTCACCGGCGTCCGGCCGGAGGGCGTGGGCATCGGCAGCGAAACCATCCAGCAGAACGCCATGGAGCTGTTCAACCGCGCCCGTCTCGACGACGCCGTCAGCCTCGTACCCGGCGTCGTGGCCGGCAACAGCGGCGGCTCGCGCAACGAGCGCCTGATCTTCGTGCGCGGCTTCGACCGTTTCCAGGTGCCGCTCTCCATCGACGGCATCCGCGTCTACCTGCCCGCCGACAACCGGCTCGATTTCGGCCGCTTCCTGACGCCGGACGTCGCGGAGGTGCAGATCGCCAAGAGCTATGCCTCGGTGCTGGACGGCCCCGGCGCGATGGGTGGCGCGATCAACCTCGTCACGCGCAAGCCCACGAGGGAAATCGAGGGCGAGGTGCGCGGCACGCTCAATCTCGACCGCGACTTCGATTATGGCGGCTACACCGTTTTCGGCCTGCTCGGCACGCGGCAGGAGAAATGGTATGCGCAGGCCAGCTTCGCGCGCAATTTCACGCATCACTGGACGCTGCCGGACAGCTTCATCGCCGTGGAGCCCACGCTTGAGGACGGCGGCAAGCGCGATTTCTCGCGCACCGAGGACTGGCGCATCAACGCCAAGGTGGGTTTCACGCCCAACGCCACCGACGAATATGTGCTGAGCTACACGCGCCAGGAAGGCGCCAAGAACGCCCCGCTCCATGTCAGCGACACGGTGAGCAGCGCGCGCTACTGGTCGTGGCCGCAGTGGAATATCGACAGCATCTATTTCCTCTCGTCCACCGCGCTCGGCGATCAGGCGACGCTCAAGACGCGCGTCTATTACAACGAGTTCTACAACATGCTGCGCGCCTTCGACGACGCCACGCAGACGACGCAGCTCAAGACGCGCATGCCCGCGAGCTTCGACAGCCCTTATAGCGACAATGCCTATGGCGGCTCGGCCCAGCTCGATGTGGCCGTGACGGAGCAGGATACGCTCAGCCTTGCGTTCCACTATCGCCGCGACCAGCATGACGAGCGGCAGATCGCCGCGCCGGATCTCGCCGGTTCCGTCTACGAGCCCAATCAGCAGAGCGCCGAGCGCACCTGGAGCATCGCTGCCGAGAACAGGCTGGACCTCTCTCCGGCGCTGAAGCTTACGCTCGGCATCTCCTACGACTGGCGTGATCTCGACCGCGCCGAGGAATATAACAGCACCACCGGCATGTTCACCTTCCCGCTGCGCAATGCGGACGGGCTCAACGGTCAGGGCCGGCTCGACTGGAGCGGCGACGATGGCAGCCAGGCCCATATCAGCCTCTCCTCGCGCGTGCGTTTCCCGACGCTGTTCGAGCGCTTCTCCAGCCAGTTCGGCACCGCCGTGCCCAATCCCGAGCTGCGCCCCGAGCGCGCCACCAATGCGGAGATCGGCGGCAGCAAGCGCTTCGGCCCGCTGAACGTCTCGGGCGCGCTCTTCTATAGCTGGCTCAATGACGCGCTCGTCTCGGTGCGCCTGCCGGGCAATCTCAACCAGCGCACGAACATCGGCTCGGCCGATTATTACGGCGCGGAGATTTCCGCCGATGTGGACATCTCGCCGACGCTCCAGATCGGCGGCAACTACAGCTATATCCACCGCGACTTCGACGTGGGCACCGCGCCCACGGGCGGCTTCATCCGCCTGTTCCAGCTCACCGACGTCCCCAATCACAAGGGCTTCGCCTATGTGACGTGGAAGCCGGTGCCCGCGCTCTCGCTCACGCCCAATGTGGAATGGGCCGGCAAGCGCATGACCGTCACCCCGGCCACGGCGAACGCGGACACGCCGGTCTATTACAAGACGGGCAGCCATGTGCTGGCCAACCTCACGGTGGACTTCGCCCTCACCGAGCAGTTCTCGCTGAGCGCCGGCGTGCGCAACGCCTTCGACGAGCTGTATACGCTCACCGACGGCTTCCCCGAGCCGGGCCGCAGCGTGTTCGTGACCGCCAGGGCCCGCTTCTAAAGGGTCCGCTCTTCCAGCCCCCTCCCCTGCCGGGGAGGGGGTTGTCGGTATCCGCCCGTTTCCAATCGACCCCGTTCGTGACGAGCGGCTTTTCCCCAGCGGCTCGCCGCGAAAATCGACGGCGCCCTAGCCGCCGGCCCTTTCCCCTCCTATCTTCCTGCTCTAGCGTTGCCAGCGGAACGAAGATAGAACACCTCACATGAGTCTCACCCAGATTTCCGTGCGCGGCGCGCGCGAACATAATTTGAAAGGCGTGGACGTCGATCTGCCGCGCGATGCGCTGATCGTCATCACCGGCCTTTCCGGCTCGGGCAAGTCGAGCCTGGCCTTCGATACCATCTATGCCGAGGGGCAGCGCCGCTATGTGGAGAGCCTCTCCGCTTATGCGCGCCAGTTTCTGGAGATGATGCAGAAGCCGGACGTCGAGCATATCGACGGCCTCTCGCCCGCCATCTCCATCGAGCAGAAGACGACCAGCCGCAATCCGCGCTCCACCGTGGCGACCGTCACCGAGATCTACGATTATATGCGCCTGCTCTGGGCGCGCGTGGGCATTCCCTATTCGCCGGCCACCGGCCTGCCGATCAGTGCGCAGACCGTCAGCCAGATGGTCGACCGCGTGCTGGCCCTGCCGGAGGGGACGCGGCTCTACCTGCTCGCCCCGGTGGTGCGCGGCCGCAAGGGCGAGTATCGCAAGGAGCTGGCCGAATGGCAGAAGGCCGGCTTCACCCGCGTGCGCATCGACGGGGAATTTTACCCCATCGAGGAAGCCCCCGCCCTCGACAAGAAATACAAGCACGACATCGAAGTGGTGGTGGACCGCATCGTCGTGCGCGCGGACATGGCCCAGCGCCTGGCCGAAAGCTTCGAGACCGCGCTCAAGCTGGCCGACGGCCTCGCTTATGTGGATCTGGCGGAGGGCACGGTGGCGGACCTCCTCAACCCGTCCGTCACCCCGGCGAAAACAGGGGTTTCCGGCGATGGTAGCGCTTCGCTGGACGAGACCCCGGCTTCCGCTGGAGCGACGCCATCGGCAAGCGCGCCGGACGGCAAGATGAAAGGCGCCGGCATCCCCGCCAACCGCATCATCTTCTCCGAGAAATTCGCCTGTCCCGTCTCCGGCTTCACCATAGCCGAGATCGCGCCCCGGCTCTTCTCCTTCAATGCGCCGCAGGGTGCCTGCCCGGCTTGCGACGGCCTGGGCGAAAGCCTGGAGTTCGACGAGCGGCTGGTCGTGCCCAACGAGGCGCTTTCGCTCAAGCAGGGCGCCATCGTGCCCTGGGCCAAGTCCAATCCGCCATCGCCTTATTACATGCAGGTGCTCGCCAGCCTGGCGCGCGAATATGGCTTCGCCCTCGATACGCCCTGGCGCGACCTGCCCGGCGAGGTGCGGCTCATCATCCTGCACGGCACGGCCGGCCGGCCCGTCACGCTGCGCTTCCAGGACGGGCGCAAGACCTATGAGGTGAAGAAGCCCTTCGAGGGCGTGATCGGCAATCTCAACCGCCGAATGCTCCAGACGGACAGCGCCTGGATTCGCGAGGAGCTGAGCAAATATCAAACCGCCCAGCCCTGCGAGACCTGCGAGGGCGCCCGCCTCAAGCCCGAGGCGCTGGCCGTGAAGGTGGCCGGCACGGACATCGCCACGCCCACGCGCATGTCCGTGGTCGATGCGCTGGCCTGGTTCGCCGCCTTGCCCGAGAGCCTGACCGAGCAGCAGAAGCAGATCGCCAAGGCCATCCTCAAGGAGATCGTCGAGCGGCTCGGCTTCCTCAACAATGTGGGGCTGGACTATCTCAATCTCGATCGCACGTCCGGCACGCTGTCCGGCGGCGAATCCCAGCGCATCCGCCTCGCCAGCCAGATCGGCTCGGGCCTGTCGGGCGTGCTCTATGTGCTGGACGAACCCAGCATCGGCCTGCACCAGCGCGACAACGACATGCTGCTGGTCACGCTCAAGCGCCTGCGCGACCTGGGCAATACCGTCATCGTCGTGGAGCATGACGAGGATGCGATCCGCGCCGCCGATCATGTCGTGGACATGGGGCCGGGCGCGGGCGTGCATGGCGGGCGGATCGTCGCGCAGGGCACGCTCGACGAGATTCTCGCCAGCGAGGGCTCGCTCACCGCGGACTATCTCAACGGCACGCGCGCCATCGAGGTGCCGGCCAAGCGCCGCAAGGGCAATGGCAAGAAGCTCACGCTGCACAATGCCCGCGCCAACAATCTGAAGGGCGTCACCGCATCCATCCCGCTCGGCACCTTCACCTGCATCACTGGCGTCTCCGGCTCGGGCAAGTCGAGCTTCACCATCGACACGCTCTATGCCGCCAGCGCCCGCGCACTGAACGGCGCCCGCATCGTCGCCGGCCAGCACGACAGGATCGACGGTCTCCAGCATCTCGACAAGGTGATCGACATCGACCAGTCGCCCATCGGCCGGACGCCGCGCTCCAACCCGGCGACCTATACCGGCGCCTTCACCAACATCCGCGACTGGTTCGCGGGCCTGCCCGAATCGCAGGCGCGCGGCTACAAGCCCGGCCGCTTCTCCTTCAACGTGAAGGGCGGCCGCTGCGAGGCCTGCTCGGGCGACGGCCTCATCAAGATCGAGATGCACTTCCTGCCGGACGTGTACGTCACCTGCGAGGAGTGCGGCGGCAAGCGCTACAATCGCGAGACGCTGGACGTGAAGTTCAAGGGCCACAGCATCGCCGACGTGCTGGACATGACGGTGGAAGACGCGGTCGAATTCTTCAAGGCCGTGCCGCCCATCCGCGACAAGATGGCCATGCTCGCCGAAGTGGGGCTGGGCTATGTGAAGGTGGGCCAGCAGGCCACCACGCTGTCCGGCGGCGAGGCCCAGCGCGTCAAGCTCGCCAAGGAGCTTTCCCGCCGCGCCACCGGCAACACGCTCTACATTCTCGACGAGCCCACCACCGGCCTCCACTTCGAGGATGTCCGCAAGCTGCTCGAAGTGCTCCACGCGCTGGTCGAGCAAGGCAACAGCGTCGTCGTCATCGAGCATAATCTCGATGTCATCAAGACGGCGGACCATATCATCGACCTGGGGCCCGAAGGCGGCATCAAGGGCGGCGAGATCATCGCCACCGGCACGCCGGAGCAGGTGGTGAAGGAGCCGCGCAGCTATACGGGGCGGTATCTGGCGCCGCTTCTGGCCCGCGCCAATGCCGAGGCAGCGGAATAAGAGCGCGGGGCGCCGGGCTGTCTCACAGTGCCGGCGCCGGAGCTTTCGCGCGCCAGAAGACCGACGCCCAGCAGAGATCGATCCCCAGGTCGCGGGGCATGATCCGCCGATGGGAAGGATGCCGGGTCTCTTTGCCGCCCTTCTCCTGAAGGGGACCGTCCGCGCGATTCGCGGGCGAGCCCGCCACCCGCCGCGTTCTCCCCGTCTCAGCGTCTCCGCGTGAACTCATTTAACCCGCGCGAGGCCGCGCGCCCTCAAGCCGTCGCACGATTTGCGCTCCGCCGGAACCGCGCCCCGTTCCGCGCCGTTATCGTCACGAAAGGAGGCCCGCTCTCATGATCCGTGCCCTCATCGCCACTATGGCCACCGCAGCCGTTTCGGCAGCCGTCTATCGCGCCTTCCAGCAAGGCAAGTTCGATTCCCTGATCGACCGGGTCACGCATGCCTTCCAGCCCGCGCCGCCAGCACTGGCCGAGGCCTATGCGCTGGCCAATGTCTCGCGCCCGGCCCCCGCACCGCCCTGGCCGGTTCTCCATATCGCGCACAGAAGGTAGGGCCGCTTACCCGCGAATCAGTCCACTTGATCTGCGCCAAAGCGGAGCGAAACCACGCCACAACGCGGCTTAGCTCCCACCGACGCCTGCGCTTCACAGGCCGTGCGCGCGTCACCTCGCGTCCAGATCGGGCCGCGTCGATCCGCGCGAGTTGCCCATGCATCCGCCTCGGCGGAGAGCGGCAAGGGCCTCGCGGCGACCTCTCAAGATGACTTTAGCAACAATGTCACACCAGCCCATGATTTTCCGTCCTGTGCATCAACCATGCATCCCCCGCTTGCCTCGCCTCGCGCCCCGTGCAAAATGACAAAGTCCGGATTTGCGGTCGCGCGGGCGGCCGTGAGTCCCCGAGAGATTCGAATCTTGAGTTTAAGGAGAGAGCTGGATGCCCCGTTTCCGCATGATCGCTGCCCTCGCCGCCGCCGGCCTTGCCGCCGGGGCCATTGCCATTGGCAGTGCCAATGCCAGCCCGATTCCCGAGGACAAGTGGGTCGGCACCTGGATTCTCGTGCCGCTGGCGGACGCCGCGGGCACGGCGGCGCCGGGCAATGATGCCACGGTGCAGGTGGACTGGGCCGCACGCAAGGTCTGCTATGCGCTCAACGCCAAGGGGCTTGAAGGCGGCATCAAGGCGGCCGAGCTGCGCAAGGGCGCCAAGGGCCAGGCCGGCACCTCCGTGGCGGCGTTCAAGCCGCAGCCGCGTGGCGGCGACTGGTCCGGCTGCGTGGACCTGACCGGCGAAGTCGCGGTGGAGATCCTCGACAATCCCGCCGATTATTTCGTGAGCGTGGAACCGGCCTCCGCGCCCGGCCCGCTGCGCGCCCAGCTCGACGGGCCCAGCACGACGCTGCCGCTCTAAAGCGGACGGCCGCCGCGTCAGGCGGACAGCAAGGAACCGATCCGGGGCGCTGCGGCGCCCCGTTTCATTGGGGCCGATCTTCCAATGAGCCCAGCCTGCACCGCCCTCAACGCCGCGTGATGAGGCGCGTGAGTTCGCGCGAGCGGGCACTGCGCAGATGAGGGTCCAACTCCAGATTCCGCTCCAGCACGTCGCGGATCGTGCAAATTTCCGCATCGGTCAGATGCTCGATGCCGATATAGTCGTTGCGCGCATCCACCACCGCGCGGATCAGCTCGTCCAGCTTCACCTGCATTGCGCTCGCATCGCGATTCTGCGCATTCTGGATGAGGAACACCATCAGGAAGGTGACGATGGTGGTGCCGGTGTTGATGACGAGCTGCCAGGTATCCGACCATTGGAACAGCGGCCCGCTCACCACCCAGGCGATCACCGTGCCCAGGGCCAGCACGAAGACGAAGGGCTGACCGGCCCAGGTGGCCATGCGGCTGGCGATATGGGTGAAGATGCGGTCCATGCGGTTGCTCCCTCTCGGCCTGCCGGGCGCTGCGGCCGTGCCGATAATGCCCGCACGCGCCGAAGGTTGCCCGTGCCGGCACGCGCCGGCCGGCCGTCTCCGGCCCGCCACCGTCAAGCCTTGTGACCGCTCGCCCCCGCGCGCCCACTTGTACGCGCCGCCCGCGCCTCTATCTCATGCGGCGATGACTCGCCCCTTCCTTCAGGCCCGCTGCCTGGTCCCGCTCGTCGCCCTTTGCGCACTTCTGCCCCTCGCCGCGTGCGGCGGGGCCGAGAGCCAGTTGCGCAAGGGCCTCGTCTCCGCCGGCCTCACCGAGCCGATGGCGCGCTGCATGGCCAAGCCGATGGCGCGGCAGCTCAGCGTGGACCAGCTCATGAAGCTGCGCTCGCTCTCCAAAGTCAGCGGGCTGGACCCGCGCCGCACCACTTACGAGAAGGTCACGCGCCACCTGCGCGCGCTGGAGGACCCGGAGATCCTGCGCATCACCACCTCGGCCGCAGTGGATTGCGCCATCGCCCTCTGAGCGCGGGCGATTTTGCAACTTTGCCGACCTTTTGCGAGCGGTTTGCGATAGAGGCAGGCTCGATCGTCCCATCGCAACAGGAAAGCGGCCGTCCCATGAACATCCATGAATATCAGGCCAAGGAGCTGCTCGCCAGGTTCGGCGCGCCCGTCCCCGCCGGCTACCCCGCGCTCAGCGTGGAGGAAGCGGTCGAGGCCGCGAAGAAGCTGCCTGGGCCGCTCTATGTGGTGAAGGCGCAGATCCACGCCGGCGGGCGCGGCAAGGGCAAGTTCAAGGAGCTGGGCCCGGACGCCAAGGGCGGCGTGCGCCTGGCCAAAACGCTGGAAGAGGTGGAAGCCCATGCCCGCGAGATGCTGGGCAACACGCTCGTCACCGTGCAGACCGGCCCCGCCGGCAAGCAGGTCAATCGCCTCTATGTGACCGACGGCGTCGACATCGACAAGGAATTCTACCTCGCCCTGCTGGTGGACCGGGCCAGCGGCCGCATCGCCTTGGTCGCCTCGACCGAGGGCGGCATGGACATCGAGACGGTGGCGCATGAGACGCCCGAGAAGATCCACACCATCACTATCGACCCCGCCACCGGCTTCCAGCCGCATCATGGCCGCCGCGTCGCGGCCGCGCTCGGCCTTTCGGGCGATCTCGCCAAGCAGGCCGCCAAGGTCGCCGGCGCGCTCTACAAGGCGTTCCTGGGCACGGACGCCAGCCAGATCGAGATCAACCCGCTCGCCATCGCCGGGGGCAATATCCAGGTACTGGATGCCAAGGTGGGCTTCGACGGCAATGCCATGTTCCGCCACCCGGACCTCGCCGAATTGCGCGACGAGACCGAGGAAGACCCGATGGAGCTGGAGGCGAGCAAGTACGACCTCGCCTACATCAAGCTGGACGGCGACATCGGCTGCATGGTGAACGGCGCCGGCCTCGCCATGGCGACGATGGACATCATCAAGCTGAATGGCATGTTCCCGGCCAATTTCCTCGACGTGGGCGGCGGCGCTTCCAAGGAGAAAGTGACGGCGGCGTTCAAGATCATCCTCTCCGACCCCGCCGTGAAGGGCATTCTCGTCAACATCTTCGGCGGCATCATGCGCTGCGACATCATCGCGGAAGGCATTGTCGCGGCGGCGAAGGAAGTGAACCTCTCGGTGCCGCTGGTCGTGCGCCTAGAGGGCACCAACGTCCAGCAGGGCAAGGATATCCTCGCCTCCTCCGGCCTCGCCATCGTGCCGGCGGACGATCTGGGCGATGCCGCCCGCAAGATCGTGGCGGAAGTGAAGAAGCTGGGGTGAACCGCGCCTAACCCCTCCTCTTCTGAGGAGGGGTTGGGGTAGGGCGATACGGCCGCATCGCTCGCGCCAGCGCGCCACCCCGATGCCTCCCCGCCGCTTTGACCTTCCCTCACTCAGTCCCTAGATTGGCAGCCAGCCCTTTGGAGTGTCTCGCATGAAGATCCTCGTCCCCGTCAAGCGGGTGCTCGACTATAATCTCAAGCCCCGCGTGAAAGCGGATGGCAGCGGCGTCGACCTTGCCAACGTCAAGCTCAGCATGAACCCGTTTGATGAGATCGCGGTCGAGGAAGCGGTGCGCCTGAAGGAAAAGGGCGCCGCCACGGAGGTTGTCGCCGTCTCGATCGGCGAGACCAAGGCACAGGAGACGCTGCGCACGGCGCTCGCCATGGGCGCCGACCGCGCGATCCTGGTGGTGCATGAGGGCGTGGCCGAGCCGCTGGCCGTCGCCAAGATCCTGAAAGCCATCGCGGATGAGGAGCAGCCCGGTATGGTCGTGCTGGGGAAGCAGGCCATTGATGACGACGCGAACCAGACCGGCCAGATGCTCGCTGCGTTGCTCGGCTGGCCGCAGGGCACCTTCGCCAGCAAGGTGGAGGTGGCCGGCGACACGGTGAACGTGACGCGCGAGATCGACGGCGGGCTGGAGACGGTGGCGCTCACGCTGCCCGCCATCGTCACCACGGACCTGCGCCTCAATGAGCCGCGCTACGCCTCGCTGCCCAACATCATGAAGGCCAAGTCCAAGCCGCTCGCGCAGAAGACGCCAGCCGACTATGGCGTCGACATGACCCCGCGCCTGACCACGCTCAACGTCGCCGAGCCGCCGGCGCGCAAGGCGGGCATCAAGGTCGGCAGCGTCGACGAGCTGGTCGCCAGGCTCAAGGAACTGGGCGTCGCCTGACCGTATCGACATTTCGCCGTTCGGGCTGAGCTTGTCGAAGCCCCTCCATTTCTGCCCCCGCTTTCTTGAAAGAGAAACGCCCTTCGACAAGCTCAGGGCGAACGGATTTGAGAGACAGGATCGTCATCCATGAAAACCCTTGTCCTGGCCGAACATGACAACACCACCCTCAAGGACGCGACGCTAAGCGCGGTCACGGCCGCGAGCCAGCTTGGCGAGGTGCATCTGCTCATCGCCGGATCGGGCTGCGATGCGGTGGCGCAGGCGGCCGCGCAGATCGCCGGCGTCGGCAAGGTACATGTCGCCGACGACCCCGCTTATGCGCATGCCCTGCCGGAAAATGTCGCGCCGCTCGCCGCGCAGCTCATGGCCGATCACGACGCCTTCCTGGCGCCGGCCACCACCACCGGCAAGAATGTCGCCCCGCGCGTCGCCGCCTTGCTCGATGTGATGCAGGTGAGCGACATCCTCTCGGTCGAGGGGCCGGACAGCTTCACGCGGCCCATCTATGCCGGCAATGCCATCGCCACGATCAGGACGAGCGATGCCAAGCTGGTCGTCACCGTGCGCGGCACGGCCTTCGCCAAGGCGGCGGCCACGGGCGGCGCGGGCACCATCGAACCGGTCTCTGGCCCCGGCGAAGCGGGCCGCTCGCGCTTCGTCTCGGCGCAGCTCGATACCTCCAGCCGGCCGGAGCTGACTGGCGCCAAGGTCATCATCTCGGGCGGGCGGGGTCTGGGCAGCGGCGAGCAGTTCCACGCCCTCATCGAACCGCTGGCCGACAAGCTCAATGCCGCGGTGGGCGCCAGCCGCGCGGCCGTCGACGCGGGCTATGTGCCCAATGATTATCAGGTCGGCCAGACCGGCAAGATCGTGGCGCCGGAGGTCTACATCGCCGTCGGCATCTCGGGCGCAATCCAGCATCTGGCGGGCATGAAGGACAGCAAGACCATCGTCGCCATCAACAAGGACGAGGACGCGCCCATTTTCGGCGTGGCGGACATCGGCCTGGTGGGCGATCTCTTCCAGATCGTGCCGGAGCTGACGAGCAAGCTCTGAGCAGCGCGGGACAGACAAGGCGGCCATGACAGCGCACGCCGGCCCGGACACTGGCCGGTCCACTGGCCCGGCCGTCAGCCCGGACAGGGATTTCGCCCGCGACGGCGCCTGCCGGCTGCCCGGCGCGGCGACCCCGCTCCTCGCCGCGCTGGCGGAGCTGTTCGCGGGCCTCTCGCCGCAACGCGCCGGCCACCGGCTGGAGGGCGACCCGATCGTCCGCGCGCTCACTGCGCCCGGCGGCCTGCTGCAAGGACTCGCCGCCGCGCGCATCGGCCCGGCGGCGCGCGCCGTCCGTGCCATTGCCTTCGACAAATCGCCGGATGCCAACTGGGCGCTCGGCTGGCATCAGGACCGCACCATCGCCGTGGCGGCTCGCCATGCCGTGGACGGCTTCGGCCCCTGGACGACCAAGGCCGGCATCCTCCATGTCGCGCCGCCCTTCGCGCTGCTGGCGGACATGCTGACCATGCGCATCCATCTCGACCCCGTCCCGGCCGACAATGCGCCACTGCTGATCGCGCCCGGCTCGCATCGGCTGGGCCTCGTGGCCGAACAGGACATGGCGGACGCGGTCGCCCGCTGCGGCACCTATGCCTGCCACGCCGGGCGGGGCGACGTGTGGCTCTATGCGACGCCGATCCTCCACGCCTCCGAACGGGCGCGCAGCGGCCGCCGCCGGCGCGTGCTCCAGCTCGATTTCGCGGCGGCCGATCTACCCCCGCCTCTCGTCTGGCGTGGCGTATAGAGTGATTGCGAAGCGGGTGGACTCACCTGCTGACTGGGACATCACGGGAAAAGGGGCTTTTCCAGCGCCTGTTCGCAGCGCGCCAGATCAGCCGGGATATCGACATCCATCAGCATCGCGGCCGGCGCCTCGACAAGCAGGGCATCCGCCGAGAGGCCGCGCGCGCCGCTGTCTCCCAAGCGGGTTTCCAGTGCGGGAAACAGCGCGGCGGGGAACAAGGCAGGCGGCTGGGCCGGGCCGCCGGGCGGGCGCGAAAAGACCGGGCGCGCCGGGTCGAAGGCCGCGACCAGACGGCCAAGATGCGCCGCCGTCACCAGCGGCATGTCGCCCAGCAGCACCAGCAGCGCGTCGGCCTCCATCGTGCGGGCATGCTGCGCGGCAAGACGCAGCGAAGCGGACAGACCCGTCTCCGCCTCGCCATTGACCAGATGCGCATAGCCTTGCGGCAGGATTTGCTGCGGACAATCCGGCGCCGTCACTACGACATGCTGCGCAGCATTTTGCCCGTGCCCCGCCTCCGCCGCCCAATGCAGCAGCGGCCGCCCGGCGAGCGGCGCGACAAGCTTGTCCGCCGCGCCGAAGCGCCGCGACCTGCCCGCCGCCAGCAGCGCGACGAGGAGGCGTTCAGGCGGCGGCACGCAGCGCCCGGACCATGCCCGCGGCGATGGAAAGCGCGATCTCCTGCGGTCCCCGCGCGCCCAGGGCGAGGCCGGCCGGCCCGTCGATGCGCGCAAGATCCTCCGCGCCGATACCGAGCGCGCCCAGCCGCTCCAGCCGCCGCACCTGATTGGCGCGCGAGCCCAGCGCGCCGACATAGCCGGTCGGCCGGGCCAGCGCGGCGGCCAGCGCGGGATCGTCGATCTTGATGTCGTGACTGAGCGTCACCACCGCGCTGGCCCGGTTGGGCGCGAAGGCCGCCACCGCCTCGTCCGGCCAGGCATCGCTCAGCGCCACGCCGGGGAAGCGCTCGGCCGAGAGATAGCGCGCGCGCGGATCGTTCACCGTCACGGCAAAGCCCACCGTGCCGGCAATGGTCGCCAGCGACTGGGCGATCTGCACCGCACCCACGATGAGCAGCCGCCGCGCGGGCTCATAGACGTTCACGAACTGCCCGGCGACTTCGCCGCGCACCGTGAGGCCCGTCGCGAGATCGGTGGAAAGCGTGATCGGCGCGCCGGCGGCATGGGCGCTCGCAATGGCCTCGAACAGATCGGGCGCGAAGCCGTGCGGGCCAACGGGCTGCACCAGCACGCCGATCTGCCCGCCGCACGGCAGGCTCGGTTCCCAGGGCCCGGCATCCTCCGTGCCGAACTGGTGGAGCGAGGCCGGCGCTCCCTCGATCACGCGCTCGGCGGCGGCGAAGACATCATAGTCCACGCAGCCGCCGGAAATGGAGCCGGCAAAGCGTCCGTCCCGCGCGATGAGCATGTGCCCGCCGCGCTGCCGGGGCGCCGAACCCCAACTTTCGATCACCGTCGCCAGCGCCATGCGCTGCCCGGCCCAGCGGCGCACGGCCGAGACGATGTCATCAATGTCGCTCACGCCTTCATCCCGATATCGGCAGATTGTCTACCCATGGCCACACTCCTCCCCGCTCCTCTCCTATTGCCACGCACGGACGTTGACAACGAAGCGGCGTCATCGGCATGGTCGGGCCATGCGCCGGCAAGGGCGCGACAAGGAGACGACGCATGCCCACGGCCCTGTCCATCAATGGCGAGACCCGCACGGTCGACGTCGATCCAGACAAGCCGCTGCTCTGGGCCCTGCGCGAGGACCTGAAGATGCCGGGCACGAAATTCGGCTGCGGCATGGGGCTGTGCGGGGCCTGCACGGTGCATATCAACGGCAGCGCGGCGCGAAGCTGCATCACGCCCATCCGCCAGGCCGCCGGCAAGGCCGTCACCACCATCGAGCACATCGCCAGCACGCCGGAGGGCAAGCAGGTGAGCGAGGCATGGGTGGCGCTGGACGTGCCGCAATGCGGCTATTGCCAGGGCGGCCAGATCATGAGCGCCACCGCGCTGCTCAAGAAGACGCCCAAGCCCACGGCCGAACAGATCGATCAGGCGATGAGCGGCAACATCTGCCGCTGCGCCACTTATCTCCGTATCCGCGCCGCCATCCGCAAGGCCGCCGGCCTGCCCGAGGGAGAGGCGGCATGAACGCCCCGGCCGCGCTCGATCGGCGCTCCATCCTCAAGGCCTCGCTGGTCGGCGGCGCCGCCCTGATGTTCGATGCCGAGATCGCGCTCGCCGCGACCGCGCCGGGCAAGCCGGCGGGCGTGCTCAATGCCTATGTGCGCATCAATGCGGACAACAGCATCGTCATCGGCGCCAAGAACCCGGAAGTGGGCCAGGGCGTGCGCGTGACGCTGCCCATGCTCATCGCCGAGGAGCTGGATGTCGACTGGGATCAGGTGGTCGTCGAGCAGACGCTCGCCAACGAGAAGCTCTACGGCCAGCAGGCGGCGGTGGGCAGCACCGCCGTGCCCACCAATTTCCTGCCCCTGCGCCAAGCCGGCGCGGCCGCCCGCGCCATGCTGGTGAATGCCGCCGCGGCGCGCTGGAGCGTGGAGGCCGCCAGCCTTGCCACCGGCAGCGGCAAGGTGATGCACGCCGCCAGCAACCGCAGCGCGACCTATGCCGATCTGGCCGCCGACGCCGCCCAGCAGCCGGTGCCCGATCTCAAGACCATGCCGCTCAAGGACCCGGCCCAGTTCAAGATCATCGGCAAGTCCGTGGGGCATGTGGATACGCCCCGCATCGTGGCGGGCGAGCCCATTTTCGCCATCGATGTCGACTTGCCCGGCATGGTCTATGCGGCAGTGGAAATCTGTCCGGCTATCGGCGGTTCGATTGCGAATTTCGACGCAGCGAAGGTGAAGACCCTGCCCGGCGTCATCGACGTGGTGGCCGTGAACAGCGGCATCAACGCGGCCGGGCCGGCGGACACGGTGGCCATCGTGGCGACGAGCTGGTGGCTCGCCAACAAGGCGCGCGACGCGCTGGAGGTGAACTGGGCGGCGGACGAGCAGGAGAAAATCTCCACCGCCTCGCTCGAAGCGGCGGCACAGGCGGCGCTCGCCACTGCCCCGGCCCATGCGATCACGAAGAAAGGCGATGTCGATGCGGCGCTGGCCGGCGCGGCCAAGCGTGTGGAGGCGCGCTACAGCTACCCCTATCTCAGCCACGCCACGCTGGAACCGCAGACCTGCACGGCGCTGTTCAAGGACGGCAAGGTGGAGATCTGGTCGCCCAGCCAGTGGCCGAGCCTGGGTCTCGTCATGGTCACGCGCGCGCTGGGCGTGACGGCGGAGGATGTGACGCTGCACATGCTGCGCGGCGGCGGCGGCTTCGGCCGGCGGCTCACCAATGACTTCATGGTGCTGGCCGCGCAGGTCGCCAAGGCCCTGCCCGGCCTGCCGGTCAAGCTGATCTTCAGCCGCACGGACGACCTCCAGCACGATTATTACCGCGCCGTGGGCTGGCATGATTTCGCCGCGGGGCTCGACGCGGAAGGGCGGATCATTGCCTTTCGCGATCATTATGTGACCTCCGGCGCCAATGGCCGCGCGACCACGGCCGCCGACCTGCCGCCCACGGAATTCCCCGTACAGCTCGTCGACGACGCCCTGCTCGGCGCCACCTACATCAACAGCAACCTGCCCACGAGTTGGATGCGCGCGCCGGGTTCCAATGCCTTCGGCTTCGTCTTCCAGGGCTTCCTCGACGAAGTGGCGCATGCCGCCGGTATCGACCTGCCCGAGCTGATGCGCCGCACGCTGGGCGAGGACCGGGTGCTGCCGGGCGGCGGCGGCTTCATGTCGCCCGCCTTCAACACCGGGCGCGCGCGCGGCGTGATCGACAAGGTGTGCGCCATGGCGAACTGGCAGGGCGGCAAGGCCGCGGCGCCGGGCAAGGGGCGCGGCTTTGCCTTCTATTTCAGCCACCAGGGCTATTTCGCCGAGATCGTGGACGTGACCGTGGAAGGCGCGGAGGGGGCCTGGGGCAAGATCGCCGTGGACAAGGTCTATATCGCCGCCGATGTGGGCAGCCCCATCGTCAACCCCATCAACGCCCTCCATCAGGTGCAGGGCGCCGCCATCGACGGGCTGGGGCAGGCGCTCTCGGGCCTCACTCTCACTGTGGAGAAGGGCGCGGTCACCGCCACCAATTTCCATCAATATCCGCTGCTGCGCATCGACATCGCCCCGCGCGACGTGGTCGTGGAATTCCTCCAGACCGCCAACCCGCCCACGGGCCTGGGCGAACCCTCGCTGCCGCCGGTCATCCCCGCCATCGGCAACGCCATCTTCGCCGCCACGGGCCAGCGACTGCGCACGACGCCGTTCAAGCTGACATAGAGTGCAGCAAAGTCTGGATCGGGATGGAGACGATGACGAAGCTCGATCTCAAAAAGGCGTATCGCGAGCTGTTCAGTCCACCAAGGGACAGGTTCGCGGAGGTCGTCGTGCCGCCCATGTCCTTCGTGAAGGTGGACGGCGCGGGCGATCCCACCTCGGCGCCTGATTATAAAATCGCCGTCAAATGGCTATACGGCGTCAGCTACGCGATCAAATTCGCGGCCAGGGACGTGCTGCAACGCGACTATGTGGTCCCTCCGCTGGAGGCCCTTTGGTGGGCGGACGATCCCGCTGCCTTTACCAGACGGGACAAGGCGCATTGGCACTGGACGGCGATGATCCTGCTTCCCGAATTCATAACCCGGACCCTGTTCGACCGGGGGGTCGCGAAGATCCTCGCGAAGCGGACGGATCGCCCGCCCTCCTTGCGCCTTGAATCGCTGGATGAAAGCCGATGCCTCCAGATCCTGCATGTCGGCAGCTATGACGATGAAGGGCCGGTCCTGAAGCGCCTTCATGAGGAGGTGATGCCCGCCATGGGCGTGACCTTCAATGGCCACCATCACGAAATCTACCTGAGCGATCCTCGAAAAACCGACCCGGCGAAACTGAAAACAATCCTCCGGCAACCCATTCGGGAACGATGACGGCCTGCATCCCAACCCAGATATAAAGCGGGCATTGCGTTTTCCATCGCAAAGCCGCCATCATCGCCCCCCCCAGTAGCGCTCACAATCGGCGCGCAGGGCCGGCGTTCGGTCCGGTTGATGGATGAGGGAGGACAGGATGTCAGAGAGTCCGGCCGTGGGTGCCTTCGCGATCGTGCCCAGCAACAGCCTCGCCGACGCGATCCCGTTCTGGGAACGGCTCGGTTTCGCGCGGACGGGTGGAGACGCCCAATATATCATCATGACGGGCTGGGGCTGCGAGGTCCATCTCACGCAAGCCGGGAGCGGCCCCTGGCGCGTGCCCGCCGAGCACAATCCCTTCGGCCTGTTCATTCGCACGCCCGAGGTCGACGCCATCGCCGCGCGCGTGGATGATCTCGTCATCCGCCCCGGCGGCATCCTGCGCCATCGCGAATGGGGGCTCTACGAGGTGGGGATCGCGGGCCCCGATGGCCTTCTCGTCCGCATCGGCTGGCCCTCGCATCTGATACGCTAGATCATTCCCGCGAACGCAGGGTTGCCGGATGAGGATGGCCCACATTCCGGCTTTCCGATCCGAACATGCAAGCGCCTGTCTGGGTTCGGGCACGGGCTGCAACAAGGGCGCGATACCCCAGCCCGCCTCGCCGCTCACTCGCGCAGCGGCGTCACGATGCTCTCCGTATCGGCGCCGAGTGCGGGCGGGGCGCTCACTTGCGTCATGCGCGCGCCATCGAAGCTGACCGGCGAACGCACCGTGCGCCACGGTCCCTGCGGCCCGGCCGGGTCTTCCACGATCAGCCCCAGCGCCGCCGCCTGGGCACTGCCCGCCGCTTCCGCGGCCGTGCGCACGGCCGCATGGGGCACCTGCGCGGCGCGCAGCTCCGCGCACCACTGGTCGCGCGGCTTGGTGGCGAAGACGGGTGCGAGAAAATCAATCACATGCTCGTAATTCTCGATGCGCGCCTCGCGGCTCTCGAACTGCGGCATGGCAAGCATATCCGGCTGCCCCACCGCCCGCACGAGGGCCTCCCAGAATTTGGGCGGCGAGGACATTTGCAGCGCCAGCCATTGCCCATCCGCGCACTGGAACACATAGCTCTGACTCGCCTGCGGGCGGCTCGACGGGCCCATGTCGATCCCTTCCGAGAAGGCATGCGTGAAATCGGCGAGATTGAAATGGCTCATCGCCTCGAACATCGAGGTTTCGACCAGCCGGCCCCGGCCGGTCGCGTGGCGCTCGTGCAGCGCGGCGAGCACGCCATAAGCGGCGTAGAGGCCAGTCACGCCATCGGCGATGGCGGGACCCACCACGCGGGGGTGGGCGGGATTGACCAGCAGCCGCAGGAAACCGCTCTCCGCCTGCGCCACCGTGTCGAAGGCCGGGCGGTCGCGGTCCGGCCCCTCCGGGCCGAAGCCGGAGATGGCGGCATAGACGAGGCGCGGATTGAGCCCTTGCAGGCGCGGCGCATCCACGCCCAGCCGGGCCGCGACGCCGGGGCGGAAATTCTGGATGAAGACGTCCGCCTCCATCACCAGCCGGTCCAGCACGGCCAGATCCCCGGCCTCGCGCATATCCAGCGCGATGCTCTGCTTGTTGCGGTTGCAGGCCTGGAAATCCGGCGAAGAGAGATCGCCATTGACGCCGCGGAGCGGATCGCCCGTGCCGGGCTGCTCCACCTTGATGACACGCGCGCCGAGATCGGCGAGCAACATGCCGGCAGCCGGGCCGGCCATGAATGTGCCCATCTCCAGCACGGTCACATCGGCAAGTGGTTTCGCCACGGCGCTCTCCCTTAGGTCCCTGGCGCCTCCCCGGCGGGAAGGCGCGCGTGCGGCGGCCCGGTGCTGCGCGATGCGGCGCATGTACCCTGCCCCTGGGCGGGGAACGAAGCGACAGGCAGCCTTGACTCAAGGGCTAGGCGCTTCACCGCGCCGGATCAACGGCGAACTGCCCTTGCGCCCGTCCGCCGCCGTGCGACGCCTCTTCCGGCGACCATGGGCGCGATCGGCGGAAAGCGCGCGACGCCCCTTGACGGCACTTTGTCCTACTTTATACTAGGACAAAGAGGATTAGCCATGGACATCATCATCAATGCCGACGCGCCCGAGCCGGTCTACGAGCAGATCGTCCGCGAGATCCAGGAGGGCGTGCTCTCCGGCGCGCTGGCCGCGGGGGCGCCGTTGCCGCCTGTCCGCCAGCTCGCCAACGATCTGGTCCTCAACCGCAACACCGTGGCGCGGGCCTACAAGATTCTGGAGGATCAGGGCGTCATCCAGACCGCCGGGCGCAAGGGCACGTTCGTGCGTGCCGGCGCCGCCCATGAAGTGACGCGCCAGAAGACCGGCCAGGCCGAACGGATGATCCGCCGCCTTGTCGACGCACTTGTCTCGGACGGACTCAGCCGGGACCAGATCGGCGCGCTGTTCACGGCCGCCCTCGCGCCCTCCCCCACTCCCGCCAAGGACTCACGCGCATGACCGACTGGATCGACTTCTTCGTCTATGCCGCCTTCCTTTTCGCCCTCTGGTTCGTACAGCCAGTGGCGCAGCGGCGGCTCGCCATTCCCTTCCTCGTCGATCGCAACCCGCAGTGGGTCGCGGCCCATCCCGAGGCGGTGCAGGCCATGGCGCACGCGCGCTGGCGGATCTGGCTGAGCTGGGCGCTGGGCGCGGCGAGCCTCGCCGTGCTGGCCAGCTATCAGCTCGGCCTGTGGCAGGGCCCGCCGCCACAGCCCGGCGCGCCGCCGACGATGGGCTGGATGATCCTCTTCACCCTCACCATGGCTTCCATGCTGGCGGCGCTCGTCATCGGCGGCGCGATCGGCCTTCATGCCCATATCCGCACGCGCCGCCGCGTCCCCATCGCGCCCCACCGCCGCGCGACGCTGGAGCGCCGCGCGCTGGACGATTATGTGCCGCGCCCGGTCCAGTATCTCACTTATGCGCTGGTGCTCGCCAATATCGGCGCCTGGGCGGCGGCCGCGCTGCTGGAGGCGCACAGCTCGCCCCTATTCTGGTCGCGTGTCGCCACCATGCTGTTCCTCTCCGCCTTCTTCTGGTTCACCGCGCGCATAGCGGTGATGCGCCGCGCCAATGTGATGGACCGCGTCTTCGGTGCGGACTTCCGCCGCTGGGAAGTGCGCTACACCTTCTCGATGCAGGCGCTGACGCCCATCGTCGGCGCGCTGCGGCTCTATGAGGAAGTGCACGATGTCGCCCTGCTCGACATGAGCCGGGCCATCCAGCTCTTCATGGCGCTGTTCATCACTTACGGGCTGCTGCGCATGGCGCGCCTGCCGCTCAATCCCGACGCCCAATCGCCCGCCGCCATCGCCACGCCGCTGCCGGCCGCTCCGGCCTGATCCAAAGGAGACTTAAGGCCATGCCCAGATCGTTCCGCGCCCTGCTGCTCGCCGGCACGCTTGCCGCCATCACCGCCCCGGCCTCCAGCACGGAGCTGCCTGCCGACACCACGGCCTTCATCCAGGAGGCGATCGACAATGGCGACCTGACCGGCGTGGTCGTCGTGCTCGTCGAGGGCGACGCGGTGGTGACGCGCGGCTTCGGCCTCGCCTCCACGGAAACCGGCAAGGCGCCGGACGCGGACAGCGTCTTCCAGATCGGTTCGATCACCAAGACCTTCACCGGCGCGCTGCTCGCCGACGCGGTGCTGAGCGGGAAGATGACGCTGAGCGACCCCGTGCAGGCCTATCTTCCCGCCGGCGTCACCATCGCACAGGTGGGCGAGCGGCCCATGACCATCGAGGACCTAGCCACGCATCGCTCCGGCCTGCCCCGGCTGGAGCCGGACTTCGCGCCGGCCGACCCGGCCGATCCCTATGCGGATATCGACGAGGCGAAGCTGTGGCGTACCGTCTCCAATGTGCAGCCGGCGCGCGCGCCCGGCGCCGCCTTCGAATATTCCAACCTGGGCTATGGCCTGCTCGGCGCGCTCATCGCCCGCGCGCAGGGCAAGAGCTATGCGGATCTGGTGGCGGAAAAGATCTTCACGCCGCTCGGCATGGCGCACAGCAGCGCGCGCCTGCCTGATGCGCTGCGGGCGCAGGCGGCGCAGGGCTATGGCAGCGACGGCGCGCCGGTGCCATTCTGGACGTTCGACGCCGTGCCCGGCCTGGGCGCCATCAACAGCACGGCAAAGGACATGACCGCCTATCTGCGCGCCAGCATGGCGGCGGCGGCCGGCCGCGCGGAGGAGACGCCGCTCGGCCACGCCCTGACCCTGGCACTGACCCCGCGGGCGGACGTAGCCGCTCCCGGCGGCCCGCGCATCGGCTTCGCCTGGGTCTCGCCACCGGACGGCCGGCTCGCCATGCACGATGGCGGTACTTATGGCTTCTCCAGCCAGATCGCCTTCCGCACGGACGGCAGCCGGGGCGTGCTCGTGCTCGCCAACCGGCTCCAGACGGAGATGGTGAGCGGCATCGGCAATCATCTGCTCGATCCGGCCGCGCCGCTGCCCAGGATCGTCAAGACCGTCACGCTGCCGCCGGACACGCTGGCGCATTATGCCGGCACCTATTCCATGGGCCCGGCGCTCACCGCCACGGTCAGCCGGGAGGGTGAGGCAGGGCTCTCCATCCAGATCGCGGGCCAGCCGGCCGCGCCCGTCTTCGCCAGTGCGCCGGACCGCTTCTTCTACCGGGGCCTGCCCGTCACCGTGGATTTCGATCGGGATGGGCAGGGGCAGGTCGTGCGCCTCGTCTTCCATCAGATGGGCCAGCGCTATCGCGTCCCCCGGCTCGATGCGCAGGGCAAACCCCTGCCCCAGCCCGCGCGCCTGACCCCGGACGCCGCCACGCTCGATGGCTATGTGGGCGCCTATCGGATCGGCCCCGGCGCGCAGCTCATGGTGACGCGGGACGGCGACCTTCTGATGGCACAGCTCCCCGGCCAGCCGGCCGCAGCCGCGCTGTTTTCCGAGCAGCCAGACCATTTCGAGTTCGAGATCAACGATGTCGACCTGCTGTTCGAGCGCGATGCCGCCGGCAAGGTCGTGTCCGTGACGGCGCGCTCGGGCGGACATGAGAGCCGCGCGGCTCGGGTCGAGCCGTCCGGCGCCGATTGAAGCACGCAGCGTTGCAACAGCCGTCACTGCGGCGCAGGCCGGGGTCCGCGATCCGGGCGCCGGACGGGCCCGCCGGGTAGCGCTTCAGGTCCGTTGGATCGAAGTTCCAGCCTTACCGGCGTTGACCGTGCTCCCGCGCAGGCAGGAGCACGGGGCGGCAGAGCGGTCCGATTGGGCCATGTGCTCTCCCCGCCTTCGCATGAAACCCCGCGCCCCTTAGAAGGGCAGCCAGCGGCGCTTCTCGGTGAAGTTCATGTAGCCGATATTGGCGCCCAGCCGCATCCCCACGCCCATGCGGATGGGAATCAGCACCACCTTGCCCCAGCGCAGGTAGCTCGCGTTGAAGCCGCCCACGAAATAGGCCGCGCCCTCGCCCGCCGGATAGCGGTGATAAAGCTCCTGGCTGTCGTAGAGATTATAGACGAGCACGAAGGTCTTGGCCGCATTGCCGCCCAGATCGAAGCCCAGCGAGGGGCCGGTCCAGTAGACGTCGCGTTGGCCTTCGACCTTGTGGAACATCGTGCCCGAGCCGTAGCGCAGGCCAATGCCGATGGCGCCCGATGCCTCGCGCCCGGTGATGTAGGCGACAGGCTCGCCCTGCTCCTTGAGCGTGCGCTCGATGATCTCGGCCAGGCCCTGCGCGCCCTTGCCGAACACGCCCTCGGCCGCGCCGATGAGGTCGTCCTGCTTGTAGGTGGCGCCGCTCGCCGCCTCAGGCGCGCCGCTGGCGGGCGCCGGAGCGGCGGGCACCGTCTCCGTGCCCGCGACGGGCGGCAGCGGTGGAGGCGGCGGTGGCAGCGGATCGCTCACCGGCGGCGTGCCGGGGATGCTGGAATCGCTCGCCGGCGCACCGGGCGCCAGATCGGCGTCGATCACCGTATTGGGATCGACCGCCTGGACCTGCGCCAGCGCGGGTGAAAGCAACAGGCCGAGCGCCGCCAAGGCAAGAGCGAGATGCCTGGCGATAGGGCGGCGCGTCCGCCGGTCATTTTGCGTCATGCCTGTCTCCGACCTGCTCTTTTTCATGGCGACCCGGCGCGGGGCGCGGCGGTGCATTTGGGGGCGGACTATCCGGTTTTTGCGATGAGCCGACAATGAACGAACGGCGAGTCGAATCGATTATGCGTCAGACCGAGTCGCCCGTATCGCCCCGCGCGTCCGCCGGCGGAGGATTGAGCGCATTGATGGCGGCGTGGACGCGCGCCTCCGCCTCCGCGCGCGGCAGGCCGGGCGGCACGGGCGCGCCGATACGGTAGGTGATGATGCCGGGGCGCTTGAGGAATCCGTTGCGCGGCGCCAGCCGGCCGCTGTCCACCGCAATGGGGATGACCGGCACGCCGAGCACCGCATAGAGGCCCGCGAAGCCCGCCTTGAGCGGTGGCGCCTTGCCGTGCGCCACCCGAGTCCCTTCCGGGAAGAGGACGACCGGCCGCCCCGCCTCCATGGCCGACAGCGCCGCCGCGCGCACCGCGCGCAGGGCACTGGCGCCGGCCTTGCGATCGACCGCGATGAGCCCGTAATGCCGCGCGATCCGGCCCCAGAGCGGAAGCTCCACCAGCTCGCGCTTGGCCGCGACCACCGGGGCACCGAACAGGCGGACCACGTCCAGCGTCTCGAACATGGACTCATGCTTCATGACGACGAAGCGCGCGTCGCGCGGCACGGCGCCTTCCACCACCACGCGCTGGCCCAGCACCGTGCGCGCCAGCAGCCAGTGCAGCGCCGCCCAGAGCCGCGCGGCCGGCACGATCGCGCGCTGGCCGAAGGGCAGGCCCACCGCCGTCGCCACCAGCAGAAGCAGCACCGTGAGCCCGTAGAAGAGCACCGCGAACAGCGCGGAGCGCAGGGCCGTCACGACCCGGCAAAGCGGCGACAGGCTGTCCATGGCGCGGCGCTCCCCCTAGATGCCGAGCAGGCTCGCCGAACGGCGCAGCACATATTTGTTGTACTCGCGAAACAGCACGCTGAGCGAGGGCTTGCTGGGGACGGCGTCCGTCACCACCGTCATCGGCTCCCTGATCTGCTGCACCAGCTCGTAGCGGGCGCGGCGCATGTGCCAGTCCGCCGTGATGAGCCGCACCGAGCGATATTTGCGGCGCGTGAGCCAGGCGCTCGTCTCCACTGCGTTGGAGCGGGTGTCGATGGCCTCGCGCCCCAGAGTGACGCAGCAGTTCATGAGGTCGCGCGGGACCTTGTAGGCCTGGGCGAACTCGGCCGGCCGCACGTCGCGGTCCACGCCCGAGACAAGCAGCCGCTCGCCACGCTGGCGGCGTAGCAGATCGAGCCCGCGCTCGATGCGCCCCGCCGATCCGGTGAGCACCACGATGCCGTCCGTCGGCATGTCGGCCGGCGCCGGACGCGGCAGGAACAGCGCGAACCACAGGAAGCCGAGCAGCCAGGCCAGCACAGGAAGGGCGAACACCCGCGTAATCACAGCGAGCGCTCCAGGGCGCGGTGCAGCGTGATGCGCGCCGAGAGCCAGGAGAGGCCCACGCAGGCCGCCGGCAGCAGGATGAGCACCAGCCAGGCCGTGGCCGGCAATTGCGCGCTGCGTACAAGATCGGACGTGACCGCGCGCAGCGCCTGCCCCAGCAGAGCGACGATGACCAGCGCCGCGCCCGCGCCGATGGCCACGCCGAACACCGTGTCCAGCATCATGCGGCGCTGGAAGAGGCTCACCACCTGCGCGTCCGTCGCGCCCAGCATGTGCATGATGTCGATGGTGGCACGGTGCGTGGCGTGGGCGCCGCGCGCCGCCAGCACCACCACCGCGCCCGTCGCCAGCGCCGTCAACGCAACCATGGCGAAGGCGAGCCAGCCGATGGAGCCGACCAGCCGCGCCAGCGGGGCGAGATAGCGGGCGTGCGGCTCCACCCTGGCGGCGGGATTGACGCCCTTCACCGCGGCATCCAGCGCGGCGATGCGGCCGGCCCGCTCGTCCTGCGGCGCATTGAGATCCGCGTCGATCAGGGCGGGCACGGGGATGTCGCTGATCTTCATGTCCATGCCGAGCCAGGGCGCGAGCTGCGCGGCAAGCTGCGCCTGCGGCACGATGACGACATTGCCCACGCCGTCCGTTCCGCCGAGCAAGGCGACGATGCGCTGCACGGCGCGGTCGCGCACCGGCGCGTCCGGCTCGGCGACCTGGATGGTGATGCGGTCCGAGACCTGCGCGCCCAACGTCTGCGCGGCGGCATTGAGCGCCAGCCCGGCGCCGCTGGCGAGCACGGTGAGGAACATCATGATGGCGATGATCCAGGGCATGGGGCCGGTCAGCCGCCCACGCGGCAGCAGCGGGCCCGGCGGCGGGCGTTCCACGCGCTTGTCCGGCATGGCCGCGCTCATGGCTGCACGCCCGTGCCCGCCGGGCGCGGCGGATGGCGCAGCGTGCCGGTGGGGTCGGACAGGCGGCCGCGCTCCAGCCGCATCATCTGCGCGCCGTTGACCTTGAACAGCAGGTCATAATCATGGGTGGCGACGACGATGGTGGTGCCCAGCTTGTTGAGCGCCTCGAATAGCGTGATGAGCCGGCTCGCCATCTCGGTATCCACATTGCCCGTGGGTTCGTCCGCCACCAGCAGCTCCGGCCGGCCGATCACCGCGCGGGCGATGGCGACGCGCTGCTGCTCGCCGCCCGAGAGCGTGGCGGGCAGCGCATTGGCCCGATGCGTGAGGCTCACCCAGTGCAGCATCTCCTCCACCGGCGTGCGAAGCTGCGCCTCGTCGACGCCGGCCAGGCGCAGCGGCAGGGCGATATTGTCGAACGCGGAAAGATGCGGAAGCAGGCGGAAATCCTGGAAGACCACGCCGATGCGCCGGCGGAAACCCGGCAGGCGCGCGCGCGGCAGCGTCACCACATCGGTATCGAACAGCCGGATCGCGCCCCGGCTGGGCCGCTGGGCAAGATAAAGCAGCTTGAGCAGCGAGGTCTTGCCCGCGCCCGAGGCCCCGGTGAGAAAATAGAATGCGCCCTCGGACAGGCTGAAGCTCAGGTCCGAGAGCGTTTCCGGCCCCGGCCCATAGCGCAGGCCGACATTTTCGAACTGGACGATCGTCGTCATCGGCTGCTGACCGGCCCTTGCTCACCCCAATGCGCGGCATCCTCCCGAAAGGCCGGAGGCGCCCGATGCGCACAGGTGCATGGCACAGGCTCCCGGCAGGGGCAAGGCAGCTACGGCATCGGCGCGGTGCCCGCCCCTTTTTCGGTTCATCGCCGGCTTGCCCTCGCATGAAATCCGGTGTTTATGACGCGCAATGATCCTCATCTGCCCCGAGTGCGCGACGCGCTATCTGGTCCCCGACAGTGCGATCGGCTCGACTGGCCGCCAGGTCCGCTGTGCGTCGTGCAAGCATAGCTGGTTCGAGGAAGGCATTTTGCCGCAGCGGCCGGAAACGGTGCCGGCGCCGATGCCCCCCGCGGACGTGGCATCCGCGCCGGTGACGCCCCCTGCTCCCGCAGCGCCGCCGCCCTCCGCGCCGGCCGATCCGGTTCCGCCAGCCGCGCCCGAGGCGGCCGAAATCGCGCGCCCCTCCGAAGTCGCAGCCCCGGCGCCCGAGGCGGCGGCCGCCCCGCGCGCGACGCCCGCCATCCCGGCCCAGAACCCGCTGGCCCAGCCGGCAAATGCCGCACCGGAAGAACCCGCCGCGCCCGAGCCGGCGCTCGCCGAGGCGCTTCCTGAATCTTTGGCCGAGCCCGCGCGCGACGATACGACGGACATGCCGGAGATGGACGCACCGGACTTCTACCGGGGCTATGAAGACTATGAGACGCCCCGCCCGCGCCGCCGCAATCGCGCACGCACCTGGACGCTGCTCGCTTTCTTCTACCTGCTGCTGGTGAGCGCGGCGGGCGGGGCGCTGTGGTATTTCGGGCCGCCCAACTGGGCCGTGAGCCTGGGCATGGTGCCCGCGCGCGGCGACACCGGCCTCAAGATCGAGCTGGTCAATCACGACCGGCGCGAGGTCGAGGGCCGGCTCGTCTATGCCTATAGCGCCGTCATCACCAATCACGGCAAGGAAGCCGTGCCGGTGCCCCCGCTCTCCGTGGAGCTGCGCGATGCCAGCCGGAAGCTCGTTTTCACCTCCACCACCAAGGCGGACAAGACGGTGCTGCGGCCGGGCGAGACGGCGCGAATCTCCGAGACGCTGGTGGACATCCCACGCAGCGCGCAGGAATTCGGCATCAATTTCTTTCCCAGCGCCCGCTGACAGCGCCCTTCGCCTTCCCGGCATCCCGCGCGCAACCGCACATATCCGCGCGCGCGGGCCGCTTTGCGCCGCAATCGAGAAAAGCGCCGCAAGGGTAGTTGCACGGGCCCAAACCCTTTGCTAAAGGCCGCCGCCTACCCGGGGGCCACACAGCCTCCACCCCCTGATGTGCGGTCGTGGCGGAACTGGTAGACGCGCAACGTTGAGGTCGTTGTGGGCGAAAGCCCGTGGAAGTTCGAGTCTTCTCGACCGCACCATTCAATCCCTGGATATGAGCAGAACAAGGCATTGCCGGCCTGGGCCGGAATGTCCCCGTTGTCCTGCGTCATGTGCGGGAGGCCGCGGGTCTCCAAGGGAATGGTGCGCGAGAGTCTCCCGGTCGGCCTCCGGCTGAAACTGAAGGCGGATGGGCGATGAACGGAGTAACTTCGCCCCATGGACGTGGGCAGGGGATTGCGCTCTCCCCGAGGTCACGTCCGTTGCCCTTGCCCAAGCGGTCAACGTCCGCCTCTGGCTTCCCAGTATTAGCGAATCATCCGTTGTCGGGGCCCTGTCCCACAAAACCCGGCAGGCTGTTCCACTGGCCGCTCGAATCCCGGAGATTTGTAACCGTTACGATGACATCTGAAACAATAAGATAACCGTAATGTTGGTGACTCCCCGCCGGCAATCATTAGGCCGCTAATCGTCCGGTTACCGGACACTCGCGCCGGTGCCTCGCGAGGGGCCCAAGAGGGAATTGCGGTCAGGGCCTTGCCCGAATCCCAAGCTGTCCCTGCAACTGTAGGCGGAGAGCGAGATGTGCGTCCGGCATCGCCGGGGCCACTGGGCGGCGTGTGCCGGTTCCGGGAAGGTGTGCATCGAGCGACGATCCGCGAGCCAGGAGACCTGCCTGCGTGAGTTCGCTCTTGCCGCGGCCCAGGGATGTGGCCGGGGTGCGGTGCTTTCCGTCTGAGCGAAGCTTGGTGCGCGAGCGTCCGGTGCAAGACCGGGACGCGCGTGACGGCGCGCGCCTGCGATGCGGCATGTTGAGACGAAGGACGGACGGGGTGGCAGACAAGAAGAGGCGCGCGCCGGGCCATGATTCGGCGCCCTCGCGCATTCACCGCTGGATGGGCCTGACGCTCGGCGCGATCCTCGTGCTGTGCGGCCTGACCGGCAGCTATCTGGCCTTCTATGTCGAGATCGAGCGCGTCGCGATGCCCGAGTTGCGCGTCTCGGACGGCGTCCGGCCTTCGAGCTATGAAGCGGTCTACCAGGCGCTGGCGCAAGTGCGGTCGCCGGAGAACGGCGCCTGGGACATCGAGCTGCCGAAGGACGGCGGCGTCATCACCAGCCGTCATCCAGGACGCGGCGGCGGCGGCCGGGCGATGGTGTCGCTGGACCCCGCCACGCTTCAGGTCGTGCGCGACGTCACCTGGGGCAACACCGTCTCGACCTGGATTTATGAGCTGCACTATCGCCTGCTCATGGGGCGCCAGGGGGCGACGATCATGGGCGCGATCGGGCTCGGCCTGCTCGCCATGCTCGTGGCCGGCGTGGTCCTGTGGTGGCGCGCGGGCCGGTCGATGCGCAGCCGCCTGCGCTTCGATTTCAGCGGACCCACGCAGCGCAAGCTTTTCGACACGCATCGCCTCGTCGGCCTGGTCAGCCTGGTGCTGCTCGCACTCAGTATCGGCACCGCCACCGCGATGAATCTGCCCCGGCAGGTCCGGCCGATCCTCACTTTGTTCTCGCCCATCGAGAAGCGGACTCCCGACCCCAGGTCGAGCGCGGCCGACGGCAGGGCGCGCATTTCCGTGGATCGCGCCATGGCGCTGGCCCGCCCGCATCTCTCCGGCGGCGAGATCCGCTGGGTGAAGGTGCCGAACAAGCCGGACGGCGCCTACGCGGTCCGCTTCTGGCAACCGGGCGAGCCGGGTCGCCGCTTTCCCAAGAGCTATGTCTGGATCGACCAATATGACGGCCGTGTGCTCGGCATCCACAATGGACCGCAGGAGAGCGCGAGCAGCCGGATTCTGACCTGGCTCTATCCGCTGCACAGCGGCGAGGCATTCGGCCTGTTCGGCCGCATCGTCGTCGCGCTGCTCGGCCTGGCGCCGGCCGCCCTGTTCGTCACCGGCCTCCTGCGCTGGCGCGACAAGCGCGCGCGCCTGAAGTCTCATCGGCGACGCCCCGTGCCCAGAATTTCAACCAAGACAGAACTGATACAGTGAGGAAGACCAAGTGAGACATCATCGCTTCTATATGTGCGCTCTTCTGGCGGCATCATCGCTCGCCGGCGTGCAGCTTGCAGCCCCCGCTTTCGCGCAGGAGGCGAGCCCGGACTCAGCGGACGAGAACGACGAAATCATCGTGACCGCCGAGCGGGAGATCGTGCTCGATGTGAAGTCCGAAACCGGCTCGCGTCTGGGGCTGAGCGTCCGCGAAACGCCGGCGACCCTGGACGTGCTCACGCAGGAGCGATTCCTGGAACGCGGCCTTCGCACCACCAACGAGGCGCTCAACAGCGCGCCCGGCGTCATGGCGATCGACACCGGCGGCTCGCCGGGCACCGTTTCGATGCGCGGCTTCGGCGGCAACTCGGTTTCGCATAATTATGACGGCATCCACCAGCCCTCGACCATGACCTCGCGCAATTTCGACAGCTACACGTTCGAGCGCGTCGAAGTCCTGAAGGGGCCCGCCTCGGTGCTCTTCGGCGAAGGCGGCATTGGCGGCTCGATCAATTTCGTGCCGAAGAAGCCGATGATCGGCGTGACGGAAGTCTCGGGACTGGCTCAATATGGCAGCTATGACACCTTCCGCGTCGCGGGGGATGTCAACGTGCCCCTGGGCAATGAGGCGGCGCTGCGCGCGGTGGTGAGCTATGCCGGCTCCGAGGGCTATATCGACCGCCTCAACAGCAAGAGCCTCTCGGCCAATCTCGGCCTCGCGGTGCAGCCCGCCGACAATTTCAGCATCTTCCTCGCCGCCGAGCATTTCTGGAAGGACGATGGGCCGATCTATTGGGGCACGCCGCTTGTCTCCGCCGCCGTCGCGCGCGATGCGTCGGACCTAGTGACCAATCCCGGCGGTCTCGTTGTCGATCGCGCGCTGCGGACGCTGAACGTGCAATATGAGGACGCCAAGATCCGCTCAAGCAGTACCTGGCTGCGCTCCCAGATCGTCTGGAATATCGACGACGTGTGGACGCTGCGGAACGACCTTTCGTACAATAACGGCGTCCGCCTGTGGTTCGACGCGGAAAGCTACAGCTTCGACACGGCGACCGAGCGGGTCAACCGGAGCGCGACCTATATCCGCAACCCGCTCGACTTCTGGCATGAGCGGCTGACGCTCTCGTCCGACGGCAAGCTGTTCGGCGGCCGCAACCGCTTCCTGATCGGCGTGGAGCACAGCGAGAACGACCATGTGAGCGTTCGTCGCTTCGGCGGGCGCACGCAGGTCGACCCCTATAATCTCGTGCCGGGCCAGTTCCCTGAGATCACGCCGGCCAATTTCCCCGGCGCCGGCAATTTCGCGGACTCCGCCGCCACCATCAAGATCGACGCGGTGTTCGGCGAAAACGCCTTCAACGTGACCGAGCGCCTGCTCTTCGTCCTCGGCGGGCGCTATGAGGATATGACGCTCGCGCGGTCCATCAGGGACTATAATCTCGACACGCTCACGGCTTATGAGCGCAAGTATAATCCCTTCTCCTATCGCGCTGGCCTCGTCTACAACGTGCTGGCCGATACGCAGGTCTATGGGCAATATACGCGCGGCGCCGAGGCGGTCGGCACGCTGGTGCTGATCTCGCTCGCCAACTCCAACTTCGAGCTGACGAAGGGCGAGTCCGCCGAAATCGGCCTCAAGAGTTCCTTCTGGAACAACCGGATCAGCACGACGGTGTCGGGCTTCTGGATTCGGCAGAAGGACATCATCACGCGCGATCCGGACAATCCCAACATCTCCGTCCAGGGCGGCGCCCTCTCCTCGCGCGGCGTGGAGCTGGCATTGTCCGCGGCGCTGACGCGCCAGTTCCGTCTGGACGCCAATGCCACGTTCCTCGATGCGAAATATGACGAGCTGATCGAGGCGGGCGGCGCTGACAGGACGGGCAATACGCCGGCCAATACGCCGGAAAGGATCGTCAATCTCTTTGCGGTCTATCAGCTCGATCCGATCCCGCTCAAGCTGACGGCCGGCATGAAGCATGTGTCGCGTTCCTATGGGAACAGCGCGAACACCGCATGGAGCGACGGCTATACCATTTTCGACGCATCGGTGGGCTATACGACGCCCTTCGGCGACCTGACCGTGCGTGTCCGCAATCTCACCGATGAATTCTACATCGAGCGGGGCGGCACCAACACGGTCTATATCGGCGCGCCGCGCACCGTGGACGTCACCTTCAGGACGAAGTTCTAAGCCATGCTCGAAGCCGTCAATGTCACGAAGCAGTTTGGCGAAAACCGCGCATTGAACGGCGTTTCGCTGTGCGTCGAAGCCGGCGAAATCTATTGTCTTCTCGGCGCCAATGGCGCCGGGAAGACCACACTCATCAACCTCTTCCTGGATTTCCACCGGCCGACATCGGGCGAAGTGCGGATCAACGGCCGGAACGTCGCCGAGGCGCCCATCGAGACCAAGCGGGATATCGCCTATATCCCCGAGCAGGTGATGCTCTACGGCATGCTTTCGGGCATCGAGAATCTCGACTATTTCGCGACGCTTGCGACCGGCGAGCGGCACTCGAAGGACGCCTTGCGGCATCTGCTGTCCGAAGCGGGCCTGCCCGACGATGCCGCTACCCGGCGCGTCTCCACCTACTCCAAGGGCATGCGCCAGAAGGTCGGCATCGCCATTGCGCTTGCCAAGAACGCCAGGGCGCTCTTGCTGGACGAGCCAACCTCGGGCCTCGACCCGTCCGCCGCCAACGAGTTCTCGCAATTGCTCGTCCGCGCGCAGCAGGCCGGCGTCGCGGTGCTGACCACCACGCACGATCTCTTCCATGCCAAGCAGACCGGCACGCGCATCGGCATCATGAAGCGCGGCAATCTGATGACGCAGCTCAACAGCGCGGACGTCAGCCATAGCGACCTGGAAGCGCTCTACCTCCAGCATATGCGCGACTGACCATGCTGAGACTCATCGCCCGCAAGGAGTTCACCGAATTCGTCCGCGACGGCCGCATGATCTGGGCCGGCGGCCTGGTCGTGCTGCTGCTGGTCGTCTCCATCGTCACCAGCGGACAGCAGCAGCGCATCGTCGAGGCCGAGCGGATCGCCAGCCAGCAGCTCGACTATGACGCCTGGCTGCAACAGGGGCCGCGCCACCCGCATAATGCGGCGGATCAGGGCATGCATGTGTTCAAGCCGCAGCCGCCGCTCAGCGTCGTCGATCCGGGCATTTCGCCCTTCGTCGGCTCCACCATCTGGCTACAGGCCCACCGGCAGAGCGAGACCAAGTTCCGCCCCGCGCAGGACGCCACTGGCCTCAAGCGCTTCGGCACGCTCTCGCCCGCCTGGATTCTCCAGGTGCTGGCGCCGCTGCTGATCGTCATCCTGGGGTTCAATGCCTTTGCCGCGGAGCGCGAGCAGGGCACGCTGCGCCAGTTGCTGAGCCTCGGCGTGACGGGCCGCAGCCTGCTGTGGGGCAAGGGACTGGCGCTGGCGGGCGTCGTGGGCCTGCTGCTCGTGCCGGGCGGCATCCTCACCCTTGGCTTCACGGCCTTTGCGGGCACGGCCGCCGCCGCCGCCGGCGACACGCTGGCCCGCTTCGGGCTGTTGGCACTGGGCTACGGGCTTTATCTGGGCGCGGTCATCTTCGCGGTGCTCGGCATCTCCGCGCTCTGCAGGCGGGCCAGGACCGCGCTGTTCCTGCTGCTGGCGCTCTGGATCGGCAGCGTGCTGATCGCCCCGCGCATGATCGCGGACATCGCCACCAAGACCTATCCCAGCCCCTCGCGCCTCGATTTCGTCGCGTCCCTCTCCGAAGATCTGGACAATGCGGCGACGCGGGAGTGGACCCGGCAGTTCGGTGTGGCGGAAGCATGGGACCCCAATCTGCCGCTGAGCCAATGGGGCAAGGCGCTGCAAGTGGACGACCACTCCGGCTATGACGTGCTCGACGACCATTTCGGGCGCCTGTGGGACACGTTCGAGAAGCAGCAGGGGCTTCAGGAGACGACCGGCCTGATCGCGCCGGTGGTGGCCCTGCGCGCTTTCTCCATGGCCGTCGCCGGCACCGACTTCTCGCATCACCGCCATTTCGCGACGGCCGCCGAAGCGCAGCGCCGGCTGTTGCAGGAGATCGTCAGCGCGGATCTGATCGCTCATGCCGACCCCCTGGGGGACAGGCATTTCAGCTACAAGGCCGGGCCCGAATTATGGGCCAGAGTGCCGCGCTTCGCCTATCGCGCGCCGCCGGTCGGCTTCGCGTTGCAGCGGCACTGGCCGAGCCTTGCCATGCTCATCGCGGTGTTCGCCGCCAGCCTCTTCTTCGCGCGTTTCGCGGTCTCGCGCCGCCTGACCGCATGACAGGACCCATGACGACCATGCCCAATACACGCGCTCCGCTCCGCATCGTGATGCGCCACGAGCTGCGCATGCTGATCGTCGACCATTCGCTCTTGCTGGTCCTGGGCCTGCTGGCGCTGCTGATCGGCTACGGCTTCTACAATGGCCTCGTCCAGACGCAGATGCGCGATGCCATGGCGGCCTCCGTGCAGCAGGCGGACGCGGCCGGCGGCCAGAGCCTGATCGAGCGCATGCGCCGCATCGAATCCGGCCAGGAGCAGCCCGGCCCGTTCAACAATCCCGCCAATCCCGCCACGCTCGGCAACAGCGCGGGCCAGCATGCCGTGATGGAAAGCGCCGCGCTGGCGCCCATCGCCATCGGCCAGTCGGACATGATGCCGAATTATTATCGCATCGGCACCCGCAGCAAAGTGGAGTTCATGTATGACAGCGAGATCGAGAGCCCCTGGAACCTGCTGAGCGGCCATTTCGATCTCTCCTTCGTCATCGTCTATCTGCTGCCGCTGCTGATCTTCGCGCTGAGCTACAATCTGCTCTCCAGCGACCGGGAGGACGGCACGGAGCGCATGCTGCTCTCCCAGTCGCTCGGCGTGGGCACTCTGGCGCTCGGCAAGCTGCTGCCGCGCGCGGCGAGCGTGCTGGCGGTGGCGGGCCTGCTGCCCGCGGTGCTCCTGCTGCTCTTCCGGCCGGAAACGCGCGCGCTGGGAGAGGCCGGCATGCTGCTCGGCGCGATCGGCCTCGTCATCGCCTATGGCGCCTTCTGGTTCGCGCTCGCTTTCGCGGTGAACGCGATGCGCCTCTCCTCCTCGGCCAATGCGCTGGTCCTGATCGCCGCCTGGGCGATGTTGACGCTGGTCGCGCCGGTGGTGCTCAACCTCGTGGCCGAGCGCGCGCATCCGGCGCCCTCCCGCACCGAGCTTTCGATCCAGACCCGCGCCATCCAGGCGGACAATCTGCGCCGCTATGACGACCTGTTCAGCGGCGATTATCGCTATATCGACGAACCCGAGACGCTTCAGGCCAAGGACGGCAGGATCGTCATCCCGCCGCGCACCATGGCCAGCTTCCTGGCCCGCCGCGACATGGATGCCCGCGTCGACAGGCTGCTCGATCGGTTCGACGCCACGCTGATTCGGCAGCAGGCCCTGGTGGACCGCATCTCCTTCCTCTCGCCCGCGATCCTCACTTATGAGGGACTGACCGCGCTCGCCGGCACGGACGGCAAGCGTTATCTCGCTTTCCGCGAGCAGGTCGGCGCTTTTCACGATGACTGGCGCGCCCATTTCGAACCGATGATCGTCAACGGAATCGCGATGCGGGAGCGGGATTTGCGCGCGCTGCCGCGATGGCCGGCGGCGGCGGACGATCGCGCGGACATGCTGCAAGGAACGGGCTGGCGCATTCTCGTCATGGCGGCGATCACGCTGCTGACGGCACTGGCGGGCATCCACCGGCTGAGGCGCTATTCCGTCGCCTGAGCGTCAACCTCATTCATGCGGACAACCGCCGCCTAGGGATCGCCAACGGCGCGGCCGCCTTCCGATTCCCAGCGATAGGCGCAGCCGCAATCTTCATATCGCTCGAAGCGATCCGCCCGATCCGTCTCGCCGGCATCGGTCAGGTTCGGGCCTGCCAGGAACACGGTCAGCAAAAGCGACGCATCCTCGATGCCCCGGACGCCATGAGGAGCGCCGCCATCGAGATGGACCCATTGGTTGGCCCTCAGCTCGATCGTTTCATCGGCCAAATCAAGGTCGACGCGCCCTTCGAGGCAATGAAGCGTGAGGCGCCCGGGGACCTTATGGCTCTTCAGGACGCTCCCGGACGGGAGGATCAGGCGGATCGCCTCGAACTGGTCCGTTTTTACGATGGCGGTCGACCGCTCCCCGGCAAGCGCGGCTCCCTTTGGCGAGAGATCGATGACTTCGCCCGGCTTCGCATGTTGAAGTGCCATGATCCCTGCTCCCTGCTGTGCGACCGTCCCGGCGCCATGGGCCACCGAGTCGGACACCCGGCGCGGTCGAATAACCAATATCCTGCGTGCATGTATTTACAGGCACGGGCGCTTGCGCGGCAAGAGCCATCCGGCAAAGCGGGGACCAGGCGGCGAAGTCGCGGCGGATGCCGGCCTCGCCGGCGCGGTCTGACGCTCCTTTCGCGCCTCTGCCGTGAACCGTTACGGCCTGCCGACGGTTCCTCGCTCATAAGAGGCACTGCACAGATCGGGAGAAGGCCATGAGCGCGCGCTTCAAGGTCGGCGACCACGTCAGCTGGAATTCGGAAGCCGGGCATGTGCGCGGCACCATCGTCAAGGTCCATGTGCGCGATACCGACTATAAGGGCCATGTGCGCCATGCGCGCCCCGACGATCCGCAATATGAGATCGAGAGCGACAAGACCGATCACATCGCCATGCACAAGGGCGCGGCGCTGCGGAAAACCCGCTGACGCGCGCGCCCCCTGCCGGTCATGCCTCGACGGCGCGCGAGACCTCATTCTTCGCCAGCGCCACCAGATCGGTGCCCGCCGGGCGCTGGAACAGGCGCAGGCCGAAGGCCGGCAGGATCGCGATCAGATGATCGAAGATATCGGCCTGGGTCCCTTCATATTCGGCCCAGACCGTGGTGCGGGCAAAGGCGTAGACCTGCAAGGGCAGGCCATGTTCGCTGGGGGCGAGCTGGCGCACCAGCAGCGTCTTGTCGGAGGCGACATCGGGCCGGGCCTTCAGATAGGCGAGCGCATAAGCGCGGAAGGTGCCGATATTGGTGAGGCGCCGGCTGTCGAGGATCTCGCCACCGGCATGGTCCATATTCCAGCGCTCCACCTCCGCCCGCTTGGCCCGGAGATGATCGCGCAGCAGGCCGAAGCGCGCGAGGTCCGCCAGGTCCGCCTGGTCGAGGAAGCGCACGCTGTTCTGGTCGATCATCAGCGCGCGCATGATCCGCCGCCCGCCCGATTCGGACATGCCGCGCCAGTTGCGGAAACTCTCGGAAATCAGGCGTTGCGTGGGGATGGTGGTGATCGTCTTGTCGAAATTCTGCACCTTCACCGTATGCAGGGCGATGTCGATGATATCCCCGTTGGCGTCGAGTTGCGGCATCTCGATCCAGTCGCCCAGCCGGATCATGTCGTTGGAGCCGAGCTGCACCGAGGCGACGAAGGACAGGATCGTATCCTTGAACACCAGCATCAGCACCGCCGCCATCGCGCCCAGCCCGGAAAGCAGCAGCAGGGGCGAGCGGTTTATGAGCACGGCGATGATGAGGATGGCCGCGGCGCCATAAACGAGCATCTTGGCGATCTGGACATAGCCCTTGATCGGCCGGTTGGCGGCGTCGGGACGGCGCTGGTAGAGATCGTTCAGCAGCTCCAGCGCGCCGCTCAGGGCAATGGCGATCATCAGGATGATGAAGCCCGCGCACAGGCTCTGGACGAAGGCGGCCGCCATGGCGGGCATGTGCGGCACCGCCGCGACGCCGGCCTGGATCACCAGTGCGGGCACGATGTTGGAGAGGCGCGCCGCGGCAGTCCCGATATGCCGCGTCTCGGCCTCCGAGCGGACGCGGCCGAGCATGCCCATGGCCAGCTTGAGCACGATCCGCCTGGCGATCCAGTTGGTCAGCCAGGCGAAGGCCAGCAGCGCCAGCAGCGCAAGGCCCGTTTGCATCCATGGCTCGGGCGCCCATGCCTGCGTCAGCGAATCGATATGGCTGGAGACAATGGGGAAATGGGTCATCGTGCTTGGGTCTCGTCGGCAAAGGGATCGTGGCGGAGGGACAGGCCGGCCGTTTCGGGCATGAATCGCAGCGCGACAAGCCCCACCAGACAGGCCGCCATCATGTAGAAGGCCGGCATCAGCTCGTTGCCCGTCACTCTGATGAGCGCGCTGCCCATGGCGGGCGCCGTGCCGCCGAAAATGGACGTAGAGACATTATAGGCAATGGCGAAACCGGCGAAGCGGACCGAGGTGGGGAACAGAGCCGGAAAGGTCGCCGATATGGTGGCGAGCTGCGGCACATAGAGCAGGCCAAGCAGGATGAAGCCGGCGATCGCCCCGGCGAGGCCCGTGGCCATCAGCATGTAGAGCGGCACGACGGCCACAAGCAGCCCGACCAGCGAGAGCCGCCACATGGCGCGCCGCCCGAGCCGATCCGAGAGGCTGCCGGCAAAGGGGAGGAACGCCATCATGAACAGCATGCCGATGATCGGCACGATGAGCGCCTCGTCCGGCGACAGGCCGATGCGGCGCTGGAGATAGGTGGGCATGTAACTGAGCAGCGTATAGTTCACCACGTTGAGAGCGACGACAAGCCCGCCCACCACCAGCATCGGCCGCCGGTATCGCCGCATGAGCGCGGCCAGGCGTAGCGTCTCGCGCGGCTTGCCGGCACGGCCTTCCTCGCGGAAGATGGGCGTATCCTCCATCCGCGCGCGCAGATACATGCCGATGAGGCCCATGGGCGCGGCGATGAGGAACGGGATGCGCCAGCCCCAGTGATGCATGGCCGCATCGCCCAGCAGCAGGGAGAAGGCCAGCATCAGGAAGGCACCGAAGGAAAAGCCCGCCAGCGTGCCGACCTCCAGGAAGCTGCCGTAGAAGCCGCGCCGGTCGTCAGGCGCATATTCGGCCATGAAGGTGGCCGCGCCACCATATTCGCCGCCGGTCGAGAAGCCCTGCACCATCCGCAGCAGGATCAGCAGGGCGGGCGCCCAGAAGCCGATGCGGTCATAATCGGGGATCAGACCCACGCCGAGCGTCGCGGCGGACATCAGCAGGATAGTGAAGGCCAGCACCGACTTGCGCCCCAGCCGATCGCCCAGCGGCCCCCAGAAGAGACCGCCCAGCGGGCGGACCAGGAAGGAAATGGCGAACGTCGCCAGCGCGAACAGCACCGCATCGTCCACGTCGCCGGGAAAGAGGGCGGCGGAGATGTAGGTCACGCCATAGGCATAGATGCCATAGTCGAACCATTCGGTGGCGTTGCCGAGCGCCGAGGCCCGGATGGCGCGGTGAAGCGTGGCCCGGTCGGTCATGGGCGGCGGCGGCACATCGGAAAGGTCAGGGCTAGGGCTCATGTCGGCTGTCCTGGGTCGGCTCGGGAAACGGGCGGCGGATCGGGGCGGGCGAATGACGGGCCGGGGCCGGGCGCGGCCCGTTCCGACAGAGGCGGCAGGGGCCGCAGGCGTAGCGGTGCCGGGCACGGCTCCCATCGCCCCCCGACCACGGCGGGCGGATGAGACATGCGCGTCAGGCTGGGCGCCGTGCGATCATCGCGGCGCGGCGGCCATGGCCCTCGCCATGCGCCGTTTGCGGACCAAGGCCGCGACGGTGGCCGCCCGGACGTCGCCGCCGCTCTTCTCCCCGCCATGGCGCCGCCTCAGGCCGCCGCCACGTCCATCAGCGCGCCCGATACCGGCCGGATCGCCCGCGGTGCGCCGCGCGCGGCAATGAATTCGGGGCGCGGCTTCTCGACGCCAAAGGGCGCGACCAGCCGATTGCCGAGGGCATTGTAGACCAGGAAGGCGTTGGCGCGGGGAAAGGGCGTGATGTTGCCGTTCGACCCGTGCATGATGTTGCAATCGAAGATGACCACCGTGCCGGGCTGCCCGGTCGGCGCGACGATGCCATGCTCATGGGCCAGCTCGGCGAGGCTGTCCTCATCGGGCACGCCATATTCCTGCTTTTTCAGCGATGCGCGATAATGGTCCTCCGGGGTTTCGCCCACGCAGGTCAGGAAAGTGCGGTGCGACCCCGGAATCAGCATCAGCGGACCGTTATGCGGCGTGTTCTCCGCCAGCAGGACCGACATGGACAGCGCGCGCATGCGCGGCATGCCGTCCTCGACATGCCAGGTCTCGAAATCGCTGTGCCAGTAGAATTCCTTGCCCTGGAAGCCCGGCTTGTAGTTGAGCCGCGACTGGTGGATGTAAACATCCTCGCCCAGCAGGAAGCGGGCAACCCCGGCCAGCCGCGCATCGGCCGCCAGCCGCGCGAGCACGCGGCTCTGGGCATGGATACGGAAGATGGAACGGATTTCCCGCCCGCCAGGCTCGGTAATGACGGTTTCCTCTTCCAGCGCATCGGGGTCGGCCAGCAGCGCGCCGGCCTCGCCTTGCAGGAAGGCGACTTCCTCGTCCGAAAACAGGTCTGCCAGGACCAGATAGCCGTCGCGGTCGAACTGCTCAGCCTGCGCGCGGCTGAGCGGCGCATCCGCGGTCCACGGACTGTGCACGACCGGGTCGAGGCGCGGCAGGAATGCTGCCGCCTCGTCCCGGCGGGACGGGTAGATGTCTTGCATGGGCCTTCCCCTCTCTGGTTCGACGTCAGTCCGCCAGCTCGGGCTCGGCGGGATAGGCGCCGGTCTCGTCATGCACTTCGCTGCCCGTGACCGGCGGGTTGAACACGCAGGCGCACAGGATGTCCGTCGCCGGGCGCACGACATGCTTGTCATGGGCATTGAGCGCATACATGACGCCGGGCGCGAGATCGTGCGTGACGCCGGTGCCGATATCCTCGATCGTGCCCGTTCCCTTCAGCACCAGCACCGCTTCGAGGTGGTTCCGGTAATGCATGTGCAGCTCTTCGCCGGCATGCATGGTGGTGACGTGGAAGGAAAAGCCCATGCCGTCATCCTTGAGCAGAAGACGGGCGCTGTCCCAGCCGTTGGACCGCACGTTGCGATCGGATTTGCGGATGTCCTGAAGCTTGCGGACGATCATGGGTCTGGTTCCTTTCCTTATTCCGCGGCCACGCCATAGGAGTCCGTCAGGACGGCGCGGACGCTCTCCTCCAGGATGTCGAGGCCGGTCGACAGCACGGCGTCGTCGATGACGAGGGGCGCCAGCACCTTGACGATCTCGTCATGGGCGCCGCTGGTTTCGATGATGAGGCCCTGCACGAAACAGGCCGTGGTGATGGCGGCAGCGATATCGCCCGCGCCCACATTGAGGCCGCGCATCATGCCCCGGCCGCAGGTCGAGAGGCCGTGCTCTGCCGCGATGGCATCCAGCCGCCGTTTGAGCAGCGCGCCGCGCCGGCGCACGTCCTGCTGGAAGCGCTCGTCGCTCCAGAAATGGCGCAGGGCGGCGGTGGCGGTGACAAAGGCGTGGTTGTTGCCCCGGAACGTGCCGTTATGCTCGCCGGGCGACCACTGATCGAGTTCCGGGCGGAAGAGCGCCAGCGCAAAGGGCAGGCCCATGCCGGAGAGCGACTTGGCCAGCGTGACGATGTCCGGCGTGAAGCCCATGCCCTCGAAGCTGAAGAAGTTGCCGGTGCGCCCGCAGCCCGCCTGGATGTCGTCGACGATCAGCAGGGCGCCATGATCCCTGGCGATCCGCGCGATGCGGCGCAGCCATTCCGGCGATGCGGTGTTGAGGCCGCCCTCGCCCTGCACCGTCTCCACGAGAATGGCGGCGGGCGCGTCCAGGCCGCTCGACGGATCGGAGAGGCGGCGCTCCAGCAGGTCGGCCGTGTCCACCTCCGCCCCATGATAGCCGTCATAGGGTTCATGGGCGACATGGCTGAGCGGCACGCCCGCACCCGCGCGCTTGGAGGCATTGCCGGTGCAGGCCAGTGCCCCCAGCGTCATGCCGTGGAAGCCGTTGGTGAAGGCGATCACCAGTTCGCGGCCCGTCACCTTGCGGGCCAGCTTGATGGCCGCTTCCACGGCATTGGTGCCGGTCGGCCCGGTGAACATCGCGCGATAATCCAGCCCGCGCGGCTTCAGGATGAGCGCCTCCAGCGTTTCGAGGAAGCCGGCCTTGGCATCGGTATGCAGGTCGAGGCCGTGGGCGATGCCGTCGGCGGCGACATAGTCCATCAGGGCGGACTTCAGCACGGGATGATTGTGCCCATAGTTGAGCGTGGAGCAGCCCGAAAGGAAGTCCAGATAACGGCCGCCCTGATTGTCGTGCATCCAGACACCCTGCGCGCGGGCGAACTGGCGCGGCATGGCGCGCGCATAGCTGCGTACCACGGATTCCCGCCGCTCGTAGATCCGCGTATCGGGGATGGTCGAGGTGGGTTTGGGGCGTGCGATCGTCATGTCGTCAATTCTCCTGGAAGCATGTGCCGCCGGCGGGCAGCGGGCCGATGCGCGCCTGCCATTCGGTGGCGTGCGCGCCGGCAAAATGGGCCTCGCGCTCGAAGCGGGCGCTTTTGAGCAGGGAAGCGTGCCACTTGCGCGCCAGCCCCTCGAACAGCGCCCATGACGCGCCATTGTCATCGGTGACGGTGGTGACGAGGTGCGTGACGCCCGCGCTTTGCGGACGCGCCAGCAGCGCCTCGATCATGCGGGCGGCAAGTCCCCGGCCGCGCGCGGCGGATGCGACCGCCACCTGCCACACGAAGAAATCGCCGGGAGCGGCCGGCGGCCGATAGCCCGAGACCCAGCCCACCAATTGACCGCCCTGTTCCGCAACGACGCAGAAATCGGCGAAATCGGTACATTGCAGCAGGTTGCAATAAGCGGAATTCGTATCGAGGGGCGGACAGGCGGCAATCAGTGCCGTGATGGCCGGTCCGTCCGTCGCAACCGGCTTGCGAAGCTCAAAGTCCTGCCCCCGGCTCCGGCTGGAGCATGCAGAAGCCCGTGACGGCGCGCGGGCCGTCCTAGCCTGGGTATCAAAGATAATTTATCTCCCGAATTATATTTTCGATATGGAGAATTAGACCCATCCCCGTTTGGACGGGAAATATACAGGATAACGATCTTTTTTCAACCCACAGCCCTGAAATATGCTTCGTTCAATGAAGCATATGGCGGCCGACGCGGCCAGAATCCGGTTCCTGTTGCCCCCCATTTCCGGTTGCGGCTATGGATCTGGACATGGCCTCCCAGATCGCTTCCCTGACCCTGCGCGCGCTGCGCCGCGTGCTGCGCGCCACCGAGATCGGCAGTCGCCAGCTTGCGACCGCGACCGGCCTCACACCCTCGCAACTGCTTGTCCTGCGTGAAATCGACATGCGCGATTCCGCGACGCCCGGCACTATCGCGCACACCCTCCAGTTCAGTCAGGCGACAATCACCACCATCGTCGACCGGCTGGAATCGCTGCGCTTCGTGCAGCGCCAGCGCAGCGAAAAGGACAAGCGCCAGTTCCATCTCAAGACGCTGCCGGAAGGGAAGGCCGCGCTGGCCGACGCGCCGGACCCGTTGCAGATGACCTTCACGGATCGTTTCGTCGCCCTGCCCACCTGGGAGCAGGCCATGATCCTGGCGGCAGTGGAACGGCTCGCCACGCTGATGGACGCCCAGAATATCGACGCGGCCCCGCTGCTCGACAGCGGCCTGATCGACCGCTCAGGCCCCGCCTGATCGCGAACCGCTGGCGCCTGCAACCAGGGTGAGCCCGCGTACTCTCATGACCTGCGCATCCTCATCGCCCAGCCGACCGCCGCCACGGGTATCGCCAGTGCGATCCAGGACAGCGCGTCGCGCGGGCCGTCGCCTGTCAGGGCACTCACCAGGCCAATGATGCTGGCCAGACCGATGACGAGCGGAATGCCGAAGATGGCGCGCAGGGACTGCCGGCGCTTCATTCGGCAGGCACCACGGCGCCGCCGGTCTCGACCTCGCGGACGCGCGCATCCAGCGGCGCGCGATGCTTGCCGAGCCAGAGATAGAGACCCGAGCCCAGCACCACGATGGTGAACACGGTGAGAATCGCCCAGAGGATCTTGAGCGGCAGACCGCCATAATCGCCGAAATGCAGCGGCTGGGAATAGAGCAGCGCCGCCACATACCAGGGCACCGATCGCACGTCGGTCAGCGCGCCGGTCTCGGCGTCGATCAGCGCCGGCGTCAGCATGCGCTCGGTCAGCGGCGAGGCGCCCTGGAAGAACACCGCATAATGATGCTTGCTGCTGAACGCGCCGCCGGGAAAGGCGATGAACTGCGGATTGTTGCCGGGAATCGCCTCGCGCGCCGCCGCCATGGCCTTGTCGAGCGAGCCGTAGCGCGCGGGCGGCAGCGCTTCCTTGCCGGCATAGGCACTGGTCATGTGGGCCAGCTCGCCCATCTGCCAGGCTCCGACAATGGGTGTCGCCAGTGCGTTGATGATGCCGGTGAGGCCCACGACCGTCATCCAGCACAGCGCCACGATGCCGAGCAGATTATGATAATCCAGCCATTTGAGGCGCGGGCTGCGCGAGGCACGCACGGTGCCGAAGGCGAGCTTGCGCATGAAGGGCGCATAGAGCACCACGCCCGAGACGATGGCGGCGACGAACAGCAGGCCCATGGCACCCAGGAACAGCATGCCCGGCAGGCCGAGGAACATGTCGGTATGGAGTTGCAGCAGGACATGCATGACGCCCTCCTCCCGCAACTGACCCACCGTTTCGCCCGTGGCGCGGTTGAGGAGATGGACGGTCATGTCGCTCGCCGGGGAATCGGGGCGCGGCGCCGTAGTGACGGTGAGGATCGGCGTCTCGTTGTCGAAGGCCATGAAGGCGGGCACTTCGCCCGGCCGGGCCGCGAGCGCTCTGGCGAGCATCTCGTCGAGCGGCCGCAGCCCCGGCCCCTCGTCCGAGGAGGCGGGGCCGGAGACGGCCGTGGACCGATCCTCCGTGAGAGCATCGATCTCATCATGGAAGATGAGCGGAAGGCCCGTCAGGCACAGCATCAGGAGAAATGCCGTGCAGATGAGGCTGGTCCATTTGTGCACCAGATACCAGGCGCGGATGGTGCGCGTGCGCAAGGGCGATGGCTACCTTATTGAGAGCAGGTCGCATTAGTAACGGACCGGGAGACGCCTGACAAGGCAAGCCGTCAAGAGCCGCCGCGCAAGGGCTCTGCTCTCCATTCGCTTCAAGACAGTGGAGGAATGTCGCCTCGACGCGGCGATGTCCTGGACGCGGGGGTCATGAGGGGCGCAATCAGGCCCCGGCGCCGATATCCGAGCACGCCGCCGCCGGCCCCCGCTATCCGAAGGAGACGTCGAGGAACATCATCGCCACGAAGCCGAGCGCGATGCCGATGGTCGCCTGGCGCTGGTGGCCTCTGCTATGCGTTTCCGGGATGATTTCGTGACTGACGATGTGGAGCATGGCGCCGGCGGCAAAGGCCAGGGCCCATGGCAGCAGCGGCTCCACCAGCGCGACGACCGAGGCGCCCACCACGCCGCCTATCGGTTCGAGCAGCCCGGTGGCCGACGCGATGAGAAATGCCTTGCCCTTGGCGACGCCATTGGCGCGCAAGGCGAGGGCCACCGCCAGCCCTTCCGGCAGGTTCTGGATGCCGATACCCGCCGAGAGCGCCACGGCCTTCTCGATGAAGCCGCTGCCAAAGCCGACACCCATCGCCAGACCCTCGGGCAGATTGTGGATAGTGATCGCCGCGACGAAGAGCGTGACGCGGTTCATTTTCGCATTCACCGGCCCCTGATCGCCCTGAACGAAATGGCGGTGTGGAATGAGGGCATTGGCACCGGCCATGGCGCCCGCGCCCAGCAGCAATCCCAGCGCGGCGATGCTGGCCGGCGCAAAGCGCGATTCGAAGAGAGATGAAGCGCTCTCGATAGCGGGCAGAAGCAGGGAAAAGAAGCTCGCCGCCAGCATGACCCCCGCGGCAAAGCCGAGCAGCGCGTCTTCCCGGCGCGCCGACATGGCCGGCCCGAACAGAACCGGGAGCGCCCCCACCAGCGTCATGAAGCCGGCCACGGAGCTTCCCAGCAGGCCAAGCACGATCAGGTTCATATCATCCATGTCGCGCGCGGCAGCCTTTCCTGCCGATGCCTGCCGCCGACAGGATGCGGCGCATCTCGGTGGCAAGGCCGGTCCCAGGGCCAATCATGAAGGCAGCGGCATCGTCGCACGCCGGGAAGGCCGCTGGCGGCGCGCTCACCGGGTACGGGCCCGCCGGTCAGGCGCCGCTCGCTCCAGCCGGCCGGAACCCGGCGCACCCATCATGCGCGCGCGCCTTTGCGCCACAGACCCAGGATCACGACCTGCCATGCGAAAGCCACGGCGCCGACGATGAACACGACATCGCCGAAGGTGCGTATCCAGCGCAGCGTTTCCAGAAAGGGCTGTTGCAGGAAGGTATCGCTGCGCGCATACCACATGCCCACGCTGGTGCTGGCCTGGAACTGGAACAGGCCGACCGGCAACAGGCTGGTGAAGATCATCAGCACCAGCCCGCCGTTGAGGCTCCAGAAGCCGGTTCGCATCAGCCGCTCGTTGAACGCCATGTCAGGGCGCAGATAGCGCAGGATCAGCAGCACGAAGCCCAGCGACAGGAAGCCATAGACGCCGAACAGCGCGGCATGGGCATGGACGGCCGTGGTGTTGAGGCCCTGCAGATAGAACAGCGCGACCGGCGTGTTAATCATGAAGCCGAACACGCCCGCGCCCAGCATGTTCCAGAAGGCCACCGCCACAAAACACATCAGCGGCCACTTCACCCGGTCCATCCACGGCGCGCGGGTGCGGTAGCTCCAATGCTCCCACGCCTCGTAACCGAGGACGATGAGCGGCACGACTTCCAGCGCGCTGAACGCCGCGCCGACCGCCATCACGGGCGTGGTGGTGCCGGAGAAATAGAGGTGGTGGAACGTGCCGGGCACGCCACCGACCATGAACAGCGAGGCCGATGCCAGCGCCGCCGCCGTGGCGATGCGGCGCGACACCAGTCCCAGGGTGGCGAAGATGAAGGCCAGCGCGGTGGTGGCGAAGACCTCGAAAATGCCTTCCACCCACAGATGCACCACCCACCAGCGCCAATATTCCATGATGGTGATGTGCGTGCGCTCGCCGTAAAACAGGCCGGAGCCGTAGAACAGGCCGATGGCGACGACCGAGAGGGACAGCAGGGCAAGCAGGTTCCTGTCCCCTTCTCCGCGCAAGGCCGGGATCATCGCGCGCAGCATCAGCCCCAGCCAGAACAGGATGCCGATGAACAGCGCGATCTGCCACAGCCGGCCCAGATCGAGATATTCATAGCCCTGATGGCCCAGCCAGAAGTTCAGCTCGGGTGGAATCACCTGTGCGATGGCGAAGAAATTGCCCGCATAGGAGCCCACCACCACGATCAGCAGCGCCACGAACAGGATGTGGACGCCAAGCGCCTGATATTTTGGGTCCCTGCCCCCGTTGATGAGCGGGGCGAGGAACAGCCCCGCCGCCAGAAAGGCCGTGGCGATCCAGAAAATGGCGCTCTGGACGTGCCAGGTGCGGCTGAGCGTATAAGGTAGCCAGGAGAGGTCCAGCCCGTAAAAGCCCTGCCCCTCGATGGTGTAATGCGCCGTCAGCCCGCCTAGGAAGACCTGGAACACGAACAGCGCCATCACCACGAACAGATATTTGCCCACCGCCTTTTGCGACGGCGTGAGCGCGACGGCGAGGATCGGGTCGGTGGCCGGCGCCTGCGGATCGGGCTCGTGGCTGCGCAGGAAGGCCCAGCCCCAGATCAGCGTGGCGATGCCCGCGATCAGGATGACGACGCACGCCAGCGACCACATGATGTTCTCGGCCGTGGGATGGTTGCCGATCAGCGGCTCGGGCGGCCAGTTGTTGGTATAGGTCGCCTTGGTGCCCGGCCGCTCGGTGGCAGTGGCCCAGGCAGTCCAGAAGAAGAAGTCGGTCAGGGCCTCGCGCCGCGCCGGATCGGGCAGCGTGTTCTCCTTCATGGCGTAGTTTTCGCGCTGCTTCGTCAGGGCCGGATCATTGCCGTAGAGGCGCCGATAATGATCCGCGACCTGCGCCATCGCCTGCGCGCGCCGATCGGACACGGTGAGGACGCCGCTGTCGGGATCGTAAGTATTCCGCCGATATTCCTGCTCCAGCAGGTAGCGCAGCTTGGCCTGCTCGTCCGGCTGGAGCGCATCGAAGGGCTTGCCGGCGGTCTCCCGCGCCATGAGATCGAGCCAGGCCAGCAGCTCGCGGTGGAGCCAGTCGGCCGACCAGTCGGGCGCCTGATAGGCGCCATGCCCCCAGATCGACCCGAGCTGCATGCCGCCCGTGCTCTGCCAGGCCGTCTGCCCATCGAGAATATCGTCGCGGGTCATCAGGACCGAACCGCTGGCCGAGACCACCTGCGCCGGGATCGGCGGCGCCTTGCGATAGAATTCGGTGCCGTAGAAGCCCAATATGCTGAATGTCACCGCGAGGACCGCGATCAACGCCCACCACAGCTTGCGATAGTCCCCCACAACACCTCTCCCCCGCAGATCGAACGACTCGACCGACAGTAGCAGATGGAAAGCGCGTTCGGACAGCCGCTTACCCGGCCTGGGCCCGGATGCGCCGCCGGCGCGGGCTCAACAGCCCGCCGGCGCGGTGGCGCTGCGGGCGCACCCGGTCTTGAGTTGCGCGCGCAGATTGTCGAGCGCGGGCGGGGCGACGGTGGGGCGAGCCCGCGCCGGCTTGCCGCCGCGCAGGCGAGCGCGGTCCTGTTCCGGCGGCTCCACGACGCGCACGCGCACCGGCGCCACACCCCGCGCGCGGATGCCGAGCAGATCGGCAGCCCCCCGCGACAGGTCGATGATGCGCCATTCATTGCCGAAGGGTCCGCGATCGTTGATGCGCACCAGGATCGTCCGCCCCGTCTCCAGCGATGTGACCTCCACATAAGTGGGCAAGGGCAGCGTGCGGCTGGCGGCGGTGATGGCGCCGGGACGGAAACGCTCGCCATTGGCGGTGCGATTGCCCGATTCCGAGCCGTACCAGCTGGCGAAGCCCAGCATGTCGTAGGCCGGATCGGCGGCGGGCACATAGGTCTGCCCGCGAATGCTGTAGGGCGGGCCGATCCGCACCGGCACATCGCTGACCGGGCGATAGGCGGTGGAGGCGCAGGCCGAGAGGCACAGGGCCGCAAGCGGCGCGATCAGGCGGGCGGGGGAACGCGGCAGCGAAGTCATGGCCCCTGCCTAGAGGGATTTGGGCGCGGGTGGAATCACCTGCAACCCCGATTGCGCCGGATGGGGCCCCGCGCCACGCAACAATCCACGAGACGCGCGATCGTTACCCTGCTAATCATGGCGGAAAATCCCGTCCAGAGGGGAGGAACCAGACCATGAAGCCGCTTCGCAGCGCCGCCGCCGATTCGCCGTCTCGCCGCGCCCATTGGTATCAGCTCGGCCTCACGCCGGAGGACATGGCCAAGCCCAAGATCGCAGTGGTCAATTCCTCCTCCGAGCTGGCCGTCTGCTACGCGCATCTCGATGGCGTGGCGAAAGTGGTGAAGGACGCGATCCGCCAGGCCGGCGGCATCCCCTTCGAGGTGCGCACCACTGCCCCGTCCGACTTCATCACCGGCGCCGGCCGCTCGGGCAGCTACATTCTCTCCGCGCGCGATCTCGTCACCAACGATATCGAGGCGCAGGTCGAGGCCGCGATGCTGGATGGCATGGTCTGCCTCACAAGCTGCGACAAGACGCCGCCGGGCCACATGATGGCGGCCGGGCGACTCGACATCCCCACCATCCTCGTCATCGGCGGCTATCAGGCCTCCGGCGCCATCGACGGCGAGCCGGTGGACCTGGAGGATCTCTGGTCCGGCACCATCGGCACGCGCTTCGGCAAGCCCTTCAAGCACGATCCCGAGGAGATGATGCGCCAGGCCGTGCGCTCGCCCGGCGTCTGCTCGGGCATGGCGACGGCCAACACCATGCACAGCGTGGTGGAGGCCATCGGCATGTCGCTGCCCGGCTCCGCGCCGGTGCGCGCCAACAGCCGCAAGATGTTCGATGCCGCGCGCGCGAGCGGTGCCCGCATCGTCGAGATGGTGCGCGACGACCTGACGCCCCGCAGGATCATGACGCCCGGCGCTTTCCGCAATGCCGTCGCCGCCGTGCTCGCCGTCTCCGGCTCCATCAACGCGATCAAGCATCTCCAGGCCATCGCGGTGGAAAGCGGGCTGGACCTCGACATCTATGCCCTGTGGGACGAGGTCGGCCGGCAGGTGCCAGTGCTTTCCGCCGTGCGGCCCAATGGCGACGTGCGCATCGAGCAGTTCGAGGACGCAGGCGGCGCGCGCGGCATCCTCAAGCAGCTCGAACCCCTGCTCGATCTCGACGCCATGACCTGCGCGGGCAAGCGGATGGGCGAGCTGCTGGCGGATTATGCCGTGCCGGACACCGCCATCGTCCGCCCGCTCGACAACCCCATTTGCGAGGGGCCGAGCATCGCCATCCTCAAGGGCAGCCTGGCGCCGGAGAGCGCCGTGGTGAAGCTCGGCGTCCGCGACGGCAAACGGCCGGAATTCTTCGAAGGGCCGGCCCGTTGCTTCGACGATAATGGCGCCTGCCTCAATGCCATCGAGAAGGGCGAGGTGAAGGCCGGCGACGTGGTCATCCTGCGCGGCCAGGGCCTCAAGGGCGGCCCGGCCATGGGCGGCGGCGCCTCGGTGGTGCTCTTCGCGCTCGATGCGGCGGGCATCGCGCGCGAGACCGCCTTCATCACCGACTGCCAGCTCTCGGGCCTGTGCCTCAAGGGCCTCACCGTGGCGGAAGTCGCCCCCGAATCGGCGGACGGCGGCCCGCTCGGCCTGGTGGAGGACGGCGACCCCATCCGCATCGACGTGGCCAATCGCGCGCTCGACCTGCTCGTCGACCCGGCCGTGCTGGCGACACGCACGCCCCGCGCCGCGAAGAAGGCCAGCGGCTATCTCGGCCAGTATCAGCGCGACGTGCAGCCCATGTCCACCGGCGCAGTGCTGAACGACTGAGGCAGGCGTGGGCGCCGCCTCATGTTGCCGGACGCTCACATCCTTCGCATGACGATCCATGGCCTTTGACCTCGATCGCCGGCGCCTGCTGGCCGGACTGGGCACACTCGCCCTAACGCCGGGATGCGCCATGCGCCCGCTCGGTTCGGATGCGGGTGCACGCGCGCCCGGCATCGCCATCACCATCGACGATTTCGATCTGTCGAGCACGCCGCTGATGACCGGCGAGGAGCGGGACGCAGCGATCCGCGCGAGCCTGCGGCGTCATGGCGTGAAGGCGGCCGGGTTCGTCGCGGGCAAATATGTCGACACGACGCTCAGCCCGCATGTGCTGGCACGCTGGTCGGACGAGGGCCATAGCCTCGGCAACCACAGCTTTGCGCATCGGTCCTTCAACGGCCAGACTCCCGACGCATTCATGGCCGACATCCTGATGTGCGAGCCCTTGCTCTCCGGCCATGCCAGTTTCCGAAAGCTCTTCCGCTTTCCGTATCTCGCGGAGGGCAGGACCGCCGAGAGCCGCGACGGGATGCGCGCGCTGCTCGAGCGGCACGGCTACCGCAATGCCCATGTGACCATCGACACATCGGACTGGGCCATCGACAACCGCCTCAAAGCCCGCCTGCAATCCGATGCCCGAGCGACTCTCGGCCCGTATCGGCGCTTCTATCTCGATCATATCTGGGACCGCGCGACCTTTTACGACGGTCTCGCGAAGGCGATCTTCGGCCATTCCATCGATCACACGATCCTGCTCCATCATCGGCTGACGACGGGCCTGTTCCTTGACGCCATGCTCGCGATGTTCAGCGCGCGCGGATGGCGGCTTGTCGATGCGGAAACGGCCTTTGCGTCGCCGCCATTCGCGCTGGAGCCCGATGCCCTGCCGGCCGGACAAAGCCTCGTCTGGGCCGTCGCAAAGGCAGACGGCCGCTTTGACGCGCTGCTGCGTTATCCCGGTGAAGATGGCGCTTACGAGGCGCCGAAGATGGACGAATTGGGCTTGTAGCGAATCGGCCCGGCGAAAGCGGCCGGGCAATCGGCCCAGCCGGCTTCGCACCGCCTCAGGGTTCGAGGGGCGCGCCGTCCTCGGGCATGGGCATGGGCGCGCCGCCGCCGGCGCCGCCGAGTTGCTGCTGGAGCATCTGCTGCATCTGCATCTGGCGCTGCATGTCCATCACCTCGGCGCGGGTGCGGAAATCGTGGAGAGTGATGTCGAAGACCAGCGTGCTGTTGGCGGGGATCACCTCGCCGCGCGCCTGATCGCCATAGGCCAGTTCGGGCGGGATGCGCACGCGCATGCGGCCGCCCTTGCCCAGCATCGTTACGGCTTCGGCGAAGCCGGGGATCATGCTGGTGAGATCCATGGGCGTGGGCTGCGGCGATTCGTCGAACACCGTCCCATCGTCCAGCATGCCCTTGTAGGAGACCTGCACGAAATCGTCCCGGGTCGGGCTTCCCCCGGTGCCGGTTTCGAGGATCTGATAGGCCAGGCCGCTGCTGCTGTGGCCGAAGCTGCGCAGGCCGTTCCACGCCAGCACCAGCGCCACCAGCAGCACCAGCGCCACGCCCAGCCACAGACGGCCCACCGAGCCCTTGCGGATCGGCTGCAACGGAACTGCGGTCACGGACGACATGGAGCTGGCCCTCGCTTTATGGTCTGGCGCCTGCGCGGCGGCCATGGATGCGGCGTCCGGCCAGCCACATGCGGCCGGCGCTGCGATGTTCAGGCGGTCTTAGCGGGCGCCGTCGCGCTCGGCGCGCTTGCGCTCCAGCTTGCGCGCGCGGCGCACGGCGGCGGCCTTTTCGCGCGCACGCTTCTCGGAGGGCTTCTCATAGTGACGACGGAGCTTCATCTCGCGATACACGCCTTCACGCTGCAGCTTCTTCTTGAGCGCCCGCAGCGCCTGATCGACGTTATTGTCGCGCACGATGATTTGCATAAGCCCGTCAGTCTCCAATCTCAGATGGCCGGGCGACGCTCGAACCGCGGCACCGGACGCTCCAAAAACAATATGCGCCGCGACGAATCCATCGCGGCGTATCGGGCGGGCCCTTACCAGCCAGCGCTTCGTCGATCAAGACGCAAACGCGGGAAAGCCGCCCGGCAGCGGCGGACCGTGGGTCCATCGCCACGCCGGCGCGCGTCTCAGATGGGCTCCTCGCCCAGCCCGGCGCGCGGCCCGCCATTATCGCACGCCCGCGCGACATAGTCGATCATCTCGGCCATGCCGCCCTTGCGGTCGTTCTCCGAGAGCGCGCCTTCCTGCTCCAGCCCGCGATAAAGGGCAAGCGTATCGCGCCACAGGCGGCAGGCGCCGGCATAGTCGCCGCCATTATAATGATTGCCGCCGGTGGTGCGCATGGCCGCCGCCATGCTGCGCCGCGTGCCCGCCGCATCGCCGGAGAGCGCGACGATCCGCCGATGCGCCGCCAGCACCGCCTCGCCGGCCGCATAGCTCTCCGCAAACCGCCCGAGATCGGCGAGGATCTGCGCCTGCACTTCCTTGACGAGCGCGAGCTGATGCAGCGCGCCGCCATCATCGGGGTCGCGCTCGGAGAGGCGCCCCGAATGCGCCGCCGCTTCCTCGATAGCGGCATGCGCCTCGCGGTCGCGCAGATTGGTGCGGTGGACCACCGCCGCATAGCGCAGCGCGTTGACGAGCTTGCGCACCAGCGCCGGCGTGTCCGGCTCAGCGCTCACCAGCGCGCGGTTGAGCGCGATCGCGCGGTCGATGGCGGCGCGGGCGCTCTCCTTCTCCTTGAGATGATGATGGGCCTCGCCCAGCAGGCGCAGATTGGCGGCGCGCGCGGCGCGCACCGGCTTGCTCTCGCGCAGCGCCGGGGGCAGCGCGGCGGCATAGCGCTCGGCCCGCTCGTGGAAGCTCCGGGCAGTGACGAAATCATCGTCCCACTGGTGACTGTCGCCCACGGACTGGAGCGCGGTGATATAGAGGCCCGCCGCCTGCGCGTCCCGGCCGGCCGAGAGCGGCTCCAGCAGGGCGAGCGATTTCTCCGCCTGTTCGCGGGCCAGCGCGATCCTGCCGTGATTGTAGAGATTGACGCCCGATTGCTCGTTGAGCAGCGCGGCATAGGCCTTGACGATGGCGGTGTCGTCCGGTGCCTGGGCATGGAGCGGCGCCAGCATCGCCTCGGAGCGGGCGAGCAGCGCGTCCCCGTCCTTGTAGCGGCTGAGGCTGCCGGCCTGACCGCCGCCCACCACCTCGGCAAGGCGCAGATAGCCCTGCCCCGCCTCCAGCCGCACATCGCGCGGTGCGTCCGCCAGCGCGGAGAGCGCATCCAGATAGACGACGCCGCGCTCGGCGAGCTGATGGCGCGCCTGAGTGGAGCCGGGTACGCGGCTCACCGTATCGAACACATCGAACAGCAGAGCCTTGGCGATACCGCGCGTCTCCTCGAAGCGGGCCTCGGCCTCGGCGCGGGCGGCCTGGGCGCGGCTGTTGGCGACCAGCGCCTGCACCAGCGCCGCGATGAGCAGCGCCAGCGCCAGCAGGCCGGCGGCGAGCGGCAGCCGGTGGCGCGCCGCGAACTTGCGCAGCGCATAGCCGCGCCCGCCCGCCATGGCCGCCACGGGCCGGTCCTCCGCCCAGGCGGCGACATCCTCGGCGAGGGCCCCGGCGGTGGCATAGCGCCGGGCGGGATCGGCCGCCGTGGCGCGGGCGAGGATCGCCTCCAGCTCCGGGTCCCGCCCGGGCAGCAGCCAGCCGAGCAGCTTGCCCAGCGAATAGATGTCGGCGGCGGTGGAGACGGCCGCGCTCGTCATCCGCTCCGGCGCGGCATAGCCGGGCGTGAGGCTGAGGCTGGCGATGGAGGGGCCGCTCGGCGCCGCGACATCGGGTCCATCGGGCGCGCGGGCGATGCCGAAATCGATGAGCTTCACCGTGCCGTCGTGCGTCACCAGCACATTGGAAGGCGTGATGTCGCGATGGACGATGAGGTTGCGGTGCGCGAAACCGATGGCATCGCAGATCGCCGCGAACAGCCGTAGCCGCGCCGCGCGGCCCGGCTGCTCGCGCTCCACCCAATGGCGCAGCGAGAGGCCGTCCACATATTCCATGACGATATAGGGCGCGCCGTCCGCCATCTCGCCGCCGTCGAAGAGCTGGGCGATATTGGGGTGCGAGAGCTGCGCCAGCGTCTGCCGCTCGCGGCGGAAGCGCGCGCTCAGCGCATCGCCGAGCAGGCCCGGCTTGATGACCTTGATGGCGACGACATGGTGGAAGTCGCCCGTATCCCGCTCGCCGCGATAGACGCTGCCCATGCCGCCCTGGCCGATGCGCGCGGTGATGCGATAGGCGGCGATGCGCTCGGGCAGGGGCTGGGCGTTCTCGTCCTGCGCCGCCAGCCAGGCGCCGCCGGTGCGCACGCCGGCCCGCACATCGGCGGCCAGCAAGGCGTGCAGCCGTGTCTCCAGTGCGGTATCCCCGGCGCATTGCGCGGCGATCCAGCCCGCGCGCTCGGCCGACGCCATGTCCATCAGCGCCTCGAAAAGCTCAAGCGCCCGCCGCTCGCGCTCCAGATCATCCATGGGCCGGCAGATCCATCCGGCGGCGCACCGAGTGGCGACCGCCGCCGCCGGCACGTCCACGCTGCCCGCTCTTGCCCCCGCAATCGCGCATCGTCACCGCTCCATCGCCTCGTCGCGCCTGTCCAGACGGATTAGCGCGAAATCGGGCGACTCCGGCTCAATGCGCCGGCCGCCGCCCGGTCGGCCTATCGGGTTCCAGGACGCGATGGAAGCGCGTGAGCCGGTTCACGCGCTTTTCCCGCAAGACCGATCAGGGCGATGCCCTCTGGCGTGAGCACGACCGGCAACGCCCGTGCCGGCCAGCTCGGGCGAGGCGCTTGCGACCCGGCCTCGCAGGGGTGGCAGATCATGGCAACGGCATCGTCGCGGGCCCGGGGCATCCGTCCCGGGCCCGCTTCCCACCGCCGCCGGCTCGACTTTTTGCGGCCGCGCGCGCATGATCCGGGCAGGAAAAGAGTCTTCAGGAGAAGCCCATGGCCACCGCCTTCAAGAAGAGCCCGATGACGGACACGGAATGGGAAGCGCGCCAGCAGCTCGCCGCCTGCTACCGCATCTTCGCTTATTATGGCTGGGACGAGCTGATCTACACGCACATCTCGCTGCGCGTGCCGGGCGAGGACGCGGCCTTCCTCATCAATCCCTTCGGCCTGCATTTCAGCGAAGTGACCGCCTCCAACCTGCTCAAGATCGATATCGAGGGCAACAAGCTCACAGACAGCAACTATCCCGTGAACCGGGCCGGCTTCGTGCAGCACAGCCTTTTCCATCAGGCGGTGCCGGATGCGCACTGCATCATGCACACGCACACCACGGCCGGCATGGCCGTCGCCTCCACCCGCGAGGGGCTGACGCCGACGAGCTTCTATGCCGGCTTCTTCGCGGGGCAGATCGCCTATCACGACTTCGAGGGCGTCACGATCCGCGACGAGGAGGGGCCGCGATTCCTGGAGAGTCTGGGCGACAAGCGCTTCATGATCCTGCGCAACCACGGCCTGCTGGTGATGGGCGAGACGGTGCCCGCCGCCTTCTTCCGCTATTTCATGCTGGAGCGCGCCTGCCAGATCCAGATCGCCACGCGCCAGGCCGGCACGCCGCTGGAGATCCCGCAAGACGTGATCGACGTGCACCAGCGCGACATGTACGGCGCCTGCCCGCCGGGCCATTTCGGCGTGACCGAGTTCAACGCCATGACGCGCATCATCGACCGGATCGATCCGAGCTGGCGGGATTAGGCCGCAGCGCCATTCCCCCGCCCCGCTGCCTGTGGAGACCGGCGGCGCGCGGCGTGACCGCAAAGACCGCGAAGGAACCCGCATGACCCAGATCACTCGGCCAGACGACACGCCGGCGGCCTTCCAGGCCGCGTGGAACGCGCACGACATGACCGCGCTGGGCGCACTCTTCCATGCGGATGCCAGCTTCGTGAACCGCTTTGGGCGCCATGTGCGCGGCGTGGACGAGATCATCGCCCTGCATCGCCCGATCCATGCCAGCATCTACAGCGACTCGACGCTGGAGAATGCGCTGATCGACCTGACTCCCCTCGGCGAGGATGCGGCCGTGCTGCATTTCTGGAGCCGGCTCTCCGTCGCGGGCGCGGCGCACCCCGCCGGGCCGCATGCGGTGGATACGGTGGTGCAGGCGGTGGTCATGCGGCGGCAGGGCCAGTGGCGCATCCAGGCGTTTGAGAATGTGACGGTCACCGACCCCAGGACCGGTCAGGCCATCCTGCGCGGCTGAGCAGGCGCGGAATGATGAAGCGCGCACGGCGCCCCTTGCGCCGATCCCGCCACGGCACCACAAGGGGCGGCGCATGACCAAGTTCACCGTCAACGACCGGCCGGTCCAATATCATATGGACCCGCAGACGCCGCTGCTCTGGGCGCTGCGCGACGCCTCCAACCTCACCGGCACCAAATATGGCTGCGGCACGGGCGACTGCGGCGCCTGCACGGTGGACATTGACGGCGAGGCGGTGCGGAGCTGCCAGGTGAACATCGCGGCGGTGGAAGGGCGGTTCGTCACCACGATCGAGGGGCTCTCGCCGGATCGCGGTCATCCGGTGCAGCAGGCCTGGGCGGCGCAGAACGTGCCGCAATGCGGCTATTGCCAATCCGGCATGATTATGGCCGCCGCCGCGCTGCTGCGGCGCAACAGCGACCCGAGCGACGCGGAGATCGACCGGGCGATCACCAATATCTGCCGCTGCGGCACTTATCCGCGCATTCGCGAGGCCATCAAGCAGGCGGGGCGCGTCATTCGCGGCGACGAGCGCATCGCCGCCGCGCCCGCGCCCGGCATCGCCCCGGCCGAGGCCGCGCGCCATATCCCCGGCATGAGCGCACCGGACGGCAACGGCAGCGCTCCCTGAGCACCCGCCCATTCCTGACGGGAGGCTTTCAGCCGCATTCAGCCATGTGACAGCCCCCATGCGCTATCAAGGCCTTCGAAATCGGCGCTAGGTCGCCGACGCGAGGACAAGATGCCCAGATTGCATTTCATCAAGGCCGGCCTGCTGACAGCTCTGCTCGCCGGCGCGGCCATGCCCGCACTGGCGCAACCGGGCGGCGACCGACAGGGCGCGCAGAACCAGCGCGGCGGCGAGAGCCGCGCAAGCCGCCCCGCTGCTCGCCCGGCCGACAGCGGCAATCGCGCCAGCGCGGCGCGACCAGCCCCGGCCCCGCGCATTGCCGACAGGGCCGCGCAGGCGCCCCGCGTCCAGCGCGACGCCACACCCCGGCCGGGCACACCCGCCGCGCGACCGCAGGCGCCCAATGCGGCGCAGGCCGCCCCACCGCGTCCCGGCACCCAGCCCCCCGCGCAGGCCACACCGCGTCCCGGCGCTCAACCGCCGGCGCAGGCCACGCCCCGTCCGGGTGCCCAGCGCCCCGGCCAGCCGGCACCGCCGCGCCCTGGCGCAACGCCCGGTCAGGGGGGACAGAACTGGCAGAACAACGGCCCACGCACCCGGCCGGACGGCGACCGCGCACGCCCCAATGACGGCCGGCCGAACAACGGCCCCAATGCGCGCGACCGGGATCGTGACCGTCCCAATGCGAACCCCCAATGGCGCGACCGTGACCGGCCCGGCGGCCCGAACTGGCGCGACAACGACCGCAATCGCCCCGGTTCCAATTGGCGCCCGCCCAACAACCGGCCGCCCACGACCACGCGCCCACCCAACCGGCCCCCGGTCGTCAACCGCTGGCAGGGCTATCATCCGTGGGCGAATACATGGCGCAACGACCGGCGCTACGACTGGCAATATTGGCGGCGCACCAATCGCGACGTCTTCCGCATGCCGCATTATTATGCGCCATACGGATGGAACCAAGGCTATTTCCGCTTCTCCATCGGCACCCATCTGAACGACCTGCTGTTCGGTGCCAGCTACTGGATCGACGATCCCTATCGCTACCGCCTGCCGCCTGCCTACGGCTATCTGCGCTGGGTGCGCTATTATGACGATGCCCTGCTGGTGGACATTCGCGACGGCTATGTGGTCGACATCGTCTACGACGTCTTCTGGTGAGTGAAGCGCCGTTTCCGGCCCACCGGACCGGCTGACGACGCGGGCGGGGCGAGGGGATGACCCCCTTGCCCCGCCTTTCGCGCAATGGCAGGACCGCGTCATGAGCGAGACGTGGCCCGACGACGCCGACCAGCCCTCCGCCGCCCGCGCACAGATTGGCGAGGCGGTGCGCAAGCGGCTGACGCGCAACCCCATGGTGAGCCGGATCGAGACGCCCAAGGCGGAGATGTTCCTGCGCCACGGCCTGCTCAGCCCGGCGGAATGCACGCAGATGATCCAGCTCGTCGACGCCGAGGCGCGCCCCTCGCGGCTCTTCTCGGGTTCGGCGAGCGCGGACTATCGCACCAGTTCGAGCTGCGACCTGCGCATCGACAATCCGCTGGTGCTCGCCGTCACCCGGCGCATCGACACGCTGATGGGCTTCGAGACCGGGAATGGCGAGCTGCTCCAGGGCCAGCGCTATGCGCCGGAGCAGGAATATAAGGTCCATTGCGACTATTTCCCCGCCAAAGCCAGCTACTGGCCGCAGATGCGCGCCTGCGGCGGCCAGCGCGTGTGGACCACGATGATCTATCTGTGCGACGTGGAGGAAGGCGGCGAGACCGAGTTTCCGCGCCTGGGCCTCAAGGTGCCGCCCCGCCGCGGCACGCTGCTCATCTGGAACAACATGCGCGCGGACGGCAGCCCCAATGGCGAAACGCTGCACGCCGCCCTGCCCGTGATACGCGGCACCAAATATGTGGTGACCAAATGGTATCGCGAGCGCCGCTGGATCTCCCGGCCGATCACCTGACCATCGCGCGCGCCGGGGCGCGGCCGCGACAATTTACGACACAGATGACCGGAGTCTGACGGCGTCATTCCCGCGCCGTTCAGCGCCGTCGCGCCAAAAGAAGCGTGTCGGGAACGCCGGCGCGATCCTCCGGGGCTTCCCTTCCCCACCGCGCCGCCGCGCTGCCCGGCCGAGAAGGAGAAACGACCATGAAGCCCCTCATCCTTGCCACGCTCGCCGCTGTCATCGCCCTGCCCCAGGCCGCCCTGGCGCAGCCCATCGGCCAGGGCCCAGCGCCTGTGCACGCAACGCAACACAAGCCGCTCGACACCAGAGCGAAGGCTCCCGCCGCCCAGCCCGCGTCCGCCCGAAAGGTCACGCCCAAGGCGCAGGTTCAGCCGAAGCGCCAGTCCCAGTCCCAGCCCAAGCCTCGCCCCTTGGCCAAGGCACAGCCCACGGTCCATCTGGCGGTCGGCACGCGCCTCGATTCGAAATTCATCGCGCAGCATGAAACCATCCGGCAACCCGCGCGTTATCGTCTCGCGCACACCGGAGCCAATACCCGCTGGCTGCGGGTGCGCAACGACGCGGTGATGGTAAATCTACAGACGGGCCGCGTACTGAATATCGCTTATAATCTCTTCCGCTGAGGTCCCCAAGGGCCGGTCCTCCCCCCGGGACCGGCCCCACTGACATCCGGCGCATTTTCAAGTCGGATGGCCGCAATCCCTTCGGATCATGCTCTGGCGCAGCGCGGGGGAAGCCTCCCTCAACCCTGTTTCGGGCCCCGCCCCGGCGCTCGTTCCCCCCTCAAAAATACTATTGCAATTCATTCTCATTAACATATTCTGGCCTCCAACAGGCATCCAGCGCCGGAGGAAGGCTCCATGACTCATAATTTCGCCGCGATGTTCGCGCACCGCGATTTGCGGGCCAGCCCGGTGATCGCAGTGCAGACGGTGATGGCCATGCGCATTGCCACGCTCTATGCGCGCGCCGGTCGCGATCCCCTGCCGGACATGGCGGTGCGCCTGCGCAGCATGCGCGCCGCGCAGGCGCTCCAGACGCTCATCGCATCGGTTGCGCGCATCTGGCCCGAGCCCTTTCAGGCGCGCCGGCCCTGCTGCATGGCCATGAGCCCGGACGAAGCGCTGATCGCGGACATGGCCGCGGCCGCGCTGCATGGCGACCGCGCCGCGGCCATCCACGCGACGCGGGATTTCCTGCCCAGCCTGTCACGCGACCGGCTGTTTCGCGGCATGATCGAGCTGGTGGATGCCATCCGCACCGCGCAGCCCGGCCCATGCGCCGCGCGCGCGGATATGGACGCGGCCGGCGGGAGTGCGGCCGAAGGGGCCGATCAGGCGGCGACCGACTCCAGGGCCTGAGCGATCAGCCGGCGGCTGTTCGCAATGCCGTAAAGCGCGATGAAGCTGCCCATGCGCGGCCCCTGCTCGGCGCCCAGCAGCGTCTCATAGAGCGCCTTGAACCAGTCGCGGAGCTGCTCGAACCCATAATGCGGGTCCTTGCCGATCTCATAGACGATGTTCTGGATCTCCTCGGCCGAGGCATCCTCCGGCAGCGCGCCGAGCTGCGCATCCAGCTCGCGCAGCGCCATCGCCTCATGGGGCTCGGGCGCGCGCCGCTTGAGGCTGGGCGCGATGAAATCCCGATTGACGGCCAGCGCATTACGCACGAGGCCCGCGAGGCGCGGATAGGTCTCCGCCGAGGCATCCGGCGCATAATTGCGCAGATAGGCCCAGACCTGCGACTCGGCGGCATCCGCCCCCATCACGCCGACCAGATTGAGCAGCAGGCCGAAAGTCACCGGCAGCCCGTCCGGCGGCACCGCCCCGCCATGGACATGGTGCACGGGGTTGCCAAGCCGCTTGGCGACCGGCTGGTCCGCATAAGCGGCGCGGAACTGCTCATAATCGTCTACCGCGCGCGGGATGACGCCGATGTGCAGCGACTTGGCCGCCTTGGGCTCGCGATAGATGTAGAAGGCGAGGCTCTCCTCCGAGCCGTAGGTCAGCCATTGCTCGATGGAGAGGCCGTTGCCCTTGGACTTGGAGATTTTCTCGCCCTTCTCGTCCAGGAACATCTCGTAGTTGAAGCCCTCGGGCGGGCGCCCGCCAAGCGCGCGGGCAATCTTGGACGACTGGATCACACTGTCGATCAGGTCCTTGCCCGCCATCTCATAGTCGACGCCCAGCGCGACCCAGCGCATCGCCCAATCCACTTTCCATTGCAGCTTGGCGCCGCCGGAGAGGATGGACTGCTCGACCGTCTCGCCCTCGTCGACAAAGCGCACCAGCCCCTGCTCGGCGTCCACCACCTCGATGGGGACTTGCAGCACGATGCCGCTCTTCGGGCTCACCGGCAGCACCGGCGAATAGGTCGCCTGCCGCTCCGCGCGCAGCGTGGGCAGCATGATGTCCATGATCGCCTGATAAGCGCGCAGCACGCCCCTGAGCGCCTCGTCGAACGCGCCGGAGCGGTACATGTCCGTGGAGGAAACGAACTCATAATCGAAGCCGTAGCGATCCAGGAAGGCGCGCAGCATCGCGTTGTTGTGATGCGCGAAGCTCTCATATTTGCCGAAGGGATCGGGCACCTGCGTCAGCGGCTTGCCCAGATGCTCCGCCAGCATCGCCTGATTGGGCACATTGTCCGGCACCTTGCGCAGCCCGTCCATATCGTCGCTGAAGGCAATGAGGCGCGTGGGGCCGCCCGTGATTTCCTCATAGGCATGGCGGACCATGGTGGTGCGCTGCACTTCGTTGAACGTGCCGATATGCGGCAGGCCCGATGGGCCATAGCCCGTCTCGAACAGCATCGGCGCGACTTGCCCGTCCTTGGCCGGCTTGCCCTGCGGATAGCGTTTCAGCAGCTTGCGGGCTTCCTCATAGGGCCAGGCCTTGGAAACACGCGCGGCGTCGCGCAACTCTGCATCGGGAATAAGCGGCTGGGTCATGGCCGAGCCCTCTAGAGCATTTTGGCGAAAAGTGGGAACCGCTTTTGCGGCGCAACCGCGTGCCCGGCGCCACCGGCCGACCCGCTTCGCATGGTTTCCCGAAATTTTACCAATTCATGGCAGAGAGGACGCCACTGGCGCGCCCGTGGTGCGCCGCGCAAGATCGAGGGGTGTGATGATCCAGGCGCAACGACACAGCAGGCGCATCGCGGTGGATATTCCCATCACCGTCTCCACGGTGCTGGAAACGGCCGAGGGAGCGATCACCGACCTCACCGAGCGGGGCGCGCGCATCCACGGCGTCGCCCTCCCACAGGGCACGCGGCTGCGCATCGACTATCGCGGCCAGGCCGTGTTCGCGCAGTGCCGCTGGGCCGAGGTGGACCGCATGGGCGTGCAGTTCCTCTTTCCGCTGGCCGACGGGCCGCTGCACGAACGGCTGCTGATGGCACAGGCCGCCCAGCCCATTGACGACATGCCGGCCGGCTTGCCCTTCGGCCAGACGCGGCCGGAACCGCGCCTCTTCGGCCGGGCCATGGCGAGCGGGACCTTCGGCCGACGCGGCTGAGAAACACCGGCGGGGAAACCGTCCTTTCGCGTTCACGCCCCGTTCCCGTCCCGCGCAAAGCGGGCTAAGGGGAGGCTGTGACCGCCGCCGTCCCGCCTTCCACGCTGCCCCCCGCTCTGCATGCGACTCACGCCGGCGTCTGGCTCGCGCGCGGGGACGGCAGCCTGGCCACGCTCAGTCGGGGCGAGGCCATGGCGCTGGCCGCCAGCACGCCGCTGCTGCTGGTCAATGCGCCGCTGATCGGCGCGCGGCTGGGCAATCCCGATCTGCATGGGCTGGATCTGCTGGAGCTGTTCGCCTTCCTCTTCCCCGCGCAATTCGCGGTGCCGACCGTGGCCGGCCTCGCGCGCGCCATGGGCCTGCCGTCGCCCGAGACGGACGCGGACGCCACCCATGCCATCGCCTCCATTGCCGCAGAGATGCTGGGCTGGTGCGACCGCGCCGACTGGGCCGAGCGCGAGGGCGCCTGGACGGCGCTGCGCCAGCTCGAACGGCTGCGCTGGAGCTGGACGCCGCTGCTGGACAGGCGGATCGCGCAGCCCCGCACGGCCGAGCGCTGGCTGTTCACGCGCCTGCCGCAATGGGAAGAAGAGCCGCCCCGCCCGCAGCCGCGCACCGTGGCGCTTCCCGACGAAGCGGTGCTGCACCGGCTGGCGGAGCTGACCGGCGCGGGGGCGGAGCAGCGCCTGGGCCAGCGCGATTTCGCACGCGCCGCCGCGCAATGCTTCGGCCCGCGCACGCCCAGCCGCGAGCCCAACATGGTGCTGGCCGAGGCCGGCACCGGCATCGGCAAGACGCTGGGCTATCTCGCGCCCGCCACGCTCTGGGCCGAGGAAGCGGGCGGCACTGTCTGGGTCTCCACCTACACCAAGGCGCTGCAACGCCAGCTCGACCGCGAGGCGCGGCGGCATTATCCCAGCGACAGCGCCTTTCGCCGCCATGTCGTCATCCGCAAGGGGCGGGAGAATTATCTCTGCCTGCTCAATCTGGAGGACGCGCTGCAAGGCGGATTCGCGGGCCGCGCCGCCGTGCTGGCACAGTTCGTGGCGCGCTGGGCGGCCTATTCGCGCGACGGCGACATGGTGGGCGGCGATCTGCCCGGCTGGCTGCCCGCGCTCTTCCGCCGCGCCGGCGCGGCAGCGCTCACCGACCGGCGCGGCGAGTGCATCTATGCCGGCTGCCCGCATTTCCGCACCTGCTTCATCGAGCGCGCCACCCATGCGAGCCAGCAGGCCGATCTCGTCATCGCCAATCATGCGCTGGTGATGATCTCGGCGGCGCGCGGACGCGAGGGCAACGGCACGCTCTCGCGGCTGGTGTTCGACGAGGGGCACCATCTCTTCGACGCCGCCGACGCCACCTTCGGCGCGGCGCTGACCGGGCGCGAGGCCATAGAGCTGCGGCGCTGGGTGATCGGGCCGGAAAGCCGCACGCGCCGGGGTCGGCGGCGGGGCCTGTCCGCGCGGCTCATGGACGTGGCGAGCTATGATGCCGAGGGTGCCGAGGCCATCGAGGCGGCCAATGAAGCGGCGCGGGCGCTGCCGGCGGACGATTGGCTCAAGCGCGTGGTCGACCGCGCGCCGGAGGGCGCGGTGGAAGCGCTGCTCTCGGCGGTGCGCGACACCGTCTATGCGCGCGCGGAGCGGGACGGGAAGGAGAACGACCCCGGCTATGGGCTGGAGATCGACCTTGCCGAAGTGGACGGCCCCCTGATCGACGCGGCGAGCGCGGCGGCGGCGGCGCTGGAAGCCCTGCTCGCGCCGCTGCAACGGCTCTCCCGGCGCCTCGTCGCCGTGCTGGAGCTGGCGCCGGACTGGCTCGATGGCCCGGCGCGCGCACGCATCGACGGCGCCATGGCCGCGCTGGGCTGGCGCTGCGACCTGCTGATGAGCTGGATCGCCCTGCTGCTGCGCATGGGCGGGCCGGCCGACCCGGATTTCGTGGACTGGCTGGCGGTCGAGCGCGTCGAGGGGCGCGAATATGACATGGGGCTGCACCGCCACTGGCTCGACCCCACGCGGCCGCTCGCCGAAACCGTGCTCAAGCCCGCCCATGGCGTGCTCGTCACCTCCGCGACCCTGCGCGCGGGCGGCGACTGGGAGAGCGCACGCGGCCGCACCGGCGCGGCGCATATGGAAAGCGCGCCCCAGCTCTTCGACGTGGCGAGCCCCTTCGATTATGCGCGGCAGGCCGAAGTGCTCATCGTCACCGACATCAAGCGCGGCGACCTGCCGGCGCTCGCCGGGGCCTATGCGCGGCTGATCGAGGCGGCCGGCGGCGGCACGCTGGGGTTGTTCACGGCCATCCGCCGGCTGCGCTCCGTCCATGCGCGGATCGCCGACCGGCTCGCGCAGATCGGCCTGCCGCTCTATGCCCAGCATGTCGACCCGCTCGACCCCGCCACGCTCATCGACATGTTCCGCGACGATCCGCGCGCCTCGCTGCTGGGCACGGACGCGCTGCGCGACGGCATCGACGTGCCGGGCGAGTCGCTGCGGCTGGTGGTGATGGAGGGCGTGCCCTGGTCCAAGCCCAGCGTGCTGCACGCGGCGCGGCGGCAGGCGAGCGGCGCGCCCACGGCCTTTGACGACCGCCATGTCCGCGCCCGGCTGGCGCAGGCGTTCGGCCGGCTCATCCGCCGGGTCGACGATGCCGGGCAGTTCGTTATCCTGTCCGCCGCCATGCCCAGCCGGTTGCTGAGTGCCTTCCCGGCCGATGTGCCGATCCTGCGCATGCCACTCGACGAGGCCATTGCCCGCGTGCGCGCCCGTCTCGGTTCCGCAACGCAAGCCGCCCATCAAGACCCCGTCCGGCGCGATTCGAATCGGACTGACCCGCGATGATCCGCGTCGTGCGTGATTTCCACCGTCAGGTGATTCCACCTGCGTCGAAATCGCTCTAGGGTCCCACGCACAGGTCCTGCCCGAGAGTCGACGAAGAGAGATGAAGACCGTCACCCTGCTGCGCCACGCCAAGTCCGACTGGGGCGACACCGCGCTGCGCGATTTCGACCGGCCGCTCAATGGCCGGGGCGAGCGGGCGGCGGCACTGATGGGCCATTGGGCGCGGCGGGAGCAACTGCGCTTCGACCATGTGCTGGCCTCGCCGGCCGCGCGCGTGCGGGCCACGCTGGAGCGCTTTGCCGAGAGCCACGGCGCCTGCCCGGAGCCGGCCTGGGACCAGCGCATCTATCTCGCCTCCGCCGCCACGCTGGCCGATGTCGTCGCCGAGACGGACGATGCGCGCGCGAGCCTGCTGCTGGCCGGCCATAATCCGGGGCTGGAGGAGTTCATCCTCGCCCATGTGCCGGATGGCGGGGGCGATACGCGGCTGCGCGACGATGTGGCCGAGAAATTCCCGACTGCGGCGATTGCCGTGCTCGATTTCAACGTGGCGCATTGGCGCGCGCTGGCAAATGGGCTGGCGGGCGAGGCCCGTCTGCGCCGTTTCGTGCGCCCGCGCGATCTCGACCCGGCATTGGGACCGGAGCGGCGCTGAACCCTACGGCGCGGCGCCGCCGGCTATTCGGCGTCGATCGCTTCCCGCAGATTTTCGCGAATGACGGTGAGTCGCGCGATCAGCAGCGCGATGTCCGAGGAATCGAACGGACTGCGCGGGCGGGGTGCGGGCCGCGCATCGTCCAGCGCCAACTCGGCCTGGGGGGCGCGCGCCGGCTGGGCGGATTCAGAGGACGGCGCGGCGACAGCCGCTTCCGCCTGATCCGCCGCTTCGGCATCGCCTTTCCCTTCCAGCACGCGCTGGGCACCGCGCACCGTGAACCCCTGCTCGTTCAGCAACTGGTGGATTCGGCGCGCGACATCGACGTCCGCCGGGCGATAATAACGCCGGTTGCCGGAGCGTTGCAGCGGCTTGAGCTGCGGAAAGCGTGATTCCCAGTAGCGGAGGATATGCTGGGCGACCCCAAGCTCCTGCGCCAGCTCGCCAATGGTCAGAAACGCGCCTTCAGCCTTGTCCATGGCTCATAGTGCACCGATCCGCTCGCGCGGGTCAACCGGCGCCCTCAGACTCCCGCGACGCGATCGCGCAGGGACTGGCTGGGCCGGAAGGTCAATACGCGGCGTGGCGTGATCGGCACTTCCACGCCGGTCTTGGGATTGCGGCCGACGCGCTCGTTTTTGTCGCGCAGGACGAATGTGCCGAAACCGGAAATCTTCACATTCTCTCCCGTCTCCAGCGCCTCGGTCACCAGATCGAGCACCTGCTCGACAAGTTCGGCCGATTCGGCTCGCGAGAGACCGATCTGCTTGTTCAGAAGTTCCGCGATATCCGCGCGGGTCAAGGTGTCATCGGAGCTCATAATCACCCCCTGGGACGATTGTCCGGCCTGCCATGGCCATCCGTTAAGCCTTGTGTTTGCTGTAGGAATCCCGACTTGGCAATATCGGCTGCCACCGTTTCGGCTCGGCTCGCCGTTTAAATGCCATAAAAGTGAGTGCGTTCACCCCTTCGCGCTCAATAGCGCAGCACGCAGGCGCCCCAGGTGAAGCCGCCGCCCATCGCCTCCAGCACGAGCAGATCGCCCCGCTTGATCCGCCCGTCGCGCACCGCCACGTCGAGCGCGAGCGGCACCGAGGCGGCCGATGTGTTGGCATGGCGATCCACCGTCACCACCACGCGCTCCGGGGGAAGGCCGAGCTTGCGCGCCGTCGCATCCAGAATGCGGGCATTGGCCTGATGCGGCACCACCCAGTCGACATCGCCGGGTTCGAGGCCCGCATCGGCCAGCACTTCGGTCATCACCGCCGCCAGATTGACCACCGCATGGCGGAACACGTCCTGCCCCTTCATGCGCAGCTTGCCGACCGTGCCGGTGGTGGAAGGGCCGCCATCCACGTTGAGCAGGCTGTTGTAGCGCCCATCGGCATGGAGGCGGCTGGCGAGGATGCCCGGCCCGCCCTGCGCCGCGCTCTCCTGCGCTTGCAGAACGACCGCGCCGGCACCGTCGCCGAAGAGCACGCACGTCCCGCGGTCCTCCCAGTCGAGGATGCGGCTCATCGTCTCGGCGCCGATGACGAGCGCCGTGCGCGCCGCGCCGCCGCGCAGCATGTTGTCCGCCACGGTGATGGCATAGAGGAAGCCCGAACAGACCGCCGCCACGTCGAAGGCGATGCAGCCATGGGCGCCGAGCGCCGCCTGCACCAGCGTGGCCGTGGCGGGAAACGTCTGGTCCGGCGTGGCGGTGGCGAGAATGATGAGATCCACCTCGTCCGCCGCGATGCCCGCCGCCTCCAGCGCGGCGCGCCCTGCCTGCGTGGCGAGCGTCGAGGTCGTCTCGCCCTCGCTGGCGACATGGCGGTTACGGATGCCGGTGCGCGCGACGATCCATTCATCGCTGGTGTCGACCATGGTCGCCAGCTCCGCATTGCTCATGCAGCGTTGCGGCAGCGCGGAGCCGGTGCCCAGAATCACGGAGCGAAGCGTCGTCATTTGGTGGCCAGTTCCTCGCGTCCGACGGAGCCCATGCGGGCCAGGTCCTCCGCAATGCGCGCGGACAGATCGTCCTCCACCAGCCGCGCGGCGACGTGGATGGCGTTGGCGATGCCCTTCTCGTTCGCGCTGCCGTGGCTTTTCACGACGATGCCGTTGAGGCCGAGGAAGACCGCGCCATTGTGATTATTGGGATCGAGCCGGTGCCGCAGCAGGTGCATGGCCGGCCTGGAAATGAGGAAGCCCAGCTTGGAGCGGATCGAGCTGGTGAAGGCGCGGCGCAGCACGTCGGCCACGAAGCGCGCCGTGCCCTCCGCCGTCTTGAGCGCGACATTGCCGGCAAAGCCTTCCGCCACGATCACGTCCGCCTCGCCCGAGCCGATCTTGTCGCCCTCGATGAAGCCGTCGAAGCGCAGCGGCAGCGCGCCGGCCTCGCGCAGCATGGCGGCGGCCTCGCGAATCTCGTCCGTGCCCTTCAGGTCCTCGGTGCCGATGTTGAGCAGGCACACGCGCGGCGTCGCGAGATCCAGCACGGTGCGGGCATAAGCCGCGCCCATGATGGCGAATTCGACGAGGTTGCGGGGATCGCATTCGGTGTTGGCGCCCAGGTCCAGCATCACCACGTCATTGTCGCCGAGCGTGGGCAGCATGGCGGCGAGCGCGGGCCGGTCGATGCCCGGCAGCGTGCGCAGCGCCAGCTTGGCCATGGCCATGAGTGCGCCGGTATTGCCGGCCGAGACGGCGGCGCCGGCAGTGCCCTCCTTCACGGCCTGGATGGCAAGGCCCATGGAGCTGTTGCGCGAATGGCGGATGGCCTGGCTGGGCTTATCCGTCGCGGCGACGACACGGTCGGTATGGAAAATCTCGGCCACGGCCGAGAGATTGGGATGCTTCTTGAGCGCGGCGCGAATCTGCGCCTCGTCCCCATAGAGGGCGTAGCGCAGCGCCGGGTGGCGCCGGCGCGCGAGAGCAACGCCCGCGACGGTGACGCGGACACCCTCGTCGCCGCCCATCGCATCGATCGCGATCCGCGGCGCCGTCACTCCATTATCCCCCTTGTCGGGTCTCAGGCGCCGACGGCGACGACTTCGCGTCCGTTATAGTGGCCGCAAGACGGGCACAGATTGTGGGGGCGCTTCAGCTCGCCACAGTTCGAGCATTCCTGGAATGACTCGACCGTCAGCTTGTCATGGCTACGGCGCATGCCGCGCTTGGACGGCGAGGTTTTTCTCTTGGGGACAGCCATGCGGGCACCTGTTCCAAATCGTCTAAAAGGTCAAAACTTGTCGCTTGCCTCAGCCACTGATCCGGCTGCCTACGGCCACATAAGGGGCCGCAGCCAGTGCGGTCGGGCGTGTGCGAGAGGTTGCGCCTATAGCGCGTTTTCCCGCCTGCGCAACTGATTCATTGCGGGAAAGAGGCCAATTTCCCGGACCCGATGCGGAAAAGAGCCTCCTAACCGCCCTGTAGGCCGGTGACGCCATCCCCCACGAAGGGATTGGACGCACGCTCATGCGCGAAGCTGCTGGGCTGGCCGTGGCCGGGCACGAACACCGTCTCGCCGCCTAGCGGCCAGAGCTTGCGCGTAATCGAGGCAATGAGGTCCTCATGATTGCCACGCGGAAAATCGGTGCGGCCGATGGACCCCTGGAACAGCACGTCGCCCACCAGCGCGAGCTTTGAGGGCGGGTGGTGGAAGACGACATGGCCGGGCGTGTGGCCGGGGCAATGGATCACGTCCAGCACCAGATCGCCCACCGTGACGGTATCGCCATCGGCCAGCCAGCGATCGGGCTCGAAGCGGGTCGCGGCCAGACCCCATTTGCGCGCATCGTCCTCCAGCCGGTCCAGCCAGAAGCGGTCCGCCTCATGCGGGCCCTCGATGGGCAAGGCCAGTGCCTGCGCCAGCACGCCGGCCTCGCCGCAATGATCGACATGGCCGTGCGTGACGAGCAGTTTCTCCAGTGTGACGCCATGCTGGGCGACGGCACTCCTGAGCCGGGGCAGGTCGCCGCCCGGATCGACGAGCGCGCCGCGCATGGTGCGCGTGCACCAGATGAGCGTGCAGTTCTGCTGGAAGGCCGTCACCGGAATCATGGCGGCGCGCATCGGGGGATTGTCGGGGGGTGGAGAGGCGGTCATGGCTGCGATGTGGCAGGCCGGGCGGCCCGGTTCAAGCGGCGCAGGCCAGCAGCGCCTCGACCCAGGCGGGCACGAGCGCGCTCGCCGGCCCGTGGCGGCATTCGTCGAACCAGCCGCTGCCCTCGGAGGGTTCGAGATTGAGTTCGAGCGTGCGCGCACCCATGGCCCGCGCCATGCGCACGAAGCCCGCCGCCGGATAGACCGCGCCCGACGTACCGATGGAAACGAACAGATCGGCGCGGGAGAGCGCCGCCTCGATCCGCGCCATCTCATAAGGAATCTCGCCGAAGAAGACGATGTCCGGCCGCAGCGCGGGCGCCGCGCAGGACGGGCAGGCGGCACCGGGCGGCATCGACCCCTCCCATGGCGCCTGCGCGCCACAGCGCCCGCACAGCGCCGACATGAGCTGGCCGTGCATATGGAGCATGCGGCGGGCGCCGGCGCGCTCGTGGAGATCGTCGACATTCTGGGTGACGATCAGAAATTCGCCCGGCCAGGCCGTATCGAGACGGGCCAGCGCCTCATGCGCGGCATTGGGCCGCACCTCTTCGAGCGCGGCGCGGCGCGCGTCATAGAAGCGGTGTACCAGCGCCGGATCGCGCGCGAGCGCCTGGGGCGTGCAGATATCCTCGACGCGATGGCTGGCCCATAGGCCGTCAGAGGCGCGAAATGTCTCCAGGCCGCTTTCGGCGGAGATGCCGGCGCCGGTGAGGATCACGATATTGCGGATGTGCGTCATGCGCGGGATCAAATCCCAGCGCGAGGATGGGCGCAAGCCCGAAGGGCGGGAGAGCCTCCTCCCACGCCACACCGTCCAGGCCGAGCCTGTCGCAGGGCGCCCCCTTCCATTTTCAAGAAGGAAGGCCCTTCGACAGGCTCAGGGCGAACGGTATTGATTGAGCCTGCCCGCCCTTAATTCACATGCACAGTGCCCAGCGAACCCAGCACGCCGAAGACCTGGAGCAGCCAGAGGACCACGAGGATCACCACCACGGCATTGAGGATGCTGCGGATCTTCCCGTCCATGGGGATATAGTTGTTCACCAGCCACAGCAGCACGCCGACGACGATGAGGACGATGATGATTGTCAGAAGAGGCATTGTTTTGACCTTTCCATTCTCGCCGGACTCGCGGGCGTGGGCGGCGGGTTACGCGATCGCGCCCCGGCGCCGGCCACCCGCCGTGGAGCGGGCGTGCCAGTGCGGGGGCGCAAGGCCCGCTCAGTAATTGGAGGGGGGGTCGCTGGCGGGGAAGGACTGATCCGAGGATTCGTCCGTCTGGTCCCAGTCCTGCGCGTCGCCGTCCCGCATATGATGGGGCCCGGCATCGCGGACGTGCGTGAAGGAGCCCGCCGCGCCGCCCATGCCGGCAAAGGCGGCGGCCGGGTCCTCGCGCGCATCCTCGCGCTGGCGGTGCCGCACCCAGTAGAAGATAGCGGCGCTGCCGAGCGCGCTCAGCAAGAGACTTTTGGTGGGTAAAGCCATGTTCATGGACCGCTCCTAGCTATTTGCTTCGATGTTGATGGGAGGCGCCAGGGGATTGCGCTGATCGCCCTCAAGCCCGTCGGGCGCGCGCGTCTTCGCCGCGTCCGGCGCGGGAGCGTCCGAGGGCGACGCTTTGCCGGCGGCCGGTTTGCCGTCGCCTCGCTGGCGCCCCTTTCGTCCCGTGGCCTTGCTCATGATGCACTCCTCTGTGGGAAAACGGTGCGGACGGGTTTTGTATCCCGGATCGACGCGCGAATCCGGCGAGAAGCGGCGCGGTGTGCCGGTGCCGGTAACGGGCGCAAAAAATATAGCGAACGCAGGGGCGATGACGCCGGGAACCATTTGACAGGACGTGCTATTTCCTCGGCGAAGCGCAAATTCGCCGGAACCGCCGGCGCACCTTGCGATGCGGCAATTCATGGCCGAAGGGACGGGATGGTTGCTGAAAAGACGAAGAAAAGCGGATACCATCCGTTGATCTTTTCTCGACATGAGAAATAATCATTGCTCGCCCGTAGAATCAATAGGCGCGGACTGGTCGTCGGGAACCCGCAACAACAACAGAAGGAGAAGGAGCCATTATGCCGATTCTGCGCCGCCCCTCATTGGAGAGCCTGAAAATCGGCCCGCGCCGCCCTTATCTTTGCGAACCATCTTCCCCGCGGGAATGACTCAACGCCTTTTCGCCACGGCTGGCCTCAACCGCTGCTGATATGTGCTCTTTTACATTCGTGAGGGCGCGGCGCGCGTGTACAATGGGCGTTCTCGGGATTCACGGGAGGCGACCATGCCACCCCCTCGCGCAAGAGGCGCAATGACACAGGTACAGCGACCGGACAGCCGCGGCATATCAGCCACTGGCCCCATAAGGGACCAAATCGCAGATCCGCAAAATCTCCTCTTTCGCTATACCGATGCGCTTTATCGGGCCGACTCACTGAACGACATCCTCGAAGCCGCGCTGGACGCGATCTGCGAAGGGCTGGGCTGCACTCGCGCTGCCATCTTGCTGAGCGACGCCAGCGGCGTGATGCGCTTCACGGCCTGGCGCGGCCTCTCGGCGGGCTATCGCGCCGCGGTGGACGGCCATTCGCCCTGGCCGCGCGATGCCCGCAATCCGCCGCTCATCTGCATCGAGGACATTGCCCATTCTGCGGAATCGGACGCGATCAAGGCGACCGTGGCGGGCGAAGGCATTTGCGGGCTGGCGTTCATCCCCCTCACTGCCCACGACCGGCTGACCGGCAAGTTCGTGGCTTATTATGACGTCGCGCGCCTCTTCACCGACCGCGAGCGCGAGCTGGCCCTCATCATCGCCCGTCAGCTCGGCTTCGCACTGGAATGCGAGACGGGCGAGAGCAATGCCCGGCGGCTGGCGGCCATTGTCGATTCCTCGCAGGACCCGATCATCTCCAAGGCGCTGGACGGCACCATCACGAGCTGGAACCATGCCGCCGAACGGCTGCTCGGTTACAGGGCGGAAGAGGTCATCGGCCTCTCCGGCGCGATTCTCTATCCGCCCGACCGCGTCGACATCGAGCCCGAGCTGCTCGCGCGCGTGGCCACGGGCGAGTATGTGGAAGCCTATGAGACCGTGCGCCAGTGCAAGGACGGGCGGCTGGTGGACGTGTCGCTCACGCTCTCGCCGCTCAAGGACAGCAGGGGCCATGTGATCGGCGCCTCCAAGATCATGCGCGACGAAACGGGGCGGCGCCGCGCGGAGGAACAGCAGGCGCTACTGCTGCGCGAAATGGACCATCGGGTGAAAAACCTCTTCGCCCTCGCCGCCAGCCTGGTGCAGCTCAGCGCCCGGAGCGCGCAGACGCCCGGCGAACTGGCGCAATCGGTCGTCAACCGGCTGACGGCGCTCTCGCGCGCGCATTCGCTCACCATGACGGCCGGCTCGGCATTGGCGGCCGACCAGGAGCCGGCGCGGGCGCTCGGCATGCTGGTCGCCGCGATCCTCCAGCCCTTCGTCCTCACGGAAGACGGCGCGCAGGGACGCATTCACATGGAGGGTGACGACATCGAGCTGCGGGAGGAGCAGGTGACACCGCTGGCGCTGCTGCTCTATGAGCTGGCGACCAACGCCGTCAAATATGGCAGCCTCTCCATGCCGGCGGGCCGGGTGAACCTGCGCTTCCGCCACACCGACCGTGGCCTTGTGATCGACTGGAAGGAGATGGGCGGCCCCGCCCTCCCCGTCGCGCAGGCCGGCGAGGGGTTCGGCGGCAGGCTGATCGCCGCGACCGCCGCGCAGCTCGGCCATATCCAGCATCATTGGGACAGCGATGGGTTGCGCGTGGAAATCCTCGTTGAGGCGCGGGACAATCCCGCTTGAGGGGCAGTCGCCCACGTCCGTCATGCCGGCCGGCGATGGATCCGCATCGTGAATCGCGAAGTCCGATCGTGCGCGCCCGACATCGCTTCCCCGCCTTGATCTTGCCGTCAGCCTGAAGCGGACCTGCGAATTTCACGCGGATGCCCGGCGAAGGCCGCTTTCCGTCCCTGGACTTCATGGGCTTTACTATTTCTTTACCGTCAAAAATGTCGCGTTGCGGGAACCATCGACGCCGTGCGCGAGTTGCATGCGCGACCGATCTCAGCGAACCGCGTCCATTGCGTGCGACGGTTGGCAGGCGCCCAGTGTGCTGGCTGAGGGTCCTGAACTGTTAAAGTAGAAGGGGTTTCCGATGAAGAAAATCACCTTGGCACTTGCGCTTGCATCGACCGCGCTGGCAGCGCCGGCGCTCGCGCGCGATGGAGCCTGGTATCTGGGAGCCGAGGGCGGCGTGTGGCTGCCCGAGGAATCCACCGCCACGATCGCGCCGGGCGTGGACGCCCAAACCAAGAAGAAGGCCGGCTATGATGCCGACGTTCATTTTGGATATGATTTCGGCAGCTTCCGCCTTGAGGCCGAGTATTCGCACAAGAAGGCGAACAACAAGACCACCGTCTATTCCGACGGCTTCGTGCCGGATGAAGATGGCGGTATGGTGCGTACCGACAGCGGCATGCTGAACGCCTATATCGATTTCGGCCCCGATGACGGCCTCCAGGGCTTCATCGGCGGCGGCGTGGGCTATGGCTATGCCCGCGTCTCCTTCCCCGGCGCGCGCGACGGGGATGGCGGCTTCGCCTGGCAGGCGATGGCGGGCCTGCGCCTGCCCGTCACCGACAGCATCGATCTGACCGCCAAGTACCGCTATTACCGGCAGGATCATATCGACATCATCGCCGACAACGGCACGCCGGGGCGCGTCAACGTGAAGAGTCACAGCGCCCTGCTGGGTGTGGCGTTCAACTTCGGTGGCGCGAGCGAACCGCCGCCACCTCCCCCGCCGCCGCCACCGCCTCCCCCGCCGCCTCCTCCGCCGCCGCCTCCCCCGCCACCACCTCCGCCGCCTCCGCCGGTCGCGCAATGTGCACCGGGCCCCTATGTGGTGTTCTTCGAGTGGGATCGGGCTGACGTCACGGCCGATGCCGCCGCCATCCTGGACAATGCGGTCTCCGCTTATGCCAATTGCGGCAGCGCCAATGTGATGATCGCGGGCTATACCGATACGTCGGGTACGCCGCGGTACAATCTCGGCCTCTCCAACCGCCGTGCCGATGCGGTCAAGACCTACATGACCTCGAAGGGCATCGCGGCCGGGTCGATCGAGACCAAGGGCTATGGTGAGACCAACCTGCGGGTCGAGACCGCCGACGGCGTGCGCGAGTTGCAGAACCGTCGCGTCGAAGTGACATACGGGCCGGGCGCCGGTCAGTAGGATCAGTCGGGAAGCGGCGCCCCCAAAGGCGCCGCCTTTCCGCGAAGAAGGGGCCGGCGCCCCCCCTGCCGGCCCCTTCTTTCATGCCCGGCACTGTGCACGTCAACACACCAGACAAAAGGCGGCTCTCGGGCCGCCTTTTTCGTGATCGGGAGGGATGGAAAGGGAGGGCGGCTTCAGGTGGCCGGCGCGGGTTCGGCGGCGGGCACGTCGCCTTCCGCCAGCGCGCGCATGAAGCGGTTGAGCCACCAGGTGACATCTTCCCGCTCGATGGTGTCCATGAGGGCGCGCCAGCGGGTGATGCGCTCCTCGCGAGGCATGACGAGGGCGCGATGAATGGCGTCGGCAAGCTCCTCCGCGCTGAACGGATTGACGAGCAGCGCCTGCGTCAGCCGCTCGGCCGCGCCGGTGAAGGAGGAGAGCACGAGCACGCCCGGATCGTCCGGGTCCTGCGCGGCCACATATTCCTTGGCGACGAGGTTCATGCCGTCGCGCAGCGGCGTCACCAGCGCGATGCGCGCGGCGCGGTACATGCCAGCGAGCGCGGCGCGGTCATAGCCGCGGTTCACATAGCGCACCGGCACCCACAGCGCCGTGGCGAACTCGCCGTTGATATGGCCGGAGATCTCGTCCAGCGCCTTGCGAATATCCTGATAATGCTCGACATCCTCGCGCGAAGGCGGCGCGATCTGGAGCAGCGCGACCTTGTCGTGAAATTCCTCATGCTCGGCCAGGAAGCGCTGATAGCCCAGGAACCGCTCCTGCAACCCCTTGGAATAATCGAGCCGGTCCACGCCGATCATCAGCACGCGGTCGTTGAGACTGGTGAGCAGGGCGTCATGCGCCTCGCGCGCCTCCTCGCTGCGCGCCTTTTCCAGGAAATCGGCGGTGTCGATGCCGATGGGACAGGCGATGCAGTGCAGCGTCCGGTCGCCGATGACGATCGTGCCGTCGTCGGAAACCTCCGCCTCCTCGAACTGCTCGCGCACATAATAGAGGAAGGACTGGAGCCAGGCCTGGCTCTGGAAGCCGATCACATCATAAGCGAACATGCGCTCCACCAGCGCGCGATGGCCCGGCAGCGAGACCAGCAGCCGCGTGGCCGGCCAGGGCGTGTGGAGGAAGAAGCCGATGCGGTTCTTCACGCCGCTCGCCCGCAGCTCCGAGCCCAGCGGTATCAGATGATAATCATGGACCCAGATGAGATCGTCCGGGTCGACAAGCGGCAGCATCGTCTCGGCGAACCGGGCGTTCACACGGGCATAGCCGCCCTCGAACTGGCGCTCGAACTCGGCGATATCGGTGCGGTCGTGAAAGAGCGGCCACAGCGTGCGGTTGGCGAAGCCGTTATAATATTCCTGGGTGTCCTGCTCCTCCAGGTCGATGGTGACGGTGGAGACGCCAGCCTCCCGGCTGAAGTTGAGATGGCCGGTGAACGTGTCCGTCACATTGCCGGACCAGCCGAACCAGATGCCGCCGCTCTCGCGCAGCGCCACGGCCAGCGCGACCGCGAGGCCGCCCTGATTGCCCTTGCCCTCGCCGCTGGGCGCGCTCACTCGGTTCGAGACGACGATCAGGCGAGAGGTCATCGGACGGCACTCCAGGGTTTGCTGAGCTTGACGGCACAGCTGATGAGGCCGACCAATGAATATGTCTGCGGATAGTTCCCCCACAATTCGCCGGTCTCGGGGTCGATGTCCTCGGAGAGCAGGCCGGCGGCGGTGCGGCGGCTCAGCATCTCCTCGAAGAGAATGCGCGCCTCGTCGGTGCGGCCTGTCGCGTGCAGCGCTTCGATGAGCCAGAAAGTGCAGACGTTGAAGGCCGAGCGCGGCAGGCCGAAATCGTCCTCCGTCGCATAGCGCAGCATGTGCGAGCCACGCCGCAGGCCGGCTTCCACCGCGTTGAGCGTGCCGACGAACCGGGGATCGTCGGGCGTGAAGAAGCGCAGGTCCAGAAGCTGGACGAGGCTGGCGTCCAGATTGTCGCCGCCCAGCGTCGCGGACATGTGCCCGCCTTTCTCGTGCCAGGCCCGCGTTTCGATCAGCGTCCGAATGCTGTCCGCCCGCTCCTGCCAGAAGGCGGCGCGGTCGACGAGGCCGAGCGCGGTGGCGCAATTGGCCAGGCGATCGCATGCCGCCCAGCACATGGCGGTGGAATAAGTGTGCACATAGCTCTTGGTGCGCAGCTCCCACAGGCCCGCATCGGGCTTGTCATGCACGGCCCAGGCGCGCTCGCCCACTTCCTCCAGCGCACGGAAATCGTCGATGCCGCCCATGCGGAACAGGCGCTGGTCGAGAAAGCTGTGCGTGCTGGAGAGGACGATCTGGCCATAGGCATCGTGCTGCACCTGCTCATAGGCCTGATTGCCCACGCGCACCGGCCCCATGCCGCGATAACCCGCCAGGCTGGGCGTCACGGTCTCGGTGAGCTTCGCCTCGCCACCGACGCCGTAGAGCGGCTGGATATGGCCGCCGCGCGCATTGTCGACAATGTTGCGCAGGAACTCCAGATAGCTCTCCAGCACATCCAGAGCGCCCAGCCGGTTGAGTGCCTGCACGGTAAAATAGGCGTCGCGAATCCAGCAGTAGCGATAATCCCAGTTGCGCCCGCTCTCGGCATGTTCGGGAATGGAAGTGGTGAGCGCGGCGACGATGGCGCCCGATTCCTCATGCTGGCACAGCTTGAGCGTGATGGCGCTGCGGATGACCGCCGATTGCCATTCCACCGGCGTCGCCAGGCCGCGCGCCCAGCTGCGCCACTCCTCCACGGTGCGGTCCAGCATGCCTTCAAGGCTGTGGTGCAGATTGTCGGAGAAGCTCTCGTCCGGGCCCAGGAAGAAATGCAGCGGGCGCTCGACGCGGAACAGCCGCTCGTCCTCGATCCAGCCGATGGGCGCGTTGGTGGTGAGCCGCAGCGTCAGATTGTCGAGCAGGTAGCGCGTGTGATTGGTGCCGCGCGTGCGCACCGGATCGTGCGCGCCCCAGTCGCGCGCCGGGCGCAGCCGCACGCGGATGCGCGGGGAGCCCTCGATGGGCCGCACGATGCGCACGAAGGCGACCGGCCGGTACATCCGCCCGTTGCGGCGGAAGCGGGGGCAGAAGTCGATCACCTCGATGGCGTTGCCCGCCTTGTCGCGATGGCAGGTGGAAAGCACGGGCGTGTTGCGCAGATAGCGCTGCTCGGTACTGGCGCAATCCTCCAGGTCGATCTCCCAGAAGCCACGCGCGCCGGCGCTGCTGCGCGGCGCGGGATCGAGCAGGGACGAGAAGACCGGATCGCCGTCCACGCGCGGCACGCAGGCCCAGACGAAGCGGCCGTGGCGGTCGACCAGTGCGGAGACCTGGCAATTGCCGATGGGGAAGAGATCGAGCGTCGCGGTCATGCCACCAGCCCGCCCAGCCAGGTGCGCAGGGCCGCCGGGCTCGCCAGAAAGAAATCGGCCCCGCTCGGGCGCATCTCGCCAACCATGATGGCCAGTCCTCCCATGGCTTGCACGGCCTTGAAGCCCACTTCGTCCGTGACGTCGTCGCCGGCGAAAACGGGCCGCGTGCCCGCCATGGGCGCCTGCGTCATGAGCTTGCGAATGGCCTGGCCCTTGTCACCGCCGGGCAGGCGCACCTCGATCATCATCTTGCCATCCTGAAGGACGAGATCGCTGGCGGCGGCGACCCGCACGGCGAGCTGGCGCGCCGCGAGGCCATGCTCGGGCGCCATGCGGAAATGCAGCGCGGCGCCAAAGCTCTTGTCCTCGGCCAGCACGCCCTCATGCGCCTGGGCGAAGCCGCGGAAGCGCTCCACCACCTCGTCCAGCGCCGGCGGACGGACGGGATGCTCGACAAAACCTTGCAGGCGCTGCTCCAGCCCGTGGCTGCCGGACAGGGCGATGTGCCGCGCCACCGGGCCCAGCATCGCGTCGATCTGCGCGATGGACCGGCCACTCACAATCGCGAAGCGGCCCGCCATGCGCTCGGCAAGCTGGCGCAACAGCACGCGCGTCGGCTCGTCCGCTATCACGCGGTCGGGCCGGTCCTGCAATTCCAGCAGCGTGCCATCCAGGTCCAGGAACAGGCTACTGCCGTCGACGATCGCGAGCGGGGGCGGACTTTCATCGCCGGATATGGCGAGCAAGGGCTGACTCCTTTCTCCTCAACCTACCGGACCTCGGCCCATAAAGTCGAGGCAGTTGAATAATTTAGGCAGGGGACCCACGGGACATATGGAAAACGGAACGGCCGCCCCGCGCCATGATCCGAGGCAATGTGCGCCGGCGCGAAAGAGACTTTCGCGGCACGCGCAAGGCAAGGAATGACCGGTTCCGAAAACCCGCGCCCCCTCCCAAGCTGAACGCACAGGCAAAATGGCCGACGCGCGGCTTGGTTCCCCACGCCGGCCATGAGGGGCCGGGCACGCAGAGGCGCAAACCGCGCGGGTCGGCTCAGCTCCCGACGATGATCCCGCCATTGGGATGGAGCACCTGGCCGCTCATGTAGCTGGCGTCCTCGCAGGCCAGGAACAGGAAGCTCGGCGCCACTTCATTGGGCTGGCCGGGGCGGCCCATGGGCGTATCCTCCCCGAAATGCGCGACCTTCTCCTCGCTCGCCCCGCCGCAGGGGTTGAGCGGCGTCCAGATGGGGCCGGGCGCGACCGCATTCACGCGGATGCCCTGCTTCACCAGATTCTCGCTCAGCGAGCGGGTGAAGGCAGTGATGGCGCCCTTGGTGCTGGAATAATCGAGCAGCGCCTTCGAGCCCTTGTACATGGTGACGGAGGTGCAGTTGATGATCGCCGCCCCCTCCTTGAGGTGCGGGATCGCCGCCTGCGTCAGGAAGAACATGGCGAAGATGTTGGTTTGGAAAGTGCGCTTGAGCTGCTGCTCGCTGATATCCTCGATGGCCTCGTCGGGATGCTGCTCACCGGCATTGTTGACCAGGATATCGAGCCGCCCGAACTTGCTCATCACCTGGCGGACAAGCGCCTCGCAGGCCTCCTTTTCGCCCAGGTCAGTGGCGACGGTCAGGACCTCGCGCCCCTCTTCGCGCACGATCTCGGCGGTGCGCTGGGCGTCGTCATGCTCGCACAGATAGGCGATGGCGATATCCGCGCCCTCGCGGGCGAACAGCGCGGCGACGGCCCGGCCGATGCCGCTGTCGCCGCCAGTGATGAGCGCCACCTTGCCCTCCAGCCGGCCCGATCCGCGATAGCGCGGCTGCCACTCCGGCTGGGGATCGAGCGCGCTTTCATGGCCGGGCAGGCCATCCTCGCGGACCATCTCGACGGTATCGCTCATGACGCATTTCCTCTCGGTTCAAAGAGCCGTCCGCTCAGCCGACATGCTCGGGCTTGCCCTTGCGCTTGGTCTGGGCAAGGTCCTTGAGTTCCTTCTTGTCCATGGACTCGTACATCGAGCGGGATGCGCCCTTGAGGTCGCTCTTGGGGGTATCGCCGCGCTTGGCGGACAGGGCCGCGCCGGCGGCCTTCTGCTGGGCCTTGGATTTTGCGGGCATGACAATCACACTCCTTCATAAATAGCCCGTGGCGAACAGGTAGAGCAGCACCAGCAGCGGCAGGGCGAGCCCCGCGAGAAACGCGAGGGCGCCGCCCCAGGCGCGGAGGAAGTCCCCGCGCCTGCCTGCCGCCTTCGATGATCTGGGAACGCGCTCGTCCCTGTGCGTTCGCCGAAAGGGCGAGGTGGCCATCAGATGAACGGCGCGGGCACGTCCCAATAGCCGTAGACCTTGCGGCCATAGGCTTCATCGAATGCGGGTGCCTCGTCGCGATAATGCGGCGCGCCTTCCAGCCTCGCCTTGTCTATGTCGACGACATAGCCACCCTGTGCCGTGCTGTAGGTGAGCTTCTCCCAGGGGAGCGGATAATAAGCGGTCCCGATGCCGAGAAAGCCGCCGAATTCCATGACGGCATATTCGGCCTTGCCGGACCGCTTATCGACCATGAAGTTCTGGATATGGCCGAGCCGCTCGCCGACGGTGTTGTAGACGCGCGTACCCTCCACCTTGTCGGAGGCGATGAGACGGCTGGTCTCATCCGTGGCAATGGTGTCATGATCGGACATGGCTGTCCTCCTGCGTTGCGAGGTTGCTCCGACGCGCCTGTCGCGCCAACCGCTCCTGGGAGCGGACCGGCCTGAAACGGCCCGGCCTCAATCGGCCTGTCGAAGATCACTCCAGAAACGATCCGGGCGCGGGCCTGTTCCACGGCTTGCCGCAACAGGGCGCGCGCGAACCCCGGCGCGTCTCAAAGGGGCGGCAGCGCTTGGCTGGCGAGCCCCCAGCCGCGCAGGGCTTTCTCGCCGGCGCGGGCCAGCAGGCGCTCGGCATCGGCAATGGAATAGACATGCGGGCTGGCGACATCGTCCAGCTCGTCCCAGCTCACCGGGACGGCAACCGGGGCGCCGGGCCGGGCGCGCGCCGAATAGGGCAACACGGCCGTGCTGCCGCGCTGGTTGCGCAGCCAATCGATGAAAATGCGGCCCTTGCGCTTGGCCTTGCTCATCGTCGCCACGAAGCGCTCCGGCTCGGCCTGGCCGAGCGCCTCGGCGAAGCGGCGGGAGAAATCCTTGTGCGTCTCCCAATCATGGCCGGGCGTCAGCGGGACGATGACATGCACGCCCTTGCCCCCCGAAAGCATGGCGAAGGAGACGAGGCCGAGATCCGCGAGATGGCGGCGAATATCCTGCGCGGCCCGCTTCACGTCGTCGAAGTCCAGCCCCTCGTCGGGATCGAGATCGAAGATCATGCGGTCCGGCCGCTCGACATCATCGGCACGGGCGCCCCAGCCGTGGAACTCGATGGTGCCCATCTGCACGCAGGCGAGCAGGCCCTCGACATCGGAGAGATAGAGATAATCCTCCACCCCGCCATCCTTCTCGCGAATGGGGACATGGTGGACATGCGGGCCGAAGCTGCCGCTGTCATGCTTCTGGAAGAAGCATTTGCGCGCCCGCCCCTGTGGACAGCGCACCAGACTGACGGGGCGGTCGGTGCCAAAGGGCAGCATCAGCGCGCCCACGGCGCGGTAATAGGCCGCCAGATCGCCCTTGGTGCGCCCGCCCTCGAAGATCACGCGATCGGCATTGGTGATGGCGATATCAGGCTCTGGCGCCGCCGCGCTGGCGGCCTGCGGTTTTTCCGGTGTCACGGCCCGAGCCTCCTTGTCCTCGCGCAGGGCGATGAAGCTGCCGTGGCGGACATGCCCGTCGGCCGTCAGTTCGGCAAAGGCGATCTCGGCCACGAGGCTGGGCGTGATCCATTGCGCTTTGCGCCCCTCGCTCCGGGGCACATCCGCCGGCGCGGTCTTGCGGGCAAGCGGGGCCATGCGCCGGGCCAGCTCCGCCAGCCGCGCGCTGTCGAAGCCGGTGCCGACCTTGCCCTTGTAGACCAGTGCGCCATCCTCATGCTGGCCCAGCAGCAGCGAGGCGAAGGGCCGGCCGCGCGCCGTGCTGGGCGTCCAGCCCAGGATGACGAACTCCTGCCGCAGCGTGCATTTGACCTTCACCCAGTTGCGCGTGCGCTCCCCGCGATAGGGCGCATCGACCCGCTTGGCGACGATGCCCTCCTGCCCCGCCTGGCACATGGCGGCAAACAGGGCCTCGCCCGCGCCGATGACATGATCGGCGACATGGAGCGGCGGCTGCGCGCCGGCGAGCAGCGCCTCCAGCCGTTCCTTGCGCTCGATATTGGTGAGCGGCCGCATGTCCCGTCCATCGAGGCTCAGCAGATCGAAGGCGTGGAAGGCCAGCGCATCGCCTTCGCCCTGGGCGCCGTGGCCGCGCTTGAGCACTTTCTGAAGCGCCGAGAAATCCGGGTTGCCGCCGGCGTCATAGGCGACGATCTCCCCGTCGATGAGGCAGGCCGGCAGATCGAGCGCGGCGAGGCGGGCGGCGAGAGGCGCGAACTTGTCCGTCCAGTCGAGCCCGGTGCGGGTGTAGATCGTCACCTTGTCGCCCGCGCAGGCGGCGAGCGCGCGATAACCGTCGAATTTGATCTCGTGCATCCAGCCATTGCCGGCGGGCACGGCATCGACAAGCGCGGCGAGCTGGGGCTTCTGGAAGGCGGGCTGGCGCGCGGCGGCGGCGGCAGGGGCGGATCGGGGGCGGCGCGGGACCGCGCGGGCATTGCGGCTGGCGGCATCGGCCATGGCCTTGTCGAACGCCTTGCCTTTCTTGCCCGCCAGCGACTGGGCCCCGGCGGGATCGGCGGCGATCTGGGCCATGCTGCGGCCGGTGAGCACGCTGGTGAGCGCCTGCTCCACCAACACATCGCCTTCCCCGGCGTCCGCATCCTCGATCTTGCGCAGCAGCCAGTTCTCGCGCTTTTCGCCGGGGCGGCCCTTCATGCGCACCAGCAGCCACTCCCCCTTCATCCGCTCGCCATGCAGACGGAAGTGGAGATGCCCCTCGTCCAGATCCGCCGCGCTCTTGCCCGCCACCGGCGCCCATGTGCCCTTGTCCCACAGCATGACCGTGCCGCCGCCATATTCCCCCTTGGGAATGATGCCCTCGAACGTGGCATAAGAGAGCGGGTGGTCCTCCGTGCGCACGGCGAGGCGCTTGTCGGCGGGGTCGATGCTGGGCCCCTTGGTGACGGCCCAACTCTTGAGCACGCCATCCACTTCCAGCCGGAAATCCCAGTGCAGGCGCGTGGCGGCGTGCTTCTGGACGATGAAGAGATTGCCGCCGGGCGTGCGGGCGCGCGCGCCTTTGGGCTCGGGCGTGCGGCGGAAATCGCGCTTCTCATTGTAGCGGGCCAGAAGGTCGCCGCCGGCCATCAACCTTCCCTCTCCGCACGCGCCAGCGGCTGCAACCAGCGCCGCTCCAGCACGCGCAGCAGCGTCATCAGCACCAGCGCCATGGCCGTGCCGATGGCGACGAGCGGCCATTGCCCGGCCCCGCAGGCGACGCCGATGGCGCTGGCGAGCCAGAGATGCACCGCCGTGGTGAGATTGCGCACGTCGCCCCCGCGCACGACGATGAGGGCGGCAGCCACGATGCCCATGAAGGCGGCGATCCCCTCGACCATGCGCAGCGGGTCCATGCGCGAGCCGGGCCCGCCAATCTCGTTGTAGAGCGCAATGACGGACACGGCAGTGAGCGCCGCGCTGAAGCAGACGAGGCCGTGCGTGCGCAGGCCCGCCGGATAGCGGCGCAGCTCGCGGTCGATGCCGAGCAGCAGACCGATGACCGCCGCCGCCCCCAGACGCAGCAAAAGCTCGACGTCGATGGCAGTGAGCGGAATCGCGGGGTTGAGCGTCATGTCAGGCTGTCAGGCGCGTTTGCGGCGGGACGATGGCGTGGAGGAAGAGCCGGTGTCGGCCTTGGCCTTGGCGGTCGAGCGGGCGGGCTTCCTGGCTGGCTTCTTGGCGGCGCCGCCACCCTGACCCACCGATTTCTTGAGCGCGGCCATGAGGTCGATGACATTGCCGCCGCCGGGCGGGCCGGGTTCCTCCACATCCTCCAGGATGCGCTTGCCCTTCCCCTTGGCCTTCTTGTCGATGAGCGCCTGGAGCGCATCGATATAGCGGTCGCGGAACTCGGCGGGGTCGAACGGCGCGGTCTTCTTGTCGATCAGCGTGGCGGCGAGGTCGAGCAGGTCCGCATCGGGCTTGTCATCGCCAATGGCGCGGAAATAGGTCTGCGCCTTCTGCACCTCGTCGGCATAGCGCAGCACTTCGAGCACCAGCCCCCGCCCGCAGGGCTTGAGCGAGACGAGCTGCTCACGCCCGCGCACCGAGAGCTGGCCGAGCCCCACCTTGCGCGTGCGCCGCAGCGCCTCGCGCAGCACGACATAGGCTTCCTCGGCCAGATCGTCCGCGGGCACGACGAAATATGGCTTTTCGTAATAGAGCACGTCGATCTCATGCGCCTCGACGAACTGGACCAGCTCCAGCGTCTTGCGGCTCTCGATGCGGACGGCCTCGATCTCCTCCTCATCGAGCAGCACATAATTGCCGCGCGAGACCTCATAGCCCTTCACGATCTCCTCGCGGTCGACCGGGCCGATGCCGGGCGCCACTTTCTCGTAGCGGATGCGTTTGCCGCTGGGCTCGTGGATCTGGTGGAAGCTGATCGCGGCGCCGGAGCGGGTCGCGGGATAGATTTCCACGGGAATGGAAACGAGCGCCAGACGGATCTGGCCCTGCCAATAGGCGCGTGCGGCCATGCCGACATCCTCCTTGCTTCTCCCGGAGAAGTCGTCCGCCGGTGATTTGGTTCCGGGGGCACGCGGCGCCCCTGTAGCGCCGCCCGGCCGTCCCACATGCGGCCGGGCGGCACGCTGACCGTGAGGCGACGGGCCCATCCGGTTCAGCGTACAACCCACCCCAGCGCGCCACGCATCGGGACACGCGGCGACGGCCGGTTCGGCGGATCGTTCTGATCGGGAAAGACGGACATACCGCCCTCCCCCTTTCACGCGCGGACGCTTCTCGGCGGAGGCCCTGCGCGCGGTTTTTTCAGAAATCGGAATGCCCGGTCGGGCGAGGAGTTCCCAAGGTTACGGCATGACTGCCCCAAAATGGGACAATCCACCGCGATCGCGGTCAGCCGGGGCGGCAGAGCGCGCGGACCGCCTTCTCCAGATCGGCAAGGAAATAGGGCTTGCGCAGGACAGCACTGCCGGCAAGCTGGGCAGGCAGGTCAAGCTGATCGCCAAAGCCGCTGGCGAAGACGAAGGGTGTCTCGGCACTCTTGAGCCGTTCGGCCACCGCAACGCTCGTCTCATTGCCGAGATCGAAATCGAGCAGGGCGAAATCGAACCGCCCGCCGTCGCACTGGGCCTGCGCCTCGGCGACCGTATGCGCCACCACCACTTCCACGACGCCAATCTCAAGGAGCTGTTCCTCGGCGCTCATCGCGACGATGACATTATCCTCGACGACCAGGACGCGCGCGGGGGCGCCGTTGCTCTCGGGGCTCGTTCCACTGGACATGATTGCCCGTTGTCATGACCGGAGCGGAGTGTCCAGCCCTTCCAGATCGGATATGGGGCGCGGCCGGTGCATACCGGGGTCCGCGGGAGCGGCAGATGAAGGATTGGGCGGCCCCTAATGGCCGACGAGCTTATCCATCTCCGCCAGAATCTCCTCATGCGACACGAAGGAGGGCGGCTGATGACCGCCCCGCGCCTGCGTGGCCTCAAGCAGCTCCTCCAGATTGCGCCGGGCACGCGACACGCGGCTCTTCATGGTGCCCACGGCGCATTGCGCGATCTCGGCGGCTTCCTCGTAGCTGAGGCCGCCCGCGCCCACCAGCAGCAGCGCCTCGCGCCGCTCCAGCGAGAGCCGCATCATGGCGGACTTGAGATCGCCCATATGGATGCCGTCTTCCTGATCGGCCGGACGGCTGAGCAGGCGCTCGGCGGCATCGGGATCGTAATCGCCATGGAAGCGGCTGCGGCGCGCCTCGCTGAGGAAGGCGTTGCGCAGGATGACGAAGGTCCAGCTCTTCATGCTCGTGCCGGGCTGGAAGCGCTCGCGCGCCTGCCAGGCCCGCAGCAGCGTCTCCTGCACCAGATCGTCGGCGAAGTCTGCGCGGCCGCACAGGCCACGCGCGAAGGCGCGCAGATGCGGCACCACACGCATCAGTTCATCCTTGAAGCTGAATGCGGCGGTTGCTGGTTCAGTGCGGGTCACTAGCGCGGTCCAGCCTTTTGAGGAGAGAAACGATCTCGTCGGGGACATCTTCCCCTACGACCGAATCGTACATGCGCTTGAGGCCCTCGGCCCATACGGGCTTAGGCTCTTGAAGACGCGCAGTACGGGGTGGCTTGCCCCCCTCAGGCTTACTGGACATGAACACATTTGACCCTTGCGCATGCATTTTGTCGAGAACAGAATTACCGGCCACGGATTTTTGACTAACCTTTCAACCTTCTGGGCGGCAAAGAGGCGTATTCCCCCTCCCCCCGGCGAGCTGTAAACGGGCAACGAAAGCACGTTCACATTCTTCGCTTGGCGGGGGAACGATTGAAATGCCGACTCGTTCCCGCCTGCGGGGGAGGGCGAAGCAATAAACGGATCGACCATTCTGCTCTTCAGGCGCCAAGCTACCGATCGCTTCCAGAGTTGGCTGAGGGATTATCCTCGCGCCACGCCCCTGGCCGTGTTCTTCCTCGCGCTCATTCTGGTGCTGGGGGCCGCGCGGGTGGTGGCCGTCGCCGAGAACCGCATGTGGCTCGCCGGCCAGCAGGCGCTCGCCAGCGAGATCGGCGCCGCGCTGGAGCGCAAGGCCGCCACCGATTCGGCCTATCTCGTCACGCTGGGCTCGGTCTTCGCCAATGTCGGCGCGCCCACCACGCAAAGCTTCAAGAGCTACATCGCCCGCCTGCGCGTAATCGAGAATCTGAGCGGCGTGGTCGGCGTGGGCTGGGTGGAGGAAGCAAAGGAGGACGCCCTCCCCGCGCTCACTCAGCGCATGCGGCGCAGTGGCTTCCCCGGTTTCCGCCTGCGCCCCTACGCCCATCCGAATCAATGGCCCGCCAATGTCATCACCATGCTGGAACCGCAGACGCCCGAGAATCAGGCGCTCATCGGCTTCGACATGAACAGCGAGCCCTATCGCGCCGCCGCCATGGACAAGGCCAGGCGATCCGGCGCGGTGACGGCGACCGACCTCACCACGCTGCTCCAGGATGCCGGCGAGACGGCCTCGCCCGGCTTCATCGTCTTTGCGCCGGTCCGCTCCTTTTCCGAGCAGCCGCGCTTCCTGGGCTTCGTCTATACGCCCGTGCGCGCCCGCGACTTCGTGGAGGCCGCCGTCAATGCCCGCCTGCTGGAAAGCGGCCGGGTCGAGATCGTCGACACCACGCCCCAGGGCGAGAGGACCGTCTATCTCTCCGAGCCACCGGACCACCGCTTCGGCGCCGCGCTCCAGCAGAAGGTCGAGCTGTTCGACCAGGCGTGGACCTTGCGCTACGCGCCGCCCTCGCGCGGGGGATTCTATCCGCTGAGCATGGTGGTGCTGTGCGGCGGCGCGGCCTTCTCCACGCTGCTGCTCGCTTATGTGCTGCTGGTGCAGCGACGCAACGGCGACTTGCAGGCGTTGCTCGACGCGCAGCTCGATCAGGAGAAGGAACGCGCCGCCTTCATCCGCGAACTCAACCACCGCGTGAAGAACTCGCTCGCCAACGTCACGTCCATGATCGCGCTGAGCCGCCACCGCACGGACGATGTGCAGGTCTTCGCCGATACGCTGCTCCAGCGCGTCAAGGCCCTGGCCGCCGGCCATTCGCTGCTGGACGGGGAGAAATGGGGCCCCACGGACCTGCGGTCCATCATCACCACGCAGCTCAGCGCCCACGACGGAACGGGCGAGCGGTTCACGGTGGAGGGGCCTCCGGTGATGATCTCGCCCAACGACGCCCTGACCATCGGCCTTGCCATTCACGAGCTGGCGACCAACGCGACCCGCTACGGCGCGCTCTCCGCGGACGAGGGCCGCGTCACCGTGCACTGGCATATATTGGAGGACAATTGGGTCGACGTGGAATGGAAGGAGGAAGGGGGGCCGCCCGTGACGGCCCCGGAACGCCACGGCCTGGGACTCAATCTGGTGCAACGCGCGCTGGCCCATGAGCTGCGCCGGCCCATCGAGATCGAGTTTGCCCCAACCGGCCTGCGCTGCCGCTTCTTCGTGCCGATGCGCGTGCCCAAATCCTTCCAGCTTCGGACTTAACGTGATTTCGAGGCAGTGGACTCACTCTGCTGACCCGGAAATCATGGGGAAAAGGGATGCCCCGTTCAGGGCGCACCTTGCGATGCCCGCTCGCCAGGGCGTGACCCGCGATAGCCTTGGAGGCGCTGGCGAGGCGGAGGCGCCCCTCCCGGGGTGAAAAGGCAAATAGCAGCCGGCCATCGCCGGACCGGACGGGACAAAGTCCCGCCCACGCCCTGCGATACGGCAGCGGCGCCGCGCGTCAGACGACTGGCGCGGTGGACCCGAAGAACATCACCTGACCGATGGTCGCGCGCACGAAATCGTCGCTGAACGGCTTGGTGATGAGATAGGTCGGCTCGGGCCGCTCGCCGGTGAGCAGGCGCTCGGGGAAGGCGGTGATGAAGATCACCGGCACATCGGCCTCGCGCAGGATCTCGTTCACCGCGTCGATGCCCGAGCTGCCATCGGCGAGCTGGATATCGGCCAGCACGATGCCGGGCCGCCGCGCTTCGAACAGGGCCACCGCCTCCTCGTGCGTGCTGGCGACGCCCACCACCTGATTGCCCATCTCGCGCACCAGCTCTTCAAGCTGGAAGGCGATGAGCGGCTCATCCTCGATGATGAGCACGTCGGCGCGACCGGCCACCTCGATGGCGGAGAGCGCATCTTCGATCATGATCGAGACATCGTCGGGGTCGCGTTCGAGAATGCGGGCGATATCCTCCACCGAGAAATCCTCGATCGCCTGGAGCAACAGCGCCTGCCGCGCCTCCGGCGTCACGCGGTGCAGGCGGCTGGAGACCGTCTGCTCCTCGCTGCCCTCGGCGACATCGTCCGCGGGGAGCGCATCGCCCATCGCGCGGTAAATGCGTGAAAATGCCTGGAACAGGCTGACGCGCGATTCGGAGAGGCTGATGCGCAGCGTGCTGTCGGCCAGCGCGGCCTCCAGCAATTCACGGACCAGCCCGTCACCCAGCTTCTGGGAGCCCGTAAGGATGCGTGCATAACGGCGCAGATAGGGAATCTGGCGGACCATCAATTCCGACAGTGCCATGCAAAAGACCTCCTTCACAATGTGTCGACACGCGCCACCGACGCCGGCAAGCCGGGCGGGAGGAACCTTTGGAATCTAGTTTTTCAGGGGCTCTCTCGACAAGAGTTATATTTTTGAGGGGAACGGGAACCGGGCCTGACACCATGCGTTGCTCGCGAAGGCCGGTGTCCATGACCTCAGGACTTGCCGGCGCCAAAAAGGTCGGCTCCCGTTCGCTCCACCCCCGCATCAACGGGAGCCGACCACCCCCTTTCCCATGTCCGATTGCACGCGCCAGGCCGATGGCCTCTCCGCTCACCCTGCGCGGGGGAACCGGCGGGCGAAGGGGCCGTTTCTCCATCAACCCTGGATCATGAAATGGAGAGAACAGCATGGCCCGAAAGATGGTCGACCTGATGCGCAAGCCCGACGCGACGCGCGTGATCGAGCAGTTGCGGGAGGGCGGATCGCGGTTCGCCGACTCGACGCTGCCAAACCTGGCGCGCTCGGCGCGCGAGACCGGGCGCTCGGTCGCCGATCTGGCGCAATCGGCGGGCCGGACCGTGGTCGAGAGGCTACCCGGCCACAAGGCATCGCCCGTGCGCCGGGCCGTCTCCGGCGGCGTGCTGCGCTCGGCCACGCGCGTGGTGACGCGGCGCCCGGTGATGGCGCTGATGGGCGGGGTCGCGCTTGCGGGCCTCATCGTGGCGGTGCGGCAGCGCATGAAGGCGATGCGCGAGGAGCGCGCCGCAGGCGAAAGCGCGCAAGGCGAGGCTGAACGCACTCAGGGCCGCCGCGACGAGGTGGCCAAGACCCTCGCGGACAAGACCGGCCGTGCACAGAGGCGCGGGCCCAAGACCGGACTGGAGGAAAGCAACGCGCCCAATGATGTGGATGACGTAGCCGAGGCGGCCGCCCAGGGCGGGGTTTGAACGGCCGCACGCATTTTTTGAAGGCATAAGGGAAGGGCGGCGGAGCGATCTGCCGCCCTTCCCTTATGCCGTGCGGCGGGAGAAGCGCCGAACCTGCCTTAACCGGAAAGCGACAGGAGCATGATCCGATGGATTGAACCGGATCATGCTCCTTCCTGTTTGTCCGCATTGCCCGGCTTGTCGGATGCAGCCATCCGAACTGGACAGGTTCTAGCGTATGCTGCCCCTGCGGAGGAGGTTGACGATGGCCAGCAAAATCACCGCGCCCAGCAGGGAAATGAGGAAGGCGCCGATGCTGAGCGGCGCCTGATTGATGGTGCCGCGATTGAAGACGAGGCCGGCGAGGCCGGCGCCGACGATACCCACCACGATGTTGAGCAGGATGCCCTGCTGGGCATCGGTGCGCATGATGATGCTGGCGAGCCAGCCGACGATGCCGCCGATGATGAGCCAGAGGATGATGACCATGGCCTTCTCCCTTTTTTCGGGTCCGGGCGCAGATGACCGCAAGGGCGCGGGCTGCCCCGCTCGGGAACACGCGATGGCGCTATCCGGTTCCGGGAGACGACATCGGGAGGACAGGACGGGATGAACAGGGCCGGGATGACAAGCGCGCCCGCTTCTGGCATCCGCGCCATGGACAGCGACGGCAGTGGCACAAAGGGAACAGGGCATGACTTCGATCGGGATATTCGGCGCGCGGGGCCGCATGGGCCAGGCCATTGCCCAGGCCGCCGCCGAGGCCGGGCTGGATGTGGCGGGCGGCACGGATGGCGTGGCGGGCGGCACCATCGGCGCTGGCGGCGCGCCCATCACGACCGATCCCGCCGCGCTGGCCCAGGCAGCGGACGTGCTCATCGACTTCTCCGTGCCCGCCGCGCTGGACGCCAATCTCGCCGCATGCATGGCGGCGGGCAAGCCGCTCGTTATCGGCACCACCGGCCTGGCGGAGAGCCATCATGCCGCCATCGACGCGGCGGCACGCACTATCGCCGTCCTCCAGACCGGCAACACCTCGCTCGGCGTCAACCTGCTCGCCGCGCTGGTGCGCGAGGCCGCGCAGAGGCTGGGCGATGACTGGGACATCGAGATCGTCGAGATGCATCACCGCCACAAGGTCGACGCGCCCTCCGGCACGGCGCTGCTGCTGGGCGAGGCGGCGGCGGCCGGCCGCAATATCGCGCTGGCATCGCACAGCGCGCGTGGGCGCGACGGCATGACCGGCCCGCGCAAGGCGGGCGACATCGGCTTTGCGGCGCTGCGGGGCGGCTCGGTCGCGGGCGACCATATGGTCATCCTGGCAAGCGAAGGCGAACGGATCGAACTGGGTCATCGCGCCGAAAATCGCGGCATCTTCGCGCGCGGCGCCGTCAAGGCCGCGACATGGATCGCCGGGCGCGCACCCGGCCGCTACAGCATGGCGGACGTGCTCGGGCTCTGACCGCCATGGCCGCTCGCCAACTCAGCCGGGCCCAGGTCTTCGCGCTCTTCTCCCGGCTGGCGGAGGAGAATCCCGCGCCGACGACCGAACTCGCTTATGGCAACGACTATCAGCTGCTGGTGGCGGTGGTGCTCTCCGCGCAGGCGACGGACGTGGGCGTCAACAAGGCGACGCGCCGGCTCTTCGAGACAGTGACGACGCCCGAACAGATGGTGGCGCTGGGCGAGGAGGGCCTCAAGGCGCATATCCGCACCATCGGCCTCTTCAACACCAAGGCGAAGAATGTGATCGCCCTCTCGCAGGCGCTCATCCGCGATCATGGCAGCGCAGTGCCGCGCGACCGCGACATATTGACCAGCCTGCCCGGCGTCGGACGAAAAACAGCCAATGTGGTGATGAATACCGCATTCGGCGAAGAGACCTTCGCGGTTGATACGCATATCTTCCGCGTCGCCAACCGCACGGGCCTGGCACCGGGCAAGACCGTTCTCGCCGTGGAGATGGGGCTAGAAAAACGCGTTCCACAGCCGTTCAGACGGGATGCCCACCACTGGCTCATCCTGCACGGGCGCTACATCTGCAAGGCGCGGAGACCGGAATGCTGGCGCTGCCCGATCAACGACATCTGCCTTTACAGGGACAAGACAGAAGCGCCAAACTAGGAACCATATCGGTTTATTTCAGCCTGTCCTATCGGCCATCCTCCCTGGCCTGTCAGCGGCGCGGCGCTTCCGCCGCCTCTTCAGGGAAAGGCGCCTTCATGTCCGACCGCTTCGAGAATCTGATCGACACGCCTTCGCAGCCGGCCCGGCTTGCCTTCGCCATCACACCGCACGCCACCAACGCCATCGATCCGCTGCCCAAGGCCATCTATGTCGGCACGGGCGGCGATCTGGTGGCGCGCGCGGTGGACGGCGGCGCCGATGTGACGTTCAAGAACCTCCAGCCCGGCCAGATCCTCGACGTGCGCATGAGTCATATCCGGGCCACCGGCACCACGGCCGCCGATATCGTGGGCCTGGCATGAACCGGCCGCTCTATGGATTCGGCGGCGGCCGCGCGGCCCGGCGGCAGCGGGCGAGCGGCGGCACACCCACGCCCACGCCCACGCCCACGCCAACGCCAACGCCCACGGACGTGCGCACCGGCCTCGTGCTCGAATGGGATGTGGACGACCTCACCGGCACGGCCGATGCGCCGTATAGCGGCACATGGCTGGACCGCGTCTCCGGCGTCCCCATGGCGCAACCCACCGCCGCCAACCAGCCCCTCTATCGCGAGGCCGTCCCGGCCTTTGGCGGGCGCAAGGGGCTCTCGACGGGCGCGGGCGGCAAGTTCCTTGAAGTCGGCCGGCCGCAGGCTCTGATCGACGCCATGACCGAGCGCAATACGGACATCGGCTACACTCTCGTGATGGTCTGCAATGTCAGCTCGGGCTACACGGGGAGGTTCCGGGATATCTGGTCTCCCTCCGACCCGTTGAACGCCGGCAGCCTCGTCATATCGAACGACCGGGTTGGCCATTATAATAGCGATCTCAACCTGACCGCCGCAGGCGCGCCGCCGATGCTCGGCTTTTATGTGATCGTTGTGCGATCGCGCGCGCCGCTTGGCGACGGGGTCAACGCTCAGGGCACCGTCATGTTCAACGGTCACATGCGGCGCGGGCAAGCCGCCGGACCGCACGCCACGAACGACTATCGCTATGGCGGCGCGGACACGACGGCGGCATGGGGTTTCGCTGGCGAGCTGGCGGACCTGCGTGTCTACGACCGGGCGCTCAGCAACGCCGAGGCGCTGCGGCTGACCGGGCATCTGTGCGCCAGGTTCGGCCAGCCCCTGCCCTGGGCGGGCGCGCCTTATTATGCGATTTTCGACGGGGACAGCTATTCCTCCGCCGACACCGTCACATGGCCGCTCAAGCTCGCTCTTGGCAGGGGCCTGCCTTATTTCGGCATGGCGAACATGGCGAACCCCGGCCGGACCATCGACCAGATGCGGGCCATGATCGACTATAACTTCGCGGGTGTGAGCGAGGCGCTGGGCCTGCCGCTGCTGGTGGCGACACAGGAGTTCTACAATCAGGCCTCCCCGCTCCCGGCCATGCGCACCTATCTGGCCGAACTGCGCGACGCGCTGCCGGAGGGCACGCCGATCATGCTGATGGATGCCTGGGACAACGGCCAGACCAGCGGCAGCAAGAAGACGGGGCGCGAGCCGTACAATGTCGGCCTCGCCGGTGACACCCATCTGTGGGACGTGTTCGTGCCGATCAGCACCACCAGCGAGATGGGCCTGGAGGGTGCCTGCCCGGACACGAGTGGCGACTATTCCGGCACGCACTTTCAGGACAATGTCGGCCACCCTTCTGCGCTCGGCACCAGCTTCGTGGCCGACTTCTGGCGCGGGGCGGCCGGCTATGACGATGTGGATTACTGGGGGCTG